>Ga0228634_1000002_pt1 | contig 543119 bp, 484 predicted proteins | sample 42DmetaG_FD_190063 | JGI IMG/M metagenome (GOLD analysis project Ga0228634, IMG submission 190063) | Seawater microbial communities from Monterey Bay, California, United States - 42D | ecosystem: Environmental > Aquatic > Marine > Coastal | place: USA: California | collected 2016-09-27 | reverse complement strand
ATCGACAACTTAAACGGTACGTATAGTGTAGACTTATCAGTAGTAGCTGATGGAGTATACTTCGTACAGGTGAAGAACGGTGACTACTTTGCAACTAAGAGAATAACTGTTTCTAAATAAATTAAGTAACTATTTAATTAAAAGCCCTTCATCTTTCGATGGGGGGCTTTTTATTTGCATATAATCTTATTATGCTTATAGACACTCACGCCCACTTATATTCTAAAGAATTTGAAAAGGATATTGATGAGGTTATCGCCCGTGCTAAAGGTAATGGGTTAAGTCATATACTCCTACCAAATATAGATATTGATAGTATTAATCAACTCAACAAATTAGTAAATCGTGATGATGCTTTATTTAAACGTATGATGGGTTTACATCCGTGCTCAGTAAAAGATGATTTTAAAGACCAACTTTCTTATATTAAAAATGAACTAATTACTAAAGATTGTATAGCGGTTGGTGAGATAGGGATTGATCTATATTGGGATAAGATTTACCAGATACAACAAGAAGACGCCTTTTTAGAACAATGTCAGTGGTCTATCGATTATAATTTGCCGATCGTAATTCACTCAAGGGAATCAACAGATCGTATCATGCAGTTAATAAAGTCGAATTTCAATTCTCAATTACGTGGTGTTTTTCATTGTTTTGTAGGAGACGAAAAGCAAGCTCACGATATTATTGAATTAGGGTTTTATCTAGGGATAGGAGGAGTGGTTACTTTTAAAAATTCAGATCTAAGAAATCAGCTTATAAATGTACCAGTCAATCGCATTTTGATTGAAACAGACTCGCCATATTTAGCACCTGTTCCATATAGAGGTAAGCGAAATGAATCATCTTACATTACGAATGTTGTTGTCGAATTATCAAAAATTTATAGTCTACCTATTGAAAAAGTTTCAGAGATTACAACTAAGAATGCATTGCAGTTATTTAATTTATAACCATCTTTGCAATGGCATAAGGAGAGGTGTCCGAGTGGCTTAAGGAGCACGCTTGGAAAGCGTGTGTACATCACAAGTGTACCGAGGGTTCGAATCCCTCTCTCTCCGCCATTACTATCGATATTTTATGTATAAAAGCCCACTTGTTATTTTATTGCTTTTTTTATGTTGGTTAGTTGCTTCAAGTTGGTTTTATGTTACTGAAATAAAAGAAGCCTATCCCGATAAATTAACCTTAGCAGAAAATCGCTACCCTTTGTTTTTTAAATATTCTGATTCTAGCGTTTTAAAAGGAAAGAACTTTGATTCTTTTAAGGCATTTATGTTGCAAAAGTTAGAACCTAATAATCGTATTTTAATTACGGGTAATTATTCCATAAATGAAAATAATAATACTTCGCACCCAAATCTTGGTGTTGCTAGAGCCAAAAGTGTAGCTCAGTTATTTAATGATTTAGATGACCATCGAATACTACTCAACTCTCAAAATACAGATAGTATTTATGATAATGACTTTAAGAATCTGCAATGGTTAGATGTAGTTGAAGTAAGAGTGTTAATGAATAATGATTTATTACAAGAAATGGCTAAAGGGGCTAAAATCAATTTTAATGAAGGTCTTAATCACCCCAAAATTCAAGCCTATTTAAAATACATTTCTATTGAAAATACAGAACATCAAATAAATCTAGCAGAAATTGCTAATCAAGAAGCCGATAGTTTCTCTGCAAATTGTAGTTTTATCAAAAGCCAGTTGATTATGAATGGAGTAGATTCATCTTACATTAATATACTTCCGATTATTGTGGATTCGACGCAGACACCCCATTTAGAAGTTTACATCAATCAATTAGAATCAAATGAATACTGAAAAAATTTTTGAAGGCCCAGGTCAGTCCTCAATGGAGACCTATGTTATAGAAATTGTAATTATTTTATTAATTGCTTTTTTGTTGGGTTATTTCTTTTGTTCCTTAATAAAAAAGTCTCAAAAAAATAGGATTAAGCAGTTAAAAAAAGAAAATCAAGAGCTGAAAAACAAGCTGTCTTTAAATAAAGGAGGACAAACCAAAGAATGAGGTTTCTAAATTATGAATTACTGATTTTATTTATATAATTAGTGCTACTATGACCTTCTAAAAATGGAATGACGATTACATTACCTCCATTTTGTTTGACGAAGTCAGCACCTACAATTGTGCTTATTTTATAATCCCCTCCTTTGACTAATACATCAGGTCTTACAGATTTAATTAACTCCATAGGTGTTTCTTCATCAAATAAAATTACGCCATCTACAAAAGCAAATGAGGCAAGTTTAGTCAATCGAGTAACCTCTTCAATTATAGGCCTATTGGGACCTTTAATTTTAGATACTGATGCATCGGTATTAACACCAATAATGAGCCTCTCACCTAAATCAGCAGCTTTAGATAAGTAGTCTATATGACCAAGGTGTAAAATGTCAAAACACCCGTTGGTAAAAACAACTTTTTCTTGTCGGTGTTTCCATTGATCTCGAACTTTTACTAATGACTCTCTCGAGTGAAATATTTTATTATTAATAATTTTATTCCATTCCATGATTATTTAGCTTCTTAAGTTTAAATATAACATATACTATGGAAAATATGCCAACTCCTGCAATCACTAAAAATTGTATAGCATGAGTAATTAATGTGTAGGAGTTAGAAATTAACGGGTTAATCTGATAAATATCAAGTGCAGCAGGGACAAGAACTTCAAATGTTCCAATTCCACCTGGTATGGGAATAATCATGGCAGCTGTTCCAAATAATAATACAGTGAATCCTGCAGACACTCCTAAATGGGCGGTACCTTCAAAAGCAAAAAATATTAAAAATGGCATAAAGAAATACATGACCCAAATTAGTAGGCTGTATGTTATGAATAGCCCTTTTTTGCGAAGACTAAATATAGTTTTAATCCCATCGATAATCCCTTCAATAAAGGATTGAAATTTTCTAATTACAGGCAACTGGTAAAACCACTTCCTTTTAAGGTAAGCAATACTGCTAAGTATTATAAAAACAACAAATAACCCTGAAAAAAGACCCATTGATGAGGTATTTATTTTTTTCACTAATTCATCGACAAACTCAGTTATTAGTTGAAATTGAATAATGAAGATAGTAATGGCAAGAATTATTGTTATAATTAAATCTACGATTCGTTCAACTAATACGGTTCCAACAAGTTTATTGAAGGGTATTTTTTCGAGTTTAGAAAGAATAGCTGGACGGGTGATTTCTCCAACTCTGGGTAGAGCCATATTTACTAAGTATCCCAAAATTACAGCATGAAAGCTATTAGCTGTCGAAGCTTTACAGTTCATGGGTTCTAATAATAAATTCCACCTCAATGCTCTAAGAAGGTGGCTTATTACACCACAAAGCATAGATAAACCAACCCAAAATAAGTTTACCTGTTTGATTTGATGCCATAGTTCGTCTGTATCTTGACTTTTAATAGCCCAATAAAACAAAACTCCCCCAAGCGTGATAAATACAATAGTGTTAACGGCTGTTTTGGTGTTTTTAGTCAAGGATTAGCTTATTATTTTTATCAGGGAAAGCCAAATGAGGTTTGAATGTTTTGGCTTCTTCAAAATCTATTTGAGCAAAAGATATGATGATGACAATATCCCCTTTTGCAGCTTTTCGAGCAGCTGCTCCATTTAGACAAACCATTCCACTTCCACGTTCGCCAGTGATGACATACGTCTCTATTCGTTCTCCATTGTTGTTGTTAACGATGAGTACTTTTTCACCTTCAATAAGATTGGCAGCATCCATAAGATCTTGATCAATGGTAACACTCCCAACATAATCCAGTTCAGTTTGCGTGATTTTAGCTCGATGAATCTTCGATTTTAATACTTCAATAATCATAAAATATTATGATTGGCAAAGTTAAGTTTATTTGGTTGAATAGGGTTTCTACTAAAATTATTTTATGACCAACGAGAAAAATTGTATTACATCGGCAATTTTATGAATCTTGATTGTATAATCTTTTTGATTAATATCTATCTGATCACTCAGTATAAAATCGCTAAAGCCTAATTTTTCTGCTTCTTTAATGCGTTGATCAATTCGATTGACTCCGCGTATTTCACCGCTTAGACCAATTTCACCAGCAAATACCATTTTATTTGATAGAGCAGCATTTTCAAAACTTGAAATTATAGAAGCAGCAATCCCTAGATCTGTTGCAGGGTCATTTATTTTAAGTCCTCCAGCAATATTTACAAAAATGTCTTGCTGTGAGAGTTTGTACCCGCATCTTTTTTCTAAAACAGCGAGAAGCATATTTAACCGTTTGATATCATAACCGTTCGTATTTCTTTGAGGATTCCCATAAACAGCACTGCTAACTAGAGCTTGAGTTTCTATCAGTAAGCTACGATTGCCTTCAAGAGAGGCAACAACACCAACTCCTGAAAGATTTTCACTGCGTTGGTTAATAAGAATTTCAGATGGGTTATCAACTTCACGCATCCCCTCGGATGTCATTTCATAAATTCCAAGTTCAAGAGAATTTCCAAAGCGGTTTTTTAACGTTCTTAATATTCTATAATTATTTTGTGTTTCACCTTCAAATTGAAGAACAGTGTCAACCATATGTTCTAAAAGCTTTGGGCCTGCTAATTGACCTTCTTTTGTAATATGACCAACTAATATAATTGGAAGTTCGTGTTGCTTAGCATATTGAACGAGTATTGCACAGCTTTCTCGGACTTGTGAAATGGTTCCTGGTGTAGAGTCTAAGTACTTACTATAAATGGTTTGAATTGAATCTATGATAACGAAGGCTGGGTTAGTTTCCTTCAATTTATTTTTAATTTTTTCGACACACGTTTCATTTAGTAAGAGGCAGTCTTCATTTGTAACCCCTATTCTATCTGCTCTCATTTTTATTTGAGTAAGACTTTCTTCACCACTTACATAAAGCACTTTTTTATTCATTCTAAGTGCTGTTTGTAGGAGTAGTGTTGATTTTCCAATCCCTGGTTCACCACCCAATAAAACAATTGATCCAGGGACAATTCCACCGCCTAACACACGGTTTAATTCTGTTCCGGGTGCTTTAAGCCTTTCTAGTTCATAAGCATCTACATTCAATATTGGGGTTACAATTCCTTCAATATCATTAAGGTTCATCATAGTGCTTTTGGATTTAGTAACGACTTCTTCCTGAATGGTATTAAATTCTCCACATGAGAAGCACTTACCCATCATTTTGGGGTAATTGCTACCGCAATTTGAGCATATAAAAACAGACTTGGTTTTAGCCATATGAACTATGAAAATTTGTTTGAACGAAAATGGTCATTTTTATTAATTTAATAAAGGAATATCTTCTAGATTACTTCAACATCTAAAAATATTGAATTGAAATCGGTAAAGCATACAAAGAATTATCTATTTTTGTCGGCGATACGGAATAAAAAACAATAAAATGAAAAAAATCACATCATTATTAATGTTACTATGTCTTTTGACATTTAGTGTTCAAATAACTTTTGCTCAAGATGCAGCCAATGATACTACAACAGAAGTAGTTGATTCATCGTCAGTTGTAGCTGATGATTCAGCAGCGACAGAAGTAGTTGAAGAAGAAATTGTAACAGAGGAGGTAGTAGTTGAAGAGGAAGAAAGTGGTCTGCAAGTTCTTAAGAAGAAATTCATTGAGGGCGGGGCAGGGTTTATGTCCCTTCCTTTAATATGTTTGATTCTTGGTCTAGCAATTGCTATTGAGCGAATTATATCATTGTTCTGGATGAGCATTAATAACGATGAGTTTGTTGAAAATATAGAAAAGGAAGTTTCAGCTGGAAATATAGAAGCTGCTAAAGAAATTTGCAGAAACACTAGAGGTCCTGTTGCAAGTATATTTTATCAAGGTTTAGACAGAGCAGATCAAGGATCAATCGATGTAGTTGAGAAATCTGTAGTGAGTTATGGTTCTGTTCAAATGGGTCAACTCGAAAAAGGTCTAGTTTGGTTATCATTATTTATTGCACTTGCACCAATGTTAGGTTTCATGGGTACAGTAATTGGTATGATTGAGGCTTTTGATGCAATTAAAGCTGCTGGAGATATTTCTCCAAGTGTTGTGGCTGATGGTATATCTGTTGCACTTTTAACGACGGTTGCAGGTCTTATTGTTGCCATTATTTTACAGATTTTTTACAACTTCATTACTTCAAAAATTGATGGAATTGTAAATGGAATGGAAGATGCTTCTATATCGTTAGTTGATATACTAGTTAAAAATAAAGTTGTAAAAGCATAATATGTTTAAGTCAGGAAGAATAATATTTTATTCAGTAGTTGTTGTCTTAGTATTCATCTTTATGATACTTGTATCAAACGATGATTATGCAGGAAGTGAGATGGGGCTATGGATAGCTATATTGCTTGCTTTTGGAGCAGTGTTATCGATTATTGTCTCGTCTGTTATTCATTTGAAGAATAACCCAAAGTCATCTAAAAGTTTATTGATGGGAGTTGGAACAATTTTACTTGTATGTTTAATTAGTTACTTTATTTCATCAGGGAATTTAGGTGACGATTATGAAAAGTATAATATTACTACAGAGAGCCAGTCAAGATTTATTGATATGGGAATATACTTAACCCTTTTTCTAGGATTTACTGCTGTTATCTCCATAGTTGTGTCAGAAGCTGTAGCATTATTAAAGAACCAATAAATGGGAAGTAGAAGAAGAGATATTCCAGAAATAAATGCCGGATCGATGGCGGATATCGCCTTCTTATTGTTGGTATTTTTTCTTGTGACTACAACGATGGATATACCTACGGGTCTTCAAGTTGCGTTACCTCCAATTTCAGAGGAACCACCTGAAGATAGTAAGCAGAAAAAACGCGAAGTTTTAGAAGTTTTAGTTAATGCTGCGGATCAACTTTTAGTTGAAGGCTCACCATTAACTATTGACAGACTTCAACAAAAAACAATAGATCATTTAACAAATGAGGGAAAAGATCCTACATTGTCAACTACATCTACTGCTGCTATTGTTTCATTAAAGAATGATCGTGGTACTTCATATGATATGTATGTTCAAGTTTACAATGAGTTAACAGCTGCATACAATCGTGTCAGAGATGACTATTCTATGCAAGAGTATGGTAAGTCATATAAAGATCTAGATCCACAAAGAGATAAGGATAAAATAAAGGAGGTAAAGAAAAAATATCCCCGTAAATTATCAGAAGCTGAACCAGTTAGTATAGGAAGCGAGTAATGGCAAAATTTAAAAAAGATGGTGGACGTGCCACCCCAGCAATAAATACATCTGCACTACCAGATATTGTATTTATGTTGCTTTTCTTTTTCATGGTTGCAACTAAGATGAGAGATAAGGAGATGAAAGTTAAAACTCAGCTCCCGACAGCAACTGAGGTTGAAAAACTTGAAAAAAAATCAAGATTACATTACATTTTTGTTGGTCCTCCACTGAATCCAGAGTTTGGAACATCTCCAAGAGTTCAATTGGATGATGCTTTTGCAACAGTTGACGACATCCAACAATACATCACCCTTAAAAATGGTGAAAAAGACGAAAAGGAAGTTCCTTTTATGACAACCTCCCTAAAAGCAGACAAAACAGTCAAGATGGGGATAATCACTGATATCAAACAAGAGCTCAGACAAGTAAATGCATTAAAATTAAGTTATACTGCATCTAAGGAAGTTAAAGATTAATTATAAATCTAAAAGTAATTAAAGAGAGCTTTTGCTCTCTTTTTTGTTTTCAGACTTCTCAAATTTGCATTTATGATTCATTAAGTGAAGGAAGAAACATTATCGTACATTAAGTCTCCAATTCAGGAAGAGCTCAAAATTTTTGAAAAAAAATTTAGAGCTAGCGTAAAAAGTAATGTTTCGTTATTAGATACTATAATGAATTACATTGTAAAACGAAAGGGAAAGCAAATGCGACCCATTTTGGTTTTACATTGTGCTAAACTATTTGGAGAAGTTAATGAAAATACATACAGAGGAGCATCCTTAGTAGAGTTACTGCATACGGCTACATTAGTTCATGATGATGTTGTGGATGAATCAAATATGAGAAGAGGGTTCTTTTCCATAAATGCTCTATGGAAAAACAAGGTAGCTGTATTGGTTGGTGACTATTTATTGTCTAAAGGGTTATTGCTATCTTTAAAAAATAAAGACTTTAAATCTTTAGAAATTCTCTCATCTGCAGTTGAGCAAATGAGTGAAGGAGAGCTATTGCAGATGGAAAAAGCTCGAAAATTAGACATTACTGAAGAAATATATTTTGATATTATAACTAAAAAAACAGCATCCTTGATAGCAAGTTGTTGTGGAATTGGAGCATATAGCACCTACCAGAATGATGATGTTTTGAATGATGTTATGAGTATGGGCAGGGCAATTGGTATAGCCTTCCAAATTAAAGATGACCTATTCGACTATGGGGACAATAAAGTTGGAAAACCAACAGGCATAGACATTATAGAGAAAAAGATGACACTCCCTCTGATTTATGCTTTGAATTCAAGTACAAAAAAGGAAAGACGTTCTATTTTAAGAATATTACAAAAGGATAAGAAAACTAAACAAGAAATTCAAGAAGTTATCAATTTTGTAGAGGGTAAGGGAGGTATAGATTATGCACAAACTAGAATGCTTGAATACAAGCAAAAATCAATAGATATTCTTGAAAAAATCCCAACTAAAGCCAGCACCTCATACCTTTTAGCTTTGATTAACTTTGTTATAGAAAGGAAAAAGTAGCCTCTCTATTGAAGGCCTAAGACATCAAGACCTTGCTCAAAAACGATATCCACAGGAATATTTGCTTTTGATAATCGGTCCAGATCTTTTTGAAGACCTTCTTTGATTATCCCGTCTTTAGTCATGATCTCCAAAACTTTAGTTTTATTTCCATCTCCTTGAAGTCTTAAAATGAGGGAGGATAATCCACTAATTGCTTCTTTCATTTCATCGAAATTGACGGAATAAGTGCCATTATTATTTCGTGTAAATGCATTTTGATCTTTAAAATAATTAAATCGAAGCATATTCGCTTTACCATGTGCACTACTTGCACCAAACCGAACAGACCTGAATATTCCTGCAAGAAAAGTTACATAATAGTCCATCAATTCTCCATCTTCTATATGCCCTTTTTCTTTGAGTTGAGTAATCATGTGTAACCCTAAAATATCTGCCTTTCCTTCTTCAAGGGCACTAAATGTCTCTCCCAGTGCTTCTCTTACAGAACCATGTCCGTTAATAGTTTCTTTAATACCCAAACCGTGAGCAACTTCATGAAACATTGTGTTACTAAAAAAAGCGTTGAATGTGATGTGTTTTCGTTGATTTTTATCGATTAAAATGTCAGAAATAGGTAATAATATGTTATCAAATTTAGCCTTCATAGCATTCTTTAGCTGACTTCTCCTTGTCCCGTATTTTATTTGAATTTCTTCATCATTGGGTAGGTTGACTGCAATTGTTTTACTTCCAGAATTACAATCACCCGCATAATAAATTACATCATATGCATTTAATTGAGCAGCATCAGTATTAGGTGTTTCCTGCCTGTATTTGTCAGGCACAGGCAACTCTGCTTGTAACTGAGGTAGTAGTTGAATATATTTTTCTAATTTTTTACTCCATGACTTATCTTTCACAAGAATGTAAGCTTCGTATGCTGTTCTGTAATTATATAATGCATCTTCATAGTGTTCTGTCGGGCCAATAATAATATCAAGTGTATTATTTTTCATGTTTATCCATGCAATATCACTAGCAGTAAAATCATCATTTAGTAATGCTTTAGATCTGAGTTCTAAGTATTTTTTGAGCTCGGTATCTTCGCAAATTTCAGCAGCTTCTAATAGATGCCCAGAGGCTTCTTCCAATTGATCGCGAAAAAATTCATGGTAAGGTATGGTATATAATTTTCCAGCTTCATCTCTTCGAACCATTGAGTATAGACCTTTTTCATCCAGCAATCCCAGTTCTTCAAATTCTTCCTTGCTCATATCTGCGGGATAAAAATTAGACCCCAAAGGCTTAAGTTCAACGTTGTCTAGGAATGGAGCATTATCATTCAATCTATCCCAAGGGCCATAGTTAATTTCAGCAAATTTTCTTAGTTGAGGGCTTGCGATTGAAGCAAGCAAAGTTTTCTTGTCTCCATAGGCTTGTACCCAAAATAAATCATTCATGATATCTGCAGCAGCAAACAGGTGGGGGAGCATTTTTTGTTCTGCTTCATTTAGTAAACTCAAATCTGTTGTTAGTTTGACAGGAGTATACGTGCTAATAGAGCTGTAGTTCGAAGTATCCTCGGAGGGACTATCTTGACAAGAATAAATAAGAACAGAAATTAATAAAAGAAAGTAAAACGACTTTGACATATTAATGCGAAGATAAAAATACTAGCTAAGCTAGTAATAATAATTAAAGGTGAGGAATGTTAAATTTGTATAATATATGTTTGGTCTTAATAAGCTAAAAGAAGCAAAGGATAAAGCTATTCAAATGAAAGCAGCATTATCTCAACTAGATTTTGAAGGTAAATCACAAAATGATATGGTGTCAATTAAGTGTACAGGAGACAAGCGATTTCATTCATTAGATATTAATGATAGTATTTTTAAGATTAGAACTCGTGAAGAAGTTCAAGATATGATTTTAGAGGCAATAGATCAAGCACAAACAAAAGCGGATATGAAGGTTAAAGAAGAAATGAGTAGAATAATGCCTAATATACCTGGTATGGGTGATTTAGGGTTCTAAACCTAATTTTTCTGACGGATCCCAAAAGTATTCTTTGAAGTTAACGATTTGGTTTTTTTTGACTTCGATGCCTTCTCTTTTTAACAGTTCAGCCATTGTATTATTGTTAAAAAAATGATGTTTCCCAGTCAAAATACCATTTCGATTGACAACTCGGTGAGCAGGGACTGATGGGGATTGTTGATGAGAATTATTCATTGCCCAACCAACCATTCTTGCAGATTTAGCGGACCCTAAAAATCTACCAATGGCACCATAAGTGGTTACTCTTCCTTTGGGTACCAATCGGACCACTTGGTAAACTTGATCAAAAAATTCGTTGTTTTTAGGCATCATTCTTGTTGTATAGTCAATAATGTAGTAGACAATAAATCAATTTATTTAGCGTCATACTACTGTATATTTGCACGAAAGTAACTTTGAAAGAATTCATGGTAAAATTTTTAACATTATTAGTTGGTATTATTAGTTGGTTTAGCAGTTTTGGTCAGTATGATATTTCTGTTAAAATAGATGGCTTAGGTTGTGATGATGAACTTCTTTTAGCTAACCATTTCGGTGATAAACAGTATTTGAGAGACACTTCAGTGTGTGTAAATGGTATTGCTACTTTTAGAGGTGACGAAACGCTTGAAAACGGGGTTTATTTAGTGGTATTGCCGAAGAAAAATTACTTTGAAATATTAATTTCACAAGATGAAGATCAGACGAAGTATTCCTTCCAAACAGATACAACATTAAGTCCTAAAAAAATGGTTGTTGAAGGTTCCAAAGAAAATGAGCTTTTTTTTGGTTTTAATGCATTTGCAATTGTACAAGGAAATAAAGCAGGGAAAATCAGAAGAGCTTTAGATACTTTAGAGGAGGGTAAAACTAAGAGTAAATTAGAATCAGAACTCAAAGAAATTAATAAGAGTGTCGCACAAAGAAGAGATAAAATTTCTCAAGATTATAGCGATTTTTTTATTGGTAAATTATATGGATCAATGACCGAAATTACTCCGCCAGATGATAATAGTGTGAATGAAGAAAACCAACAAAAATTTCAATATTTATGGTTGAGAGAACATTTTTGGGATGAGGTAGATTTGGCAGAAGATGGGCTTGTTCGATCACCAGTATTTCACAACAAGCTTAAGTATTACTTCGATACTTATATGCCACCTATTGCCGATACTGCAATTTTGTTGGGAGATCAACTGATTAATAAAATAGAGGCTGCAGGTAGTCGAGAACAATATAAATATACTATTCATTTTTTGTTGGGGTATTTTGAAAATGCTAAGTTCATGTGTTTTGATAAGGCTTTATGGCATATTGCAAAGAATTATTATTGTGCTGGTAAGGCTTATTGGGCAGACTCGGCATATGTCTCAAAAATGTGTATTGAGAGCTCTAAAATGGAGGCAACACTTTGTGATAAAGTGGCACCAGACTTGTATATGCCTGACTCTACCTTTAGGCAACGTATTCGAATGTCCGAAATCGCCAAACCTGTAACAGTTCTTGTTTTTTGGGATATTAATTGTGGGCATTGCAAGAAAGAAATGCCTATAATCAGCAACATGTATGATAGTATGACGAATGAGAATATTGAGATATATGCGGTTTATACTCAAGGTGATTGGGAAGGCTGGAAAAAAAGATTAGCTAAGGATAAATTTAATTTTATAAATGTAGCTAATGCGTTTGGAGAGGATAAGTTTCGTAAAAAATATAATATCAGAACAACTCCTCAAATTTTTGTCTTAGATAAAGATAAAAACATTCGATTTAAGAAAATAGGAGCAAAGGATTTACTTAAAACTATTGAATATTTATTGGAGGAACAAGGTATTAAAGAATTGGATAAACCAGATTCTGAAGATTAATTTTAACGTCAATTTAAATTTCTAAAAAACTGTATCCCTTCTCCAATAAGTATCGCTAGACCGACGTTGTAGTATGGAGATGTAAGTCGAGTAACTTCTTTTTGACCGATTGAGAATCGATAACCAATACCACCTTTTAAAGCTGCAAACGGCAGAATTTTCACATAAGCGTTTGTTCCAATTTCAATTGGAACGGTGAGGTAGTTGTCTTTTTTAATCAATGTATTTTGATCAAGTTCCCAGAACTTATATTGTGTAGTTCCTATTCCAATCTGGAAAGGGACACTTAGGTGTAAATTTTTGTTATTATAAAAGGTATAATCTGTACCAATGCTGATATTCTCCGTATTGATGGATCGATATACCGAGTCTTTATCTGCGATTGAGTGATTGGTTAACAAATATTTATCGGGTTTTACAAAACCATATATTCCCAAGTATAATTTGATCTTTTTATTGAAGTCAAATCCACCAACTATCCCATATAGTTTTGTTTTTTGAATATTTACTACGGTATTTCGATTATGAAATGCCACATAAAATGAAGGTTTTTCTTTGAAGGCTATTCTAACAGAATCCAAAATATTATTTTGTGCCTTTGATTTTATGGATGTACTTAAGATGGATAAAACGACAAAAATTTTGATAAATTTTAATGACTTATCCATTTATGGTACTTGTGAAATTTAGCTAAATAAATTCTTTGCGTTAGCACTAAAGAGTTTAACTGCAATTGCTAATAGGATAATACCAAAGACTTTATTTAGTATTTTAGTTCCTGCAGGACCAATGATTTTTTGAATATAATTTACTGATTTAAGAACTCCAAAAATTACAACCATGTTAAGTGCAATTGCAATAACTATATTTATGATTTGATATTCTGCACGTATTGAGATGATAGTTGTTAATGTGCCTGCACCAGCTAACAATGGAAATGCAAGGGGGATTACAGATGCAGTAGCCGTATCTGCGGCATCATCATTAAATATTCTTACGCCCAATAGCATTTCGAATGCTATAAATGCCATTAGTATGCTACCTGCTACAGAAAATGAGTTAATATCAACACCTATAAAATGAAGAACGGATTCTCCAATTAATAAGAAAAGTATCATGATGATTCCAGACACAATAGTTGCTATACCAGGTCGAATGGGGGTCTTTTCTTTGATAGAAATTATTAAAGGTATTGCACCAATAACATCAATTACTGCAAATAATATAATGAATGCGGAAAAGATTTCTGTACTATTCATATGATAGATTAGTTAATAATCTCCAATAATAACATTTAAACGGGTTTAAATCCCTCAAATGCTTGTTTACAATTATTGCAGTAGTGAAGACTTCTACATAAAGTAGGTCCAAATGGACTTTTCATAGATGTATTGTCACTATCACAATAAGGACATTTTGTAGATTCAAGGATCTCCATAGAAATGGCTGAACAATTTCTCTTAGGGGGAGCTAAACCATGTTTCTTTATGGCAATATGCCCTTCTGGAGTAATTAAGTCGGTAGTCCATGTAGTCTCAAAGCTAGTTTCTACAGTAATTTCTCCTAGTCTATTATTAGCATTAAGATGGTTTACAACCATGTCTTCCATTAATCGGAGAGCGGGACATCCAGCAAATGTAGGTGTGAGTGTTACATGCACATTTTTGTCATTAATATCTATGCCTGTTACAATCCCTAAATCAACAATAGAGATTGTTGGGATTTCAGGGTCTTTCACCTGCTTTAATTCTTCTCGGATGTAGGCTTCTGAAATCATTTTACCAGTCTGCTGATGGATCAATAGAATATACCTCAGTCATTTCTTCTAAAAGAGGTTGGAGGTGTTCTGTATGATTACCATTTCTGCCTCCATAAACGGGCTTCCATTTATCTGTTGAAGGAATAGATAGTCCACTATTTTTAATTAATGGTGTTATAACATCAAGCCATCTTTTTTGTAGGTTTTCCTCTCCAATGAAAATATTTTCATCAATTAGAATTTTTTCTGCAGGTCCAGGTTCAAAAATACCGAGTGCATAGTTCCAAGCGTAGTTTAGAGAATCTTGCATTTTACGATGACTTTCCTCATTTCCTTTACCCAATTGATTTACCCAGGTATTAGCATGCATGGTATGATATTTAATTTCACCAAAAAACTTTTTAGCTACTTGAGCTAATGGTTCATATGCAGATTCCCTTAATGATTCAAATCGAAGATATTCGGCAAAGTCGAACAAAAAATGACGCATAAGGCTAAAACTGTAGTCTCCGATAGGTAATTCAACAAATTTGGACGAATGAAATTGACCAGCATTACGTGTAAAAGCAACCGTATCTGCATCAGCTTCACCAAGTTGGTGAAGTAGGTTGTATAAATGCTCACTTTGTCCAACCTTATCTTGGGCCATGCTTGAGAAAGCAATATCTTCCTCTAGAATTGGTCCTAGCCCAGTCCATTCACTGTTTCGGTGACCAATAATCAGTTGATCATCTGCCATTTTATAAAGTAATTCTTTTAGTGCTTCGATGCTATTCATGCTATTCTTATTTACAGTTATACTTTGTCAGTAGGTTTACTTCCTCTTTCTTTAAATGCGTTTATTCTATCCATAACCTTGTAGGTAGCAGGATTTCGATATAGTTTTTTGGGTGCAGTAGTGAAGATATCGTCATCAGAATATTCAGTTGCAGAAACACAGCTACTGGGGACTACCCAAATATTTGCTGTAACTTCTCTTCTAGCATATTGCTCCTTGGCATATAGCAGAGCCATATCAGGATTTGGAGCGTGAACTATACCGACATGCTTATGCTGAGCTCCACGCTTGTTTTGATGAAATACTTCAAAAGTTTGAAAATGAGCAAGCCCCTCCATATCAGTTTTGTTGCCTGTTTGAATCTTTGCTCTGGTAATTCTTGGGTCTATCGACTCTATTGCTTGATTACTTTTTTTGTCCATGATTGTTTTCGAGTTTTAAAATAATATATGCCTGTTGGCAGTTCAACTAAATCTAGCCTGTTGTCACCAACGAAAATTCTATGAGTTGCTATTAATTTTCCTAAAGTGTTGTAAATATCTAGTGTGTTAATTTCATTTGATTTAATAATGATACTTCTTTGGAATGGATTAGGATAAATGGAAACTTCTTCATTTAATGTACTAATGCCCAGACTTTTAGGCTGCATTACTAGTTCAAGGTTATCTAAATATAAGCTACTATTAGGACCTCTAACACTGTCTGTTTTGCCTGAGTAGAAAATAAGACCAGCACTATCTGCGGTGACAGGAGACGTATAATAATTAATGGGGAAAGCAAAAAATGTCCAATCGCTTGCAGCTGACAAATAAAAATTATCATTGGACTTGTACTTCCCTTTTCCCCAAGTCCTTAAATTTATTCTAGCTGTATCGTCACCATCTGGAATGTATTTATAGTAGCCTTGCAAATATTTAAAGGTATCGATTGGAAAGTGTGGAGTATAATAGTCATTATCCTCGATACCAAGAAAACAGTATCCATACCTATTACCTCCTGACGAATTTGAATAGGCGTTTTTTATTAGAAGTGAGCTTTCACCCATAAATACATCAGAATCGGTAACATTCAAAACGGTTGGTTCATAGAGAAAAGAGGAATATCTTTCATACACTACTAAATCTAAAGGTTTCCATCCAGTAGGATAATTGACTCCAATATTTTGCCAATCCTCAAACCCGTTATTGAATATGTCCTTTTGTCTGTCATTTAAATTTGTAAAATGAATGTCGTCAAAAATCACAAAACCATCTCCGTCGACTCCATAATCTGCATATGAGTATAAATTAATCCATACACTATCAGCAGTTCGTGAGGAGCTCCATTCAATTGGAACAGAATACCTTACCCACTCGTCGTTACTAGACCCGGTAAATCGAAAGTCAACCTTACCTTTGTAAGTACCTTTTTCTCTAAATACAGCATATACTCTTGCAGTGTCTCCAGCAGCTAAGTCATATTTTGCCCAAAAACAAAGACTTAGAGGGTCTCCATGAAAAGCTACACCATCATAGCCATTTACATTATCAACGTTTAGAGCATACGAACGATAACCTCGTGAGTTAGGAACATAGGTATTTGACAGCTTAATAGCATATTGTCCTTCTTTAGCATCTAATGTGCGTTCAGAATTTCTAATTGTACAAGTCATTCCTGTAGGCTTGAAGTGGTCTCTTACCCTCCATTTTTCAAAGTCGCCATTGGGAATATTTTGTGCGTTTACGAAGAAAACAGCATTCAAAAAGCACAATAAGATGATGAGATATTTCATGTTGTGTAATTTTTAATTTGCATAAAATTCGTAAATAAAATTGACATTACCAATTAAGAGGTTTTTACTATACCCAAATTAGGCATAGGGTGTTACGTATTCATCTTGCTTGCTCTTAATAGCATTGGCTACCCATTTGCCATTCTCTTCAGCCATTCTTCGAACAGCAAGTCGTTCAGCATTGCAAGGACCATCTCCGTTGATGACACGTTTAAATTCCTCCCAGTCTGGTTCAGTATAATCCCATAAACCAGTCTCTTCATTTTTCTTGAGTTTTGGATCAGGTAGGGTTAATCCTAAATCCCATATTTTAGGGACATACATATCTAAAAACTGTTGCCTCATAGCATCGTTACTTGCCATTTTAACTTTCCATCGCATTAATGTTTCAGTGTGAACTGATATTTTATCACTTGGACCAAAAAAGTGCATGAGGGGTGGCCACCATCGATTCATAGCTTCTTGCACCATTTGTCTTTGTTTGGATGTTCCAGTTGCTAAATGGACTACATTGTCATGACCATATTTTAAGTGAAAAGATTCCTCATAACAAATGCGTTCCAAAGCTCTGCAATACGGTCCGTAAGAACCCTTGCTATTGGCTAATTGATTTACAATCGCTCCAGCATCTACTAACCAAGCTATCACTGCACTGTCGGCCCACGTTTTTGCTGGATAATTGAAGATGTTTGAATACTTTGATTTGCCAGTAATTAAATCATTCATCATATCCTCTCTACTTTTACCTAATGTTTCGGCAGCAGAATACAATAATTGACCATGACCAACTTCATCTTGAACTTTAGCCATTAACGCTAATTTTCTTCTGAATCCAGGAGCTCTTGTAATCCATGTTCCTTCTGGTAATGCACCAATTATTTCGGAGTGAGCATGTTGCTCAATCATTCTGATTAGTTGCTTTCGGTACATGGCTGGCATCCAGTCTTTTGGCTCAATTTTTTCACCACGATCAATTCGTGCTTGAAAAGCAACTAATAATTCTGGGGTTTCTTGCTCTTCAGTGAATTTTTCGTTGGGGTCTACGTATGCGTTTCCGTACATGATATCTATAATTTATTTTTTATTAAACCATTAAGTATGAAATTACTTAGTTTTTCTGCTATTTGGGTTGGGCTGAGTTTACCTTCTGGGTTGTACCACTCTACAATCCAGTTTACACTAGAAAGAACAGTTAGCGTAGCAAATTTGATGTCACTTTCATTAAATCGACCTTCATCAATTCCTGTTTGGATAATTTTTCTAATCCCTTTCTCATAGGAATTTCTTTTTTCAACGAACTCACTAAATGACTCTCCAGTTAAATTTCTCCAATCACGAAGAAAAATTATGGCAGAATCTAAGTGACTGGTCAATATTTGAACATGCTCTCTTATAGCCATTCGTAGTTGTTGTTCTGCATCAAAATAAAGTGTGTTTATTTCTTGAATTGCTCGATCAAATTTGCTAGCCATATCAAAACACGTAAGTTTCAATATATCCTCCTTTGATGAAAAATGACTATATAGACTTGCTGGCTCCATTTCCAAAGATTTAGCGATATCACGAACCGAGGTTGCGGCATACCCTTTCTTTTTGAGAACAGCCTGAGCAGATTGTAAAATTTGTCTCTTTCTTTCAGTCATTTTAAAACACAAACTAACGTTCGTTAGGCAAATGTAGTGATTTAGAAGTAAATTTCAAAATTGCTGTTAATTTTGGTTATTTTAAAAATCTTAAAGAGGGTGAATTCTGATGGCATATTTTCTATATTTGACCAGTGAAATTTGGTAAAGTAGAAAACCCTGAAATGTATGCTCATGGCTTACCCAAAGATCATACGGATACTAAAATTGCTTTAGCAAGTAATCACAGTCAGTTACCTAAAGTATTTATTGGGTGTCCAAGGTGGGCTAAAGCAGAACTTAAAGGATTCTATCCAAAAGGAGTAAAAGATGAGTTATCGTATTATTCAAGTCAGTTTAATGCGATAGAATTGAATGCCTTTTATTATCGAATTTTTCCTCCTTCAATTGTTGATGGCTGGTATGATCGATCTTCTCCTGATTTCATGTTTTTCCCAAAAGTTCCTCAACTTATTAGTCAGTTTAGACGACTCAAAAATTGCGATGATGCGTTGAATGATTTTTTTGTTTCGATATCACATTTTAAAGAAAAGTTAGGGACCGTGTTTCTTCAAATGAATGACAACTATGGTCCGCATAATTTTCAAGATTTATTAACGTTTGTAAATAATTGGCCAAAGGATTTACCCTTATCCGTGGAATTGCGAAATTCGGGGTGGTATTCCGATTCATATGTAGCTGATGATCTTTGTGCAATGCTTCAAGAAAATAGGGTAGCCCATACTATTACTGATACTTTAGGCAGAAGAGATTTAATGCATATGCGATTAACTAATTCTTCGTGTTTCGTCAGATTTACAGGGGCAAACCATTCATCAGATGTTACCCGTATAGATGACTGGTTCGACCGATTAACACTGTGGAAAGATCAAGGGATTAATCAAATTAATTTTTTTGTACATCAGACCATCGAAAAAGACTTACAAATGTTGTCTGCTAGACTAATAAATAAGATTAATGAAGGATGGGGGTACAATCTAAATGTACCGGGTTCTTCTCAGACTTCTTTATTTTAAATGAAGACCTATAGGGCAGTGGTCGCTTCCAAAAATTTCGTTGTGAATAGTTGCATCGTGGATCTTATTGGATAAGGATTTTGATGCTAAAAAATAGTCTATTCTCCATCCAGCATTATTTGCTCGAGCGTTGAAACGAGCACTCCAAAAAGTATATTTGACCTCCTCTGGGTATTTTTCTCGAAAAGTATCTATCAAACCAATATCGAGTATGGTATCTAATCCATCTATTTCAACCTGCGTATATCCACTAGTTTTGTTGTAGTTGCTTTTATCATTTTTCAAGTCGATAGACTGGTGAGCTACATTGAAATCTCCTGTTACTATGATGGGTTTAACTTTTTCTAAGTTAGCCAAGTAGTTTGCAAATGCAACATCCCATGTAGATCGATAATCTAGTCGTTTTAATCCAGCACCACTATTCGGAACATATACATTAATCAAATAGAAGTCAGCGTATTCAGCAGTAATGACACGCCCCTCTTGGTCATGCTCCTCCATTTGAATATCAGTAGTAACTCTTAGAGGTTCTTTTTTGGATAAGATAGCAACACCACTATAGCCCTTTTTTACTGCAGAATTGCTATAGATTGAATAGCCAGAAAGTTCAGTGAGAGCTTCTTGTACTTGATCGTCTTGAGCTTTTGTTTCTTGAATACAAAATATATCAGCGTCTAAATCATGGATGATATCAATCAGTCCCTTTTTGACAGAAGCTCGAATACCGTTGACATTCCATGATATTATTTTCATACAGTAATTTTTAGCTAATGGTTGTTATTTTTTCTGTGTTTTTACCAATGTGTATTTCGTCATAGGGCATTTTCCCAATGATTGCCTGACCAATTGGAGATTTAACAGATACAGCAAAAACCACTTGTTTGTTCAGTTCTATTTTTCCTAAAGCAACGGATAGGTAAAGCATTTTCTTATCAGTTTCTACTAAAGCTCCTAGTTGAACAGAATCACACGATTTTGAGGCATTGATTTGATTTAAAATATTCATCTCATTGTTCAGGTTAAAAAACTGACGATTGAGTCTATCCAATTCTTCGTGACCCATAGCTCTGGCGGTTTCAAATTTATTACCTGCAGTACTGCTCTGTTCCCCCTCGATTGATTCTTGCACTTTATCAATAGCGGCTTGCAAATCATCAATCTGAGTTTGCAATTTTTCTATGCATTGATTATAGAGTTCAGTTTTATTGATCATGACACGAAAGAGTTATTAGGGCAAATATTTTTTATCAAAGTTGGGTTTTCTTTTTTCAAGAAATGCATCCCGTCCTTCTTTTGCTTCGTCAGTCATGTAGGCTAAACGAGTAGCTTCCCCTGCAAATACCTGCTGACCGACCATTCCATCGTCAGTAAGGTTCATCGCAAATTTCAGCATTTTGATACTGGTTGGCGATTTTTCTAAAATTTCTTGTGCCCATTCATAAGCAGTATCTTCTAATTTTTCATGAGGTACAACTTGGTTGACCATGCCCATGTCATAAGCTTCTTGAGCGGAGTAGTTTCGTCCTAAGAAAAAGATTTCTCGTGCTTTTTTCTGACCAACCATTTTTGCTAAATAGGCAGAACCATAACCACCATCAAAGCTAGTTACATCTGCATCAGTTTGTTTGAAAATGGCATGCTCAGCACTAGCCAATGTCAAGTCACACACCACATGTAAACTATGCCCTCCTCCAACGGCCCATCCTGGTACAACGGCAATGACTACTTTGGGCATAAAACGAATCAATCGTTGGACATCCAAAATATTCAATCGATGGTAATTATCATCACCCACATATCCTTGATGACCACGTGCTTTCTGGTCTCCTCCGCTACAAAAAGAATATACACCATCTTTAGAGCTTGGACCTTCAGCACTTAACAGTACAACTCCAATGCTTAAATCTTCTTGAGCATCATGAAATGCATCTAATAATTCGCTCGTTGTTTTTGGACGGAAAGCATTACGAACGTCTGGTCTATTAAAAGCTATGCGTGCTACACCATTACACTTTTTGAAAGTGATGTCCTCATATTCTTTAACTGTAGTCCATTTAACTTGAGTCATAACACAAAGGTATAGGTATTTTTTAAGGACAAATAGATTTAATAACTTGCTTCTACAATTGCTTTAACCGCATCTGGGGTAACAGCTTTGTGTTCACCAAGAGCTACCCAGCCACGACTTTCCAATGCAGAGCTTACTTTTTCTGCTGTATTTTCATAATCATTGGTATATGCTGAGATTTGGGTGGGTATGTCAAGCGATTGAAAGAAAAATTCTGTTTTTTCAATGGCTTGTTTAGCTCGTTCTTCGAGGCTACCCTCTGTAATATTCCACACACGTTCACCATATTGAGCTAACTTCTCTTTCTTATTTCCCAAGAAATAGGCATAGTGTCTTGGGGCTATGATTGCCAAAGTTCGTGCATGGTCTATTCCGTGTAGGGCTGTTAACTCATGACCCATAGCATGAATTGCCCAATCGTTAGGTACTCCTTTTTGTATGAGTCCATTAAGTGCCATAGTGCAGCACCACATAAAGTTGGAAGCAATAGTATAATCACTTGAATTTAGTAGTAACTTAGGAGCAGTTTCAATTAGACTACTCATTATACTCTCGGCAAATCGATCTTGTAAATCTGCTCCAATTGGGTAGGTCATATATTGCTCCATTACATGCGTGAATGCATCGGTAATTCCATTGGCTAATTGACGTTTTGGGATTGACGCAACTACAGAGGGATCTAGTACACTAAACTTCGGGAACAAACCTGGTCCGCCCATGCCTAATTTTTGTCCAGTTTCTTTTCTGGAAATAACAGAACCGCTATTCATTTCAGATCCAGTTGCTGGGAGTGTAAGTACTGTTCCAAAGGACATCCCTTTTTCAGTTCGAATTCCTTTAGTTAAAATGTCCCAGGGCTCTTCGCCTTTAAATAATGCAGCTGAAGACAAAAACTTGGCTCCATCAATGACGGAACCTCCTCCTACAGCGAGGATGAAATTGATGTCCTCATTTTTTATGACGGATAATGCATCCATAAGAATGGAATATTCTGGGTTGGCAGGAATTCCTCCAAATTCCACAACAGTATGGTTAGATAAAGCGGAGACAACTTGGTCATAAATTCCATTTCTTTTGATACTTCCCTTGCCATAAAGTAGCAATACTTTAGCTTGATTTGGTATCTGTGTTTTTATCTTGGCAATTTCACCTTTTCCGAAGAGGATTTTTACAGGGTTTACGAGTTCAAAGTTGAGCATGATTATTTGTATTATCTGTTAAACACTTGGTTCATCATTTGGTTCAATGGTTGGAATGCTATTGATTAAATCCATAAATTCGCTTTATGTCACGATTTATAGCTCAAAGCAAAATGCAATATGATGGTTTGTACGAAGAAAGCATCAAAAATCCTGAAAAATTTTGGTCTGATTTTGCTGAAAATGAGTTTACATGGCAAAAAAAGTGGGATAAGGTTTTAGATTTTGACCTACGAAAACCATCAATCAAATGGTTTGAAGGAGCCAAGCTGAATATTACAGAAAATTGTATCGATCGACATTTGGATACCATAGGCGATCAAACAGCTATCATTTTTGAGCCCAATAATCCTAATGAAGATTCACAGCATATTTCTTACCGTGACTTAGCTGTAAACGTGAACAAAACAGCTAACATGCTCAAAGCATTGGGTGCAAAAAAAGGAGACAGAATTTGCATATATATGCCAATGACGCCTGAATTGGCCTATGCTGTATTAGCATGTGCTCGTATTGGTGCGATTCATTCAGTAGTTTTTGCTGGGTTTAGCTCTAAGAGTCTTTCAGACCGAATCGAAGATGCTCAATGTTCGATACTCGTTACGGCTGATGGTGGTTTTAGAGGACAAAAAATCACTCCTTTAAAAGAAATTGCTGATCAAGCACTTGAAAAATGTGATTGCATAGATCGAGTATTAGTCCTAAAAAGAACAGACATCGATATTACCATGAAAGCGGATAGAGATTTTTGGTGGCATGAGGAGTTTGAGAAAGCTCATGATGAATGTCCTGCTGAAATCATGGATGCCGAAGACATGCTCTTTATCCTCTATACAAGTGGCAGTACCGGCAAACCTAAAGGGATGGTTCATACCTGTGCGGGCTATATGGTTTATACTAATTTTTCATTTAGAAATGTTTTTCAATACCAACAAGGAGATGTGTATTGGTGTACCGCGGATATTGGGTGGATCACTGGGCATAGTTACATATTATATGGGCCATTGAGTGCAGGAGCAACCACCTTAATGTTTGAGGGTGTACCGAGCTATCCAGATATGGGTCGTTTTTGGAATATTGTTGAAAAACATCAGGTGAATATTTTTTATACGGCACCAACAGCTATACGAGCATTGGCAAGCTGTGATTTGAGTTTTGTGAATGCATATGATTTAAGCAGTTTGAAAACATTAGGATCGGTAGGTGAGCCAATAAATCTGGAGGCTTGGCAGTGGTATGACGAGCATATTGGTAAAAAAGAATGTCCAATCTTAGATACCTGGTGGCAAACCGAGACGGGGGGTATTATGATTTCTAGCATTGCCGGTATAACGGAGGATATTCCCACATTTGCTACCTTGCCGTTGCCAGGTATTCAACCCTGTTTGATGGATGATTCGGGCAATGAAATATCCGAAAAAAAGTCTGAAGGAAAATTATGCATCAAGTTTCCCTGGCCAAGCATGGCACGAACGATTTATGGCAATCATCAACGATTCAAAGAGACTTACTATAATGCCTTCGAAGGCAACTATTTTACAGGAGATGGTGCCAAGCGTGATGAAAATGGAAACTATCGAATCACGGGCAGGGTGGATGATATTGTAATAGTTAGTGGTCATAACCTAGGTACGGCAGAGATAGAAAACGCAATCAATGAACACCCACAAGTAGCAGAGAGTGCAGTTGTGGGTTACCCTCATCCAATCAAAGGAAATGCAATCTATGCCTATGTCACGTTGAGAGGAGCATTTGATGTTTCAACTATTCCTTCCCTTCAAAAAGAAATTAACGAATTAGTTTCGAGTACTATTGGACCCATTTCAAAGCCCGATAAAATTCAGTTTACCAATGGTTTACCCAAGACACGAAGTGGAAAAATCATGCGTAGAATATTACGAAAAATTGCAGAAAATGAATTGAATAAATTGGGAGATACATCCACGCTATTGAATCCAGAATGCGTACAAGAAATTATTGACGGAAGGCTAACAGATTAGCCTGATATAAGATAAATACAAGGTTTTTTGTGAAGTTCAATTTCGTTGGGTTTCCAGTCTTTTATAGGTTTTGATAGGATGGTTTCTTTTCCTTCTTTTTCCAAATCAACGGCTACACAGAGTTGGGTAGAGTGCTGCAAATTTTTAATTAGAAATTCCAAAAATGGATTGTTTCGGTAGGGAGCTTCCATGAAGATTTGTGTCGTCTTTCTAGACCGATGTTCCATATCTTTAAGAGCAATCATTCGTTCTTTGGCATCAATGGGGAGGTAGCCATTAAATTGAAAATTTTGACCATTAAAACCACTCGCCATGAGGGCCAAAAAAATAGAAGAACTCCCTGATAGGGGAATCACTTTTACATTTTTGTGGTGTGCGTATTTTACAATTTCATTACCTGGATCTGCAATGGCAGGAAGTCCAGCTTCAGACAACATTCCTATTGAAAAATCTTGAATATGGGTATCAAAAAAAGGTTTAAAACCAGTATAGTTATCGTGCTTGTTAAGCTCTACAAACTCAAATTCGTTTTGAGCTATTGGGTGGTCAATGGCCTTTAGAAAAGCTCGGGCTGTTCGTTCACGTTCTACAATAAAATGACGGATAGTGTAGATGTGCTCTATGGTTCGTTTTGGTAAGTAATCTTTAGAAAATTCACCGATGAAATTAGGAATTAAAAAAAGAGAATGGTTAGCCAATGGTTTTTAAAAATTGAATGCTAGTTTGATTGAAAATAAGGGGTCTTTCTACGTTGACCACATGTCCACAACTTGGGATAATATGAAGTTGAGAGTGCTTGTGATGACCCGCTAGTTTTTTTATACTGGGCAAAAACATATGGTCTTCGGCTCCCATGATATACAACGTTGGTATAGGTAGGTCATTAATACGAAACAATTTAAGCAGGGGGTTAATTTCAGCCACTAACGTAAACCAACGCTGAAATTCTTTTTGGTACAGTTTTTTAGCTTCATTAATAAACAGGTTTCTACTCTCCTTGTGCGATTTTTTAGGCATGATGATATGAGCAAAAAAACGATAAAGCATGAGGTAGGGGACTACTGATTTTAGCAGGACACCTAGCCTCATAAGTACTTGTCCACGGAGGTTCATCTTCATGATAGCACCACCTAAAATCATACTCTTACTGCGTTCGGGAAAACGTTCAGACAATTCTCGAATGATGATGGTGCCTAGAGATATTCCTACCCAATGGGTAGAAGTAATTTTGAGGAAGTCCAATACTTCGATTACCTCATCACCGATGGTGTCAAAAGAATACGATTTTAACTTTTCGTAGATAGGTTTTTTGGATTTTCCATGCCCACGAAGATCAATCAAAAGTACGTTGTAATCGGATTTAAAATCACGAATTTGTTTAAACCATATGCTACTACTGCCTCCGGCACCATGCACAAAAGTGACCCATGGAGCGTTATCATCTTTGAGGTATGTGACGTAGTGCAGCACGATTTTATGATAAACAAATGTAATTAAACGAACGTTTTAATCGAGCTCTATTTTTTTTGGATTAAAATCATATGCAATTATGATTTATATCATTAATAACTGGTTTGACGAATTCAAGAAGTCTACCTATCTGTTGAATCAAATTTATTTTAATTCATAATTTTGAAATACAGGGTTTTTAACAGACCAATAATCAAAATATGTATAAATATTCTATATAGCTTGCAATGATGCTGTATAGATTATTTCATAATCAGATACAGGACCCCATGGGTCCTGTGTTTTTTTTGTTATGATTATCATTGCAGCCATGCAACCGCCTAAAGCGAAAAAAATACGCAAGGAGCTAACCATACATGGAGACACTCGCGTAGATAATTATTTTTGGTTAAACCAACGGGAAGATCAAGAGGTTTTGGACTACCTAAACCAAGAAAATGCCTACTGCAAATCGGTGCTTAAACCAACCGAAACGCTGCAAAACGAGCTTTATGAGGAAATCGTGGGTCGTATAAAGAAAGACGATGAATCTGTTCCTTACAAAAAAAATGGCTATTGGTATTATACTCGATTTGTCAAAGAGGGAGAGTATCCCATTCATTGCAGGAGAGAGGGCGGAGATAAATTTAAAAATTCGGGTGACGAAGAAATTTTATTGGATGTCAATGTGCTGGCAAAAGGCCACTCATATTATGCCATAGGTGGGCTGAGTATTAGCCCAAACAATCAATATTTAGCTTATGGGGAGGACACTGTTAGCCGAAGGATTTACACCCTAAAAGTAAAAGACTTACATACCGGAAACCTGCTTGATGTAAACATCCAACGAACTACCGGAGGTGCTACTTGGGCAGAAGATAATGAGACCCTTTTTTATACCGAAAAAGAGGAAAAGTCGCTTCGCTCAGCCAAAATATTTTCTTATAATGTATTTAATCACGAAAGTCAATTGAGATATCATGAGACAGACGATACGTTTAATTGTGGGGTTTATAAAAGCAAAAGCAAGAAATACATCATCATCACTTCGGGAGCTAGTATCACATCAGAGTTTAGGTACATAAATGCTCAAACGCCTCATGCAGAATTTGCTATTTTTCAAGAACGTATTCGCGGGCTCGAGTATGGCATTACCCACTTTGAAGATAAGTGGTATGTGTTGACTAATTGGGATGCTCAAAATTTTAGATTGATGCAAACCCATGAGACGAATACTTCGCGAAATTTTTGGGAAGAAGTGATGCCTCATCGAGGAGAAACCTTGATTGAGGGAGTAGAGTTATTTAAAAACCACATGGTGGTAGAGGAACGTACTAAAGGCCAAAATTTTATTCGAATTATCAATCAAAAAACAGCTGAAGAGCATTATATGAATTTTGATTCGGAGACTTATGACTGTTGGACAAGTATAAATCCTGAGTTTGATACTTCCATTTTGAGATTTGGATATACGAGTATGACGACACCTAGTTCGGTGTTTGATTATGATATGAACACACAAAAAAAAACCTTGCTTAAGCAGCAAAAAATAGTAGGGGGATATGATGAATCAAAGTATGGTAGCAAGCGTATTTGGGTGACAGCTAGAGACGGAGAGCAAGTCCCCATGAGTATGGTTTATAAAAAAAACAATGAAGGAGAATTGCCCCAAGATGCATCATTGCTGCTTTATGCATACGGCTCGTATGGACATTCGATGGATCCGTATTTTAGTTCGGTGAGATTGAGTTTGTTGGACAGGGGATTCGTTTATGTGATTGCACATATTCGTGGGGGAGAAGACCTAGGAAGACGTTGGTATGATCAGGGTAAATTACTTCACAAGAAAAATACATTTTACGATTTTATAGATTGCGGTGAACATCTGATAAATGAGGGTTACACTTCCAATCAAAAACTCTATGCCATGGGAGGCAGTGCCGGAGGATTATTGATGGGAGCAGTCATCAATATGAGGCCAGATTTATGGAAGGGAGTGATTGCAGCAGTTCCTTTTGTAGATGTAGTGACTACGATGTTGGATGAATCTATTCCTCTGACCACTGGCGAGTATGATGAATGGGGTAACCCCAACGAAGAAGCCTATTATCATTACATCAAGAGTTATTCTCCGTATGATAATGTGGAGAGCAAAGCCTATCCAAACTTGTTCATTACAACTGGGCTACATGACAGTCAAGTACAGTATTGGGAGCCAGCAAAATGGATAGCCAAGCTGAGAGAGCTCAAGACAGATGACAATATTCTAATTATGGACTGTAATATGGAAACAGGCCACGGTGGAGCAAGCGGACGTTTTGAGGCACTCAAAGAAACGGCAAAGGAATATGCATTTTTATTGATGTTGGAAGGAAAGATTTAAGATACTTATCGAACTTTTGAATGCATTAATTGTACTAGACTCATTTGATTTACATATCAATGCTTGATTTTAATTGTATATTTAGCTGTTTTTATTGATACAATAAATATGGTTGAGGTTAATATTTTTAAGGTGTTATTTAAAAAAAAGATTGCTTCTATTATTATAATTTTGATTATTTACTCTTGTAATAAAGAGGCCCTACAAAATGAAATCACTCAGGCGATAGACAATGAATTTATTAGTGCTGTAGATATTTCAAGCTATCCAGAAATAGCCCTTACCAATCAAACCTTCTATGACTTGGACGGTAACAAACAGAACTTCTTATCTATATTAAAAGAAAACAAGGTTAATACTATTAGATTAAGAGTATGGGTGGATTCTGTCGATAACCACTCTGGATTTAACGAAGTAAAAGTATTTGCTAAAACTTTAAGAAATATGGATTTTAAAATTTGGCTAACACTTCATTATTCGGACACCTGGGCAGACCCCAGTTCACAAAAAATACCACATCTATGGCAAGAATTAGATTTTGAGACATTAAAAGATAGTGTTTACAGTTATACAGCTCGAGTGGTTAATGAATTAAAACCAAATTATATTCAAATTGGAAATGAAATAAATTCTGGCATTCTTCATCCTCATGGGAATATTTCAAATAACTACAACCAATTTATGGATCTACTTCAAGAAGGGTGTCATGCAGTAAGGAAAAATTCAAAGGATTGTAAAATAATGTTGCATTTTGCTGGTCATGAAAATGCAGATCTTTTTTTCAATCAATTAAAAACAATTGATTATGATATTATAGGATTATCGTTCTATCCTATCTGGCATGGAAAATCAATCCACAAGCTCCAGACTAGTATGCAAATTTTGAGTGAATCAATTAACAAACAAATCATTATAGCCGAGACAGCATACCCTTTTACACTTGAGTGGAATGATTTGACTAACAATATTGTGGGGTTAAACGAACAGTTAATTTTGCCGGAGTATCCAGCAACCATTGAAGGTCAACGTAAATATATTAGAGACTTAAAAGGAATTACACAAGAACTAGAAAAAGGAATTGGATTTTGTTATTGGGGTGCAGAATTAATTGCGTGGAAGGGAACTCAAGCAACAGATGCATCAGTATGGGAAAATCAAGCATTATTTGACTTCAATAACAAAGCACTACCCGTGTTGAATGAATTTAAATAGAGTATTAAAGTGGGTTTAGCTGAATTTATCCAAAATGATTACTAAAACTCAATAATTTTATTTTAGCTAAAGGGTAAATAATCGATTTATATTCGTACCATAACATGAGAAAAATAACACTAATATTATTTGCATTTGCCAATTTTGGAGCGTTTGCACAAATTGAAACTGACCGACCAGATTTTACCGAAAGCCCGAACACAGTTCCAAAAGGTGCTCTGCAAGTAGAAACGGGGTTCATTATGGAAAATGATAAAATTGATAATTTAGGAGGTTCTTTGGAATATCAGAATTTGACCCTGAATACCACCCTGCTAAGATATGGGCTACTTGAACACCTTGAGCTTCGTTTTAATTGGGCGAATAATCGAAATGAAGTAACACAAAAGAGATTAATTCAAGGAGGTGAAGATTCTATTTACAGTTCTATTACTAGTGGGTTCGAAACTTCATTTATAGGATTCAAGACGAATTTGTTCAAAACAGACAAAATAAGTATAGGTTTTTTAGGTCACTTATATATTCCTGATTTATCATCTGGCGATTTTAAGGTGGATAATCAAAAAGTTGCATCGGAACTATTGTTTCCTGTAAGTTATCAAATTACCGAACGATTTGGTATAGCTGCTCAGTACGGAATTAACTGGGATGGCTTTTCTCCTAATCCAACGACTGGCTATACACTCGCTTTTGGTTATGCGATAACAGACCAACTGAATTGTTATGTGGAGCCATACGGTTTTCTAACGAACAACGGTGAAGAATTGCATCTTGTGAACGGAGGTTTTACGTATTTGGTCAATGATAATTTCCAATTGGACTTGACTGGCGGTTTTGGTTTAAATGAGGAAGCTCCCGATAATTTTATCAGTTGTGGTGCATCCTTTTTATTATTTAATAAGTAATGAAAATTTGGGCAGTACTAATTTTAACACTGGCAATTGCTGCATGTAACTCACCTAATAAGTGGGGGACTAAATCTGAATCTGAATCATTGGAGGAGGGGCAATCAGTCTATACTCAAAAAGTAATTCGATACAGAGATAGCATGGATGCAGTGTTTTATAGTGGCTCGAACGGTGTTTTGCCGAAAGACGCAATTTCTACTGATGGAAAGCTCAACTATTTTTCACCCAACGAGTCCTATCGGGTACAGGCTCAATTTGAACCAATTATCGATGGAGAGGTTTTTCTGATGAAAACTAATACCGATCGATTGCCTGAATATAGAAAGTATGGAAAACTATCTTTTACGATTCAGAATCAGAATCTTGTTTTAACACTGTATCAAAATGTAGAACAGCCTGAATATTTGTTTTGTCCGTTCAAGGATAAGACCAATGGAAAACAGTCCTATGGAGCAGGAAGGTTTTTAGATTTTGAAGAAAAAGACTTAGAGAATATGGTGCTGGATTTTAATTATGCTTACAATCCATATTGTGCTTATAATTCAAATTTTTCGTGTCCGATACCACCGTTAGAAAATCACTTAGAGATAGCGTTAATGGCTGGAGAAAAAGCGTGGCACTAAAGTGAATTAGGATTTAGTACATTTGTCCCATAAAAGTTGATGATGGATAAAGTTTTAGTAATAGGTGCTTGCGGTCAAGTGGGTACCGAATTGGTTGAGAATCTTCAAAACATTCATGGTAGCAGTCGAGTGGTTGCGAGTGATATAAAAACACCGACCAATGAAGTGTTTTTGAATAGCGAATTTGTTCATCTGAATGTGTTAGACAAGGTACAGATTAAAGAAGTTTTTCAAACACACAAACCAACGATTGTCTATCACTTAGCAGCTCTATTAAGTGCTACTGCAGAGGAAAATCCAAAGTTTGGCTGGGAACTCAATATGGATGGCACCTTCAATATTTTCGATGCGTGCATAGACCACGGTGTAAAACGAATATTTTGGCCCAGTTCTATTGCGGTATTTGGTCCAACAACTCCTCGAGTAAACACTCCTCAAAGTACAATCTTGGAGCCAAATACGATCTATGGGATTACAAAACTTGCAGGTGAACGGTATTGTGAATATTATTTCAATCGGTATAATTTAGATGTTCGATCGATACGCTACCCTGGATTAATTGGTTGGAAATCTCTGCCTGGAGGCGGTACTACGGATTATGCAGTTGATATTTTTCATCAAGCATTGAAAAATGGGCAATACGATTGTTTTTTAAAGGAGCAGACCACACTGCCCATGATGCATATGGAAGATGCCGTGAGAGCAACTTTAGAGATAACCGATGCACCTTCAAATTTGATTAAGGTTAGGAGCAGTTATAATATCGCTGGAGTGTCTTTCAACCCAGAACAATTAACACAAGAGATAAAAAAGCACATACCTCAATTTAAAATTTCATATCAACCAGATCATCGTCAAAAAATTGCCAATAGTTGGCCAGAGAGTATTGACGATCAAATTGCTAGAGCAGATTGGGGCTGGCAAGAAAAATACAACTTGGAAAAATTGGTTGTTAATATGTTAGATAATATCCGTTAGGGTTAGTAATCCAGTAACTTTTGAATTTCTGCTGCTACTTTATATTCATTGGGTAGCATAGCTTTTTCGAGTTCAACATTCATGGGTACAGCAGGTAAGTCTTTTGATCCTATACATTTTACAGGAGCATCCAGGTCTTTGAAACAATGTTCTTGAATTCTTCCTGCAATAGCTTGAGCAAATGAATTATTGAGTGTCTCTTCGGTTAAAACGATAACTTTATTGTGCTTTTTTACACTGGCATAAATGGCTTCATCATCGCATGGACTTAGTGTTCTCAAATCAAGAATTTCAATTTGACCTTCAAATTCTTTAGCAGCATTTGTTGCCCACCAAACACCCATTCCATAGGTAATAATGGTTAATGTTCCTCCATTTTTGATCATCATTTGCTTTGCTTCAAGATGAATGCGAGCTTTTCCAAGAGGAATAATGTAATCACTACTAGGTTCGATGGTTTTTGCACCCTCTGTTCCAGCTACCTTACTCCAATAAATGCCTTTATGTTCAAACATTACTACAGGGTTTGGATCGTAAAAGGCACTCTTCATCAATCCTTTCATATCTGCTGCATTACTTGGGTAAACAATTTTGATTCCTTTGATGGGTAGGATGCTCGACTCATTAGTTCCGCTATGGTATGGCCCTCCACCTCCATATGCTCCCGTAGGCACACGAATGACGGATTGTACTGGGAATTTTCCCCCAGAGAGATAACTACTTTTAGAGAGTTCAGTAACGAGTTGATTAACCCCTGGCCAGATATAGTCTGCAAACTGAACTTCAACTATGGGTTTGCACCCAACGGCACTCATACCTGCAGTACTTCCGATGATATATGCTTCTTGAATTGGTGTATTAAATACGCGATGTGTTCCATGTTTTTTTGCTAGCGTAGCAGCTTCCCTAAATACCCCACCTAATCGATGACCTACATCTTGACCATATAAAAGAGCTTCGGGATGATTGGCAAGAATTTCGTCAACGGCATGCAGTGCAGCATCCACCATGATAATGGTTTCTCCATTTTTAGGAGTTCGATTACCTTGTTCTTCTTTGATGGGTGTGTCTGCAAGCACATAGTTAGCCACATGCTCAGGATTTGGGTTTTCGGCATTTTTTGCTTTCTCAAACGCTTCTTTAACGCGTTGGGTAGCACTCGTTTTAATTTCATCAATTTTTTCTTGTGAGATTCCCTTCTGAAGTGCTGTTTCAATAAGAAAATTTAAGGGATCTTGTTTTTCAGCTTGTTTTAAATCATCACGATACCACTCGCTTCGAACCCCACTCGTGTGATGGCCCAACAATGGTACTTTAGCATGAAGCAACATTGGTTTTTGATTTTTTCTAACCCAACGAATTGCTTTCCCTACTTCATGATAACTCTCCGTAAAACTGCTGCCGTCTGTTCTTCTTCTTCGAATGCCTTTAAATCCCTTTGCGAAATCATATGCATCCATGGCTCGCATTTCATCACCACTTGCCGAAATACCCCAGTCATTATCTTGCACCAAGTAGAGTATTGGCAATTGATGTAATGCAGCCATTTGGAGAGCCTCAGACACTTCACCTTCAGTCATAGAACCATCACCAATAGAGCAGACTACAATCGATCCCTTTGTTCCTGAAGCATTTAATTGGTTGTTTTTCAGGTATTGTAGGCCATGAGCAATTCCTGTAGTAGGAATGGCTTGCATACCAGTGGCACTACTCTGATGGGCAATTTTGGGTTTATCCTCATCTAATAATGAAGGGTGCGAATAGTAGGTTCTGCCTTCAGAAAAGGGGTCGTCTTTTTTCGCAAGTAATTGAAGCATCAATTGATAGGGACTCATTCCTATTCCAAGCAAGATGGATTCATCGCGATAGTATGGAGCTACCCAATCAATTTCTTTGAGATGATATGCAGTAGCAAGTTGTATAGCTTCATGACCTTTTGAGGTAGAATGAACGTAGCTAGTGATTTGTCTATTTAAATCATAAATTTCTACCATAGCTCTTGCAGTAAACATATCATTTAGAGCTTTTAGGTATATGGATTTTTTGATATACATATTAGGCAATGGATTTAAATAAATAACCTGTGCAATTTTAAGTATTTAAATAATCAGTATTATTGAAGAAAGAAAATAATTATGACACGACTATTTACATTATTGATTTTTATCAGTAGTTCATTTTTAGGAGCGATGGCTCAAACACCTCAAACTGATGAGGTAAGAGGAACATATTGGAATGCCGAAAAAACTTCACATATCCGTATTTATAGAGCCAAAAATGGCAAATATTATGGTAAGATAGAATATCTTAAGGAGCCTAACGATGAAAATGGAAACCCCAAGACAGACCCAGAAAATCCAAAAAAAGAGCTAAGAAGTAGAAGCCGACTAGGAATGGTGATTATGAATGGTTTTTCATGGAATGAATCGGAGTCACGTTGGGAGGACGGTACTATTTATGACCCTGTTTCGGGAAACACCTACGATGGTTACATGTATTTTGAAGGGGATAACCGCACAGTTCTCTATTTGAGAGGTTATATGTTAGGCATGACATGGTTGGGTAGAACCTCAGAATGGACCAGAGTAGAGTAACTATCTTTACTTATTAGCTCTCATTGAAAGCAAAACAATTAATTCTTGAAAGTTATCGAATGAATTTTGCTAAGCCTGTTTTTTTACCTGTAATCACTTTTAAAAAATAAACACCTTGAGGTAAATCACTGACATTTACGTTAAACTCGGGTTTAGGAATTTTAAAAGATATATTAGAAAGTATTCTACCTTGTGAATCTATTATTTCATAAGATGAAACTGGTCCGTCATTAGACGCTATGGTAATGTCTTCCATGACAGGATTTGGGTAGATTTTAATTCCTAAAAATGGATTTTCTACACCACCAATATCTTGGTCTGTCTGAATCTTTTTATCAGTCCATATTTGGTATTCCCCTTGAAATAAACTGATTTCTGAGGCTAGATCAAAAACATCCATGCTATCACCACTAAAATATTCATACCAAATACCTGTATGGTTAAAGTTTGGAGCAACAGACTGTTCTACGACATCAAAATTTCCTAAAATCAAGAAATTTTGGTCGGGATGATTTAATTGGACTCGTTTAACTTTCCCTGATAAATTAGTGCTAAAATCATTCCCATCAAATGCCTCATAGTTAGTCTTAAGTTTATTTATTTCAGAAAAAACCCTATAAACGTCTTTTCTGTTAGAGGCAGTGTTGTATTCCCATTTGATAGGCTTGTTTCCAACTCTACCATTATAGTCTATGCTGTAGTCATACCCTAGTTCACCAAATTGCCATATTAATTTTGGACCAGGGATACTATTAAATACTACCCATGTCAATTCTAGACGATCTAGTGCTGTATTAAAATCTTTTGTAGAATAAGATCCCGAAGCATTTCCGTATTGCAAGTTTTTATACATCATTCGTTCTTCATCGTGACTTTGAGCATATGCTATTACCTTTGGACTATTCCAACCACGAGACTGGTGATTTGCCCAATCAAAACTAGAGTTATACCCCATAGATGACTCCATGGCATCATTACTTATATTGCCCCAAAACATACATCCATAATTAGCTAAATCCTTTTCTTCAGAATTATCTGAAAAGTGTTCTAATATTAAATAGGCATTAGGATTAACAGCTTTTACTTCGTTGTATATTCGTTTGATATTATTTACTCTTGAAAGATCGTAGTTTCCCCAACCACCTACATCTCCAAGTGTATTATTTTGTGTGAAACCTTTTGACAAATCAAAGCGAAAACCATCAATATGATACTCTTTTAACCAATATTCTAAGTGCTGTTTCATGTACAATTTGAATGGTTGACTTTCATGATTAAAATCATATCCAACGTTAAAATCATGTTTAGCGACTACATTGACAAAGGGATTAGAGGCATCGGGTCTATTATTTTTAGAGTCCCAATACAGCTGGCATAACGGATTTTGGCTGAATCCGTGATTAAAAACAACGTCTAGGATAACAGCAATTCCTCGTTCATGGCATGCATCAATCAATTTTTTAAAGTCATTTGGTGTTCCATAATATTTATCTAATGCTCCGTGATAGGATGGATTATACCCCCAACTTTCATTGCCTTCAAACTCATTGACTGGCATAAGTTCTATTGCATTAATACCTAAATTCGAAAGATAGTCTAGCGTATCATAAAGACTTTTATAACTATGGTCATCCAAGAAATCTCGAACTAATAATTCATAAATAATTAATTTATGTTCATCTGGGGCTTTAAAATTTTCATCATTCCAATCAAACGCTTTCTTTCCCATGTCTAGTATAGTTGCATACCCCGTGAAGGTTCCAGATTTGATAATGTATGGATCAGGGTACACATTAGATTCAATATATTGATCATTCCATGAGTCTGCAACCAACTCACTGTATGGATCAGCAATTTTAACCTCTCCGTCAACTAAGTACTGAAAAGCGTATTTTTTTGTTGAGTCAAGGTCTTCAATATAAATCCACCAGGTGGAATTATCAGAATCGAGTTTCATTGCATAACCGCTTTTCACCATCCACTGGTTAAAGTCACCGATGACGTGAACATATTTTTTATTTGGAGCATACAAACTCAGGAAAACGCTTGTTGGTGAAACTTTAACCACACCTAATTCTGTTGTAATTGGTAAATCTAATTTTTTAGGGCCACTGAGTACGATAAAATGAGCTGTATCGCTAACTAAATCAGATCCATTTTCAGCAGTTAAAATAACCTCGTAATCACCTTCCAAAGATGGTTGATATAAATTTATTATACTATCTCCAATTACTTCTTTTACCTTACTCCCATTGACAAACAACTTCATGGTGGATGAAGAAGAAGCAAACCCTTTAAGTTCAATATTATTTCCTAATTCATAAATAGTGTTTGGTGTTGGAGAGGCTAATTGTGTGTAAAATCCATCATCGTAAAGGTTTATGAAAATATCTGAACCATCAGAATTCCTTCCAGTGATTTCACCTGTTTTGTCCCTGAATAAAATGGCAATTTGCAGAATCTTTTCAGTTTCTGGAACGCCATAAAATTCATAAATTTTTCTAATAGTCAAAGTATATTTATTATCAGAGATTTTAGTCATTACAGGAGCATTTTCAGTACCCCAAGTTCCTTGGACATATTTCCAATCTGTACCTGTTTTACTCAGATCGGTAATTAAACCAGTATGAGCGTATACAGTGCCCTGAAAATCTTGTAAACCCTTGTTGCCGAGAGTGGCATCAAAAGTTAGCGTGATTTCATCTTGTGAGCTTGGAAATGTAGGGTTGGATATGACAACTTGTGCGTCTGATGTATGACATACAAAAATCAAAAAAAGAAGCGTGATTATTGACCATTTCATAGTTACAAAGTTGCATATTTTTAGATTATTTCAATTCGTGTGATATGAAATTTCTATATTTTATGGTATAAATTTTATCGGTAACAGATAGATATTTTGGTCATAATGTACTGAATTACAGTGTCTTGCATTAATAATATGCCAGAATATTATCTTAAATAAAATAAAATATATATTTGCCACATATTGCTTTGTGTAAAAAATACACTAAGATTTTGGTCAAAAACAATCATGAATAGAAAAATTTCAATTCTTGCCAGAAAAGGTCTGATGATGATAATTTTATCGTTAGCTTATGCTAGTTATTCTCAGGTAAATATCTCAGGTACTATTTTGGATAACTTCACAAAAGAACCACTAGTTGGAGCCTATATTGTACCAATCAATGGTCAAGGTGGTGCTATTTCAGATTTAGAAGGTAAGTTTACTTTAAATTTAAATGAATCCGTCAAGCAATTTAAAGTAAGTTTTGTAGGTTACACATCTCAAACGATTGACATTAACAATCAGACGAAGTTTCAAATTCTATTGGCTTCTGAGGACAAACTTGATGAAGTTCTTGTTATTGCTTACGGAACACAAAAAAAATCAGATAAAACAGGTGCTGTTACGCAAGTGACATCCAAAGAGTTAAATAAAGGAAGAATTACGGACCCTATCCAAGGGATGCAAGGAAAAGCAGCCGGAGTTAATATTTCTAAGCAAGGGGGAGACCCCAACGGAGCATTTAGTGTTAATATTCGGGGTGCTGCAAGTATAACTGGAGGTACAGGTCCTTTGTATGTAGTTGATGGGGTTGTGGGCATTGATCCCACAACTCTTAATCCTGATGACATTGAATCCTTCAACATTCTTAAAGATGCTGCATCGACATCGCTTTATGGAACACAGGGCTCAAATGGTGTTATCATCATTACCACAAAAGGCGGATCTTTTGGCGGAAGAATTTCTGATCAAATTAAAGTAGAGTATAACAATTTCGTGTCGTTTGATAAAGTGGCTAATCGTTTGGATTTTTTAACAGGCAACCAACTTCGTCAATATGCAAATGATGTTAATTCACAAAACTTTTCTGATAATGGTGCAAACACAGATTGGATGGACGAAATCTATCGAACAGGTATTTCACAGCAACACACATTAGCTTTTAGTAAATCTGATGAAAATACAAGCTACAGAGCTTCGATTTCTGCTAATAACTTAATCGGTGTTCTCAAAGGATCAAGTAGAGATCGATACATTGCCCGGTTAAATATTTCTCAAAAAGCATTGGACGATAAGTTGACACTTACAGCCAGATTAAGTGGGACAGTTCAGAAAAGTGATTTCATTCAATATGGAGGAGGAAGTAGTCCTGATAATGTTATTTATCAAGCCATGAGAAGAAGTCCGACTGACCCTGTATTTAATCCTGATGGAACTTATTATGAATCAGATAGGAGTTTTCAGTATAACAACCCAGTTGCACTTATTGAACAAACTCAGAATGAACAAGATGCAAAAAAATTACTTGGTAATTTTGATGCTTCCTATGCAATTTCTGATCATTTAACTGCCCAAATAAACACAGCATATGCAAGAGATGATAATCAATCATTTTATGCTCAGCCAGCATCTGCATTCAGTAATACAACCAATGGGTTAGCCGCTCGATCGTATAACAATAAAAATTATAAGTATATTTCTGAGATACTAAATTACAACAACTCTTTCAATGAAAAGCATAACTTAAATTTAATAGGTGGGCATTCATGGCAGAGTGTTTCTTATGATGGCTTTAGAGCAGAAGCCAGAAATATTGATCCGTTTTACGAAGATGTTCAATCAAATAACTTACAAGCCTATTCACAAATTGAGTGGGGATATGTATCTTCATACCGATCTATCGAAGAAGGTTTAGCTTCAGTTTTTTCAAGGGCCATATATGATTTTGACAAGAAATATTATTTGACAGCATCTTTGAGAAGAGATAAATCAACCAAATACGGTGATGATATAGAATGGGGAACATTTTGGGCAGTATCATCTGCTTGGAATATTGCTAAGGAAAAATTTATGGAAAATGTTTCCTTGGTTTCTGAACTCAAATTACGAGTGGGTTATGGATTAACTGGGAATGCTGATATCCCAAATGGTATAGACCGTGTATTATATCGTCCAACGGGATTAGCACAAAATGCTGAGACGGGCGAATTAGAAGTCGTATGGAATAATAACCAAGGGAATATTTCGAATCCAAACCTAGCTTGGGAAGAAGTAAGCGAATTAAATGTTGGGTTAGACTTTGGGTTGCTAAAAAATAGAATCACAGGCTCTCTTGAGATATATCAAAAAACAACTCAAGGACTTGTAATGGAAGTAGCAGTTCCAGTACCACCAAATATTGCACCTAAGAAGTATGAAAATTCCGGAGAGATACAGAATAATGGTATTGAGCTAACCTTGAATACCGTAGTTTTAGATAACAAAAACTTTACTTGGAAATCAACAATTGCTCTATCGAGTAATAAGCAGGAAACTATTACTCTTGGAAACCTCGAAACTAACCAACTAGGGATTAAGAAACTATATGTTTCTGGTCGAGGATTAGTTGGAGGTGATAATTACACACAGGTTATTTTACCAGGACATGAAATTGGTTCATTTTTCTTACCTGTTTACGTTGGTTTGTCTAGTGATGGAAAATTCTTGTTTGAAACTGCATCTGGAGGTGTAACTAGAGATGTAACACAAGCACAACGGCAATTTGTAGGTTCTGCTCAGCCAGACTTAATCGTTGGATGGTCAAATTATTTTAAATTGTACAAAGGATTTGATGCCAGTTTCAGTTTACGTGGAATTTTCGGTCATCAAATATTCAATGTAACAAAAATGGTATTTAGTAACCCCGCAGATGCACCAACTTTAAATGTATTAGAGTCAGCTATTTCAGGGGATGCTGCTAAAATAACAAGTGATCCAACTATAAGCACATATTATCTAGAGGATGGTGACTTCATTAAACTCGATAATATATCTCTTGGGTACAACATTCCTTTTAAACCAGAAAGTAAAATTAAGAACTTAAGAGTTTTCGTAAACAGTAATAACTTATGGATGTGGACCAAATATACGGGCTTAGATCCCGAGTTAAATTTTAGTGGAACAGAATTCGGAAGAGACCAATATGATGTGTATCCAAGAACAACAAGTTTAACGATTGGTTTGAATGCCTCATTTTAAATAAAATCAGAAGTTGTAAAAATGAAAAAAATACTTTATTCAATTTGTATATTACTTGCAGTCTCATGCACCAAATTTGATGATGCATTATATGATAGTAGTTCAATTGCAAAACAGTCTATTGGACCGGTATATAAAGAACTTGCAGATCTTATTGATGACAACGGTTGGTGGTTTTGGGCTCAGGAGGTAACTAGTGACGAAGTTGTTTTTCCTGTTCGAGGAACAGATTGGAATGACGGTGGTAAGTGGAGGGTTCTTCATCAACATACTTGGACCAATGACGTGGATGCAGTAAATTCAATGTGGTCACATTTATTTGACGGAGTAAGAGAAGCTAATAAGTTACTGGATGTTTTATCTGAACAAGAAGGAGATCCCTCAGTGGCAGTGGATATTGCTAAAATCAAAACACTCCGTGCATTTTTCATGTATCTAGCTATGGATAATTATGGTGATATTCCTATCATTACATCTTTTGTAAACGCACCTCCTCTTCCTTATAAGGCAAAACGAGAAGAAGTATACAATTTTTTAATAAATGATTTAAAAACAGCAGCTTCTTTACTGCCTATAAGTACCAATAAATTTGCTGTTTCTAGAGGAATGGCATATAGCTTAATGGCTAAGCTTTATCTCAATGCAGAAGTATATACGGGGACACCAGCATACACAGATGCTGAGGCTATGTGCGATAGTGTAATCAATTTAGGTACTTATGCTTTACAAAATGATGTTACATCAGCATTTGCAGCTGACAATGTAAATATTCCTGAAAATATTTTCACCATTGCATTCGATGAATTTGACAATACGGGCTTTAGACTTCACATGCGAACGTTACATTATCTCCATGATGCTACGTTCAACATGAAAGTAGGTCCATGGAATGGTTTTGCTGTTGTCAAAGATCATTATGATACATATTCAGAAAATGATTTAAGAAAAAATGAATGGTTCATTGTAGGACAACAAAAAGATGTTAACGGAACTGACTTATTTGACGAAACAGCTGGGACTAAGCTTGTTATTGATCCATTTATTCCGAAGTTGGTGATGGATGCCTCCAACACACCAAATGAAATTAGAAATTCTGGTGCACGAGTCAAAAAATACGAAATTGAAAGTGGAGCACTTGAAAATTTGAATAATGATTTTCCATTATTTAGATATGCTGACATCTTATTAATGAAGGCTGAATGTGCTGTCAGAAATGGTTCGGTGGGTGATGGAGATGAATGGTTTAACTTAATTAGACAAAGAGCAAACATTAATACAATTGCAGGAGCTAGTTTAGATGACATTCTTGATGAAAGAGGGCGTGAACTATTCTGTGAAGGTCATAGAAGACAAGACTTAATACGATATGGGAAATTCGGTGATGCCTGGTGGGAGAAATCTCCATCTGGACCAGATAAAATCACTTTCCCGATACCGCAATGGGCTATAGACGCTAATCCTAACTTAGGCTTATAATTAATTAACATATAACAATAAACAACAAACAAAATGAGAGATTTATCTTTAAAACTGACAAAAAACGTGGCTATAATCGCCGCATTATTTGGATTGATTTCATTGAATTCGTGTAAAGACGATGATGAAGATCCAACACCAACAAACAATGCCATTGTAGAAGATGGATTTTATATTCAAGGTGATGCAACTGCATACGCTGATTTTGATATAAAAGCAACACTTTCTACTACTAAAAATGAGGTATTGCAAGAGGAAAGAAGTAGTTTGATGGAAATTTACGTCGCCGTAAAAGGTATGGGTGGGTTTAACATCGTACAAGTTAACGGTTCTGAAAGAACTACCTGGGGGCCTTCTTCAGAGTTTGCTTTAACTCCTTCTAGAAATGAAGAGCCTAACGAAGATGGAATGGATATCATCCAACGTGGAGCCATTGAGGCAACTGATGCTAAATTCACAGTAGCTGAAGATGGACTTTATCATGTTATCATTGATACTGAATTAGGTGTTGGTGCAATTCTACCTGCTAAATGGGGTGTTATTGGACAGGCTACGCCTACTGGATGGTCTGGAAGTACTGCATTAGAAGTACCTTCATTTGATTTCAACACAATGACATTTAAAGCAGAAAATGTTGAAATGTCAAATGGTGAATGGAAGTTCAGATATAGCAATGGTTGGAAAGTTCAACTAGATACTACCTTAGACTTAGGTGATGGTAAAAAGGGAGTTTACGCAAACTGCAACTATGGTGGATCTGTTGATGCACTTGATGCAGGTGGAGCAAACTTTAATACTGGTCAAAGTGGAATCTATAACGTAGATATTACGTGGACAGCTGGTTCTGGTCATACTGCTTCATTAACTCGAGTTGGAGACGTTCCAGCTAGAGATTATTCAGCTGTATCTGTTGGTCTAATCGGTGACGGAGTTGTAGATGGTAACTGGGACGGTGAAAAATATGCATCAACACCAGCTAAAGACGGAGACGTTTACACTTGGAACTTTAATGGTGTAGAGTTAAATAACACTGGAGGATTCAAAATAAGAACCGCAGGTACTTGGGATGACATCAATGAGGGTTATAGTGACATCGTTGGTGGTCCTGATGCAGGTGAAATCCAAGAGAGTGGAGGAAATATGCAAGCTGTTAACGGAGGTACATTTGACATTGAATTTGTTATCGATGCAGCTGCTGAAACTAAAAGCATTTCAATCACTAAAAAATAATTAACCAAACAACTTATATCTAAAGAGGGACTCCATTTGGAGTCCCTCTTTTTTATTAATATAATTCTTGACTTGCAAGAAGTTATAGTTAGAAAAATTGTTTAGCTTTAATCCATGATGGCTTTCTTATTAGTAATAATAAGATTGCATAGCCCTGAGATAATTAAGCAACTTCCAGCCAGTAACATAGGACCAATTGCTTTTGATCCGAATAATAGACCTGTAAAGAAGTTAATTCCGCCAAGCGAGGCCACAATTTGTGGGATAACAATAAACATATTGAATAGTCCCATAAAGATTCCCATTTTTTCTGCCTCAATCGAACTAGATAGCATGGCATAAGGTAATGACAAAATACTACCCCATGCAATACCTATGAGTGCAAAAGATACATTTAGGTCTTTATAATCACTGGCATAATACATGTAGAGAAACCCTATTCCACCTAAAATCAATGAAATCATGTGAACCATCCTTCTATTGATAGAAATTTTTCGAGTTATAAGTGTAAATAAAAGAGCAAAAAGCATAGAAGAAAGGCCATATATACCCATTGATGAACCAATTTTATCAGCAGCATCATTATACAATCTGTCTAGTTTTTGGTAGGTTTCTAATTCATTTTGAATAGTCATTTCATACATTGTTGCATCTGGTTTCGGAGCTTGAAAAACATGTTCTGAAAGTGCTGGAGTAGACATACTCCACATCGTAAAAAAGGCAAACCATGAAAAAAACTGGATTAATCCTAATTTTTTCATGGTCAATGGCATGGAACGAATATCATTTACAATTGCATATATACCCTTACCAAAACCAGCTGTTTCTTTTTTGTGATCATTAAATGCTTGTATATCTTCGGGTGGATACTCTTTAGTTGTAAAAACTGTGTAGAGGATAGAAAATAAAAATATTATACCACCTATAGCAAAAGCAACTTTTACATTTAGTGGGATTACAGATTCTGAGGCTGTATTACTGACACCGATTTGATTTAATAACCAGGGCAATTGACTCGCTATCCACGTACCAATACCAATAACTAATGTTTGAACCATAAAGCCGTATGATCTTTGAGAGTCGTCTAACTTGTCCGCAACCAAGGCACGAAATGGCTCCATACTGATATTGATTGAAGCGTCAAGAACTAATAAACTTCCTGCTGCAACCCATAGATATGGGGAATGTGGCATATATACTAAAGCAATGGATGCAAATATGGCACCTAATAAAAAATAGGGTTTTCTTCTCCCAAAGCGACTACTCCATGTACGATCGCTCATATATCCAATTATTGGTTGAACAACCAATCCAGCAATAGGAGCAGCAAGCCACAAACCAGGAATATCCTCAGGTGAAGCACCTAGAGTTTGAAAAATACGGGACATGAATCCACCCTGAAGTGCAAATCCGAATTGAATCCCAAGAAATCCAAAACTCATATTCCAAACTTCCCAAAAACTTAAAATGGGTTTCTTTTTCATATTTTAATAAAATTTAAATTTTTGGTTATTGTCACTCGCAAACTTCTTTTCTACAAACGTGTAAAGTCTTGCAGGCTTGTGGGGTACTCCTTCCTGAAAGTTATTTGTTTCTTTCAGAAAGCCAGTTTTTAATATTCTTCTTAAAAAATTCCTCCGATCAAGTTTAGAATTCAAAATAGTATTATACAACGTGTACAAATGATTCAAAGGAAACTGCTTTGGTAATAACTTAAACCCTACTGGTTCATGATAGAGTTTATTTCTAAGTTTTGTAATGGCAGCAGATAATATATCATTGTGGTCAAATCCTAATTCACCAACCTCATTAAAATTTTTCCATATTACATGTTTGGCAAAACCAGCTGGTCTTATCGTATAATTTTTTATGTTAACTAAGGCAAAATACCCAATTGTTATGACACGTGAGTCGGGGATTGGACGCACTAAATATAACCATACCTTATCTTTATCTTTAGATAGACGATCTAGGCTCCCAAAAGCACCGATTTGCTCTAAAAATAAATTATCAATTCCAGTTAGGTCTAACAAAACTCGAGATGCAGCATCTTGAATATCCTCATCCTCATAAATCAAATCTCCGGGCAAAACAAGCGTATCATCATCGATATCAAGATTATCCCTCAAATCTCGTTGAACTAATAAAACCTTTAAATCAGATCCGTCAAAACCGAATACTACACAATCAACTGAAACTGTAGGATTAATCGTGTTCATTTTTTTATTTGGTCTCATTGATTATTCAAATAAAGTAAAAATTTAGCTATTTTTCTCAAAGTGTAAATTTTACACTAAGTTTGTTTTTGTATAACCTAGAAATAGAGTGATATTATGAACATATTTATTTGTAAGAATTAGATTTATTAGTACAGAAAAAAACCTTTATCCGAAAAAATAATATCATATAATTTAAAGATTTGTAAAAAATAGTTGAGTAGCAATAAATTATTTAGAGATTAGTAGCTGATGAAAAATTACATCAAACATCATCCATGGAAAATTATTGAAGACGACTTTAATGTTGAATTAAATCGCGTTTCAGAAAGTTTATTTTCCATTGGTAATGGCAAATTTGGTCAACGAGGAAACTTTGAAGAAACATTTACAGGTGATTCTTTGGTTGGCAATTATATAGCAGGAGTATATTATCCAGATAAAACTAGAGTTGGCTGGTGGAAAAATGGCTATCCAGAATACTTTGCCAAGGTACTTAATGCACCAAATTGGACAAAATTATCAATCAAAATTAATGGAGAAATTCTAGATTTAGCTCAAGCTCAAGTGTCTGCATTCAAACGTACTTTAGATATGCAAAATGGCGTACTTGAGCGAAGTTTTGAAGCAAAACTCAAAAATGGGATTACCATTACAGCCCAAATTAGCCGATTTTGTAGTATAGATCAAGATAACTTTGGTGCTTTGTCTTACAGTTTCAAAGTAGATCAATCAGCAGAAATAGAGTTAACGTCTTATATCACTGAAGAAGTGAAAAATGAAGATGCTAATTATGATGAGTTTTTTTGGGAAAATATTAAATCTGAATCCAATGATAATCAATGCACACTTATTTCAAAAACTAAAAAGACCCATTTTTATGTTGGATTAAAAACAGAAACTTCTTTATTGATAGATAAAAAGAAAGTCATTCATTTTCAGCCATCAAAATTAACAAATGATTCTGCAAGTGTTGGCTCAATATTCTCTATTGAGCCTAATCAGTCTGTAGTTGTCGAAAAAAGGGTAGTTATACTTTCTTCATTAGATATAGAACAGGATCAAATCGATCAGAAATTAACAAAAGAATTTAATAAACTTCGAAAATTCACCTATAATGATTTAATCAATAACCAACAAAATGCGTGGGCCAAAAAATGGAGTGAAAGTGACATAATTATAGAAGGTGACATAGCTGCTCAACAAGCTATTCGGTTCAATATTTTTCAGTTAAACTGTACATATAGTGGAAATGATGAGCGTTTGAATATTGGACCAAAAGGATTTACAGGTGAAAAATATGGAGGGAGTACTTATTGGGATACAGAAGCATACTGCCTTCCTTTTTATCAATCAACTGCAGATAAGAGCATAGCTAGAAACCTGCTAATTTATCGCTATAATCATTTGACAAAAGCTATAGAAAATGCCGAAAAACTTGGATTTTCAGATGGTGCGGCACTTTATCCCATGGTTACCATGAATGGAGAGGAATGTCATAATGAGTGGGAGATTACCTTTGAAGAAATTCATCGAAATGGAGCTATTGCTTATGCTATACATGATTACATAAATTATACTGCAGATAAAAAATATTTGGCTGAATATGGGCTTGAAGTGCTAATTGGTATAGCAAGGTTTTGGAAACAACGTGTAAACTGGAGCGAAGAAAAACAAGCATATGTTATGCTAGGCGTAACTGGGCCTAACGAGTTTGAGAATAATGTAAATAACAATTGGTATACCAACAAAATGGCTGCATGGTGCATGAACTATTGTGACGAATCAATTGATTGGGTAAAAGAGCATTATCCAAATGATTATGAACGAATTTGTAAAGCCAGTTCTTTTAATGAGAACGAACGAGCAGCTTGGCATAATATTACTACTCAAATGTATTATCCTTTTTCTGAAAAGCACAATGTATATCTTCAACAAGATGGATTTTTAGATAAAGAACTGGTCCCTGTAAGTCAGTTAAGTGATAATGAACGTCCTATTGTGGAACATTGGAGTTGGGATAGAATTTTAAGAAGTTGTTACATTAAACAGGCCGATGTTTTACAAGGGTTATATTACTTTGAAGATGAGTTTACTAAAGAAGAATTAAAAAGACATTATGACTTTTATGAGCCACTAACCGTTCATGAATCTTCACTAAGTCCTTGTATTCATAGTATACTAGCAGCAAAACTAGGTGACGAAAAGAGAGCGTATGACTTTTATCTAAGAACTGCAAGGTTGGACCTAAATGACTACAATAATGATACACGTGATGGCTTACATATTACAAGTATGGCTGGTACTTGGATGACTATAATTAAAGGTTTTGCAGGGATGGAAGTGAAAAACGACCAACTTACTTTTAGTCCTTTATTACCAAAAAATTGGGATAGTTTATCGTTTAAAATTCATTTTAGAGATGAAGTTAAACATGTTTTTCTAGATAAAAGTGGTTTAAAAATTAATACATAAATACCATTTTTACATGCAACAATATATGGTTATAAGATTATACGTTTCACTATTAATTGGGTTAGTCTGGTTTTCATTTTCATCGTGCTCTAAAGAAATACCAACAAATAAGTCTGCCATTTTCGGTCTAGCAACACCAATTCAATTGAATAATGATACGACCCGCGTTCTATTATCTGATTATTTTCAAAATAGTGTAGAAATAGACTCTTTTCATATAACTGATTTAATTGAATGTAAAATTATCGGAGATACTCTTCAACTTGTTTCTAAAGATCCTGAACAATTGAACATTTTGACTCTTTACATAGAGGATATCCCTCATACTATTTTAGTTAAAAAATCAAAATCCTCCATGTTCACTCTGAACTTCAAACCTCAAAGGGAATATAATCAAGTTCAGGTTAAGGGTGAATTCAACCAATGGAATAAAGAGAATAGTGAATTAAGCTATGATCCTTTGCTGAACAACTGGTCTATCCAACTGGATTTAGAGCCTGGAAATTACTCCTATAAGCTTGTAGCTGATAATATTGAAATTTTGGATGGAGGTAATTCCAATCAAATTCCAAATGGCATGGGCGGAGTTAATAATTTTTTTGAAATTGCTCGAATAGATAATAATGAAAAACCTTACATTCAAACAAAAAAATACACCAAAAATCAGATAATCATTTCTAGTAAAAACACAGATAGAATATATGCATTATGGGAAAATACCTTGTTAGATGTAGATTTAAAAAACGAGAATTATTTAATTAAAATACCTGAAAAGGCAAGTCAATTTTATCGTTCTCACATCAGAGTTTTCGGGTATAATCAAAAAGCATCTAGCAATGATTTACTAATACCATTATCTAATGGTCAAGTTATTACTAATCCAAATCAACTTGGCTCATCGGATTGGCATAGTAGTGTCATGTATTTTATGATGGTTGACCGCTTCTATGATGGAGACTCAACAAATAACCATACTGTAAATGACCAACGTATTCTCTCTAAAGCTCAGTACTATGGTGGAGATATCAAAGGAATAACTCAGCAGATTAGAAGTGGGTATTTCGATCAACTTGGTGTCAATACAATTTGGATATCCCCCATCACACAAAACCCCTTGGATGCATGGGGTCAGTTTAATAATCCTAAAACTAAATTTAGTGGCTACCATGGATATTGGCCAATTACGAGTACTTCTACTGATTACAGGCTAGGTTCTGGTAAAGATGTAAGAGAAATGCTATCAGTTGCTCACAAAAATGGCTTAAAAGTAGTTCTTGATTATGTGGCGAATCACGTCCACGAACAACATAGTGTATATAAAGAACACCCTGATTGGGTTACTCCGCTTTATTTATCAGATGGCACTATGAATACTGAAAAGTGGGATGAATATAGACTTACTACATGGTTTGATACCTTTTTACCTACCTTAAATTTAGAAAATCAACAAATCGCTGATTTCATGATTGACTCCGCAATTTTTTGGATTGACGAATATGATTTTGATGGTTTTAGACACGATGCAACTAAACATATACCACTTAATTTTTGGCGTTCATTAAATAAAAAAGTGAAATTAGTCAGTCAAAAGAAAGGAAAATATATTTATCAAATTGGTGAAACTTATGGTAGCCATGATTTGATTAAAAGCTATATCAATAGCGGAATGCTTGATGCACAATTTGATTTCAACCTTTATGATAATGCTTTGCCAGTATTTGCTTTGAATACAGAGGATATGCGTCGTCTAGGGGGTGCACTAACAAGCAGTATATCACATTATGGATGCCACCATTTGATGGGGAATATTACTGGTAATCAAGATAAACCGAGATTTATTAGTTATGCTGATGGAACATTAGATTTTGAAACACCTTGGATGGAATATAAACGAATTGGATGGACACAAGATATTAAAGTTCAGGATACACTAGCCTATAAAAAACTTGCCCTCTTTCATGCATTTAACATGACAATACCTGGCATTCCTATTATTTATTATGGTGACGAATATGGCTTGCCGGGAGCTGGAGACCCTGATAATAGAAGAATGATGCAATTTAAGAATCTTCAAACTAGAGAGGAGTCATTAAGACAAGAAACAAAAAAATTAATTACCATAAGGTTATCAAATATGGCTTTGCTTTATGGAGATCTTCAGATTTTTGAAAATACAATGAACACGCTTTCCTATAAACGAAAATATTTTGATAATGAAGTCACCATTATATTAGATAAACTTAATTGGACCTATAATATCTATGTTAAATAAATGAAAAAAATAATATTCTTCTTAATCATCTTATCTGCTTGTAACCCCTCAGTTGAAACAAACCAAAAAATTGATTTTAATAAATCAGAAATGGATTGGATAAATCAAGCAACAATTTATGAGATTAATCTCCGACAATATACTTCCAATGGGACTATAAATTTATTTAAGAAAAAGCTCCCAAAATTAAAAGAGCTTGGAGTCGATATTCTTTGGTTTATGCCGATACAACCCATTGGAATAAAGAATAGAAAAGCTGTGGGCGATTCATTTGTTGAGGATTTCCCTAATCCTGATTATAAAAAGTACTGGGGTAGTCCTTACTCCATATCTGATTACAAGCAAGTTAATCCAAGGTATGGGACGCTGTCAGAATTCAAAGAACTTATAAAATTATGTCATGAACTTGATATGAAGGTTGTATTAGATTGGGTAGCTAATCACACAGCTTGGGATAACCCTTGGATTATTGATCACCCAGAGTGGTACACTCATGATAGTACAGGAAAGATTACAGACCCGATTGGTGAAGACGGGAAAAGTTGGGGGTGGACAGATGTGGCAGACTTAAATTATGAGAATGATAAGATGAGAAAAGCTATGATTGATGCAATGAGCTTTTGGATAAAAGAATGTGATATAGACGGTTTTAGATGTGATGTTGCTATGGAAGTACCTGTTGATTTTTGGAATGAAGCATCAAAGCGATTAAATCAAATTAAACCCATATTTATGTTGGCAGAAAGTGAAGCACATAAGCCAAGGATGTTTGACTCTGCATTTGATGCATATTATGGTTGGGAAATGCACCATGTCTTTAATAAACTTTATGCTGGAGAGTTAGCTAGCTCAGAAATTATTCGTGTGATGAACGAGAAAGACAGTATCTGTGGAGACCATGTTTTCCCTATGAATTTCATAACTAATCACGATGAAAATAGTTGGAATGGGACTATTGATGAACGTTTAGGTGAATCTTGGGAGGCGATGGCAGTGTTGAGTTATAGTCTTAGAGGCATGCCCTTAATTTATTCTGGGCAAGAAGTAGGTTTAGATCATCGGTTGTCCTTTTTTGAAAAAGATAGTATTGATTGGAACAAAGCCAATGGTGAAGATTACTTCAATTTTTACAAAGGGCTAAACAAACTAAAACAAGAAAAAGCTTTTAGCTCATATAGTCCTATAAGTTGTGATATAATTGGGAAAGATCTATTTCGTATTATAAGAGGAGATAGCTCGGAATATCAAATAATACTTAACTTAAATTTAAGCGAAGCTATTGCTCAAAAAGTTGTAATTCCAGAAAATTATGAAATTGTTCTTCAGAAAGGGATAAACGACAATAATGAAATGGATAAATGGGGCTATTTAATACTAAAAATAAAAGGTTTATAAAGGTATTGTAGGCCTCATATTTTTAACTATCGCTTTGTGCTATCCTATAATAATTTTTTATTTTTAATTTTTATTATAACTTAGTGTAAAAATTACACCATGAAAAAGAAATTACTTTTAATTTTTTCTATTGGATTCTCTATGGGTTTTTGTTCTAATATTTTTGCTCAGACTGACTACACGTGGACTGGTAGCTCCGGTCAGAACTGGAGCACAGCAGCAAATTGGCAAACAGGACCTCTTGGATGGGGCAATGTGAAATTTAATAATAGTACAGTTAGTTTATCAGTCAATGATTTATCAGGCTACGGTACCCACGCGATTTATTTTTTATCAGGATCATCCGCAAGAACCATAAATGGCAATAGTATTCGTTTTTATGACAATAGTGGTAATGACCCTAGAATTAAAAATGAAACTTCAAATGATCAAACTATAAATGTTGACATTTTAGGGGATGGTGATGCATCAGATCCATTATTGTTGGAAGCACACTCAGGTGATTTTATACTTAAAAAAATTAACAACAATGGATCACCTATTTGGGTGAATTCAGACAATGGCAATACGATACAGTTTACAGACGTAATCTCCGGTTCAGGGGTATTTGTAAATAGATACAAAACCTATTCAAAAATTTCCGGTTCAAATACTTTTACGGGGAATGTTTATATTGATGAGGGCGAGGTGTGGGTTGAAGAAAATTGTAGTTTTAATAACTCAATTAGTTTTGATGTAGGTTCAAGTTCGAGAATGGGAGATGTGGCAAAGCTATTAATGACTGATTTGAATGGAGGTACTACACTTTCGAATAATTTGGTGGTGAATCAGGGGAATACGGACACCAGATATATAGGTGGAATAAATACCTCTAATACCAATACCTTTTCTGGCAATATCACTTTAAATAGATATGTTAATCTGGAGGTTACGCAATTGACTGGGACAGTTGAATTTTCAGGGGTAATCTCAGGAGCACATGGAATTGACAAAATAGGTGTAGGTACTGTTGCTTTTTCTGGGAATAATACGTACACAGGAGTGAATACATTAAAAGCGGGTAAACTTACTGTTAATGCCGGTGGAAGTCTTGGTAATAATGCAGATGTTGTGATACAATCTGGTGCAACATTAGAAATAAACACTAACGCAACCGTTAAGGATTTAAACATAAATAGTGGGGGTACTCTGATTATTGGTAGCGGTAGTACACTTACTGTAAATGGAACGCTAACATTGGGAGATGACATCAATTTAGGCAGTGGAAATCTTGTTTTAGGGAGTAATGGTTCTATTTCAGGGGCGGGTTCATCTAGCTATATTATTGCAAATGGTTCTGGCACTTTTAAGCAAAATGTAGGCACTTCAGCTGTAGAATTCCCCGTAGGAACTAGCTCATCCTATATGCCTATTGAAATAAACACTAGTTCTGGTAGTGCTGATTTTGAGGTTCGTTTGATAAGTAATTCGTATGGGAATGCGGCAAGTTATTTGGATAAAAATTGGGTTATAACTTCAACAGGTAGTCCAACGGTTGACCTCAAATTTACTTGGCCATCTTCCGAAGAGGGAACCTCGTTCCCTACAGGGAATATCAATTTACATAAGGATGGTTCAACTTTGACTTATAATGTTACAAAAAGTGGCACAGACCCCTACTCATCCTCGTATTCAGGCGTTTCATGTTGTGGACAATTTTCTCCAGGCGGCACAGCAACTTTACCAGTTGAATTAATACAATTTGATGTAGTTGTTGAAGAAAGTCAAAATATCCTTCGATGGGTAACTGCAAGTGAATTAAACAATCATCATTTTGATATTGAAAAGAGTATGAATGGCCAAGATTTTATGTCAATTGGTCGTGTATCTGGAAACGGAACAACGCAAATAATATCTAAATACAGCTTTACTGATTATGATATTGGACCACAACAAATGAGTTGTTTTTATCGTTTGATGCAAGTGGATTATGATGGCACCTATAGTTATAGTCCAATTGTTGTAGCGAATCGAAAAATTAGGACCAATACTTATTTATCAGCAAGCCCCAACCCAATTTCAAATGAATGGAGCTTAAATCTTAGTAATGGGTTCAATGGTGATTTACTTGTCGAGATTTTCACTCAAGAAGGGATTAATATTTTTCGTGAAATGTGTCAATTTGAAGAGGGTATTTTAATTTTAGAAAATTTTGATTTACCTGATGGTATGTTCTATGCTAAAGTTTTCATAGGGGAACAAGTATTAGTAACCAAAGTGGTAAAGAATTAGAATGAAGACACTTACTCCACCGTTACAGATTTCGCCAAGTTACGCGGTTGGTCTACGTTGCAATCACGCATTACAGCAATGTAATACGAGAGCAGTTGCAGTGGTACAGTGGCTAGGATAGGAGTTAGACTATCTTCGGTGTCTGGTATTTCAATATAGTGATCTGCAATCTCAGCTACTTTTTCATCGCCTTCTGTCACTACAGCGATAATCTTTCCTTTTCGAGCTTTAACCTCTTGAATATTTGAGAGGACTTTTTCATAATAATTGCGTTTAGTAGCAACGACAATGACTGGCATTTCTTCATCAATCAGTGCAATGGGGCCATGCTTCATTTCTGCGGCAGGATACCCTTCAGCATGGATGTACGAAATCTCTTTGAGTTTGAGTGCACCTTCTAAAGCAACTGGGAAGTTATACCCCCTGCCTAGGTACAAGCAGTTTGGTGCATCTTTATAGATTGCAGCAATTTCTTTACATTTTTCATTACAGCTTTTGAGTACATCTTCTACCTTTTGAGGAATAGTATTTAGCTCAGAAAACATGGTTCTTAGTCGATCTTGTGTGATTTTTCCCCTAATATCTGCAATACCTAAAGCAAGAAGAGTGAGAACAGTTACTTGAGCGGTAAAAGCCTTAGTGGATGCAACACCTATTTCAGGACCAGCATGCGTATATGCACCGGCATGAGTGACACGAGGGATACTACTTCCCACTACGTTACATATTCCGTATATAGTAGCACCCTTCTCTTTTGCCATTTCTATGGCTGCAAGTGTATCCGCTGTTTCTCCACTTTGAGAAATAGCAATCACTAAATCATCTTCTGTAATAATGGGGTTTCTATACCTAAATTCTGATGCATATTCAACTTCCACAGGTATTCGACTAAATTCTTCGATAAGGTATTCGCCTACCAATCCTGCATGCCATGATGTTCCACATGCAATAATGATAATTCGGTCGAGATTTTTTATTTTACTTGCATATTCCTCTAAGCTACGCATATTAAAGGTCAAGTTTTCTGCATCAAATCGACCACGCATAGAGTCATAAATGCTTTTAGGTTGCTCAAAAATTTCTTTGAGCATAAAGTGCTCAAATCCACCTTTTTCAAGGGAATCTAAGCTAATTTCTAATTCTTGAATGAAAGGAGATTTTACAACATTGTCAATAGTCTTAACTGACATTTCACCATCTTGGATGGCAACAATTTCATTATCATCAATATAAGTTACGCGATTGGTATATTCAATGATAGGGGTAGCATCACTAGCCAAGAAGAACTCGCCTTGTTCTTTACCTATACCAACTACAAGTGGACTTCCTTTCCTAGCAGCAATTAAAGTATTTGGGTCATCTTTACTCAATACAACAATGGCGTATGCTCCAACGACTTCATTCAAAGCTAATCGAACAGCCTCTAATAAGTCAACTTGTTCTTTTACTTGAATTTCCTCAATGAGATGGGTTAGAACTTCTGTATCTGTTTCACTTTTGAACTTGTGCCCACGCTGTATTAGTACTTTTTTGATGGTGGCATAATTTTCAATTATTCCATTATGTATGAGAGCGATATTTCCGCTTTGTGACTGGTGGGGATGAGCATTTACTGTATTGGGTTCTCCATGAGTGGCCCATCGAGTATGTCCAATACCTCGATTACCCTCCAAATTATTACCTTCAGCAATAGCCTCTAATTCAGAAACCTTACCTTGATTCTTATAAATATTAAGATTTCCATTCAATAGAGCTATACCGGCACTATCATACCCTCTGTACTCTAATCTTCTTAAACCTTTTATTAAATATTCATAGGCGTTATTGGGCCCATAGTATGCTACAATTCCACACATTGTTTTGTTGTTTTACGGTCAAAAATAAATTTTATTGTTCAATCTAATTAAACAATAATTTTTATTAGTTATTAAACTGTACAATAAAGCGATTATGGCTATATGCCAAATGTCTTTTTCAGTTCATCAACTACGTTTAGCTCTTCCCATGGAAAGAGTTTTACGTCTAATTTTATAGTGTTACCTCCTCCGTCTGTAAATTGCTTTGTTACTACTTCGGTAGTTCTACCCATATGTCCATATGCTGCAGTTTCACTATATATTGGTGTTCTTAGATTAAATCTATTCTCAATGAAATAAGGTCTCATATCAAATGCTGGCATTTTCATGAGGATGTCTGCAATTTCACCATCTGACTTGGATACTTTGGAAGTGCCATAGGTGTTCACATATAAGCCCATAGGTTCAGCAACACCAATAGCATACGCCACTTGTACCAATGCTTCATCAGCAATACCAGCAGCTACTAAATTTTTAGCAATATGGCGGGTAGCATAGGCAGCACTTCGGTCAACCTTACTTGGATCTTTTCCCGAAAATGCACCACCACCGTGTGCTCCTTTTCCTCCGTAAGTATCTACAATGATTTTACGACCTGTCAGTCCAGTATCGCCATGTGGTCCACCAATGACAAAAATACCTGTTGGATTTACGTGATATGTAATTGAATCTGTGAACAAAACTTGTGTTTCCGAGGGTAGTTGTTTTACAACTCTTGGCACTAATATATTGATGACGTCAGATTTAATTTTAGAAAGCATGGCTTCTTCAGTATCAAAATCGTCATGTTGTGTTGAAACAACAATTGCATCAATAGCTATAGGTTTGTTGTTGTCATCATATTTTATAGTTACTTGAGATTTGCTATCTGGCCTCAAATAAGTTATATCCTTATTCTCTCTTCTAAGTTTAGCTAATTCTTTTAATAACAAGTGACTTAATTCAAGTGGAAGTGGCATGTAACTTTCAGTTTCATTAGTTGCATAGCCAAACATCATTCCTTGGTCGCCAGCACCTTGATCTTCAAGGTTAGCACGTTCAACTCCTTGATTAATATCTGGAGATTGTTCATGGATGGCACTTAATACACCACAAGAATTTCCGTCGAACATATATTCTCCTTTTGTGTACCCAATTTTGTTAATTGTTTCTCGAGCAATTTTTTGAACATCGAGATATGTTGAGGATTTAACCTCTCCCGCCAAAACTACTTGTCCAGTTGTTACGAGTGTTTCGCAAGCTACCTTACTAGTTGAGTCAAAAGCAAGAAAATGATCGATAAGTGCATCAGATACTTGGTCAGCTACTTTGTCGGGGTGTCCTTCAGACACAGATTCAGACGTGAAGAAATAAGCCATAGATTTTTTGAATTTATTGTCCTGCAAAAGTATGGATTTGTCTTGATAATAACGGGAGGAGTTATTTGAAATTTTAAGTAAATCATTTTAAAATCAATTTATATCTACCAATCGTTTGTTAAAAAGAAGATATTTGCTTATATTGGACCCAATTAAGTTTTTATGGCAAAACCCAAACTAGACAGAAAGACCTTGTTAAAAAATTCCCTTTCGGTTTTTAAATCAAGAGGATATCATGGCACTTCAGTAAATGATCTAGCCGCTGCTAATGGCCTTTTAAAAGGCAGCATTTACCATTACATTGAAAGCAAAGAGTCACTGATGCTTGAAGTTCTCAATGCTTTAAGAGATCATTACGTAAGCAAGGTGTTTTCTAAATGTCATGATGAGAGTTTATCACCGTATGAGCGACTACGTGAGTTGTCGGTTCGTGCTGAAGAAATATTTACTTTTGAAGAGACAGGAGACTTCTTTGTTAATATTGGCCTAGAAACAATAAACTCTAACCCATCTTTTGCCAGGGTTATACAAGATTTTTTTAAGGATTGGATTGGTTCGTTGAGTGATTTGTATCGTCACGTATTAGATGAACAAGATGCAATTGTTCAGGCTGAAAGGGTAGTTGCCGAACTAGAAGGTTCAGTGATCATGATGAAAATTTTAGGCGATGTTAATTACCTAAAAAGATCAAGTGTTCGCGTATTAAATGAGTTTAAGGAATTAGAAAAAAATAAAATCAGTAAAGTATATAATGACTAGAAAAATTCGTAAAGTAACAGTTTTGGGTTCAGGTATAATGGGAAGTAGAATTGCTTGTCATTTTGCAAATATTGGTCTTGAGGTCTTGCTATTGGATATCGTAACCCCCGATTTGCCTAAAGAATCAAAGAAGAACGAAAGAGATATTCTTGTAAACAAAGCATTGAATTTGGCCTTAAAAAGTAATCCTAGCCCTATTTATTCGAAACAGTTTATTAAAAATATTAAAACGGGAAACTTTGAAGACGATTTGGATAAAATAGCAGATTCAGACTGGATTATTGAAGTTGTCATTGAGCGACTTGACATTAAGAAATCGTTATTTGAAAAAGTTGAAAAGTATCGAAGAGAGGGCAGTCTTATCACTTCGAATACCTCTGGGATACCTATTGAGTTAATGCTAGAGGGACGAAGTGACGATTTTCAATCTAACTTTTGCGGTACCCACTTCTTTAACCCACCTCGATATTTAAAATTACTTGAGATTATTCCGTCCTCAAAAACAAGTTCAGAGGTAGTTGATTTCTTTTTAGAGTACGGGCATCTTTATTTAGGTAAAACTACTGTAAAAGCTAAAGATACACCCGCATTTATTGCGAATAGAATTGGGGTATTCAGTATCATGGCCATTTTCAAATACATGCAGAAATATGAGCTTTCAATAGAGGAGGTGGATATGGCTACAGGTCCTGTTTCGGGTAGACCAAAGTCAGCTACTTTTAGAACTTCTGATTTAGTAGGTTTAGACACATTGACGAAAGTTGCTGGAGGTGTTCATAAACATTGTATTGAAGATGAGATGAATGGTTGGTTTGAAATACCAGACTTTTTAACAAAAATGATTGAAATGAATTGGCTAGGGGATAAAACTGGTCAAGGTTTCTACAAAAAATCTAAAGACAGTTCAGGGAATCGAGTTATTCAACAGCTTAACCTTACATCATTTGATTACGAGCCCTTGATTAAGCCACGATATGAGAGTATCGGGAAAGCTAAAAAGACAGAAAGCACTGCTAAAAGTATTCGTAGTTTGTTTGATGGGGATGATAAAATAGCTAACTTTTTTAAAGAGGTGATTACAGCTGTTTCTGCGTATTCTGCTAATCGAATTCCAGAAATTGCTGACGAAATTTATCAAATTGATGATGCACTAAAAGCAGGTTTTGGTTGGGAGGCAGGTCCATTTGAGACGTGGGATATTCTAGGGTTTGACACGGTATTAAACGCAATATCTGTTTCTAACTTTCAGTTGCCACAATGGATTGAAGAGTTTAAAAATAAAGGGCACAATCAGTTTTACAAGATTGAAAATAGCCAACAGATGTTTTATAGTGTAGCTAATGGTCAGTACGAAGTTGTTCCTGGAACAGAGTCATTGGTGGTTTTAGAAAATTATAAGTCTCAACCCCTTGTATATGCAAACAAAGAGGCATCATTACATGATATTGGAGATGGAGTTCTGTGTCTTGAATTTCATTCTAAAATGAATGCTATCGGAAGTGGAACTTTAGCTGCCATTAACCGCTCGATTGAGATAGCTGAAAAGGAGGGTTGGAAAGGGTTAGTTATTGGAAATGATGCCCCCAATTTTTCAGCTGGGGCCAATTTAGCTATGATGCTTATGTTGGCTATTGAACAAGAGTTTGATGAATTGAATGTGGCTATCAAATATTTTCAAAATACGGTGATGCGATTGAGATATTCTAGTATTCCAGTGGTTATAGCACCTCACGGATTAACTCTCGGGGGGGGGTGTGAAATGACTTTGCACGCAGATAGTGCAGTGGCATCGGCAGAAACATATATTGGACTTGTAGAGGCAGGTGCCGGTTTAATACCTGGCGGAGGTGGCACAAAAGAGTTTGTGTTAAGAACAAGTGATGGATTCACAACTATTGACCCTCAATTGCCAGCTTTACAAGATCGATTTACTACAATAGCTACTGCAAAAGTAGCTACCTCTGCTCATGAGGCCTTTGAAATTGGAGTCATGCATATGGACAAAGACGAGGTTGTGGTAAATGACCAGCGAGTTATAGCTGAAGCTAAACGAAAAGTAATGGAATTATCCAACGATGGCTATGTCCAAAAACCTCAGAGAGATGATATTTTGGTTTTAGGAAGAACAGCTCTTGGAGCATTATATTCAGGTATTGAGTCTTTTGGAATCAGTAATTATGCAAGTGAGCATGATCAGCTAATTGCACGAAAGCTGGCATTTGTAATGGCAGGAGGAGATTTTACTCAACCTACTAAAGTGACGGAGCAATATCTTTTAAATTTAGAGCGTGAAGCATTTTTGAGTTTGTTGGGTGAGCGAAAGACACTTCAACGAATACAACACATACTAAAAACAGGAAAACCATTAAGAAATTAAGATATGGAAGCATATATAGTAAACGGATATAGAACGGCAGTTACAAAGGCCAAACGGGGGGGATTTAGTTATACTTCTCCAGTTGATTTTGGGGCAGCCGTTATTAATTATTTGATAGAAAATACACCTGGGTTTGACCCTGAACTTGTGGATGATTTAATTGTTGGTAATGCGGTTCCTGAAGCAGAACAAGGTCTGCAAATGGCAAGGTGGATTAGTATGAGGAGTAATTTACCTATGGAGATACCTGGAGTTACAGTTAATAGATATTGTGGCAGTGGAATAGAGACGATATCCATGGCTGTTGCAAAAGTAAAAGCAGGTTTAGCTGATTGCATTATTGCTGGTGGAACGGAAAGTATGAGTCTTGTGCCAACTACAGGGTATAAAACAGTTCCGAATTATCACATCGCTAAAGATCATGGAGATTATTTTCTGGGAATGGGTTTGACTGCAGAGGAAGTTTCAGTTAAATATAATGTTTCAAGAGAAGATCAAGATGTGTTTTCACTTCAGTCACACAAAAAGGCTATTCAAGCAATAGAAGCAGGTAAATTTAAAAATCAAATTGTACCTGTTGAAGTCGAGAAAGTTGATTTTGATCAATTAACAAACAAAAGAGTAACATCAAACATGATTGTTGATACTGATGAAGGTCCTCGAAAAAACACCAATTTAGATGTGTTATCCAAACTAAAGCCTGCTTTTAAAAATGGAGGTACTGTAACGGCTGGTAACAGTTCTCAAACAAGTGATGGAGCATCATTTGTGTTGGTGATGAGCGAAAAATTGATAAATCAATTAAACCTTAAACCTCAAGCACGTTTGTTAAGCTGTGTTTCTGTAGGGGTTCACCCTAGATACATGGGAATTGGACCAGTAGCTGCAGTTCCTAAAGCCTTGTCCAAGGCGGGTTTATCATTAAAAGATATTGAATTAATTGAACTTAATGAGGCATTTGCTTCTCAGAGTTTAGCTGTTATTAGAGAGCTAAATCTTAATCCTGAAATTGTAAATGTAAATGGAGGAGCAATCAGTCTTGGTCATCCACTTGGGTGTACAGGTGCTAAACTAACAGTTCAAATCTTAGAAGAGTTGAAGTTGAGAAATCAAAAATATGGTCTGGTAACTGCCTGTATCGGTGGAGGTCAAGGAATAGCATCGGTGATCGAAAGAATTTAAAAAAATAACAATATGAAAAACAACATACAAGGTGGAGAATTTCTCATCAAAGATCAAGAAGCACTGGAAATTTATATACCAGAAGATATCAGTGAGGAACAAGAAATGTTCCGATCCATGACGATGGATTTTTTAAGTAAAGAAGTGCACCCACTTCGAGAAAAAATTGACAAGCAATCTGAGAATCCAGATTTAATTCCTCAATTGATGCATGAGGCAGGAAAACTAGGGATGCTATCGGCATCATTACCAGAGGAATATGGGGGTATGGCTGTTGATTTTAATACGGAGACTTTTCTCAGTGAAGACTTGGGAACAAGTCAAAGTTTCAGTGTTGCTGTTGCTGCTCACACGGGCATTGGGACATTGCCTTTTCTTTATTATGGTACTGAAGAACAAAAAAAGAAATATTTGCCTGGTTTAGGGGATGGATCCTTGAAAGCGGCCTATTGCCTTACTGAACCTAATAGTGGAAGTGATGCACTTTCTGCTAAAACAAAAGCCGTATTAGAGGGTGATAATTGGGTGCTCAATGGAGGTAAAATGTGGATTACCAATGGAGGTTTCGCAGATATTTTTACCGTTTTTGCTCAAGTTGACGGCGATAAGTTTACAGCCTTTGTTGTGGAAAGAGGAACTCCTGGGTTAACTGTAGGTCAAGAAGAGGTAAAACTAGGAATTAAGGGAAGCAGTACATGTCAGGTATTTTTAGAGAATGTGAAAATACCTAAGGAGAACTTGCTAGGTGAAATTGGTAAAGGACATAAGATTGCTTTTAATGTCTTGAATATCGGTAGGTTTAAACTGTGTGCTATGGTTATGGGAGCCAGCAAACGAAGTATTGATATTTCGGTTAAATATGCAAATGAAAGACATCAATTTGGAGTCCCAATTAGCAGTTTTGGAGCCATCCAACAAAAAATAGCAGATATGGCAATATATACCTATGCGACTGAGAGTGCTACTTATCGAGTTTCTGGTTTGATACAGGATAAGATTTCTTCGCTAGTCTCAGATGGAATGTCAAAGCCTCAGGCTAAATTATTTGCTGCAGAGGAGTATAGTATTGAATGTGCATTGTTGAAAGTATTTGGTTCAGAATCACTTGATTTTGTAATTGATGAAGCTGTTCAAATTTTTGGAGGTACAGGGTATTCTGAAGAATATCCAGTAGCTAGTATGTATAGAGATGCTAGGATTAATCGAATTTTTGAGGGAACAAATGAGATAAACAGAATGCTTGCAGTAGGTCAAATACTTAAAAAAGCGATGAAAGGGAAAATTGACCTGATGGGTCCAGCAATGAAAATTCAAGATGAGTTGATGGAGATCCCTGATTTTAGTGATGAGGCTAACCATATTCTTTATCAAGAGAGAAAGTCTGTTATTCAGGCCAAAAAAGCAATCTTGATGCTTGCAGGTGCAGCTGCGAAAAAGTACATGCTAGAACTAGAAAAGAAACAAGAAATTTTGATGAATTTGGCAGACATGCTCATTCATGTTTTTACTGCAGAGAGTTCCGTATTACGAACTGAGAAATTAGTAAATAAAACAGGGGAAGAATCCAATGAAATGCAGATTAACATGACCAAGTGTTATGTTAATGATGCATTGGAAAAAACATATCTTTCAGGAAAACATTTACTTGCAGAGTTGGCAGAGGATGATATGCTAGTTATGATGCATATGGGGCTGAAAAGATTTACCAAATATCCTATTTTAAACACATTATCTCTTAAGAAAAAAATAGCGTCAAAGCTGATAGAAAAGAATACCTATTACTAGATTTTATTTTACAATCTCTAACAACTCGAGGGTGAAAATTAGTGTTGAGTACGCAGGTATATTGGCTCCCATTGCTCTTTCTCCATATGCAAGATTATGTGGAATATATAATTCCCACTGGCTTCCAACGGGCATAAGTTTTAGGGCTTCTGTCCATCCAGCAATAACTTGGTTAACACCAAAAGTTGCAGGTTGTCCACGATCATAACTACTATCAAATTGTTTTCCGTTGATTAGGGTTCCTTTGTAATTAGTTTTTACTGTTTGACCATTAGTTGGAATGTCCCCATTTCCTTCTTTAATTATTTTGTATTGAAGTCCGCTTGGTAAAGAAACTACCCCTTTTTTCTTTGCATTTTCTGATAAGAAAGCCCTTCCTTCAGCAGTCATTAATTCCATTTTAGCTGCCTTAGCTTTAGCTACATAATTATTAATAACAGTGTTTGATAGTTGACCATCCATAGCTGCATGGTTGTGAATGATAATATCTTTTATGGCTTCTGTAAAAATTTCATAATTAAGCGTGTCAATTCCTCCAGATTTGAGACTATTAGCAATGTTCATCCCTACTGCGTAAGATACGCTATCAATTTCATTGACGAGTTTAATGTGATTGTGTTGTGCTTCAACTTTTCCTTGGACAAGAATAAATAATAGCGTAATAAAGGTTAAATTTTTCATGGTTCAAAAATAGCCTTAAGTAGCAGATAAATTACTTTAATTCTTTTAGTTGAGTTTCTTATTTAATCGATTACTGAAAATTGCTATACCAACAGCAATACTCTCCGAAGACCCAAAACACCTACTGGTTCCTCCTGTTATTCTTGTGAAAGTAGGATAGGGGTATTCTACATTAGTTAAATTTTTGTCAAGAAGGTAAATCCCGCTGCTATTTGGTTCACCAGTACCAGCATAATAATTACCAAAAACAGCAAAATGAATGCTGTTTTTTCGATTTTGAATTGCTGAAATTTCATAATCATCAATAATCCGAAAGGCTGAAAATTTAAAGTTCTCTTTCCATAGCGAATCTAATTGGTTTTTTGTGATGTTGTTTTTGCAGTCTCTGTTAATTATGTAAAGGGTGTCTTTTTGAAGTGCTAAAAGAGAGGAAACCATTAGCTGCCTTTTATCCGTTTTAGAGACAAACGTGTTAAAATTAATGGCGTATGATATGTTTAGTAAAGGAGGTAATGCATCAACAAAACGTTTTTTTTTAATTGAATTCAAAGGCTGTTGATAGGTTAATGTCAGACTTGAGTAATCAGTTAATTCTAACTCAAGCCCAGCAGCAAAAGAATGATTGATAGTATTCTCATATTCATTTATTAATGAAGATGTTCTGGGAATTTGTGGATCTGTTCCAAAATAGGTCTGAGTTGAATTTAGAATCAGTGAAGGAGAGTAGTTAATTAATAGATTTGTTTTAGATAATTTTCCAAAATTGGATTTTAGACCAAATTCAGCATATAAGTCTCGTGCTACAACTGAAGTGTAATTTTCAGGATTATCGTAGTCAATGTTCCTTATGCCTAAAGAGGTAAATAGGGCTTTAGTGTTTTGCGTATATGATGAAAACAGTTGACCTTTCCAAGCTATTTTTGGGTCAAAATAATCTGGAAGTTGCGGTAATGCAATTCCACCTGCAATTCCATATTTCCATTTTAGTGATTGGTTATCTTGAGCTTGACAAATGGCTAGATTTATTAAACATGCTAGCACCCAAAAAAGTAAACCTCTTTTCATGATAAGTCAAATGTACAATAATCGGCTTATTTGGGTGTGAACCTTTTTTTTTATTCTTGAGTCAATAAGTCTTAATTTTGCTCGCTAGTATTAGAGGAGAAGATTAAAACAGGATTAAAAACAAACTTTATGAATAAGTATAATATTGTTGGGGTAATGTCGGGTACTTCAATGGACGGGCTAGACCTTGCTCACGTTACATTAGTGGAAGTAAAACAAGGGAAATGGCAGTATGAAATTAATGCCTCAGTTACCGTACCTTATGAAGAAAAATGGCGACTAAGATTGTCTAAATTAAGACATCAAAACTCATTAATTTTTTACAAAACAGATCGTTTTTATGGACAATATGTAGGGGAGTGTATCAATGATTTTCTTTCTGAAAATGACCTAAAGGCTGATTTAGTATCCTCTCATGGTCATACAGTTTTTCATCAGCCTGAGAATAATGTCTCTGTTCAGGTAGGTGACGGGAATAGTATATATGCTATTACAGGAATTCCTGCGGTAACTAATTTCAGAGCTATTGATGTGATACTTGGTGGAGAGGGAGCTCCTTTAGTGGGTATTGCAGATAATTACCTATTTGGGGAATATGATATGTGTCTTAATCTTGGAGGATTTGCAAATATCTCATCGAGTAACGAACAACAGGCTTTTGATGTAAGTCCGTGTAACATTGTGTTAAACAGAATTGCTCGAGAATTTGATCTGGAATATGATAAAGATGGAGCGATTGCAGAGCGTGGGTCTATCGATTATGATCTGCTATCCGAGTTAAACGATATAGAATTTTATTCTTATGAAAATCCAAAATCTCTGGGAAGGGAATGGATAAGTTCTAATTTCTGGCCTATCGTCAGACGAAGTGATGCAACTAAGGAAGATAAAATGAAAACTTTGGTTGATCATATTGCATTACAGATATCCAATAGTATTGAAGATTTATCTGGGGGTGATTCCAATAGTAAAAGGGTTTATGTAACGGGTGGAGGTGCTTATAATAGTACTTTGATAAATCATATAAAAAGTCATACTGAAGCGGAAGTTATTGTTCCTGATGACAATATTGTAGAATACAAAGAGGCCCTTGCTTTTGCGTTGCTTGGTATTTTAAGAGTTAAAAATCAGACAAATGTATTGTCTGCTCATACTGGAGCTGAAAAAGATTCGGTATCTGGAAGTTTATATGGAGATTTCTCTAAATTGATATAATGGAAAGTTTACTAAAAAAATTTGAAAACAAACAACCGGAGATTGTTTTTGAGTGGAAAGACTCAGAGACAGAAGCCGAAGGGTGGATTGTAATTAATTCACTAAGAAATGGTGCAGCTGGAGGTGGTACTCGAATGCGAAAAGGTCTCAATAAGCGAGAGGTTGAGTCTCTTGCTAAGACGATGGAGGTAAAATTTACAGTGGCTGGTCCCCCAATAGGAGGTGCAAAATCTGGGATAAATTTTGATCCTGCTGATCCTCGTAAGGAGGGAGTTTTAAAACGATGGTATGCCGCAGTTACTCCGTTGTTACGAAATTACTATGGAACAGGAGGCGACTTAAATGTTGATGAGATTCATGAGGTAATCCCAATGACAGCAGAGTTAGGTGTTCTTCATCCTCAAGAGGGAGTTGTTCAAGGTTATTATAAATCATACACTAAAGTAGAAAAACTGCAAGCAATTTCTCGTCTACAAAGTGGCGTATTACTTCCAATTATTGATGAACGATTCACTCCTGACGTTGGCAAAAAATATACCATTGCAGATATGATTACAGGGTGGGGTGTTTCTGAAGGTGTTCGTCATTTTTATGAACTTTGGGGAGGTACAATGAACCATAAAACCGCCATTATTCAAGGGTGGGGTAATGTTAGTGCCGCCGCCGCATTTTATTTGGCAAAACATGGTGTTAGAATCATTGGCATTATCGATCGAAATGGCGGTTTAATTAATAAAGAAGGATTCTCACTTGAGGAAGTGGTGGATTTATTTAATAATCGAGACGGAAACGAACTAGTTGCAGAAAATCTTCTAAGTTTTGAGGAAACAAATAGTCAAATCTGGGACTTGGGGGCAGAAATATTTATACCTGGTGCAGCTAGTCGTTTGATAAGTAAGGACCAAGTTACATCATTAATCGATGGACAGTGTGAAGTAATTAGTTGTGGTGCTAATGTGCCATTTGCTGATCCAGAAATATTCATGGGAGAAATTTCTATGTATGCTGATGCTAATATCGCAGTTGTTCCAGACTTTATCGCAAATTGTGGAATGGCCCGAACTTTTGGCTTTTTGATGAGCGAAAAAGGCGAGGTTGATGATGTTGCAATTCTGAAGGATTCCTCCGAAATCATTGGAAACCAAATGAGGAGACTTCATCAGTTTAACCCCAGAACAACTGGTTTAAGTAGAAAAGCATTAGAAATGAGTCTCACTGATCTGGTTGATACAGGAGATACTAGCCATCGATCTGGTGTTGGCGGGTCTAAATAATAAGACTAAAACCCAACCTTACTTTGAGTTTTTACTCCTACAGGATGCTGGTTTGCAGCTAGTCTTGCGTATTCTCTAGCCTTTTCAATATTTCCTTGTCTTTCTTCATTGATTGCAAGATTGTGATAGAGATAAGCTAATTTTTTTCGCTTTACTTCATGCTCCAATCCCTCAAGCCATATGTCCTGTGCATCATCCCATTTTTCTTGGGATGCAGCTCTTGCACCATTTTCAAGATATATATTACCAGATGCAAAAATATTTCGTGTCCTTAGGTGTTTTGTTGGAGAAATTCTTTGAGCATATTGTCTTCCAAGTTCAGCACCTAGATTATACAATTCTCTTTTATAATTTGTATTGAGTAATGAAGTTGCTCTTGTTCTATCAATTGACTCAGCTTCATAAAAATAGTTCTTGTTTTGTTCCCATTGATCAATTAAAGTACCAGTTTTTACATCATACAGACGCCATCCAGTTTTAACTTCAATGGTTCGCTTACCGATTATATAATCTACTTCCTTATAAATATTATTTCCTAAGTTTTCTCGACGGATATCGATTGTATATGTATCATTTATTTTTTGATTCAACATTTCAAGAGAGGCAATGATGTCGCTTCCAATACCTGAGCTTTTAACTTCATTTAAAGTAAGTGTGTCAGGGAATTGTCCATCAGCTTTCTTTTTATATTTTTCCTGAGTGTGCGATACGGACATAAATTTTTGCCTTCTAACTTGATTTTTAAAATTGTTAATACAAGCTACCATAAAATCGGGTAAATTAGGGTTTAACCCCGTATTATTGAAAGAGTATGCGAGTCTTACTCGATTCAAAACACTAATAGATTTAGTCTCTGGGGGCAACTCTATGGTAGCCTCTGTTACACCCGTCTCCCAACTTATTCTCTGTTGAGTAACACATGAGCTCATGGTTACGAGAAGGATTAAGTACAATTTGTAAAATCTCATATGCTTTATTTTTTATTGAATTTCTTTTAGTTTACTTTCAAGTTCACTCATGTTATCTCTTAATCGAGCCGCTTCCATAAAATCCATCTCTTTTGCTGCCTTAAGCATCATTTTTTTCGTCTCTTCTATAGCCTTATTTAGACTACTCTTGTCGGTGTATTCAACTGAAGGGTCTGCAACCATTCCGAGATTGCTTTTACTTTTCTGATAAGGGTTGGTTATCATTTCCAAGGATGACTTTTCATCTCGATTAGTTCTGTCAAATACAGCTTCTTTGCTACGAATAATTGTTTCTGGTTGAATTCCGTTTTCTTGATTGTATTTAATTTGAAGATCTCTTCTTCTCTCAGTTTCTTCGATGGTGACTTTCATACTTTCCGTAATTTTATCGGCATACATAATCACTTTTCCGTTTACATTTCTGGCTGCTCTACCTACGGTTTGAACGAGGCTTCGTTCACTTCTTAAAAATCCTTCTTTGTCAGCATCTAGAATAGCAACTAAACTTACCTCAGGGAGGTCCAAACCCTCTCTCAATAGATTAACACCAATAAGTACATCAATGTCACCAGCTCTCAGGCGGTCCAGTATCTCTACTCGATCCAATGTTTTTACCTCAGAATGAATGTACGTGGCTGATATGCCTAAATTTCGTATGTATTTATCAAGTTCTTCAGCCATTCTTTTGGTGAGCGTGGTCACCAATATTCGGTCTCCCATTTTAATGCGTTCATCAATTTGTTCCAACAGATCATCTACTTGGTTTGAACAAGGTTTAACTTCAATGATTGGATCCAATAATCCAGTTGGACGAATTACTTGCTCAACAATAACACCCTCGCTTTCATTAATCTCATAATCAGCAGGGGTAGCACTTACATAGACCACTTGGTTTGTAACTTGACCAAATTCTTCAAATTTAAGTGGGCGATTATCTAGTGCGGCTGGTAATCTGAATCCATAATCTACAAGATTAATTTTTCGACTTCGGTCTCCTCCATACATTGCACGTAATTGGGGGAGTGTTACGTGGCTTTCGTCAATAATTAGCAGAAAATCTTCAGGAAAATAATCAATTAAACAGAAAGGTCTTTGTCCCGGAGATCTACCGTCCATGTATCGACTATAATTTTCGATTCCACTACAATAGCCTAATTCTCGCATCATTTCCATATCAAATTCAGTACGTTCTTGGAGTCGTTTGGCCTCTAGAGGTTTGCCAATACTTTGGAAGTATTCAACTTGATTAACCATGTCATCTTGGATATGCTTAATAGCATTATTAAGACGATCTTTTGGCGTTATAAATAGTTGTGCTGGGAAAATGGCTACATCTTCTAATACTTCAAGCCTCTTTCCTGTCATGGGGTCAATAGATTCAATATCCTCTATTTCATTGTCAAAAAAACTAATTCGAATAGCAATATCATTGTAGGCTAAGAATATATCTACTGTATCACCTTTTACTCTAAATGTGCCGCGTTGGAAGTCACCAGTTGTTCGAGAATACAAACTATCAACCAATGCATGAAGGAGGTTATTTCGGGCTATTTTTTGCCCTCTTGTCAAGCGAATAATACTATCTTCATAATCGTTTGGGTTACCAGCACCATAGATACAGCTAACCGATGCAACGACAATGACATCTCGCCGCCCACTTTGAAGAGCCGAAGTAGTTTTTAGTCGCATTTTCTCAATTTCCTCGTTGATGTTTAAATCCTTTTCTATGTATGTATTGCTGCTTGGAATGAATGCTTCCGGTTGATAGTAGTCATAGTATGAAACAAAGTATTGTACAGAATTATCAGGAAAAAAATGTTTAAACTCTCCATATAATTGAGCCACAAGTGTTTTATTATGACTCATGATAAGTGTAGGCTTTTGCGTTTGTTGGATTACATTGGCCATGGTAAAAGTCTTCCCTGACCCAGTAACTCCAAGAAGTGTTTGTGCCTGAACACCGTCTTCAATACCTCGTACTAATTGCTTTATTGCATTTGGCTGATCTCCAGTAGGTTTGAATGGTGCATTTAGGTTAAAAGGCATTAATTCAAAGATAGCAATGTCACTAACATTCCTTCAATACGTTTCACTAATCAGTGAAAATATATTGAATCCTCTGTTTTTTGACTATTCATGAGCATACTGTATTTTTTGCCTTCATAATTAATCTGAATCATATTTTTCTGATTGGGAAATTCTTCCACCAAAAGATGATTTTTTATGGTTATAGAGGATATATATTTTTTATATTTTATCGGATTTAAGTGAATGAAAGTCTCCGCAAAATTGATTTCAGCGGTTGCTATGCTTATCTCGGATTTATGACTATTTATAGACATGGAATAGTTAGCACTTAGGTAGTCTTGTAGTAATCTTTTTTGATCATCAGTTAAATTAGTTTCGAGGTGAACCTCTTTGGAGGAAAATGCAGAAAGAACTGCTTCCAAATGTTCAGTGTCTGTATGCCAGGATGAGTTGAATTCTTTTTTGACTTCATCATAGGTAATATTCATCCAAGAAGTGTGAAAGTCGTGGGTTGGTCGAAATAAAATTAGAATTAATACAATATAGTTAATCATTCTTTCAACAAAACTAGTATTTGCTTTTCTTTGTTGCTTTATTATGAGAAAAATATTTCATATTCTATTGTCAGCCTTGACATTCATTTCAATGAATTCTTTGGCTCAAAACCCTAATGCAAATCAAAATAAGTTTCGTCAGTTAGATTATGAGTTACCAACTCCTAACGTATATAGAACTGCAAGTGGTGCTCCAGGTCATGCGTATTGGCAGAATACAGCAGATTATGAAATGGACATTGTTTTAGATGATGAAAACCAACGAATATATGGTGTAGAAAAAATTAATTACACCAACAAGTCACCAGATAACCTAGAGTATTTATGGATTCAATTAGATCAAAATATGAGAAATCCTCAATCAGAAACTTATAAAATAAGTCAGGGGAATATCAAAGACGGTGTAAGTCTTTATGAGTATTTTAACTTGTTTCATACTTTTCCTGGTGGGTTTAACATAGATTATGTAAATGATGAAAAGGGCGACCCTTTTTTAGTTAAAGTGAACCATACAATGATGCGTGTAGATTTAACTGAACCGCTCCAATCTGGAGATTCCCTAACTATTGATATCAAATGGTGGTATAACATTAATGATCGGATGGAAATCGGTGGAAGAAGTGGATATGAGTATTTCAAGGAAGAGGACAACTACCTGTATACTATTGCTCAGTTTTTTCCTCGAATGGCCGTTTATTCTGATGTAACTGGATGGCAGAATAAGCAGTTTTTAGGTCGAGGTGAGTTTACCTTGCCATTCGGCGATTACGATGTTAGACTAACTGTTCCTAGTGATATGGTAGTAGGAGCTACAGGTGAAATCCAAAATGTGGGTGAAGTACTAACATCAGAGCAGCAGTTGCGTTTAGAGAAAGCCAGAACAAGTGATAAGCCTGTAATAATTGTTTCACAAGACGAGGCTACTAAGAATGAAAAAAGCCGATCAACGGATACCAAGACATGGCATTTTAAAGCACAAAATGTAAGAGATTATGGTTGGTGTGCAAGTAGAAAATTTATCTGGGATGCTCAAGGAGTTCAGTTTGGTGATAGAACTGTGATGGCGATGTCTTTGTATCCTAAAGAAGGGAATCCTATGTGGGAGATGTATAGTACAAAAGCTATAGTGCTTACACTAGAAACATACTCAAAATTCACTTTTGATTACCCTTATCCCGTTGCATACTCAATAAATGGGAAAAGTATAGGGATGGAGTACCCAATGATCTGTTTTAACGGAGGGCGTACAGACAAAGAGGGGAAATTCAGTGACAATGTAAAATATCGAACTATTCTTGTGATTATACATGAGGTTGGACATAACTATTTTCCTATGATTATCAATTCTGATGAGCGTCAGTGGACTTGGATGGATGAGGGGATAAATACATTTTTACAATATCAGACAGAACGTGCTTGGACAGATGAAACGGGTAAACTATTCCCGAGTAGACGAGGTCCAGCCAAGTTAATAGTTCCATATATGAAAGGGGACAAACGTTATATCTCACCTATAATGACTAATTCTGAAAGTATTTTTCAGTTTGGGAATAATGCCTATGGGAAGCCTTGTACTGCACTAAATATATTACGTGAGACGGTAATGGGTCCTGAACTATTTGATTATGCATTTAAAATCTATGCTAACCGATGGAAATTTAAACATCCTAGCCCCGCTGATTTTTTTAGGACAATGGAAGATGCAAGTTCTGTTGATTTAGATTGGTTTTGGAGAGGGTGGTTTTATACTACTGACCATTGCGATGTTGCAATTACTGATGTGGAACAATTAAAAGTTGATATTCAAAAACCTAAGGATGGTGATTCTCCAAAAACGATTGCTAAAAAAGTTAAGAAGCTATCTAAAGTGGATAAAGTTAACCCAATGCTTCAAGCGATAAAATCTGCGGAAAATCCAGCGAAAGCATTTGATAGAATAAAAGCAAATCTGACAGATGTTCGAAAAGAAATTCTAGACAAGGAGGTATATCTATGTCAAGTTGATTTAAAAATGATAGGAGGGCTGGTAATGCCTGTAATTTTAAAATTAGAATACGAGGATGGATCCAATGATGAAGTAAGGATTCCTGCAGAGATATGGAGAATGCAAAACGAACTTTTGGAAAAAACAGTCAGTAAAGTATTGGTAACCAATAAGCCTGTTATAAAAGTAGTTCTTGACCCCAATTTAGAGACTGCAGACACTGATATATCGAACAATGTTTGGTCCAAATAAGACCTAATTCATAGTGACTTTTGCTAGACGGTAGGATTTTCTGCTTGTTGCAAAAATTACAAATGCATCTTCCGACACTTGTTCGCAACTCTTTGGTCTAATTCTTAAATTTTCACGTTTATGATTACTGACTAAATTTCCGTGTTTAACCTCTCCCTTCCCATTAATACTTGAAACTTTGAGATGGTTTTGTTTACGGTCGTATGAGTTATAGATAAAATTGATAACATCCTTATAAACAACAGTAAAGAAACTAGAATAAAACCCACCGTCATTTGATGTGTGCTGCATTTTTGGAACTTTTCTAGCCCATTCGATATCACCATTCGGACTGATACTAATAGCGTAAATATCATCATAGTGGTAGTGTGTAGTGGTGGTAGTGTAACCATTTGTGTTTGTTGTAGTAGTTGTGTAGATATGGATATATTCTCCAACTAACAAAGCACCTCCATTTTCTTTCACAATGAAGTCCCTGAAGTTTACATGTGTAAGGCCAACTTCTTTTCCTTTTCTTGATTTTTTGACGGTCTTTGATTTTGCACGATCAGACATACCTTGAACTATAAATTCTAGATCAAAAGGTTTCATACTTTGATTCTTTATTTTAAAATTTTTAGCATTTAGGTTCATGTAAAATATGCCATCAGATCGATATCCTTCATTACTATAAAATCCGCCACAGATCAAGTCTCCATTTTCATCAATATTAAGTTTTAATTCACGAATGAATTTATCTTTTAATTCTAGTTTATGGTTGGCAATAATCCCACTACTGTCTATTACAATTATGTAGTTTTCAAAATTTCGTTCTCGTCGATTTCTTTCTTTTCTACTTGTGTATACAGTAGTCAGAATGTAAACGATGCCTGAGTTGCTGACATTAACCGATTGAATTTTAGAAAGCCCTTTTTCGAAAGGAAGAGATATGCGAGTTTTCCATTCCTCATCAAAAGAATTATCAAAAACTTTTATGGTCATTACTTCTTTAGATTCCAAATCTCCAGGATGTCCAATGACGTAAGTGATTTTTTTGTGGTCTTGGCTTTTAGCACTTTTATATTCACCATATGAATTATTTCTACCTTTAATTAGCTTGATATTATATATGCCTTTTTCCTCTCCTTCAATTGTGAGTTCTTTTGTATTAATTTTTTGTGCTTTAAGCGAAATATCAATTTTAGATCTTCTAAGGTTTAATCTAAAAAGGTTTTCATCAAGTGCCATAATATTCTGAGATGAATGAACTCCTAAGTCATAGTTTTCAGTAAGCTCCATCTGTTTAGATAAGCTCAAGTCTTCATATCGTTCTAAAAATGTTTTTTTATTGAATGCCTTAAAAGAGCTATTGATAGCAAACAATTCTTCTTGATTCCCGATGCTCATCACATCGGTGATCAACATTTTTTTAGCTTTCATATTATCACCCCAAACAATGTTCATTTTATCAACTTGAGCTATAGCAAGAGAACAACTAAAAATGAATAGAACTGTTGGGATTATGTGTTTCATCATACAAATAAAATAGAAAAATTAAAACCCAAAACTATCTTTGAATCATGAAAAAATGGATTGCTGCATTTCGGTTAAAAACCCTTCCACTTGCTTTAGGAGCAATTATTCTTGGAAGTTGGGTGAATGATTTCAGCTTTGATTTTGAGATATTTTTGTTTGCTAGTATAACGGCAATTCTATTACAAATCTTATCAAATTTAGCTAATGATTATGGGGATTTTGTTAAAGGCACAGACAGACACCGAAAAGACAGACAATTAGCAGGAGGAAATATTAGCCCAAGATCTATGCTCATTGCTATAGTTGTATTTGCAATAGGAGCTTTGTGTAGTGGTATTTATTTACTCAATATATCGTTTGGAGATGACTGGAACTTATGGGTTAAATTTTTTCTTTTGGGAATATTTAGCATTGCTGCTGCTATTTTATATACAATGGGTAAAAAGGCCTATGGATATATGGGTTTGGGTGATGTTTTTGTTTTTATATTCTTTGGTTTAGTTGGAGTTTTAGGAACGTCATACCTATTCAAACAGGAACTATTGATTGCTTCGTGGTTAGTTGCCATAGGGTATGGCTGTCTTTGTGTAGGTGTGCTGAATGTCAATAATATTCGAGATTTAGACAAGGATGTTCTTACAAACAAGATAACGATTGCCTCAAAATTAGGTATACGTGGTTCTATAATTTATCAAACACTTCTAATAATTGCTGCTTTTCTGACCTTCTCATTCTACCATTTAATTACGGGCTATTATAGTTTATCACCGTTGCTTATTTTAATTATTGGATTCATTCATATAGGTAAGTTAAAAGAAGCACAAAGCGAGTTGGATTATAATAATCAATTGAAGTTTCTTTCGTTAGGTAGTCTGGGGGTTGTTTTAGTTTTTATAATCCGATTATTCTTTTAGCGTATGTATTCTTATTCATTAGAAAAACACGAATTAAAATTTAAGGTCCCCGCCAAGACTTCTCGAAATGTATTTACGACACGGGGGATATTTCTAATTACGTTGAGGAATACTCAAACAGGTCAAGAAGGGATAGGAGAAGCTTCTCCGCTATCCTTACTAAGTGTGGATGACGTGCCAGACTATCAAGTTGTTTTAGAAAAAAAACTCCAAAAATTTTGTGAAGTAGGTTCACTAGACTCATTATCATTAGACTCTTATCCAAGCATTCGATTTGGAATTGAAACCGCTCTATTAAATATGTCGGCAGATAATGAGGGAGTCATTTTTAATTCAGATTTTACCGCTAGAAAAAAATCAATTCCTATCAATGGTCTTGTATGGATGAATGATTCGGCAAAAATGTATGATGAAGCAATTCAAAAAATTCAAGCCGGATTTGACGTAATTAAAATTAAGGTTGGAGCATTAGATTTTGATGAAGAGTGTCGTCTTTTAGAAAGCATTCGAAAGCAATTTTCTGCATTTAAAATTACCTTAAGAGTTGATGCTAACGGAGCTTTTTCCCCAAATGATGCATTAGAGAAATTGAATGAATTAAAAAGATTTGATCTTCATAGCATAGAGCAGCCTATTGCTTCTGGACAATGGGATTGGATGCAAAAAATTTGTGCAGAAAGCCCGATAGACATTGCATTAGACGAAGAGCTTATTGGATTAAATGTTCATGAAGAGGCCAACAAGATGATCAAATACATTCACCCCAAGTACCTTATTTTAAAGCCTAATTTGATTGGAGGGCTTTCTATTTCTGATGAATGGATTAAGTGGGCACATAAACATAATCTGGGCTGGTGGGCTACGTCTGCTCTAGAGAGCAATGTTGGTCTAAATGCTATTGCACAATGGGTAAGTACTTATCAAAATCCACTTCATCAAGGGTTAGGAACAGGGTCTTTATTTACCAATAATTTTTCCTCACGACTAAAAATCGAACGTGGTCAAATGCAATATGTCTAGGCTTTTGTTCTGAAGTGATCAATATAAAGCACATTTTAAGTCGTTTTATTGTCAGATTTTATAACTCGTAGATATTGGCACAATATTTTCAATATTTTTGAAACACAATCAAATTGAAACGATACACTTACATACTAGTACTCTTGGCATTGAGTTTAAATCTCTTATCTGGTGATTTGCCAAAATTGGGATTAAACTACCCCAATCCAGCAAAAACTATTACTTCTGTAGATGTGGAGTTTTCATCATTCGAAGCCCAGCTTGTGTTGTCTAATATACTGGGTGAAGTAATCTCTACTCAAAAGATTCCACATTCTGGAACGTATTCTATCGATGTCACTAACATACCTGAAGGCGTATATTTTTACACTTTAGAAGCGGGAAACGACAAAATCACGAAGAAACTTACGGTGAAGAAGTAAATCAGTCTTTTTCTACGAAAAAGTTAAACGTAGACTTGTAGCCACATTGGATGATTTCTCGTTTTTTCTTTACGCTTAATCTTTTAATTTTTGGATTGAATCCTTTGGTGTTTATGAAGATGGTTTGATCCAGTTGTTGGCTCCCAAATTTTTGTCTGTTGAGTGTCTCACTACTCAAGTGTGAAAAGGCATTGATGAAATCTTTTTGATTGGTTATTACATGCTTAGCCATGGATTTTTGAGAGGAATCACTTTCTAGTTTCAGTCCAAGTGTTTTTTTATTGCATAGATAGTAGCTATTCTTCCCATTGTTCAGATATACTAAACTATCAAATACGTGGAATGGGTAATTAGCGATCACTCCACCGTCAGTCATAACTTTGGTATTCTGGTCGGCATTTTTTTTGTCGATAATTTCTCCATTGGGTTGCATGAAAATGGCCTCATAATAGAGCGGTATGCTAATACTGATTTTAACCGCATCAATTATCTTCATGTTGGGATATGTTTTGTGACCAAATACTTCTAATTTTTGGTCAGTAAGATTAGCTCCCGTAATGTATAAGTCTTTTAATTTTGGGTTTGAAGAACGAAGTGTATGGAGTTCCATAAAGGTAATGTCAGGAGATACCCCTTTGTATTTCATGGCTTGAGCAAGATCCACCATAAATCGATCCGTTTTGTAATAACCGTACTTTCTATAAAACCGAATGAGTCCTGATAGAATAGGGATACCCACCTGGCTGTATTTCCCAAAGTTTTTTTCTAGATTGAGATGTGTTAACTCTTTTCCCGTGTATCCTATCGAAATGAGCATTCCATTCATTGCTCCTGAGCTTGTACCAGCAACTTGATTAATATTATTGATAATGCCCATACTATCGAGCACTTCAAAGGCACCAGAATATGCAAGTCCCTTCATACCACCACCTTCTAAAACTAAGTTTTCGTATTGACTATACGCATCTAAGTGTGCAAGTATTAAAGTAGCGATTACAATGAGCTTTTTCAATTTTTTAAAAGTTATCTCGATAAATTATTTATCCCAAAATAGCATTTCCGATTACGAAATAGAGAAATAGACCAATCAAATCATTACTTGTGGTAATAAATGGACCTGTTGCAAGGGCAGGATCAATTTTCATCTTATCTAGGGTTAGTGGTACAGTCGTTCCAATTACAGCAGCAAGAAGAATAACTGAGAGGAGAGCAATACTTACCGTCATCATAATATCAGAAGAATTTCCGAAAATATAACCGTATCCCATGAGAAGTGCAGAACAAACTAAACCGTTTATGATTGCTACCGAGAGTTCTTTACTAAGGGCGGACCATATTCCTTTGTTAGAAATCGTATTATTAGCTAAACCTTGAACAATGATAGAGCTAGACTGTACTCCAACATTCCCAGCCATAGCCATAATCAATGGCATAAACAAGGCTAGTTGAACGTTGGCAGAAAGTTCTTTTTCAAAATTTCCAATGACTAGTGAACTAGCTATCCCGCCCAATAAACCAATAATAAGCCAGGGAAGTCTTGCTCGTGTATTTAGCCAAACAGAATCCACATTCTCGACACTTTCGGATATACCTGATAGCATTTGGTAATCTTTTTCTGCTTCATCTTTTACATAATCAAGGACATCATCAAAGGTGATTCTACCCACCAATCGATTGAATGCATCCACTATGGGCAAAGCAACCAGGTCATATTTTTGCATTGTATTGGCTACTTCTTCACCAGAAGAATACGTATTTTCATAGATGATATTCGAATTGAGTATTTTTTCGACCTTAGTATTTTCTTTGTTAAGGAGGATTGCTTTTAACGATACCCACCCAACAAGTTCGTCGTATTCGTCCACCACATAAGCGGTGTATACTTTGGAAACTTCTTCAGCCTGTTGTCTTATCTCTTCTGTACATTGCTTAACCGTCCAATTTCGTTTTACTTTAATCAGCTCTTTAGCCATTAAAGATCCAGCTGTGTTTTCAGGGAATTTCAATAACGAAGCAATGTTTTTGCTATGATCTTTATCCTCGATAAGGTGTAAAATTTCTTTTCCTTCTGCAGTTCCCATGGAATTGAGAATATCTGCGGCATCATCTGAATCTAGATAGGAGAAAAAGTCATTAGCAATTTCATTATTTGAATAACCAGCCAGAAATTTAAGCTTAGTTTCTGCGTCTAATTCAGTAAGTACATCCACTTTTTTTTGTGGCTCAAGTAAGGTGGCTACATATACAGCTTGCTCAAGATTAAGTTCATTGAAAAGTTCGGCAATATCAGCTGCGTATAATTTTTCGAGAACAGGAACAAGTTCTTCCTTTTTTTGAGCTTCAATAAGTGAAAGTAGCTCATCCTGTGATTCTTTTGTTATTTCAACGATTGACATGGGATTCTATGAACACACACAATTCTTCAAATTGAAGATAGGTCAGGTTCTCAGGTCGCAAGGTAGCAAATTGATGGTTAATTAAAAGTTCTTTAGAGATAATTGAAGCTAGACTATTTCTCAATGTTTTTCTTCTTTGACCAAAGGCAGTTTTAACAACGCTTTTAATTAGTTTTGGATTAGCTCTAAAGTGGTGCTCTTTTTTTCGACCTTTAACCACAATACTATTTACTCTTGGTGGCGGATTAAATGCTTGTGGAGGGAGTGTCATCATTTGCTCAACTTCATAATAAAAAGGAAGCATGACGCTTAATATTCCGTAGTCTTTTTTATCTTTTGGTTCGGCTACCAATCGAATGCCCATCTCTAATTGAAACATCCCCACCCAATGACTAATTAAGTCTGAGTTCTCAATAATTTTAAAAACGATTTGAGAGGAAATATTGTAGGGGAAATTACCAATCAATTGAAAAGATGTTTGATAATAATTACGTAGATTTATTTTAAGAAAATCTGCTTGAATAATTTCAATATTCTTCCATTTGTTTTTGAGATAATCTGTGGCATCATCGTCAATTTCAACAGCTTTAAATGATTTGGCATTCTCCAAAAGATACTGGGTTAAAATGCCCATACCTGGTCCCACTTCAAGAATATCTTGAGTGCTGACATCTCCAAGTCCACCTACAATTTTTTGTGCAGTAGTTTGACTTTTCAAAAAGTGCTGACCGAAGTGTTTTTTAGCTTTCAATTTTTTGTATTAACCAGTTGTTAAATTTATCCTTCTCTGTTATTTGGTGTGATACTCCCACTCTTTCGATTTCTAGGTTGATGGTTAGATTCTTGATTTTAATCCAATCTTTTTCTGTGCATAAAAGTGTTGCACCATTTGCTTTTTTTGCTAGAGCATCCATTTGATCTTGGGTGTAAGCATGATGATCTTTAAACCCTTTAAACCCAATTAAATAATAATTTTGAGTCAAATGTTTCTCAAAGATAGCATTGTTAGCAAGTCCACTGAATCCAAATACAGGGGTCTGTATTTCTGGGTTAGTGTATTTACTTTGAGCATAAAATACGGGTTTATTTTTTTGATTTATTTTCTCGAAATTTTCGGGACATTTGGTCAATACAATTGCATCTGATCGGTTTGCACCAATTCTTGCTTCTCTTAGATTTCCAGAAGGGAGCATCCAGTCTTTGAAGTAAGGTTTTTCATAGGTAGAAAGAAGAAGTGAAACTTTTGGTTGGATCCTTCGATGTTGAAAGGCATCATCAAGAATGATTAAACTTGTTTCAGGTTTTTCTTTCAATATTTGTTGAACACCATATACTCTGTTTTCACAGACGGCTACGGATATTTGATTATACTGAGATTTGATTTGCAGAGGTTCGTCACCAACTTCTTTGGAAGATCGTGATTTTTCTACCCATAAGAATCCAGAAGTTTTTCTTCCATAACCCCGACTTAAAACAGCAATGGTGTATTTTTTAGATAGCAGATTAATGAGGTAATCTACCATGGGGGTTTTACCGGTACCTCCAACCGATAGATTGCCAACCGATATGATTGGTATTTCAAAAGATGTGCTCTTAAACAGTTGTCGGTCGTAGCACCAATTTCTTATGGATGTAATTAGCCAATAGATTGCTGCAATGGGAGATAGTAATACAATTCGTATCCAATACACTACTACAAAGAAAAGCAAAAATGATGGTCGGGTGGTGATGAACTATTTTTCATGCATGATTGCATGAATACATCGACGTATTTCATTTTCGTCGAGCTTATACTTAGCCCTCAACTCCTCTCTGGTTCCTTGTTCTATGAATTGATCGGGTAAACCAAGGGAAGTTATTTTCCCCATATAGTTTTGATCTTGAGCTATGCTTTTTATCTGTTGTCCAAATCCACCAATTAAACAAGACTCTTCAACGGTAACGATTTGATCAAAGGATTGAAGTGTATTGATTATCTCATTTTCATCTATTGGCTTTATAAATCGAGCATCAATGTGGTGAATGGTATTACTTAAATCTTTAATCGCCTTCTGTACCTCTGTGCCTATTTCACCAATGGAAATAATCGCAATTTGATTACCTTTTTGCAGGATTCGACTTGTTCCAATTTTTAGGGGTTGGATTTCATTTTTAAATGTTGTCTTGCTTCCAATCCCTCTTGGATATCGAATGACTACAGGTCCACCTGTGAAATCGGTAGCCCAATACATGGCATTTCTCAATTCGTGTTCATCCATGGGAGATATGATGGTCAGGTTCGGGATAGCATTCAGATATGCTATATCAAATGATCCATGATGAGTTGGCCCATCTGCTCCTACAAGTCCAGCCCGATCAATACAGAATACTACTGGAATGTTTTGAAGTGCCACATCGTGAATGATTTGATCGTATGCTCTTTGAGCAAAAGAGGAGTAAATTGAACAAAAAGGTCTTTTACCAGCAGCAGCTAAACCAGCAGAAAATGTAACGGCATGTTGTTCTGCAATTCCAACATCAAAGACGCGATCAGGCATGGCATCCATGAGTATTTTCATAGAACTACCACTTGGCATTGCTGGTGTGATACCCACAATTCGTTGGTCCTTTTCTGCAAGCTCTAATAATGTATGTCCAAACACATCCTGAAATTTTGATGGTGAAGGATCCTCTGCGTTTGACTTAGATGGGTCTATTTTTACATAACTTACACTATGCCAGTCAGTTTGAGCTTTTTCTGCAGGCAAATATCCTTTGCCTTTTATCGAACGTATATGGAGAATTTGAGGAGTTGTAACATCTCCACATTTTTCAAGTGAATGAATTAATGCATTCATATCATGACCATCAATAGGTCCCTCATACTCTAGTCCGAGTGTTTTAAAAAAATTGATGTTTTCGTTGATGGTATTCAGGTGGTGGTTGATTGCTCCTGAGTTTGGATCAATTCCGATTTGATTGTCATTAATGATTACAAGAACATTAGCATTGGAAGTACCTAGGTTGTTTAATGCTTCAAAAGCCATTCCCCCAGTTAATGAACCATCCCCGATTACAGCAATATGCTTGTGGGGTTTGTTATCTAGCTTGGCTGCCTCTGCCATGCCGAGTATAGCGGAGATTGATGTTGAAGAGTGACCTGTGCCAAAATGGTCATATTCGCTCTCATCAATTTTTGGAAATCCAGCAATACCTCCTAATTTTCGAATACGCTCAAAATCTTTTTTTCTTCCAGTTAGGAGCTTATGAATATATGCTTGATGCCCTACATCCCATACTAGCCTATCTATTTTAAAATCAAAAGTATAATGAAGAGCAACAGTAAGTTCGACAACTCCAAGGTTAGCACTAAAATGGCCCCCATTTTTTAAAATTTTTTCAATGAAGAACCCCCTAATTTCCTGACATAATTGAGGCAGTTGATCGTTTGATAGTTTTTTAAGATCACTTGGGTCGTTTATGTTGTCTAGTAAGTTCAGAATGCAAAGATGATGTTTTAACCCCAATAAACTATGATGTGGACACACCAAATAAATACCCAATAAGTGCAGTGAATAGCATGGCTAAAGTACCCCAGAATGTAATTCTAATAACGGCTTTCCAAACACTAGAGCCTCCTGTTTTAGCTGCTATAGCTCCAAGTAGAGCTAAGAATAGGATGGAAAAAGCATATTGAAATAGAATCATATTATCTATTTTGGCATATAAGGCTACTAAAATGGGCAGTATGCCTCCAAATATAAATGCCGCACCAGATGCAAAAGCTGCCTGAAGTGGTTTAGCTTGACTAATATCATTAATCCCTAATTCATCTCTTGCGTGAGCTTCCAAAGCATTATGCTGAGTCAGTTGTTCTGCAACTTGAAGGGAAAGTTCTGGAGTTAGCCCACGGTTTCTATATATTTTAGCGAGTTCGTGAAGTTCCTCCTCTGGGTATTCATCCAATTCTTGTTGCTCTCTTTTCAAATCTGCAGTTTCGATATCAGACTGAGAACTTACAGAGACATATTCACCTGCTGCCATAGAGAGAGCTCCAGCCACTATGCCAGCTATACCCGCGAGAACAATTGATTCTCGAGATGTTGTTGCGGCTGCAACTCCTATGATAATACTTGCAGTAGATAAAATACCATCATTAGCCCCGAGTATTGCTGCTCTTAACCAATTACTCCGATTAACAAAATGATTTTCTGAATCTAAGTTCATGAATTTCAAAAGTAATACGATAGATTTTCTTTATAAGTTTTAATGGAGTTCTTTTTGCATGACCACATGTTTGATGCCTACCTCTTCAAATGGTTCAGAACATATAGTGTAGTCCATTTTTTGATAAAATCCAATGGCATAGTGACGAGCATGTAAAACAACGGTTTTCATCTCATTATTCACTGCATATTTTTCAAGTTCATGAACTAACATTCGACCATACCCATCTCCTCTGACCTCAGGTATCGTGGCCATTTGTCGAAGCTTTCCTGTATTTTTTTTGTAATGAACTACTAAACTTACGGTGCCTAAAATCTGATTACCCTTTTCTAAAACAAAGTGAATTTGATCTTCTTCATCAGATAAATCTTCATCATAAATATTGAGATTTAATGGTTTTCTTAGAACATCATTTCTAATGACTAAACTTTCCTCATATAAGGAGCTTTTAGTTTCAATTTGATGAACAATTGGCTTCATTAAAATAAGCCTTTCTTGCTTTGAGCGTCAACCACGGCAAGGTTAATCATATTAACAATTTCACGGACAGAGCTTCCCAATTGCAATACGTGAACAGATTTTCTGAACCCAACAAGAACTGGTCCAATGGCTTCGGATATTCCCAAGCTTTGTACCATCTTATATGCAATGTTTCCTGAGGAGAGGGCAGGGAAGATAAATACATTCGCGTTTTCGCTACCAAACTTACAAAATGGGAAAAGTTCTTGCCTCAAATCTGCATCTAGAGCAGTATTTGCTTGCATTTCTCCATCTACTAAAATCTCTGGATTTTCAGTATTTAGTTTTTGTAGAGCTTTTTGAATGTTGGTCACAGTTTTTCCTTTTGCTGAACCAAAATTGCTATAACTCAACATGGCTATTCGTGGTTTGATTTGTAATTTGGTTACGGTCTTGTTAATTAGCTTGACAATGTCTACTAAATCTTCTGCAGATGGATCAATGTTGACAGTGGTGTCGGCAAAGAATAATGGTCCTTGCTTACTCATGATAATGTACATCCCCGCTACCTTATTCGTCCCTTCTTCTTTTCCAATAATTTCTAGAGCGGGTCGAATGGTGTCTGGGTAATTTCTATTTTGACCAGAGATGAATGCATCGGCCTCACCTAATTCAACCATCATGGTACCGAAGTAGGTTCTTTGCCTCATTTTTCGAGTAGCTTCAAGAAGAGTAATGCCTTTACGGGCTCTTTTCTCGTAATAAATTTGACCATATCGATTGGTTATTTCTGGAGATCTACTTGGATCAATGATGGTGCAGTCACCTAAATTTAATCCAAGCTCATCGATTTGTCCTCTGATATAATCTTCAAAGCCAAGTAGGATAGGGATACAACTTCCTTCCTCTTTTGCGGTATGTGCGGCTTTTAATATTTTAGGATTATCTGCTTCAGCAAATACCACACGTTGTGGATTTTGTTTCGCTCTTAAGGTTAGGTTTCGAAGGAATCGATTGTCAAGCCCCAGTCGTTTTCTTAACTCAGTCTTGTATCCATCCCAATCGTTAATATCGAATTGGGCAACACCACTTTCCATGGCTGCTTTAGCTACTGCTGGAGATACACTTGTGATAAGTCTTGGGTCCAATGGCTTGGGAATGATGTAATCTTTTCCAAAACTCATGTCGGGCTGATTGTAAGCAATGAGTACCACGTCTGGTACAGGCTCTTTAGCTAATTCTGCAAGTGCCTTTACCGCAGCTAACTTCATCGCTTCGTTAATTGCTGTTGCTCTAACATCCAATGCTCCTCTAAAAATAAAAGGAAATCCTAACACATTGTTTACTTGATTTGGGTGGTCAGATCGACCAGTTGCCATGATGATATCATCTCTTGAGTCCATGGCTTCATCGTATGCAATTTCTGGATTGGGGTTTGCAAGTGCAAAAACAATCGGATTTTTTGCCATCGATCGGATCATTTCTTGAGTAACAATATTACCGACTGACAAGCCTAAAAAAACATCAGCATCATACATTGCTTCAGCCAAAGAATTAAATTTTTTAGGGGTTTTGAAAAGCTCTTTCCAAGGGTCTAAGTCTTCTCGGCAGTCACTCACTTGACCTTCTCGGTCAAACATGTAAATATTTTCTTTTTTAACACCTACAGATATCCATAACTTCACACAAGAGATTCCTGCTGCACCAGCACCATTTACGATGACTTTAACCTCGTCTACTTTTTTATCAGCAATTTCTAATGCGTTTAGTAATCCAGCAGTACTGATAATTGCTGTGCCATGTTGGTCATCATGCATCAATGGAATTTTCATTTCTTTCTTAAGGGTTTCCTCAATTAAGAAACTTTCAGGAGCTTTAATATCCTCTAAGTTAATTCCACCAAAAGTGGGCTCTAATGCTTTCACAACATCAATAAATTTTTGAGGATCAGAAGCATCTACTTCAATATCAAAAACATCAATATCGGCAAATATTTTAAACAGAACTCCTTTTCCTTCCATTACAGGTTTTGAAGCCAGGGGTCCTAAATTTCCAAGTCCTAATACTGCAGAGCCATTACTAATTACGGCCACTAAATTTCCTTTTGCAGTGTACTTGTAAGCATCTTGTGGATTGTCATGTATTTTTTCACAAGGATCAGCAACTCCAGGCGAATAGGCCAAGCTCAAGTCTCGTTTGGTCTGAGTGGGCTTGGTAGGGACAACTTCGATTTTGCCAGGTCTACCTTCAGCGTGGTAATCTAATGCATTATCAAATTGATTTTCCATGGGTTTATAGTTTTTGGTTTAGATTGCTATACGAGCAAAGGTATTTTTATTTTACGAAGTCTTTTAAATTTCCAGATTCATGGAGTTTATAACCTCTTTCTCCGAGAACCACAGTCCCACATTCAATGGATAAATCATGTTCAAAGAACAATAGATATTCATTCGATACAGCCTCTTTTAGAAATGATTCTCGCTCCTTCATAGTTTCCAATGGTCTGATGTCATATCCCATCACATAATTAGGTTTAATATGTCCTATACTTGGAATCATATCTGCCATAAATACTAATGTTTGATCACCAATTGATATCTTGGGACAAAACATCGACTCGGTGTGTCCTTGAGCTAAAATTCCTGAAATATTATCGGTAATTCGAAGATTTTCGGGGATGAATTTTAGGTGACCCGATTCTTGAATGGGTAGCATATTTTCTTTGAGAAAGGATGCCTTTTCTCTTGGGTTTGGATTGATGGCATGATTCCAATGTGATTCATGAACCCAATAGTTTGCATTGGGGAAAGTTAGTTCGTAGTCATCTTTCATAGTGTTCCATTTTACACTGCCTCCACAATGGTCAAAATGAAGATGAGTGAGCACCACATCTGTAATATCACTAAAATCAACACTTGCTTCATTCAACGATTTTTTAAGCGAATGAATTCCGTTGAGATAGTAATATCCAAAGAACTTTTCACTTTGTTTTTCTCCCATACCATTGTCAATTAGTATTAGTCGATTTCCGTCTTCTATCAATAAACACCGCATAGACCAATTGCATAGGTTCTTATCATCTGCTGGGTTTATTTTTTGCCAGATACTTTTTGGGACGGTTCCAAACATAGCTCCACCATCAAGCATGAAATTTCCGGTATGTATTGTTTTTAGTCTCATTAGGTTGCGAGTTTTACAAACTTAGATATTTTATATACACCATTGGCACGAATAACCAACGTATACATTCCTGATTTCAAATTGGTTAAATAGATGGTAGTCGGAGGGGTCGGACTAGAGGTAATGCTCGTATAGGATCGCGAGAGCATCAGATTACCAAAAACAGAATAAATCTGAAGCGTTACTGGAGCGTATTCCTGATCCGTGAATTGCATGTTAAAATTGATTCGATCGGTGCATGGATTGGGATAAAAAAATGAATAGAAATAGTCATTACTACATACTCCATTGGATGTGGTGGAAGGATAGTTTACCCCGCCAACATTATACATCTCACAACCATTTCGATAAGTAATATTATTACAGCCACATACTGGATCAAAAGCAGGATCATTGCAACGATAGTTTGGGTTAATCCGATTGGAGTCAATGCAATCTACCCATATCTGAGAATATCCACTAAGCGGGCATAAACTCCCAACTATGAATAACAGCTGAAGTAGTTTTTGCATATTCAAAATTGATGATAGTTTTTTAGTAAATAGGAACTATTGTTGGATTAATTTTAGTGTGTTGAAAATTCCAACGAATTCCTCCCATTACCCATCTTCCAGGCATTTGTGAGCCTAATATTTCTTGGTATCTTGTATCCAAGGCATTGCGAACATCTATATATACACTTGCAGGAAAATCTTTGACGGTATAACTCAACTTTAAATTGAGAATAGTGTATTGGTCTTTTATTTCAGCGTTGATCGCTTCTACCGCTTCGGCATTTCTAGTAATCAATGCACCACCAATATTTAGACCTAGTCCAGCGTATCGAATATTCAGACTTCCATTGATGTTATGGATGGGGTGGTTGGCAATGTATTTAGAAACCACGCTGTCTGGTGTAGAAGTATTGAGATAGGTATAATTCAAGGTAGCTCCGATTCGGCCATTTTGGATATCTTGGGTGTATTTCAGACCAAATTCATTACCCCAAGTTGTTGCTTCGCTGATGTTTTGGGCGTATAAATAATTTGTACTATCTATTAGATTATTCAAATTGGTAATGTCGATAGAATTGGTAAGGGTATAGTCTATTAAGTTAGAGGATTGACGGAAAAACAGGGTATTCGAAAACTGAAGTTTTTCATTCAAGTAAACATCTGCTCCCAAATCAAAGTTATAAGATGATTCAGCTTCTAAGTCTGGGTTTCCAACGCTCCAACCTGATGGCACAGTTTTTCTTGTATTATAGTTATATCTTTCTGTGAAATTTGCTTGCCTAATTGATCGCCCAATGGATGATCGAAGAACCAACTTGTTCATTTTGTATGAGGCGTTCAATTGAGGCACCAATTGCGTTCCAATTTTTTCTGAATTTTCTAATCGAAGTCCTCCGTTCAAGTGAAGTTGATTGATTTTCTTTTGTGCTAATACAAAAGCTGCATTCGATGTTATCTGGTGATCTCCTCGATCGGTGCTTACAATGTCTTGCCAATCTGTTTGGAAACCAAAACTTACATCAATACTTCTAACCTTTCGGTTTTGTGATAGGGTAGCATTGATGCGTTGAGTGGTGTGTTCGTTTGACGGATAAGCTGGATTGAAAGCGAAACTATCCTTACCGTTTCTATAGCTAGCATTCAGTTCAGTACGGCTTTTATCTTGGTCAAAAATCAAGGCTGTCTGTGTCCAGTAAGAAGATACTTTTTCAATAGACTCATCATCTGTTCTAGTAGTGTAAAAATGCTTGGCTGCAAAGTCCCGGTAATCAGATCCACCACGGGCATAAAACTTGAGTTTATCTCCACGGTAGGTCACGGCAGCAGTGTAAGTTTTAAGGTCAAAGAAATTTCGGTGAAGGCTATCGCCTAGTTTAGCACTAGCAAAATTTGGGTTAAGCAATTGTTCTCCATCTGATTCCGTAGATTTTACAGCAGCAGAAAAACCAAATTTTTTCTTTTGTTGCTGAATGCCAGCGTCCAATAGAGATAAGTTGTGGTCACCTAAGCCTACATTACCATTGATACTAGAAAATATTTGGTCACTGAATAAAGCCTGATAAGTCTTTGTCTTGATATGGATAATACCTCCCACAGCATCTGCACCAAAAGAGGCACTTGCCGATCCACGCACTATTTCAATATGATGTACTTCGCTCAGTGGTATTGGAACGTAATTATTAAAATGTGCAGTTAGTGGGTCATTGATTCGTTGGTTGTCCACCAATACCAATACTTGAGAAAACGTAGAGCCTCGCATTCCAATGTCGGATTGCACACCAAATCCACCACGGTTATTGATGTTAACACCACCGACATATTGGAGTAGTTCGTCTACAGAATTGACAGGAAGCTGGGCGATTTCTTTTTGAGAAATAACTGTAATGTTTTTGCCTGATTCATATTTTTTTGATTGAATTCTAGAGGCCGAAACCAGCACTTCGTCTAAGGCAGTTTGAGCATAATTAACTGTAAATAAAAAGGATAATAGGGCTAGTAATGAAAATCTTAAATTTCGCATAGTTATTTTATAATTATTAGGCAATTATAGGAATAACTTTATAGGTAGAAAAAAAAGACTGTTTCTAATCAATAACATCAAACCCACAATACGGACGAAGCACTTCAGGAACAATAATTCCCTCTGGAGTTTGATTGTTTTCTAAGATGCTGGCTACTATTCGTGGTAGAGCCAATGCACTTCCATTGAGGGTATGTGCAAGTTGGTTTTTGCCGGTCGTAGATTTGTATCGTAGCTTCAAACGATTGGCCTGAAAAGTTTCAAAATTAGATACCGAACTCACTTCCAACCAGCGTTCTTGAGCAGCACTCCATACCTCCATGTCGTAAGTCATTGCACTGGCAAATCCAGTATCGCCACCACACAATAATAAGACTCGGTAATGCAGTCCCAAATCACGAAGAAGTCCTTGAACATAATCGCTCATTTCTTCCAGGGTTTCGTATGACTTTTCGGGATGTTGTAATTGTACAATTTCCACTTTATCAAATTGGTGCAATCGGTTAAGCCCACGAACGTCTTTGCCGTAGCTTCCTGCCTCTCTTCTAAAGCACGGAGTATAGCCACAGTTTTTGATGGGAAAATCATCTTCCTTGAGAATGACGTCTCGATAAATATTGGTAATCGGAACCTCAGCCGTGGGAATCGCATATAGATTATCGACAGGCATATGATACATCTGTCCTTCTTTGTCGGGGAGTTGTCCTGTGCCTATTCCACTGGCTTCGTTAATCAGAATAGGAGGTTGTATTTCTTCATAACCTGCATCTCTAGCCTTGTCCAAAAACCAATTAATCAATGCACGTTGAAGACGAGCACCCTTGCCTCGATACACGGGAAAACCAGCTCCTGTGATTTTTACACCCAATTCGAAGTCAATGAGGTTGTATTTTTCACAAAGTTCCCAGTGGGGTAGCTTTTGAGTAAGCGTTGGCTTTTCACCAACTACTTTGATGGTTTTATTGTGTTCTTCATTCTTGCCCTCTGGCACAGGATTTCCAGGAGAGTTTGGAATTTGGTAAAGCACTTCTTGCAGCTCATTTTCTGCTTTTTTTAGAGCCTCACCAAGCGTAGCACTTTGTTCCTTCAAGTCGGCAGTTTTAGCCTTCATTTCGTTGGCCTCTTCAATCTTTTTTTGAGCAAATAGCTGACCGATAGACTTAGAGATTTTGTTGCTTTGCGATAAAATATCATCTAGCTTACCTTGAATTTCTTTTCGGCTGTCATCCAACTCAAGAGCTTGGTTAATGAGGTCAGAAAAATCAACACCCCGTTTGGCTAGTCTTTGGATGATGGCTTCTTTTTCTTGGCGTATGTTTTGAATGAGTAGCATGGATTATTTATCGTACTTGCAAAGTTTACTTTTTTTATGAAACACAAAAGAAGGAAGGGGCTATTTCTTTGTAATATATTGTTCTATTTCTGCCACTCGGTCTTGAATGATGAATCGATCAATCACGCTTTGCTTGGCTGCTTTACCCATTTTTTTACGAAGTGCATCGTCTTGAATGAGTTGCTTTGTTTTGATAGTAAAGTCCGCTGTGTCAGGATATTTAGCTAAAAATCCTGTTTTTTGATCATTGATGATTTCAGGGTTGCTCGTGGTATTGAACGCAACAACCGGCTTACTTTTTGCCATAGCTTCTACAATGACAAACCCGAAACCTTCCCATGAACTGGGCAGTAAAAACAAATCAATTTGTTGCATGAAGGCTTCCATGCTTTTGATGAAACCTAATAGGATAACGTCTTCCTGTAAGTGATGCTTTTTGATAGATTCAGCCAATTCGTCGAATAAATCGCCCGTACCAGCTATGAATAGAGTAAATTCTATTTTTTCTTTTTTAAGGTATCGAGCCACTTCAATAAGATGGTGCTGACCTTTTTGTTTGGTTAGTCTTCCCGCATTTCCAAGGATGATACCCTTAGGTTTTTTAGCAAAAAAATCACTTTTTTCTTTTTTTAATTCGAGAAGTTCAGGCTGAATACCATGGTAAATCGTCTTGACTTTTTCGGCTGGAAGGATTCCTTGAAAGTTTTGGAGTATGGTTTTTTTAGTCTCCTCAGAATTTGCAATAATGTGGGTACATGCTCGATTTAAACAAAATCGATTGACGAGGCTATTTTTAATAGGAACAGCCAATCCACGCAAATAAACAATGCGAGGAATATTAGAAAAGTGACCCGCAATACTTGCAGTCTTAAAATCTTGAGAGGTTGTGAAGATAAGGGTGTTAATTTTTTGTAACTTGAATTGTCTTTGTAGCTTTAATAGCTTAAAAACATTAATAAAGGACAAACTATTAACAGTAACTCCCAACGTATCAAATCCATTTTTTTGGGCTCGTTGCCAAAGCTCACTATTGGGGTGAGCAGCAATAATTACATCAAACCCACGATTTCTAAATTCAATGGCATTTTCGAGGTGAAGCTTTTCGCCTCCTCCCCAAAAGTCTGAGCTGTTAAAAAAGCAGATTCTTTTCACGTGGTAAAGTTATAATACAGCATTGTGAAATACATTTTGAACATCTTCATCTTCTTCCAATTTCTCGATGAGTAGGTTGACTTCTTCTTTTTGCGTGTCATCGAGTTCGATGGTATGGTGGGGAATGCGTTCGATGTCTACAGAAACAATTTCTATATTGAGTTCTTCTAAGCCTTTTTGCATATTTCCGAAATCTGTGAATGCAGCATAAATGAGGGTCTCATCCTCAACTTGTTCGATCTCCTCCAATCCAAAATCAATAAGCTCAAGCTCTAATTCTTCAATGTCAACTTCTTTTGGATTTATCTTAAAAATGCACTTTCGATCAAAATTAAATTCTTGAGACCCACTGGTGCCGAGCTCTCCATTGTTTCTATTAAAAATAGCTCGAATATTGGCAACGGTTCTGTTAATATTATCCGTAGCTGTTTCAATCATCAGGCTGAGCCCAAAGGGTCCTTTGCCTTCATAAAGAATTTCTTCATAATTGCTACTGTCTTTATCTGAGGCCTTTTTGATAGCGGCATCAACACGATCCTTGGGCATATTTTCAGATTTGGCATTTTTCATAGCCATTCTTAATCTGGAATTGTTTTCAGGATCGGGGCCACCTTCTTTTACGGCAATTGAAATTTCTTTCCCAATTCGGGTGAATGTTACGGCCATTTTGCCCCATCGTTTCATTTTACGGGCTTTTCTAAATTCAAATGCTCTTCCCACGGTATTAATTTATATCGATACGAGGACAAATGTCTTTCTTTTTTGCCAATATGAAAGTGAAATGTTAAACAAAATGTTGCTTTTAATCTTGTTAAAAATGCCATAAGCATATCAAAATATTGCTTTTCTTTGCACTCCAAATTAATTGAGAAAAAAATGAATTTTGATGTAATCGTAATCGGAAGTGGTCCAGGTGGGTATGTAGCTGCAATTAGAGCATCCCAATTGGGGCACAAAGTTGCTGTAGTTGAAAAAGCTGAACTTGGAGGTGTTTGCCTAAACTGGGGTTGTATACCTACAAAAGCATTGCTTAAGTCTGCTCAAGTATTTGAGTATATCAACCATGCTGGCGATTACGGTATTTCTGTAGATAATGCAAAACACGATTTCTCAAAAGTAATTAAGCGAAGCAGAGGAGTTGCTGAGGGGATGAGTAAAGGAATTCAGTTTTTGATGAAGAAGAATAAAATTGAAATTCTTACGGGCTTTGGTACAGTAATAGCCAAAGGTCAGGTGAGCGTAAATAACAACGGGAAAAAAGAAACACACAGTGCCAAACATATTATTTTGGCTACTGGTGCAAGAGAACGTCAATTACCTAATATTCCGATTGATGGGGAAAAAATAGTAGGCTATCATGAGGCTATGGTTCTCAAAGGGCAACCCAAGAAAATGGTGGTTGTTGGTAGTGGTGCTATAGGAATGGAGTTTGCGTACTTTTATAATGCCATGGGTACAGAAGTAACTGTGGTTGAGTTCATGCCGAACATAGTTCCTAACGAGGATGCAGATGTTTCTAAAGAATTAGAAAAACTGTACAAGAAGAAAGGGATGACTGTAATGACGAACAGTTCAGTAGAATCCGTTGACACGAAGGGCAAAGGATGTGTGGTAAAAGTGAAGACAGCCAAAGGGGAAGAAACTATCAATTGTGATATTGTTCTTTCTGCTGTTGGTATTCAGACAAACATAGAAAATATTGGCCTTGAAAATTTAGGCATCAAAACAGACCACGGCAAAGTAGTTGTGGATGATTATTACCAAACCAATGTACCAGGTGTATATGCCATTGGTGATATTGTTCATGGTCCTGCTCTAGCACACGTTGCAAGTGCAGAAGGAATTATCTGTGTCGAAAAATTTAGTGGTCAGCATGTATCGCCTTTAGATTATGGGAACATTCCAGGATGTACTTATACTTGGCCAGAAATTGCATCGGTAGGATATACCGAGGCTAAAGCTAAAGAAGCAGGATACGACATCAAAGTGGGTAAATTTCCGTTTAGTGCGAGTGGTAAAGCGAGTGCAAGTGGATCAAAAGAAGGTTTTGTGAAAGTCATATTTGATGCTAAGTATGGCGAATTCTTAGGATGCCATATGATTGGTGCAAATGTTACAGAAATGATTGCTGGGGTAGTTTCAGCAAGAAAGCTTGAGACGACTGGTCATGAGATGATAAAGACAGTACACCCGCACCCAACGATGAGCGAGGCCATCATGGAGGCATGTGCAGCAGCTTATGATGAAGTGATTCATCTGTAATTATTCTTAATTTCTTTTAACATTCTAGGCTCTAATATTACACGAGATTAAGTTTACATTTGCGTGATGTTTGATAGTCTTACTGGAAATGGTCGGGTTTGGATTTTTACTTCTAACCGAAAGTTGACAACCCGTGAGGTAGATGAAATCAATGCTAAGTTTGATGTCTTTTGTAAAGATTGGTCGGCCCATGGCTCCCAATTGAAAGCCAGTTTTCAAATATTTAATAATCAAATTTTAGTTTTGGGTGCAGATGAAGATTTTGAGCCAGCGAGTGGCTGCTCTATTGATCGATCTACGGCTATTTTTCAAGAAATTGACCAAACTTTACAGATTGATTTGTTCAATCGACTGAATTTAGCTTTTAAAGAAAATGGCGAGATTGTCATTGTTCGAATGGCTGATATTCAATCAGCTTATGATTTAAAGAAAATTACAGATTCTTCTACTTTTTTTGATAATTCCGTAAATACTCTTCAAGATATTAGAACACGATGGAAGGTGCCTTTTAGTAAGAGTTGGGCATACGCCAAAATAAAAAAATAATGCCCCGCTTACTTTTAATCGAATCTTCTAATCAGGTGTGCTCTGTTGCATTGTCTAAGCATGGTGAAATTATCCAAGAAAAATTTATTGAAGAGCCCAATTCACACTCTGTTTATTTAGCCCCTTTTGTAGACGAGGTAATGGCTCTATCAGGCTTGTCGTTCAATCAACTTGATGGTGTTGTTGTGAGTGATGGACCAGGTTCATATACTGGACTAAGAATAGGTAGTAGTTTGGCAAAAGGGATTTGTTTTGGTGCAGACATTCCCCTAATAGCGGTCTCGACCCTTAGAGGATTAGCAGGTATCGCTCTGAAAGAGTATCCGTCGGTGAACCAAGTAATCTCTCTAGTAGATGCTAGAAGGAGTGATGCATATATGGGCATTTATGATCAACAACTAAACCCATTAGCTGACGAACAGTTTGTTACGATAAATTCTGAAATTAGAATTGAAAAGAATAACACTGCAATTATTGGTTCGGGGGCTAATAAGTTTATCAATGAATTGGATAAAGGCAAAGTATTAAAGCATTCAAAATCAGCATTATATGCCAAAGATTTATTGGATGAAGCATTACTAAAATGGTCAGATAATAGCTACGTAGATTTGACTACATATGAACCGAATTACATTAAGTCGGTATTCGTAACTAAACCAAAGCCAAAATTTTAATCAACTATGCTCAAGTGAGCGTAACTTAACAGTATATTTGTAACGTCTTAAGCGTTGATGAAATATATAATTTTCATAGTTACAGTCTTTTTTGTTTCAGCTACTGTGTTGGGACAAACTTTTGATGAAAAAACAACGACTTCTTCTAATGTGCGATTAAATGTCACTAATTCGGGGACCTATGGCAATGCCTTTAGAGGGTATAAGAACGGTTCTGGGAATCCTTCTGGTGAGTATCCAGCGGGTAGTGGCGTGGAGCATCTTTTTGAGAGTGGTATTTGGTTTGGTGGTCTGATCAATGGGTCAACAGTAGGTGTGAGTACAGCTGCAGTTGATGCTCCACAAGGATATAGTACAGGTGCAGCAGGATTTGAGTTTTATCCAGAGCAAGGTGATGTTCTTAAAGAACTTTCTTCGCTCAGAAACAGTCCTTATTATAGTCCTGACGCGATATCTCACCAAGATTTTATAGGAGTTTATTCAGATGTTAATGTTCAAGTGCCAGGCACACAGATTCAGATAGGCGGGCATCTAGACCCACTGTTTGTCAAGGTGAAATCTCGCTCATTTAATTGGAACTATGGGTTTAGTGACTTTTTTGTCATTCTTGATTTTGATATTGAAAACGTTGGAGAATACACGATTGATAGTGCCTATTTTGGTTTGTGGGCAAATACGGTTGTTAGAAATATTAATGTAACACCAGCAGGTAGCGGTGGAGCAGCTTTTTATAATAAGGGTGGAAATGGATATTTAGACAGCTTACAAATGGCATACTGTTATGATCACTCTGGGGATGTTGGTTTTACCAATAGTTATGTTGGACAAAAGTTTTTAGGTGCTGAGGATAAAAATGGGTTTCAACACCCAATTTCAAACCCTCGATTTAAGGCTCACTATAATGCTTGGCAGTTTAATAGTACTTCAGATCCAGTATATTTTCAGCCAACAAATGACAATACTCGCTATCAAAAGCTAACAAAGGGTTTGAACGATCAACCATGCTGGGATCAAAATAATAGTTCAAATTCTAATTGCGGTTCTAAAAGCTATCAAGAGCAACTTAATGATTTAGGTAATCGTTCAGATTTAGTTTCAGTTGGACCATTCTTAAATTTTGAACCAGGCGACCACATTAAGGTAAGCTATGCTTATATTTTCGCTAGAAAAAAAGAGGATGGCAATCCAAACTCAGATAATAATGCTTTTCAGAGAAGTACATTTTTGTCAAATGCCAGTTGGGCTCAAACTGCTTATAATGGAGAGGATGTCAATTTTAACGGAGTTTTAGATGATGGTGAGGATAATAATGGCGATGGAGTACTTACTAGATTTGTCTTGCCATCTCCCCCTGATATACCCAATACAAAAATTATAACCTCTGACAACAAGATAGAAATTTTTTGGCAGGATAATTCAGAGAGAAGTATTGATCCAATCAGTCAAGAACAAGATTTTGAAGGATATCGTTTGTACATGACAAAGCTAGGCTTTGATGTTACAGATGTTCCAAATCTACAAAGAGATCTTGTGAAGATTGCCGAATATGATATCCGTGACAATGGTTATGGTTACGAAACCGGTTTTGCTTCTGTAAAATTAGATAAGCCAGTTGTCATTGATGGAAGCGAGTATCAATATAAGTATACTATTGATAAAGTGCTAAACGGCTGGCAATATGCAGTATCCGTTACAGCATTTGATAGAGGCAACGAAGAAAATAATTTAGAAAGTTTAGAATCGAGTTCTGTTTCAAATAACTTCAGAGCTTTTGCTGGTAAACCTATCAATGAAAGTATAACTAAAAACGAGCCGTTTGTATATCCAAATCCCTATTATGCTGGGGCAAGTTGGGAGGGGAGAAGTAGCTTTCAAGAGCAAAGTAGAAAATTATATTTTGCTAATTTACCCAAACATTGTGAGATTAATGTATTCACTTTAGCAGGTGATTTTTTAGATAAAATTACACACCATGATGACTATAATGGTGATGATATTCGATGGAATCAGACTTTTGGATCAGAAAATCCTAGCCAAAATGTTTTTAGTGGTGGTGAGCATGGGTGGAATCTTCTAACAGATAACACCCAGATTATAGCTCGAGGTTTGTATCTTTTTACGGTAAAAGACCTTGAAACAGGAGATTTATATAAAGGAAAATTTGCAATTATTAAATAAACAATAAAATGAAAAAACAACTTACAATTCTAATTACTGGTCTACTAATTGCCACTGTATCATTGGCTCAAACAGCCGTGTCAGTTCGGGACATTCAATATGTTAGTCCAACAGATTTGGCTGATTGTAAAGATTTGAGTTCTTACGATGATCAAGAGATCAAGACAATTGGGATCGTTATGCATGATGGTAACCTTACAGAATTGGCATCTGGATCTGTTAATGGTGGGTACAGGCCAGGGGTTCATATCTTGGATAATTCATCCAGTGGCATGGGAAACTTTAGGGGAGTTCAGATCCATGGTGTATACACCGATGGAGGTGGCCAGAGTCAACCTGTGAGTAAGCTTGATAACTTAGTTGCGGGAATGATCATTGAGGTTACAGGGAAAGTAGGTAATTTCCAGGGCGAGACTCAGGTTTTCCCATTGGACAATTCATCTGTGAAAGTAATAGGCTCAGTATCTGCTCCAACCGCACAAGTTCTAGATTTAGGAAAATTAAATGACAACACACGATCAAATATTTATGTGACAGGAGAAGAATGGGAGGGTTCTTTTGTCCAGTTTAATAATGTAACAGTTGTTTCTGTTTCTATCTTTAGTGGGAACAGAGTAAGTTTTGATGTATCAGATGAAAATGGGAACGTGATTAATGTATCTGATAGATTCTTAGTACAAAAAATTCCAGGAAGAACCTTGGTAAACCCTTCAAGTCCTCAAAGTGATGGAGAATTTGTTGCTCCTATTGTTGGAACAAAATATGAGTCATTGAAGGGTATAATTATGCACTCTCAAAATGGGTGTTCAGGAGGTACAGGCAGAGGTTATGAATTAAATCCATTTAATAAGAGTCATTATAAAGTTGGCGATACACCACCAAGTATTTCAGAAGTCACAAGAACACCATTAGTTCCATCTAGTTCAGATAATCTCAATATAAGTGCTAAAATCATAGATTTCAACGGGACAGTTGATAATCAGAAATTATATTACACTGATGATACAAACAAGGATAATCCAGACTTTACAGAAACAACGCTAGCGTTAAAAGCAGGGTCTACTGACGAATATGAAGGTGCTATTCCAGCTTTTGCCGACGGAACAATTATCAAATATTACATCACAGCTACGGATAATGATGGAAACGTAAGTTATAGCCCATTTTCAGCAAGTAAAGCAAAAGGAGCCACTGCATTTTACACAGTACGAGATGGTGGTTTAACTATCCCAGATTTACAATATGTTTTAGATCCAACATCTGATGCAAGTCCATATAATGGGCAAACAGTTACGGTCAGAGGTTATGTAACATCAAGTGCTAAGCCTTATGACTTAGAGGATGTTTATATCCAAGATAAAGATGCAAAAGAATGGGGAGGAATTCGTATCTCAGGAAGTTCAGACTTATTAGAATTATGGAGAACAGAAGAAGTGGAAGTGACTGGAACAATTGAAGAATCCTACGGTTTTACACAAATGCTTGTTAGTTCTGTAACCAAAACAGGGAACAAAGCAGAAATAGCTCCAATCGAACTTCCTGTAAGTGATAGTGCTGGTCGAGTAAATAGAGGGATGGAAAAATATGAAGGAATGCTCGTTAGAATGGTCAATCAAGGAGGTAAAGTTAAGATCTCTAATCCACGATTAAATCCATTTGGAGAATGGATGATATCAAGCGATACTGGAGCGAGCTTTAACAACAGTACCAAGGTTCAAACAGGGGTTAAAAACGGAAATAATAATTCATCGTTATGGGTGTCTGTGGTTTCTGATGATACGCTTGAGAATATAGAGGGGATAATGGAAGTCCCTGCCATTGAGGCAACCAAAGAAATGGACATGGATGCTATTGTTGGGGTCATCTACTACGGATTTAGTCAGTATTCTCTTAAACCGAGAAACAACGATGATATTATTGGGTTTAGTTTGTCACTTGAGAGTACAAATTATGCAGGTGATACAGCGACGAATTCTGTAATAGATATCGATGAGAATGGATTTATATTCTATCCAAATCCTACGAGAAATATGTTGAACATAACCTTGAAAAACAAAAAAGGTGGAACATTACTCATCAAAAGCATTGAGGGTAGAGAGATGATAAATTCATCGATTCTTGATCATGCAACATTAAATGTGTCCTCTCTTACTCCAGGGATGTATGTTATAGAATTTGTAGATTCAGATGGAATAAGAATATCATCTAAGTTTATTAAGATTTGATAAATTATTATCCTCAAATAACCAGTAGCAAGATCCATAATACGATTATGGTCTTGCTATTTTTTATCGCTTCTTGTAAGGAGGGTGAACCATTGCCTAATAGTGCTCCAGAGACACAAATGTCTATTGAGAGCATCAACCTATCCGGAGATAACCGTCTAAATAGTACGGTGAATCTTACTTGGTTTGGGACAGATATTGATGGTTATGTCCAATATTATGAGATTCGAATTGGGGATAAAGATTGGGTTAAAACCCAAACGCAAGACAGTATTTTTTTATTTGATATAGAGCCTAATCAGGACTCTACAGATATCGACTTTTACGTACGTGCAGTTGATAATGAGGGAGTTGAGGATCCTACACCTGCGTATTTAAAAGTACCTTTAAAGAATAGTACACCAGAGGTATATTTTGAGGAGGCATCACTTCCTCTGGACACAACAAATTTGGTTATAACTTTTAGATACATGGCTTCTGATCCTGATGGAGACGAGACATTGAAAAAAGGTTTTATAAGAGCTAATGAGGGCTCGTGGACAGAAATTGATCTCAACCAAAAATTGGTGTCACTCCTACCTGTTAATCCATCAGAAATCGGTGTTGGTAGTGCAAAAGTTTATTATGGATTAGAAAATGAGTCCTCTCTCTCAATAGATGGATTTAATAATGGTGGTGAAAATATAATCCAATTGAAAGTTGAGGATATCGCTAATACGTCAAGCGAGATTGACAGCACACCTCCTATATTTGTTTGGAGTCAAACTTCAGATTTATTGGTAGTTGGAGGCCACAATAATAGAATTGAAAAGGAATATCAAACGTTAGTAAATAACAATTATGCTTCAGCAGATTTTGTAAATTATGCCAAGAATGGAGGGCTAAATCAGCCTAAGTTCTGGAATCCAGATTTCAGATTATTGTCAGAACAATATGATAAAGTGTTCTTTCATACAGATGAGGGTAATTTTAGTAATCCGTTGACAGGAGCTGATGGTAAACTACTTGATTTTGCTGCACCTATCATTCAAGAACTAATAGATAATCAGAAAAAAATTCTTGTTTCTACGGCATTTGCTACAGGGACCAACATTGATATCATAGGAGGAGTTCTATCTATCGATAGTTTTACAAGCAGTAGAGGACAGGCATTTTTTGAAAACGATAGTTTCGCAAAAAGCAAAGTGGACGGATTCCCAGATTTACAACCAACTAATTTTTTATTAGCTATTGATCCTTTTTACTACAGCCAAGAAGCAGAGGTATTGTATGAAGCTCAACTCACCCCCAATGGTGGATGGACTGGGCCAAAGACTATTGCAATTCAAAGAAAATCAACGGAAGGGAATGTAAATCTAGTTTTATTTACCGTAGAGTTACATAAGCTAGACAAGTTATTCTCTAATCAGAATCAATTAATTTCAAAAATATTTAATGAGACTTTTAATTGGTAGTATATTAGCTTTTACAGCCCTTTTTTCTCATGCTCAAATGGGAAATTTGAAAGGGAAACTAACGGATGAGAACAGTGGTGAAAGTCTTGTTGGAGCATATGTTCGTGTTGTTGGGACATATGGGGCTGCAATTTCTGAAGCTGATGGTACATTTATTATCAAAAACATCAAACCAGGTAGGTACTCTATTAATATTTCGTTTATTGGTTATCAGCAGAAGGTTTATAATGATATTGACATAAAATCTGGGATAAACACCATACTTAATGTCAAAATGGTAGCACAGACTAATACATTTGAAACAGTTAAAGTTGTAGGTAAGAAGAAGATTATAGAATTGGATGATGCTAAAAGTACGATTACCCTGAACAAGAAAGACATTGGTGAGATGAATGTTAGAGATGTTCAAGAAGTTGTTGCTATGCAAGCAGGAGTTTCAAAATCTAGTGATGGAATTCAAATCAGAGGTGCACGTGTTTATGAAACATCATTTAATATTGATAACATCAGTGCACAAGATCCATTGGCTGGTACAGGATTTGGAGTAAAAGTATCGAGTGGGTCAATTGGCGAATTACAGTTAATCACTGGTGGAGCTGGAGCTGAGCACGATGGTGGAACAGCTGGAGTGATAAGTACAACTATTAAAGAAGGTTCAGAGAAATTTCAAATTTCTGGAAGTTATCAAAGAGATAATCTAGGGAATACTTCTTCTATGGGTTGGAATACAGAATTAGGTGAGTTATCCTTTGGGGGTAAGTTTAAGGTGAAAGGTAAGAAATTCTACTTTTTTAACAACGCTACTTTTAACTTGAGTGACGATTATTTTGGACCAACAGCCAATCAAATTCACAGTTCGATTATTGGTGAAAATGACAGTTTATGGGCACCACGTCAATCAAACCAGTTCACCCATACCTTTAAATTAAGTCATGAGCTGAACTCTAAGACTAAAATTTCAATCACTAATCAGCACAGTCTAACGATAAATCAAAATACAAGAACACTTCAGATTGTTGGTTTCGATGCAATTTTAAGACCAGGGTTCCAATTTGATAGAAGCCTAAATTTAGATAATGCAACCACATACACTCATCATTCTAACCTGACCGCATTAAATCTCAGAAGAGCTATTAATGAACAATTGGTTGCTACTTTTTCTATTGGAAGATTATTTACTAATCTTCGAGCAGATGCTAATGGTCGACCGTTTAGAACTCCAACCGTAGATCAAGTATTCGATGAATACAGTATTGTTACAGATCCTGTTCAGGTATTTAATCCTAGTGGGAATATACAATTTGTTTTACCTGGTCCAGGATTTATTAATAATGGAGGGATAAGTTCTTTATGGCATGACCATTTTGCTCAAGAATATACAATTAAAGCAAATGCTAAATATTATCCTTCAAGTAAAGTTCACCAAATTAATTTTGGATGGGAGCAAAAACTGAATCAATACCAATGGGTGGATGTTACTCGCCCATGGGTAGGAGCACCAATTGTGATAAATGACAGTACAAGTACTCCAAGTATAAGTATAGGTTCAAGTAATGATATTTGGAATGTGAAGCCAAATAACGGAGGATTATTCTTTAGTGATAAAATAGATTACAAGGGTATTATTGCTAATCTAGGATTACGTTTTAATTATTGGGCCCCAGGTAAGTTTGCTGATGATGCGGTTTCTAACCCTGAAGCTCCAGTTATCGATCAAGTAAGGTCTGATTATTTAGAGAATACAATAAAAGTTTTTGGGTTGAGGTATAAGGCAAGGGTCCTTCCAAAGGTCAATGTGTCCTTTCCTGTCACCAGCAACAATGTGTTGTACTTTAATTATTCTCATAGCATGAGATTACCTCATCCTCGATTTTTGTATGCAGGATTAGATCCAGTATATCAAGATCGGAGTTTTTTATCTTTTTTAGGAAATCCAGATTTGAATCCAGAGGTTAATATCTCATATGAAATTGGATTCAAGTCTCAGATTGGTAAAAACTTAGGTCTTACAGTTGCTGCTTATAATAACAACCGATTTGATTATATCGTAAGTAGAAAGGTTATCGTTAATGACCAAACTGGTCGTCCTGTGAGTAAAACAATGTATATTAATCAGGATTATGCAAAAGTGCAAGGAGCAGAGGTTAACGTTATTTGGAAAATAACTCCTCAAATTAAAATATTTGGTAACATTGCTTATCAATTAGCAAAAGGAAAGAGTAATAGTGCTCGCGAGAGTAGTTTACAGATTGCTCAAAATGGGGAAGTACCTTTGAGCACAGAAAATTATTTAGCATGGGATAGACCTTGGAACGTGAATATGGGAACTGTTTTTACTCCGGACAGCAATGCCACTTATTATTCTAATTGGATGAGAGGATTGCAGATTTATATGAGTTCGTCCTATCAAAGTGGATTCCGCTATACACCCATGATATTAGAAGGTTACAATGCTTTAGGAAGACCAGAGTACGCAACTGATTTGACAAATTTCTTAGAGGAGAGAGCTACTTCATGGATAAATGCTGACATTAAATTAACGAAGACTTTTGCTGGCAAGAATAAGAAAGGAATAACACTTAGTGTTGAAGTTAGAAATTTGTTTGACAACAAAAGATCTCAAATTATTAACCCAGTTACAGGAAGAGCCTGGGAACCTGGAGATGATGTGCCTAATAATTGGAGAGATGATCGCTATTTAGGTCCTGAAGAAAGCGGCCTACCACCTAATAATCCAGCACGTTACCAGCCACCAAGACAGATTTTATTTGGGCTATTATTTAGACTTTAACAGCGTGTGTTCTGTTTAACTTTTTTTGATAAATCATCAGTTAAACATAAGCAAAATCATAAAAATAATTGATAAATATTATAATTATTAAGTAATTTGCGTTATAATTAAATGCAAACTCGTTACCAATCCATTTTTGAGACATCTATTGATGGTATAATTCTGATTACTGACAGGGGTGTCATAGAGGACATTAATAAATCAGCTCTTGAGCTTTTCGGGTATGAAAAAGATGAGTTGATGGGCCAAAACATAAAAATTCTGATGCCAGAGCCTCATCGTTCCGATCATCCTGGACATCTTAAAAGATATAAAGAGACCAGAAAGGCAAGAATTATTGGAATAGGAAGAGAATTAGAGGGAATGAGAAAAGATAAAACCCTTTTTCCTTTTCAATTAGCAGTAAGTGAGTTTGAGAGTTCAGGTCAAGTTTTTTATGCTGGTGCCATTCGTGATCTTACCGAGAAAAAGATGCAAGAGAAGATTATTGAGGGCTATTCGGAAGAATTAGAACAACGTGTATTAGATAGAACAAAAAAGCTGGAACAAGAAATTCAATTACGAGAATCTGTCCAAAAAGCCCTCATGGAATCAACGCGTCTTTTTGAGACAATTGCACAAAACTTTCCTAATGGGACCATTTATGTTTTAGATAAGAAATTAAAAATTATTTATGTAGAAGGTAGTGATTTAAGAAAGAGAGGAATAAACCCAGGTAGTCTTCGAGGTAAAAATTATTTATTTAACGCATCTATTCACCAAAAAAAGAATTGGAATCAAAACTTCTGGATGTTTTAAAAGGGGTAAGCCTCAAATTAGAATATACATCTGATGATCGAATTTATCAATTAAGAGGAGTTTTAATATCTAATGAAGACAATGAGCAGATATTAGTAGTTGAGAATAACATTACCAAACAAAAACAAGCAGAGAAAGAAGTTTATGAAAATCTTGAAAAAGAGAGAAATCTCAATGAACTGAAAACTAATTTTGTGTCTATGGCATCTCACGAATTCCGAACTCCTTTGAGCAGTATTTTAAGTTCAGCCTCTCTTGTAGAGCGATATACGGACTCAGATCAACAGAATAATAGAGCCAAACACATTGCTAAAATAAGAGCAAATGTTAAAAATTTAACCATGATTTTGAATGATTTCTTATCGATAGAAAAATTAGAAGCTGGTTTAATAAATTATAATCCAACTCTAATAAATATCAATGAGTTTTTTCATTCGTTAATTGAGGATTTAGATTCAGGCCTTAAGGAAAATCAGACAATTAAAATAGAAAACAACCTAGATAAGGATACCATTTATTCAGACGATTTTTTGCTACAGAATGTATTAATTAATCTACTCAGTAACGCGATTAAATATAGTAGTGATGATGTGATATTGAGAATCGAAGATGTTGAGGGTATTCAAATAGTAGTTCAAGACCAAGGGATTGGAATAAGTGAGCAAGATCAAAGTCAATTATTTGAACGTTTTTTTAGAGCGAGTAATGTAGGACAAATACAGGGTGTAGGGCTAGGGTTAATTCTTGTAAAAAGGTATTTAGAGATTATGGGAGCAACCTTGTCGTTTGAGAGTGAGATAAATGTTGGGAGTACTTTTAAAATAAAATTATGAGTAAACAAAAAATACTGATTATTGAGGACAACTCTGATATACGAGAGAATGTTGTAGAATTATTAACACTTTCAGGATACGAGGCTGTCGAGGCTGGAGACGGAAGAGAAGGAGCAAAATTGGCCCTGCAAGAACTTCCAGATCTTATCTTATGCGATATTATGATGCCAGCTATAGATGGTTATGGAGTATTACATATCTTGAGTAAGCACAGGGAAACATATAATATTCCTTTTATTTTTTTGACGGCTAAGGCCGAAAAAAGTGATATGAGAAAGGGAATGACATTAGGTGCAGATGACTATATAACAAAACCTTTTGATGAAACAGATTTATTGACAGCAATTGAGAATAGACTAAAGAAATTTTCTGAAAGTCATCCATTTGATAATGGTCGAGAAAATTTTTTAGAAAAGATTTTTGAGAACAATAAAAAAATAAAAACCTACGATAAAAAAGAGTATTTCTATCGAGAAAATGACTCACCAAGAAGGCTGTATTATATTCATGAAGGTAAAGTCAAAATATCTAAAATAAATAAAGAAGGTAGAGAGGTAGTACTTGAATTATGTGGTAGAGGAGACTTTTTCGGATACTGGGGTATTTTGGAGGATCGTTTGTATAACGAGAATGCTCAGGCTATTGAAGATTCTACTATCTATGAAATACCAATGGATGATTTTAAAAAATTATTAAAAACAAATTCTACTGTTAGCTCTAATTTCTTAAAATTATTGTCGAACAATATGTTAATTAAAGAAGATAAAATTATTGAATTGGCATACGAGTCTGTTAGAAAAAGGGTTGCTAATTCTGTGATTGCAATTTGTGATGTATATGGAGAGGAAGACCTTTCTTTTAAAGTACCAAGGGATCTTATTGCAACAATGGCTGGGACTACTGTACCAACTACAATCAGGATGCTAACAGAATTTAAGAGTGTAGGCTTAATACTAACCTCAGCAAGTTGGGTGCAAGTTCTCGAATATGATAAGCTTAAAAATGCACCGTTTTAAATACATTGGATGTTTTTTGGCTTTTATTAATTGTTCCTAATTTCCTAATATTCAGTAGAATAAACACCTAACATTTACTTTTTTCGTTTAAATATCATATTAAAATGTGATATTGATCATATTTTACACTTTTAAAGTGTCGCACCTTTGTCTTAGAAAGTTAAGAAGAGGTGAAATTTGACACAACCATCAAGTTATTATGTGACTATTGCGGAGAGGAATGCTCAGATACTAATGAGGTAGTTATTGATGATTTAAACTATTGTTGTTATGGTTGTGCCACCTTAAGCAAAGTTGCGAGTGGAATAAATTTTAATCCAACAGAAGTTTCATTAAAATACAAGCAACTTGATTTTCAGGATACATTTAATTCGTTAGTTGATTATCAGGATGATTCTGTGTACGGTATAACGATATCGTTACCCAACATTCAATGTTCGAGTTGTATTAGACTTATTGAAGATTTGCCATCGTTAAATGATGATGTAATATCGTCTCGTGTAAATTTTGAGAAGAAAGTTTGTAAGCTAATTGTTCGAAAGTCATTGGCCTTGTCATTTTTAGCTCAATTGATAGATGATATTGGATATCCGCCCTTAATAAGTGTGTCACAAAAACAAAAAATCGAAAGTGACTTAGTTAAAAGAAATACCCTAATGAAATTAGCTGTAGCTGGATTTTGTTTTGGGAATATCATGCTAATGAGTATGGCTCATTATTTTGGGCTAAATTTTACTAACGATGAATTTTTCGGAAAGCTATTTAGCTTTCTTTCTTTGGCTTTGTGTCTGCCTGTTGTGTTTTATTCAGGAAAGGACTATTTGGTATCGGCATTTAAATCTTTAGTTGCTGGACGAGCTCACATTAATATTCCAATATCCATTGGGATATTGAGCTTATTTATTTGGAGTGTTTATGAAGTTATATCAGGGAATGGAATTGGGTATTTAGATTCATTGTCTGGTTTAATTTTTTTCTTACTAATTGGCAAATGGTTTCAATCTAAAGTATACAATTATGTATCCTTTGAGAGGACACTAAATGAATTTATTCCTTTTGTAGTTCGTAAAAAAGCTCAAAAATCATTTGTATGGACATCAATATCAGACTTGGACTTAGGGGATCAAATCATTGTTAAAAATGAAGAAATTATACCAGTTAATGGATCCTTGAGCAGTGGTACTGGGATTATTGACTATGCATTTATTTCAGGAGAATCGAGGTGCGAACAAGTGCTTCTGGGGAAGCAAATATATGCTGGAGGTTGTCAAAAGTCAGGAGAAATTGTTGTCACAATAAATGAAAAACCTAGCATGGACAAACTCTGGAATACGTGGTCAAACCAGCTTTCAAAAAAAGAGTTTTCTAATTCGTTTGTAGATGTAATTAGTAAATATTTTACGCTGAGTATAATTAGTGTAGCTGTTCTAGCATTTATTTATTGGTATTTTCAAGGTAGCCTTTCTCAGGCCTTATTTGTTTTTAGTTCGGTTCTTATTATTGCTTGTCCGTGTGCATTGGCATTAAGCTCACCATTTACTTTCGGCAATATTTTAAAGGTATTTAATACCAACAAATTTTTTTTAAAGAATCCTGAAATAATTGCCACCTTATCTAAAATAAATCATATTGTTTTTGACAAAACGGGTACTTTGACACAAAACAAAGCATCTCAGCTAGAATTTATTGGTGATTCATTGTCTACTGAAAATAGAAAGAAGTTTAGAGCATTAGCCAGTCAGAGTAAACACCCTTTGAGTATTTTGTTGGCTGAATACTTATCAGGGGGGGATGACATAATGGTGCATGACTTCATGGAGTATTCAGGGAAAGGAATACAAGGCACAATCAATGGTTCTGTAGTTATGCTAGGTTCTGCATCATGGGTTTACTCTACTAAAAATAGAAATACGGTGATTTACGCTTCTGTTGATGGGAAAGCCATAGGGTTTTTTCAACTAAAACCAGTATACAGAAAAGGATTGAAGCAGATGCTTCTAAATTTAGGACGTAAGGTTAAAGTAAGTGTTTTAAGCGGAGATAATGATGGAGAAAAATTAGTCTTAAATGACTTGTACGGAAATTTTGATCAACTTCATTTTAACCTACTACCTAAAGATAAAGCACTTAAGATAAACCAGATTCAAACTAGTGAACGTGTGATGATGATAGGGGACGGATTGAATGATGCATCTGCCATAGAAACCTGTGACGTTGGAGTAGCAATTACAGAAAACCTGAATGGATTTTATCCAAGTTCTGATGCTGTATTATTAGCTGATGGGATTAATAAACTGCCAAAATTTATCGACTTAGCTAGGTATTCTAAGCGAGTTTTAAATTGGAGTTTGATATTTTCTTTAGGATATAATTTGATAGGAATCACGTTTGCTGTAATGGGCCTGCTTACACCAATAGTAGCTGCAATACTGATGCCGTTAAGTTCAATCTCAATTGTCTTATTAGATACATTTTTAGTTCGACTAAAGTCTAAAAAATTAAAATTAATATGAAGGTTATTGGTTTATTAATATCGTTGAGTCTGTTTTTAGCATTGTGCTTTTTGGCTACCTTTTATTACGCCTTGAAGAAGGGGCAATTTGACGACTTAGAATCACCGGCCTTTAGATTTATAAATCAAGAGAAAATCAAGAAAAAAAAATAATCATATGCAAAAAGAGATTTTTAATTACGACAATAAAATTGTCAGAAACTTTGCCATAGCTACTGCAATTTGGGGAATTGTGGGCATGCTAGTTGGAATTATTGTTGCCTCCCAATTATTTGAGCCATATTTTAATTTTAATTCAAAATATGTCACTTTTGGTAGACTCCGACCATTACATACCAATGCGATCATTTTTGCTTTTATCGGTAATGCTATATTTATGGGAGTATACTATTCTCTTCAGCGTCTTACCAAGGCTAGGATGTATTCTGATGCACTAAGTAAAATTCATTTTTGGGGTTGGCAACTCATCATAGTAGCTGCAGCTATTACACTTCCTTTAGGAATTACAACCTCTAAAGAGTATGCTGAATTAGAATGGCCTATTGATATAGCTATAGCATTAATATGGGTTGTTTTTGGCTGGAACATGTTTGGCACGATCTATAAACGACGAGAAAAACATCTTTACGTTGCTATTTGGTTTTATATCGCTACGTTTATTACGGTGGCGATGCTACACATAGTCAATAGTTTTGCTTTACCTATTGGTTTTTTGAAGTCATATTCTTGGTATGCAGGTGTTCAGGATGCTTTGGTTCAGTGGTGGTATGGTCACAATGCCGTAGCATTTTTTCTTACAACACCCTTTTTGGGTTTAATGTATTATTTCATGCCAAAGATGGCTAACCGACCTGTGTATTCTTATCGGTTATCGATTCTTCATTTTTGGTCTTTAATTTTCTTATATATATGGGCTGGGCCACATCATTTACTTTACACAAGTTTGCCTGGTTGGGCACAGACGCTAGGCGTTATTTTTAGTATAATGTTAATTGCCCCATCATGGGGAGGTATGCTCAATGGTCTGCTAACATTAAGAGGAGCATGGGATAAGGTAAGAGATGATGCAGTTCTTAAATTTATGGTGGTGGGGCTTACAGCCTATGGAATGTCAACGTTTGAAGGGCCAATGTTGTCCCTTAAAAATGTTAACGCAATTGCACATTTTACGGATTGGATTGTTGCTCATGTTCATATTGGGGCATTGGGTTGGAATGGGTTATTGACTTTTGCTATTCTTTACTACATCATTCCTGAAATTTATAATGTATCCATATATTCTAAAAAGGCAGTTTCGTCTCATTTTTGGTTGGCTACATTAGGAATACTCTTTTATGCAATTCCAATGTATTTCAGTGGGTTTACTCAAGGTTTAATGTGGAAGGAATTTACAGCAGAAGGGATGCTAAAGTATCCAAATTTTCTAGAGACAACACTTCAGATAATACCCATGCATATGCTTCGAGCATTTGGGGGAACTCTTTATTTTATTGGAGCTATTCTCATGGTCTGGAATTTGTTTAAGACCGCTAAATCAGGAAGCTTAGTTTCTGATGAGCAAGCTGAGGCATATCCTTTAGTAAAAGAAAAAGTTGTAGAGAAGGGTATTCATTGGCATAGATGGATTGAAAAACGTCCAACACAGTTATTAATATTTTCACTCATTGCAGTTTCAATTGGTGGGATAGTAGAATTTGTTCCTACGTTTTTAGTAGAAAGTAATGTTCAAACTATTCCTCATGTTACCCCTTATTCGCCGCTAGAACTTGAGGGTAGAGATATATACATACGTGAAGGTTGCAATAATTGTCATTCGCAACAAGTCAGACCATTTAGAAGTGAAACAGTAAGGTATGGTGAGTATTCTAAATCTGGAGAAAACGTATATGACCACCCTTTTTTATGGGGTAGCAAAAGAACAGGTCCAGATTTGGCTAGAGCAGGTAATATTTCCTCTAAAATGTATAAAGATGCTGGTTGGCATTATCAGCACATGAAAGATCCGAGAATTACATCAGAGGGGTCGATAATGCCAGCATATCCCTGGCTAATAGAGGATGATGGAGATTACTCGAATATTGAGGAAAAAATTCAAGCGATGAGTACTCTTGGTGTTCCATATGAGGACGGGTATGAAAATTATGCTTTAGAGGATTTGTATATTCAAGCTGATAGCATATCTAGCTTTTTACGAAACGAAAAAGGAATTCAAGTAGATAAGGATAAAGAAATCGTAGCTTTAATTGCCTACCTACATAAGTTAGGAAGAGATATAAATGTAAAATAGTATGGGAAAGATGATAGGATTTGTTGATGGAGCTTCAGTTTTTTTGATTGTTGCTCTGATGATTTTTTTGATTGTATTCATAGCAGTAGCTTTTTATTTATTGATTATGAATAAAGAAACAGTAGCTGAAGTTGCAGCACTTCCATTAGAAGATAATATAAGATAGTATGAAAAGAATTAGTTTAATGTTAATGTTTGGAGTGATAGTGATTAATAGTGCTTTTGCTCAAAGTAGTGAGGCACTAGATGACGGATCAAAGTATTTACTCTGGGTAATTTATCTGGTAGTTGGCTTATTATTATTAATTACCTATATCCTTTATTTAGTCTCTCGAGAGTTGAAAAGATATGTAAGAGGAGAAGAGATTGATTCAAGACAATCGGGTATTCAGAAGCTTTTTCAAATTAAACCCACTAGCACAGATAGTGATGTTATTATTGATGAACCTCACGATGGAATATATGAACTGGATAACCCACCACCACCATGGTTTATGTTTTTGTTTTATGGATGCATATTATTTGCGTTGGTCTATTTCGTGAGGTTTAGCTTGACGGATTATGGCTATTCACAAGAAGATGAATATGCCTTAGAAATGAAAGTTATAGAGGAAGCAAGTGTGCTTGAAATAGAAACTACAGATGCAGCTAAAAGGATTGATGAGTCTAATGTGATACAATTGACTGATGTTGCCTCATTAAATTTAGGCAAATCAATTTTCATTCAGAATTGTAAGATTTGTCATGGTAAGGGGGGAAAGGGTATGCAGGGTTCTGGTCCCAATCTTACGGATAAATATTGGAAGCATGGTGGAGGAGTAAAGAACGTATTTAAGACAATAAAGTATGGTGTAATAGAGAAGGGGATGGTTCCGTGGAAAGATAACCTAACTCCAATTAAAATACAACAAGTCTCTTCTTACATCATGAGCGTACAAGGAACAAGTCCAGAGGGAGCAAAGGAACCAGAAGGAGATTTATGGGTGCCTAATGAAGATGCTTCTGATCAGGGACAAGATACAATAACAGTTGTAGCTAATCCTTGATGAAGTTGTAATTACCACCATCAATTGATTATGAAATCTCTTGTAAGTAAAAAATATCTATGAGAGATAGTGATTTTAGAGAACATTTAGCCAACCAGACCAAAGATGGTAAGCGAGAATGGATATATCCTACAATTATTAAAGGGAAGTTCTATAAGTATAGAAATTTTTTAAGTTGGTTTTTATTGGCTTTGTTTTTTTCTGCACCTTTTATAAAAATTGGGGAATATCCATTGCTTCTATTAAATGTATTAGAACGTAGGTTCGTCATTTTTGGTCAACCATTTTGGCCTCAGGATTTTTTGTTTTTTGTTTTTACAGCACTTACATTTTTAGTTTTCATAGTATTATTTACTGTAGTTTTTGGAAGAGTATGGTGTGGTTGGGCATGTCCACAAACCATTTTTATGGAAATGGTTTTTCGAAAAATTGAAAACTGGATAGAAGGGAATTCAATTCAACAAAAGAAGTTGAATCAGATGCCATGGAATTCAGAAAAAATAGCTAAAAAGTCAGTTAAACATAGCTTATTCTATTTGATTTCATTTTTGATTTCACACACTTTCCTTGCGTATATTATTGGATATGAGAACTTATGGAGTAAAATAAAAGGACCTGTAAATGAAAATTTAGCGATATTCTTTAGTCTTGTTTTATTCTCATTTGTTTTCTATTTCGTTTTTGCTAAAATGCGTGAATTAGTATGTATTATGGTTTGTCCTTATGGAAGACTGCAAGGAGTCATGCTAGATCAGAACTCAATGGTTGTTGCCTATGATCATATTAGAGGAGAGCCTAGGGGAAAAATAAGAAAGACCCAAAATCAAAGGAATAAAGGTGATTGTGTAGATTGTAAGCTCTGTGTAAATGTTTGCCCTACAGGTATTGATATTCGAAATGGTACACAATTAGAGTGTATTAATTGTACAGCATGCATAGATGCTTGTGATATGGTTATGGAAAAAGTTAAACTTCCATCAGGTTTAATCAGAATTGATTCAAAAAACAATATCGAAAAGAATAAAAAAGTTAAAATGACTCCAAGAATTATTGCATATGTATTAGCGATGTTGATATTATTGTCAAGTTCTGTAGCCATTATTGTTACGCGAGAAAGTGTAGAAGTGAATGTTTTCAGAGCTTCGGGATCAACCTTTTCAGAAACAACTGATGGAAGAGTATCAAATATTTTCAATTTATCATTAGTAAATAAAACTTTTGAAGATAAAAATTACTATTTAAAAGTAGCACCATCTAATCAAAGTAAAGGAGTCAGTATATTAATTATTCAAGAGGACTCTCTACTGAATAGTAATAGTGAAAAGAAAAAAGTTTTTATTATTTATAAAGATAAAAATACCATCAATCACAATGATACTCCTTTAGATGTAGAAGTATATATTGATGATAAGTATTTAAAGATGTTTCAGTTAAAATTTTTAGTTCCTAGTACATGATGAATATTAGTTGGTCTAAGATAGTTGTTGTTATATTAGTGTCGTTTGTAGTTTTTATTTTGACATTGGGGATTTGGATGGCACTTTCACCTCAGTCGCTTTATGAGGAAGATTATTACGAGAGAGGTGAGAATTATGCTGTCCAAATGAAAGGGGAACTTTTAGGGAAAAACGTAACTTTAGATTTAGATAAAGAGTCTAGAGAACTTAAGGTTAGTTTTGATAAATTGGGCTATGTCAAATCATTTCGCATGATTTGTTTATCTGACCAAAGTCAGGATAAAGAAATAAAAATGAGCAATAAAATATTAAAACCTGAAGTCTATTTGAACTTAAAAGGTTTGCAATCGGGGTTGTGGATCATTGAGATCTATGGAAATTCAGGAAACGATTCATTTTATAAAAAACAAGAATATAACTTATGATTTGGTCAGCTTTCATACTAGGGATCTTAGGAAGTTTTCATTGTGCAATAATGTGTGGACCTCTGATGATTGGTGTCGTGTCAAAATATCATTCTAAATATTCAATACTAACTCATCATTTTGGTAGATGGATAGGTTATGTCATTTTAGCTGGGTTCTTTCAGCTAGTAGTTTCCCCATTAAAAGTTTTTCAACTTCAACAGTATGTAAGTTTTTTAAGTGGGTTATTATTAATTATATATGCTCTGAAGGGATTCATCCCATTTTTAAATAGATTTTTTATAAGAGTTACATACGTGCTATCTGAGCAAATGTTAAATCAAACTTCAAGTCCGTTTGGCAACCTTTTTTTGGGGATATTTAACGGATTATTACCTTGTGGACTGTCTTTTAGTGCAGCAATTTTATCTATGAATAGCTCTTCTGTTTATGATGCGGGTTTATACATGCTAGCATTTGGACTCGGTACGACACCAATTTTATGGGTTATGAGTAAGTTGACAACATTTTCAATATCAAACCCTGTCAAAAAACTTCATAGACATATACCACATATTTTGTTGGTAGTTGGATGTATTTTGATAATTAGGTCAATGGGGTTAGGAATTCCATATTTAAGCCCAGAATACAATGCCAAAGATTCATTTATTTCTTGTTGTGAGTAGTTTTTAGGCTGTTAATATTCACTTAATGTCATCCATCGATCAGTTTTAGTATCAATATCTTTAATCAATTGGTCTAAAATTTTTGCTTTTTCGTTTACAAATTCATAGTCGTCAGAATTTTCAGAAATGAGTAATTCTAGTTCAGTTTTCTCTTTTTCAAGATGTTCGATCTCTTTTTCAAGGTTCTCAAATTCATATTTTTCCTTGAAACTTAATTTAGCTTTAGTCTCTTTTTTCTTTTCATTTTTTTTTAGATTGTTTTGAGTATGATTTTTATTATTTTTTTGTGTATCTAGGCTTAATCGATACTCAGTATAGCTCCCATTAAAATCTCGAATAATACCATTGCCTTCAAAGATGAAAATGTGTTCCACAACTTTATCTAAAAAATATCGGTCATGACTTACAAGAATGATACAACCCCCAAAATCTTCTAAAAATGCTTCAAGTTTATTTAAAGTAATTATGTCTAGATCATTAGTAGGCTCGTCTAGAATTAGGAAGTTTGGGTTCTTCATTAGCACAGTCAGTAGATATAATCTTCGTTTTTCACCACCACTTAGTTTTGAGACTTGTTGGTTTTGCATCTGTGGTGGGAAAAGAAATTGGTTGAGTAATTGACTTGCGGAAACTTTACTCCCATTAGCTAAAGTGATGACATCAGCAATGTCCTTAAGTACTTCAATTACCCGTTTATTAGGTTTTAGATTCTTTATTCCTTCCTGACTATAATACCCAAACACGATGGTATCTCCACGATTTATCTTGCCACTATCTGCAGGTTCAATTCCCATGATCGTGTCTAGAAAAGTTGATTTTCCAGTACCATTTTTACCAACAATACCTATTCGTTCTCCTTTTTTGAAAGTATAGTCAAATCCTTTGGTGATGATAAGGTCTTTGTAGGATTTGTAGACTTTTTTAAGTTCAAGAATTTTGCCGCCAATGCGGGTCATTTTAACAGATAACTGAAGTTCCTTTTCTTTACTCCCACTTTTAGCTTTTGCCTCTGTTTTGTAAAAAGACCCAATCCTTGACTTGCTTTTGGTAGTTCTTGCTTTGGGGCTTCTTCTTATCCAATCTAATTCTTTTTTGTATAGTTGTTTAGCTTTTTCAATTTCAGTAGCTTGAGCTAATTCAAGGTGATGTTTTTTCTCAAGGAAATAAGCATAATTTCCATTATATGTCTGTAATTTTCCTTGATTCAGTTCAATGATTTGGTTGCATATTGAATCTATAAAATACCGATCGTGACTTACCATCAATATGCTGATGGATGATTTATTTAGATAGTTTTCCAACCACTCAATCATTTCTAAATCAAGATGATTTGTGGGCTCATCAAGAATCAATAAGTCAGGGTTATTCAATAAGGTTAGACTGATTGCTAATCTTTTTTTTTGGCCGCCACTTAAAGAGTCAATCGGTTGATTGTAATCGGATATATTAAATCTTGATAGGAATTCTTTTAATTTTCGTTCAAAGTCCCAAGCATCATATTGATCCATTTTTATTGTAGCTTGGTTAAATACTCGTTGCGTTTCTGTGTTGAAATTATCTGTTTGAGCATTTAGTGCAGATTCATATGATCTGATAATGGATAAGACATCACTACTACTATGATCAATCAGTTCTTGAATGGTTTGATTATCTTCAAAATTTGCTTCTTGACTCAAGTATGCAACACGGATATTTTTTCCATATCTGACAATCCCCACATCAGGTTCGTCTTCTTTGGCTAAAATCTTGAGTAAGGAGCTTTTCCCTGTTCCATTATTGGCAATTAAAGCAATTTTATCACCTTTATTAATACTGATATCTAACTCTTCAAAAAGAATTCTCTCTCCAAGATTTTTTGCTAATTGTTCACCACTAAGGAAATTCATGATTAGGATGTAAAAGTATTGAAAACAATTGTTTTACATCTATAAAAAGTATTCAAACAAATTAATTTGATTGAGCTTACAGCTTTGATGTAAATGGATTTCTTAATCCAGATACATCTGTAATATCTACTTTTACAGACCCTATGTAAATGTCTGCCTTAACTCGAATGGGTATTTTATTTTTATCGGCACTTACCCAAATAGTCATATCATCCTCGTCTTTAAAGACTCGATCGACTACTAGCTGTGGACGTAGTTTAAAACATTTAATCTTTCCAAGATCTGTTTTAATTGTTTCCTTACCAAGGTATCGAAATTTTAAGTTGTAGATTTCTTGATCTAGATAGATGCTAATTGGGAATGTTGCACCAGGTTTAGAGTGAGCAAAATCTATTGTTCTTGCATAAAATATACCGCTTACAATATCTTGTAAATAAGCGGGCATATCCATGTTTTTCTTTTTGCCAGTTAATCGTTGTTTTGTGTGATTGTAATAGACAAGATCTTCATCTCTGTAATTATCCTCTCTTACGTTTTTATAATATTTTAGGGGGGCTAGGCTTACACTATCGATGTAGGTTTCAAAATGATCTCTTACTTTATATGCCCAATCAAAAGATCGATATGTTTTCCCAACAGCCTTGATGTTATAGGTTGATCGCCCATTAACCTTTTTGGCTTTACTCCCCACTTTAATGTCTATTGATGCAGCATTAATCCATCCATAATGAACTCTATATTTTAGTTGTTCACCAAATGTAAAAGCTTGATTAGGGTGATTTCGAAGTTTTTCTTTTATGCCATAATCTGTTATGAACCCACTTCCAAGTATTAGGATTGTTAAGTAAGTGAAAAGTATTCTAATCATATTACAAAGACTATATTCAAATATTGTGCCTGTTAACTATTGGCATTGAAATACCACTGCAAAGTTGCTTATTTGCATAACAACAATTTATAACCTTATGATTTCAAGGCATTTTTCATTTCTCATATTTTTATCATTAATGTTCATTAATGTTTACAGTCAATATGAAAATTCATTCTTTGACAATAATAAGTATGAAAAAGTTATTGACTCTTCCCATGTACAGTTTCACTTTGATAATTTGAGTTATTTTAGAAATGCTGAGTACCTCTCAAGAATAGACAAAGGGTCATCATATGTCGGGTTTAACCTACTTCCCTATATGCAATATTCTTTTAATGAAAAAGCTCAAATTTATGGAGGGTTACTAGTTCGATATGATTTTGGTAATCCTGAAATAAAGACAATTGAACCCTATTATAAATTTACTTATCGTGATGTATTAAAACATAATGTCACTTTTGGGAACTTAGATGGAACTCTGCAACATAAGATGATTGAACCAATGTATGATTACGAAAAGGTAATTACGGATCGCTTTGAACAAGGTGTTCAAATTGTTAAACCAGGGGATCGCTTAACATATGACATATGGATTGACTGGCATGATATGATTTACTATGATGACCCTAAAAATGAAATGTTTGTGGCAGGTTACAATGTTTTTTTGAATCCAATAAATAATGACAAGCACAAATTATCATTCAATGCTCAGGGGATGACCGTTCATAGTGCTGGTGAAATTGATAAAAATAGTTCTCCTAATTCTGTTGAGTATAATTTTGCAAATGGTTTTGAATATAGTGTTAATTTTAATATAAACACTTCTTTATTTATGAGTGGACATGTTATTTATTATGAGGATAGGAGCGATGTTAAGGTTAATGGATTTTATGATGGTGTTGGGCATTTTGGAGTTTTGAGATTGAATCATAAGGGCTATCAATTTGTGGCTAATTATTTTGATGGCTATCAATTTCAGGCTCCATGGGGAGAGCAACTATATCATTCTCTAGGAAATAAAAATTGGCCTGTAGCTGATGATTATAGAAAAATGATCGGTTTTCGAGTTGGTTACGAAGTTGAAATTGGCAAAAATCTTGTTTTTCTTAACAGGTTGGGTTTTAATTATAATTCCAACCCTAACAAATTAGATGTAACCATGGAGAATTACTTACGTTGGCACTTTGTGACACCAAAGAAAAAAGTTAAAATATTATGAAACTCTACCCATTAGGGCAGTCACAATTTTTGGTTGGGCCTTTGTATCTATAACGCTTATTTGATTTGCAACTATCCATTAATAGAATTAGGCTGAGGGAAAGAAAAATGATAGGAACAATCTTTTTCATATTTATATTGCAAACATAAAGCCTAAGTTGAGTATGAGGTAGTAATTTTTAAGATTTTATGAAAGAAACGATAAGATTAATATTAAAAGGGGCCAGCATGGGGATTGCGGAGGTAATACCAGGAGTCTCAGGAGGAACTCTAGCTTTTATAACAGGAATTTATGCGAGACTCTTAAATGCGATTAATGCAATCAATATTTCGTTGATTGATGTCATTAAGAATGAGGGATTCAAAGGTGTATGGGTTAAAGTTGATGGTAATTTTTTGATGAAATTATTATTTGGAATGGCTTTAGGATTTATAGTTGGTTTGAAAATAATTGTTGGACTTTTAGAATCTCACCCTATCCACATCTGGAGTTTTTTCTTCGGATTAATAATAGCTTCAATACCTTTAATTGCAAGGCAAGTGAAAATTTGGGGTGTATTAGAAATCTTTTTTTCTATTCTTGGATTTGCCCTTGTATATTGGATTACAATTGCTAGTCCATCTACAGGGAGTAGTAATCTAGCTGTAGTTTTTTTGTCAGGTATTTTGGGAGTTTCTGCATTAATGCTTCCAGGGTTATCAGGAAGCTTCGTATTACTTCTCATTGGTATGTATACCATTATTATGCCTGCCATTGAGAATTTTTTAAAGAATCCATTAGGGCCAGAAGCATTAATAGTTATTGTCTTCGGGGCAGGTATGTTAATTGGGTTATTGACATTTTCCAGATTATTAGGTTATACATTTGATAGATATCCCAATAAGACTTTAGCATTACTATCAGGCTTTCTTTTAGGCTCACTAAATAAAGTCTGGCCATGGCAATATGTTACATCTACGAGGATCAATAGTAAAGGCGAAGAAGTTGTCATGTTCAGTGAAAGTGTTCTCCCTTCTACTTTTTCTAATTTACCTGAGAATCCACTTTATGGAACAGACTCTCATTTTTTTGCTTGTGTATTGCTAATGGTATTGGCAATTCTTCTAATTTTTACTTTAGATAGATTTAGTTCAAATTCATGAAGAATTATGGTGTCATTGGGAAAAGTCTAGCACATTCTTTTTCACCGAGTTATTTTGAAAAGAAATTCACAGATTCAAAGATTAATGATTGTTCATATAAGGCTTATGAATTGTCTTCTATTGAATTAATCAAAAAACTAATTCATGATGAAGAATTAAGTGGCTTTAATGTTACTATACCTTACAAACAATCAATTATTCCATACTTAGATGGTATAAGCCATATTGCTAGCGAAATAAATTCAGTGAATACAGTATCAATTAAAAATGGACTATTATATGGAGAAAATACGGATCATATTGGCTTTAGAAAAACAATAATCAAGTATATTCAGTCTCATCATAAAAGAGCACTAATATTTGGGACTGGCGGATCTAGTAGGACGATTACTTACGTCCTAAAATCATTAGGGATAAAGTGTATGCATGTTTCGCAATCAAATCAAAATATGATTGGTTATGACCAGTTAGATTATGAAGTCATCAAAAATCATGATTTATTGATAAATACTACTCCCTTAGGAACTTTCCCGTCCATTGATGATTGTGTAGATGTTCCATATTCAGCAATTACCTCAAAACATTTATGTTATGACTTAATATACAATCCATTAGAAACGCTATTTCTAAACAAATCAAAATTGAATGGAGCATTAACGGTAAATGGACTGGATATGTTAAAAATCCAAGCAGACAAATCATGGGAGTTATGGAATGGTTAAATTTTAGTAAATTGCGATTCAATAATCATGAAAAAAATTATCGTTATCCTATTCTTGGGTCTTTTAACACCGATCTTTAATAGTTGTAAAAAACCTCCTCTACCTTTAATTGAGGAAGGTACAAATTCAACAGATACTTCTGGAAACAATGGTGGTGGCAACAATAATGGAGGTGTAGTTGAAGTTAGTCCATATATAGGAGAATGGGATTACACCAAAATTGATTTAACAAATGGGGTTTTATTATTTAGGGGGCAACAAGCAGGTGTATTTACGGGTAAAGGCTCTGATATCAGTGGAAAGGTAACGTTTAGTGAAAATCCAAATAGGTACACAACAGATTTAATTTTTAAAGCAGATGTGGTGGCAGATTTTGCTGGGCAACAGCAAAACTTTGATATTCCTGTAGAGAGAGTTCAAACTCAAGGAACCTGGTCAGAAAATAATGGGAAAATATCATTATTAGATGATAATGGAAACGATGTTCAAATCATCTCAAATACGAATACGCAAATTGTATTTTCTGGGAACTTTACAGAACAAGTTGAATTTAATCAAAGTTTTACATTAGATGCTAACTCTGATGTTGTATTTACTATTGAAAAGTAAAAATTTATTGATAAAGCTTCTCATAAATTGGGAGAATAGTGTCCAATTTGAATTTGAGTGAGTGCATTTTTGCAAGTGCCTTAAATTGACTTAAATTTTCCTCTTTTAATATGTGAAGTGCATTTTTTGCCATTTTACCGATATCTCCAACATCACTTGTAAATCCTGTTACTCCATCGATATTGACTTCTTTAAGTCCACCAGAGTTAGTACTTATTACAGGGACTTCACAAGCCATGGCTTCCAGAGCAGCAAGTCCAAAACTTTCAGTTTCCGATGGTATAATAAATAGATCTGCAATACTCAGAATTTCTTCAACAGCTTCTTGCTTTCCAAGAAATGTAATGTCTTTGCATAAGTTACAAGAGATACATTCTTTTTCGATACTGGCTCTTTCTGGACCATCACCTATAAATAGCATTTTTGCAGGAATTTCTTTGGTGATTTTTCTGAATACTTTGAGCACGTCAGGAACTCTTTTTACTTTTCTGAAATTAGATGTATGTACAATAACTTTTTCGTTATTAGGAGCTATTATTTTTTTAAAATGCTCCTTAGGTTGTTTGTTGAATCTTTGAAAATCGATAAAATTAGGTACAACCTGTATATCTCCATCGTAACTAAAATTTTCATAAGTTTCTAATTTGAGACTATTTGATACAGCCGTAACTACATCACTTTCAATTAATGAATGACTTACCACGGGCTCAAAACTTTTATCTTTTCCTACAAGTGTGATGTCGGTCCCATGTAATGTTGTCACGATTTTAATTTTTATACCGATTCTTTTAAGAATATTTTTAGCCATAACTGCAGCAGCAGCATGAGGTATTGCATAGTGAACATGAAGAACATCCAGATTGTGAGTTTTGGCTACATCAACTATTTTGCTTGTAAGAGCTGTTTCATAGGGGGCATATTTGAATAAAGGATAATTGTTGAAACGAACTTCATGAAAGAATAAGTTCTCATTAAATGCATCGAGCCTTACAGGCTGATTGTAAGATATAAAGTGAATTTTATGGCCTTTTTCAGCCAGTGCTTTACCTAATTCTGTTGCAATAACACCACTTCCACCATACGTCGGGTAACAAAGTATACCAATGTTCATTATTTGAATTTACAAAGATGCAAGTAAGCAATTTAACTACCTAATATTAGGTAGTTATTTATAGTAGGTTTGGACTTAGCCATTTTTTAGCATATTCGAAAGAAACATTTTTACGCTGAGCGTAATTTTTTAATTGATCCTCTCCAATTTTTCCTACAGCAAAATATTTACTTTCTGGATGTGAAAAATAGAATCCAGATACAGCAGCCGTTGGGTACATAGCGTAACTTTCAGTTAGGGTAATACCCGTGTGATTCTCAACATCAAGTAGATCCCATAGTTTCCCTTTTTCGGTATGATCAGGACATGCAGGATATCCAGGTGCAGGTCGAATACCCTGATATTTTTCGCGTATCAGCAGTTCGTTATCTAATTTTTCATCAGAAGCATAACCCCACATTTTTTTTCGAACATATTCATGTAAATATTCCGCAAATGCTTCTGCAAGTCGATCAGCTAGTGCTTTTACTAAAATTGAATTATAGTCGTCTTGATCTTTTTCATATTTTTCTATGATGCTTTCAATTCCGATTCCAGTGGTTACGGCAAATGCTCCTAAGTAATCTTTTTTACCTGCATTTTTTGGTGCTATAAAGTCAGCTAGAGAACGATTTGGGATGTTATTACCCATTTTTCTTTGTTGACGAAGACAATTGAAAGTTACCTGATTTTCAGGGAGTATAATATCTCCTTGATCTTCAAAAGCTTCAAAAATTCCGACAATACCATTAGCTGTAAGGATTTTTTTTGAAATTAGTTGATCAAGCATCTTTTGAGCATCATCAAATAACTTTTTTGCCTCTTCACCTACATATACATCTTCAAAAATATTAGGATATTTACCTTTGAGCTCCCAAGTAGAAAAGAAAGGAGTCCAGTCGATATAGTTTCTCAGCTGTGATAAATCGAAGTCTTTTAGTATTTCAATTCCAGTTTCTTTTGGTTTAGGAGGGCTATAATTATCCCAGTTTAGTATGGGTTTGTTGTTCAAACTTTCATTGAATGAAAGGATCTTTTTTTCAGATTGTCGGGCTGCATGTTGAATAGCAAGTTGATCATATTCGGATTTAATTTGAGTCGTAAAATTTTCATATGTTTTTGCACTAATGAGTTGACCAGCGACTGGTACTGATCGAGAGGCATCTAATACATGGATTACTGGTCCAGAATACTTTGGAGCTACTTTAACAGCTGTATGCATTCGAGAGGTTGTTGCTCCACCAATTAAAACGGGGATTTTCAAAGATCTTCTCTCCATTTCGCTAGCGAGATTGACCATTTCTTCTAAACTTGGAGTGATTAAGCCACTTAATCCAATGATATCTACATTTTGCTCAATTGCAGCATCAATAATTTTAGAAGTTGGCACCATAACGCCAAGATCAATTATTTGATAGTTATTACATGCTAAAACTACTCCAACAATATTTTTACCAATGTCATGAACATCTCCTTTTACGGTTGCTAGTAATATTTTCCCTTGGGTGTTCCCTTCACTTTTTTCAGCTTCTAGATAAGGTTGTAAGTATGCTACGGATTTTTTCATTACCCGTGCACTTTTGACTACTTGAGGTAAGAACATTTTTCCGCTACCAAATAAATCTCCAACTACACTCATTCCAGCCATGAGTGGACCTTCTATAACTTCTATAGGTTTATTGAGTTGTTGTCGAACTTCTTCAGTGTCTTCTTCAATATATTCTGTTATTCCTTTTATAAGTGAATGTTTTAGTCGCTCGTATACATTTTCATCTCTCCAACTTAGGTCTTGAACAATTTTTTTACCATCTCCTTTTACAACTTCAGCAAGAGCAATCAAATTTTCAGTTGAATCTTCATGTCGATTTAGAAGAACATCTTCAACTGCTTCTAGAACATTCTTTGGTAATTCTTCGTATACTTCAATCATACCTGCATTGACAATCCCCATATCTAAGCCAGCTTTTATAGCATGAAATAGAAAAGCTGAGTGCATCGCTTCACGAATAATGTTATTTCCTCTAAAACTGAACGAGATATTGCTTATACCTCCACTTACCTTTGCAAAAGGTAAATTTTCTTTAATCCAACGGGTTGCTTCAATAAAATCTACTGCATAGTTATTGTGTTCTTCAATGCCAGTAGCAACAGTTAAAATGTTGGGATCAAATATGATATCTTGAGGAGGAAATTGAACTTCATTGACAAGGATATCATAGCTACGTTGACATATATTAATTCTTTTTTCTAAAGTATCTGCTTGTCCATTTTCGTCGAAAGCCATTACTACGGTTGCAGCTCCGAACCATTTAATCTTTTTTGCTCTTTTAATAAATTCCTCTTTGCCATCTTTAAGGCTAATTGAATTTACGATTCCTTTACCTTGCATAACTTTAAGTCCTGCTTCGATAATTTCCCACTTACTTGAATCAATCATTACGGGAACTCTAGAAATATCTGGTTCAGCAGCGATAAGGTTTAGAAATTTTATCATTGCAGCTTTGCCATCCAGCATTCCCTCATCCATATTAACATCGATGATTTGAGCTCCATTCTCTACTTGTTCGCGAGCTACATGGATAGCTTCATCATATTGATCATTTAAAATAAGCCGAGCAAATTTCTTAGAACCTGTAATATTGGTACGTTCACCAATATTAACGAAGTTGATATTTGGAGACTTGACTAAAGGTTCCAAACCACTTAAACGAAGGTAATTTTCTAATTGTCTAATCATAAGGATTAAAATGAGTGAGTGCAAATAGGATCATAGAACACTTATCTTCTCCCAATTAGCGGGATAGGATGTAGCACCTTGATATTCGAATACTCAGGTTGCCAAGACGTCTATGGGCCTAATCCCTCAGTCTTTCTTAATAAGCACTGCAAATCAACATAATTTATTTTACATTAATCCAATAAATAAAAAACCATTCGCATTAGCGAATGGTTTTTTATTACTTTATGAAATTAAAAATTAATTTCTAATTAAATCTACAGAGCCTTCAATAGGTCCTTTTCCTTCATTCTTCTCTCCAAACTTGAATGTATAGTTTATTATATAGAAGTATGTTCCTTGAGGACATTCAATCCCTGTATTATTTACTTTACCGTTCCATGAATAATTTATATCGGTTGATTCAAAGACTGATTCACCCCATCGATTAAAGATTTTGATTTCGTATTCGTCGAGGCTTTCTCCCTCAATCACGAATTCAGTGTTCTTATCATCTTCGCCGTTTGGAGTAAATACATTGTATGGAATAAGTCGTCTTAAGAATGTATTTGATATAGTCTGACAAGTGTCGTCTTTACAGCCTTCTGAACTGGTAGCTGTAAGACATACTTGATAGACACCTTTACGTTCGCCCCAATTGTAACAAGGATCAGTTTCTTCACTAGTTCCGTTAGGTGGATTATTTTCTCCAAACGTCCACTCGTAGCTTGATGCTCCCGTGGAAGTATTAGTGAAGCAGAATTCTGGCCTAGCAGAGCTATCGATATCAAAACTTGCTTTAACATCAACTACTCGAACACGTACCGTGTCTCTATCCCAACATCTTGGCAATTCATCATATTCAGGTGCTAAGACAACTTCATACACGCCAGGATTAGGATAGGCGTATGTGACGGTTGTATCAGGCACATTTTCGTTAATCTCATCATCATTATATCCCATTAACCATTTCAATCGAATATAACGGTCATCTAAGATTCCCGTAAATATTATAGGATCATCTGGGCAGACTACTGTATCTGATACAATGATTTCAACCTCAGGACGTGGATTCACAATAACAATAATTCTGCGTTGTATTAATAGATCTGGGTTTGTATCTGGGAAAATTCTAGAACAACGATTACCCGTACCTGGTATTTCATCTTCTTGGATTAGGAACAATTCGTATGTTCCAGGTGTCGTATAAATATGACCAAATACAGAGTCTATATCACCAGGAGGATCGTTACTTCCATCTCCCCAAATGATTTGGAATTTAGGATTATTTACATCCCCTTGACTTGTATTTTTAAGATTAACTATATCATTTACACAGATAACGGCAGTATCATTGGTGTTCCAAACATCATTATCAAACTCAAATCGAGGTTGAGGTCCAGGAATATAGACTTGTCGTTTGATACTATCGATACATCCAAGTTGGGTTGTAACGATAAGTGTTACTGTGTATGTTCCACCAGACGTATAGTTATGAGATGGATTTTGAAGGATACTTTTTCTAGTTCCATCACCAAAATCCCATTCCCAAGCGATGATTTTCTCACAAGACAAGTCAGTGCCATTGGTACAGGTATCTTTTGCAGCACATGGATCGATGTACTTAGTGGTATCTTGGAAATTTATAATTGATGCACAATTTACAATTTGACTTCCAAAATCAAATCCAGGAATAACCTTAGATACAAAAGCTGTGAGTAAGGTAGTATCTGTACAACCTATACTATCCTCAGCTACAACGGTAATTGTATATTCCCCTGGTTCAGTATATGTATGATTAAGAATAATAGAACGTGTGCTATCAAATTGATTGTCATTTATGTCCCAATCTGCTCGATACGTTTCTTTATTAGTTAAATATCGAGTTTGCCATAATGGGAAATCGTGAATAGGATAGGTTAGAGGATCTTGCTCCCCATATTGATAGTACCTTAAGGAATCTTCAATTACAAGATTTAGACCTTGACATAAGTTTTCATTACTCACCCAAAAGTCGTTGTAAAAACCTACATTTATAAGTTTTGTAGATCTTGCCTCACAACCAGGAGTACTGTTTAAGAATAGCGATGGTGCCATTGGACCACTGCCATTTTTATATATAGTATCCTTCACTCCTGGATTACATTCATCAGGATTGGTTATGACTGGGTATTTATAGATGTGTCTGTACAGACCTGTAAGCATATCTTTTCTACCATCAAAGTTTGTATCTAACATAAGTGTGTCAAACCCTTGCATGGAAGAGTCTCTGAAGTGTAGAATATGTTGTGTTTCTATTTGAACATTCGGTGTTACACTTGTGTCGGTACGGTATATCTTGTCACCTACACGAGAAACACCCCATTCTCCAGTTTTATCAGAATAAACTTCTTTGCCGAACTGGAATAAGGCACTAATACCTGTGGTATCAAGACAACCAAAGGTACCGTCTCCTAAATAGTATGGAATATCTTCTGCGGGTATTTCATTATAGTTTAAGTTTAGTAATTGTTCAAAGGCATCTTTAATTAGTCGGTCAGTGTTTGTTTTAATTGCGACTATCTTCCAGTCTTTGATGATAGAAGTAACAATTGTATCTAACAATTCTTCACCTAACACATCATCAATATTTCTACGAACTACGTAATTATACAGCCAATCCTCGCCATTGTACACAATATCTTTATCATTTCTATTCGGTCTTGGACCAGTATAGGGTTGATAGTACTGGAATTCTTCTACATATATCGATAGGTTAGGACCCTTTCCTAAGCCTTGGTAACCCCACGCCCAACGAAGTGTTTTGATACTATCTTGAATTGGGTTGGTAATTCTGTAGTATGCGGTATCTCCTGGGCACATGTAGTACTGTAGAGGAGCAGTACTAATAGGTGTTGGATATACAATATCAAAACTAGCATCGAGGGGTAATATTCTAAATAAATCTGGATAGTAGAATGTATCTAGACATGCTGGAGGTCCTCCATTAGGATCTGGTTTACCGTTCCCAACAATCAATCCGAGGGCGAATGAACCAATTGGATTTCTTGCGTAAGGATTTCCTATTTGTCCTGGGGTATATCCTTTAACAAATTGAGTACCAAGATTACCTCTTATAGTATATGGTAAACCAAATGGAATAGGACTGCCGGGAGGAGGGGGAGCCAAGAGCCCTTGGTTGAATGGAATGAAAGCATTTGGATCAGCAAATGTATCAAGGTTTACTGCAAACCACTGTTGTGTACAGCCTGGCTTTGTCTCAGATATATCAAATGTGAGTACATAGTTTAAATTATTCCCATCAAATGGACAAGGCGTTCCACTTACCCATTCTAGTCCTTTGGCATTTGGCGGAATGAGTGCTAGTGATTTTGTACTCGTTGACTCACATAATAATGGATGAATTGTATCTTTTTGCCACAAGGAGACATTAAAACATACTGCTTGATCAGTAAACCATTTTTCACGGTGACCTGCTGAGTCAACAAATACAGCTTGTTTTACAACCCTTACTGGGATACCAAATCTTTCTTCTTGAGTAACATAATTTGATGGTTGTGCATAGGATGTGTCTGGTTCATTCTCTTCAATATATATTGTTGGAGTGATTGAGTCAAGAGAGTACAAAGTAAATTGCTCATCTGCTTCAATAATAACAGTCTGTGGACCAGTAATTGATCTAGTCGCTCCAGCTCCACCACCACCACCGGGTGCGTCAAGTTTAAGGATATCTATTGTTACACCTGAAGGGATATTAAATTCCATGTCGTAATAAGTAATGGTCCATTGGGTATTCCCTTTCCCATTACGAGGGTTGTTCCTGCCTAGTGAATCTTCATCATGGAAGGTGGTATCTACAATATTATTAATTGCAATGAAGGTGTCTCTAGCAGCATCCCAATAAAACTTTGTTCCATAAAATTTGGATGGTGGACGTCTTACTATCCAATTTCCAAGCTTATTGTTTGGATATGTTACACCTGCAGGAATATTCACACCACGATAGGTATAGGATGAATCAATAGGGATTGTTAATACAGTGTCACCTGGAACAATCATGGTATCAGCAGCATAGATGTTAACTACATAGCACTCTCTTAAAGGTTTTGATATTCTTGTTTCTCTATATGGTTGTGTGTAGTTTCTGCCTTCTTGGAAAGTGCTATATATTTCATCCCAAGGGGTGTACCAATGGCATGGAGCACTATCGATTACCCAATTACAATTTATACCAACGTTTTTATTCACCCATGGTCTTGAGTCAGTTGTACATTGAGGTGCATATTGGTCTCCCATATCCCATACCCTCCATACATTTGGTCTGTAATCTTTGTATTGTTCAGCAGGAGGAATGGCAGTTTGATCTCCAACTCCAACTCCACCTCTACCTGTTGGGGGTGTGTAGTTAAATATAAATCGCTTTTTACCATCAACTCCGAATCGATAACTCAAATTTGGTGCAACAGCGTAAAAATCTTTGTGCCAATTGGTATCACCACCAATAATAGCAGCTATAGAGTCTTTTGTAGCATCATAATATACTTTGTATCCATTGTTGCTAATTGTATCGGTATTTCCATAAGTAGAATCAGAGAGCAGGAAATTACCACGTGGTCTCTCCTCCCAAGTTTTGTAATGCCAACTATATAGGCCTGTTCTGACATCATACACTCGTTCGAAAGTGTATTTATAGTAGAAAACAATTGAATCTTCATCTAATTGGTTGAAGTCATTCTGATAATAAGAGGAGTTATTAGGGAAACAAACAGTGTCTTCAATTACACATTGATATGCTTGATCCTCAGCAACCCTATCAAATGGAACTTCTATTGTAGACCCTGGGCCGATTACTTGAACGGTATCATACACAGTGATATCACAAGGTCCTGATTGTAGTCTAAGACTAATCATCCAAGGACCTGGTCCGTATGAAAATTCAGGTGTTAATGTTCTATCATTAAAGTTAGGAGGACCCGCTGGAGGGTTACCAAAATTCCATAAGAATGAACTAACATTTGCACCATTTAATCCTTGAACTGAGAATTCAATGGGATTATCTGGCGTACATGCAGGATTTGGAGTTGAAAGAATTTTTGGCTCTAATAAGATATTACTGACTGCAGCTCTAAATGTAAAAGTATCACTACATCCGTAGGCTGAGGCAATTAATGTACCATCAAATGTTCCATTTTTTCGGTACATATGTTCGATTATTCCATCGTTAGCTGGACCATTCCACCATTCTGTATTCGAAGTTGAGTTACCCTTAACAGAATTGCCGTCCCCAAATACCCATTCAAAAGAATCGACATCTGCTAATGGAACAAGAGATACATTTTTATACCTGCCTAATGTAGAATCACAATTAGGATTTGGGTTTGGTGTTATGTTCTGGAATTCTATTCCCAGTTTTGGGTATACATAGAGATAATCTTTGAATATAAGCTTACTTACACAACCACTAGAATCTTCAGATTCTATAACTAAGTCAAAAAATCCACCACTAGGATCTGTTATGTCAACACAAAAAGAGTAGGGAAATGTTGGGTTTATAGAATCTATACGTAATCCGTTACTGAAAACATAAGTTTGTCTTACGATTAAACCATTAGGAGCTTGTGAACTATCTTGAAAACAAAATGAATTGTTTTTGAAACATTGTGCAGAATCATTCAAACGTTTGAAATAAATATCTGGCGAAGGTTTAATAGTTATAGTAAGCGATTCGGTACATTGACCTGCAAACCCATCCCCTTTGAATGTAACAGTATAGGTCCCAGCAACAGGGTAGTTGAAGGTAGGTTTCTCAGCACTACTCTTGTTATTGTTGTATCCAAAATCCCACTCAATGGTAGTGGTATATCCTGGGGAGTTGGCTTCAAACGATATGATTTGACCTTCACAAAAAGTACCTGAATTACTCAATGTTCCGTCAGTTCTTTTGACTTTTGGACTACATTGGGCATATCCGATAATACTTGATGAGACAAAAATCAATGAAAATAAGTATTTAATAAATACAGGTTTTAGGTTTGAAATATTCATAATGGGATTATTATAGTTCATAAATAAGTTTGTAAAGTTAGTTTGCTTCGTCATAATATTCAAATTTAAGGGCGTATTAGCGTGAATTTAATATTTTTTATTTGTGGTTTTTCACCTTTCAAGGTGTAATTTATCTTAGCGAGATATTCTCCTGGCGGACAATTCTCTCCTGTATTATTTATGCTTCCATTCCATCTATTTTCTGGGTCATTTGATGTGAATATTACTAGATTACTTATTTGATCAAAAATGAGAATCTGATAACTTTCGTAATTGTTTATTTCTACAGTATATTCATCGTTGCTGCCATCGCCATTAGGTGTAAAGACGTTAAAAAACTTAATAGATCCGGTACTTTTAATATCTAAGATAGTTGAATTATCGGATAAGCACTTCGCATTTATTGGGATAGTTTTTATTTCATGTTTGCCTACGGGAAGTTCTTCAATTTTACATACATTATTATTTTCTGAAACTAGTGAACCATCTAAATACCAATTGGCATTAATTTCTTGTTTGTTAATTGAGAATGTGTAAGTATTATGATTAATTTTTTGGTTAATTATTTGATATTTTGGATTCATACCGCTGATAACTTCTTGTGCTTCTCCAAATTCATTTTTAACTGAAACAAACATTGGTTTGTCTGAGATTACCGTATAATCGAAATTGTCTGTATTCTTAATAATGATCTCATTATTGATATACCAGTCACCAGGAGAAGTTGATTCCAAAATTATAGTTTCGCCAATACAGGGCTGTTTATTAGAAACTATTATTTTTTGTAATGCTTCTCCAATATTTAATTGATTTGAAACTTTGGCATTTTCTATTGAGTTTGGTGTATGATTTTCAACTTTAATTATCTCTTTTGGTGCTAATGGTTGTTTGTGAGTATTTACCATTTCATTATTGGAGGGCCTAGACCAATGTTTACTTTCTTTATTTTTTTGGTCTTTATTGCTTGAGATTTTTAATTGAATATTTGAGGTTGAGTCTTCTAGGATTGCTTGAGAATCTTCTATGAGATTATGAGCAACTTCTTTAGACCGTGAATTTTGATTATCTACGGCTAAAAATAGGACTGTTGCAGATACCCCGACTATGCTTGCTATTTTAATTGCTTGAATAGGATTTTTGATTAGTTCAATGATTTTTGCACCTTTTGTGACTGATTGATTCGTTGACGAAAAGTCTATATTGTTCCATACTTTAGATGGGGGTGGAGTACTATGATTTTCAAGTTGGTTTTTAACCAACTTTTCAAATTCAGATATGTCTTTGAATTTTTTCATTATTCAAACCATCCTTTTAATTTTATTTGAAGCTGTTTGCGAGCCTTAAACAACTGAGTCTTACTAGTACTTTCAGATATATTAAGTATGTCCGAGATTTCTTTGTGAGAATAGCCATCGATCACATACATATTGAATACCGTTCGGTAACCATGAGGAAGTTTTTGGATCAATTCAATCATTTTTTTTGCATCCAAACCACCAATATTTATTTTAGAAGTTGTTTTGAATTCAGTGTCTCTAATGTCATTAATGTCATGGTGGTATTTTTTCTTTCGAATAAGTTCTATACTCGTATTAATAAATATTCTTTTCATCCAACCTTCAAAACTTCCAGAAAATGAATAAGATGATATTTTATTAAACACTTTGATGAAGCCCTCTTGAAGAGCGTCTTGGGCATCATTGTGTGAATTCATATATCTTAAACAAATGCTGTACATTATTCCGGAGTACTTATTATATATTTCATTAAAGGCGTTATGGTCTCCATTGCTGCAAGCTTTTATTAATGATATGTCATCATGTTTCTCATTGCTCATTGCATGGATTACGTATTAGATGTTGCCAAAATGAAAATAGTTGTCCGTAAACCAGTTATATTTTTTTAACGTGGTATTTTTCGGCAAGATATTCTTTTAAGTTTTCAGCATAATAACCAACTGCCTCAATAGGTTCAATGATTTCAGTTTCATTTAGTCCTTCCAAAATACGTTTATACTGAATGCTTACTATTTTTTGTTGAGCGTTAGCTACGAATTTTGCAGAAAAGAGGTGAAAGTTAAGGTGAGCTAATTCTTCCATGAATTGCCCTAAATGTTCTTCATGAGGATACTCACAAATAGGGGATACTATTTGAAATATCCCGGCAATTTTATCACGATCAAAATACTGCCATTGACTGGTTTGCTCAGGTTGCCATATGTCAACATAAACTTCGGTGGATTTCCCTCTGACAATTACGTATTCACCCTCATTTTTACAACGAATCTCTTCAGGCTTTATATTGAGGTGTTTTTGAATTGATTTTTCAAATAATCGGATTGCTATGTTGACTTGCATAATATAATTTCAAAAATAGTTGATTAACAATGTTATTGATTGAATGTTAGTCGATGTCCAAGTCTTGTCTCGTCAAATTTTCCCTTCGAAAAGGCCATGTGTCCAGATACAATTGTGTGATCAATAGATGATGTAAATTGTTCTCCTTCAAAAGGACTCCAACCACATTTATAGTGAATATTATTTTTTGTTACAATTTCTTGTGTTTCAGGATTTATGATGACAATATCTGCGAAATAACCTTCTCTTAAAAAACCTCTTTTATTGATATTAAATAATTGAGCAGGAGCATGACACATTTTTTGAATCATTTTTTCAATTGTTATCTTCCCAGACTTAACATGTTCAATCATTAATTGGAGGCTATGTTGTACAAGAGGAAGTCCACTAGGTGCATCGAGGTAGTCATTCATTTTTTCATCCCAAGTATGTGGGGCATGATCTGTAGCGATGATGTCAAAATAATCATTGTTTAAAGCATGCCAAAGAGCTGCTTGATCCTTTTCAGATTTTATTGCGGGATTACACTTAATTAAGCTTTGTTTTTTTGGATAATAAGTATCATTTAAACTCAAGTGGTGAACACATACCTCCGCTGTTATCTTTTTTTCTTGCAATGGGATAGCATTGGTGAAAAGTTCAATTTCTTTTTCAGTGGATATGTGTAAAATATGAAGTCTAGCATCATATTCTTTAGCAAGTTCTGTAGCCATTTTGCTAGATAGGTAACAGGCCTCATGATTTCGAATGATAGGGTGTGCCTCAAATGGGATTTTGGTGCCGTACTTTTCCTTAAAAATGGAAGTATTTCTTCGGATGGTAGATTCATCTTCACAATGAGTGGCAATTAACATGGGTGTTTTTGAAAATATACCCCGAAGAGTCTGCTCATTATCTACAAGCATGTTACCTGTGCTACTGCCCATAAATAATTTTATTCCACAAACATTCTTTGGATCAGTTTTTAATACTTCCTCCAAATTATCATTTGTTCCACCCATAAAAAAGGAGTAGTTGGATAGGGAGCATTGATTTGCTCTAGCATATTTCTTTTCAAGCTCTTCTTTTGAAGTTGCTTGAGGATTTGTATTAGGCATTTCCATATATGATGTAGTACCCCCAGCAATAGCTGCTTTAGCTTCTGTATAAATTTCTGCTTTGTGAGTTAGGCCAGGTTCTCTAAAATGAACTTGATCATCAATAACTCCGGGCATCACCCATCTACCTTCAGCTTCAATTATTTTATCGGAATTACGATTAATGCCATTTTTAGAAATTTCAGCTATAAAATTGTCTTCAATAAATATATCTGCTATGAATTTTTCATTTTCATTTATTAATAGACCGTTTTTGATTAAAATTGATGTCATAAATTATGAACAAATTTAATGTACGCGTTTATGGTATTTGGATTAAAAGTGATAAAATATTGCTAAGTCACGAAAATATTGATGGATATGCTATGACAAAGTTCCCTGGTGGTGGTTTAGAGTTCGGAGAAGGAGCTTTGGATTGCTTAAAACGTGAATTTATGGAAGAGCTTGGAGTAAAGATTTGTCAATCTAAATTGGTCCACGTTTCAGAAAAATATATACCTAGTGCGTTTAAAAGAAATGAACAAGTCATAGCAGTTCATTACCTTGTTGATTCAGATGATTCAATATTGAATTATGAGAATATTCAGGATACAGCAGTTGGGAAAAGTAATATGCTTAGCTTTAAATGGCATAAATTAGACCCATCTTTAATTGATGATTTCTCATTTGAAATGGATAAAGAAGCCTTCGTTAAAATCTAATAAACAGGATATACTGTGCCTTTAGAGTTACGAGTATTACCATCGCAACCTCTGTAGTTGACATAGAACATGAAAGTCTCATTAGGAACCTTTTTACCTTGATATGTTCCATCCCAATTATCTGTTCCCGCAGTTCGGGAATCAAATACTTTTTCTCCCCACCTAGAGTAGATGATTATATAATATGCTGGCTGAGCAACATCTATTTGATATGGGAAAAGCTCATTTAAGTTATCACCATTTGGAGTAAATGCATTAGGGAAGTACATTTCATTGGGTAGAGCATTTTTATCTACTGTAATAAATAGACTATCTGAGCCTACACAACCAAAATTATCTGTTACAGTGACTTTGTAAAGCCCTCCCAAAATAGTTGTAATGCTAGATTCGTTAGTCCCATCACTCCAGTCATATTTAGCAAATCCTTGAGGAGCTGCAATTTTAGTTGGAGAGTTTATGCATATAGTGGTGTCATTACCTAGGCTGAATTCAGGAGAGTTAGATACGCTAATTATGACCGAATCAGACCTAGTACAACCATCTTTATTTTCAACAAGAACAGTAAATTTACCTGGAGTATTAATAGAGATTTTTTGAGATGTATCTCCATTATTCCAAATATACTTCACACCCTCAGACCCTGCGTCTAACGTCGTACTAATAACATCACAAAAATGTTGATCGTCGCCCAACTCAAGAGCTACGCCTGAATTGTCTATTAAGAATGAATCAGAATTCACACACTGTCTTTGAGTTAGTTGAATCCAATGTTGACCAGGATTAATAAATGTTACAGACGAGGCAGAACTTCCATTATCCCAGAGGTATTTTGCTTCTTCAATACCAGATAAGTCTACTAGATGATTGAACTCATCACAATAGAAAACATCCTCTATTTTAGGGTGAGTTGCTTGCCATACTCTAATCGTATCTTTAATAGTACAATTTAAGTTCATAGCAGTGACTACATAATTTCCAGCAGATTTGACATTTAGCGTTTGAGATAATGTTGGGGGGGTTGTATTCCAAGAGTAACTCAGACCAGATATACCAGCGTCTAGGGTTATATCAATGAGTGTGTCACATTCCAAAGTATCTTTTGGCAAACTCAATGAAGGTACTTTATCATACGTTAATTGAACAGTATCTTTATAAACGCATTTTCCATAGGACACTGTAGGTATATATGTTCCAGTATCACTGACAGTTATTCGGCTTCCTGAAGCTCCAGTATTCCAATCTACAGAAATAGCGTCTGGTGCTTTTGTATCAAGTAGGACAGAGAAATCATCACAGAATACACGATCTGGTCCCAAATCTACATCTCTGGTAGATCGAATTCGAACACCATATTTGTAGGTATCGTTGCATATAGAGGAGATGATGGTTAAACTAATGGTGTAATCACCATTCCCAGGGTATACATATTCAACTTTATCGTTTAGGTTAAATGTTGTAAGTGTGTCATTCTCAGTAGTTGGATCACCAAAATCCCAAAAGAACTTTACTTTTGGTGTTTTAGCTTTATTCCAGTTACTAATATTGTTAAGTATGGCTGTATCTCCACATTCAAAAGCATATGATCCGCCAACTGCTGTTCCTCCAGGTATGTTGAAATTAGCAATAACATCAAATTGACAATCGATAACTGTAAATTGATAATCACTTAAAGTTGATCCAAGTAAGTTCCCGTTTCGATATTCAAGGACTCTGACCCCAACTGCGTATGTTCCTTTTGATGTGGGTGTAAGAGTGTATTCTCCTGTTTCTCTATTGATAAAACTGGATGGACTACCCGTAATTTGATTATTGGATGAAAAAGAAGGGTTCCATGTCAATAACGCATATGGCGGAGAACTTGGATTTTCTGGTTTTGGGTCGGTAGCTGACCCCCCGAGGAAAGGAGTATAAAATTCATAAACTAGAGAATCTCCGTCTGGATCTTCAGCACTGTAGTCTAAAGTTAATGGAGCATTAATACAAACGTATGTTGGGGGCACATTTTTGAACCTTGGACTAGAATTATTAGTACTTGACGGAGGGATATAACTCCAATAGGTAGAACCAGTATTTCCTGCATCATTAACATTATCTGTAATGGCATTTCTGCAACACAATTGATGAGAAAGAATGAGCCCATTTGTGCCTGGATTTAGAAATACGGTTTTTCGGTAAGTGTATTGAACTACACAAACTCCAGAGGGTTCTTTAACACATTCATAGTTTACAGAATTGACGACTTTTCTTACTCCATTATTTAACTGGATAATCTGTTTTCGTGCATTGGTAACAGCGTCAAACACACCAATATATGCAAGATTTCCATCTCGATCAATTGTTCCAGGGTTTGCATTCTGACAATCGAAATAAATTTTGAAGACTATTTCATAACGAACATTACCAAATTGATTTAGTACTCGATTATAGTACAATTCTCCACCAACAACATGGGAGGCATTCGAAGAAAAGGCACATATCAATAGCATTATAGTAATAGCTAGAGCACGAACTTTAGAAATAAAAAATTGGTATGTATGTGATAATGTTTTCAATTTATATGTCTTATCAAATATATTAAAAATCAAATATTCTTGCAATGTTAAAACCAAACCGAACGTCTCCGTCGTTCCATTTACCTTTGGTGTCTGTTATGAATCCTTTTTCAAAAGGGGCATAAGAGTTTGTAAAAAAAAGCTGGAAAACATGACCTCCAGTTTCAATGTCAAACCCCATTGATAGCGAATTAATGCTGTTAGCCTCTAGTTGGTTTGGAAAAACATAATAGTACTCTAAATTAACAGAAACACGCGTAAATAGTTTTTGCCTAGCTCCTATGCCAACAGAAATTACGTCATTGGATAAATTACTATTTTCTACAATGTTTAAATGGGTTAGTGTTGGAGCTATTTGAGCACTGAAGTTTTTGGAGAATTTTCGTGCTAGTAACAATTGATGTGTATAGTGTAGTCGACTTGAAAATAAATTCTTTCTTTCAGGTTGAACCCATTTTAATGTATTAATTCCTATGTGACTAATAATAACCGCAGTTAGGGGGTTAAATTTTGGCCCATCATTTTGTTTGAGAAACTTGTATTTAACAAAGCCATCATACGTTTTTTCAACCGTACTTCTTCCTAAGCCAATATTTAGGTTATCCGTGATTCCAAAGTCTCCTCCCATTCTCATAGAGGCCTGGTCTAATCCGAATAAATCATAGAACCCATTGTGAAGCAGACCAAATCGATGAGATATTTTGAAATCGAACTCATTTTTTGCCACTGTCTCAATGCTATGTCCATTAACTATTCGGTTAGTTTTAAATGTTGCTATGGTAAATGTTCTTCCCTCTGGTTCGTTATCGTCTATTAAATTTAATTCTTGAGAAAACGCAAAGCCACAAAAAATAGTAATGAAAGTAATCGTTAAAATTTTACTGAGGGATATGTGTCTATTAATTCTCAAGTTTTAAGTAAATTTAATGGCTATGTGTGTAGTCTGAATTAATGGTAATTTTGATATTCTCAGATATTTTGGGGGCTACTATTTTGGGTATTTTAACATCGAAATCATATGGATTTAGGTTAAATGTTGCTTTTGCATTGACGGCACCGTTGGTTATAACAAATGTGCCTGTAGTAGCTACATCTTGAGTTACATTTTTTATGGTAAGCTTGCCATTCACTTTTGAGAAATAAGTTCCATCTTTACTAAAATCAATAGATGATATGGATTCAATTTTGCCATTGAAAGTAGCTTTTGGATATGTAGTACTCTCCATATAATTTTCATTAAAATGTTCCTGCATCAATGCCTTCTTGAATTCAAAATCTTTAATTAAACAACTAAATTGAAGCTGACCAGATTCGGTTGAAAAAGCTGTTTTTACTTTATGGTTTTCTGCCGAGATATCCTCGACTGGAGTGTGACTGTAAAAACTGATGTTTCCAGTATTTGTTTTATATATACCCCCACTATGATTAGTAAAGGCAAATAAACTTAAAACTGTTGTTAGTATTAATGTAATTCTTTTCATGATAATGTATTATTCAATAATTATACTAGATGATAATATGACGTCTTTGTCTTCCAATAGTGTGAGTTCGTCATCCCCGTTCATCCCCTTGCAAATTCCTTTGATGTTTACAGTAGAGGTCTCTTCTAATATTTCTATATTTTGAAGTTCATTTGGCTTAAAACCACATCGAATAAAACCTTTAGTATTATTTGTTTTTAGTGTGATTTGTGGTTCTAATTCATTGGATAAATCCTTGGTCAAAAGAGTACCTGTAACTTGAATGATTTGGTCTGAAAATACAACCATAGCTGAATCTTCATTTCGATTAAAAAAATCAAATAATTGCTCTGCACTAACGACTTTTTCTGCTTTATTTTCTTTGACGTTGGTGTGTGGTTTATTTAACATTCGATATACAAATAGCAGCACACCTAGAAGAACAAAGCTTATAGAAAGAAGGGCAATTTTTTTCATGGTAGTTTTAATTATTTCGTGCTCCATCTGATATCCAAGATTCTATCTTTTTAATATCACATGAATCCATCTTGGCTTGATCTTTTGGCATGGGTGAGGCACCATTATGATTAATACTCTTGGCAAGTCTCGAATTATCTACCCAAATTTTTGTTTGAACATAACCCTCTAAATTAACACCTCCTTGAGGATTTATAGTATTATGACAACTGACACAGCTATAATTTTCCAGTATTGATGAAATATCATTGCGGTATGACATATCATAGCTTTTACAATCATCATTGGGATATAAATCTTTTTCGTTGTCATATTTACAACTGAATAGCATAAAGCAGATAGAAATTATGGCTAATTTAATATGATAAGTTTTGAGATTTGACATTAACGACGGTATGGTAATTTAACGAATAAAATCAAGAGATAGTTTTACAGAGGAATATTTCCGTGTTTTTTTCGTGGCAGAGAATTAACCTTATTTTCAAGCATTGCAAATGCTTTGATAAGCTTCAATCGAGTTTGTTCAGGATGAATGACTTCATCAACAAATCCTCGTTCAGCAGCTCGGTACGGGTTAGCAAATATGTCGGCATACTCCTTTTCTTTGTTTGCTAATGCAGTTACCGGATCTTTAGCAGATTTTATCTCATTTCTAAAAATAATTTCTGCGGCACCTTTTGCACCCATTACAGCAATTTCTGCACTGGGCCAAGCGTAATTCATATCTGCTCCGATATGTTTACTATTCATAACATCATATGCTCCACCATAGGCTTTTCGAGTAATTACAGTAATTCTTGGGACGGTAGCCTCACTGAATGCATACAACAATTTAGCACCGTTTGTAATAATTGCATTCCATTCTTGGTCTGTGCCAGGTAAAAATCCAGGGACATCTTCTAAGACCAATAGTGGGATATTAAAACAATCACAAAAACGAACAAAACGGGCTGCTTTTTGTGATGATTGAACATCCAAAACACCAGCTAAATATGCGGGTTGATTTGCAACGATACCAATACTCTTGCCTGCTAATCTAGCAAATCCAACAACAATATTAGGAGCGAAATCTTTATGAATTTCGAAGAATGATTCTTGGTCAATTATTCCTTGAATAACCTCTTTGATATCATAAGGTTGGTTTGGGTTTTCTGGCACAATATCGCAAAGATTATTCCTAATCTCATCCTCAATGACGTAGGGTAATTCAGGGGCAGAATCTTCACAATTTTGTGGGATGTACGATAATAGATTTTTTATATCTGCAATAGCTTGCAAGTCATTGCTTGAAGTGAGGTGTGCTACTCCGCTTTTTTCAGAATGAACTGATGCCCCACCCAAATCTTCTGCGGAAACTTCTTCATTAGTTACGGTTTTAACAACATTGGGTCCTGTTACAAACATATAGCTTGTATCCTCTACCATGAGTATAAAATCTGTGATAGCAGGAGAGTAAACAGCCCCTCCAGCACATGGGCCCATTACAAGACTTAATTGGGGAATTACTCCACTAGCTCGAGTATTGCGATAGAATATATCAGCATATCCTCCAAGTGATACTACTCCTTCTTGAATTCGAGCTCCTCCACTATCATTTAAACCAATAACAGGAGCCCCATTCTTCATAGCCATATCCATAATTTTACATATTTTCTCTGCATGAGTTTCAGAAAGAGATCCCCCAAAAACAGTAAAATCTTGTGAAAATACATAGACTAATCTTCCGTGAATAGTCCCATATCCTGTTACAACTCCATCTCCTGGGTAGTGGGTTTTTTCCATCCCAAAATCAGTACTTCGGTGTTTTATAAGTGCACCAATTTCCTCAAACGAGTTTTTATCTAGCAATAAATCCAGCCGTTCACGTGCGGTGAGTTTATTTTTGGAATGTTGAGTATCAATTCGTTTTTGACCACCACCCATTTTGGCTGCGGTCAGTTTTTGGTTTAGGATTTCTCGTTTATTCATACTAGTTGTCTTCAAGTTTGGTTATTAATTCTTCAGTTAGTTCTAAATTATGGAATACAGTTTGGATGTCGTCATCCTCTTCAAACTTATCTATTATTTTTAATACCTCTTCAGCTTCAGATAGTTCTAATGTTTTTGTTGTTACAGGAATTTGGTGTATTTCCGTAGATGTAGCTGCTATGTTGAGTTCTTGCAATTTGGATTGCATATCACCATAATCATCAAACGAGGTATAAGCAGTTAACCCTTCATTATCAAAGACTACCTCTTCTGCACCGCCATCGATCAGTTCCAATTCCAATTCATCATTATTCCATTCGGAAACGGATTCAGCAGAGATTGTAAAAACTCCTTTTGTTTCGAAGATGAAACTCAAAGATCCGTTGGTTCCCAAAGAGCCATTATTTTTAGTAAATATTGATCGGACATTGGCGACAGTTCTATTAATATTATCGGATGTTGCATGAAGGTATATGGCAATACCATGTGGACCATAACCTTCATAGGTGTAGGATTGCAAATTAGCCGCTTCAGCTCCAGAACCTTTTTTGATTGCTCGTTCAATAGTATCTTTTGGTAAATTAGCACCCTTACCATTTTGAACCGCAAGCCTCAAACTAGGATTGCTATCCAAGTCTGGACCACCATCTCTAGCTGCTATGGTTATTTCCTTGATAATTCTAGTCCATACTTTTGCTCGTTTTTTATCCTGTGCGGCTTTTCGATGTTTTATGTTCGCCCATTTACTGTGTCCTGCCATATTTTGATTATAGGTGTTTAGGCAAACTTAAAGTAAACTCACAAAAAAACCGCCCATGTTCTGAGCGGTTTGATATCATATTACTTATTAATATTAATGAGAAATAGTCACTTTGGACGTACTCATTTTTGTTCCGTTGGTTACTTTAAGGATGTAAACTCCTTTGCTAAGGTCTGCCACATCAAGAGTATATTGATTAGGAGAAATAGCTTGGTTCATGTCTGGTGATGCTACTGCTTTGCCAGTAAGATCAAACAGTTCGATATTCACAGCATTGCTTTCAGCAAATAATAGACTCACGTTTAGCTGGTCATTAGCAGGGTTTGGATACACAGCAATGTTGTCTGAATTATATTTTATATCTTCTACAGAGACATTCCACCGTTGTTGATTCCACCATACTATATCAACAAAATTACTATTGTTAGTTGAGTCAGAATCTATGGCGGGGTTAGTTCTGTTGTAAAGATAGGTATAAGCACCAAGTCGCATATCTCTTGACTGGGTAACTATTAAATTACTTTGTAATGGTAGATTGATATCGTAAGTCTCCCCTGGGGCAACATCGGTTGGTAAAGTGAAAAGATTCATAACACCTCTCGATGCATTTTGAGGATATTCTAATGCAATGGTTTTGGATACTGTATCAATAACAAACATGCTAATAGTTACAGTATCTCCAATCTTGATGGTTGAATTGCTTTTATTCTCACATTCGACAACTAAATTAAAATTTGTTCCCGTTGGAGTAGATTCAAGTTCTGTTGGGCTTTTGATAGATTTTACTGCCCAATCAACTTGAGCAAATGAAAGATTTGTTAGAGTAATCAGTAAAAATGTTAAAAAGTGTGTATAATGTTTTTTCATGTCAAAAAAATTAAAGTTTAAAAATTATAACTCAAATATAAAAATAGGGGATGCTTAATTAAGCATCCCCTATTGAAATTTAGTCAAATATGACAAATTAATGAGAAATGGTCACTTTGGACGTACTCATTTTTGATCCATTAGTAACTTTAAGGATGTAAACTCCTTTACTTAAATCTGCTACATCGAGGGTGTAACGGTTTGGAGAAATAGCATTAGTTCTGTTTGAAGTTGTTACTTCCTTACCCATTAGGTCTATTAGTTCGATGTTTACAGCATTGCTTTCTGCAAAGAGTAATTCTACGTTCAATAAATCGTTGGCAGGGTTAGGATATACCGCAATGTTATCTGAATTATAAGTAATATTACGTGTGGACAGTGTTACCCAATTCATTTCTTTTAATAATATATTGTTTGTTGAATCAGAATCAATAGCAGGATTAGTTCGATTAATTAAATATGCTTGAGCACCAACATAAACAGCTGTTTTATTGCCTATTGTTCCATTAATAGTCACTTTTATTGGTGGCCTTTGATAAGTTCCACCAGTGGGTAAATTTTGAGGAAGAAGGAATAACCCTGGGTTGCCTTCAACGAGCATTACTGAGGGATCTTTTTGTATGATTGCCCAAGTATAAAAGATGGTGTCATTAGCCATTAATTCAGCTCCATTATTTTGAATAGTAAATTGTAGTTGAAGTTCTGTTTGTGTTTGCCCATTACCAATAAAATCAGGTTTATCAATCGATTTCATAGCTAATTCAACTTGGGCGAATGATAGATTAGTTAGGGCGATCAGTAAAATTGTAAATATTTTTTTCATGGGCTTAAGATTTAAACAAATTTACTAGATATATTCTTATTATTCTAATAAAAGTTGAAGGTCTTTAAGGTTCATATTTTTGAGTATACTACTTTCAGAGTGAATTAAATCTTTGGATATCTTTTTCTTTTGGTTTTGCAGTTGGGTTATTTTTTCCTCTATAGTACCTTTTGAAATGAATTTATAACTAAAAACTGGTTTAGTTTGACCTATTCGGTGACTTCTATCCCTAGCTTGAGCTTCAGCAGCAGGATTCCACCATGGATCAGCAATAAATACATAGTCAGCGGCGGTCAAATTAAGACCGACACCTCCGGCTTTTAGTGAAATTAAGAAGACACATGGACTTGCTTGGGTTTGAAATTCATGAACAAATGATTGTCTTTTTTCTTTTGATGTAGCTCCAGTAAGTTTAAAATAGGAAAGGGCAGACTTTTGAATTGATTTTTCGAGTAACTCCAGATAAGACACGAATTGAGAAAAAACCAATATTTTGTGTCCATCGGAAATTCCTGTATGGATCTTTTCAAGTAAAAGTTCATGTTTCCCACTATCATGAGTATAGCTGTTGTCCATTAAGACGGGATGATTTGAAATCTGCCTTAGCTTCGAAAGTCCCTGTAAAACGGATAGCTTCGAAGCTTTGAATTTTTTTTTATCTTCAATATTTAAAAGGTTATTACGATATTCTGATTTTACTTTTTCATAATACTTTTCTTGTTCTTCAGACATTCCACAGTAAATAATTTTTTCTTGAATGTCAGGCAGGTCTTTTGCAACTTCTTCTTTTGTTCTTCTAAGCAAGAAAGGCTGTATGATTTTTTTTAATTCTTCGACTTTCTTTTCATCATTTTGTTTTTCGATTGGTTTGGCATATTTCTCATTGAATTGATTCAAAGAACCCAATAATCCTTTATTCAGAAAGTTCATCTGACTCCAAAGATCTTTAATCGTATTTTCTATAGGTGTTCCTGTCAGAGCAATTCGACAGTTGGCATTTAGTTTGTTAATATATTGAGTGGTCTTAGCCGAGTAGTTTTTGATATTTTGACTTTCATCTAAAAGAATAATATCAAATTGAGCTTCTTGAAATAAATGGGCATCGTTTCTAATAAGCCCATAACTGGTTATGATCAAGTCTACACTTTCAAACTGATTAATTTCTTTGAATCGTTTACTGCCAGAATGAATTTTTGTTCGGAGTTCGGGGGTGAATTTTAAACATTCATTAACCCAGTTATAAAGCAGTGATGTGGGAGCAACTATTAAGAAAGGAGGAGATGTTTTTTCTTCGGGGTGTGCATGTCTTACTTTTTGTATAAATGCAAGTGCTTGAATGGTTTTTCCTAATCCCATATCGTCGGCTAAAATGCCACCAAAATGGTTGTTTTTTAAAAACATCAACCAACTTAAACCGTCAGTTTGATATGGTCTAAGTTTGCCTTGAAATAATGAGTGAGGTTTTTCATTTTTTATATTAACTAATTTATTTAAGTGTTGTTTTATCTTCTCAGATTTAATATGATTAAGAATATTCAGCTCGTACTTTTGGATGGAATATTGGTTGCTTTTATGTTTGGTATTGAATAAAGATTCTCCCAATGCAAACCACTCTTCAGGGAAAAGAAAAACTTCTCCATTGGCCAATGTCATTTGACTTTGCCCTTTTTTCATTTCAGAAACTATTTTACTGAAGGGAATTTTATATTCTCCGATGGTTACTACCATTTTTAAATCAAACCAATCGATCTGATCTACAATAGCATATTCCAAGATGGGCTTTTCCACGATAATTTGAACATTTAAATCATTAGCAATCTCAAAATAATTTTGCTTTAAGAAATCATGATAAAATTGAAGCCAACCAACACATTGATTTAGCGAATTAAAGTTGCCGCCAAAAAATGATCCCCCATGATATATTAACCCTTTTTCAATCAAAAGAGCTGATTTATTAGATTCCCATATAACAGACCGTTTATATTTAGTGAATTCAGGCTGATTATTTTCCCAATCCATTTTAACATGAAAAAACTTATCGGGATGGTAGGAAAACACATTTTTGTCGTAAATAATATTTAAGTCAAAACCAAAGACCTTTTCTTTCTGGGTTATGGATATTTGTGGTACTGCAGGTTCTTTTTTTGTATTTATTGTGAACCCTTGAGCTTGAACAGGAGAGGTCTCAAGTAATGGGCGTACAAATTTCTTGTAATATGATTGTTGATTTTCGGGTTTAACATGAATGTATTTTTTGTGAAGGAAAATCCCAATTTTATTCCCATCTACAAAGTCATAAAATTTATAAATGGTGTTGTGAACCAGTATTCTTGCAGGTTTTGAAGATAGGAGAAGTCCATTTTGTTTCATAAATAAAATTCTTTCATCCCCGTGTTTGAGTGTCACGAAGTAAGAAGTGCCATTTTCATTTTTACGAAAATGGAAAAGGACTTTGGTAAAATCGGCCTTAATCTTTATTGGGTGAGCTGCAGGGTTTATTTCATCTGCTAGATAAATCTGATTGTTTGAAGAATCGATGTTTTTAAAAAAAATGGATATTGTCTTATCCATGTATGGCCTTATCTCATTTTTAAAGAAAGACTTATCAAAATGTTTTTGAAAGTATTCTTTTGGACGAATTTTTTGTTTGGGAGAAAATTTACGAATGATATTTTCAATCATCAAAGGGTCCAATAATTCAATTTGTCTAAGTTCTTCGTCTGATAATTTATCATAGTATGAAGCATTTCCAGAGAACACTTTTTGATAAGTTAGAGATAGGGTATTTAATGATGTATAGGCAATAACATATGGATTAATCATCACTCCTAGTTGAGGATGTTGATGAATACTAAATACCAATTTGTAGTTCGAATTGTTTTCTACTTTCAAGATGCTATTACCAGTTGTAAAATCAAGCAATATACGCTTAGATTTCTATCCAATAAAATCTATTTTAACCTTCTAAAAATTTTGTTTCTAAAAGTTCTATGATTTGGTCTGGTTTAAGTTTTCTCCAATCAATATCATTTAATCGACTACCAAATGATAGCTGATTATTTAAGTGATATCTATCTAATTCATCTAAAACATGAGGAAGTGCATTGATTAAAAATATCTCTCCATGAATTTCTTCAATCCATTCCTGGTAATAGTCATCTCCATCGGCATGAAAGTTCAGTACATTTTCCATGATAACAACAAAATTCTGAATACCGCAATCAATAAGTTGATCGATGAGTTCGGTTTTAAAAAGCATAATATCATTATTTATGGCATCATTCCACTCGCCAATTAATTCAATAATGCAAAACCGTTCATCATAATCAGCATAAATAAGTTTGTATAACAAGGTGTCACTACCGAAATTATCCCATTGAGGGTGGAGAACGAAGTTGTATACTTTGTTTGTGTAGTGAAATTCAGAGTACTGATTTTTGTAATTTAATGCATTAGGGTCATCCTCTGATCTATAGACATCCCTCCACAAAAAAAAGGGTTCAATGTTATGCATGAGTTTCTATATTGGTTTCATCAACCAAGTATAACGGTCTTTTTTTAACATTGTCATTTATACGAGCAATGTATTCTCCAATCATGCCTATACCTAGTAATTGAATTCCGCCAAGAAAAACAATACTTATCATTAGTGAGGGCCATCCAGGTTCGTATATTTTTAATATAAATTTGGCATAGAGCGTATATAGTATAAGTATAAACCCTAAGAAAGCACAAACAAATCCAGAAATTGTAGCTAATCGCAATGGCCAATTAGAAAAAGAGGTAATGGCATCAATAGCTAAACGAATCATTTTTCTGTAGGTGTAATTAGTTTCACCTGCGTTTCTTCCTTTTCGTTCGTATTCAATTGGAGTCTGTTTGAACCCTAACCATGCAATTTGTCCTCTTAGGTATCGTTGTTTTTCGGGCATTTGCTTTAGAGCTTCTACCACCTTTCGGTTAATAATTCTGAAGTCTCCAGTATCCACAGGAATTTCTATGGATGTAATTTTATTCAGCAATTTATAAAAGAAACTTGCTGTCCATTTCTTGATTAAAGATTCATTAGCTCTCTTTATTCGTTTAGCATAGACGACATCATATCCTTCATTCATTTTACTGATAAGATTGGGGATAAGTTCTGGGGGGTCCTGTCCGTCTGCATCCATCAAAATTACTTGATCTCCCGAGGCATAATCAATCCCAGCAGAGACTGCAATTTGGTGCCCAAAATTTCGACTCAATCCAATAAACTTTAGTTCTGATCGGTTAGAGCATAGAGCTTGTATAAGCTCAAGTGATTGATCTGTACTCCCATCATTTACTAGAATGATTTCAAAATTTTGTTTGATATCTTTCAATTGGGTGTATAAATCATCAATGAAAGATTTCAGACCTTTTTCTTCATTGTATATGGGTAAAACCACAGATATCATACATGCAAATTAAGTCATAAATTAGAAATGCGGGTGTAAACTATTTAAGCCATTAATTACAACCAGAGATGTATGGTTTATCGTTTCTTTATTTTTGGTTATAAATTCGCTCAAATAAAAAATCAATTAAATTGAAACGTGTTCATTTAATAGCCATAGGTGGTGCAATTATGCATAATCTTGCAATAGCATTACAAAGAAAGGGTCATCATGTTTCTGGGTCTGATGATGCGATATATGATCCAGCTCATTCTAATTTAAAAGAAAATAACCTTCTCCCTTCAATTGGTTGGGACGAGAGTGTAATCACATCAGACATCGATGTTGTAATTCTCGGGATGCATGCAAGAAAGGATAATCCTGAGCTTTTGAAGGCTAAGCAATTAGGTCTGAATATTATGTCATTTCCAGAGTTTATAGCTGCAGAAAGTAAGGATAAAAAGCGGGTAGTTATAGCAGGAAGTCATGGTAAAACTACGACCACAGCTATGATTATGTACGTTTTGTCTCGTCTGAGTATTGATTTTGATTATTTAGTGGGCTCATCAATTAATGGGTTTGATCTGTCCGTTAAAATTTCTGATGCACCTCTAATTATTATAGAAGGGGATGAGTATTTGAGTTCTCCAATGGATCTGAGATCTAAATTTTTGTGGTACAATCCGCATATCTCAATCATAACAGGAATAGCGTATGATCATATTAATGTTTTCCCAACCTTTGATTTATATTTAGATACGTTTAAAAAGTATATGAATACTCATGTACCAAAAGGTCAGTTTTTTTGGTACAAGAATGATATTCATTTACAAAAATTAGTAAAAGAATCGTCGTGTTTTAACATGGCTTATGATACGCCAGTATATAAAAATAATTCTAATGGGTCACTAGTTTCTCACGCAGGCTCATGGTATCCACTTGAGATTGTAGGCAAGCATAATTTAGAAAATCTACATGCTGCTCAATTAGTTTGCGAACAACTAGGTGTTTCGGGAGATGAATTTTACCAAGCAATTAAAGAATTTTCAGGTGCAGGTAAGCGTATGGAAAAGATTTTTGATAAGAATGGTCAAGTGGTATATCGAGATTTTGCTCATTCACCGAGTAAGCTGAAAGCCACAACTGAGGCTATAAAGGATTCGTTTGAGGGGAAGTTGATAGCTGTATTTGAACTGCATACATTTAGTAGTTTGACCAAAGATTTTCTGCCTTTATATAAGAATACGATGGATGCTGCAGATCATGCAATTATTTTCTATAATGATGCTGTCTTTGAACATAAAAAAATGGAATATCTAGATGCTTCTTTTGTCCAAAATAGTTTTGGAAATGTTGAGGTTATGCATTCTACATTAGATTTAGAAAACATCGTTAATACTTCTTTTGAGCAAGGAGATAATGTCCTCTTAATGAGTTCTGGGACATTCCAAAAAGCATCATTTACGTTTGATTAAAGTTTTTTTATTTCTAATGTAACAGTGTAATTATTCACTGAATTTCCAATAAGATTAATAGGTCTCAAAGCATAGTATTCTTCCCGACTTCGTACAATTAAGTTATGTCTAGAGTTCAGCTTTATTTCATTTGTTGTAGGGTCCTTCAAATAAAATAATCCGATGATGCTATTTGAATTTTCATACAAAAAGTTTTTTGCTTCGATGTAATTGATCTGTTCATAATCTAGCAAACTATCGATATGGATTTCGACGTGTTTATAATTTAACTCGGTACTTGGGAATAATCCTATATTTTCAGTTGAAGTCAATGAATATGGAATTCTTGAATATTTGGAAATTGAATCTACCTGATAATTAAGGTGAATGTGCCAATCATCAGTTAATGGCTCGATGGAGTTTATTTTGATATTGTTGACTAATGAAAAGTATGAGTACAGTTGAATGTCATCTTTAATTATCGAATCTACATATGTTACAGTCCCATCAAGCGGTCCATATTTAATGTGATAGGTGTTGATGCCTGCATCAAGCAATTGAAATTTAAAATAATATTCCACAGAATCTTGCCTCCAATTTAAAACATACACGTCTTTATGAGATTCTGGATTGGGGAAATTAAAATCTCCCCAAGAGCCAATTGAGCTTTGGATTTGGTTGTTCTTTACTTCATCATATTGCCAAATGGTATTCCCATCAATGGATTTATTATTAATTAATTCAAACCGATTAATATTTGTATTAATCACACGGATTGGTTGACTAGGGTTAGTGTATACTCCCCATCTACTTGAGTTGTTATCAAATTTTAATTGCCAATTATATTTTTGTTTACTTAATGTACTTGTTGGATAACCTAATTTTATAAAGCTAGATGGCTCATCAATATTTAGGGTTAGATTAATTTTTTCAGAATCAACCTCTGGTAAATATACGTCAGGAGTGAAACACCTAGATAATGAAAAAAGAAGTAATATGTATATTGCTCTTTTCATGGAGTTGTATAAATAACTTTGAATGTGAATGAACGGGGGTACCCGCTTATAATATTTTCATTATTAATAAAATTTCTGTCAATTTCTGTCAATTGGTAGGTATTATTATATATAAATGATGATTGAAGAATATTATTAATTCCGAATGAAATCTGGAGTTTTTCTTTGATGAAACTTCTTTGAATTCTGATAGAAAGAAAACGCATTTTTTGTTGTTCAGCGATGTATACAATTCCATCAGAAATAAATGAGCTGGAACGTTTTCCTATGTATTTTGCAGTTAGACCTAATAAGAATTTAGATCTAGGTATGTTTACATGCGTATTTAAGTTTAGCTCAGGATAAAAAAATGTAAAATTTCCTGTATCTCTGGAATTGTTACTTGCATGCATCATAGCACTAGGCTTAATAGTTAGTATTTCATTAGAGAAGGCAACGCTAGCGTAAGTTGAAAAACTTGAGGATTTTCCATTAGATGTATAGGCTTTAGATTCAGATACTCTGGGGATATTACTTTGAGTGATAAATAGCATGCCACTCGAGGCGTTAAGGTTGACTTGATTTAAGATTACATTAGCATGAATAGCATTTTGCCTTACAGGGTTTAATAAAACATTATTTCTGACTCCATTATTGAAATGGGATGGGTAAAATAGTTGGCTAAATGGGGCATAGGATACTGATGCATGTGAGGTAAAATTGAGTTGAATGACCTCTCTAGGTGCGAGCTTTATTTGAAATTGAGGTAATAAAAAATTTCCTGAAAGGTTGTTGTGCCATAAGTTTATTCCTCCATTCAGAAGAATTGTATTTCTATACCTAAATGATAGTATTCCAAATGCTGAATAATCATTGTAAGCAGTTGATATTGCATCAACATATGGGTAGGTATTATCTCTCGTATTACTGAGATTAATTCCCATGGAATAACCTAAAGGTTTGCTATGCGATTTAAGGGATAACTTGATGTGTCCTTGATTATATCCAATATTTGGGTGAGTATAAAAGCTGGCAAATGCATCTTCTTGACCAGTATTTAAGTTTTTATCAATAAGCGAATTATTACTCTTAAAATGATGAGCCATTCCTTCTAGGGATAAGGTATGATTTTTTGAAGCTTTTAATTGAAGTGAACCATAAATGTTATGTTTATTAAAGTCATTCTCGTGATCTCTTACACGTGATGTACCTGAGATGATATCGCCTTTGTTTTGTGTATGAATTTTTGAGTGATCACTTTGAACATTGAGTGTTACACTAGGAAGAATTTTATATCGATACTTAAGGTTTAAATCATACCGTTCAAATGCTCCAAGTGATGTTGAACGAAGTCTTTTGTCATCATATAAGTTGTTTGTAAAACTCCTACTTAATCCAGCCTGTCCACTATGTACCACATTACTCAGTCCTACTATAAAGGACCCATGAAAGTCACTCAAAGATGTATTCGTGATATTTAATCGGGTCCAAATTGGGCTTTTGGGAATTTTAATAGAATATAAGTTGATTATTATACCACTGTTCTTTGCTTGGCCGATAACAGGTGTTAGGTGTATTTCAATGCGATCAATATCCCATAGTGGGATGGACCTGTAATCGTAGTTTATATTTTGATCTAAAGCAGCTGGGAAACCGTCTTTGTAAACAGCAATATTGTCAATGCCTAGTGACCCATAACTGATTTGATTGGATCCATCTTTAGAAAAGCTGTGGAATAAGGGCAATATTGATATTGCTTGTTCAAGGTTTTGAAGGTTTGCAGTTTGTATGTCTTCCCTTGATAGTAAAAAGGTATAGCTACTACTGTCTTGGGCCATAGATTTAGAGAATAAACAGGTAATTAAACTTACAGCTATAATTATGGATGAACAGAACTTTTTCAATTTCTACTATATAATAGATTGTTATTTCCTATACAATGATAGATATCACAAAGAAAATAAAAGGAAGAATCCTCTTATTTTAGTCAGATATTACATCTATTTTACTTTTCTGACTACTTGTGATAACAAAAACAATGGTAAAAATAGCTCCAATTACTGCAGATATGGCTCCAGCAACCGATACATCTAACAATTTAGCGACGTAGTAACCTATGATTGAGCACAGAATACCAAAAACACAAGCTAAAACGAGCATTTTCTTAAAATTTCCAGTTAGTAAATATGCAATTGCAGGAGGGCCAGACAAGAATGCGATTACAAGAATAGCCCCAACAGATTCAAATGAAACCACAGTAGTAAGCGATACGCCACTCATTAAAAAGTAGTGCCAAAATCCAACGGCAATCCCAGTTGATATTGAAAAATTAGGATCAAATGTGGTAATAAATAGACCTTTATATCCCCATGTGACAGCTAATACAATGATTATGCAAACAACCCCTAATATAATGGTTTGTCTTGGTAGATGAAAATCGCCAATAATGGGTTCTAACCAGAGAGAAACATATTCCAATTCACCATATAAAACACATTGTTGATCTATATCAGCATTAGCTCCAAATTTTGAAATTAGAATAATACCAATCGCAAATAATAGTGTGTAAGAAACTCCTATGGAAGCGTCACTTTGAAGACGTGCTTTTTGAGTAAACCATTCGATTATGATTGTGGCTAAAATTCCACTGGATGCTGCACCTACTAGAATAGGTAGGCTAGAAGTTGAACCAGAAATTATGTAAGCAAAAAATATCCCTGGAAGCACAGCATGTGATATCGCGTCACCTATCATGACCATTTTTCGCATGACTAAAAAACTACCCATAATAGCACAGTTGATTGCAACTAGACATGCAGTTAATATGATATAAAAGTCATTCATTAGTATGGTATCTCGCTTTGGTGTGGATCTTTTTCAGGTCTATCTAGCAACGTTATAAGATGTTTTTCAATCTCTGGTGTGATAACATGTTCAATTCCTTCAGCATCATCATGTAGATGATCCGTGTCTAGGTGAAAGTATTTAGACAAGTAGATTTCCCAAAGGCGATGTTTACGAATTACTTCTCTTGCTGCAATTTTTCCTTTCTCGTTAAGTATAATGGTCTCTTTAACTTGACTAAGTATTTGCTTTTTTTCTAGTCGTTTTAATGTTGTTTTTAATTGAGGGATGGATTGAATATCGGATAACTGTTCTGCTTGAATACTTTCTTTACCACCCTCGGATAGTTTATATATTTTTTTTAATACATTTTCATTGTTGATTTTTACATTGTTTGACTTTCTGATTCTCATTCGAGCAATAACTCCTTTTTCTTTCCCAAAGAAGATAGCAAAGATTGTGAAAGATGATAATACAACTACAATCCAAGGACCGGTAGGCATAGCTGTTCCACTAGAGCTGATAATTACACCTGTGAATCCGCTTAATAATGCGAAGACACCAGCATAAATTAGCATCTTTTTTATGGAGTTTGTAAGAAATCGAGCACCACTTGCTGGAGTAATTAATAAGGCTGCCATAAGTACAATGCCGACTGATTGTATACCAATAGCAACCGTGATAACAGTTAGAAGGGCTAAAAATGATTTGATAATTTTAATATTGAAACCTAGACTTTTTGCATATTCTTCATCAAAACTTATGAGGCTAAAAGCTTTTAAAAAAATAGCGATACATACAGTGTTAATCAATGCTATTATCGAGAATATTATTACATCTTGTAGAGTCATACTAGCAGCTTTGCCGAACAAGAAGCTGTCCAATCCACTTTGTGCAGCATTGCCACTGTGTTGTATTTTAGTGAGAAGTACAATACCAATTCCAAAAAAGACACTTAGTGTTAAGGCAAGTATGGTGTCGGGTTTTAATTTAGACTTACTTTGAATATAATCTACAAGCCAAATAGATAGAATCCCAGATGTTGTAGCTCCTATTAAAAAGTATATGGGATTTTTAACACCCGTGAGCATGAATGAAATGGCAACACCTGGCAAAACTGCATGAGAAATAACGTCACCTAGTAAAGCTCGTTTTCTGAGATAAGAAAATGTACCCACAATGCCTGCTGCAAAACAAATTATTCCAGCACCAATACTAACGACCCAAAATGTGTAGTATTCGCTTGAAAAATAACTTAATATGTTTTGCCAAAAACTCATTGATGTCTAATCGGGAATTCTTTGTTTTCAAGTTCTTGACTAATTTTAGCTATAGTAGTTAGTTTACCGCCATAGGTATCGGTCAATATCTGATCCGTGAAAACATCAGATGTTTTGCCACATGCAACTAATCTTGTATTCATCAAAACTAAATGATCAAAATACGATTGAGCAGTATGTAAATCGTGGTGCACAATAACAAGTGTTTTGCCCTGATCTTTCATTTCTTTTAGAAGATCAACAATCATTTCTTCTGTAGCAATATCAACACCAGCAAATGGTTCGTCCATCAAAAATAGTTCCCCTTGTTGAGCTATGGCTCGAGCTAAAAATACGCGTTGTTGTTGCCCTCCCGATAATTGGCTGATTTGTCTTTTAGCAAAGCCAAGCATATTCACCTTCTCTAAACTTTCTTGAATGATGTCATTGTCTTCACTTGTAAGCCTTTTAAACAAACCTCGGACATGAAACCGACCCATTGAAACAATATCCCATACACTTGCAGGAAAATCCCAGTCTATTTCTTGTCGTTGTGGCACATAGCTAACTTTGTGACGTACTTGATTTAAATCCTGATCATAAACTTTAGTGTACCCCGTAGTGGGTGCAACAACACCCATAATTGATTTGAGTAGTGTGCTTTTGCCACTACCATTTGGTCCCATTATTCCAATTACTTGACCTTCAGGAAGTTTGAAATCAACATTCCAAATGGCAGGTTTCCTACCATAAAGAACAGTTAGATTATGTGCTTCTATAATTGGAGTAGCCATTATTTAAGTCCTTTTATTATGGTTTGAACATTTGAAATTAACATTCCTTTATATGTTCCGGCAGGAGTATTTTTTTCTCCTAGAGCATCACTATACAGCGTTCCCCCAATACGGATACTATAATCCCTAGCTTGAGCACTCGCGACTACTGCTTCTAGATTTTTATTTGGGACACTTGTTTCTACAAATACAGATTTAATATTGTTGTTTATGATAAAATCTGTAAGATCTTTTATGTCTTTAGTTCCGTATTCCGCAGTGGTTGAAATTCCTTGAAGACCTCTTACTTTAAATTTAAAAGCATCTCCAAAGTATTCAAAAGCATCATGACTTGTAATCAAAATCCGCTCATTACTATCTAGGTTTTTATCTAAAAGTTTTTGAAGCATAGTTTGTGTTGACTTGATTTCTAAAGCATAACTTTTATACCTCTCTATTATGCTATCGAGCCCTTCTAGTTTATCTAATTCTAGAGCAACTCCACCAAGCCCATCTATCCATAAATTAGGGCTAAACCAAACATGTGGGTCAACAAGGTCGGAGGTCTTATCTACTTCTTTTAAATCAGTTTTTTCAATATAATCTCCAACGGAAAACACAGGTTTTGTTTTTGAAAAATTTTCGAGCATTTGAGCCATTTTACCTTCCAGGTGTAAACCATTATAGACAATTATATCTGCTTGAGATAGTTTTGCAATATCACCCTGTGAAGCTTTGTATAAATGAGGATCTACTCCAGCACCCATAATAGAAATTACCTTTGCTTGTTCTCCAACAATTTGAGACACACAGTCTCCAATAATTCCTGTTGTAGTAACGATGGTTAGTTGTTTGTTCTTAGCATTTTTTATTGAACAACTATTCATCATTATCGTGGCAATGACGAGTACAGAAATCTTGTTTATATACATGAGTACGAAGTTACCATATTTAACTTGATGAGAGGCTTAATATTCGATTATTAATTTATAAAATTGTGCCTCTAGCATTCCCAATTTCTAAATACATTTGTAATACATAAATGGGCTACAGACAATTCTTTTTATTTATTTTGGTACTGGTATCGGTACTTGTAAATGCTCAATTGTATGTTTTGAAAGGTCAAAGGCAGGACAGTTCGGCATTTAATTGTATTTTACACAAGGAATTACCCGCACTATGCGATACCTTTTATAAAGCAATAGCTCAGATGAATCCTGAAATTATCAAGCCTTTTGTGCCTGACGTAAAATTTTTGAAGGGAACATTTGATACCATGGATATTGAATTTAGGAATGATCAGGTAATTTTTAAACACCAAATGATTTTACGAAATTTACAACGGGATTATCGTAAAATTTTAAAAACAACGGATAGGTTGAAAATAAATTTAAAAAAGCTCACTCGAACTGATCTAAATTACGATTATGGTAAAGATGAGAAGGAAAATCAATATTGTTATGTCACGCAATATTATCAACGTAAAAAGCATAAATACACCCTATCATTTATTGCTATTATGCTAAATGGACATTGGTTCGTTGGGGATGAACTTAAATTTAATGTTTTAGAATGAGAAAAGGGGTCATACTATTTTTATTTATCGGATTATGGGGGTATCCTCAATCTTGGAATGTAAAAAAGCATCCCAATAATCGAAAGATGGCTATTTTCAAAGATGGTAGGCAAATCAGTAGTTACAGATTTACTGAAGTAAGTGAGCTTTCTGAGGGGAAATCATTTGTTGCAGAAGGCAATTTATATGGGTACCTTAATTATGAAGGTAAGTTAATGACTCCATACAGGTTTGTTATAGCTAGTAATTTTATAAAGGGTTATGCCTTAGTAGGAGATAGTATTCATCAAAATATTTTGAACAGAAAAATGAAGCTTATGTTGCCCACCAAATATGCTCGTGCTCGGTTACCTAAATTTGGTCTTATTTTGGTGCAATCTCACGAAGGTCTTTGGGGAGCTTATGATATGGAGGGCAACTTAAAACTGCCCGTTATTTATTCCTTACCTCCATATTTAGTTAACCAAGATGTTATCATCGTAAAATTAAATAGTGAGTATGGCTTAGTAAACTCAAACAATGAAATATTGTTCAATCCTTCTTATCAATACATCAGCCATAAAGGGTATGGATACAAAAGCGGAACTTATCTTCGTTTATTTTAAAATAAATCTTATGAAAAACTTAAAATCAATATTTATCCTAATATTTACTGTTGTAATTGTCTCTTGCCAATCAAATTATCGAGGTCGAATGGTTCGAGTCAAAAAGCACAAACAAGTGACTAATCGAGTTTTAGTTGATAGGGATGTTGTTCAACCTCAAAAAACTGGTTTGAAACTTGAGCTTGAGGGGAAGAAAAATGTTAATCATGTGTATAGTAATTTTAAGGACCTAGAAATTGTATCAAAAGAACTTAAAAAAGTAAAAAAAATACGAAATCAATACCCTATTATCCCGAGAGTCATCATTGATCAGCCCCAAGATAGTATTCGAAGGTTTAGTGACGAGGAAATATACATTCGAGATCAATACCGAAAGGCGAATACCAATGCATGGATTTCGTTGATTTTACTACTAACATCTTTTATAACTGGAATAGGGATATTTTTTGCCATTTCACAATCTATTAAAGCAATACGCATTTATCGAGAATACAGAAATCCGGGAGTCCCGGAGTACTATGGACTTGCTTGGGGTGTGTTAATTGCTTCTATTTTCTTAATTTTATTCCTAATCGTTTTAATAGTAGGGATATTCAGTGGAGGTATTATTTAAACTAAATTTTAGAACCCATATTTTGTTCTTTTATTTGCAGTATGCCGACTACCAGTAAACAATTAGCGAAGGATTTAGATCGACAGGATTCGTTAAAAACTTATCGAAATCAATTTTATATTCCTTCGGGAAAAACTCGGGCAGAACAACTATATTTTACGGGTAATTCTTTGGGGCTTCAACCCAAATCAGCTCAAACATATATACAGCAGGAATTGGATGATTGGAAAAATTTTGGCGTAGAGGGGCATTTTCATGGAAAGAATCCTTGGTTTAGTTATCACCATTTTTTTGAAAAAGAGGCAAAAGTTGTAGGAGCAAATAAAGATGAAGTTGTTGTGATGAATAATCTAACGGTCAATCTTCATTTACTCCTCGTTAGTTTTTACAGACCTTCATCTAAGCGTTATAAAATTATTATGGAAGCTGGGGCTTTCCCTAGCGATATGTACGTCATCGAAAGTCAGGTTAATCACCATGGATTTAATTATGATGATGCTGTAATTGAACTTGAGCCAAGGCAAGGAGAACATCATTTGAGAACAGAAGATATTGTGCAAGCTATTGATGAGGCTGGTGATGAGTTGGCACTATTATTCTTTAGTGGTGTACAATATTATACAGGCCAATATTTTGATATACAAACACTAGCTGCAGCAGCACACAAAGTTGGAGCTATGGCTGGTTTTGATTGTGCTCATGCAGCAGGCAATGTCAAACTACAGTTGCATGACTGGCAGGTAGATTTTGCTGCTTGGTGCACATACAAATACATGAATTCAGGACCTGGGGGAGTGAGTGGAGTATTTATCCATGAAAAACATGGGAAAAACCCAGAAACACCACGATTTGCAGGTTGGTGGGGGCATAAAGAAAATGAGCGTTTTCAAATGAAGCGTGGATATATTCCCGAGCCAGGTGCTGCAGGATGGCAGTTGAGTAATGCTCCTGTTATTACTATGGCAGCCCATAAGGCCTCTTTGGATATGTTTGACGAGGCAGGTATCGACGCTTTGGTTGCCAAAGGACAAAAACTCAATCGTTTTTTAGAGCAGGTGGTCATAGATGCACAGGCATCCAACTCCAAACTTGCCTTTGAAATCATCACACCTGAAGATCGTGGTTGCCAATTAAGTATGTTAACTAACAAGAATGGGAAGTCACTTTTTGATTATTTGACTGAAAATGATGTAATCACTGACTGGAGAGAACCCAATGTAATTAGACTTGCTCCCGTCCCTTTCTATAATTCATTTATGGATATATGGGAATTTGGAGAGCTACTAAAGAAATTCTAAGATTTTTTTAATTGATAAATCCCGAATACAAAGTCTGAAGAGTTACTTTCTAGGTATTTATCCTCAAATTCAAACAACAAATTAAGAATCTCTTTTTTTTCTGAATCTATTTCTGTGAAATGATGTGAAATGTCTTTCAAGACATGCATGAGTAAATTCCCTCCATATGGTCGTTCTTCAATTGGATTAAAGTGAGTATGTATGGTTGGTAAAATGCTTGCAGAATCAATACATTCAGATGGATCAGCAAGTATCATACGGATTAGACCAGACCCTCGATATCGATTTTTTGTCCACCCTGTTTTGTAGCGTTTTCTGAATTTGGATGGGATTATTTTTAGTCCTTGATTAATGACTTGAATTTGTTGTCTAGGATGTTGAAGTCGAGTTGGACCAACATATTCGTTGATGATAAGGTGACCGCCTGATTTTAATAGGGGAATGATCTTATTTGGAATAAGGGCTGAGATATCATCAAAGTGGTGGAGCGAGGAGTGAAAAAATACAATGTCAAAATTGGACTTAAATGGATATTCAAGAGCATTTGCACATATAAAAGAAATGTTTTTAAGGTTTTTATTTTGAGCAATTTTTTGGGCTTCTTTTAGTCGATTATCTGCAATATCTACACATACGATTTCATCAAAATTAGGATATGAGGCCAGCTCTAATTCGTGACTACATGATCCTGATCCAATAGATAGTATTCGAAGATTTTTTTTATTTTTAAAATAACCATTCATCATAAATGTTTCGTAGGCTACTTTTGGGTTACCAGTGATGAGTTTATTCCAACGTTCTTTAACTTCAGGGATGATCCACCAATTAGAATGCTTGATGGCAGACTTATCAAATGCACTCTTGGTACGGCCAAGCTTATCCAGAGTGAGCTTTGAAAATAGAAAACTTAGTCCACGCTGTTTGCCTTTGGCTAGTACGTCTATGACATCATCTGTGGTAATAAGTCTCATGAATGAGCAAAGGTAATAGCTTTATGAAGAGAAAAATAAGTCTAATATGTTATTGAGCCAGTAACAGAATTTCACTCAAACCATCTTGGATGCTTCCAAACCCTTTGATAGTCAAGATAAGGTGTTTGTTTGATTGGTTAAAACTGAAGTGATTAGGCTTTATGCGAACCATTTCCATGATGTTGCCAAATGTTTTTTCTTGATAAAATTCTTCACCTAAATCATTATTGAAATATAAAAATATATCAGGTCCTCTTGTTTTTAGCTTTTCGGCGTATATGTTTTGGGCAGCAATTTTTAGTCGAATACTCAAAAACAGTTGGGAGACTTCTTTAGGAAGTTTGCCAAATCGATCGATTATCTTTTCCATTGATTGATCCAAATTTTCAACATTTTCTAAGGTACTCAATTGAGTATACAGGTTAATCCTTTCAGCTACATTACTTACATAATTTTCTGGTATTCGAGCATAAAAGTCTGTCTCTACAGTAGAAGTGACTTCTAGTTTTTTAGGTTTGGGCTTACCGTCGACTTTTTCTAGTACTTCTTTGAACTCACCATCTCTTAATTCTTGAATGGCCTCATCCAATATTTTGTGATACATATTGAAGCCTATTTCAGCAATGAAGCCACTTTGTTCAGCTCCCAATAGATTTCCCGCTCCACGGATATCCAAATCCCTCATAGCTACATTAAATCCACTGCCTAGGTCTGAAAATTCTTCAATGGCCTGCAGTCTTCGTCTTCCTTCATCAGGCAGAGTATAAATGGGGGGTGCCAGCAGATAACAGTAGGCTTTAATGTTACTTCTACCTACTCTTCCTCGCATCTGATGCAAGTCGCTAAGTCCAAACATATGTGCATTATTAATGATAATGGTGTTTGCGTTGGGTATGTCCAATCCACTCTCGATGATAGTTGTGGCTACTAACACATTGTACTCACCTTCAATAAATTGAACCATTACTTTTTCTAGTTCATCCCCTTTCATTTGTCCATGACCAACAATTACATTTGCTTGAGGTACTAAGTTTCGAATTCGTTGTGCAATTTCTTGAATGTCCTTTACTCGATTATGAATTACAAAGGCTTGTCCACCACGAGAAATTTCTGCAGAAATTGACTCTTTTATAATTTCGTCATTCCATACTTGTACTTCTGTTTGAACTGGTCTACGATTTGGTGGAGGGGTCTGGATGATACTTAAATCTCTTGCACCCATCAACGAAAAATGGAGTGTTCTTGGAATCGGTGTAGCGGTAAGTGTAAGTGTATCTACATTGGCTCTAAATTCTTTAAGACGTTCTTTAGCACTTACTCCAAATTTTTGTTCTTCATCAATAATGAGCAAGCCTAAGTCTTTGAATTTTGTTTTTTTACTCAGTAACTTGTGTGTTCCAATGATGATATCTAGTTTACCCTCAGCTAGATTATTCATGGTTTGATTTTGTTGTTTTGTCGTACGAAAACGATTGACATAATCCACACTGCATGGGAAATCTCGGAGTCTATCTCGGAATGTTTGATAGTGTTGTTGTGCTAAAATGGTAGTAGGGACTAAAATGGCAACTTGTTTACTGTCAGTCACTGCTTTAAAGGCAGCTCGAATTGCAATTTCGGTCTTTCCAAATCCAACATCACCACAAATGAGACGATCCATTGGATTTGGACTTTCCATATCCTTCTTAAAATCTTCAGTAGCCTTGGCTTGATCTGGTGTATCTTCATATATAAAACTAGCCTCAAGTTCAGTTTGGAGGTAGGTGTCAGGATGAAATTTGAATCCTTTTTCTGCCTTTCTCTTAGCGTATAACTTGATTAGATCTTTGGCGATATCTTTAACTTGGGCTTTAGTTTTGCGTTTTAGATTGGTCCAAGCATCACCCCCTAGTTTGTTTATTTTGGGCGGATTACCACTGTTTCCTTTGTACTTACTGATTTTATAAAGGGATGCAATGTTCACATAGAGTAAGTCATTATTTCTATACTCAATCCGAATAGCATCCTGCATTTTACCTGCCATTTCTATGCGTTGCAAGCCCTTAAACTGCCCAATGCCGTGGTCGATATGAACCACGAAATCTCCAGGGTTCAAGTTTTGCAATTCTTTAAGCGAGATATTACCACTGGTAGAAACTGATTTTCCAGATCTTGCTAGATAGTAGCGATTAAAGATTTGGTGCTCTGTGTATGCTGCAACTTTTAGTGAATGATCAATAAATCCCTCGCTTAAACTTTTGTAAACAGGTTGAAGTTGATACCCAGAATTTAAGTCATCGAATATACTCTCGAGACGTTCAATCTGTTTCGGACTTTCAGAAAAGATAAGGGGCTTATAGCCTTGTTCTTCAAGCGATTTAAAGGTGTCGATAAGTAGGTTAAAGTTTTTATTGATGGGGGCCTGAGGAGCTTGATTAAATTTAAGTTTGATTGAAGGCCTAAAGTGGTATTGACTTCCAAACTCTATTATAGAATTAGATCCAATCTGATTGATAATTTCAGGTAGTTTGAAAAAAATATTGGTTGGGTTATGTTCTTCAGTTGCTTGGGAGCTTACTTTTTCTAATCCTTTTTCAATTTTATTGATGGCTTTAGGTAAGTCTGTGGTGCAAACAATGGTCTTTTTGCCCAGATAGTTGAGAATATGGGTGCCCTCTTGCGTCTGCACACTTTCCGAGACATTAGGGACTACAGTGCCTCTTACCAGTGTTTTAGTACTGAGTTGACTAATAGGGTCAAACTCTCGGATGCTTTCAATTGTTCGACCAAATAATTCAAGTCGAATTGGTAACTCATTGGCATATGAGAATAAGTCAATTATTCCGCCTCTAATGGAGAATTGTCCAGGCTCATAAACAAAATCCTCTCTATAAAAATGGTACTCATTGAGTAATTCAATCAAAAAGTCTAAGTCAACCTCCTCTCCAACTCTAAATGTTAGTTTACTTTTTTTTAGTTGATCTTGATTGATAATTTTTTCAGAAATTGCCTCGGGATAGGTTACGACTATTTTCGGGTGGTCGATATCTGATAATGCATCTAAAACACTAGCGTTGCTTTGTATTTTAGCATTATCGGATTGAGTGAGATTAAAACTTTTTCGGAAGGAATCTTTCCACAAGAATACATAGTTGTGATCCATAAATACTTCAATGTCTGAGTAAATATTCTCAGCATGTTCAAGGTCATCACATATGATAAGTTGACTTCGGTTTGAGGATTTGAGTAATTGAGATAGTACGATTGCTTTAGAAGACCCAATGCAATTTTGAATACCAATTCGTGTTTTCCCAGCTAAAAGCTCATCCTCTAATTCTATAAGAACCGAGTGTTTATCAAAAAGGTGTGCAAATTCTTGGCTGTTCACTTAAAAGGAACGCAAATGTATTGTTTTGGTTATGGTTATATGAGAAATATTAGTCCGAATCTTTAACATTGATGCATTTTTAATAGGGTATTGTAAAACTGGTATTTATTTATGGATAAATCTTTCGTAAATAAAGTGAGCCATAACAAATCACATTTTTATTTTTGTTATAGATATTTTAAAATGTTAAATCATTCATACCTTAGCAATGCAGATGTAGATTCCATTGAACATCTCTACGAACAGTACAAGACAGATAAATCCTCATTGGATGAAAGTTGGCAGCGATTTTTTGAGGGTTTTGATTTAGCCTATGGAGACTTAGGACTGAATGGGGCAGGCGAAGTCGTATCTGAAGATATGATGAAAGAGATTAATGTCCTGAATCTCATTAATAAAGGGTATCGCTCTAGAGGGCATCTTTTTACGAAAACAAATCCTGTAAGAGCCCGTCGAAAATATTCACCAGATTTATCCATTGAGAATTTTGGACTCACTAAATCAGACTTAGATAAAAAATTTAATGCGGGTGTAGCTTTGGGGATTGGTCCTGCAAAACTGAAGGATATTATTGCTCATTGTGAGCAGACCTATTGTGGGAGTATCGGGGTAGAGTATATGTACATGACAAACCCAAAGCAGTTAGAGTGGCTTCAAAGTAGGATGGAACAACGAAAAAATACGCCAAACTTTACAATAGAACAGAAGAAATTAACGCTTGAAAAATTAAATCAAGCAGTTGCTTTCGAGAATTTTTTACATACAAAATATGTGGGACAAAAACGATTTTCACTCGAGGGATTAGAGTCGTTAATACCAGCTTTAGATGCTGCAATTGAATTAGGTTCAGGTCAAGGTGTAGAAGAGTTTGTCATCGGGATGGCTCACCGCGGGAGATTGAATGTTTTAGCCAATATTATGAAAAAAAGTTATGCTGAAATTTTTAATGAATTTGAAGGTAAGGCCTATGAAGATTCAGTATTTGAAGGCGATGTTAAGTACCACTTGGGATATACCAGTTCTGTAACAACCAGTCTTGGTAAGAAGGTTAAACTGAACCTATGTCCTAACCCGAGTCATTTGGAGGCTGTTAATCCAGTAGTTCAAGGTATGACTCGGGCAAAGTTAGACGAACGATATGATAAAGATTTATCGAAAATCACTCCCATATTAATTCATGGTGATGCCGCTATTGCTGGGCAGGGTATCGTTTATGAGGTTATTCAAATGGCTGGATTAGACGGTTATAATGTTGGAGGTACACTTCATCTGGTCACAAATAATCAGATTGGTTTTACGACTAACTATACCGACGCTCGAACATCAATTTACTGCACGGATGTTGCTAAGACCACCAAATGTCCAGTTTTCCATGTTAATGGAGACGACGTTGAAGCAGTGATATACATAATCAAACTTGCACTAGAATACAGGCAAACTTTTAATACGGATGTATTTATTGATATTTTAGGATATCGTAAATATGGTCACAATGAGGGTGATGAGCCAAAATTTACTCAGCCAGTGCTTTACAAAGCGATTGCTAAACATCCTAATCCAAGAGAAATCTATGCGAAAAAACTTAGTGAACAAGGAACGATAGAAGCGAATCTTGCCAAAGAAATGGAGCGTGAATTTAAAAAGATGCTTCAAGAGGACCTAGAAGATGTTCGTGCGGATAAAAAACCTAAAAATAACAATCTACCCAAAAATACTTGGAGCGTTATTAAATCTGGTACAAAAGCAGATTTTGAGCGTTCATTCAAAACTTCAGTTACAAAATCGAGTTTAGAGAAAGTCGCAAATGCAATTACTTCCATTCCAGATAATCATACCCCAATTAAAAAAGTAACCAAACTATATAACGATAGAAAACAAATGATATCGACAGGAGTATATGATTGGGCTATGGGAGAGTTGATGGCTTATGGTTCATTACTTAATGAGGGCTTCCATGTTCGAATGAGTGGACAAGATGTAGAACGAGGAACATTTTCACATAGGCATTCTGTTATTAATATGGAGGATGGAGTTGAAAAATTTATACCACTTAATCATATTTCTTCTGATCAAGCTTCGTTCCATATTCATAACTCGTTATTGTCTGAATACGCAGTATTAGGGTTTGAATATGGATATTCAATTACCAATCCACAGGGATTAACTATATGGGAGGCACAGTTTGGTGATTTCGCCAATGGTTGTCAAGTGATGATTGATCAATTTGTGGCAAGTGGGGAAACTAAATGGGGAAGATACAGTGGATTGGTGATGCTTTTGCCTCACGGATACGAGGGACAAGGTCCAGAACATAGTAGTGCCCGTTTAGAGCGATATCTACAATTATGTGCATCTGCAAATATGCAGGTGATGAATATCACAAACCCTGCGAATTTATTTCATGCTCTTAGACGACAAATTCATAGAGACTTTAGAAAACCATTGGTTATTATGAGTCCTAAAAGTTTGTTGAGACATCCAAAATGTGTGAGTACAACAAAAGATTTTACTAATGGAACATTCCAAGAGGTCATAGATGATAACTATGTAGATTCAAAGAAGGTGAAAAGAGTGAATCTATGCAGTGGTAAAATTTATTACGACCTTTTGCAAAAACAAGAATCAGATAAAAGAAAAGATGTTGCAATCGTCAGAATAGAGCAACTTTATCCAATGCCAGAGTCTCAAATTCAGAAACTTTTCAAGAAATATCCCAAGGCTGAATTCTGTTGGGTGCAGGAAGAACCCAAAAATATGGGTGCATGGATGCATGTTTTACGATATGATTGGGCTAGAAATTTTAAAGAGATTACTCGCAGAAGCAGTGCTAGCCCAGCTACTGGATATGCAGCTGTTCATACTCGCGAACAAAAAGGGATAGTAGACGAGGCATTCGATATTTAAGAAATAAGTCTCAGCAAATTTGCTTTATGTTAAAGGCTTCTTACTCTAGTATATAACCAGATTCCTGCCCAAGTTCCTGCTAATATTTCACCCAAAGGCATTGAAAACCATACTCCATCTAAGCCTATAAAGTTACTTAATAAATACATTAAAGGTATCATAAAAAGACCTTGTCTTGCAAGAGTTAAAATAAGAGCTGGAATGGGTTTGCCGATGGCTTGAAAAAATGCCCCTCCTATGAATCCTATTCCCATTACAGGTAATGAAAGAAAGATTAGCTGCAATACCCTCGGAGTATGATTTAGAAGGTCTTTATCCTCTGTAAAAATTTCAATCAGTTCTTGAGGGAAAACTGTAATGATAGTTAATAATATTATTGAAATAGTTGTGGTCCATTTTATAGCTAACCAAACAGCGTGCCTAACTCTTTGCCAATTTTTAGCACCATAGTTGTAACTGATAATGGGCATTAAACCTTGCATGATTCCAATTATAGGAAATGCAACAAATAATGTGAACCCCCTAATTAATCCGTAAATAGCAATTGCATGAGAACCGCCACTCTGACCCAATGTATTCTCATAGGCTGTAAGCCCCCATTTATTAAGCTGACTATATAGTACAATAGCAAGAATGCTAAACATGCTTTGTCTAACTAGTGTTATTGAACCTATTGAGGTAATTTCTTTTATTAAAACAAAGTCAAGTTTTAAGTCGTCAGGAATTAGTTTTAATTCGCTCCTTCCAGATACAAAAAACCACAAGGTATATAGCCCACTGAGGATGTACCCAGATGAGGTGGCTACAGCTGCACCTGTGATGCCCATATTAAAGTTATATATTAATACATAGTCAAGAATAATATTAGATACTGCTGGGATGATCATGGTCAACATGGCCACTTTGGGCTTACCCTCTGCACGGATTACATTATTAGTCATCATAGCCCACCCTAGAAATGGAAGGCCAACGAGAAGAATGTTGAAGTATTTTTTTGCGAAAGGGATAATCTCGTCATTAGCACCAAAAACTCGTAAGAGCTGTTCTTGGAAAACAAACCCTACCAATACAAAAAAAAGTACGAATCCTAGGGTTAGTTTAATCTGATTCCCAAAAGTTTTTTGGGCTTTAATAGTATCCCCCTCACCTAGTGCTCTGGCAAGTACGGATGAACCGCCTACTCCAATTGCCATTCCAAAAGATGAGATTAGAAATGTTATTGGTAAAACAACTGTAATCGCAGCAATAGCAATCTCTCCTTCCGCATATCGGCTCACAAAAAATACATCCACCATTTGATAAAATGACATCACTAGAAAACCAATGGATGCGGGCAGCGATTGTTGGAGCAAGAGTTTGCTCATTTTCTCTGTTCCCAACTTGTCTGATGTTTTTTTAGTTACTTTCAAAATGAGATGATGCGAAAGTATTAATTTAACCAATATTTGAAGGGTTATTGCTTAAAGATTCGGGATAAGCAAAGGATAGATTACGCAAAATGAAAAAAAAACCGTTGATTTGCAGTAGTGAATTATTTAAGTCATTATTACTTCGATAAAGATGAAAACAACAAGTATTTTAATATAGGTTTGATACTGCCCGATTTAGCAAGATCTCACATTGCTAAATTAAGAATTAATCCATACAAAAACATCACCTTTACTACGAAGGAAATTTCTTCTATGAATGACGGGTGCAATAAGCATTTTGCAAGTGATCGAAAATTTCATAACTGGATGACATTTGTAGAGTTGACCAACAAAGCTACTGACATGATTCGTGAGAGTGGTGACAAGGACATCAACCGAGACTATTTCATCACTCATATCATGGTTGAGATTCTTTTAGACAAAATACTCTTGGATAAAAATCCTACTTTGGCAGATGATTTCTATGCTATGATTAATAGCGTTGAAATGGATTGGATTCTGAAGTTTATGAGATATGCAGGATTACAAGACGATGAATTATGGAAAGGGCAACACCGAAGATTTATGAAGGCAGCATTTTTAAAATCATATACGAGCATTGAGAATGTAATTGCAGCAGTAGAAGGTGTTTGTGCTAATCTAGGAATGATTGAACTTAATGACGAACAACGAAATCTATTAATTGAAATTTGTGAGACAATAGAACCAGAGTTAGCTCGTTCTATTGATGCCTTAGAAATTCAATTATTATAACAAATTTTTTTTACATGAAAGTATCACAAATTAAGTACACGTGTTTTGTGGTATGTATATTGGGTCTGTTTAGTCAAAACGTATTAGCTCAAAGTACACCAAAATATAGCAACGAATTTTTGTCTATAGGTGTGGGTGCAAGATCTTTTGGTATGGCTAATTCTGTTGTAGCAACGGTCGATGATGTTACTGCTGGCTATTGGAACCCCTCTGGGCTCGTTAAACAAAAAGAGAAGTTGCAAGTCAGCTTTATGCATTCTAACTATTTTAGTGGTCTAGCTAACTATGATTATTTAGGCATTAGTACCTTAGTAAATGAAAAATCAGCTTTAAGTTTTTCTATGGTAAGATTTGGGGTGGATAATATTCCTAACACACTAGATTTAATTAGAAATGGACAGATTAATTATGATCGAATTACTAGTTTTAGTGCAGTGGATTATGGGTTCTTTATAAGCTATGCACAGAAGGCTCTCAAAAACGGTTTAAGTTTTGGAGGAAGTGCCAAGATAGTGCACCGACAAGCAGGTGACTTTGCTTCTTCATGGGGGTTTGGGGTTGATATGAGCTCTCGGTATGAATCTAAAAATGATTGGACCTTTGCTTTAATGGCAAGAGATATTACCACTACTTTTAATGCTTGGAGTTATAATTTTACTGATGCCGAAGAAGAAATATTTCTCCAAACAAATAATGAAATACCTCAAAATTCTTTAGAACTTACTTTACCTAAATTTATTTTTGGTGTGGCTAAAAAGATGAATTTTAATAACAAGTTTAGCTTACTTGCCGAAATGAATTTGGATGTGAATACGGATGGAAAGCGAAATACGCTTTTAAAATCGGATTTGGTTAGTGGAGACCCTCATTTAGGACTTGAGTGTGGCTATAAGGAAATTGTGTTTTTGAGAGCTGGAGTAGGAAATATTCAGCAACAAATGGATTTAGACTATAGCGACCAATGGACGTTAATGCCCAATATCGGTGTTGGAATCAAATTTAAACAAGTTGTGTTAGACTATGCACTGAGTGACATTGGAGATCAGAGTGCAGCTCAATACTCACATGTTTTTAGTGTCAGGGCTTCTATAAATCCTGAACGTTAATTTCTATTTAATAAGATTAGCATACTTAATTTTAAACTTTTTTACTTTTGGTCTGATTACCATATTACAGTAGCCATTAGTTGATGAGTTATTGTTATAGTAGTTTTGATGATAATCTTCTGCTGTACTGTAGTTGTATATGGATTCTATTGTGGTGACTATAGGTTCATTCCATAATTTACTAGAATCAATTCTCTTAAGTACATTTTTTGCAATTTCTTTTTGTTGGGAATTGTGATAAAAAATGACTGAACGATATTGTTCTCCAACATCGTTTCCTTGTCTGTTTAGTGTAGTGGGATCATGGACATGAAAGAAAATATCAATAAGCGTTTCAGTTGAAATGATTTTTGGGTCATAAACTAGTTGAGCGACTTCAACTGAACCAGTATTACCTTGACAAACCATTTTATATGTAGGGTTTTTTATTTTACCGCCTGCATAACCACTTTCAACATGAGAGACACCCTTAAGCTTTTGAAAAAGCACTTCAACACACCAGAAGCAACCTGCACCAAATGTTATAGTATCTAGTTCAGTAATTTCTTTTGAGGTAATTATTTCTGGAATGGATTGCTCCTTTGGGACAAATTTCATAGAAATACTATTGACACAGTGACGGGTATTTTTTGCAGTAAAATTCTCTCCAATGAATACATGACCAAGATGTCCTTTACAATTACTACATACAATTTCAGTTCTTCGTCCGTCAGAATCAAGGATTCGATTTACAGCTCCGTCTAATTCATCATCAAAACTCGGCCAGCCACAATTGCTGTTGAACTTTGATGAAGATTTATAAAGTTGTTGATTGCATTGTCTACAGATGTATGTCCCATCTTCATAGTGTTTATTGTATTCGCCTGTATTAGGATACTCTGTACCTTTCTGAAGGATAATTCTTTTTTCGGCTTCCGTTAGTTTATTGTATTCTGTTGTATTGGGTTTTTCTTGATTTGTCATATTTTCAGATCCAATTTGGGCATTGCAAGAAGATACTAATAAAAGAAAAAATAAATAATAAGTATACTTCATACTTATATATACGAATGAAATGTCTCTTTTGATTTGAAAATGCTAAATAGATTTTTTACACCTTAAATGAAATGGGCTCCAAAATTTAATTAATTCAATGAGAATTAGTTTTGAATTTAGAACTATAATATGCTTAAAATCAAAACTTTTTGAGTTTAGTATTTATCTTATCAACTTCTGATTTTTGTTTAGTTATTGTATCCTGCTTTTCGGCTTGGTTTTTAGTGTTTTCTTTAATGTCTTTTTCTCTTTGTACTATCGTTTCGTTAGCATTTTGAATTTCGTTTTCAAATTTTTCTTTATCTCTTTTAAGAACTTTTAATTCTTTTTCTAGTTTCTCTAATTTCTTAGTTTCTTCATTTAGTACAGTTTGAATGGATGCTTTTGCCACACGAGTAGCAAAAGATGTAATTAATTTTTTAGCAGCATCTATTTGTTTGGGATGCATATCGCTGTTTATATAAGAACTGCCCATGTCAAAAAAAACATTCATATATACTCCTTCTGGAGTCTCTTGAAATTGAGAATAAACATTTATTGGTTGCTCCCCGAGAGATGGTATTTGAGCGTCAGGGCTAAGATAGTCAGTTTCCTTTCTAATTTTTTCGTTCTTCGATTCATAGTCTTTCATCAATTTTGACCATGTCTTTATAGTTTCTTTTTGAGAGGTTTCAGGAATCAGAACCTTTAAGCCTCGATTTGTCCCTTGACTCATCGTGGCATTAATTTCTTCAATTTTGCCTATTTGAGCATAAAGGTTGAAGCTAATAAGAAAAAGAATTGCTGTAGTAAAAATGTATTGAATGTGTTTCATAAGTCATAAATTTATTAAAATTCAAATATAAATGAATTTATATTCACATTTCTATATTTGCCCTACCATTCATTAAAAATAAAGTGTAATATGAAATTGCATAACACAATTAATGGGGAACAGTTAAAAGAAAAAATTAAAAGTTGTCATGAATCTCGAACTACGATTTCTTTTTACAAATACGCAAAAATTGCAAATCCTCACCTTTTTAGAGATCATCTTTTTTATCATTGGAATAGCCATAGAGTTTTAGGTAGAATATATGTTGCAAAAGAGGGTATCAATGCTCAATTAAGCGTTCCAACAGAACTTTTGTCAGAATTTAAGTTGGCATTAGATTCAATTTCGTTTTTAGAAAATGTAAGACTTAACTATGCTGTAGATGATGATGGCAAGTCCTTTTTTAAGCTTACGATAAAGGTTAAGAATAAAATTGTAGCTGATGGTTTAAATGATGACTTATTTGATGTTTCTAGGCCAGGTAATTATTTAAAAGTAGAGGAATTTAATAAGCTTACCGATAAGGATGAAACAGTTCTTATTGATATGCGAAATCACTATGAAAGTGAGGTCGGTCATTTTGAGGGGGCTTGGTGTCCAGATGTAGATACTTTTAGAGATCAACTTCCACTTGTTGTTAATGAGTTATCAGATAAAAAGGATAAGCCTATTGTAATGTATTGTACGGGAGGAATTAGATGTGAAAAAGCAAGTGCTTACCTTAAGCATAAGGGTTTTAAGGACGTTTATCATCTTGAAGGTGGAATTATTAAATATGCACGCGATGCCAAAGAGCTTGGTTTAAAGAATAAGTTTATTGGTAAAAACTTTGTTTTTGATGAGCGTATTAATGAGCGTATAAGTGATGATATTATTGCAAAATGCCATCAGTGTGGAGATTCTTTTGATGATCATACTAATTGTGCGAATAAGGCTTGTAATTTATTGTTTATTCAGTGTCCAAAGTGTGCATCCAAGTTCTCGGGTACTTGTTCTGATGAATGTATGGAAATCAACTCATTACCAGAGGAAGAGCAGAGAGAACTCAGAAAAGGGAAAGATACTGGGGTAAGGATATTCAGTAAAGGGCGTTTTAAAAAATAAACCCTTTAATTTATAGGTACATAACTGTTTCTACAGCTTCTATTACACGCTTTGCGTTAGGTAACCAAGTTTCAACTAGGCTAGATGCATAAGGCAACGGTGTATCGAGTGTGGTTACACGCTTGATTGGTGCATCAAGGTGATCAAATACCATTTGACTCATCATATAGCTTATTTCGGAGGAGATAGATGCCAAAGGCCATGCTTCTTCGAGAACAACACATCGATTGGTCTTTTTTATACTATCGGCAATAGTTTGATAGTCGATTGGTCTTACAGATTGTAGATCAATAAGTTCGACATCAATTCCTTTTTCAGCTAATATTTTTACAGATTCTTCTGCTACTCTCATCATTTTTCCAAATGATACAAGCGTTACATCATTACCTGATTTTTGAATATTAGCCTGACCAAGTGGGATGTAGTATTCCTCTTCAGGAACATCATGCTTTAGTCCATACATCTGCTCACTTTCCATGAAAATCACAGGGTCTGGATCAATAATAGCAGATTTTAGTAAACCTTTTGCGTTATATGCGTTAGATAATACAGCAACTTTCAGGCCTGGGCAGTTAGCATACCAGTTTTCAAATGCTTGAGAGTGTTGAGCTCCAAGTTGTCCAGCACTTCCAGTAGGTCCTCTAAAGACCATAGGGCATGTAAATTGTCCGCCACTCATACTATTCATCTTAGCTGCAGCATTAATTACTTGATCAATAGCAACGAGACTAAAGTTAAACGTCATAAATTCGACAATAGGTTTAAGACCATTGGTAGCAGCTCCAGTTGCTATTCCAGCAAATCCTAATTCAGCAATAGGTGTATCAATTACTCTTTTCTCCCCAAATTCGTCAAGCATACCTTGACTTACTTTGTATGCCCCATTGTACTCAGCAACTTCCTCACCCATGAGTAGAATAGAATCATCTTTTCGCATCTCCTCATTCATTGCTTCACGAAGTGCTTCACGTATTTGCAGTTGTCTTGCCATTTTAATCTATATTGAGTGCAAAAATAAGATTATTCACATAGTAAAATAGCACTATTAATAGTGTTTTTTGGAGGATTGGGCTTAATAAAAAGATTACAATTACGTCTAATTATGTTCAGAAGTATAGATTGATTTTTTTAATGATAGTTGATTATTTCTTACTACAACAACCCTTTTTAGTAGTGCCGCATTTTTTGATGGGTTCTTTTGGTTGACAACATTTCATAAGTTGAGCTTGACTCATAGTATTAGCATTGACTTTATTAGTTGAATATCCAATTTTGCTAATCATAGAATGAATGTCATCCAGGGATACTTTTTTGTCGTTGTATCTAACCGTAAGAATCTTAGTTTCTTTGTTCCAATCTGCATGAGAAATTCCAGGAATATCTAATGTTTTTTCAATTTTTTCTTTACAAATTTTACAATTGGCTTTTACCTCAATACGAGAAGTTATATTTTTTGCAAAAAGAACGGTTGAGATAAATAGTAATGTAAATAAAATAGGATGTTTCATGGTGTAAATATATTAAATTTTAAAATGGGGATGAATATTTTTCGTTAGTTAATAGGCTTTCGTCTGTTAGTGTTTTCAAAAAGGCAATTAATGCTTTTTTATGCTCGGAGCTTAAATATACTGAGTCTTTCAACGCGTGTAAATTTGGTGAGTTGGAGAGATCTACTGCACTTTTAGCATTCATGTCACTGAGATAAAATTGTACAACTTCTTCAAGTGTTTTAAACCGACCATCATGCATATAAGGTGCTGTTTTCTCAATATTTCTAAGTGATGTAGTTTTGAATTTATAGTTGTCATTAGGATTTCCAGTAACATCTCCCAAGCCCTTGTCTCCATTGTCTGATAGTCCGTTTGTTAAAAATTCACGACGCATGAATAAGCTATTCCCATGACAATGGAAACAATCTGCACCAAAATTTTGGGGATTATCTGGGTCTACTTCATCTTTGAGTGGTATAGATTCTGAATTAAATACCACTTGACCCACTTTTTCTTCATTTGTAAATGTTTCTAGACCAAGCATCACACGATCAAATTTTGAATCTGCAGATACAATAGATAACATAAATTGCTCTAGAGCTTTGCCGATTATATCTTCATCGAAAGTTGATTCAGAAAAAGCCTTTTGGACATGTTCTTTGTAGAAGGGTGATCGATTCAATTTTAAAATCACTTGATCGATATTCTCATTCATCTCAGTTTCATCAATGATAGGCATGATAGCTTGGTGCCTAAGAATATCTGCCCTTCCATCCCAAAAAAATCCATCAATGTGCCACATTAAATTGTATATAGCCATTGAGTTTCGCTTACCTATAGTCCCTTTAACTCCGACACTGAACTGACGGTTATTGTCTGTAAATGCATTTTCTTGGTTGTGGCAAGAGTTGCAACTTTGTGAGCTATCTGAACTTAAGATGGGATCATAAAAAAGCATTCGGCCCAATTGAACTCCTTCTTCCGTTAAAGGATTGTCACTGGGTATTCTTGGTGGCGGTAAGAGTGAAGTATTATAATTGAAAGAATATGGTGTTGTTTGAAAAGGATTTTGAGGAATTTCGTTGATTACATCTTTACATGATACGAGTGCAATAAACATAAACGATATGACGAAAAACTTCTTCATTAGGTTTTAAAGGCTTTCTATAGAAGATACAGAAAACACATCTTTCATGTTATTGAATAATTTTAGTGTGACAGAATCTTCTACATTATGGGTACTCGATCCATCAATTTCTATAGTGTATAGTTCAGGATTCTGAAATACTTCTTCAATATTATAATTTAAAATAGCATGGATTGCATCATCTCCCTTAGAAAAATTGTAAGGTAATTCAAAATCAACTTTATTCTGTGCACCGGCTAAATGGAAAATAAAACTCTCATTATTAGCTAAGGTTTTCCCTTCGATTGCTGCAAAAATATAGCCACCCTGCCAACTCCAATGTAAAGAGTTATTAATAGGTGATAGAGGGTGATCAGAATTATATTGGTTTGGGTTCCCATGATTAATAATAGAATCTAAGCCGATTGAAAATCCAATGCCAGTATATGGTCCTTTTGGGATATCCGTTAGGGTTAGATTCTTTTTTGAAGATCGAATATCTGCATACAAATACTGATTGTTTAAAGCTATTCTAAAGTCATTTTCATCAATTAGATAAAAGTCTGATAGCAGGTAAGAATATCGGCTAAATTTTACTTGCTCATTGCTGGGCAGCGTATATTCTTCATCAAGTCTAAAGTCATTTGAGCCAAAAAAATGATTGATGGTGATATCCATTGTAGAAACCTCAGTCTTGATTGGGGGGTCAGGCTTGCACCCCATGACTGATATTATAAACCAACTTCCAGTGATGATAAAGATAATTTGTTTCATATTTCTATATTACAAAAGCATAAATAGTGCCATAGATAACATTATTCCATTTTCAATGATTGTAATGTAACTCATAGGAAGATTAAATACAGTTCCTAGACAAGCACATTGAATCTTTGATTTTTGGATAACAGATTTTGAGACACCAATTAACCCTACAAACATAACGATAGCAGTTGTTAAATTTGTTATGTCACTGTCATAAAAGTAAATATATGCAAGGCCTAAACCTAATTCAATAAATGGGTAGATATATCCATAAAACCTAAATCTAGAGGCTATGATATCATAGGATTGATATGCATTTGCAAAGGCAGGAATATCAAGGAGTTTAAAAAATGAAAATATGAGAAAAAAACCAGCCATGAAATTTGCCATCCAAGTTTCCCACAAGAAAATTCCCGAACTTAATTCAATGCTCAAGGTAACAATAGTTAAGTAAAAAAGAATAAGGATGAGTGGTTTATATGGACTTGAAAAAAAGTTCTTTTTTAGTTTACCTATTTTATAATCACCAACTTCAGAAAGCAAGCCTTGAATATTAATTTCGCTCGGAATATCGATTGCTTCGAGTATTGTTGATCCCGTATTTTTATCTATGGTAATTTTGTTTATTGCTGTATTCGTATAGAGTTGTTTTTCAATTTTATTGACACAACTCATGCAAGAAATACCTGAAATTATAATTTCTTTTTTATTCATTTTGATTTAATTCTCCATCGAAAACCGCCATAAATTATTCTTCCAAAAATAGGTCCCCAGACTAATCCCGCATCAAAATTTTCTGAAAATGGTTGAATAGCATCTTGTATGGGGTTTTGTTGTTTATAATTTAATATATTTTCTGCACCAAAGTATAACTCAAATTCCTTTTTAAAAGTTTTACTAATTTGAGCATTTAATAAAAAAAAGTTAGGGGAATACTTATCTTTTATATGCGTTAAATTGTTTACGTAATAAATGGTGTCTCTGCCTCCAGCGATTCGCTGAGGTCCATACCAAGTAAGTGTAGTATTAAACCTCCAATCAGTTCGAGTACTCTGGGTAATATTAATAAAAGCTCGGTCTTTAGATATAAATGGTTTTGGTTTAGTTGTAATGGACGAATTGTTCGACTCATTCTGATATTTAGTCTTGACATCAAACATTCGGTATGCCAAGCGAATCTCTGTCCTTCGAGCAGGCTTTAGGTCTAGTTGGGTCTGAAAACTATTAGCACGAGTGCCATTATTGGTATTGTAGAAATAAGCCTTGCCCATATTTTCACGGTCCATTACTACCTCGTTTTTAAATGTTGTGTTGAAGAAATCAACACCAATTGTAGCAGGCATATAAGCCATTTTAAACTGATGCTCAAAACTTATCCCTGAATTTAACGCTAATTCTTGTTCTAAACCGTATGCATATTGAGAATCTCGCATTCTAAATTCCAAAGTTCTGCCTGAAGCAAATAGCATCTGGTTTTGAGCGAGCGGGTTACTTGTCCTTCTTCCAAGTCCAGTTGATATTCTTATCGATGTTTTATCTTGATTGAAACGATATTTCCCATGGAACCTTGGTGTGAAGGAAAGACCATAAATGCTATTATAGTCTGATCTGAGACCTCCAACAAGACTGAACGTTTCTTTTGGTTTATAAGTATATTCAAAAAATATTCCTGATACAGCTTCTGTTCTTTCAAAACGGAATCCTTCGTATGATTCTTTGGTTTCATCGATTAAGAATGATATACCCGTTTGAAATTGATGGAAACTATTTCCAATGATATTCTCATAAAGTAGATTTACATACCCCTGATTTGTTTGAGCAATATACTGTTTTTGATTATCACCAAATCCATAAGTGCTTGACATTTCAGAGTGGTTTAAGTTATACTGAGAACCAAAACTGCTGTACTCATTTTTTTTAGATGCTTTCCCAAGCTTTGCGAAGAAGTCGACAACTTCTGAGTTAATACCTATTTCATACGGGTTTGGACCAGGGCTTAATGAGCTTGTTTGCCCAGCTTTTTGATGATTGTTATGATAGCTTGCATTTGCAGTACCTTCAAGACCATCTTTAGTGAAAAATTGCCATCGGTTCATGATTTTGAAATCTTCGCTTATTGGCATATCTAAAAATCCATCCTTATTTCTATCAAATTCTAATAATCGGCGACCATATCGAACGAGTATGGATGAAGCAATGTGTTTGCTGATATCTTTGGTGTACATAAAATCTGTTTCAAGTCGTCCACCAGAACTGACAAATTGATCTAGAATAAATTTTTCTGGTCCAAAAGGTTTTTTTAATTCTACATTGATTTGTCCTACAATACTCTCATGGCCATTGACCACACTGCCAGCACCTTTTGTTATTTGTATACCATCTACCCACGCAGCAGGAATATGAGAAAGTCCATAATAGGAATTTAATGTACGAACAGATGGCATGTATTCCCTTCCTATTAGTGTGTAAAATCCGTCCAAACCGAGCATTTTTATCTGTTTTGTTCCTGTAACGGCATCACTAAAACTGACGTCTATTGCAGGGGCATTTTCAAAGCTTTCTGATAGATTGCAACAAGCTGCTTTTTGGAATTCTCTTTCTCCCAAGAGAATGGTAGTTCTTGGACTCAATTTCGATAAACCATACGTGACTCTTCTTGCAATAACTATTGCTGTTTTTAAATTATTTGATTCTTTTAAAATCAGTTTATATACAGAGTCTACTTTAGTAATAAGTATGGTGTCTGGACTGTATGAAGCAAATGAGGCAATGAGTTCATTATTGCCATCTTGGTGAATGATAAACTCGCCTTTTTCATTAGCAAATATGCCTGAGGATTCTCCACTCCAATGGATGAAAGCCCCTGCAGCAGGTTTTTTTTCTTCTAAGATATTAAGGGTTACTGTACCTTTTATTTTTTGATGTTCTTCTTGGGCAGTTACATATAATCCAACCAATATTAAGAACATAGTTAATATGTTTTTCATGTGTATTTTATTAGGTTATTATTAGAATTTAAAGTTTAAAAAAAACTAAATACTAACATAAAAAAACCTGAAAAATACTGGGGTGACTATTAGTGTTGATATAATTTGAATGGACTAATCTGGGCCTATTGCACAGATTAGTTGAAGGGGATGCCTTGAGTTTTAATAATACGGGTAAATTGATTGGGATATCTAATGACTTTTGTGAGGTAAAATCGACTTGATTTGGTGGCAACACGATTAAAACAAAATCATCACAGTTATCTTGATCGATAGTTTTATGACAGGATGTGGAATTAAAATCTTGTGAACAACACGTTTCGTAATCTTTAACACAACATGCATCAACGACCATACTAAATCCAATGCCAGGGAATAACAGTATTAAAGAAAATAATATAGCAGCAATCAATCTCAATCTGTCACAAAGTTAATGATAAATCTGATAATCTAATTTAATGTGCTCAAAATTTATAGGAAAACCCAATACCGAGGAGTCGTTTAAATTGGGTGCGAGGACCTGAACCAACAATTTTATTATCCTTATATAATGGAACAGCTACGTCATTATCATGAATTAAATTGGTATAGAAACTAACACCAATATATTCGGTAAGCTTCATGTTGATCATGGTTTCCCAGTTTACATCAATATTTTCTCGGTTAGCCGTATTTACATCTGTGAAGTTGTTAAAAAGGTTTAAAGTAGAGGTAAGGCTAATTTTTTTAGTGAGGTCTTTTTTAAACTGGGCATTAAATAACGCTCCGAACTCAGCTCTGTATCGGTCGTTATAAAATTGAACTCCGTTATTATCCAATGTTGCAGGAATATATATATTTTTTGCAGCGATTGAATCATCATTGACAAAAGTAAATTTACCTGTAGCTGGAGATACATAAACTGAAAAATAATCAGTAAAATTATAGTTTAAACCAATGGATGTAGTGAGGTATGCAGGGGCTAAAAATTTTGAAATTTCTTCTCGGTCTTTATCATCTTTAGTTGGGTCAGAAAAGTCAAAACCAGGAGCAAACTGAGATTTGAAGTTCAATAAACTTGAATAACTCAATTTATCTGTAATGCCATAGTTTCCTTTGGTCAGAAAATCAATTTTGTCCTCATTTTTTCTAAGTGTTTCTCCTTTATTTTTAATTAATCCATAGGCTAAATCTAGGTTGTTTCTCCATTCAACTTTTCCTTTCTTGTAATTTCGGTAGATGTTACCAATGGCTGTGACAGAATTTGCAGACACACCACCAGCAGCCCAATTAGTGAGCCCTAATGAATTAAAATTTAGGGCACCAAATCCACCCTTTTGCCAGTAGACTGGTGGAGTTAATTGAATAATCTCTTGTTCGATAGTTTTTACCCTTTTTTGAGCTTCTGTAAGTGAAGATTTAGCGTTTTCTAATTCCTGTTTTTTTAGCTGTAATGCGTCGTTTTGTGAAAATACATTAGCAATAAATCCAATAATAATTAATAGTGTTAATAAATGTTTCATGTCTTAAATTGTATTTGAAATGTTTGAGTTTATAATTTATAGAGTTTCAATAATATTTTATTTAATGTTGATATTCAAGCTACTGAAATGATAGGAGGGTGTGATTTTTATCAATTTTATCTTGTTTGTCAATTTGTATTTTATCAATGATACCATCTTGAGGCGATTTGATAGCGTTTTCCATTTTCATAGCTTCTAAGACAATTAATTCTTGTCCTTCGGTTACTTCGTCGCCTTCATTTACCAAAATGTCTAGAACAAGGCCGGGCATGGGTGCTTTAAGGTCTTTTAGTTTCTTCTTATTGTTGTCCATCCCCATTTGTTGGAGTAACCCAGCAAGTTTATTCTGAAGTTGAGTAGTTATGACTCTTCCATTGATCCTCAAGGTAAGTATACCTGTGTGGTTGTCTTTAGCTAAAACTTCAATGTTGAACGATTGATGATTATAAACAAGGTGGTAATTGTTTCCTTCAGTTTTCAAGAGGTCGTGACCAACTTCTAAATTATCAATGGATAGCTTACCTTCAGCTTTCTCAATGTTAAATGAATTGTTGTCTATAATAATCTTAGCCATCAAATTTTAATTTGTTGGTACAAAGTTATTTAAATTAAAAAATAGTACAAATTGGCATCCTGGACATAGAAGAGATCGATTTATTAGTGTGTTTAAAAAAATAGATATTACCTAGTTTTATCTTTTAGATATTGCCAAAAAAAATACCTTTGCTCAACTAAAAATTATGTCAGTATTAGTAAATAAAGATTCTAAGATAATTGTTCAAGGGTTTACAGGTAGTGAGGGTAGTTTTCATGCGGGTCAAATGATTGAATACGGAACTCAAATAGTTGGTGGAGTAACTCCTGGAAAAGGAGGGGCTACTCATCTGGATAAGCCTGTTTTTAATACTGTAGAAGAAGCGGTAAAGCAAACAGGAGCAGATACAAGCATCATTTTTGTTCCACCACCATTTGCCGGAGACGCTATCATGGAAGCAGCAGAGGCTGGTATTGGCGTAATTGTTTGCATTACTGAGGGTATCCCAGTAGCTGATATGGTAAAAGTGAAAGCTTATTTATCCAATACGAATAGCAGATTAATTGGTCCTAATTGTCCCGGTATCATTACAGCGGACGAGGCCAAAGTTGGGATCATGCCTGGCTTTATCTTTAAAAAAGGGAAAATTGGAATTGTATCGAAATCGGGTACATTAACGTATGAAGCAGTTGATCAGGTAGTGAAAGCAGGAATGGGAGTAACAACAGCTGTCGGCATCGGTGGAGACCCTATTATTGGGACATCAATGAAAGATGCTATCGAACTTTTAATGCAAGATGCAGATACGGAAGGTATTGTCATGATTGGTGAAATTGGTGGGAGTATGGAAGCTGAAGCTGCTCGTTATATTAAAGAGTTTGGGACAAAACCTGTAGTAGGGTTTATAGCAGGAGAAACAGCACCTGCAGGAAGAACTATGGGGCATGCTGGAGCTATTGTTGGAGGCGACGAGGACACTGCATCTGCCAAAAAAGCCATTATGAGTGAATGCGGAATTTATGTGGTGGATTCTCCAGCGGGAATCGGATCAAAGATGTCTGATATTCTTAATTAGTAGCTATCAATTTTCTACTTTATCCCTAAGAACTGGGATACTACGCGGTTTTTCTTGACTCACCTTATCGATGATTGCTTTTAAGTGCTCTGGAGTGGTACCGCAACATCCACCAACAATATTCAAAAAACCATTCGATGCAAACTCACCTACTACTTCACTCATACTCTCAGGAGTCTCATCATATTCGCCAAACTCATTTGGTAAACCAGCATTTGGGTGAGCTGATACTCTGCACCAAGCTTTGTCGCTCAGTTCTTTTATGAATGGTCGCATTTGGTCTGCTCCTAATGCACAATTTAATCCTATGCTTAGTGGGTTGGCATGACTAATACTATACCAAAATGCTTCAACTGTTTGACCACTTAATGTTCTGCCACTTGCATCAGTAATGGTACCACTAATCATGATGGGTAAGTCTAATTGTTTTTCTTCTTTGAGTTCTAAAATGGCATAAATTGCTGCCTTGCAATTGAGTGTATCAAATACAGTTTCAATTAAAAATAGATCAACTCCTCCTTCGGCTAAAGCATTTGCCTGCTCTTTGTAAGCAACTACCAACTCATCAAAATCTATTGCTCTGAATCCAGGATTATTTACGTCTGGGGATAAGGAGGTTGTCTTATTGGTAGGACCAATACTCCCAGCGACAAAACGCGGTTTTTCTGGATTTTTTTTGGCAAACTCATCTGCACAAGTTCTTGCCAGTTTTGCAGAAGCAATATTTAGTTCTTTGACTAAATCTTCCATGTGATAATCTGCCATAGATACCGATGTACTGTTAAATGTGTTGGTCTCGATAATGTCTGCACCTGCATCTAAAAATTGGTTGTGAATTTCTGAAATTATATCAGGTTGGGTTATCGACAATAAGTCATTATTACCCTTCAATGGGTGTTCGTATTTTTCAAATCGTTCACCCCGATATTCTTTTTCAGTTAGTTTATGCTTTTGAATCATAGTACCCATGGCACCGTCCAAAAACATAATTCGATTTTCTAAAATTTCCTCAATTTGATGCATTGCTACAAAGTTAATTCAATATGATGGGTTAATGTTTGTATTTTAACCTAGAAATTATTAATGAAAGCGATTTTTTATTAAAAATAAAATGAAGATAATTACACATACTTCTATAGCTAGTTAATTGTTAAGTATTTAATTTGTAGGTGTATGCATGCAAACATTGCAATTGTAGGAGGAGGAATTGTAGGGCTATCAACCGCTTATCATTTGATTCAAAAATATAATGATAAAAAGGTAGTTGTTTTAGAGAAAGAATCAGAATTAGCGTTCCATCAAACGGGGAATAATAGTGGTGTTATTCATTCTGGATTATACTATAAGCCAGGGAGTTTAAAGGCAAAAAATTGTATCGAGGGCTATAAAATGCTCATTGATTTCTGCAATGAAAATGACATTCCTTATGATTTGTGTGGGAAGGTCGTCGTTGCCACCGATAAATCTGAACTTGGTCGATTAAGAGACTTGTACGACCGTGGTAGAGAAAATGGTTTGGAAGGTCTAGAATTACTGGATAAGAATCGATTAAAAGAAATCGAGCCTCATTTAGCTGGAATTCAAGGCATTCGTGTGCCACAAACAGGCATTGTTGATTACCGAGCAGTATGTGTCAAACTTGCCGAGAAGATTAAATCCTTGGGAGGTGAAATACACCTCAACACAATTGTTAGAAGTATTGATGAGAATGAAAATGAAGTACAAATAGTCACCAATAAAAGCTTTGTAGAATGTGATATGGTCATTAATTGTGCTGGGCTATATTCTGATAAAGTCACTTCAATGCACTTAGGGGCTATTGATACAAAAATTATCCCTTTTCGTGGCGAGTATTATGAATTAACAGCTGAGGCAGAACATTTGGTAAAACACTTAATATATCCAGTTCCTGACCCAGCATTCCCATTTTTGGGCGTTCATTTCACACGAATGATATCAGGAGGTATTGAAGCTGGACCTAATGCTGTTTTTGCATTCAAAAAAGAAGGATATAAACGAACAGACTTTGATTTTAAAGAGTTCTTTGCCAGCTTATTATGGCCTGGGTTTCAAAAGGTCATGTTCAAATATTGGAAAACTGGACTTGGTGAAATGTATCGATCTTTTAGCAAGAAGGCGTTCACAAAGGCTCTTCAGCGATTAATCCCTGAAATAAAGGAGGAGCATCTAGTTGAAGCACCAGCAGGTGTTCGAGCACAAGCATGTGATAGAACAGGAGGACTCTTAGATGATTTTAAACTCATAACTGAAAAGAGGGCTATACACGTTATAAATGCACCTAGTCCTGCAGCTACGTCATCTTTGAGTATCGGGAAGACAATCGCAGATCTAGTTAAGTTAGATTAATAATGAAGCAAAGTATAGTGTGATAACTAGTACTAGAATTAGCTTTATAAACGTACCGCTAATGAACCCTAAGAAAGAACCTATACCTGATTTCAAGGCAACCTCATCAGTGTTGCCAGCATATTTTTCACCTAAGTAAGCTCCCACAAATGGTCCTATTATCAATAATAAAACACCAAATCCTGAGGTAAGAATTGTAAGTATTACAGCAGCAACTAATCCATACGTGCTCCCACGAGTTCCCGACGGTGTGCCACCAAATTTTTTGGTACCCCAAACAGGCAGATAGAAATCAAGAACAGTCAATATAATGGTCACGATGCCAATACTTATCAAAACAAAATAATTATTTGTAGACAATTGGACTCCGGGTTCATCAATAAGTAAAAGAATGATTAGCGAGAGATAGGCTATTGGTGGACCAGGTATTCCTGGAACAATGCTGCCCACAAATCCAGTAATGATTAATAGAATGCCTATTATTATAATAGTGAGTTCCATGTCAATTCTATTTTTTAAGTCCAATTACTTTGCCGGACTTGCAAATGATCTAGACTAACTGAAATTAGGAAAGAAGAAAGTAGATAAGAAGTATGTTGTCAAGACCATTATAAAAACAACTTGGAAGATAGAACCTCCGAGAAGTTTTGTCATGGTGGACGAATTATCGCCTTCTGTCATTAATCTTTTCTCAGCCATGTAAGACATTATTCCAACTACAACTAGCAGGACAGGGATGGTGTAAAAAATACTCGCCATGTTTTCGCGAGCATGAGAGTTAAATAGGGCTAGAAATAACGCACCTAACGATAGAATAGCTCCAGGTAATTTGGGTAGTTGAGTCCCCCCAAGTGCTGACCCGATGATTAGAATAGCTAAAACAATTAATATATTTTCCATGGTTTTTATTTAAATCTTTGACTGCAAAAATCTACGATTAATGGAATAAGTCAAGCATGAAATGAAGTATTTTTAAAGTTGTGTAAAAAAACTTTTTAAGCATAGCAAGTATATGTATTGTAATGCTTTGATTACCAGTAGTTTATTTGCTAAATATATGGGGTCTAAATTGATTCATTATTAGGATCAGTATGATAAAATTTAACATATCAACTATCATTACATATCTTCGAAGATGAATGAGGAAAATAACAGTATTATTAATCTTTAGCGTCAGTTTGTGTTGGGGTCAGACCATCACAGATACAATTCAGTTTATGCATTATAATTTGTTGAATTATAGAAACATCACGAATTATTGTACTTCAAGTAATAATAGCCCAACCGACAAGGATGATTATATGAAAACCATTGTCGGGTATTTGATGCCAGACGTCATAACCGTGAATGAAATGGTTGGAGATGGGGGTACTGGTGCTAATCGATTGCTTACCAATGCATTAAACCAAGATGGTAGAAATTTTTATAAACAAGCCAATTATTCTGCTAATTCTAGCTTGTCAAATATGCTTTATTATAACAAGAACAAGTTTAGGTTACTACAACAATTTAAAATTGACAGAGCATTAAACAAGACTCAACTAGTAAGGCAAATTGATGTTTATACGCTTTATTATCTAGACAATTCTGAATTGGAGTTAGGCGATACAAATTACCTTACTATTTATGTAGCTCACTTAAAAGCTGGGAATACTTCTTCAGATGTTTCAGAGAGAGCTCAAGCTACGGAGTCCATTATGGATTACCATTCTATAAATTATAAATCCAATCATAGCTATATTATTTCTGGAGATTTTAATACCTATACAAGTAATGAGCAAGGGTTTATAAATTTAGTAGGTGACCCAAATACATCTATTCGTTTTAAAGATCCAATCAAAAAATCAGGTTCTTGGAATAACAATAGTTCTTTTGCGTCTATTCATACACAAAGTACTCGTGTAAGTAGTAGTTGTCATTCGGGAGGCGGATTAGACGATCGATTTGATTTTGTATTATGTGGTCAAGAAATTATATCTAATGAAAGAGGTTATGGCTATGTAAGCGGAAGTTATGAAGCCTTGGGTAATGATGGCCGCCATTTCAACGCCAATCTAAATTCGGGTTCAAATAGTTCAGTGCCTGTGGATGTTTTAGATGCCTTATATCGAATGAGTGATCATTTGCCTGTTTCAATGCAACTTAAGGTTAATAGAACAACGGCTCATTCAGTAAATTTGGTAAAGGATAACTATTTGATAATGAATAATCCTGTAAGGGATTTGTTGACTTGGAGAATGCAATTACCGATGACGGGATACTTGTCTATTTTAGATATTCATGGAAAGTGTGTTGTCCAAGAAAAAATTGAACCTACTAACTACTGGAACTATATCAATTTATCTACTATTTCTAAAGGATTATACACAATTACGGTTAGTTCAGAGGGTCATCAAATCATTCGCAAGAAACTAGTTAAGCTTTAAATTTAATAAAGTCCTGGCCAAAATGCGTCCTCAAGATGAGTGACTTCAGTTTTGTATTGGTTTTTTATGATTGAAATGATATCATACCTAACCATTAAATCTAAATCATGGTTTAATAAGTAGGCTTCAGTTGCTTGTGCTAATAGTTGTTGTTTTTTTGAAGAAACGCTTTGCTCTGGGTCACCAAACTTCGAAGTATTTCTTGTCTTTACTTCTACAATGACAAGTTGTTTTTCGATTTGAGCAATAATATCAATTTCAGCATGTCCATTTCTGTAGTTACGTTTGATAATAACATACCCTTTGTCAATCAAATGTTTTACTGCAATATCTTCTCCCTCTTGACCTAAAATTTGTTGATGAGTTTTCATGAAAGCGGATTTGAGGTATTGTTAGTTAATAGGATAATTCTCTTAACGCAAGATACGCCATTAATCCAGCCCCAACTTTGAGTGCATCTTCATCAATATCAAAGGTTGGAGTGTGAAGCATGGTCTGATCAAATTTGCTTTGATTTCTAATACCTAATCGATAAAAACTAGCGGGAATTTCTTGAGAATAATAGGCGAAATCCTCACCTGCAGGCCAAAGTTCTAATTCCTCAACATTATCTTTACCTAGATACTCTTTTGCCCAATTCATAGTTTGAGAAGTTAAGTCCTCATCATTTTTAAGGAAAGGATATCCTTTTCTTACTTCAATCTCACATTTAGCCCCATGCATTAGTGCAGTTTCTTCGCCAATCTTTTTGATTAAACTATGAGCTTCATTACGCCAATTTTCGTCATAGGTCCGAAATGTACCTTCCATGTAAACTTCATTTGGTATAATGTTCGTAGCCCCGTTGGCTATGACTTTACCGATGCTGAGAACACTTGGAATACTCGGTTTAGCATGTCTGCTTACTACCGATTGAAGTTGTGTTATGATTTGAGCAGCTATGTACACAGGGTCAATATTTTGGTGAGGATGAGCTCCGTGTCCTCCTTTGCCAATTACTTTGATATAAATTTCGTCAGCACTTGCCATGTAAAGACCACTTCTAAATCCTACTTTACCTGCATCAATAAGAGGCATCACGTGCTGCCCCATGATCTTTTCAACGTTTGGATTTTTTAGTATACCATTTTTAATCATGATACTTGCCCCTCCAGGCAGTCTTTCTTCACCTGGTTGAAAGATGCAACGAATGGTCCCTTCAAATTCATTTTTTAGAGCATCAATTATTTGAATTGCTCCTAACAGACATGTTGTGTGCACATCATGACCACAAGCATGCATGATGCCATCATTTTTAGAGGCGTATTCTTTTCCAGTTTTTTCGTGAATTGGGAGTGCATCAATATCACCTCTTAAGGCTATAACCTTGGATTGAGGATTTTGTCCCTCAATATCAATGTATCCACCTGTTTCAGTTATCTGTTGAAGGTCGTATCCGAGAGTTTTCAATTTTTCAGCAATAAATTTAGTGGTTTCAAATTCTTCAAAACTTAGTTCTGGGTGGCTGTGCAAATGTCTTCTTATAGCAACTAGTTCTTCAAAATTTGATTCTACTTGATGTTTGATCTTATCGGATAGATTCATGGTTCAAAGGTAAATAATTTGTTTTTTAGTGGGGATGATAATATCTCTCCACATTATTATCATGTTTAAAAGCAATTCATTTCATTTGTAGTGAATTGATATCACAACAAGTCATTGATAAAATTTTTGATGTAGCTCCCATTGAGGAAGTTGTTGGTGAGTTTGTTACCCTCAAAAGAGCTGGGGCTAACTATAAAGGACTTTGTCCGTTTCACGATGATAAGAGCCCGAGTATGAGTGTTTCCCCAAGCAAGGGGATATTCAAATGTTTTAGTTGTGGTGAAGGAGGGAATATTTTCCAATTCATTATGCAGCATGAGGGGTTATCCTATCCGTTAGCGATTAAGTTTTTAGCCGAAAAGTATAATATTGAAATTGAAGAGGGGCAAATTGATGTAGATGAACTGAAGGAGGAAGCTCGAGTTAAAGAGGGTGTTTATGCATGTCTGGAATTCGCTAAAAATCATTTTTATGAGCGATTAAATTCCAGTCAGGATGGGAAGGTGATATATAAACCCTATTTGACAGAACGAGGGATTAACCAACAAACAATTGATGAATTTCACATTGGGTTTAGTGGAACTCAACGAGACCATCTTTTACATGAAGGAATAAAGAATGGCTACACATCTCAACAACTTTATGATGCTGGATTGGTCAAAAAAATCAATGATGACCAGGGAATCATTGAGTCAAATCTCAGAGACACGTTTCTAGATAGGATAGTTTTTCCGATATTTAGTGTATCGGGTAAAGTTTTAGGATTTGGTGGTAGAATTATAAAGAAGGACACTAAGGCTCCTAAATATCTTAACAGCCCCGAAACGGTTGTTTACGAAAAAAGGAAAGAGCTCTATGGACTCAGTGTTTGCAAACAATCGATTAGAAAGAACGATGCCGTATTTCTGGTTGAAGGATATATGGACGTAGTGAGTCTGCATCAGAGTGGAGTTGATAATGTTGTGGCCGCAAGTGGTACAGCCTTTACCGAGGAACAAGCTAGACTAATCAAGCGATTTACCCATAATGTCACGATGCTTTTTGATGGGGATGAGGCTGGAGTAAACGCAAGTTTGAAACATATTCAAACTCTTTTGGCAGCTGATATTAATGTTCAGGTAGTCCTCTTCCCAGCAGAAGAAGATCCCGACAGTTTTATTCAAAAAAGAGGAAGTACTGCATTTAACCAGTATGTAAGTGACACATCTAAAAATTTTGTAGAGCTCATTCAAGCGGTTAAGCTCGCAAAGAATCCTTCAGATCCAATTCAGAAGGCAGAAGCAGCTCGATTGGTAGCAGAAAACATTGCTGCATTACCCGACCCTCTTAAACGAGCAGCTTTTATTACAGAGACATCCAATAATTTAGATATTCCAGAGCGAATAATCATTGCAGAGGTTAATAAGTTTCGGGTTAATAATCGCAAACTAAAAGACCGAGAAGAACGGAGAGTTCAACATGAAAATAAATCGGCTATCCCAGAGGGACCTCCACCAGGATTTGAATACCAGCCCGGTTACAAACAAAGTAATTCACCTGATTTAGCGGATCATAAAAACTATCAAGAGGAGGAGTTATTGAAAACATTAATTCTACATGCAGACAAAGAATTTAGTGAAGAAATGACTGTGGCTGAATTCATTTTCAATGAGTTTGAAGAAGAACAAATCTGGCCTATTTCCAAGGATCTTAGACAAATTTTTAGAGATGCATATGCTCATTTAAAAGAACACAAAGTATTAAATGAACTTTATTTTATACGAAATGCAAAGTCTAGTAAAATTGCTGCGGAGGTTCTCTCTGTAAGACATAACTTGAGTAAAGGTTGGGAAGATAATTATGAAAAATTTGTTAAATCTGACCAGGAAAACTATAAAAGTCATGTGATTGATAATTTAAATTATCTTAAACTCAAACACATTGATTTGTTGATGAAGGAAAACCAAGAGAAATTAAAAATTGCTGAATCAGATGAGGATATTATGGTATTGCAACAGATTCACGATAATTTATTGAAGATTCGTCGAAAAATTACGGATCAAAGTGGGACCGTAATTTCATAAAAAATCAACATGTTAAAAGACTGGGTATTTCATTTTTGTAGAAACTCTCTAAGATTACCTTTAGGTGGATTTGTTCGAAAAGTTCATTTTGATGGACTCGAAAATTTCCCAAAAGATAAGCCAGTTCTTCTTGCGGGGAACCATCCAAATTCCTTTTTAGATGGGGTCGTTTATCAGCATATGAGTGGTCGAAAAATATATACGCTCACCCGTGGTGATGTTTTTTTAAAACCCATTGCCAATTACTTTTTAAGGAGCATGTGTCTGAGGCCTATTTTTAGAGCAAGAGACGCAAATTCTGCGGTGGCACGTAAAGGAAATAGTCAGACAATGGATGAGTTATATGACTTATTCAGAAAGAATAAAACCATACTTATTTTTTCAGAAGGAAGTTCTTTTCCAGAAAAAGGTGTTCGTAGATTAAGAAAGGGTACAGGTCATATTGCAATTGATATGGTGAAAAGAAGTGATTACAATCTTGATCTTCATGTTGTTCCAACAGCATTAAATTATTCTAGGTTTGGTTCTTTGATGCAGACCATTCATGTTTCATTTGAGAAACCAATTGTTGTGAAGGAGTACAAAGAAGCTATTGAAGAAAATGAGAAGAAAGTTGCTGAACAATTTACCAATCAGCTACAGGAATCGTTGGAGAATAATGTTGTTATAACTAAAGGAGATTATTCTGAGGAAAAAGAATTTTTACACGAAGTCATAATCAATGAAAATTATCGTCCTTTCACATTTAAATCTTATGATACTTGGAAATTATCAATAGCTAAGCTTAATTCAATAAATGAACAAATGGCATCAAAAGTTCGCGATTATAAACAAGCAATTTTAAACGAAGGTGTTGATGACGCGAACGTTGGAGGTAGATCGTTTGATGCAATTTCTGTATTTATTGCTCTTTTTACATTTGGTGTAAGTTTACCTGTTTATGCTATTTGGTGGATAATGTGGAAGTTCTCTATGACTTTTATCGATAAAAAAATCAAGAATATTATTTTCCATGACTCACTAAAAGTTGGACTTGTAATGGTTTTATCCTTGGTACTGGTATCGGGACTTGCTGTTGCTTTTTTTAATCTGTTTTCTCCTTTATGGGCTACACTATTGCTATTAGGATCAATATACGGTGGGGTATGCTGGTTTAGACTGGTTGACTTGCTTCCATATTTTTGGAATCAACTTGCATGGTTTGGCTTGAAGGAAGATGTTAAAAACGATTTATCAAAAAAGCGAGAGGCAATTATTCAGGCTATTTCATAAATTAAATTTATGGATGAGCGATTACAATCTTTTTTGTAATTACTTGATTTTCATTAAATATCTCTAAAAAGTAAGTGCCGTTTTGTAAGGATGCCGTTGGGATATCATTTTGCTTATAGGAAGCTATTTTTACCCCAGATAATGAGTAGATATTTACTTGGTCTATTTTGCCTTTTATACGTATATATTCGTTGGCTGGATTAGGATAAATTTCTAGCTCAAACAAACCCTTATTACGAACATTAGCAACTGGATTGTCAGTTAAATCCGCAGTCCATATACCTCGGCCGTGGGTATAGATAAATAATTTTCTATCACTACTTCTCAAACGAATTTGGTCAATTGGTACGTTGGGTAGGCGTGTTTCTTTTTGCCAACTTGCCCCAGCATTAAGAGAAGTGTATAACCCATAGTCAGTTCCAATTAATATATGCTCACTCATGTCTGGATCTACTTCAATCCAGTTTACGGGTAAACTCTCAGGAAGATTCGCACTAATGTCGTCCCAGATTGGCATATCTGAAGTGGCATTTCGAATTCTCCATATTCTTGATTTATTTCTGACATTCACTAACCCACAATAAATAGTGCTGTCGCTATTTGGATCAACTTCGACACATCCTATGGTACTCCCAAGAAAATCGGGATACTGAGTGGTCCACATACTTACTTCACTGTTAGGCTGAGCAGTTGCGGCATTATCTATGCGATATAATTGAGAGGCTGTACCACCGATATAGGCAATAGGATCGGTTGAATTACTTAATCCAACAGCATATGAATCTCCTAACAAATCAGAAGTCAGTGCAATCCAGTTATTACCACCATCAGTTGATCGATAAGTAGCTCTTTTTGTTGGCACATAGATTTGGTCACCATTCAAATTATTTATCTCAAATGGATTGATAAACCATACCCCATCATTACCTCCAACAGCATTTCTTATATCCCTACTAATATTCCTTATTCCAGTATTGCTTTGTCTTCTCATATTGAGGTATTGAGAAGATACATATCGGATACGATCATCCTGTTGATTTACTGCACAAAACGCACCATCACCGCCATTTATATTGCTGAATATTTGATTGCCCTCGTTACTAAAACGAGTTCCGTTATCTTGAGTCCCTCCAATAATTGATTCGCTAGTGGGGTAATAATGACCAGCATAAAACTGCGTGACATTCAAGCCATTATTCAAATCCTCGTATCGAGACATATTGTTTTTATTGAAACGACTAACACCTGCATCATTACCGATTAAAAACTCATTATCGTTAATCCAGCTTACTTCGTGGTAATCTGCATGAGGGTCTGCCATATCCAACCATGATGAACCACTATTTTTAGAGTATATTGGGTCCACACATAAGCTAGCAATAAAATTAGAATCTGCAGGTGCGGTAGATATTTTAAAACAGTACCACGCTTGAGCATAGCTAACACTCGATGGTGGGTTTGGAAGGCGATTCCAAGTTTCTCCTCCATTTGATGTTTTGTATATCCCATACAAGCTAAATCGGTCTGCTCCACCTAACTGTGCATACATTACTTTAGGGAAATCTCTACAGTAATCAAAGCTGACTCGAGTGTACCCACTAGAGGGCCATTCTCCTCCATTGAGTCTTTTTGATTCTAATGTTCTTTCATGTATTTCAACAACACCCACACCAGACATAGCAATCATGATAGTACTGTCATCCTTTACCTCTATCTCATTTATTTGGATAGATGTAGAATAGATTTTTGAGAAATTTTGACCAGCATCAGTACTTCTCCATAACCCTTTATTATGAGTTGCAACATAGATTGTGCTATCTAAAACTAGTGAATGCTCAATGTCCCAAATACCTGAGGCAAAATCAGTCGTCATGGTATGTTCTAAGTGTTCAAATGATTTGGCTCCATCTTCTGACTTAAAAATACCAAGACCACCTAAATCTGCACTATTCCCATAACTTTCGCCTGTTCCATAATAAAATAAAGTGGGATTGAATGGGCTTTGTGTTAAACAAGTAGCTGATAATGTAGGGGCATAGTCATCTACGATTTTCCATGAACCGCCTCTGTTTTCCGATACCCATATTCCTCCAGATACTCCAGCACATATGTATCGGTTTGGATTATTATTATCTATAAGAATGGATCGTGTTCTACCACCTACATTGAATGGACCAATTTCTTTAATATTTTCCATGTCATTCATTGCCTTTTTATACAACAATTGATTGTCTTGGTCGGCTTTGTACCATTTCATGGTTAGGCCGTGTGGTATTTTACCGTTTTCATCTCCTTTTAGCTTCACATATTGTTTGAACCAACCTGGGTGATTATCCAATTCAGTAGATGAGGGCTTGTCTTCTTGTGAGTTCAAGAAAATAATCGAAAGCACAGATGTTAAGCCAACTAAAAGTGTTAAATAGGTAAATTTAAGTTTCATTTTGAATTATTTCTTCTTGTTCAATCCCATACTCTTAACCATCCAACGAGGTAAAGGTTTTAGAGCGTCTCTTTTCCGAATGTCGAGGTACCAACCAATTTTTTTCAGTATAGGTATTTTGTGTGTTTCAACAAATTCAATTAGTGTACCATCAGGGTCTTCAATGTATGAAAAATGCCCTGCCGCTTCCCCCATGTCAAATGAGTTGGCACTATCCACTGTAAATGGATGACCAGCCTCTTTGCATTCTTCTCTTAACGCTTCCATGCCAACAACATCAAAACAGAGATGAATAAATCCAAGATCTCCCCAATATCGGTCCTGGTAAATATTTTTTCCTGTTTCAGTGAGGTTTTGGATGAGTTCTACTTGAGAAGCACCCAGTAGTTGACTAAAACTCCCTTTTCTATTTTTACTATGCGATAAGATGACTCTTTTGTATTGATGTTTCTTTGGATTTAACGGTGTTAGATCATTAAAATTGCCTTCACCTTGCCATTCAATTGTATCATATCCAAGTATGTTTTTATAAAATTGGATGGATTTTTCAATATCCGTTACCCCAATTATAGCACCAAAAACTCCACCAGTGTCATTTGAGTTTTTAGAAAACCAGTTATCCGATTCTATTACTTGAAATGTATTCCCATAGGGATCTTTGACCCAAAAATATGGTGTCCCATGTGGTGCTTTTTCAATTTCTTTAGATAGAAGATAGGTTTTATCAAAATTTCTGAAAGACGATTGGATATCTCTTGTTTTCATCTTACAAACGTTGATACCCAAATCACCTAGCATCGGTTGAAATGACGCAGGTTGAGGTTTTCGGCTGGTGTATTGCCATATTTCAAAACCGCCTCCTCCTTGCATATTAAGTGCAAGCACTGCATGCCTGTCATGTGGTTGACCACCTGTGTAGGGTAGCATGAGTTCGGCAGTTGCCGCTTCTTCAAAGACAGGAATGTTCATGCTAAAATTATTTCTGTACCAAGTCCATGCTTCATGAACGTCAGGGATACCTATCCCCATTTGCTGAATACCGCTGATTTCTTTTTCCAAGGTAGCGAATTTACCGAATCATAACTCGCTACCCAAATTCAATTCTAATGGAGCTATTTTGGGTTGACTCGCTTTGCAATTTGACGAAAAAGAAAAGGAAAATATCTTTTAATATAGACAAGTAGAATTTCATTACCCCCGATATATAATTCGAATTTTTTCTTAGAGAGTCCTCGAACAATTTTTGAAGCACATTTTTCGACGGGAATACCATGGAGTTGTCCTTGATCCATTTGATTATGAGATTCTCCCGAACCTGTAAGAGCATGCTTGCTAATGTCGGTTTTAATTCTTCCTGGGCAGACAATCATTACATGCAGTGGAGTGTCTTTTAGTTCAAGACTCAGAGACTCATAAAATCCGTGTAACGCATGTTTTGATGCAGAATAATAGGAACGCAATGGAAATCCAAATTTTCCAGCGGCACTACTCATGGCAACAATGCTCCCTTGATTTGCATCAAGCATCATAGGTAGCACAGCTTTTGTAAGGTGAACACTCCCAAAAAAATTGACCTCCATCAAAGCTCTACCTACTTCATTCGTTGTCTCGGTTACTGTTGCTCGCTGACTAATTCCTGCATTGTTAATGAGAATATCGACTCTTCCAAACGTGGATTGAATTGTTGATACTGCTTGATTTATCTGCTTTTCTTGAGTGACATCCAATGGTAGGATATATGGATTCAGAATATCTTTAGAAACAGCTTCTAATTGAGCTTTATTTCTTCCTGACAACACAATCGTATGGTCCGAATGACTATATGACTCAGCCAATGCTCGGCCGATACCACTTCCTGCTCCTGTAATCCAGATTATCTTTTTCATTTACTGTGTGTGGATTAACAAATATTCATCAAAAAATTGATAATCTAGCTTCATTGTTTTTTCGTATTCGTTTTTTGATATGTTGCCTTGTAATACTCCTTTATGTTGGAATGGTTCGAATCGCAATCGAAGATTTGCTTTAAAATCTAATGCTTTTAAGCCATAATACTTGTACATGGCTTCTTTGGCACACCAGACCATATACATACCCTTTAATCCAGATTCAGTAAACGCCATTTCGTCCTCACGAATAAACTTGTGTTTTATCCGTTCAATACGGTCTGTTATTTGTTCGATATCTATACCACATTGGCGATTTTCAGTGTACATAAAACCAGCGTATTCTCCAGCATGAGTGATGGAAATGGGATAGTCTTTACTTACAAAATAGGGCTTGCCGTATTCATCTTTCTCAATGATGTCAAAATCGGGGCAGACAGTATGTGCTAAAACTCTAGCAGCAACATTATGCTTACTCATAGAGTAAATGTCTAGCTTTGCTTTCCAATCTTCTGGCAATAGGTTAAACAGTTCTTCTTTGGTTTCTTCAATTCGCCAAAGTGCAACCATTCCATTATTTATATGTTTCTTTGAATGTAGTGGCAATCCAATCTAAAATAAACATAACAAAAGTAGCACAATTAAAAGGTCACCAAGATGCTATTTATGATTTTGTGGTTGATTTTGAAAGAAGATATATCTATTCGGCGGGTGCAGAGGGATACGTCGTTCGGTGGGATATCGATTCCCCAGCTAGTGGTAAATTAATTATGCAGACGGGGGAGCCAATTTATAGCATTCATCAGAAAAATAATATTCTTCTTGTTGGTGGTCGTTCGGGTACTATTTATCAGGTTGATCTTCAAAAAAAATCCCTCCTTCAATCAGACAAAAAACATCAAGGAGGAATCTTTATAATAACCGATGAGTATAGTGGGGGCGAGGATGGTTGTATAATTAATCATGTTACCTCGCATAGGGAGAAAATTTCCACTCAGAGTCTGCGGTCGGTGGTTCATGGTAAATCTTCAATTTTTATAGGGTCTTCGGACTCCAATATTTATCAATTGGACAAAGAAACCTACCAAATGGAACGTGTGTTAAAGGGGCATACTAATTCTGTTTTTGGTTTAGCACTGGTAGATGATGCCACACTAGTTAGTACGGGTAGAGATGCTCAGATATTAGCTCATGACTTGCATTTAAATAAAGTGGTTCATCGGGTGCCAGCTCATTTATATCAAGCAAAAAATCTCAGTTGGAATGGCCAATTCCTACTGAGTTGTAGTATGGATAAAACCATAAAAATGTGGGATGATCAATTGAACTTACTCAAGGTCGTTGATTATGATCGCTACCAGGGGCACACAAACTGCATTAACAAGACGCTATGGATAGACGAAAATATGTTTGTAAGTTGTAGCGATGACAGAACCCTTGTATTTTGGAAAGTAGAAATTATGGATTAAAATTGACCCAATCAAAACACCATGATACTAAGTGACGTACGAATTTTAGAGGAAATTGAAAAAGGAACCATCTTAATCGAGCCATTCAACCGCGATGATTTAGGTACCAATAGCTACGATGTGCACTTAGGTAAGCACTTAGCCTGTTACTCTAGTCGGGTTTTGGATGCTAGAGAGCATAACAAAATTGAGCATTTCGAAATACCTCTAGATGGCTTTGTACTTCAGCCTGGCGTATTGTATCTCGGAGTAACCGAAGAATATACCGAAACCCATGCACACATACCATTTTTGGAGGGCAAGAGTAGTACTGGTCGATTAGGAATTGATATTCATGCTACTGCTGGAAAAGGAGATGTAGGGTTTTGTAATACATGGACGTTGGAAATTAGTGTAACTCAACCTGTACGGGTGTATAGAAGTATGCCTATTGGGCAGTTGATTTATTTTGTGGTGGAAGGAGAAATTGAAACCTACTACAACAAAAAGAAAAACGCGAAATATAATAAACGTACCATCAAGCCAGTAGAGAGCATGATGTGGAAGAATAAGTTTTAGAGAGATTGATTTTAGCTCACCAGCGTACCAACCGACTCGCCATTTACGATTTGGGCAAGGTTGCCAGGCTTATTCATGTCGAATACAATGATAGGAAGCGAGTTTTCTTGGCATAGGGTAAACGCGGTCATGTCCATGACTTTCAAATTCCGTTGGATGACATCTGTGAAACTGATTTTGTCATAACGTGTAGCATTAGCATCTTTTTCGGGATCAGCAGTATAAATGCCATCTACTCGTGTGCCTTTAAGAATGACATCGGCTTCTATTTCAACAGCACGCAAACTAGCAGCCGTATCCGTTGTAAAATAGGGATTTCCAGTACCAGCACCAAAAATAACAACCCGCCCTTTTTCCAAATGTCGAATGGCACGTCTTCGAATGAAAGGTTCAGCTATTTGCTCCATTTTGATAGCACTTGTAAGGCGAGTGTAAACTCCTTCGTTTTCGAGGGCACTTTGCAATGCCATTGCGTTAATAACGGTGGCTAGCATACCCATATAATCGGCATTTGCTCGGTCTTTCATTCCACCTTCAACACCACTTACTCCTCTAAATATATTGCCTCCTCCGATGACAATAGCTACTTCAATACCCAAGTCTACTACTGATTTTATTTCTTTAGCGTACATAGAAAGCACACTGCTATCAATTCCGAACTCTTTATCGCCGAGAAGAGCCTCGCCACTTAGTTTTAATAAAATTCTTTTGTAAGACATGGATATATTTGATTGCCAAAATTAAGCGTATTAATGACAAATTGGAAATAAAAAAAGCCCTCCATCAAAAATGGAGGGCTTTTAGTATGTTGTCTTGGTTGAGTTAAGCTCCTAATTGGAAACGCTCAAATGACTTTACTTCTAAATCTGGACTTACAGACTCAAGGAAGGCAGACACAGTCATTGAACCATCTTTAACATAAGATTGGTTCATTAACGTGTTGTCTTTGAAAAAACGTTTCAATTTACCTTGGGCAATTCGATCTAACATTTCTTCAGGCTTACCTTCTTGCTTGGCAATATCTCTACCAATTTCAAGCTCTTTGTCTTTAACTTCTTGAGAAACAGCATTCTCATCAACTGCAATAGGGTTCATTGCTGCGATTTGCATAGCGAGATCTCTACCTGCTTGCAATGCATCATCTGATGCAGAGTTTAGAGCAACCAGTACACCAATTCGGTTTGCACCGTGGTTGTATGCAGCTACACCTTCAGAAGATAGTAGAGCATAATTAGATACTTCTACTTTTTCGCCAATGACAGCAGTTTTATCAACGCATATTTCACCAAGGGTTTTACCTTCAAAGGCAGCACCTAGAAGGGCATCTTTGTCAGCAAATTGGTTAGTTAATGCAAAGTCTGCAACTTGGTTAGCAAATGCAACGAAGTCATCATTTTTAGCAACGAAGTCAGTTTCGCAATTTACTTCAACAACAATTCCGTAGGTATTGTCATAGGAAGACTTAGCAATCGAAAGACCTTCTGCAGCTTCTCTATCCGCTCTTTTAGCAGCTTTAGCTGCTCCTTTTTTTCTAAGGATGTCAACGGCTCCATCCATATCTCCGTTTGATTCTTGCAATGCTTTTTTGCAATCCATCATACCGGCACCGGTCATTTGTCTGAGTTTATTTACTGCAGACGCTGTAATGGTTGTCATGATCTATAAAATAAAAATGGGTTTAAATTAAAAACTAGTCCTATTATGCTTTTTCAGAAGTTTCTTCCGCTGTTTTTTCGGCAACTACTTCATCCTTTTTAGCTTGTTCCTTAGCTTGAGCTCTTTCCTGAAGACCAGCAGCAATCGCATCTGTTACTTCATTACAAAGAATGTGTAGTGATTTTGCTGAATCATCATTTCCAGGAATAGGGAAATCAACTTTAGTTGGATCAGAATTGGTATCAACAATCGCAAAGATTGGGATATTCAACTTCTGAGCTTCTTTAATTGCAATGTGTTCACGCTTGATATCTACTACAAAAAGAGCTGATGGGATACGATTTAAATTTTCGATACCTCCAAGTACACGAGATAATTTTTCTTGCTCACGTGTTTTCATTAAACGCTCTTTTTTGTTCATGTTCTCAAATGTTCCATCGGTTTTCATTTTTTCGATGGCTTGCATTTTTTTGATAGATTTACGAACAGTTGCAAAGTTTGTAAGCATTCCTCCTAGCCATCTTTGAGAAACAAAAGGCATATTAACTCTACGAGCATTCTCCTCTAAAATTTCTTTGGCTTGTTTTTTGGTAGCAACAAACATCACCTTACGCCCAGTTCGGGCAATATTTTGAATAGCATGCTTAGCTTCCTCAAGTTTAGATGAGGTTTTGTTAAGATCTATAATGTGAATTCCGTTTTGCTCCATGAAAATGTATGGGGCCATTTTAGGATTCCACTTACTTGTGAGGTGTCCGAAATGTACACCTGCTTCTAATAATTTTTCTGTACTAACTGCCATTCTATTAACGCTTACTAAATTGTGTTTTCTTTCTTGCTTTTGGTTGACCAGCTTTTTTACGCTCAACAGAACGTGAGTCGCGAGTCATTAACCCTTTTGCTCTAAGGGCTGGTTTGTGCTCTGGATCTACTTCTACTAATGCTCTTGCAATGGCAAGTTTGATAGCATCTGCTTGTCCAGTGGTACCACCACCATCTACATTAACTTGTATATCATATTTACCCGCAGCATCACAAGTTGTGAGCGGAAGGTTTACATAATATACGGATTCTTGAGAAGCAAAGTACTCTTCTAACGGTCGTTCATTAACCGTTATAGCACCTTTACCTTCACTCATGTATACACGAGCTACTGATGATTTTCTTCTCCCAATTGTGTTTATAACGTCCATATAATAATTAAATCTCTACTTTGGTTGGTTTTTGTGCTGCATGTGGGTGTTCAGACCCAGTAAATACATGCATATTGGTAAATAATTTTCTACCTAACCTATTTTTTGGTAGCATCCCTTTCACACCTCGTTCAATAAGACTGATTGGCTTTTTAGCTAACAAATCTTTTGCTAGTGTTACTCTTCTACCACCTGGATAACCACTGAATGTTTCATATTCTTTAGTTTCCATTTTGTTGCCTGTAAAAGTGACTTTTTCGGCATTGATAACGATAACATGGTCACCACAATCAACATGTGGGGTGTAGTTTGTCTTGTTTTTGCCTCTTAATATTTTAGCAACTTCAGAGCAAAAACGACCTAGCGTTTTTCCTTCTGCATCAACGACAACCCACTGTTTATCAACAGTTTTGCTGTTAGCTGATATGGTTTTGTATGATAATGTATCCACAATAAAATTATTTTATTCTTGAAAATAGGGCTGCAAATGTAACTTTTTGCTCTATAAATTCAAATAATTCAAGTCAATTTATATCTAAAGATACCGTACTATCTTTTGAGTTAGTTTGTTTTCAGTAGGGGGCTAAATTTTAAATGAAATTAATCTAGTCTTTTTGAGTCAAATTTTATTATTCTGCGGTTAGTTCTCCCAGCTGAATTTGTAGACCATCGATTTTATCAGATACGGGAATTTGACACATTAGTCTACTTCCGTTAATATCAAGAACAAAAGCCTCGTCAAGCATGGCTTCCTCGTCCTCACTCATTTCTGGAAGTGGGTGATTGCTCTTCACCAAGCAATTGCATGTAGCACACATGGCCATACCTCCGCATGTGGCTTTTATGGGAATCTCATTAGCTCGAATAGCCTCCATCACATTCAGATTCATATCTGTAGGGGCCGAAATTTGGTGTTCTTCTCCAGAGAGGTCAGTTACATGAATGGTTACTAAATCTTCCACACTGCAAAAATAATCAAGTCATGATGTGTTATTGACTTTTATCATTTACCAATTTTAGTTTAACGGAATTAAGCAGTATGAAAAAAATAATTTTTGTATTAGCTGCGAGTATTTTATGGTTACCCTATTTGAAAGCGGTCGAGAAAGAGACCATAGTTAAAGATCAGATTAAAAGTGTAACCGTTTTTATGCAAAATGCCCAATTGTTCAAACAGGCATATGCATCAATCCCTAAAGGAACTTCCCATTTTATTTTTAATGATGTATCTCCATACATCAACAAGGCAAGCATACAAGCTGCAGGAATAGGGAAATTCACAATTTTAAATACCCAATATAGATATTACATGGAAGCACCTAATGCCCAAAAGAGTATAGTGTCACCTAAATTTTTGGAACGAGAAAAAGTTTTACAGGACTCATTGCAGCATAGTCAATTAAGGATAAATAAAAACTCAGAATTGATGAATGCAATAGAGCAAGAAAGAAATCTAATCATGGCTAATCCCTTTGTCAAAGGAACAGCTAATTCAGATTCGCTTGAACTTCTGAAAGGGACAGCGAATTTTTTGAGAAAAGAATTGAAGGAATTGGCTCATATGAAATATGTACTATCAATTCAAGCAAAGAAAATGGCTGATTATCACAAAAAACTTAAACATGAGTTGCGAGATCTCAGACAATTAATACAGAATCAGAATATAAGACCTACCCCCAAATATCACCATCAAGTAATCGTGACGGTATTTAGCCAATCTGCAACTAACGGAACTATAAAGTTAAATTACCTAACAGGAAATGCTGGTTGGAATCCACATTATGATTTGATGGCAAAAGATCACCAATCAGATATTACGTTGATATACAAAGCACAAGTTTATCAAAATACTGGGAAAGATTGGAATCAAGTAAAAGTAAAGGTGTCGAATGCGAATCCAAATCAAGGAAATACGAAGCCAAAACTCCCAATTTGGTTCGTTAATTTTCAGCGTTTTGTTCATCAGAATCGAGCAAAAAAAGCATTATATTTAGAAAGTAATGCTGTGACATCTGCCTCCGTTCAAGAGGATGCATTAGAGGATATGGAGATGGAAGAAAAAGCAACGATGCTTCATGAATACACCAATAAAGTTCAAAATTTTAGTTCGGTAGAGTTTGATATTGCTTTACCAATGAATGTATCTAGTGGAGGTAAGATTCATTACATGGATCTTAAGCGTGAAAAAGTGAGCACCGAATTCCAATTATACTTGGTCCCAAAGTTAGAAAAGGATGCATTCGTTGTCGCTCGATTGACGGGTTGGGAGTCTCTTGATTTACTCATGGGTCAAGCCAATATCTATTATGGGAATACCTTCATCGGTAGAACGGTTGTGAATCCATCAGTTTTGGAGGATACGCTGGAGGTTTCAATGGGGAGAGATCGAAGTGTATATGTAGAGCGAAAAAAGATAGATAGTCAGACTAAAAAGAAATTAATCGAGAATAGTAAGGTGTATTCGGCTAACTATGTAATTACGATTAAGAATAAGAGCAGAGGGGAAGTGCATCTTACCATAGAGGATCATATTCCGGTGAGTAAAAATGATAAAATTGAGATAACATCAACAAATGGGGGTGGTAAATTGAATAAAGAAACCGGAGTTTTATCTTGGAATCTCAATTTAAAAGGTCTCGAGAAAAAACAATTGGATTATGGATTCTCAGTGAAATATCCCAAGGATGAAATTCTCTTATTGTAGTATGCTGGTCACCTAAAATTACAAAATTACCAGTTAGAAGCATGATCAACGGCTTTTCTCACACTTCCGTGTTTGATGAGAAGGTCGTTGGCTGTGTATTCGTCTAGTCCTGTTTGTTCCATAATCATACGAGTACCTCTTGCAACCAATTTTTTGTTGCTTAATTGCATATCAATCATTTGGTTTCCTAGAACATGACCCAGTTTTATCATGAGGCTGGTACTAATCATATTGAGGATGAGTTTTTGAGCAGTTCCGCTTTTCATTCGAGTGCTCCCAGTCACGAATTCAGGACCCACGACTACTTCAATGGCATAGTCTGCAAGTGTGCCAATTTTACTGGGCTTATTGCATGCAATTGCTCCTGTTGAAATGTTATTTTTTTTGCATTTTTCTAGTGCACCTTGAACATAAGGAGCAGTTCCACTGGCACTAATTCCTATTACAAAGTCAAGTTTATTGATGTGGTGTTTTTCTAAATCGTACCAGCCTTGTAAAGGGTCGTCTTCAGCATTTTCAACAGCATTTCTTATCGCTTGGTCTCCTCCAGCTATGATACCAATAACAACACCAGGGTCAACACCGTAGGTTGGTGGACATTCACTGGCATCTACTATTCCTAGTCTGCCACTTGTGCCACTTCCAATATAGAATAATCTCCCCCCTTTGCTCATTGTTTGATATGCAGCATCTACTAAGTTTTGTATGGCTTGAAGTTGGGCATTTATGGAATGAGGCACAGACTGGTCCTCTTTATTCATTCCTTTTAGTAAGTCGAGGGTGGATTTTTCTTCCAGGTTATCGTGATTTGATGTTGATTCTGTTGTAAGCATATTTATATTAAAATATTCCTGTAATTCCAAAAGCAATTTTTTTGTGGATGATTTTACCCATGTCATTAAATGCCTCAATTAGTAATATATAATTTCCAATCGGGAGCTTAACACCGTTTGAATCCAAACCATCCCATTTTAGACTTCCTTTACTACCTAAGATTATGTTATTGTATGGATGGAGCATTTGAAAACCAGAAAGGTTGTAAATATAACCATTGAGAACATAGCCGAGGTTGTTCATGTTATAATTCAAGATTAAAAAATCTTCAAAACCATCTCCATCGGGAGAGATTATTGATGAGGTTAATTCGAACTGATTCATAATTTTCAAAGTATTGGTATATTGTGAATTCTGATATCCTGGCGTTGCATAACCCTCCACACTGCTTGCAGAATGCCAATTGTTCGGATCATGTCCATTGCCTTCGAAGGTTATCCGTTCTAGACTAACTCCATCGTAGTCACTTAGTAGTTGTAAATGTTGGTCCTCGTGATATAATACGGAATCCAGTAAAACATCAGATTGGTAAAGACTCAAATCTCCTGATGTGTTATTCATTGGAGGCATTTTTAGTATTTGTAATAATTCTTTAGAGTTTGGGTAATCAAATTTTAGTTGAATGGTATCAATAGTCAATGCCACAAATTGATGTGGATGTATAATCCCATTTTTATTTGATTGAATAGAATAACTTGTTGGATTGGATTGGGAGGTTTTGAATGTTAAGTCATGAAGTTGAAAAAAGTAGTCACTGGTATTGTAAAGTTCAATAAAGTCTACCCCATCAGGGTTGGGGTTGAATAATATTTCATTAATGATGATGTCGTCTTTTTTTGGTTTTTGAATTGGGATAATTTTTAGAATGATGTCTTGATTTATATTCCCCATACAGTCACCCAATAACCCAATATTTAGAGTAAATATGGTATTCGAAGGAAGCGGGTCTTCAAAGTGAATTGAGATTGTAGTAGTTAATTCATCAATATTAACGAGAATTGGGTGAGTTGCACTATGGACAAGTATGTAATTTTCTAATTTAAATGCCTCAGTATTTGTTGGAAATTCACTTAGTTGTAGATGAATTTCTTTTGCGTTAATCATGTTTGAGGATGTTATGTATGGGGATATAGTATCATAAATTAATCCATCAATGGAGTTCACTTTTCCTGGGGTGCCTCCATCAGGGTGATTGCTCCCAATCCAATTCAAGCTGTCATGGCAATTGGAGGATGGTTGGATTCTTTCTAATGAGTATCCCCCATTTTTTTTAATATCATTTTTGTAGAACAGATTGGTGTAATTAATGGAGTCAATTAATTGACCGAATCTATTTTTTATAATAACTACATCACTGGAGTTATTTAGAGATGGCATGCTTTTTACACCATACACATTTGGTATTGAGTGGAACAATTCTTTATCTGCTTCATTGCATAAAATTAAATATCCATTTTCTGGGATTATAATTTGGGGAAGAGTAGTAGCGGAATTTTCGTCAGCTAATGTGCAATTTTCAAGATCCAAGGAATAGTTTTTTAGATTGAATAGTTCAACGTATTCAGCGTCTGGAAGGCCAATTTTTGGGGATGGATCTGGGAACAGTTCATTGACAATCAAATCGCCAGTTCTAGGGCTTTTTGGAAGATTAACTTCAAACTGTAAAAATGTATCAATTCTATTTCCATGAAAATCTTTTAGTTTTTCTATGCTTAGAATATAGTTGTTATTTTTTAAAGAATCTTTGAAATAGAGTTGAATTTTGGAGTTATTGACTTCATAGGATATAGGAGCTCCCACATTTTGATTTAATTTAAAAACTGCATCGAATATTAATGTTGGTTCATTTGTAAATAAGGCTATTTTTTTTGGACCTTGAACTTTCAAACTGTCAACTCTCGGTGGAGTAATATCGATAGTAATAGGACCCACTTCAATGTCATCGAGTTGATGTTTTTTGAAAAAACTAGAAGTACTTTGCTTAATCCTTACAGAGAAAAAATCTGAGTCAGTTATTTTAACATCATCTACCACACCTTCAACTAAAGGAGGGTTACCATCATTGTAGTCAACTTCAATGGTCCACTTCCCGTTTTTTTGGTGAGTGACTTGTATGTCCATTTTTTTCTTCTCCGTTTTATTGTCAGACCCATTGGTGATTTGGGTTGTTAACCCATCAAAAATTCGGTACATCGAAACATCATCTTTTGTGTCACCAATTCTTATAAAATAAGCATGATTTGCCTTGGAGGGATTTATGCTATCAGACGCAAGAAAAATATCTATATAATTTGCTGAAGAAGTTTTGAAGTCACAGTTCAAAGAAATTTTCCATTCAGTTTCTAGAACCTTTTTACTTTTGGTACTGATATAGAATTCATCATAAGTTACATTACTATTGGAGTAAAGTTTGCCATCTATGATGTTAAATTTATTAATGTCTCCAGTCCACTCAGGGTTTGTTAGTAATTCATTATCAGAGAAATTATCATTGAATTGACCGACCGAATAGTTGTAAGATAAGATTAGTGTTATTAAAATAATAGGATAAAACAGAGAATTCATTCAACAAATTTATAAATAATCCAACTTAGATAGCTATATTTAATTGGAGTCATTTAACAAAAACTATTTTTGTGAACATAAATTAAATAGACCCATATGAAAAACATCTTATTCTTAGACATAGAGACAGTGCCCCAACATGAAAGTTACCATTCAATGGATAATCGATGGAAAAAATTATGGGATAGAAAAGCTAAACAAATAGCTAAAAATGAGGAAACTCCCGAGGAGTTGTATCCTAGGGCAGGCATTTATGCAGAGTTCGGGAAGATTATTTGCATCTCGGTGGGGTTTATTCATGATGAGAATGATCGCGAGTTTCGCGTTAAAAGTTTTTACGGGGAGGATGAATACATGATACTTGATCAATTTTGTGAATTACTTCAGGAAAATTATAATCCTAAGTTACATTTCTTATGTGCTCACAATGGCAAAGAATTTGATTTTCCATATTTGAGTAGAAGGATTCTCATTAATGGAATAAAAATGCCAGACATATTGGATTTAGCGGGCAAAAAACCATGGGATGTTAAGCATTTAGACACGATGAATCTATGGAAGTTTGGAGATTTTAAGAATTATACTTCATTAGATCTTTTAGCTGCAGTATTTGATATTCCATCTCCCAAAGACGATATTGATGGGAGCAAAATATTCGATGTTTATTATCAAGACAAAAATCTAGAACGTATAACAACTTATTGTCAAAATGATGTTGCAGCTTTAGCAAGTATATATTTGCACATGGTCAATCAACCTCCCTTGAAACCAGATGAAATAAAAGTAGTATGATAAAGGCAATAACCCCAGATAACTGGGCCGAGTATGAATTGATAGATTCAGGTAACGGGATGAAATTAGAGAAGTTTGCTGGTCAGATTCTAGCAAGACCTGAGCCTCAAGCTATTTGGAATCAGCGAATGACATCTGATGAATGGAACGAATTAAAAACTGCTTCCTTTGCACAAGAAGGGAGCCACAAAGGAGTTTGGAAACATGTAAGTAAGCTTAGACCATGGTATATTCATTACCGATTGTCAGACCATCGAATTAAAATGAAGCTAAATTTCACCCAGTTTAAGCATGTGGGAATATTTCCCGAGCAAGCTGCTAATTGGGATTATATTTATGAAAAATCGTTGGCATTTAATGGGAAAGGGAGTGTCCTTAATCTATTTGCGTATACAGGAGGAGCTTCACTTGCTGCTAAAGCAGCAAATATGGATGTTGTTCACGTGGATTCCATTAAACAAGTAGTTAGTTGGGCAAATGAAAATCAAGCTCATAGTAAGCTAAAGGGAATTCGATGGGTTGTAGAAGATGCATTAAAGTTTGTTAATAGAGAGGTAAAGCGTGGTAAAAAGTATCAAGGAATCATTTTAGATCCTCCAGCATACGGGATTGGAGCTAAAGGCGAACGTTGGAAGCTCGAACAAAAACTAGGGAAACTACTTGATCAGGTTGCTCAAATTTTGTCTCCCAAAGGTTTTTTAGTACTAAATGTGTACTCACTTGGGTTATCACCCTACATTATTCAGAATTTAATGAATGATTATTTTGGAGACAGAGATTTCGAGATATCAGAGCTGTGTTTAAGTTCAAAAACTAATCAAATCTTACCTTTGGGAATCGTTGCCAGAATATGACTTCAATCGGAGATATATTTCATTACAATTTTTTTAAATCATTAAATTTGTAAAACTAATGTTGAGAATTTGTAGCGTTGTATCTGTCCTTTTAACAGTTTTAATTTCTGTGGCACAAGGACCCACTATTGCCGCATCTAATATTATAATTAATCAGACCTCATGTAGTGGAACTACAATTTCGTGGACTAACGGAAATGGTGCTTCACGAATAGTTGTGGCTTCTAAAAATGTTGCTATTTCATCTTTTCCTGTTAAAAACACCTATTATTTAGCTGCAGATAGCTTTGGTAATGGGAGTTCAATTAGTGGGAATGAATTTATTGTTTACAATGGTATTGGTTCGTCTGTTAATGTCAAAAAACTAGAGCCTAATGAGACGTATTTTTTTTCTGTTTTTGAGTACAATGGATCAGGATTAGTATTTGATTATTTAAATACTAATTATCCAGAGGATAACGTCAAAACAGAAATGCTCTCAGTGGATTTCACAATGAGTGATAACTATCAATGTGAAACTGGGAACAATACTGATTTTACCCCAAGTGTGACTCAGTCGAACCCCCAGCCATTAGTGTATCGATGGGATTTTGGAGATTTCACTAACTCTAATCAAGTAGCTCCATCTAAATCGTATTCGACCTATGGAATATTCCCAGTAAAATTGAAAGTCACAAGTCCTGGCTGTATTGCAGAAGTTATAAAATATGATACGATTGCACCTGAGCCAATTGTCAATTTTGGTATTGATCCTGCATACCCCAATAATAAACTAGTTCAATGTTACTACCAGCCTGGTGGAAGTTTAAATCACTTTTATTTCAAGGATAACTCAACTTTTCGATACTTAAGCACACCCTATTCGAATACTGTTTTTAAATGGCTGTATGGAGATGGGACTGGTGATAATCAAATCATAAATGGAGATGTTTCATATCAAAATCCTGGGATTTATAAAGTAAAGTTGATTATATCTAATTCATTCACTCCACGAGATGAATTGTGTACAGATTCATTTGATCTGAAAGTTGAGGTTAGACAAAGACCAATTGATTCTTCACTTTTAGTTTTAGATTCAGCAATGTGTATCAATAACAATCTTTTTAATTTTGAACACAATACGTTAGATGTAACTGCTACACATCAATGGAGTTTTGGTGATGGAATCACATCCAGTACAGCGAAAACATCTCATTCGTATGCAACTACAGGTAATTATGAATTAACTTTAGAGGTTACAGACGCAAACGGTTGTTATGATATCTATAAAGATAGTGTAGCTGTAGTAGATCAACCGGATAATTCTTATGATGGCCTTAATTCCTTTTATTGTATTGGAGACAATGATGTTACTTTAAACCCTAAAATATTTGGGGGGGAGTGGATTAGTACTTTAAAAATAAATAATGGGGTCTTTAGCCCAGATTTAGTTGGAGACCATCAAATATCATATGCAGTTGGTGTGAATGGATGTAAAGATACATTCACTCAATCTACTTCAGTTATTGAATTACCTAGTTATGAACTAGGCAATGATACTACCATTTGTGAGGGGGATAGTTTTATTAAAAAAATAGATAAAAAAAATACATCCATTTTGTGGAGTACTGGAGATATTGATTCTTCAATTATCATTAAAAGTCCAGGTATTTTTTGGGCAGAAAAAACAGAAAATGGTTGTAGTTTTAGGGATTCGGTAACAATAAGTATGCTTTCAGCACCAAATTTTGATCTTGGGAATGATTCCTTGCTATGTGGTGATGGTGTGAAAAATATAAATTTAACATCTAAGAATGCGATTTATATATGGAATGATGGTTATGCTGGGGGAGAAAGAAGCATAACATCTAGTGGATATTATTCAGTTACTGTTTCAAACCAATGTGGGAGTTTTACGGACAATGTAAATCTTACTTTTTTACCATTCGCTTGTGAAATATTTATCCCAAATGCTTTCTCACCAAATAATGATGGTTTGAACGATATTTTTCAACCCTCAGGGAATGTTACTTTGAAGTCAATGCAGATTTATAATCGATGGGGCGAATTAGTCTTTAAAAGCTCTGATGATGAATTTAGCTGGGACGGTAATTATCAAGGAGAATTGGCCCATGAGGGGTATTATTTTTTTATTATTCGCTATCAAAAACCTGAAAATGGTACTGAGGCACCTTATGTATCAAAGGGGGAAGTTTATCTCATGCGATAACTAAATTAGCTTAGTTATACCTATTCTTAAACCATTGTTATATATCCTAAATGCGAAAGATTCATTGTTTGTTTTGGTAATAGGTAGCCCAATTTTAAAACCTGCGTTTAAGGTATAGTTTGGCGTAACCTCGTAAAGTAAGTTGGCATTTAAAAGTGTCTGAATTAATATAGGATTTGGGTCTATCCCAGTTTCGTTATCTATAACATGAACAAATTTGTTATTTAGTGCAAACCCTTCCGTCTTTATTTTCACTGAGTGGTCGATTAGATAGTGAAGACTCATCCCTCCTCCAATTTCTATTTTGAGTTTAGGGGGTGTCTTTCTCAACTGAAGTTGTCTGTTATAAAGTATCTGTGTCCCAATATATTGGAACCTGTATCTTACTCGAGCAATCTTATTTGCTGATTGTGTTAGATCTTTTATCTCGGGTAGTGAGGGGTGTATTATATCTAAAAATTGAAGATTTTCTTTTACAGTTAGTAAATTAGTTTGAAGAAACCCTGGAATAAAACTTATTGCATTGTATCGATCTAATTTCTTTTTGATTTCTAGTCCAAAACTTAATGTTAAGTCTGCATTTGAAATACCTTTGATAGAATCTGATTGAGAAGATTTTTTGAATTTAGGGATATTAAAACTTGGCTCAATAATTAGACCGATAGTAGATTGTGCTAATGTACATAATGAAAAAAGGAGCAATGACAATATATAAATAAATTTCATGATCTACGAAGTAAATAATAAAAACGATAGGAGAGACCTGCTGCAGATATAGTAAGTCCAACACTTAGAGCAATCCATATGCCATTCAGCCCAGTCAACCAATGATCATATTGGGATGATTTAGAGAGGACGTACCCCAAAGGTATAGCAATAACCCAGTAGGCTATGAATATAAAAAAACTAGGAAGTTTTACATCTGTGATGCCCCTCAATAATGCAACAGATATCGCTTGAATTCCGTCACTTAACTGAAAGATGGCTGCAATAATTAAAAGATGAGCTCCCATTTGAATGATCTCTTCTTTATCAGAAAATAATTGTGCAAGAGAATGATTGAAAAATAAGAAAATAATAGCGAAAAAACTCATGACAATAAAACCAATTTGCCAGGATGCTTTTCCATACTTTTTTACATAATTAAAATTTTTATTTCCATAGGCTTTTGCCACACATATGCTGCCTCCTGCAGCAATACCTCCAGCAAACATGTATGTAAATGAAGCAATGGTAATTGCTAACTGATGGGCTGCCAACTCCTTAGCTCCAAGCCATCCAGCCATTACGGCTGCACCTGCAAAAGCAGCTACTTCAAAAAAGTATTGCAAACCGCTAGGGAACCCTAATCGGATTATTTTTCTATAAAATTTTATTCTACTTGAATTACTTAAGGATGAAATAAACATAGAAAATTTCAGTGGTGTATTGGATGATCTAAAAAGTATAGTGAACATGCTAATACCCATATAAACTCTCGATATTATTGTAGCATATCCAGCACCATTAACGCCATATGCAGTAAATCCAAGTTTCCCATATATTAATACCCAGTTTAAGAAAATGTTCAGACAAAGTGCTGAAATAGTCACAAACATTCCTCCTTTTGTATAACTAAAACCATCACTTATATTTTTTGCAAAGAAAAAAATGAGCATTGGCATCAAAGACCAATTAAGTAGCGTGAAATATGGTTTAGAAATTTGTGTTACATTTTCGGGTTGATTAATCCATTCGAAGTTTTTGGTAATAATGCAGATGACTATGCTTATTAGACCAGATAAAATGATAGTAGATATAAAACTGTCTTTTACAAAGTAGTGGTACAACGATGTTTTTTTATTCCCCTGTAGTATTCCAGTGATAGCAGAAAAAGCCATAGTAACACCCATTGGGAAAATAGCCAATAAGAAAAAAATACTATTGCTAATACCTACTGCAGCTAACTCTTCGTGTCCTAGTTTTGCTACCATTAGGCTATCAAAAAATCCAGTAAGAACCATGCCTATTTGTCCTATGATTATAGGCCAACTTATCTTGATGACTTCTTTTACAAAGGAATTCATATTAAGTCATGAGATAAATAAGTAGTAATTTTCAATTTTGAATAATTAGGCTGACTTTACTTACTTTTTAATCAGACCAATTTCTTTTAATCGTTCATTCAAAAATTCACCTGCAGAGATATCTTCATACATTTTTGGATTTTCTAAAGTGATACAATGATCTAGGCAATCTAACCTCATCTCTGATGTAGGATGCAAGAAAAATGGGATAGAGAATCGAGTTGTTCCCCATTGATCTTTAGGAGGGTTTACTACTCGATGAGTGGTGCTTCTTAGGACATTGTTAGTCAATCGTTGCAGCATATCTCCAACGTTAACAACCAGTTGATTGGGGAGTGCGGTGATTGGAATCCAATTATTTTTTTTATCCAGAACTTCAAGACCTTCAGCACTTGCTCCCATGAGTAGCGTTATCAAATTTATATCCTCGTGCTGTCCAGCTCGTACAGCATTTTTTGGTGCTTCTTTTATAGGGCCGTAATGTATGGGCCGTAAGATGCTATTGCCATACTCAATGTACGAATCAAAATATGACTCTTCTAAATTAAGGAATAATGCAATGGCTCTTAACATATATTTACCTGTTTCTTGAAGAGCTGAGAATGCTTTTAAACTGTTCTCATTAAATAGAGGTACTTCCTTATTAAGTACATTTTTTGCGTAATCATACTGCCCCTGAAGTTCTGTTGGGATTTCTTGGCCAAAGTGATAAAATTCCTTTAAATCTCCCACTTTACTATCTTTACTATGTTCTGTACCCCAAGATGTAAAGCCGCGTTGCCCAGCAAGACCTTTTACATGATACTTCATTTTAGTCTCCAAAGGGAGAGCATAAAATTCTTGAGTAGATTGATACAAGCTAGCAGTTAATTCATCACTTAACTCATGATTGTATACTGCAACAAAACCAATTTGTTGGTATGCCTGCCCTAAATCTTGAACAAATTTTTTCTTTTGATCAGGACTTCCATTCTTAAAATCGTTAAGATCTAATGATATAATAGTATCCATGTTGTTAGATAGTTATTTGAAACAAATTTAATCATATGAGTGATTAGTTGTTTAATACTTCAGAGATTGCTTTAGTTTTAACTTGAATTTCATCCCATTCTTTTTCAGGAATAGAATCTATTGTTATTGCTCCTCCTGCACAATAATTCAATGTTTTTTCGTCCTTATCACAGAGCAAACTTCGGATAACTACATTGAAGTCAAAATCACCATTGGGATCAATGTATCCAACAGAACCACTGTACCACCCTCGTTTGAACGATTCAAGTTGATCAATATGCTTCATTGCGGATATTTTTGGTGCACCTGTCATACTACCCATTGGGAACGTAGCTTTTAAAATATCTGTTAATGTAGTCTTGGGTTTTAATTTTCCTTCAATGGTAGAAATCATCTGATGAACCTGAAGGTAACTATATATTTCAAATAGCTCAGTGACCTTTACCGTTGAAGTTTGACATATTTTGTTGAGATCGTTTCGAACTAAATCAACTATCATGACATTTTCAGCACGATCTTTTTCAGAGTTGACCAATTCGGATATTAGTGCTTGATCCTCCTCTAGTGTTTCCCCTTTTCTGATAGTGCCTTTTATAGGTTGACTCAATAATACGCTCTTATTTTTAGCTAAGTATCTTTCCATGCTTGCACCACAGAGGTGTAGTGAATTTGCTGAAAAGTAAGCGGCCATTGGTACTGGTGATTTATCAATCAATGAAAGCTGAAAATCGATTGGAGAAAACTCTAAGTAGTCAGATGTATGAGGGATACAATAATTTAGTTCATAGACCTCACCTTGTTTGATTAAGTCTTGAATTCGGTTAATATTTTCTATGTACGTGTCCTTTGTAATTGGATTTTTTTCGGGATTAATTTTGAAAGGCCTCAGCTTTCTTTTGTTATTCCAAAAAGTTTGAGCTAACTCTCCTTTTAAAAGTGTTGCTATTTGATTTTTATCAATAGACAGAACTATTTCTGGAACAAAAAATGTGACTTCAGGTGTTTTGATAATGTCAGGATTTTGACTAGATAGTTTCTCAAATCTATTCTTAAGATCATATCCAATTATACCAAAAACCCAATCGGAATCTTGCTCTGTTTTTTCAAGCTCTTCCAGGTTTTTAAACACTTTTTTAGCTCCATAGGCCGCTAAAAATTCATATCTCCCTTGATGTATGCCTGTATCTAGTTCGCAGCTATCTAATACACAACTATAATCATATTTGGATGTATGATAATATGCAAGCTTTTTAAATGCATTTAACCCATGTTCTTGGATAAAGGAATTAAGATTGGTCACGATAATAATTTACAATAATAGACGCTTTTGCGGGCCCAACTACTTTGGCAATATCCTCTAATGTAGATTTTTTAATTCGAGAAACAGATTTAAATGAGCGGAGTAATTCGGCAGCTGTTTCATTGCCGATTCCTTTTATTTCGGTCAGCCTACTGACAATTGTCCCTTTGCTTCTTTGGTTTCGGTGATGGGTAATGCCAAATCGGTGAGCTTCATCACGCATGTGCTGAATAATCCGTAGTGTCTCAGATTTCTTATCGAGATAAAGTGGGAGACTATCTTCAGGGTAAAAAATTTCTTCCAATCGTTTTGCTATACCAATGATTGCAACCTTTCCATAAATACCTAAATCTTTTAATGCTTTTACAGAACTGGACAATTGTCCCTTACCTCCATCGATGACAATAAGTTGTGGCAAAGACTGTTTCTGTTCTAAGATTTTCGAATACCTTCTAGTCAGTGCCTCGTACATACTCGCAAAATCATTAGGACCTTCTACGGTTTTAATGTTGAAATGTCTGTAATCCTTTTTGCTAGGTTTACCATTTTTAAACACCACACATGCACTAACCGGAAATGAACCTTGAAAATTAGAATTGTCAAAACATTCCATATGTATGGGTAAATCTTTCAGTCTTAAATCTTTTTGAATGGTTGTTAGCAGACGTTCTTTTTTTAAATCAGGGTTTAGCTTTTCATATTGATTGGTCTTCTCTTTCATGTAGAGTAGAGCATTTTTGTAGCTCAGCTGAAGAAGTTTTTTTTTGTCACCACTTTTAGGAATCAAATAATTCTCGGATATAGTCAAAGGAATGGGTACAATCATTTCTGAAGTTTCGGTAGTCATATCAGAGTTTTTAATATCGCCTAGTGCAGTTTCCAAAAGTTTTTCTGTGCTTTCGTTCATCTTTTTCTTGAGTTCCATGTTTCGAGATTGAATAATAATACCTCTCGAAATTCTTAAATAATTGACGTAGGCGTATCGATCATTTTGGGCTATGTTATAGACGTCTACATCATTAATTCTTGGATTCACTACGGTGCTCCTGCTTTGATAGTTTATTAGAATATCTAATTTTTTTTTGTATTTACTTGCCTCTTCATATTGCCAATTAGTTGAAGCGTGTTTCATCTTATCTTTCAAGTGGTCTTTGACTTCTCTAAGGTTTCCTCGAAGAATATTGCGAATTCCTTTTATACTCTCCAAGTATTCTTCTTCACTTTCTAGTCCTTCACAAGCACCCTTACAATTACCAATTTGGTACTCTAGGCAAACCTTAAACTTATGAGCAGAAATATTTTTTTCTGATAGGTTGAAATTGCAATTTCTAATAGGGTAAATTTTCTTGCACAACTCAAGTACAATACGCATGAGTTTAATATTCGTGTAAGGGCCATAATAGGTACTCCCGTCTTTAACTGTTTTTCGAACAGAATATACCTTTGGGAATCTTTCGTTGGTGATTTTAATAGATGGAAATGTTTTATCGTCTTTGAGGTTGATATTGTACTTAGGTTTAAATTCTTTGATAAGACTATTTTCTAACAATAGAGCATCTATTTCTGTGGGTACAACAGTCACATTCACATCCCATATTTTACTGACCAGAATTTTTGTTTTTTTGTTTTCGTAATGTTTCTTATTGAAGTAAGAACTCACCCTTTTTTTTAAATCTTTAGCTTTCCCAATGTATAATATTACACCGTTTTTATCAAAATATTTGTATACTCCAGGAGCATTGGGGAGTATTTTTATTTTGCCTTTTATTGGAGCTATCTCAGATTTGTTCAACATAGCAAAGATATTAATATTCCATGGTCATTACGATTGTAGAATTAATCCTCAACCCAAACACGGTCTCCATCAAAAACAGGTGTTTGAATAGAGATAACTTTTAAGGGTTCTTTGGATAATGTCTCTACTGCATGAATACTTTTTTGGGGAATGAAAATTACATCTCCCTTTTGTATTATAAATGTTGTTGTGTCAAGCCTCATGGATGCTTTGCCATTTAAAACGTGAATGTATTCAGAGTGATAATCATGATAATGGGGTTTTACTTCATTTTTAACCCAAATTACAAAGCTACTTTGAAAGGAGTCTTCCGATATTTTTTTTATGTGAATATTATCGTAGTCACCAGAACTTGGAGAAAGTGCTTTAACATCTATTTTTTGGCTGTAAGCACTTAAGCTAAATGTCAGCATACTCATAATTATTATAAATCTTACCATAAATTACAAAAGTAAAGCAACTATTTACTTGATTTGTACGTTCAAGGGCTGAATTAGTTTGAAATATTTATTATCACTCTTTATGATTTTGGTATATGGATGGGGATATTCTCAATCCAATACGTTTTCAGCTAAATTCAGATCTTTAGTAAACGGAGAACCGGTATTGTATGCCAAGGTAACAAATAGTAATGGAGAGTCTTTATTAACTAATGTAGATGGTTTAGTGACAATTTTATACGAGCCTAACTCAGAAATCACCATATCCCATTTAGTATATGATACACTTAGAATACTACCATCTGATTTTGAAGGGAGAGCAGATTTGGTTTTCTATTTACAGCCGAGAACCTACGATTTGAGGGAGGTAAAGTTTTCAATTTTAGGGGAACGCTCTTTGTTTGATCGCAAGTTTGTGAGTAATGATTTGGGTAAGTCTGATGCAGAAAAAGTGCGTGAGAAACTTCGAATAATTGAGATGAAAAAAGAGCTCATTGGACTGGATAAGTCTGCTCAAGGAGGAGTGGTTTTAGGAAGCCCCATAACTTATCTGTATGATCGTTTTAGTAAGTCTGGAAGAGAGCGTAGAGAGTATGCTATGCTATTAGCTAGGGACAAGCAACGTAAAGAAAATGGTAAAAAATTTGATAATTTTGTAGTTTCAACGCTCACAAGTTTTGAGGACGAGGAATTAGCAAGATTCAAGGCTTTTTGTAGTTTTCATCCAAGTTTTATTGAAATGGTTGACGAATTGACTCTATACTATGAAATCTTAAGATGTAGGACCGAATTTATAGAAAAGGAGTATTAGAGGAATTTAAGATTCACTTCTTCACCATTTTTTTATAGAGTGTTTTGTTTTCTGTGATAAGTTTAATATAGAATATTCCATTGGATAGGTTAGACACATTGATCTCACTTTTAGGGTAGTTTATTTCCTTTATTATTTGCCCATGGACATTCAGTAATATTATTTTTTGAACAACCTGATTCTTATCTTCAAGTATTAATGAGAAAGAATTATAGACAGGGTTTGGTGACAAGATTATTTTTGAGAGAGAGTCATTAGCTATTCCTATACTTTTTCTTCTGAATCGATAGATTGTGCCGTCGGGAATGGTGCCATTGATATGATGAGGATTTTGATTATCGACCCATAAAACTTCAGGATTTGTAGGGTCACCACTGAGAACATATCCTTTTCCTAGGACAGCATTTATGCCATGATCGAACATAGGAAAAAGAGCAATGTATGTGCCTAAATAGTTGTTGTAGCATAGACTTGGTTTTGAGATTCGATTAGGTCCGAAGTGCCATTCGATATCGTTAGAACCTTCATATAACCAAAGTTGAAAATTTACATAATCTGATGATATGCTATCATCGGCTAATTCAGGATAAAATCCCACGTTTTTCCACTGTATTTTCAAGATTTTTTTATGATTTACACTATCCAGCTGGTAAGAAATATTTGATTTTGATTCAGGAGTGATTGTGTCAGCAACCATATTATACCCTCGATCTACAAGATCTGAACCATAGGCAATCAATAATGTATAAATTCCTTTATGATTAGAGGTTAGGGATCCTCCCCATCCAAAACCATTAAGGATGATTTTTTGGATAGTCTTGTTATAAAGAGTAAAATCAAATCCAATAGGAATATTAAAGTGAGGATTTTGCCAAGTCATCGTGTCATTGAGTGATGTGGAGTGGTCCAAATCTTCATATGAGCTTGTTGAGGCATCAAATGTATAATGTTGTGCTTTCAGATTGATTGAGGCTAAAAATAGAATAATAGTAATTAATGATGTTTTCATAAGGCATAAGTTTGATAACGAATATAAAAAAATATCATCCAAATGAAAAGGTGTGAATGGTATTATTATGTGAATCAAGTCGTATTTTCGCAACGTATTTTGAAAAAGGGTATATTACTATTTTTAAGCGTATTGCCGTTATTGAGTCAAGCTCAATTGCTTCCAAACTTTGGGGGGCAACGGGCTGGATTATCTGCATTAAGTTTTCTGAAGAATGATTTAAGCCCTGTTTCATTTGCTATGGCAAGTGCAAGCATAGCCAATAAAGGGAATCTCTATAGTGCTGAAAATAATCCAGCAGCCCTGGTCCAAATCAATGGTTCGGGAATCGCATTGAGTAATTTGTCTGTTGGAGCTGGAATACATCAAAGTTTTTTAGCCTCAGGATTCAAGTTAGATGATGGCTCAGTTATTGGATTTAATGTTAATAGTCTAAATGCGGGAGCTATGGAAGTTAGAACAGAATTTGAGCCCAATGGAACTGGACAATTGTTTTATGCCAATAATACAGCCTTAGGTATTAATTATGCAAGAAAACTCTCTGAGAACTTCAATATTGGGATAGGTCTTAAATATATATATGAGGGGATTTCTACATATACTAATCATACCGTAACAGCAGATATTGGATTTTTGTACACAACAGATTACAAGGATTTAACATTTGCAGTAGTTGTCAAAAATTTTGGAGGAAACTCTCAAATGATTGGTTCGGATTTAGAGACCACCTTTAATCGTACAGACGTTGTTCTAAGTAAGTATACCACACCAACGATATTTAAGATGGGATTTTCATTTGTTGCATATGATAGTAAATCAAAAAAATTGACTGCTTCTGCTGAGTTGAACCATCCCAGTGACAATGCAGAAAATATTCGTTTGGGAGGTGAGTTGAGTTTTCGAGATTTACTTTTCACTAGACTTGGATATAAATTAAGTGTTCAAGGTCAAAACTATCCCACCGCGGGCATTGGTATCAAAACAAGGTTTGGGATACATCCGCTATACATCGATTATGCAGTTAATCCAACTAATCGAATGGGAGTTCAGCATTTAGTTGGGTTATCTATACCTTTTAACAATGACCAACGATGATTCATATTGATAAATTATATAAAAATTATTTTTGGCCATTAGGACTATTGTTGATTGTAGGTTGCGATGGTTTTTTTGGTAAAAAAACAGACTTAGATTTTATTGAGATTCCTGAATATTTGCCTAGAGAAGTAGCTTATGTACCTGTTGAGCCAGTTATTAAAAAATATCAAAACCCGATAGATATCATTGCTGGATTTGATGAATTGATTTATGTTGTTGATGGAGCTTCAGAGGAAATAATATCCCTAGATGAAAGCGGTAGAGAGCTGGGTAGATTTCAGTTGAATGGAGTTAAGTCCATAGCTCAAAATAGAAAATTGGATTTATTGGCAATTGGTTCAAGTCAACGAATAGTTGGGGGTGTCACAAAAGATATTACCTGTATTTATCGTATTGATATGCATGGCAACGGCAATGAATTTGGGATAGAGTACGCACGGGTAGTAGATACAATAGCTCATCCATTATATTTTAAAAGTACTTTCTCTGGTAGTGACGACAAAGTTGAATTTAATAAGATAGCAGTTTTAGAGGATAATCGATTTTATGTTACTCGATCTGGAATCGATAATAACCCACAAAAATTTGGTGGTCCAGATGATGCAGTTTTACTGTTTGAAGAAGACGGAACTTACATAACACCTGTTGTTGTCAATACCCCTAATGGTTTTTTTCGTAACTTCTTTAAAAGCCCAATGGGGATTTCGAGTTTTATTCAACCACCTCAAATTTCGGCAGGCGGACCAGATCATTTTGTATTTACTTCATTATCTGAGAATACATCTATCAAGGTACAGGTTATTGATTATATAGAGACTGATTTCGGTGCAAGCTATGAGCCTCGAATACTTTTTGAGACAGACACAACTATTTCAGATGGAAGTTTAACGTCTCCTGATAAGTTTTTAAAACCTGTTTCCACAATCATTACGGGTGATGGTACAAATTATATTTTCGTTTTAGACCAGATGAAAGACTCATTGTACCAATTTACAGTTACAGGTCTTGAAGGAATAAAACCACCTGTTGGATCAGCTACCAGTAAATATCAAATGGCAAGTTTTGGAGGTAGTGGAGACGGACTTACTCAGTTTAATAGCCCAACTTCTATTGCCTACAAAAACAGAATTCTTTGGGTATGCGATACTGGTAACGGTAGAATTCTTCGATTTAAACTCACAACAGATTTTCAGTAATTAATTACTTTTTGTAGCTCATTTTTTCTTACGCCTAAGTAATCTGAATTTGTCAAATTGATAGCGATAGAAAAGTCCAATCCCAGTTGTCCTGACATTGGTGACGCTGCCAATTGTTGGATCGTTAGCTTGTTTTTGAAATCCCTGAACTTTGAGTCTGCCGTCATCTCCAACTGTATATTTAACACTAATATCGTAAGGGATAGACCCCTGAGCAGCAGCATCTGTAGAATAAGAAAGTTCTAGTCGATCATCTAAAAATTTACGACGTAGAGATAATATTAATTCTGCTTTTTTCTGGTATGACGTTTGATAATCAACACCCAATTGAAATCGAGTATCAAGCTGACCGAGCCAGTTATTAATCTGACTCGAGGCGAAGTCACTAAAACTATTGATTCCTGTATTTACTGCTCCTACAGATAGTTCAGGACTCGAACTATTTGCAAAGCTTGGGGGTATGAAGGTACCTAAAACTAATAATGCAAAGACTTGTCGATTGAGTTCCTCTTGGTCCAGCCTAATTCGATTAATGATGGTATTTAAAGTACTGTTTGTATTTGTATTTAGGTTAGTTTGAGAGGGAAATCCTAGGTCGAATGTGACATCAGGATTGAACAATAACCCCTCTAATTTCAGGTAACAATCAGCAGGTATAGCAGTCTGGAAAAGAGTACTATCTTCAGCTGAGGATAATGTGCCCGATAATAAGGGCAGTGGGGTTGGGTACTCCCGTTTAATAGCTTCAAGGGCTATTTTAGCATTGTAAGGGTTCCCATCCCAACGAAGTGTTCCACCAGGCTTTACAACGAAAAATTTATTTATGAGATCAAATGCTGTAAATAAATAATTTCCTTTGTCTATGGTGAGTCCACCATACATATTAAAATCTCCAAATGTGTTGATTTCCATTCGTAAGTTTCCGTGGCTAGATGCTTCTATTTTATCACCAAGAAGTTCGTCGAAGATGAGTTTTACTTCAGCATCATTGGTAACTTCAAAATTGAAATCCATTTGAATTCCAGCTTCTGTTTTAAAAGTCTTTTCTTTTTTAATATCTTTTTTCAGATCAACAAATTTTACATAACTAAGGGTATGATCAGATTCTAGGTCATCTAAAGGAATTTCTATGACAGTCCCTTTTCTACTTTTAGCATTTACTTGAATGAAAATATCATCAACTGGTCCAGAAATTTTTGCAGAACCGTCTATAAAGGCACTTCCGTAAAATAAACTATTATCCCCTCGAGAAGTATTCATTATTTCAAAGTTCTGGAGTTGGTCAATGTCAAGATTCAGTTTAAAATCATGAAAATTATGATGGTTTATGTCACCATTGATATTCCCTTTTTGTCCAAATCTGTCCGCTATCTGAGCTTTAGAAATATGAAAAGATGAATAGTCAATTTTTATGGTAGCATCACCCGTATAATTAGTTTGAAGGTAGTCCATTGTAAAATCTAGACTATCAATGTGCATTGTACCATCGAGTTTAGGTGCTTTCAATGGTCCAGTAACTGAAATGTCAGTTGTGCTATATCCAGAAACATCAGACATCAATCCAGTGAGATATTTTTCGAAAGGTTTGATGCTACTCTTTTGCGTCTTGAGGTGAAGATCTAGGGGCGATTTTTTATTAGCAAAATCAATAGCACCACTAATTTTCATCTGATTTAGAATTCCATTAGATATATCGCCATTAATTGATACGGCTAGTCCTCTGGCATTTTCGCTTGACAACTCTAAATTTCCCAATGTGTCATTATCCATTTGAAGTTGTTTTATAGACAGGTTTGTTTCAATAATTGGGAACCCATCACGATCTGATATATCAATATAGCCATTGACTAAGCCATGAAACTTTAAATCAAATCCAGCTATAAATGGATTAATATTCTCAAGTTCAAAATTTGAGATAATTGCATTTGCTTTGTTGGCTTGATCTCCTAAAGATGCATCAACAAATAGTATTTCATCTGCATGTCTAAAATCAAAGTATAGAAACTCAGTAATGCCTTCATGAAGGACAATATTAGGATTTTTTACAGGCCTCAAAACCCATGGCTTTTCATCTACTTTAACTTTTGCTTGATCAAAAAATATCTTAATGCTATCACTTTGATAGACAGCTCTACCATTGATGTCAATATCTAAGGATTTTCCTTTTTTTGAAATATTACTAAAATGAAGAATATTTTTTTTGAGTTTTCCCCTCAATTCAAATAAGTCAAATAAGCTACTGTCATTTTGTAATAACCCTCCACTAGAAATATTGAAACTTAAAGCAGAGGAGTCTTGGTTATTAGATACATTAGCAATCACATGAGGTGCGGATATATTTTCATATTGTAGGCCTATTAAATTATTGTTGTTTGAAATTTTACCTGTCTCGATTTCATAATTTAATGCGAAAAATCCACTTTCTAAGGATAATTTTTTATTTAAAATAGGTAAGATTTGATTGTTTTCAAAAACTCTCATTGTTAGACTTAAATCCTCAGATTGTAAGCTCGAATCCAACAATGATTGATCAATTGGGTCAATATTATGAATTAATTTTTGTGATATTAAAGGTAATTCAGCAGGAGTATAGTTTCCTGAAATAGTAAGTTCAAATTGATCAGAGGTGAGGTTTATATTTTGCTTTTGTTCGGTTGCTGTTTTGCTGATTTTAAGGAATTTAAACGGATATTTTTTGCCGTTTCGAGAATATTCAAATTGTTCTAGATTTATTTTACCTTCAAGGGTGTTGATAGAGTTCCCAGTTAATTTCAAGTCACCTTCAAATGCTACTATATTATCTGTTGAGTCTTTTAATCCTAGCTTAAAATTAATATTTTCAACATCGGCAGTTGCTGTTATTGATGGTGTTTTATTCTGAAGATTAACAGTGGTATTTATTTTGAATTCTTGTTCAATGCCATAATTTTCAATTATGCAGGAAACTACTCTTTGGTCAGTCTGACCATTAATTTTAGTGTTTTTGTAGGAGATTCCGTTGTAGGAAATCTGGTTAATGTTACCTTTAAATTTGGTCTTTAAATCATTTATGGAAGAACCTTCTCCCTCAAACTCTACATCGAACTTACATTGATTGAATGATGGGTTGGCAAGTATCCTGTCAAGTTCCATTTGATTGCTCAGCAAGGTGCCTTTAAATATTGGGATGTCTTTTGTGTCATCAAAAGATATTTTTGTATAAACATTGCCAACATTTGTGATTAGTTGGCCATTGATGTTAAAGGCATGAAAACCACCTTCATACTTTCCTTCGAATTCAAGTGATTCAAGGTAGTCTAGCTCATCGAATAGATGAGGTTTGTTAAGATACAGTTCAATGTCATTTGTTGTAGTTTTAATTTTATTGGCATTAATTAAAAATTGAGATTTATCGGAGTTAGTAATATTTTTGATCGTTAACTCTCCGTTAAAATGATTTTTATCCCCTAGAGATATTTTCATTTTTTTACCCGTTAGATCATTGACCGAGCCTGTTATTTTGCCTTCTATTTTTAATAAATTATGATAGGAGGTCAACGTGCTGTTAAAAATTGAGATATCATCTGTATGAATAAATGAATTCAATAATGAAGCATCCATAATGACATTGTTATTGAAGTCAGAAAAATCATCATAATCAGAATATCTAAGTGCTATAAAATCTTCAATACAACTTAACGGTGTTTTTAGTTTAAGGTCTTCAAATTTTAGGGTAGTTGAGCTGACAGTTGTGTTAGCACTAAGATTTTGAATAAATAGACCTGACCTTTCTGTGGTGGTTAATCGTTCAATTTTAAAATTCAAAGAGTCCCCAAAAATTACAAAGTCTTTAAAGGTGCCATCAATGTTCTTGCATCGTATATAATTTTGATCAAAAGCATGCTTTTTTTCAAGCTCTCTATTGTCATCAAAATAACTAAATAGGGAGTTTTTTAGTTCAAGATGTTGAATTGTAAATGGGTGTATTTTTTTTGAATTATTTTGATTTTTAGGTTTAAATGCTTCAATAAGAAATTGAATATTTAGGGATTCTTCGTTTTTAGGGACTCCAATATGAATCGATCCTCCATCCAGTATAATATGATCTAACTCAATTTCCTTTTTTATTAATTTTTTTAAATTATAGTCAATTGATATTTGGTCAGCATAAATTAATGTATCATTATTTTTTCCTGGGATGTATAGCTGGTTAAGCTTTATAAAGTCCAAATAATCAATTTCAAGAGAGTTAATATGTACTTTTACATCAAGCTCTTCCTCACAATACGATATCAAATTAGATTTGATGATATTCTTAAACCAGTGGGTTTGAGCAACTCCTAAAAATAATAATAGCATGCCTATGAAAACAGCAAGAGTTATCAGTGGTATTTTAATTATTTTTGGCAATTACTTATTAAATATCAAAAATAGACCTACAAACATACCTTGGAATACACAAAGAACAATTCACATAACAATATACTTGGCATAGAATCGTCATGTGATGACACATCTGCAGCTGTTTTAGTGAATGGCAATATTTGTTCCAATGTTATAGCATCACAAAAAGTGCATGAAGAATTTGGTGGCGTTGTCCCCGAATGGGCAAGTCGAAAGCATCAACAAAATATACTTCCAACAGTAAAATCTGCCTTAAGTAAAGCGAATTTATCTTTACAAAATATAGACGCAATAGCATGTACTCAAGGTCCTGGGTTGATGGGCTCCCTTCTTGTAGGCCATACCTTTGTGAAAGGCTTATCAATGTCTATGGGAATTCCTTTTGTGAATGTAAACCATTTAGACGCCCATGTACTGGCTCATTTTATTGATGAAGAAGTACCATCATTACCTTTCTTATGTTTATTGGTGTCCGGAGGTCATACTCAAATTGTTCTGGTTGAAGAAAATTATCAAATGCAGGTTCTTGGAAAAACTATGGATGATGCTGCTGGCGAGGCCTTTGATAAAGCAGGGAAGATGATGGGGCTTTCCTATCCGTCTGGTCCACAAATTGACGAACTTGCAAAAAAAGGAAACCCAAATGCTTTTAAATTCAACACACCAAATGTTGGAGGGTTGGATTACAGCTTTTCAGGTATGAAGACATCAATACTTTACTTTTTACAAAAGGAGGTTAGGAAGAATCTTAATTTTATTAATGAAAATATACAGGATTTATGTGCGTCAATTCAATATACGATAGTGTCTTATTTATTATCCAACTTAAAGAAGGCTATCAAAGAAACTGGGGTTAATAGTATTGGTATAGCCGGAGGTGTTGCTGCAAATTCTGAGTTAAGAGATTCACTTTTAAAACTAGCTGATAATACAGATTCAAAAGCTTATATACCTAAATTTGAATATTGTACAGATAACGCCGCAATGATTGCATTTGCCGGTAAAATTAAATTAGAACAAAAGCAATTTGGCACGCTAACTGATGTTTGCTATACGAGAAAATGAAAAGACAACTCTTCTTTAGTATATTGATTTTACTTTCATTTATTATGAAAGCTCAACAAAATGATACCGTATTTTTAAGACTTAATAAAGTGGCAACCGTCCATAAATATCAGTTTGTTCATGCCTTTGAAGGTAATGAGGATACTTGTTTACTTGAGCTTAAAAAGTTCAATAAAAATTCAGATGTCATTTTTCATCGCACCGACATGGGATGCATAGGTTGGAATAATACAGAAGAGAGATTTTACACTTATTATAACGATCAATTACAGGCGTTAGAAATTCGAAGAGATAACTTGCCATATGCTAAAAGTCTATTTGAATATGATGATTTAAATGATCCAATAAAAATTTCAACGCATTATTCTGAAACAGATGATACACTAGTGTCTGTAAATGAATATTTTAGAAATTCTAAAAATCGTATGGATAGCACAATAGCTAGACGAAAAAATAATTTAGGAGAGCAAAGCCAGATAAAAAATGTCTATCGATATGATAAGAGAAAAAACCTAGTGCAAGAATATACAACCGATGAATCAGGTACTCCTCTTAGCATGGTGAGTTACGAAAGGTTGTCAGATGGTAAAATGAAAAGTAAAGCAATTACAATCTATGGGGATAACCCAAGTTTTAAGCAGATTTACTATGAATATGATCAGAATGGAAGGGTTTTTAGTACGGTTGATTCTCAAAATCGTAAGCAATTATTTTTTTACAAAAAAAATGGGCTAATTAACAATGTGCTAACCTATAACGGTAATGGTGCTTTAGAAGTAGAATTTTTATTCAATTACACGTATCACGAATGAATTTAGCTTGGGTTTTTATAGGTGGAGGTATTGGGGCGGCATTACGTTGGTATGTAGGCGGATTTTTTCAGTCTGGAGGAAATTTCCCATTTGCCACACTATCAGTTAATTTGATAGGTTGTTTACTTATTGGGATATTTAGTGTTTTAGTGCTTCACCACCCAAAGTCATCTTTGTTTTTGATTACGGGCATTTTAGGTGGGTTTACAACATTTTCTAGCTTTGGTTTGGACGCATTTAAGCTACTTGAGCTAGAGGAGTACAAAAAGCTAATTATATACATAGCCTTGAGCAATATTTTAGGAATCATATTAGTTATAATTGCTCATAAAATCACCACTTTTTTGATTAAGTAGTAATGAGAAAAATTGCACCATTAGTTCTATTAATTTGTTTGTCACTGACCGCATCAGCAGATAAACTAATGATACCTATGGATGCTACTCAAAAAAATCATTTAAAAGCCTATGGTATTGCGTATTGGGTACTTGAACAGCAAGAAGAGATAGAATGGTTATTAAATTATAAAGGGGGTAGTTTCTTAATGAGTGATTATGAAAACATTGAGAAAGAGTGTCTTTTGAGAGGAGTTACTTTCATTACCATGAGTGAATCTAGAGCAACTGGAATTAAAAATGAAATCGCAAATCCATCGGTCAATGCAGAGGTTGTCAAATTATTAAAAGTACCAAAGATTGCGGTCTATTCTCCAAAAACTGCTCAGCCATGGGATGATGCAGTCACCATGGTATTAAAATATGCTGAAATTCCTTACGATGTTGTTTTTGATGATGAGGTACTCTCTGATGAACTTCCTTTGTATAACTGGCTGCACTTGCACCACGAGGATTTTACGGGACAGTATGGAAAATTTTGGGCGAGTTATAGAAATGCACCATGGTATATCAATCAGGTAAATGAAGCTCAAGAACTTGCAGAAAAATACGGTTACACAAAAGTATCAGAGCTTAAACTGGCAGTATCAAAAAAAATAAGAGATTTTACAATGGGAGGGGGTTTTTTATTCGCCATGTGTAGTGCACCAGATAGTTATGATGTAGCCTTGTCTGCTGATGGGGTGGATATATGTGAGAGAATGTTTGATGGTGACCCCATGGCTCCAAATGCACAAGCGAAACTGGATTTTGATAATGCGTTTGCTTTCAAAGATTTCAACATTGAGCTTAATCCGATGCGGTATGAAATTAGTAATATTGATATAGATCCAAGGACAAGACGAGTAAAAGAGGCCAATGACTTATTTGCTCTTAATGAGTTCAGTGCCAAATGGGATGTTATTCCTACTATACTTACTCAAAATCATGAGCGTATTGTGAAATCGTTTATGGGACAAACTACGGCATTTCAAAAGCAATTTGTAAAAAGTTCAGTAGTTATCATGGGGGAAAATAAAAGTTTAAGTGAAGTTAAATACCTGCATGGGACAATGGGTAAAGGCCAGTTCACATTTTATGGGGGTCATGATCCTGAAGACTATCAGCACATGGTTGGAGAACCACCGACAGATTTATCTCTACATCCTAATTCACCGGGATATCGTTTGATATTGAATAATATTTTGTTTCCAAGTGTTAAAAAGAAAAAACAGAAAACGTAATTTATTGACGGTAGTCAATAGCAGCAAGGTTCAATCGCATCCCTAGTCGAAACATAATCGTTTGATCATCCGAAGTAAGTGCATTGCTCTGATTTCTAATAAATACTCCTGCATCAGCAAATAAATTATGCCAGATCATGTAGCTTACATCTAGGGATATTGTAGATATTGTGTTTTCAATTCCTTGAAATAGTGTGACATTGTCTTTGTTCGTGATATTTCTATTGCCTCGTGTGATATCTCCACCAAAATTAGTCGTGGTCTTATTCGTATCTATTCCTTGTTTAGAAAAGCTGTAACGTGCATCAATAAACAATCGATTAGTCGGTTGGTAACGAATTATTGTGGTAGCTTCTCTAAAATTGGCTCCCAATGGATGGGCTAATGATTGGTTGTAATGTATCCAGTTTTGTGATGGAGAATAATGGGTGTAAACATGAGGCCTTACTTGATTAATCTCAAATTGTGCATCAAGATTATTCACTCCTCCAACGTTAATGTATTTTAACCCAGCTTGGTATCCCCACTTATTAACCCATGAAGTCGTGGCACTGAAAAAGTCATCTTTGATGAATTCATCCAAAACAAACTGTCCGTAAAAAGAAAATCGACTTAAAAAATTCCATTTCCAGTCCATTCCTAGTAAAATATTGTCGCTGCTATTTAAGCCATGTTCAACAGCTCTATAAAAAATTAAGGGATTAAAATAATCCACCTCAAATTGATCAGTTTCGAGACTGTCTTGTCGATCGAAAATGACATTTTCCCATATTCCTAAAGTTAGGTTTTTACCAAAGTTTAAGCTCAAATGATGAAGAGCAGAGTATTTTCTTCTTGTTGGAGAACTGCCGTCAAATCCTTTTGAATCAGTATGAAGTGAATAAAGATTCATGTAGTTAAATTTCCATGCCTTGGTATTCAATTTAAGGAAGGTATTTGGTGTAGCATCATTGGATAGGATTAGAGATCGATAACCATTCCCAATAAAATTTTTATCATGTCCAAATTGTACGGTTATTTCCTCAATTGGAGAGAATGTAATGTGCCCAGCAACATTAAAAAAATCCCGACCGTTATCTTTAAATTTTTTAGCTAGCGTGGTGCCTGTGACAGACCCGTTAGCATTATACTTTTCGTTTAGAAACTCTGGGAATCGGACTTGATTTTCAAGTGCATAGGAATAAAATCCAACTTTATTTCCAATGTTTCCTCGGAGTTCTAACCCTCTAGAATTTCGGTAGAGCCTAGTAGAGTCGTCAGCTATAATTGCCCCTGAAAATCCGATTACGGGATTTAAAATGGCTTTAAATCGATCTTCGTTCACTAGAAAAAAAGAGTTTTCTGAAGCATATATTTTTTTAAATTCTCGCTTTGCATTTAAGGGTGCAGAGGTGAATAGATTATTATCGGTAAGTAAATAATTCTTATTGAAATTATCTTGAGTTGAACTGGGTTTTAGATTTTCGGTAAACCGACCAACAGCATCTCTTCTGTAAGGTTTGATGCCCGTGAAGAATTCGGTAGTTAATTCGTTCGATTGAATTTCGTACCGATCAGTCAAATGATAATTAAAAAATCCAGAGGTATAGGGAGATTGTCCAAATGAAAGAATACAATAGAGGCATAAAAAAAAACTTATACTTATTCTCATAGGTTCAAAGGTAGTCTACCTGACAATAATTTTTCAATTATGAAAAAAAATCAAAGATTCTAATAATGTCACGTTCAGGGTGTAAATTCGCCAATGTGTCTGCAGAAGCTAAAATTAAAGCTCTCACATCTGAGCTAAAAGAGCATAATTATAATTATTATGTCTTGGCTCAGCCTACGATATCTGACCGTGATTTTGACCGAAAGTTAAAAGAGTTGGAGTTATTAGAGCAAGCCTATCCCAAGTATGCAGACCCGAATAGCCCAACAAAACGTATAGGTGGTGAAATCACTAAAAACTTTAATACGGTGGTGCACAGTACGCGAATGTTGAGTTTGGGCAATACCTATAATAAAGACGAACTCATAGATTTTGATAATCGGGTTGCTAAACTTACTGCGGGAAATAATTATCAATATACAGCGGAATTAAAGTTTGATGGGCTTGCCATTGCCATACGATATAAAGATGGAATATTACATCAAGCAATTACTCGAGGGGACGGGAGCAAAGGCGACGACGTGACAGCTAATGTAAAAACAATACGTTCCATTCCTCATCAATTAAAGGGAGAATTCCCAGCTGATTTAGAAGTACGCGGAGAGTTATTTATTCACAAGGCAGCATTTATGAAAATGAACGAAGAACGTGTTCGATTAGGGGAGTCACCCTATGCTAATCCAAGAAACACGGCCGCAGGAACATTAAAATTACAGGATAGTGCAGAAGTAGCCAAGCGACCATTGGATGGATTTATGTATCAAATGCTAGAACATGGGGGTGCCAATTTAGATCATTATCAAAGCTTAGAGGTGATGAAAAATTATGGTTTGCCAGTTAACCAATCTACCAAACTTTGTGATTCGATTAATGATGTTTGGGATTTCATAGCATTTTGGGATGAAGAGAGAAGCAAATTAAGTTTTGAAATTGACGGCGTGGTGATTAAAGTCAACAGTCGACTTCAACAAGAGGAGATGGGGTTCACTAGCAAGTTCCCAAGATGGGCGATGTCATATAAATTTGAGACAGAAAGACAATGTACCAAGGTTATTGATATCAGTTATCAAGTAGGAAGAACAGGAGCAGTAACTCCTGTGGCTAATTTAGATCCAGTTCAGCTACTTGGAACTACCGTCAAAAGAGCTAGTATTCATAATGCAGACTTTATCTCTGAAATGGATATTCGAGTTGGAGATTCAGTTTTTGTAGAAAAAGGGGGGGAGATTATTCCCAAAATTGTAGATATAGATAAATCTAAAAGAGATTCCAATTCTATCCCAACTCAATTTATAAAAGAATGTCCTGAATGTTCAACCAAGCTAGAAAGACCAGAGGGAGATGCTGTATTCAGATGCCCCAATTCAACTGGGTGTCCTCCTCAAATAAAAGGAAGGATTGAACACTTTATTGGAAGAAAAGCTATGGATGTTTCGAGTTTAGGAGAGGGTAAAATTGAGGTACTTTATCAATCGGGATTAGTTCGTAGACCAGTAGATTTATACGACCTTAAGTATGATAATTTGTTGGGGCTTAGCAAGTCCATTATTAATGAAGATTCCGCAGAGGAACGAGTTGTTAGTTTTAAAGAAAAAACAGTTCAGAATATTTTAGATGGGATTCAAGCATCTAAAAGTCAACCTTTTGAGCGAGTTCTGTTTGCTTTAGGAATTCGATTTGTAGGTGAGACCGTTGCTAAAAAATTGGCCTATCAATTTAAGAATGTGGACGCTTTGATAAATGCAAGTATAGATGATTTGAACGCTACACCTGAAATTGGGGATGTCATTGCACAGAGTGTAATAACCTATTTTTCCAGTGATGAAAATAAAATAGAAATTGAACAAATGAAATCTCATGGCTTGATTTTTAATGTGGAAGAAAAAGAATTATCAAGCAACAAGTTAGAGAATTTATGTTTTGTAGTTAGTGGAGTCTTTAGTATGTTTTCAAGAACTGAATTAAAAAAAATAATTGAGGAAAATGGGGGTAAGAATGTGAGTTCTATTTCTAAGTCAACAGACTTTTTGGTAGTTGGTGACAATATGGGGCCTGCTAAGAAAGAGAAGGCAGAGAAATTAGGCATTAGAATGATTGATGAAAATGAATTTTCATCCATGATTTCAGAGTAAGTTATATCTTTGACGCATTGACAAATATCCAACGAAATATTGGAAGGCGAATTCTCGCTAGAACTTCACAACCAGAAAAGTTTGAGCGACTAAAAAAACTTAAATATGCACGTAAAATTGGCATTGTATATAATATGCATGATATGCCAAGTGAGCACCTCAATAAAATTATGCATCATTTCGAATCAGAGGGTAAATCAGTATTTACCATGGGGTTTGTTGATGAGAAAAATATTGAGAATCTACTTCCAAATTACAAAGAGAGTTATTTTTGCAAGACTGATTTAAATTTTTGGAAGATTCCTACACGCAACCGCGTATCTAAATTTATTCAAGAAGATTTTGATTTTCTAATTAATTTAGATTTAAAAGGAGCTAATGAATTGCAGGGTATCTCAACTTTTTCAATAGCTAAAACGAGAATTGGTAAGTTTTTTGATGATTGTTTATTCGCTCATGATCTGATGGTAAAAAGCGATAGTCAAGAGGCGTATGGATTATTTATAGATATAATTAGACACATTAAATGAATAAATTCAAAGGATTAGGAGTGGCTATGGTCACACCATTCAAAACAGACAAAAGTGTTGATTTTGATGGTCTTGAAAAATTAACCAATCACTTGGTTGATGGAGGAGTAAAATATCTCGTTGTAATGGGAACCACAGGAGAAAATCCTACCATTAGTCCAGAAGAGCAAAATAGAATCCTAAAAAAGGTAGTGGAAGTGAATGCTAAGCGTATCCCTATTGTTTATGGAATTGGGGGGAATAATACATCAAGTGTTGTCGATCGGTTAAATTCTGAAGATTTGTCAGGTGTAGACGCTATTTTGAGTGTTAGCCCTTACTACAATAAACCTAGTCAAGAAGGGATATTCCAACATTATAAAACCATCAGTGAAGCTTCAAAATGGCCGATTATTATGTATAATGTACCTGGAAGAACAGGGTCATTGGTATCGGCACAAATGACACTTCGTATTGCAGAATTACCCAATGTTGTTTGTACAAAAGAAGCTAGTGGGAGCATGGATGTTTGTATGGATATTATTCGTCAAGCACCAGATGATTTTGGGGTGATAAGTGGAGATGATAATTACACTTTATCATACATCGCTGCTGGTATGCAAGGTGTTATCTCTGTTATTGGTAATGCATATCCAAAAGAATTTAGTCAGATGGTGAATTATGCAATAGACGGCGATTATAAAAATGCAAGACATCTTCATTACAAGCTACTTCCGTTGATGAAAGCAATTTTTATGGATGGTAACCCTGGAGGCATCAAATATGTACTTAATAAATTAGGGATATGTGACAATCAATTTAGGCTCCCAGTGGTGCCAGTTAATAAAGATACCCAGAAGGCTATAGATCAAGCCATGGAAAAACTTTAATTAACCCAATTTAAATAGTTGCAATAACTTTTAATTCAATTGCAATAGGCGTTGGTAAACAGTTTATTTCCAACGTTGTCCGACAAGGCTGGTTATCTTTAAAGTATTCAGCATAAATTTTATTATAGGTTTTAAAATCATCCTTCATGTTGGTTAGAAAAACAGTCACATCAATGATGTTGTCCCAACTACTACCAGAATCTTCCAGAATTTGTTTGATATTGTTGAATACAGATCGACATTGTGTTTCGATATCATAGCTAGCAATTGATCCATCATCCCCCAGTTCAACTCCAGGAATCTTTTTTGTACCTCTTTCTCTTGGGCCAACACCACTTAAAAAGAGGAGATTGCCGAATTTTCTTGCATGTGGATATGCTCCAACTGGTTCAGGTGCTTTGCTACTGTTTAATATTTCTTTTTTCATGGATAATGTTAATCAATTCTAATCTCTATTTGATCGGTCTTTTTTATAACCTTTTCGTTGCTTTTTGGTTTTGTCTTGTTTGAGTTTAAGTCTTTTTTTGAGGAGTTAATTTCCCTGCTTATACCTGATGAACGTTTGTTTATTGATGGTGAAGTCGACTTCTTTTTTTTGGGTTGCTTCTTGACTTTGTAGCGTTTGGGTAGTTTTACGGCTCTGTGTTTTAAATTGGTTTCTAATAGAAAATAACCTGCAGAATCAGATGATTCGTCTTTTTGGGCAGCTACAGCAATATTGGTATTGTTAGGAGAGAAAGCCAAAGCGTTGATTTTATGATCTTCCAGGTTAAATGTTTTGATGAGTTCTCTGTCCTTGAGATGATATAAATGGACGGTGCCATCCAAACTGCCACTTACCAAATATTTTCCGTGGGGATCAGTTGCAATATCTGTGACCGTCCATCGGTGGTCTTTGAAAGCCAATAGCTCTTTCCCCGAACGTATTTCCCAGATTCTGACGGTCTTGTCTTCGGAGCTTGATATGATGTGCTTTCGATCAATTGTGACAAGTATATCTGTAATTTGGTCGGTGTGCCCTAGGAAGCTTTTTAGTTTACGACCCATAATGTCATATTGAATAATTTCTGCTCTTTTTTCATGAGCAATGAAGTAGCTCATACGGTCAATTGCTACACTTGCTGCAGAGATAGGCCTCGAAGTTTTGATAGGAATAACTCGGTCTTTGGCAATGTCATAGGCAATAAATCGCCCATCGTCTCCAGCACTAAAGATAGTTCGCATACCGGGTCCATAGATTAGCTTATTGATCTGACTCTGATTGATGATGAGTGTAGTATCTAATGTAGCAATTGAAAAAAATGAATCGTTGAAATGATAGATATTCAATTTCCCGTCTTGCCCTCCTGTAATCATGTGGTATCCATCTCTACTAAACGAAATGGACCTGATTGCACCTCTGTTATCCTTAATCTGCTGAACAACCTCGAGAGTACTATCGTTTCTTTGAATGATAATGGATTCATCCCAGCTGCCTGATACAATATATCTGCCATCAGGACTATATTCAATGACTGTAATATCGTCTTTGTGGTGGGCTTGATATTCTAATTGATCTGATTGAGCATTTGTGGTAAATGTCAGACAGAAAAAAAAGATAACAAGAAAATAGAATGATCTCATATGGTAGCAAATTACTCGTTTTTTTGAGAAAAACAGAGATTCATATGGTTTTAATTTTGAAACAATCTTTATGAAACCCTTTTTGTTAATTTAAAACAAATTAGACCTTTGTCATGAGTCAGATGAATAACGTGAGTTTCAAAGAATCAATTATCAACGGCATACCGCGTGAGTTACCTCCAAAGCAGGAGTGGTCTCACGCTAGTAATAGAGCCCCCAAGCGAAAGGATATTTTAAGTTTGGTAGAGAAAAAATTAGCTATTCGTAATGCTTTGCGATATTTCCCCGAAGAATGGCACAGTGAACTTGCAATAGAATTTGCACAAGAATTGAAAGATTTTGGGCGAATTTATATGTATCGATTCAAGCCAGCATATGAAATGTATGCCAGACCAATTGCTGAATATCCAGCAAAAAGCATTCAAGCTGCGGGAATTATGCTGATGATTCAGAACAATCTAGATCCCGCTGTTGCTCAACATCCTGACGAGTTAATCACTTATGGTGGGAATGGTGCTGTTTTTCAAAACTGGGCTCAGTATCTACTAACTATGCAATACTTGAGCGAGATGACTGAAGATCAAACATTGCACATGTACAGCGGACATCCAATGGGATTATTCCCTAGCAGTCCGTTGGCACCTCGAGTAATTGTCACCAATGGGATGATGATACCAAATTACAGCAAGCCAGATGATTGGGAAAAATATAATGCTCTTGGTGTTACTCAGTATGGTCAAATGACTGCTGGTAGCTACATGTATATTGGTCCGCAAGGAATAGTTCACGGCACTACAATTACGGTTATGAATGCATTTAGGATGAAATTAGATGCTGACGATACACCCGCAGGTAAAATATTTCTTACTGCTGGTCTTGGTGGGATGAGCGGAGCTCAACCAAAAGCGGGGAACATTGTAGGGTGTATAACGATTTGTGCAGAGGTGAATCCCAATGCAGCTCATAAGAGACATAATCAGGGTTGGGTAGATGAATTAATTGACAACTTAGATGATTTGGTAACAAGAGTAACCCAGGCTATATCTCAAGACGAGGTGGTCAGCATTGCATATGTAGGTAATGTAGTGGATATCTGGGAGCGATTTGCTAAGGATAAAATATTTATTCATGTTGGGAGCGATCAAACATCACTTCATAATCCATTTGCAGGAGGATACTACCCGGTGGGATTATCTTTTGAGGAGAGCAACCAGATGATGGCTGAGGATCCGAATAAATTTAAAGAAGTTGTCTATGCATCTTTGAGAAGACATGCTGCAGCAGTGGATGCTCATACAAGTGACGGAACTTACTTTTTTGACTATGGCAACGCATTCTTATTAGAAAGTAGTAGGGCTGGGGCGGATATACTTGCTCAAAATGGAATTGACTTTAAATATCCTAGCTATGTTCAGGATATTTTGGGTCCGATGTGTTTTGACTATGGATTTGGACCATTTCGTTGGGTTTGTGCCAGTGGATTAGATGAGGATTTGGCTCAAACGGATGCGATAGCTGCTCGAGTTTTGCGAGAAATTATGGATGATTCTCCAACAGAAATCCAACAGCAAATGGCGGATAACATCAAATGGATTGATGAGGCAAATGAAAATCAGATGGTTGTGGGCTCAAAAGCGAGAATTTTGTATGCTGATAGTGAGGGCCGAATAAAAATAGCAGAAGCATTTAACCAAGCAGTTGCTGATGGACAACTTAAAGGTCCTGTAATTTTAGGTAGAGATCACCATGATGTCAGTGGAACAGATTCTCCATACAGGGAGACGAGTAACATCTACGATGGGAGTAAATTTACTGCAGATATGGCTATTCATAATGTAATCGGAGATAGTTTTAGAGGAGCTACTTGGGTGAGTATTCACAATGGCGGTGGAGTAGGATGGGGAGAGGTAATCAACGGAGGCTTCGGAATGTTGCTAGACGGGTCTGAAATGGCTAGTCAAGGATTGCAGAGTATGCTTTTGTTTGATGTAAATAATGGAATAGCTAGAAGAAGTTGGGCCAGAAATACAAACGCTCAATTTGCCATTAAGCGAGAAATGGAACGTAATAAAAAGTTAAAAATAACTCTCGCTCAGGGAGTGAAGGATGATTTGTTAGACAACTTGTTTAGTTAAAAAACTCCTTCATTTTGTCGAAGAATCCTTTTTCTTGGGTAGGATCTGGTGTAAAATTATCTGAATCTAAAAGTTGTTGTAATGTTTTCTTCTCTTCGTTGTTTAGCTTCTTAGGAGTGAAGACATTTACATAGACCAATTGATCTCCGGTTTTATAACCATTTACATCAGGGATTCCTTTTCCTCGAAGTCTCAAAACTTTTCCGCTTTGTGTTCCGGATTCAATTTTTATACGAGCTTTACCAGATACTGTTGGTATTTCAACATCGCATCCAAGAGCAGCTTGAGGGAAACTTACATGGAGATTGTAAATAATATTATTCCCATCTCGTTCAAGGTATTCGTGCTTGATTTCTTCAATTAATACAATTAAATCTCCTGAAACTCCACCAGGCATTTCGTTTCCTCTGCCTTGCACGTTGAGTTGCATTCCGTCAGCTACACCCGCTGGGATGTCAATAGTTGTTGTGACTTCTTCAACGGTTAATCCCATTCGGTCAGCACCTGCAGGGATATTTTTTATCTTTTTACCACTTCCTTGGCAAGTCGGACAAGGACTACTCGTCTGCATTTGCCCTAAGAATGTACTCTGTACTCGGGTTACTGATCCACGGCCACCACATGTGCTGCATGTTTCAAAAGTGACTCCTTTAGCAACGACTTTTTTCTTGTACTTTATTTTCTTTTCAACTCCTTTGGTAACATCTTCGAGTGATAATTTTAGTTTGATCCGAATGTTAGACCCTACAGATTGACGAGGACGACCGCTTCTTCCTCCTCCACCAAAAAAACTTTCGAATGGACTTCCACCTCCAGAGCCTCCTCCAAAAATATCTCCAAAGTGGCTGAATATATCGTCCATATTCATGCCGCCTCCGCCAAAGCCACCTTGACCATCAACACCTGCGTGTCCAAATTGATCGTAGCGTTGTTTCTTGTCGTCGTTGCTTAATACTTCATAGGCTTCCGCAGCTTCTTTGAATTTTTCTTCAGCCTCTTTATTGTCAGGGTTTTTATCCGGATGATACTTTATGGCTTTCTTTCGATAAGCTTTTTTAATTTCTTCCGCAGTGGAGCTTTTCGATACTCCGAGTATATCGTAATAATCTCTTTTTGCCATCTTATTCTCCTACTACAACTTTTGCAAATCGGATAACCTTATCATTGAGCATATATCCTTTTTCAATTTCATCAACCACTTTACCTTTTAGTTTTTTGCTTGGGGCAGGAATTTTAGTAATTGCCTCGTGTACTTCAGGGTCAAATTCAGTTTCAATGGATTTAAAATGTTTTAATCCCTTGTTTTCTAAGGTACTTTTGAACTTGTTGTAAATCAGATTTATGCCTGTTTGAATAGCCTCGGCATCATCAGAAGAATCCATATTCTGCATTGCTCTGTCAAAATCATCAAGAACTGGGAGTAAGTCTGTTAAGATATCTTGTCCAGCAGTTTTAAAAAGCTCTAGTCGTTCTTTAGAAGTTCTTTTACGATAGTTGTCAAATTCGGAGTATAACCTAAGGTATTTGTCATTCAATTCATTGATCTGATCTTCAGGAGAAGTTTCTTGGGATTCTTCAGACTGATTTTCCTCAGTTTGATTTAAATCCTCTTTCTTAACTTCCTCTTCTTCGTGTACTTTTTTTCCTTTTGGCATTTTGGTAAAGTTCTAAATGTATAAATGTAGTTGCAAAAGTATTGCCAACGAATTTTGTGTCATTATGACACAAAATATGCTGACATAAAAAGGGTAATGATAGGATAACAGCCTGTGCTTAATAATCTAAAGGCGAGTTATCTTGGCACCAATTGCGTTTAATCGATGTTCAATATCTTGGTACCCTCTATCAATTTGTTCTATGTTGTGAATTGTACTTGTGCCTTCAGCAGACATGGCTGCGATTAGTAAGGATACACCTGCTCTAATATCTGGTGAAGCCATAGTTGCAGCTTTAAGAGGTACTCTTCGGTCAAGACCCATAACGGTTGCTCGATGAGGGTCGCACAAAATAATCTGTGCTCCCATATCTATCAAATTGTCAACGAAAAACAACCTGCTTTCAAACATTTTTTGGTGAATAAGTACATTCCCTTTTGCTTGTGTACACATGACAAGGATAACACTCAATAAGTCGGGTGACAAACCAGGCCAAGTAGCATCAGCAATCGTCATCATACTTCCATCAATGAAGCTATCAATTTCATAATGCTTATTTTCTGGGATGATGATGTTGTCGTCTTTGATTTCAAATTGTACACCAAGCTTTCGATATACATTTGGGATGATTCCTAATTGATCAACTCTGCAATTCTCAATAGTAATTTCCGATTGAGTTAATGCAGCTAATGAAATGAAAGAGCCTATTTCAATCATATCAGGTAGAATGGTGTGCTCACAACCATGAAGTTCTTTAACCCCCTCAATAGTTAGAAGGTTACTTCCAATACCTGAGATTTTACCTCCCATTGAATTTATCATTCTAGATAATTGCTGAAGGTAAGGTTCGCAAGCAGCATTATAGATAGTAGTGGTTCCCTCTGCCATGGAAGCTGCCATAAGTATATTGGCTGTACCTGTTACCGAGGCTTCCTCAAGAAGCATATAGCTTCCTTTTAGGTTTTTAGCTTCAACTTTATAAAATCCAGTATCCTTGTTATATATGAATTCTGCACCTAGATTTTCAAATCCAATAAAGTGAGTATCCAATCGTCGTCTGCCGATTTTATCTCCCCCTGGACTAGGAATGTAGCCGATGCCAAAACGAGCCAAAAGAGGTCCAATAATCATAATTGATCCCCTAATGGCAGCTCCTTTAGTTCTGAATTCTTCAGTGTGGAAATAATCCAGGTTGATTTCGTCCGACTGAAAGGTGTATTCTCCTTTGCCTAGTTTTTCTACTTTTACGCCCAACCCTTTTAGGAGTTCAATCATTCTAAGAATGTCTCGAATCTCTGGGATGTTTTTTAGCGTAATTTTATCTGGTGATAGGAGTACGGCTGCTAGAATTTGTAAAGCTTCATTTTTTGCTCCTTGGGGAGTAAGTGTACCTTTTAGTTTGTGGCCACCCTCAATTTTGAATGTTCCCATTTATTTTTTTTTAAACTTCGAATTGTAATTTTTCTTTTTCTTATGTCCTCGATTTTGATGATGAGGACGTTTAGTTCGAGTTTCTATGTGTATAGCTAGAGAGTCAGGGTTGACCTGCAAGTTGCCATTGGACAAATCTGCAAGGTGTTGAACAATCTGGTGAGGGGTTAGTACCTCATCATTCCAATTTTTGGATGAATTGACCATAAACGATGCGATGTAGTTGACATACATAGTTTTCAATTCGCCATCTTCCATTTTACCCGCACCAACAATCATTTCCAATAAGTTACGACCATAATATCGATACTTACTTAACATACCCTTATAGGCTATTGGCTCAGGGTTAGTAGAGCGAATGTTTGGAGTTGGGGTTGGGTAGTCATTATCAATATCCAGTTCATAGTTTGCAATTTCATGCATGTGATCCCAAACTGTCTGTTGGTAATTGCTTTGAGATTTAATATCAGGGTTTAGGTTGACCATCACTTGAAAGACGGTGTGAGCAAGAACGTTACGCTTATCTCTATCTTTTTCTAGTTTTAGATGCTCAATCATTTCTTGAACACCTCTTCCGTATTCGGTTAATTTGATGTGGTCTTGTTGTGTGTTATAATGAAAATCCATATTGGAAACACAAATATAGTTGGTTGATTGAATTTATAGTTTCGACGATTTTTTTTGTTTGTTAGTAAGTTGAATATCTCGTAATTCATTACAGTTGTTTTTTAACTTTTTTTAGATTATTGATTTGAGTTTTTATAAAATTTAAATAATAATAATTCAGGTGCATGCGTGGTTAATTACCTATTTGCACTTTTTGTAATGAATATAAAATAGATGAAATGACAAGAAATTAGACTCCATTTTCTTGAAAAAAAGAAATCAAATTTTACATTCGCATCTGATTGTGTTAAAGTTAAATTAACGCTATAGAAAACAAATTATGAAAAAATCAATTATTAAGAAAAAATCAACTATGAAAAAATTAATTTTAATGTTCGTGCTTATGGTCTTTGCAACTGCATCATTTGCTCAAAAACCAACTGAAGGAAGCCTTTTAACTGAGGCTAGATTTAACATTGCGAGTAATCAGGCAAATTTTGATCTTCCTTCATTGAGGCTTAGGTACTTTATAGCCGAAGACATGGCTCTAAGACTAGATTTGGGTGTAAACGGAAAGAAAACTACTGCCTATGTGGTTGACCCTACGGACGAAAAAAACACAGGTTCTAATGAGTTAAAAACTTCTGGGTTTACTCTAGGTTTAGGTGTTGAAAAGCACTTTAGTGGTAATGAACGTTTCTCTCCTTATATGTCTGCTGGTTTAGGTTACTTAACGAGTAAAGGCACTGCCACTTGGACAGACTATAATTCAGGTTCATATCAAAAAGACTCCAAAGCAGACATTAATAGTAGTCAGTCAAATACCCTAGGCTTTAATCTTGGATTTGGAGCTGACTATTGGATTGGAAAATCTTTTTATCTTGGGGCTGAATTTGGTTTCGGGTTTAATTCTACAAAAAGACCTGAATTGACTTCCACTTATGACGATGGAACTACTAAAAGGGAAGTGAAGTCACAAGAGATTAAGTCTTCTGGATTTGAGACGAGTACTTTGACTGGAGGTAGTTTTAGAATAGGATTTGCATTAAAATAATAAGCTAAAAAAATGAAAAGGATAATTTATGTAATCCTGTCTTTAAGCTTATTCATTTGTGTATCTCATGCTCAAAAACCAGTCAAGGGTAACGTGCTTACAGAATTAAGTATGGCGGTAAGTGGTTTTTCAGACAACATATATTTACTAAATGGGAATTTTGATTTTGCACCGACGATAAGAGGCAGGTATTTTTTAACTGATGACATTGTTCTCAGGGGTGATTTGAATTTTATTAATAAAAAATCAACTAAAACCCATCTCAACCCATTGGATGACAGCAAATCAGGTACGGCAATAGATAAGAATTCTGGTTTTGGATTGGGAGTTGGCATAGAAAAGCATTTAGCTGGGATATCCAGACTTTCTCCATTTCTTGGAGGAGGATTAAGTTTTGGACTTACAAATAGTTCTACGGAATATACTGACGCTAGTGCCAATATGTATGTATCTGGCAACAAAGAAGAGTCGAGTCAAAAAGGTTCGATTTTTGGGGCTGAGGGTTTTGTCGGTGCTGACTACTGGATTAATAATAGTTTTTATGTGGGAGCTCAATTTGGTTTGGGTCTTTTGAACAAAAAAACTAAAGACGGAGAAAGAATCGAAAACGGAACTAAAAGTAAACTTTTAGGTTCTACTGAAAACACATTTGCAACTGTTGCCACTCCATTTATTCGTTTGGGATGGAATTTTAATGGGGATAATTCGCAAAAGAATGCAAGAGATTCTGACAAGGATGGTGTGCCAGATGATATTGATAAATGCCCGAACACTCCAAAAGGTGAGAAGGTAACATTAGAGGGATGCCCAGTATTTGCTGATGAAATTAGATTGCTGGCTAAGAATATCTATTTTGAAACGGCTAGTGATAAGATAAAATCTTCATCATTTGAGTCATTGAATAAGGTGGCAGAAATAATGGTAGTTCATCCTAATGCAAACTTATCTATTGAGGGGCACACTGATAGTCATGGAGATGACGCGATGAATTTGGATCTTTCTAAAAGAAGAGCCCAATCTGTACTTAATTACTTATCTGGTAAAGGCGTGGATGTTGGTCATTTGATGGCGAAAGGGTTTGGCGAAATGATGCCTATTGCAGATAACTCTACAGAAGAAGGTAGAGCACTAAACAGGCGAGTTGAACTGATTGTTACCTATTAGTAGAGGCATTTCAAACAATATAACAAAAGTGTCTTGACAATATTTAGCTAGGATCCAGACTCTGAATATGTAATGGCTGGTCATCGTAGAACAGGTTTTGTAGAGGACGATTACTAATCTATTTTAGATTATAAAATTCACATAAAAATGGGCCAATTATGGCCCATTTTTTTTTGATTGCCTCCTATGATTTTTGTCATTCTTTTTATACACTCCTGATTATCATGTGGATACAATGGGTATTACTACTAATGCAATCTGCAAAAAATAAGACATATTGCAGAAGTTTAACTAAATTAAAGATTATATAAAATGAAAAAAACAATTTTATTAGTGGTTTTTGTACTATTTGGTACAACAATCTACACAGCACAAGCTCAAGAAGTGTTGAAAAACAAGAATGGTAAAGTAATGTTGCCAGAAGAAGGCGATTGGTCTATTTCAACGGAGGCTAATGAATTCCTAAAGTTCGCCGCTGATTTAATCCACATTGGAGGTGAGTCTGCTGCTACTCCACCTACAATGAAAGGCAACAATGAAGACAATGTTACTTACTCTATAACAGGTAAGCGATTTACTTCAGCTACGCAAGCTGAGAGATTTTCGCTAAGGGTTTTTGGTCAAAACGATATGATGTCAGAATACGTTTCCCCAAACAGTGGTGATGGAGATGATGTGAAAGACGTAATGAGATCAAGAAATAATATGATTGCAGTTGGTTATGGTAAAGAGTTTAGAAAAGGTTCAAGCTCAAGTAGATTACAAGGCTTTTATGGTTATGAGTATTTAGCTGCTATAGGAGTATCTGGGACTAGTTACAAGTATGGCAATGATTTGGAAGCTAACTTTGTTTCTAATGATTTCGGAAAAAACATTAAAAGTGCTGATGAGCGTGTTACAAGTACTTCAGAAGGTTTTGACATTGCTGTTGGTGCCAGAGGATTTATCGGTGTTGAGTATTTTGTAGTTCCTAAAATCTCAGTTGGAGGAGAGTACGGATGGGGTATTGGATTACACCGAGATTTTGGAGGAAAAACAAAATCAGAGCATGTTAATGACGGAGAAAAAGAATCCAAGTCTGGATCTACTGGTGGATTATTCATCGGAAATCAAAGAGAAAATTCAACTGGGAAAACTGATTTATGGATGAATTCTTTTTCACCTTCTGGAAATCTCTCAATTAACTTTTACTTCTAATTAAGATTAGTTTAAGTTCTATAATAATTTAAAAAGGGGGCAACGTTTTGTTGTCCCTTTTTTTGTTTTAGTTCAGTACTTAATACAAACGTTTTTAGGTTCGGTAAAGAATCGAAGTGCTTCCCATCCCCCTTCTCTACCAACACCACTGTTTTTCATTCCACCGAATGGAGTTCTTAAATCACGCTGCAACCAGCAGTTTACCCAGATAATTCCACTTTTGATTTGTTCAGAACAGCGATGAGCCTTACTTAAGTCCGATGTCCAAATGGTAGCAGCTAGACCATAGTCATTGCTATTGGCCATTGCAATAGCTTCTTCTTCTGTATCAAAAGGCTGTATTGTCACTACTGGCCCAAAAATCTCTTCTTGATTGGTTCTGCATTGTTGATCCAGTCCTTCTATAATAGTTGGTCGTATATACCATCCGTCACTCAAATCTCCATTAAGCTTAACAGGTAAGCCACCCGTGAGAATATTGCCTCCTTCTTTTTTAGCTAGTTCAATGTAGCTTAGAATTTTTTCATAATGGGGTTTACTAACGATTGCTCCCATACGTGATTCATCCTCCAAGGGATTACCCACAATCATTTGATCTGTTCGAGCAACAAACTCTTTTTTGAATTTTTCATAGATACCTCGTTGCACAAGAACACGAGACCCACATAGACAGATTTGTCCCTGGTTGGCAAATGAACTATTAAGTGATGTTCGGATAGCTGCATCAAAGTCACAATCATCAAATATGATGTTGGGATTTTTACCCCCTAATTCCAAACTCATCTTTTTAAATTTTGGAGCCACAATGGAAGCAATATGTGCACCTGTAGATGTACCTCCAGTAAACGATACCAAGTCGATTTCATTACTTGATATGATGGAGTTGCCAGTGCTGGTTCCAAGTCCATGAACAATATTCAAGACTCCTGGAGGTAGTCCAATTTCGAGACATATCTCTGAAAGTAGGTATGCAGTCATGGGAGTGATCTCTGATGGTTTTGCTACAACGGTATTACCAGCAGCCAGTGCAGGAGCAATTTTCCAAGAAAAAAGATACAATGGAAGATTCCATGGTGATATACAGGCTGCCACACCAACGGGTTTTCTGAGCGTAAAGTTGATCATACCTTCTGATGTGTGATGACTTTCGGAGGCATAATGCTGGATAGCAGTAGCGTAAAATTTAAAGTTATCGCGGGCTCTAGGTATATCTACAGCTTTTGCCAACTTCAATGGTTTTCCATTGTCGATAGATTCTGCTAATGCAAGTTTATCTAGTCGATCGTTAATGCCATTTGATATCTTTTCAAGCCAATGTGAACGCTCTGAATTTTTAAGCTTTGACCACGAGGGAAATGCATTTTTGGCACTTTTAATAGCTGTTTTTACGTCTTCCTCGTTTGAGTCTGGGATAAGTGAATATACCTGACCAGTGGCGGGGTTATAATTGTCAATATAGCTATTGGAGTTTGGACCTACCAGTTTGCCATTAATGTAGTTAGCAATTTTTTTCATACGTTGGTTTAACAAAAATAATCAAGCAGACGATATCCTTGTTTATTTTGAATTCTTTACCTTTGTAGTGAACGTCGAAAACAATAATCTTAATTTGACTAAACTTTATAAATAACAACAAACACTAAGTACTATGAACCTATTCATTTCCAATATTGATTATAAAATTGATGAAAATGAACTCAAAAGCATTTTTGAAAAATTTGGTAAGGTAAAATCTATAAAAATATTAGTTGATCCAGAATCAAACAAGTCACTTGGTTATGGCTTTGTAAAAATGGGAAGCGAATATGAAGGTCAAAAAGCTATTATCCGATTGAATAACAAGCTCTTTAGGAAACGAAAGCTATCGGTCCAAGAAGCAAGACCAAAGCCACCAAAAATAAATCCAAATCAAGTGAGTGAATCTAATTTGTCAAAACCAGTTGAGTCTAAGACAATCACAAAACGAAAAAGAAGGCGAATGATTGTGGATTGATCTCTAGGGTATGATCGTACCAACACACTCCCCAAATCCTACTCTTACGTCGTCTTTTTGACACCAAGCACGAATGGAGATTGAATCTCCATCTTCTAAAAAGGTTCTAGTTTTATTATTTTTTAATTGGATGGGTTCTTTCCCTCCTTGGCTAATTTCTATCAAGCTACCATAACTATTGGCGTCTCTTCCAGATATTGTCCCACTAGCCATTACATCACCTACATTTACGTTACAGCCATTCACCGTGTGATGGGCAAGTTGTTGAGCCATATTCCAGTACATAAATTTAAAATTACTTCGGCTAATTATAGATTCTTCGTCTTCTTTTGGAGTAATCCCAACCTCGAGTTTAATATCGAAATTTTTATTTCCCTCATACTGAAGGTAGGGCAAAACAGGTGGATCTTGCTCAATACTTTCACAACGGAAAGGTTCAAGTGCTTCCATTGTAACAATCCAAGGAGATATGGTGCTTGCAAAATTTTTGCCCAAAAAAGGTCCTAATGGTACATATTCCCATCCTTGAATATCTCGTGCACTCCAATCATTAAAAATGACTTTACCAAAAATATGGTCTTCTGCATTTTCTACTGAAATGGATTCTCCTAGTTTAGTTGGAGATCCAATGATATATGCCATTTCTAATTCAATATCTAGTCGCTTTGAATGGTCAAAACTTGGGATTTCAGCAGTTGGAGGTTTCATCTGACCTTGAGGCCTCTTGATGGGAGTTCCACTAACAACAATACTACTGGCTCTACCATGATAGCCTACAGGGATATGCCTCCAATTGGGGAGTAATGGCTCACTGTTTGGTCTAAATAACTTTCCAAGGTTCGTGGCATGCTCTATACTACTGTAAAAGTCAGTATAATCACCAATTTGAATAGGAAGACACATTTGAGCATTAGTCCTATCAACGAGTATCTTATCTCTATTTTCGTACAACTCACCTTGAGAAGTAAGTTCAGATGTGATATATTTTCGGAGTGATGACCAAGCAGACTTACCACAACTAATGAAGTCATTTAAAACTGTTGATTCAAAAACAGTACTATTAAAATCCAAGTCTTTGAATAAACCACATTTAGCTGCGGTGTTCAAGTCAATAATTTGATCTCCTATTGCAATTCCAGCAGTTGGTCTTCCATCTCTAACAAAAATGCCATAGGGCAAATTATGAATGGTGAAATCTGAGTTGTTGGGTATGGTTATCCAGGTATTCATATTTTTTAATATTTAAATTCGAAGGTAATAAACAGATGCTTAAATTATAAACATCTCAAATAACAATATTGACAATTCTGCCTGGTACTACAATTACTTTTTTGGGAGAATTGCCATCTAACCACTTTAATACTACCTCATTTTGTAAAACTTGAGACTCAATATCCTCTTTACTCATATCAATTGGGAATTCCATATTTGTCCGAGTTTTTCCATTGATGGATATAGGGTATGCTTTATTTTTTTCAATAACATGATTCTCATTAAAAACAGGCCATTGAGAATTCCCAATAAATCCTTCGTGCCCTGTAGAATTCCATAATTCCTCTGTTATGTGTGGAGCGAAAGGATTCAATAGGATTAATAAATCCTTTAAAATGGAGAGCGACTTACACTTTTGGCTACTTAGTTCATTGACGCAAATCATAAATTGAGATACAGATGTATTTAAGGATAGATTATCAATATCTTCTGTGATTTTTTTAATGGTTTTGTGAAGTGTTTTCAGGGAATCTTTATTTGGCTCTGAATCGTCCCATTGGGGTTGATGATCTATGCCGTAAAAGAGCGACCATAATTTTTTAAGAAATCGATGAGTCCCATCAATTCCCTTTGTACTCCAAGGCTTACTATCCTGAATTGGACCAAGAAACATTTCATAAAGTCGGAGTGTGTCTGCTCCATATTGTTCACAGATCTTATCTGGATTAACTACATTAAATTTTGACTTGGACATTTTTTCTACTTGTGATCGAAGTTTTAATGCCTCGTTTTGTCCAAATAATTGTTGTCTATCAATCCCAGCAAATCGACTATCTTTTTGCTGTAAAATTTCAAAGTTCTCTTGCGTTATTATCCCATCTTTTGAAACATATTCGACAGGTACATGAAGCTCTCTGTTACCTAAATTAAGAAGTTGACTTTCTCCTTGAATCATTCCTTGATTTACAAGTTTTTTGAATGGTTCATCAAAGGCTAGAAAGCCTCGATCAAATAAAAATTTAGTCCAAAATCTACTGTAAAGCAGGTGACCTGTAGCATGTTCTGTGCCTCCAATATATAAGTCCACTTGGTTCCAATAGGCTAGACTTTCTTTGCTAGCAAAAGTATGCTCATTTCTGGGGTCCATGAATCGCAAAAAGTACCAGCTACTTCCGGCATAACCAGGCATGGTATCTGTTTCCCTGAGGCCATTATCGGTATTTACCCAATTGGAGTTGTTAGCCAACGGGCTTTTGCCAGAACCAGAGGGTGCATAGCTTTCTACATCCGGGAGTTCCACAGGTAGGTTTTTATCGATAGTAGGGATGTCATTTTTGTGAATGATAGGGAATGGTTCACCCCAATATCGCTGACGACTGTATCCAGCATCTCTTAATTTGAATTGAATCTCTTTTTCCCCAAAATTCCGTTCTTCGGCCAGTTGAATGATGGCTTGCATAGCCTCTTTTACACTCAATCGGTCAAAGTTTTCGCTATTCATTAGGACACCATTTTTTGAGTCGTAGCTATTTTCTTGAATATTGATTTCTTTTGCATTAGGGTCATTTATGACTTGAATAATGTCGAGTCCAAATTTTTTGGCAAATGCATGATCTCTTTCATCGTGAGCAGGTACAGCCATGATGGCTCCAGTGCCATAACCACTCAGAACATATTCAGAAATATAAATTGGAATGTCTTTGTTTGTGAATGGATGTGTGGCGGATGCTCCAGTGAAAACACCAGTAACGGATTTATCTTTTTTACGCTCTAACTCACTCTTGTTACTGGCAATCTTTACATACGCATCAATGTCTTCTTTTTGCTCGTATGTAGTAATAGAATTAACCAAAGGGTGATCAGGTGCCAGAACCATGAAGGTGCATCCAAAAATGGTGTCTGGTCGAGTAGTAAACACCTCTATATTTTCACTGTGTTTTTTTACTTTGAAAGAAATTCTAGCTCCGATACTTTTACCAATCCAGTTTCGCTGAGTTTCTTTGATGCTATCACTCCAATCAATTTTTTCCAATCCAGATAATAGTCTATCTGCATAGGCAGTTATTCGAACATACCATTGCTTCATTAACTTCTGACTCACAGGATAACCACCACGCTCTGAAAGTCCATCTTTGACTTCGTCATTTGCTAAAACGGTGCCCAGTTCTTCACACCAATTTACAGTAGTTTCTTTTTGAAAGGCGAGACGGTAATGTTGGAGAATAAGTTCCTTTTCTTGAGCTGTTTTGTCTTCCCATTCGACCGAAGTGAAGGGTTCAGTTTTATCTCCTTTGTGAACAACATTTATATTACCTTCAATTTCGAAAATAGAAATCAAAGAGTCAATATTTTCAGCTTTATCTGTTTTCACATTGTACCAAGATTCAAATAATTGAATAAAAATCCATTGTGTCCACTTATAATAAGAAGGGTCAGTAGTTCTAATTTCTCTTTCCCAATCATAACTAAAACCTATTCGATTTAATTGTTCTTTGTATTTTTTTAGGTTAATATCTGTAGTGACCTTTGGGTGTTGTCCAGTTTGAATAGCGTATTGTTCTGCAGGAAGACCAAAAGCATCAAAACCCATTGGATGGAGGACATTGTATCCGTTAAGTCTTTTGTATCTACTGACAATGTCACTTGCAATGTATCCCAAAGGATGACCCACATGCAGTCCTGCACCACTAGGATAGGGAAACATATCTAAGGCATAAAACTTTTGCTTTGTTAAGTCAATTTCAGATCGATAAATATGGGACTCAGCCCATTTTATTTGCCATTTATCCTCGATAGATTGAAAATTGTAGGTACTCATTCAGTATTGGAATGCTACAAAAGTAAGAGAACTCATAGCATTTGGTTTATTAAAAGTGGTATCAATACAATTAGATGTTATTTTTGTCAAAACAATTTAGCAATTGCAATACAATAGAACACGTTATGGCTCATAAAAAAAGTAGTAAAACAGAATCGACGGATCATTCAAATCAACAATTTGTTTTTAATAAAACGAATTATCAATTAATGCTAGCAGGACTACTTACAATCATTATCGGTTTTGTATTGATGTATGGCAAAGAAGATATCTATGACTTTAGAAAAACAACATTAGCACCAATCGTGGTTATTTTAGGATTTGTTATTGAGATTTTTGCGATAATGAAAAAGCCAAAAAAATAATAAATGAGTTTTTGGGAGTCTATTATCCTTGGCTTTGTTCAAGGTTTGACAGAGTTTTTACCCGTTAGCAGTAGCGGTCACATTGAATTAGGTAAAGCCATTTTTGACATTAATGAGAATGAAGCAGGGTTATTATTTACAGTTACCCTCCATTTTGCAACTGCTCTCAGTACAATTATTGTTTTTAGGAAAGATATTCTCGAATTAATTAAAGGAATTTTTAAGTTTAGGTGGAATTCCGAAACAAAATTTGTTTTCTTTATTGTCCTTTCAATCATACCTGCAGCATTTGTGGGGTTATTCTTTAAAGACTATATCGACGGATTTTTTAGCGGGAATATTATACTTGTTAGCTTCATGTTAATTTTGACTGGAATACTTCTTTTCTTGTCTGATAAATTAAGTCGAAAAGATGGCTTGGTGAATACTAAAAATGCTTTGTTGTTAGGGGTTGTTCAAGCCATTGCTATATTGCCAGGAATAAGTAGGAGCGGAAGTACTATTGCAGTAGCAGTCTTGTTAGGTATCAATCGTGAGCGTGCAGCTCGATTTAGTTTTTTAATGGTTTTACCGTTAATCTTTGGAGCAATGGCAAAAGAAATAATGGATTTTTCATCCATAGAATCTAATTTGTCTAGTTCATCCTTTGATATGACCATTATTGCAGGATTTTTAGCTGCTCTAGTTTCTGGAATTTTTGCCTGCAAATGGATGATCGCGATTGTAAAACGAAGTAGGCTTGTATATTTTGCTTATTACTGTTGGCTAGTCGGATTAATTGGATTGATATACCAATTCATATAAACTCTTTAAGAAATCTAATTTAGATTTTCATCTGGTATGAGTAGTACGGTATCAATATTTGCATAACCGATTTCTTCTGTTCTCAATAATCGAAATGTAAAGTAGCCACTAATGCTTCCAAAATCTTCTGATATTGGACACCATGATTGGTAGGAATAACTTTCTCCTGGACTTAAAATAGGCTTTTCACCAATCACTCCCTCTCCTTCAACTTCTCTTACACCTAAAACACCATCTGTAATAAACCAATGTCTCTTTGTTAATTGGACATCTTCTAAGCTTGTGTTATATATAGTCACGTCGTAACTAAACACGTGTCGTGCACCAGGAATCGTATGATCTTTCTGATGTTGTGGGATCATCCTTACCTTGATTTGGTGATTTAAGTTTAGCTTATTTTCCACTCCTTTTTTTAACTTGGTACAAGTTAAACACATGATGCCCAATTATGTTGGAAGATAACTAACAACTTATAACTTTGTTATTATAGTGCATGAGTGTTTCATCATCCAATTTAATTAATAAAGCAGTAGAGCATCTTTCACGTTTTCCTGGGGTTGGAAAGAAAAGTGCGTTACGTATGGCCCTCTTTCTTCTTAAAAGATCAGAAGGTGAGACAATTGAATTGAGTGAGGCTCTACTCAAAATGAGAACTCAAATTCAATATTGCGAACAATGTTTTAACTTGAGTGATGGTACTTTGTGCAATGTGTGCAGTTCTCCGTCAAAAGATACTTCCATTGTTTGTATTGTTAAAGATTTTCAAGATGTAATCGCCATTGAAAATACGGGGCAGTACAATGGACTTTTTCATGTATTGGGAGGGTTGGTGTCGCCAGTGGATGGGATAGGCCCAAGTGATGTAAAAATACCCGAATTATTGTATAGAGTTAAGGAGAATGATATCAAAGAAGCTGTTATTGCTCTGAGTTCGACTTTAGAAGGAGATACAACGGAATATTATATCGCAAAAAAATTACGAGATCTAGGTGTGCAGGTTAGTACATTATCAAAAGGTATTGCTGTAGGAGGAGAGTTGGAGTATGCAGACGAAATAACGTTAGCTCGATCAATCAAAAATCGAGTAATTATTGACAATTAAACCTATTTATTCGCTCGAACTACATAATAAGAAGCGGTTACAAAAAAATTCCGAATAAACGGAATCGAACTAATAAATTTAAGTTGTTTTTTTGGCTTAATCCCAAATTTAGTTTCGTAGTTTGGGTTAAATAAATAATCTGTCTTCTTGAGTATTTGGTAATTATTTATCTTGAGTATTCGGTTTAGTCTGTCAATGGTAATTCTAGTGTCGTATATTTCTAGCATTCCTTTAATCTTAGCTTCACTTTCACCAATTATACGAAGAAGCAACTTATATAAGAATCTTGGTAAAATATGAAAGTAGGGTAATTTAGAGAAAAACTTGTTTTTGAGTAATTGTTGGTGGCCACCAAATGGATTATACCAAGGGGGAAAACCGATAAAGTAAAGCCCATTTGGTTTCATGAAATCACGACATCTATTCATGAATTTTTCTTGGTTTGGGATATGTTCAATGACATCTCTACTGATTATAATATCAAACTCTTCTTTAGTTTTGGTGTCATATATATCCTCAGCAACTAGCTCCAAGTTTTTAAAATTTGGGTGATTAGCGTGGTATAATTTCCCATTTTCAATTCTTCCTTCGGAGATATCTATACCCACTACTCGTTTACATCCTAAGTCTAAAAATGGCTCAAGGTTTCCAGCCTCACCACAACCGATTTCTAATACGGAAGTATTTTCGCCAATTTCCATCAAATCTTGTAAGTATGGAATGACATACTTGCTTGTAGTCAGAGCTTGTTCTTTGAAGTATCTTTTTCGATCAGAGTGTCTCGCTTGCATGAGTTATGAGGTCAGTTTTTAGTCTTTGTCTTTGGAGTTTTGATTTTTATTAGTGTTGTTTCTATTCCCTTTATGATTGTTAGCCTTATTTTTTGGTTTGTTAAACCTTCGGTTTTTATTACCACTATTATGACCTCTTTTTTGATTTGATTTTTTGTTTTTGTGATCCATCCTAGTCAGATCATTTTCGCCGAGTAGGTCATCTTTATATTCTAGTGTTTTGAATGCAATTTCGGCACCTTTAGCTGTGTCACTAAGCGTTACAGGTGTTTTTCCTTTTTTGTTGAGCGATATAATTTCGTTTACTCGTTCTAGGTTAAGCGGAATCCAATCAAAGCTTTTCTCATAACAATACCAGGCTGTTCCTTTTAGAATATCAATTTTCTTCAAACTAGCTAATCCTGATTCTGTTTTGAGCTTTACTTTTTCATTTGGGAAAGACTTTAAGGCCTCATGATAAGTCTCTAACTCATAGTTTAGGCAGCATTTCAATCTTCCACATTGTCCACTAAGTTTAAGCATGTTAATGGATAAGTTTTGAGTTTTTGGAGCACTCATACTAACTACTTTATAATCTGTAAGCCAAGTACTACAGCACAATTCTCTTCCACATGACCCAATACCTCCAAGTCGAGATGCTTCTTCTCGATAACTTACTTGAAGCATTTGTATTCTACTTTTAAATTCGGAGGCATATCGTCTGATGAGTTCTCTAAAATCAACTCGACCCTCAGAGGTGTAATAAAATGTAATTTTTTTGCCATCACCTTGATATTCGATGTCACTAATTTTCATTTTAAGTCGAAGTTGAAGAGCGATTGTTCGAGCTTGTTCTAATGATTTCTGCTCGATTGCCTTAAATTTTTCATACTTTTCAATTTCATCCTTATTTGCGATACTTCTTATAGTTCGCATTTCTGAGTTGTTCTCATCAACTCCATGTTTTTTCAAGTGAAGTTTTACAAGTTCTCCAGCAAGTGAAACCTCGCCAACGTCATAGCCTATATCTGAATCTACGATTACTTTGTCCCCTGTATACAACTCAAGGTGATTGACATTCTTATAAAATTGCTTTTTACTTCCTTTGAATCGTACTTCAACAATATTAAATGGCTCGTAATCTTCGGGAAGTACCATGTCTGTAAGCCAATTATAGACATTTAGTTTATTACAACTTCCAGTGCTGCATGCTCCATTATTCCCGCATCCAGGACTATGACTGCCATTATTATTTCCACAACTTCCACATCCCATACTGATTGACTTTTTCTTTATTTTAATGGACTGCTTTTTTTGCAGTAAATCCATATAGCCTCAAATATATCATAAAATAAAAATTACTTTCGGATAAAGTGGTATCTAATATTAATAGATAAGTTGAATAACGCTATTTTGGGGTTCGCATTCCGTTGTAAATGATAAATGACTTCATTAATCTGAGTGTATATTTTTTCAATAAAAAAGGCATTTAAGGTGGTACTCAACTTTTGGATAAAGTCTACCTGACTACTTCCAGCATTGATTGTATAGTTGTCTATAGTTTGGTGAAGCATACACTCTCTGAGTACGCCTATTCCATGTGTTAGAAATAGCTGAATCTGATTTTTGCCCATCGCATAAAGTTTATCAGAGATATCACTTACCGATTTGAGATCATTTCTATAGCATGCTAACATCCAATCTCTGAATAATGACCCATAATCATTTGAGTTATTCTCTATTAAGTTGGTTGCCATTCTTAGATTGCCATCAGACAATCGTGCAATCTGCTCCAAACTTGATTTTTCGAGACCATACTTTGTATCTAAAAATGCGTGAGTTTCTTCATAAGAATAACTGGGTATTTTAGTAAGTTGTGTTCTGCTTGTAATCGTGGGTAGTAGTTGTTGTGACTGTTCAGCAACTAAAATAAAATAGGTCTTCTGAGGCGGTTCCTCGATGAGTTTTAGCAAGACATTACTTTCTTTCTTTAAATACTCGGGCATCCAAATAATAAGAGTTTTTGCCTCACCTTCATAGGGTTTTAATGAGAGACGAGATAGAATGCTCCGAGTTTCTTCACGTGTAATATTAGGTGTTTTGTTACCGTCTTTTGCGATGGCTTCCATCCAGTCTGTTGTATTAAAGTACATCGATGAAGCATTGATTTCCCTCCATTTTTCGATATGTTGGGTGCTTATTTCTTTACTTGCTGAAACAGGATACGTAAAATGCACATCTGGATGTGAATGACTGCTGATTTTACGACATGAACTACAAACACCGCAAGAATCTGTGGGTGTACGTTCTGTGCAATATATGTATTGTGTAAGAGCTATGGCAAGACCTAACTTACTACTTCCCTCATTTCCTAAAAATAGTTGTGCATGAGGGAGTCTGTTATTTTCAACATTTCGGATTAATTGTTCCTTAATTTTTTGATGACCATATACCTGAGCGAATTGCATTTCTAATCTAGTTTACTTTTGGTCTTTTTTAGGAAATTCTTTTCGAAACCATAAAAATATGCTCAAACCAATCATTAAGTATATTAGACTACCAAACGTCATAGCGAGCATCGATCCTGTTTGAAATGTTTTTGGCGAAAATTCAAATCGGATAGTATGTTTTCCTGCAGGTACTTTTAGACCTCTTAATAAGTAGTTCAATCGGAATTGATCAACAGGCTGGTTATCAATATAGGCATTCCAACCTTTGTCATAAAACACTTCTGAAAAAGCTACATTATTTTCTGTTTTTGATGAATAGGTGTATTCTAATTTTTCAGGATGGTAAGAGGATAGAGTTATATTAGCAGTGCTATCTTTAATAGAATTAGTACTGATTAAATCTGCATACTCTTTCTCGACAATAGCCTGGGTTTTGGTATTAATTTTTGGTAATTGAAGAATAGCACTATCTGCATTTTCAACGATATTGACTTCATTTACAATCCAGGCGTTTCCGTTAGCGTTTGGGTTAATGCCATACCGAGGTTCTCCTCCTTGTTGATTGGGATAGATGTAATACTTCATGTTTAGCATATCAAAAATCCCATTATTAATGACTCTACCAGCTCTTAAATCATCCATCAAATGCCAATCCCACAAATCTTGGAATCTTCTAATTTTTGCAGCACTGTAACCTCCAATTGATTTGTGAAAGTAAGCACATCGATTGCTGTTTAATGTACTTTGGGTAAGATCCAAAACGCGGTAATAGGTTTTGTCTTTTTGTATTTCCAAATCCACAGCGTAAGGGGTGAATGGTTGCTCTAAGGCTCTTTCTCTTTTGAAATCTTTATCGTTTAAATAGCGTTTACCAACAGTCCACAAATCAGCGGTAATTAAAAGTCCTAGAATGATTAATCCATAGTTGACTTTCATTTTTTCTTTATAGATTAACCACAGCACAAGAAGAATGCAAATGGCAAAAAAGATACTCCGATTACCATCTTTTTTCATCTCTCCAAGTCGCATTTCAGAGAGTTGATCTTTGAAACGATCGATTGAAGGCTGTGTGACTTCTAGGCCTTGGCGTTGTATTACATTTTTTGCATATTCAGTATCTGAATCATAAACAATTTGTCCATTTTCATTTTCTTTAGGAGTAGAATTAAAATCATTAAATAATGTTCCAGAATAGGTCAATAGAATAATAATTCCAATGCCAGCAAAAGCAGCATAGCTTACTCTTTTCCAATTTTCTTTTACATATTCTGGTTGGCTGATAATTTTCTCTAAAGTCAGAGCTGCCAATAAACCAACAGCTAACTGAACCAAAACCATCATCATACTTGGGGCTCTAAATTTGTTGTAAAGCGGAAAATGATTGTACATGAATTGATTAATTCCTGTAAAATGATTTCCTCCCATTGACAGTATTAAGGTAACTCCGATTACTGATAATAGCCACCATTTTTGCGGTCCTCGGATTAAAACTAGACCAAGAATCATCAACATAAATAAGGTGACACCTATGTATTTGGGGCCAGATGTACTTCCGATTTGACCATAATAAAGCCCAAGTTTATCAGAATCTCCACCACTGTAATTTGGTATGATAGTAGCCCCTATGTCCGACCAACCATTACTGTATGAAAACACATAATCTTGAGTTAATCCATCTTGTTTGTCAGCTTTAGATTTATTGTTTTTATTGATGGTTAGTTCACTCTTACCTCGAATAGATTCTGTGGCATATTCTTTAAGTAAAAGGATGTTCAAGCTATTTGCAGCAAGCCCAATGCCAGCTCCAAGAACAGCAATACCACATGCTATAAAAAATGATTTAAACTGCTTCTCTTTAAAATACGGGTAGGCATGAAAAAGCACAAAAAGGATTATCATAAACCCTCCATAATAGGTGATTTGAACGTGGTTTGCTTCAAGTTCTAATCCAAACCCCGCAGCAAGCAAGGTAAGTCCAAGTAAATACCTCTTATTAAAAATGTATTGCATGCCAGCAATTACTAATGGGAGATACCCAATGGCTCTTGCTTTTGTATTGTGACCCACGGCTAAGATGGTAAGATTTTCTGTTGCCATTCCGATACCAATAGCACCAATCAATGCAAGCCAGGGTCTAACTTTGAAAGCAATGAGCATTATAAAACTACAAAAAATATATAAAAATAATTGTGCCCAAACTCTTGGGTAGTTAGGAATTTTTAAATGTTTTATGATCGTAGATTTGTTGGGAAGACTAATTACGTAAGAAGGCATCCCTGCAAAAAGTGCGTTGGTCCACAAGATATTTTCTCCAGATTCTCGATACTGCTTAATTTCACTTGCAGCTCCTCTGTATTGTACTATATCACTTTGTTTAGGAGCCTTATTTTTAAAATTATTAGGTACAAACAAAGCCGACAAAATAGCAATGAGTAAAATAGCTATAATATGTTGACTATATTTTTGAATAAAAACTTTCATATATATTGAATTGACCTCAAAAATAGAATTAGTTTGGAGAGTAAAAATAAAAAATTGAAGTTCTATAACCCTTTTAAAAAGGTATATAGAGAATTAGCGATTGATTCTCTAGAATATCCTATGATGTCAATTTGCTCTGTTACTACAAATTCTTTACGATAACAAGCACTAATAAAATCTGCTATTTTATCAGTTTCGTCATTTGTGAAAGTTTTGCCAGACTTAGTTTTTTTAATTAGAGAAGCAGCATCTCCATTTTTATTAGCTAAACACAATATGGGTTTTTTACTAGCAATATATTCCATAAGTTTCCCTGAAATTAATATTTCATCAAATTTTTGTGTCGGCAAAATAGTGAATAGTAATGAAGCAGATTTCATTAGCTTCAAACTCTCTGCATGACTAATAAAACCTAAATAATTAACCTTAATTGTTGAAATATTTTCTAGTTGATTAATGAAATTTGGTGAAATATTTCCAGCAAGTCGGAGTATAACATTCCGTGAGCCACTAATAGTTGTAGTAAATTTTTTTAAAGCATGGATAAACCCTTCCACTTGATAATCATCTGGTATTAGACCTATAAACGTTATTATAAAATCCTTTGGATTTTCATGGGGTATTTTATCCATTTTGTAATGATCAAACCCATTGTAGAAGAAATTTACTTTATCATGTTTGTTAGAGGGAAGCTTAGACTGCAATAGTTTAACTAATGATGGACCTACCGTAATTACTTGATCAGCATTTCTAAGAACCATTTTTTCCAAAGATCTATTCTTTTTTCTTGCTCTTTTATTTTGTGGGGCATTAGCATTGGAGTATAGTTCTAGCCAGGGATCTCTGAAATCGCAAATCCAGGTGAGTCTATGAAAAATATTTTTTAATCGTTGACCTACAAGGTGTGTAGAATGTGGCGGACCTGTTGTGATTACAATGGTATTCTTAGGGTCAGTAATTAATTTTTTAGCTTTTCTATAGGCAAATGTATTCCAACCTAAACGTGCATCTGGAATAAAAAAGTTAGACTTTATGTAGTTAGAAATCCTTTTAAATATATTTTTTTGATCATTTATACTACCTCGAGGAATCCCTTTGGAGGGATGTCCGGTAGTTGCAAAGGAATAGAGCTTTAATAATTCTATTGTTTTGGTGGTATGGGTATTAATACCTTTTACCAATGGTTTAAAGCTTTTATCTTGATTTTTGTAGGATGCCCATTTTGGATTTACAGTTACAACTTGAATGTCAAGTCCATACTTTGCCAAAAAATGGGCGAAGTATCCCCATCGTTGAACGCCAGAACTATTATCTGGTGGCCAGTAATAGGTGATAATTAATATTTTTTTGTTTTCAATCAAAAGGATGATTATTACAAATTTATTTTTTTAAGATTGAATGCTCCGATTAATCCTAACAATTAATTTTAACGGAACGAATACACATGTTTTAATTAGTATATTTGATTTAGAAAACAGGAAATGAAAATACTTTTTGTAGCCACCAACATTCCAACTATTAAGAGAAAGAGTAATGGGGTTATTTTACGTATTGCAGAATTATTGTCTAAGAACCATGATTTAGACGTGATATTCCCTAAAGAGATTATTCCTTTTTGGTTAAAGTATAAATCAAAGTTTAAATCATTATACAACTTAAAAGACTATGTTTTGGGCAATCAAGAAATTGAAGTATTGCCCTATCTAAGGTTGCCCCATAAATCGAATGCTTTTTGGGGTTTAAAGTTCTTCAATTTAAGTCGTTTTATTCCTAGAAATTACCATGTAATTCATGCACATTTTTTATTCCCAGATGGATTGATAGCCCAACGAATTTCTCGACAAAATAATAGCCCTTATATAGTTAGTATCCGTTATTCAGACATTGCCTTATTCGAATCTATTTCTCAAAATTCGTCTACTTTTAGACTAGCCAAATCGTGCATAGAAGAAGCTAACGATATACATGTTTTAAATGAATTTACAGGTCAATGGATCAATGAAAAATTTCAAGTAAATTATACGGTTATTCCTCATGGAATTAATCTTCCAAAGTCTAAAAGAGTGACATCGCAAAACAAAAAAATCATTATTTCTTGTGTGGCCGAGTTTATACCCCTCAAGAAAATTGATTGGGTTATAAATGCTGTGAAATCATATAAAGGGGATGCAGATATAGCCTTAAAAATTGTTGGTAAGGGACCACTACAGAAAAAGTTGCATGTACTTAAGGGAACTGACTCACGAATTCAATTCTTAGGGTACATACCACACAATGAGGTCATGGAGATTTTAACGGAGTCCCATATTTTTGCCATGCCATCAACTAAAGAAACTTTTGGATTGGTTTATTTAGAGGCAGCAGCTACTTATAATGCCATTATTGCCTATAATAAATATTCAATTAATGGGGTTTTCGAATCTGAAAAAGAAGCACTTTTTTGTTCGGGATACATAGATTTTAAAGATCAGTTGCATCAATTAATTAGCGATCCTAAATTAGTAAAGAATCTAGCAGACAATGCCTTGAAAAAAGTTCAACATATGAGTTGGGATTCTATTATTAAAAAATATAACCACCTATACAATTCTATTGTCTAATCTAACCAACATACGTGTAATGATTGCTATTGTGACATACAATGGCGAGAATTATATTAAGGATTGTCTAAATTCGATTGTTACTAAAACAAATTGTAAAATTCATGTGCTTGACAATAATTCAACCGATAATACACTTGCTATTATAAGAAAAGACTATCCTAATGTTCAAATCACTCAATCTACTGAAAATTTAGGGTTTGGTAAAGCAAATAATATCCTTCTAGAATCAGCCATCCAAGATAATATGGACTATGTATTTTTGTTAAATCAAGATGCTTATTTCATTATGGATTGTATAGATCAACTTGTACTTTCTTCACAAAAATCAGCTAACTCTATCTTTTCGCCAGTTCACTTAAAGAAAGATGAAAGAACTTTGGATGAAGGTTTCTTAGCTTACACTCAAGGAATAAATGATTCTAAGAAACTTGATTTTATCAATGCAGCAGCTTGGTTAATGCCCATGCCGATCATTAGGTTGGTTGGAGGATTTAGTCCGTTATTCTTTCATTATGGCGAAGATAGAGATTATGCTAATCGATTGAGGTTCCATGGGTATTCATTTCATGTAATTAAGGAGGCGAAATTGGTGCACAACAGAGAGCTAAAAATATGGGCTAACACCAAAGAAAATCGGGCTAAAATTTCCAATCGATTTTATATTAATTTACTTCGATATCTTACGGATATAAATAGAGGATTGCTCTATTGTATTTTGATTGCTACAAAAAATACTTTAGGGGATTTCATAAAGAATTTGGGAGCAGGTAAATGGAGATTAGCTTTTCTGAATATAGGAAAGTATTTGAAGTGTTATTCTCAATTAGAATTGATTCTAAAATACCGCAACATGGCTAAAAAACAGAACGGAGTATTCCTGGAACTTACTTAGAAATTACAACGATATATTGAAATGTTAGAAATTCTCTAAAGTAGACTAGAAGATTTAAAGGGTATGCAATAGCTTTATCTAAGATAGTGGATCTACTCTCAAAAAGTCTGTATTTACGTTTAATATTTGTTATTTTAAAACCATCTGGAGCTAACTCACTTAAATTCCGAAGCATATAAATTTGTAGATGTGTTTTGTCGTAAATTCCTCTTTTGTTTCTTGGCCATTTAAGTAAAAAGAAATTCAGTAATGTGGTATAATGATTAGTATTGGGTAGAGAGATAATCATTTTACCGTTTTGGGAGAGTTGACTAGATAATGTGTTTAATACTTCCAATGGATGTGTAAGATGTTCAAGCACATCACCTAGTATGATATGATCATAGTTAGGACATTTTTTTAGGAAATCATGAATATCTTGTTGATTATTGAGGTTTACAACCTCAGCAATGTCAAGTCGTTTCTTAGCAATCGCTATTGTTTTGGGGTTGTAATCTATTCCAGATACATGAATATCTTCATGAATATTTTCTTTAACATACAAACCAAGAATACCTTCATTGCATCCTACATCTAAAATAGATTTTGGGGACTTTACAAATTTAAGTAAATCAGACCTAAGACTTTTATATGATTTGTTATTGTGAATCAATTGAATTAAAGCTGGTTATTTGTTGATTAATCGATTGGAGTTTGTAGTTCATCTTATCCCAAAAGGATTGCAAATTTTAATCATATTTTTGAATAAGTAATAAGAAAAGTTGGGTATAATAGTAAGACAGTCATTAAAAGCTAGCATTGTTGGATATGTAGCAGCCATTATTGGTGTTATTAATACATTTTTTATTTATACATTATGCTTTACTGAGAGTCAATTAGGGCAGATTCGTTTCGTACAAGATACTGCGATTCTTCTTGCGGGTTTATTTAGTTTAGGAGTATACAACATTGCTGTTCGGTTTTTTCCGGATTTTAAATCGGAGAATAAGCATAATGGGTTTCTAGGACTGCTTTTTTTATTTTTTCTTGGAGGAGTTTCCCTTTTTACAATTTTATATGGATTGATTAATCAAAGTCTGCCTGTTGAGTTTAATGAAAATATAAAGGTTATTTGGTTAACGTTTTCCAGTGTGATTTTAGCAAAAATATTATTTCATTACACGAGTAATTTTGGCAGAATTGTTGTCCCTTCGATATTAAATAACTTGTTTGTTAAAATTGGACTGTCATTGATTGCCTTGTATTTTTTTTATACGCAGTTATCATTTTCTGATCTATTGTATGGCATACCAATTATATATGGATCTGCAGCAATCGGACTCATTCTGTATGTCGGATACATAAAACAGTTAAAGGTAAGTTTCCAATTCTCATTTTTAACAAAAACTAGATTAAAACAAATTCTAACTTATGCAGGTTTTGGTATTTTAGGTACGATTGGGTCAAGTTTAGCTACTCGTTTGGATATTTTTATGGTGACGGATATTCTTGACTATGCTAGAACTGGAGTGTATGCAATTGCATTTAATATAGCAAATTTACTGATGGTACCAACTGCAGCAATTTTTGCAATTTCGGGGCCAATCATTGCAGGAGCACTTAAAAAAAATGACTTGAATCATGTAGAAGAGATTTATAAAAAATCTGGGCTTAACTTATTCATTCTTGGGTGTTTAATTATGATACTAATCTGGTGTAATATTGATGTAATTTTTGATATCATTCCAAACGGGGAACGCTATAAATCTGGTAAAATTGTAATCCTACTATTAGGTATAGCTAAACTGTTTGATATGTTGACAAGCATCAATGAATATATCATCGCTTATTCAAAGCATTTCCGTTATAACCTTTATTTTTTGCTGATTTTGGCTGTGGTTAATGTGGTAGCAAATCTCACCTTAATCCCTCAGTTTGAGTTAGCAGGAGCAGCACTTGCTACGCTAATTTCGATTGTTTTGTATAATGTTTTTAAAACCTACTTTGTCTATTATAAATTCAAAATTCATCCATTTCAACGAGAAATTGGCTACACATTCTTAATTAGTGTTTTCATTGTGTGCTTAAATATGATTCTTCCAGACTTAGCTAATTCCTGGCTTAGTCTTATTTTTAAAACAATAATTTTAGGCGGAATGTTTATTGTTGGTGTTCTATTTTTTAAACTCTCCGCAGAAGCTAATAATATTTGGGATCAACTCAAAAAGAAATTGATTAACAAATAATTTACATTGGGTTGCTTAGCCACTCCAATTCATTATACATTTGCCGAAGATATAACACCATGTTAAATATTATCTTATTTGGACCTCCAGGTGCCGGAAAAGGAACTCAAAGTTCCAAGCTAATCGAAAAATACGGATTGGTTCATCTCTCTACAGGAGATGTTTTTCGGTACAACATAAAAAATCAAACTGAGCTTGGAGTATTAGCAAAAAGCTTTATCGACAAAGGGCAGTTAGTCCCTGATGAAGTAACCAATCAAATGGTTAAGGATTTTATTGAAAGAAATAACAATGACCAAGGTTTCATTTTTGATGGTTATCCACGAACTATTGCTCAAGGAGAAAATTTAGATCGAGTTATGCAGGACTTTAACACTGAAGTAACTAGCATGATTGCATTGGAAGTGGATGAAGATGAGTTAGTTAATCGTTTGCTTGAACGAGGAAAGACCAGTGGAAGACCAGACGATCAAGATGAGTCGATTATCCGAAACCGTTTTAAGGTTTATAATGAAGAAACATCCCCATTGGCAGATTTCTATGCCCAAAAAGGGAAATTTATAGCAGTGCAAGGAAAAGGATCAATTGATGATATATTCCAACATCTTTGTAATGCTATTGATGGTGCAAGCCAAGCATAATTAAGATTAACTACATAACTGATTTACCATGAGCAATCAAAATTTTATTGACTACGTTAAAATTTGTGGCAAGAGTGGTAATGGGGGAGCGGGTAGCCATAGTTTTTTTAGAGACAACCTAAATGCCAAAGGGGGTCCAGATGGAGGAGATGGAGGAAAGGGGGGGGCAATTATCCTTCGAGGGAATGCTCAATTGTGGACACTTCTACATTTAAAATACAAACGTCATATATTTTGTGAGCATGGAGCTCCAGGAAAGAAAAAAAATCAGACGGGCAAGAGTGGTCAAAATCAAATAGTAGAGGTCCCTTTGGGAACAGTAGCCAAACATCCAGAGACCTATGAAGTTTTGGGAGAAATTACTGAAGATGGTCAAGAGCTTGTTCTGTTGCCAGGCGGTAAAGGTGGTTTAGGAAACACCCATTTTAAAAGTGCTATTAATCAAGCACCTAAGTATGCTCAACCAGGGCAACCTGGTCGTGAAGAGTGGTTTATTTTGGAGCTTAAAGTGCTTGCAGATATTGGACTAGTAGGATTGCCAAATGCTGGTAAATCTACTTTGCTATCTGTTGTTTCTGCAGCAAAACCTGAAATAGCAGATTATGCTTTTACTACATTAACACCTAATTTGGGAATAGTAAAATACCGAGAGTATAAGTCGTTCATCATGGCTGATATCCCAGGTATTATAGAGGGTGCTAGTGAGGGCAAAGGATTGGGACATCGATTCCTTCGACATATCGAGCGAAATGCGGCTCTCCTATTCATGATATCTGCTGATGATCAAGATATTAATAAAACGTATCAGGTCCTTTTAAAAGAGCTCGAAAAATTTAGCCCCGAATTAATGTTTAAAGAACGTCTCTTGGCGATTACTAAGTCAGATATACTAGATCAAGAACTTGAGTCAGCAATTGCAGAGGATATGAACGTAGATTGTGATTTCTTATTTATTTCATCAGTCTCGGGTAAAGGAATTCAAGAGCTTAAAGATAAACTCTGGGAGATGATGAATCGCTAGTTAATTTATTTTACCAGTTAATATTTACCAAATAATTACTAAATCGCTTGACTTAAATGATTAGAGTTCATCAAATAACAACCCATAATTAGCATTAATTTGCAATAGAATATGAGAATTAAAGATAAAGTGATATTCCTTGTTATTGGCTTGGGACTGCTATTTGTCAGTTTAAATCGACATTCTCATCATCCCATTTTTAATTATCATTCTCAACTTTTTGCGGACAAGGCGGGGTATCATATTTATTTCCCAGCATGGTTTTATTATGATATGGATGCACGAAACCTTCCAGACTCAATTTCATTGAAAACAGGGCAGGGGTTTTGGATAAAAGATTCAAAAATTTTAACCAAATATCCTATTGGAGTGGCTATTTGTCAATTGCCTTTTTCGCTAATAGCTGCTCTAGCAGATGAAATTCAACAAATCAAAAGTCCTTTAGGATTTACAAAAGCCCATCACTTGGCTCTCAATTGGTCAACAGCAATATGGGGAACCTTAGGGTTATTACTTGTTTTTTTGACAGCTATTCAATTTTGGAATTTATCATATTCGCAGGGATACTTATTGATTTTTGGGGTGTTAATGCTATCAAATTTACTCTATTACACTACCCGAGATTGTGGGATGTCTCATGCCTATTCATTTACCGTATTTGCAGCGATCCAATATTTACTAATGCAAATTCAAACCGCAAAAAAAATTAATAATAGTTCGTTTAGTTTTTTGTTGATTTTAGGTTCCTTAGTTATTGTCCTAAGACCTTTAAACTTATTATTTATCATAATCCCATTACTCTACATATTTTTAAATAAAAACCTATGGAAAGAAATAAGCATAGATGTCAAACCCAAAATATTATATGTGGCAATTCCTCTTGCTTTTGTTCCTATTGTACTACAAATGAGTTATAATTATTATGCTTTCGAAAGGCTTATTGCAGACGGGTATGTTAACGAAGGCTTTTCTAATATTGGACAGGTGAATTTGTTAAAATTATGGTTTTCACCACACAATGGTCTTTTTATTTATAGCCCAATTATACTGATTGCTCTGGTAGGAGTTATAAAAGGTTGGGTAAATGATAATCGGTGGGGTATAATGTATCTATTTTATTTTATGATAATCAGCTTAACTTATGCCTCGTGGTGGAGTCCAGGGTTAGGATGCGGTTTTGGTCATCGAGGTTTTACAGAACATCTTGCTTTTTTTGCCATGCCTATTTCATGGGTTTTAAAAACAATCTCAAAATCACAGCAACGTTGGTGGGGTATATGTTTTACAATAATCGGGATCTTATTATTTATTGTACAATATAATTTTGATGGATGTTGGCCAGAAAGTCGTGATTGGGACTGGGGTTTGTTTCTAAGCTATTTTAAAATTTAAAAATGTTGTTTCAATTGGCGAAGGTCCCGGATTATAGTACAATCTCTGTGGATAAAATTGTCGTCTGGTTTACATAGCCAAAATGCTTTCCATCCAGCATTGATAGCTCCCTTTACATCTGCATCGAGATTGTCACCGATATACGTACTATGATTTAATTTACTTTGAGCATTTTTAAGGGCTGTTTCAAATACCAAAGGGTGAGGTTTTTGCTTTCCTACATGTTCAGAAATAGTAACGGTTTTGAAGTATCGACCTAAGTCGGCGTATTTTAGTTTTTTGTTTTGAGATTCCTCAAAACCATTGGTAATGATATGAAGTTCATATCGGTCCTGAAGATATTCCAACGTTTCTCTTGCCCCTGGAATCAATGCTGTTTTAGTAGGGCAGATCTCAACGTATTTTTCGCCAATGTCTTTGGGCATGTGTCGGTTCTCAACTCCCAAAGCTTTAAATGTATCTTCAAAGCGTTTGACCCGCAAGCTTGCTTTTGTAATTTGATGGTTGCGGTATAGTTTCCATAAATCGTGGTTGATTTTCGAGTAAATGGCTATGAACTCTTCCGAACTTGTTGGAGCTAGGAATTGAATTTTATAAAGCTCATAAAGTTCTTTGAGTGTTTCTTCAGCATTCGCCTCAAAATCCCACAGCGTGTGATCTAAATCAAAAAAAAGATGGTTGGGCACAAGTGCAAATTAAACATTCTAGACCTAAATAGGGTCTAGCTCCATAATAATGAGCTAAGAATAGCGTGCTTAATGAAAAAAAGAATCAAATGATGATTAATTGCTAGGTACTAATTCAAGCAAATTGATCATTTCTAAAAATTAATGTGGATTTTTGTTCCATGAATTTTACAGACCCTCAGGTCTCTCAACTAATTGAATTAGCTATAGCAGAAGATATTGGCGATGGTGACCACAGTAGCCTTGGTGCCATTGCTTCTAACGAAAAAGGTAAGGCTCGATTGCTGGTTAAAGATGCTGGAGTGTTGTGTGGTATTCATTTAGCCAAACATATCTTTCACCGATTGGATTCAACATTAGTTTTTGAGCCTTATTTGGAGGAAGGAAGTCGAGTAAAAGTTGGGGACATTGCATTTTCTGTCAGAGGAAGTATTCATAGCATACTTCAGGCTGAACGCCTGGTGCTCAATTTTATGCAACGAATGAGTGGAATATCTACTTTAACCAAACGATTGGTAGATATTATAGAAGGCACTGGGGCACAGCTTCTAGATACACGTAAAACTACCCCTGGAATGCGTGTTTTTGAGAAATATGCAGTCTCCATTGGTGGAGGCGTAAATCATCGTATGGGGCTTTTTGATATGGTCATGCTAAAAGATAATCACAATGATTATGCGGGAGGAATTACTGCAGCGGTAAATCAGACCAAAGCATATCTGACAAATGAAGGTAAGTCGTTAAAAATTGAAGTAGAAACACGCAACTTAGAAGAGGTTAAAGAGGCAATAGCTGTTGGTGTTAACAGAATCATGTTTGATAATTTTACTCCTGAAGAGATGAAAAAAGCAGTGAGTCTAGTTGGAAATCGTTGTGAAACTGAAGCAAGTGGAGGAATTACTGAAAATACCATACGAAGCTATGCTGAAACTGGGGTTAATTTTATTTCGGTCGGTGCACTCACTCATTCTGTTAAGAGCTTAGATTTAAGTTTGAAGCAGTATTAAAACTAAGTTTTATTTTTTGGGTGGCGAAATCTGTTTTGGTCCCAATATTTTATCTTTTTTAAAACTATCTAAAACCTCTAATTAATTTTATAATTAATCCTTAAAAATTAATTTTATTTTGCACTCGTGTTAGATATCTCTCTCATAGTTGCAAAAGCTCAAAATGATGCCATAGGAAAGGACAATGACTTATTATGGAGAATTCGCGATGACCTTAAACGTTTTAAGAAACTTACTTCGCACCATGTGGTTATTCATGGCAGAAAAAGTTATGAGTCCATTGGAAAGCCTTTGCCGAATCGATCAAATATTGTAATCACACGCAGTAAATCTTATCAAGCTCCTGGAGCTTTTGTGTGCCATACATTTGATGAAGCTATAAATTTAGCTAAAAAACTAGAACACCACGGCGAAATATTTGTCATTGGTGGTGCAGAAATCTACCGTCAGTCATTACCTTATGTTAATCGTATGTACATCAGTGAGGTGAAGGCCGATTTCCCAGATGCTGATGTGTTTTTCCCAAAGCTCAGCCTTGAAGAATGGCAGTGTGTAGAAAGACAAGAATATCAGAAAAGCGAGTTCAATGAATTTGATTTTGATTTTCTAATTTGGGAGAAGAAATAAAGTTGTTAAGGCTCTAGTCTACCGTAATATCTTGGAAAAGGAATAGTTTCACGAACATGGTCCAATTTACATATCCATGCGACTAATCGTTCAAGTCCAAGACCAAAACCACTATGAGGAACGCTACCATACCTTCTCAGGTCTAAATACCATTGAAATACATCCATGGGTAGCTTGTGCTCGTTGATTTTTTCAACCAACCATTCTTCGCTTGTTTCACGTTCACCACCACCTACAATTTCACCATATCCCTCAGGAGCGAGTACGTCTACACCTCGAGCAAATCTTGGATCTTCTGGATTACGTTTCATATAAAATGCTTTGATTTCATGTGGCCAATCGTAAACCATAATCGGGCAGTCAAACAATCGGGTAAGTACGGTCTCATCACTTCCTCCAAAATCATTACCGTATTCAAAATTTCGGGCAGATTCTAACCATTGAGGAAGATTTCTTTGGTCCTCCTCTAGTTGTTTGAGCTCTTGTTTGAGGGTGTCAATTTTATTTTGATTAAAATTAATTGCCCCTTTTTTCATGCCTCCTGCAGCTATAGCAGCTTCACGTTGAGTAACGTCTTCTTCGATTTCTTTGATTCTAGCAGCATTATTTTTAATATCTTGCTCAATGGTCAGTAACGAATTTTGACCTTCCACATCTTGATTTCCTTTTAGTATTTCTACTGCTTCATCATAGGATAATCGGGGGAATTTTTTTGAAACCGTTTCTAATTTTGACTTGTCTCGGTTGAGTATCTCCAATTCCTCAGGGCATTTCTCAAGGACTTCTTGAACCACACTTCGTAGGAAGGATTCGATGGTATCCATGTTTTCAAAAATGTCACAGAAAGCCATCTCAGGTTCAATCATCCAAAATTCAGACAGATGGCGTCGGGTTTTTGATTTTTCTGCTCTAAACGTTGGTCCAAAGGTGTAAATCTTACCCATGGCCAAAGCCATAGCCTCTCCGTATAATTGACCCGATTGAGTGAGATAGGCTGGTTTACCATAATAATCCGTTTCGAATAAGTCGGTAGTTCCCTCGGCTGCATTACCAGTAAAAATGGGAGCATCCATTTGAACAAATCCTTGTTCTTGGAAGAAGTTATGAATTGCGTAGGTAATGCTATTTCTTATTCGCATGATGGCCCATTGCCTTCTACTTCTTAACCATAGGTGTCTATGATCAATTAAAAATTCAATACCGTGCTCTTTATTCGAGATAGGATAGTCTTTTGCATTTTGATAGACTTTTAAATCCGTTGCATGGAGTTCAAAACCTCCAATTTGACGTGTATCTTTAACGACTTTTCCAGTAATGGCAACCGAGCTCTCTTGTCCTAATGTTTTGGCGGTTTGAAACAATTCGTCTCCAAGGTCTTCCATCCCTAGGATACACTGACAAATCCCTTGTCCATCTCTTAAATTGATGAATACAACGGTTTTACTTTCTCGTCGGTTTGCTACCCACCCTTTTAGAGTTATAATCTGACCTACATGGTCTTTTAACTGTTTGGTATTCATTTTGATTATCCTAGAAAACGTGCTAAATTTGGAGTACAAAAGTAAGGGCAAATCCTTACTTTTTAAACACGAATATGATAAAACAACAACTCAGTCAAAAACTCCTTCAAAAGCTAAGCCCACAGCAAATACAGTTTATCAAATTGCTGCAGCTTAATACCTTGAATTTTCAAGAGCGGGTAGATGAGGAGTTGTTGGAAAACCCTGCCCTAGAAAGCGGTAAAGAAGAAGATGAAATTCAATCGGAAGAATCAGACGATTTGGATTATTCTTCGGAAGAGGAGTTGGATATCTCTGATTATATGAGTGATGATGAGGGGGGTGTCCAACTGAGTGGAGATTACAATGCCAACGATGAAGAGAAAGAATTCATGCCAGTGGTTTATTTCACTTCCTTTCGAGAGCGTCTTTTAGAGCAAATATCTGGACTTATTAATTCAGAACAGGATGAGATACTTGCCGATCAAATAGTTGGCACGTTAGACGATGACGGATATTTAAGAAGACCTCTTAATTCCATAAAAAATGATTTATTATTTACTCAGAATATTCAAACCACTTCGGACGATTTGCAACGAGTACTAACCTTAATTCAAGGTCTAGAACCAGCAGGAATTGGAGCAAGAGATTTAAAAGAGTGCATTCTTTTACAAATTGAGAGAAGACAACTTTCGGGGAATAATCCAGTATATAAACTAGCTCACAAGATTATTCATGAAATGATGGATGACTTTTCTAAAAAGCATTATAATCGAATTCTTAAAAAATTTGACATTTCGGAGGATTATCTCAAAGAGGCATTAGACTTTATAGCCAAGCTAAACCCTAAACCTGCTCAATCTGGAGAAGAGGGAGCGGTCAATAAAGACTATATTATTCCTGATTTCATTGTTAAAGAATCCTATGGAAAAATAGACGTTTCCTTGAACTCCAAGAATGCTCCAGAACTCAAAATTAGCCGATCGTATAGCGAGACTCTAAAATCCTATGAGGCTAGTAAAGAAAAATCTGCATCTCAGAAGGATGCTGTTCAATACATCAAACAAAAACTCGATGGAGCTAAATGGTTTATTGATTCTGTAAAACAGCGTCAAAATACCTTACTCATGACCATGAATAAGATTGTGGAAATTCAACACGATTTTTTTCTTAGCGGTGACGAAACAGACCTGAAACCAATGATTCTCAAAGATATTGCAGAGGCTATTCAAATGGATATCTCTACGATTTCTAGGGTGGCAAGTAGTAAGTATGTGGAAACTGATTTTGGGATATTTTTATTGAAAGACTTTTTTACAGAGGGGATTACCACAGGTAGTGGCACAGAGGTCAGTAATCGAGAAGTTAAAAAAATATTGAAAGATGCTATTGAGGCAGAGAATAAGTCTAAACCATTAACTGATGAAGCATTAAAGAAAATACTTCATGAAAAGGGTTACCCGATTGCAAGAAGAACGGTTGCTAAATATAGAGAGCAGCTTAATTTACCCGTTGCTCGTTTACGAAAAGAATTATAAGCATGAAACACGTATTTAAGGGAATAGCCATCCTAACTCATCCTATATTTTTACCGTTTTTTAGCTTGTTGGTCTATATGCCTTTAGTTGCTAAGTATAGCTTAGGTACATTGGTTTTAGCTGCTGTATGGATAGTCTTTATGTATATCGCTCTTCCGCTTGCGTATTTTATAGCCATACGAAAGATAAAACTAGAACATCCCACTATGGATGAGCGAAGATCGATTTATCGGGCATACTCATTGGTAAACTTTGGGTTTGCCGTTGTGAGCATATTTCTGATGCAAGAATATATTGTGTTCTTTTTGGCTGCTACTGTCTTGCACCTGTTTTTGTTATTCTTTGCTTTTATTGATTTAAAAGCGAGTTGGCATGCTGCAATATGGAGTTTTTTGTTGGGAGCTGGTTTGATGGTTTACTTTAATTATCAGTTTTCTGGATTAGGCTACCTTTTAGAAATAGTAAGCATTATGCTTCTGGTATGCATAGTCCGATGGAGGGCAAATGCTCATACACCCTTTCAATTACTCATGGGGATAGCTGCCGGGTTTCTTGCATCTACACCTATTTTATTTTTTTAAAAAACAATGAATTACAATACTATTAACTATCATCAAGATTCAGGTATAGCAACAATCTGTCTCAATCGTCAAGATCGATTTAATGCCTTCAATAGCGAAATGCGAGCAGAGTTGTTAGCGGCTCTTCATCATGCCAAAGATGACAAAAATTGTCGGGCAATCGTGCTAACTGCAGAAGGTAAGGCATTTTGTGCAGGACAAGACCTGAAAGACATTGAAGGGGAAGTAGATTTTGCTGATATTTTAAAAAATGGATACAACCCACTTATTCAATTCATGAGGGAATTGCCTAAACCAATTATTGGGAGGATTAATGGAGTAGCAGCTGGGGCTGGCTGCTCGGTTGCACTTGCATGTGATTTTATCATAGCCGATTCCAAGGCTTCCTTTGTTGAAGCATTCGTAAGTATTGGTTTAGTACTGGATTCTGGATCTTCTTACTTTTTGCCTCGTTTAGTAGGAAGTGCTCGTGCTTTTGAATTGGCAACCATGGGCAACAAATTGACTGCTGAACAAGCCCTTGATTGGGGGATGATTAACCGATGTGTATCCACTGAAAATCTAGATGAAGAAGTCCAAAAAGTAGCATCATTTTACGCAAACGCTCCGACCAAAGCCATAGGCATGATGAAGAAAATGTTGAATGATTCGATGCACTCGTCTTTGAGTGATGTGCTAGAATACGAAACAAAATTTCAAGAAATTGCAGGTCATACTCACGACTTCAATGAGGGTGTTACTGCTTTTTTAGAGAAGAGAAAACCACGTTTCAAGGGCAATTAAAACCAACTAATTACCTAAATGTTACATTTAAGAATGAATTCAAGTATACATTTGTCATTAATGAAAATTAGACTCTTCTTTTCGTTGTTTATGATTAATGTATTGATAATCAATACTTCTGCACAAATCCAAACTATACCTTGTGCTACGACGGAGTATGTAACTTATCTTAATCAACAAGACCCAGGTATACAAAATGCCATAGAAGAAACTTTTTTTGATGCAAAAAGATATTCAAATCTTAAGTTTAAAAAACAAAAAGATACGATTTACACCATAAAAGTTGTATTTCATGTCTTATACAATAATTCCGTACAAAATCTCAATAAAAATTACATTCTATCACAACTTCAAGAATTAAATGAGTGTTTCAGAAGGCAAAATGCGGATACAACCGAAACACGTGATATCTTCCTGCCAGTAGCAGCAGATGCTGGGATAGAATTTGAACTAGCTAAACTCGATCCAGATGGGAATCCTACTACTGGGATCATACGAAAACCCACGGATTTGCCAACCTTTGGACAATTTCCAATCAATCTAACCAGTGCAGATCGTGTCAAGGAGACGACCTATGGAAGTCCCATTTGGGATCCTGATCGATATTTAAATATCTGGATTTGTGATTTATCCGTGAGTGGTTTCGATGCTTTGTTAGGTTATGCATATCCTCCTACCAATGCAAAAAATTGGAATGCTAATTCATATGCAACCAAGAGCAAGCAAGGAGTAGTTGTTCATTACAAAGTGGTCGGTAAGGAGAATCCATTATTGCTTTCCACTGGATCAAAAACATTGGTTCATGAGGTTGGGCATTACTTGGGATTACGTCACATCTGGGGCGATGGCTCTAGAACTCAAGGTTGCAATGTGGACGACTTTATGGACGACACGCCCAACAGCAGAGCAGCAAGTAATGGATGTAACCTAGGACAAAATACATGTTTGAATAATCCTGGAGACTTACCCGATATGATTGAAAATTATATGGATTATTCAGAAGGGTATTGTCAAAACATGTTTACAGAACAACAAGTTGGTCAGATGCGTTCTAACCTCACGTTATTTCGCTCAGGCATTGCAACTGTTCGATACCCTGCACCTCCACCTGAAATCTCTGAATACACAGCTATTTACCCCAATCCGGTTGTAGATGATATTACTATTACTCTGGCAGATATTGACTCTGAGACTGATTATCAACTTGAAATTACTAATTTATTGGGACAATTGGTATTCAAATCCAAACTAGAACCAGTTTCATCACAAACGATATCTGGATTAAATGCTCTAAGAGGGATGAACGTATGCAAAGTCTTGAAGAAAGGCGAGGGAATACTTACCGAAAAAATCCTATTTCAACTCTAAAGCTTTCATTCTGAATTAATTTCTCATTTTCTGTTCCTTAAAATCCCAGAATTATTTAGAGGATCACTTAGATTAGATTATCTTTGCCAGCCTAATGAAAGACCAAGTATTTGACCTCGATTTAATCAAACAAACCTATCAAAACTTATCTGAAAAAGTGTCTGCAGCCCGAACGGTGCTCAACAAACCTTTGACACTTTCCGAAAAGATATTATACAGCCACCTTTGGGATGGGAATGCAAAAACAGCATTTTCTCGAGGAAGCGATTATGTAGATTTTGCACCTGATCGAATTGCATGTCAAGATGCAACAGCTCAAATGGCTTTATTACAGTTTATGCAAGCGGGAAAGACAAAGGTAGCAGTGCCTACAACGGTTCATTGTGACCATCTAATTCAAGCAAAAATTGGAGCAGATGAGGATTTGCAAAATGCCTTAAATTCAAGTAACGAAGTCTTTAATTTTTTGGAGTCCGTATCCAATAAATATGGCATAGGTTTTTGGAAGCCTGGAGCTGGGATAATTCACCAAGTAGTACTCGAAAATTATGCATTTCCAGGTGGAATGATGATTGGTACAGATTCACATACAGTCAATGCTGGAGGGCTTGGCATGGTAGCAATTGGAGTAGGTGGAGCAGATGCCGTAGATGTAATGGCTGGGATGCCATGGGAATTAAAGTTTCCAAAACTTATAGGGGTTAAGCTCACAGGTAAATTAAGCGGTTGGTCTGCACCAAAAGATGTTATTTTGAAAGTAGCAGGAATACTCACAGTTAAAGGAGGTACTGGTGCGATTGTCGAATATTTTGGGGAAGGTGCTCGATCTCTTTCTTGCACAGGTAAAGGAACTATTTGCAACATGGGAGCAGAAATAGGTGCTACCACCTCTACTTTTGGTTATGATGAGAGCATGGAACGTTACCTCAAAGCTACTGGAAGAACAGAAATAGCTGAATTGGCAAATCAGGTAAAAGAACACTTAACGGGAGACGATGAAGTATACGCCAATCCAGAACAATATTTTGATCAAGTGATCGAAATAAATTTATCTGAGCTTAAGCCACACATCAATGGACCATTTACGCCAGATTTAGATACGAAAGTAGGAGAGGTTAAACCTAAAGCAGACGCTAATGGATGGCCACTAGATGTAGAATGGGGGCTCATTGGTTCATGCACTAACTCTTCATACGAAGATTTAAGTAGAGCTGCCTCTATAGCCAAACAAGCAGTGGATAAAAAACTAAAAACAAAAGCACAATTCGGAATTAACCCTGGATCTGAAACAGTAAGATACACTGCTCACAGGGATGGCTTATTGGATATATTTGAGAATCTAGATGCAACCATTTTTACCAATGCATGTGGTCCATGTATCGGACAGTGGGCAAGATATAACGACCCAATCAATGCTCCTAAAAATTCAATTATTCATTCGTTTAATCGGAACTTTAGCAAGCGTGCTGACGGCAATCCCAATACCCACGCGTTTGTGGCTTCACCAGAGATTGTTGCAGCTATTGCCATTTCGGGGAGATTAGATTTCAATCCAGCCACAGATACACTAACCAATGCTGATGGCGAAGAAGTAATGTTAGACGAACCTACAGGATACGAACTGCCACCGCAAGGTTTTGGAGTAGAGGACAATGGTTATTTGGCACCACTAGAGGATGGGTCTGGAGTTGAAGTAAAAGTAGATCCTGCATCCAAACGATTACAACTCTTAGCTGGATTTCAACCATGGAATGGTGAAAACTTACATGGCCTAAAACTTTTGATTAAAACTAAAGGGAAATGTACCACAGACCACATATCAATGGCAGGTCCTTGGTTGACTTACAGAGGTCATTTAGATAATATTTCAAATAACTGTTTAATTGGTGCCATCAATGCATTCAATGAAAAAGCAGACACCGTACTCAATCCATATACAAACTTCTATGATAGTGTGCCCAAAGTAGCAAGAGCTATCAAAGCAAGTGGCGATTTTTCTATTGTTTTTGGAGAGGAAAACTATGGTGAGGGAAGTAGCCGTGAGCACGCAGCCATGGAGCCAAGACACTTGGGTGTTAGAGCTGTTGTAGTAAAATCATTTGCTCGTATACACGAAACAAATCTCAAAAAACAAGGCATGCTCGGATTGACATTTGCCAACCCATCAGATTATGACAAAATCCAAGAAACGGATACAATTGACATCCTTGGATTAGACCAATTTACATCTGGTATACCTCTCAAAATTCAGCTTAACCATGCTGATGGTAGTATGGATGTATTTGATGTCAATCATACCTATAACGACACTCAAATTGAGTGGTTCAAGGCAGGAAGTGCATTGAATTTAATTAAGCAACAAAACCAATAATTCAGCGTTAATTCTGAAAATTTAATTTGTATTCAGTGACATAATCCGTTATTTTGTTGAATACAAAGCCAAAAATATCTAAATTCATGAGTTTACAACCTAACGACAAACGAAGCAAAAGACTGCTATTTCTGATGATTTTTGCTTTAGTACTGCTGAATGCAGGACTAATTTATCAATTGGTAACTAAAAACAATCAATTGCAAAATGCCCAAACGGAACTAGTAGATACGACCCAAGAACTTGATGATTTAAAAGATATTGAAGAAGAATTGAGAATAAACCTAGAGTTGAAGTCTGGTCAAAATGCTAAACTAGACTCTGTTATTCGGTTGCGTAACTTAGAAATACAGAAAAAAGTATCCCAGATACGTAGTTTGTTAAACAAGGGGAAAGTAACCCAGTCAGAGCTAGCTAGTGCCACCAAACAAATTGCTTCTTTTAAAGACCAAGTATCTCAGTTGAAAGCAGAGATTGAAGAATTATCTACACAAAATCAATATTTGAAAGATGAAAATTATGTGATGCAAAAACAGATTGATGCAGAGCGTGAGATTAATCAAGAAATTCGTACTCAAAACACAGAGTTGACTCAAAAAGTTGAGGTAGGTTCTCGAATATTTTTGAGGTCATTAGTGGCTAATCCTTTGAGAAATGCCCTTGTAGGGAGTTTTAAAATCACAGATAAATTATCCAAATTAGAAAAGATTGAGGTGTCTTGTAATTTAGGTAATAATGATTTGGCAGAAAAAGGTAACAAAACACTATATTTTCAAGTAATTACTCCAAATAAGAGTACGCTTCACAGCAATAATAATTCATCAGGTACCTTTAATTTTGATGGAGGAGATCGCATGTATACCGTTAAAAAAGAGGTGAATTTTCAAAATAAAAACGAAATGGTGTCATTTACTGTTCCTAAGACCGATGGAATGACAACGGGAAATTATACAGTGAACGTGTTCAGTCAAAATCATAAAATGGGTTCTACTGAGTTTACGCTTCGGTAATGAGCATTCGAACAGAAAAAATATCTCGAGCCGTACAACGTGATTTGGCTCCTATTTTGTCGCGTGTTTGCAGACGAATACTCCCTAGCGAACTCGTAACTATTGTAGAAGTGCAAGCCACTGCAGACTTGGGATTAGCTAAGGTATATATCAGCATACTTAATTCCAAAGACAAAGAGAAAAGCTTATATACTATCGAGTTTCATAATAAAGAAATTCGACAAGAACTTGCTCAAGTAATCGGAAAGCGAGTGCGTAAAATACCCGAGCTCAATTTCTATTTGGATACGACCATTGATCATGCCGAACGGATTAATTCTCTTCTCGATAACCTATAATCCAAAACAGTGAGACTCTCCCTGTTTATTGCATACCGGTACCTTTTTTCTAAAAAGAAAATCAATGCCATTAATATCATTACAGCCATTGCTATGTTGGGCTTTGGTGTGGGGTCTTTTGCCATGGTTATCGTATTATCTACGTTCAATGGATTTGAAAACATTGTAGAAGGTATGATCAATAATTATGATCCTGATATCAAAATCACGGCAAAAGGTAAAAAAACATTTGTCTTGGACTCTACTCTAGGCAACCATCTCAACGAGTTGGATGAGATTGCCTACTATACTCCTGTTTTAGAAGAAAAAGTGGTTATTAAATATGACCAACATCAAGAAATAGCTCGCATCAAAGGAATTGACCCAAGCATTAAACATGGGACACTCGATTCTCTAGTAGTATTGGGGGAGTTCTATTTGGGAGATTCCCTCAAAAATTTTGGAGTATTTGGTGCAGGACTCGCCCGAAAACTCAATTTATTTCCAGGTAGCCCTGAGTTGGTCACGGTATTTGTTCCTCGAAGAGACGTGGAATACAATGCCATGAATCCCACGGCTTCTCTCAGCACTCAGTATCTTCGTTCGAGCGGAACATTTATGGTGCATGAAGAGGTAGACAACGAGGTGTTTATGACACGTTTAGGCTTTGCCCAAAAGCTCTTATCATATCCCAATTCTATTAGTGCACTAGAACTTACCTTGGTGCCTGAAGTAGATCCCATCGAAGCTAAAGAAGAATTAATCGAATTGCTTGGAGACCAATGGGAGATAAAAACTCGACGTGAACTGAACGAGGTTTTGTACAAAATTTTTAGTAGCGAGAAGTGGTTTACCTATGCCATTTTATCATTGGTATTATTCATTTCATCGTTCAATATATTTGGATCCTTAATCATGCTGGTAATTGACAAGAAAAAAGATATTGGCATTCTCAAAAGTATGGGTGCTGAAGAAGGAATATTGTTTCGTGTATTCCTGTGGCAAGGAACCTACATTGCCCTTATTGGAGGAGGGATAGGAATCTTATGTTCTATGGTATTGGTTTGGTCCCAACAATATTTTGAGTGGTTCAGCATGGATAATGCCATTGTATCGGCCTATCCAGTTGAGTTATTGTGGAGTGATGTAATGCTGACCATTCTTACAATCGTTTTCTTAGGAACAACCATATCTTTGTATCCAGCTTTTAAAGCGTCAAAAACCCCAATTAACGCCATTAATTAATCGAATGCACATCATATGCCCAACTGGATTCAATCGATCACATCACTATTTAAAAATGCAGAGCCAGACCCTATGAAATTTTTAGTAGTAGGGTTAGGGAATATTGGACCCGAGTACAATCAGACCCGACACAACATCGGATTTGAGGTGCTCGATCAATGGGTCGAACAACACGATGCTGAATGGGATAGTGGGCGATTAGCCAGCATAGCCAAATTCAAATTTAGAGGTAAACAAGTGGTTTGCATCAAACCCACCACCTTCATGAACCTCAGTGGTAAAGCTGTTAGGCACTGGATGAAAATAGAACGTATTGCACCCAAAAATTTCATCATTGTTACCGATGATATCTCTATTGATTTAGGGAAGTTACGAATACGAGGCAAGGGCAGTGCTGGAGGACATAACGGACTCAAGGACATCCAACAGCAGTTGGGAACCGACCAGTATCATCGCATCCGTTTTGGTGCCAAAGGAGACTTTCCACGTGGACGACAAGTAGAGTTTGTGCTTGGTAAATGGGATGAGAAAGAATCCATTGACGTAGCTCTTCAAAAAGATCGAGCATGCAAGGCTATTGAATCTTGGATAATCAAGGGATTGACAGGAGCCATGAACGAATTCAGCGGATAGGACTATTTTAAAAACATTCTTCGCTGGTTGATGCGTGTACTGCGTGTCTTGGGTGGGTTGCGATTGTAGTAACAACCATCACCTGATTTTCCACCAAAGATGTATTCAAACTTAATTGAAAGCACATGGTAGCTATCGGTTTTATCTGGATTGCCCCGTTCATCGTTAATTGCTTTTGCAGTCAGTGAGCGGTTTGATAGCTCTCGAGCAACATCCCCCTTTTCATTACCAATCAAGGTAGGGTCAGCATATAAGTCACTCACATCATCGAGGTAATCGGTGAAGGTTTTTCGAAATCCAAGATCCAAGATCAGCGAGGTGCTTTTCGCTAGTCGAAATTTATACCCTAATCCATATGGAATGACCAACGATAGTTCATCGTAAGGCCCTGAGCCGTCCGCCAAAAACTGTCCTTCAGTACCCAATTCGCGAAGCTTGTACCAATCTCCCTGATATTCAGCTTTGGGTTGGTAGTAAATACCTCCAATTCCGCTGTAGAGATAAAAACGATTGAACCCTTTATTTCTACTCCAAGGACGATATTCTAGCAAAAGGTCTGCCTCTACTAGGTCGGTCCTAACACTCAAGTTTCGATCTTTTTGAAACTCTTGATTTGAATAGGAATCATTACCAGCTAGACGAGTTACCAAAAAATTTGTAGCTAGCGATACACCTCCCATATGAACGGCTATACCTGCACCAATAGCTGGCCGAGTAGCTTTAATGTCCCAGTCAAAAATTCCACGACTACCCACAAAGTTGCTGCCCCCCAAATCGCCCATCATATTGCTTGCACCCAAATAGATATTTCCAGACCAGCTTTGGCTTTTATAGGTTTGAGCAGAAACCCAACTGGATAAAAACAAAAAAAATAAGAATGGGGTAGAAGAGATAAATCGTTTCACGATGCAAAGATAATTCTTCAAACGTATTAGTAGAATGGATAGTGTTAGCTGTGTGCTTGCACTATCTCCCATCAACATGTCTATTTGTTGGTGAATTACAATAATTTTTTAAAAATGAATTTCTACACCATCAACGTCTCTCGCAGCAGGCGAGGACGTTGATGAATCGGGGTTGTTTTTATTTTAGAGCATCGTCCATTCGCCGTGGCAAATCCCCTCCTGTTATCGGGAGACGTTGATGGCGTAAAAGGAGGGAATCTTGATGAATTCATCGTAAGCAATTAACTTTGACATATGACAACTCAGAAGACGCATGAAAGTAAAAACACATTCTACTACGTAACTTTCACATGTTATCGATGGTTAAATCTTATTGATCAATCTGATGCATACCACTCTTTTTATAAGTGGTTTGATTACCTAAAACTAAATAGAGTTCATTTAACTGGTTATGTTATAATGCCTAACCACTTTCACGGAATTTTTTATGTCCCAGAGGATTGCTGTAAGAGTATTAACCAAATATTAGCCAATGGAAAGCGATTTATTGCTTATGATATTATTAAAGCGTTAAAAGAAATGAAAAAGGAAAAAGTCCTTCAATATTTGTCTATTGAAACAACAGAAAAAGAAAAGAGGAGAGGTAAAAAGCACAAGGTATTTAGAACTTCATCTGACATAAAGGAACTGTATAGTCAAGATATGATCATTACTAAATTGGAGTATATACATCGCAATCCTTGTAAGGGGAAATGGAATCTTGTGAATCAATTTACTCAATATAATCATTCTAGTGCATCATATTATGAACTTGAAGATTCAGATTGGTTTATAACGGACTATCGTAAATTTTATTGAAAGCATCAACGTCCCTTCCTATCGTCAGGAGACGTTGATGAATCGGCTATTCTACAAATCCTTCGTCAGTCCTTGTACGATTTTATATCCGTTAAAAAATTCTTTAGCGATAATCCGAATGAAAGAGTAGGTAGGTACAGCTACAATCATTCCCACAATACCAGCCAGCGAACCCGCAGCGAGAATAACCATAAAAATTTCCAAAGGATGAGCTTTTACGCTTTTGGAAAAAATAACCGGTTGAAGCACAAAATTGTCCAGCAGTTGAGCTACTACAAAAGGGATAATAGCCGTCATCAAAAAGCCAAATAAAGCCGTATCCGGAGCAGCTTCTAATTGAGAAGTAGCCGCCAATAGAAGTCCTATGCCCGCACCCATGAGTGGGCCTATGTAGGGGATAATATTAAATACTCCCGCGATTACACCAATCAATAAGGCATTTTTTACCCCGACAATAGAAAGGCCAAGAGAGATTACCAGTACAACTACTGTCACTTGAACCAATACACCAATGAAATAGCGAGACAAAAGGTCTTTGGTTTCCAGCACGATAGTTTTTACCTTATTCAAGTATTTTTCGGGAGATAGGCTTTCGATAATCTGATCTACGATTTGCCCATCTTTAAGCAAAAAGAAACTGATAAACAGCACCGAGAAAACTCCAATGAGTGTACTCGATATTCCGCCGAGGATACTCCCCAGGTAGGCACCCACATCACTCATGGTCAGTAGTTGATTGATTTCATCTTGCACGAGAGCATAGATATCTGTGTCCGATGCCAACCAAGCGGGTAGGTTTATGAGTTCTGATTGGATGCGAAGGAGCACACCGTTGGTGTCGATTTGAGACAAGATATGAGCTTGATGTACGACAATCGGAGCCATAAAACCAATGATACTAGCCACTACACCAATCATAAACAGCAGAACTACAGCTGCTCTCAAAGCATTGGGCAGTTGCCATTGTTTGATGCGAATAGCACCAAGCAGACGCATGAGCGGTCGAGCGATAAAAGCCACAATCGTAGCAGCAAAAAACGAGTAGATCATCAGGCGAACATTCCAGAGGATATATCCCAAAAGAATCAGCCCTAATAAGCCCAAGATCAAACGAATATTTTTAGTAGACAACATAGTAATGCTTCGGTGTTAATGTGATTGCAAGATACAAACTTATAAAAAGTTAGGATTGTTCGGCACAGAGTTCGGTTAGCACCCCTTGGGTAGACTTGGGATGCAAGAAAGCAATCACCTTGTTATCGGCACCTTGTTTTGGGGTATCATGAATAGCATCAAATCCAGCATCTTTGAGGCGTTGGAGTTCGGTATTTACATCTTCTACTGCAAAAGCAATGTGGTGAATTCCTTCCCCTTTCGATTCGATAAACCGATGGATAGGACTGGATTCGTTGGTTGCTTGGAGGAGTTCGATTTTCACATCACCCACTTGAAAAAAAGAAGTCATGACTCCCTCGCTGGGTACTTCTTCCGTCTTATAATGAATGGTATTCAATAGTTTAGCAAACCGAAGGTTGCTTTCTTCCAGATTTTTCACAGCGATACCGATATGCTCAATTTTTTGCATATGCAAAGGTATAATTTTATTAAACCTTATATTTTGATTCCGTTTTACCCCATCAATGTCTCCCGCCTCAGGCTGGGACGTTGATGAATCTATAAAATCATCTTACTACTCCATCAACGTCTCTTGCTGAAAGCAATGACGTTGATGAATCGGGTTCTTGATATAAAATTATCCTAAAACATGTTAAAAATCATATCCATTTATGACGAATATCATAAAAATCACCTAACAGACCACACGAATCATCCACTTCTTTGCACTACAGAAGAAAGTAAAAAACTGTTAAAAATTATGAACATAGAAACAAAGACAAAAAGAAAGTTTGTGTGGATTGTAGGATTGGCGTGCTTATTTGGGGTGCTATTAGCTACTACGGCACAAGCACAAGTAAAAGTAGGAGACAACCCTACAACCATTGATGCAAACTCGGCACTAGAGATTGAGAGTACCGATAAAGCCCTCTACCTGCCTCGATTGTCCACAGCAAACCTTGCAGCAGTATCAAACTGGAAAGAAGGTATGATGGTGTACAACACCGACGATGACTGTATTAAGGTCTACGACGGAACCTCATGGGAATGTGTGGGAGCAGACGGTGATGCATGGGCAGTAACAGGAGAAGATGTGTCAGGTGCTATATCAAGGACGGGTAGAGTAGGTGTAGGAATGTCTTCTGCATCCTCAGAAGGCTTCGAAGTAGGAGGTGCAGGGAGAGCATTTTTTGGCGATGGCGGAGGATCTAGTCGAAAAGGTATCTTGATAGATGGTGTAAATGGGAGCTCAGGTAATGAATATGGTACTATCTCTTTTTATGATTACTCAGCATCTACATATAGGGATTTAGTATTGAGTCCAAGTAAAACTCAGGGTAATGTGGGAATTGGTACAGTAACGCCAGGTTCTAGGCTTACAGTTCTTGGATCGGGTAACGGTAAATCTTCGATAGATTTACGGAATGATGCAGGATATTCAAATTATAATCTTACGGATTTAAGAGCAGGTGGAGGTGCGTATGGACTCTATACTGGGTATCCGAGCATTGGAGATTTTACTATTCGAGAAAATGGTGTCGCAAATAGGATTGTAATTAAGAAATCAACAGGTGATGTGGGTATAGGAATCTCAGCACCAACATCGAAATTAGACATTGATGGAACGATTAGGGTAAGAGGAGGTTCCCCTGGAGTAGGTAAAATATTAACTTCAGATGCGAATGGTTTGGCTAGTTGGGAGACACCAAGTGGAGACGGTGATGCATGGGCAGTAACAGGAGAAGATGTGTCAGGTGCTATATCAAGGACGGGTAGAGTAGGTGTAGGAATGTCTTCTGCATCCTCAGAAGGCTTCGAAGTAGGAGGTGCAGGGAGAGCATTTTTTGGCGATGGCGGAGGATCTAGTCGAAAAGGTATCTTGATAGATGGTGTAAACGGGAGCTCAGGTAATGAATATGGTACTATCTCTTATTATGATTACTCAGCATCTACATATAGGAATATTGTCATTGCTCCAACAGCTGTAGGTAATGTGGGTATAGGAACGCCAACACCAACTTCTAAATTTGACGTCAACGGCTCAGTAGCTTTTGCTACAGTGAATGTGGCTTCTAACAGAACGATTGGGGCAAACGATCACTTTATCATCAAAACAGGCAATGGAAACTATGCTATGACATTGCCTAATCCAGCCTCTTTCCCAGGGCGGGTGTTACAGTTTGTTAATGGTACTGCTACGGGGAATATCACCTTTACAGGCTTTACTCCCATAGGTAGTATTACCCAGCTCAATCCGCAATCATCAGGTGCTATGATAAGCAATGGTACGAGTTGGTACTGGTACAGCTCGTTCTAGTATTATAAAAAAGAGACTAACCGAAAACTAGAAATCTTCTTATAAACCCTCCATCGCCGAAAGGTGTGGAGGGTTTTTGTTTTTCGCCACGGCGAACAAGTTTTTACCCTATTTACACCATCAATGTCTCTTGCTGAAAGCAATGACGTTGATGAATCGGGTTCTTCCTTTCCTATCCTCAGAGACGTTGATGAAGTAACATATCAATCCGCATCAGCGAATAGACATGCCGATGAACAAGATAAGGAAACATCAACGTCCCCGCCTACAACGGGAGACATTGATGAAGTAGAATTCCTAACTTCAAACTTCCACGAAGAACAAGCGAGCTGGCAAACATATAAGAGCGGAGGCGGGCATGGCTGATGTTGAGGGCTATGGAGGCGAAGGCTAGTGCGACACTCAACATGCAGGGCTTTATATGTTTATTCGCCGCGGCGAATTGTAATACTTTTTTAAAAAAGTATGAAAAGACAATTTGTAAAAACTTCTCAGAGTGGGAGGAGGTGTTTTTTGAACTGATTTTTTGTTTCTTTTTCATCCAGAAAAAAGATTAAAAGAGATATTTACTATCTGCGACAAATTGTAATACTTTTTTAAAAAAGGATAGAAGAAAAAAACATCAAACATATTTGACAACTACACGTTATATTTGCAGTTAGAATAAGTCTAAATAAGAATAAAAAAATATGAATCTACCCATATACCTCGATAATAATTCGACTACGCCCATGGATCCAAGAGTATTGGAGTCGATGTTGCCTTTTTTTAACGAAAAATTTGGTAACGCAGCGAGTAGAAACCACAGCTTTGGGTGGAATGCCGAAAAAGCGGTAGATGATGCTCGTGAGCAAGTAGCTCACTTGATTGGAAGTACTTCCAAAGAAATTATCTTCACCTCAGGAGCTACCGAAGCTAACAACCTAGCCATCAAAGGAGCATATGAAATGTATGGTTCGCAAGGTAATCATATCATTACTGTAACCACCGAACACAAAGCGGTTCTGGATGCGTGCAAAAAAGCAGAAAAAATGGGAGCACAGGTAACCTACCTATCTCCTAATGAAGACGGACTTATTAACCTTAATGAATTAGAAGCAGCAATTACCGATCAAACTATTTTGATCACCATCATGTATGGAAACAACGAAATTGGTGTAGTTCAAGATATTAAAGCCATTTCGGCCATCGCCAAAAAGAACGGCATACTCTTTCATACCGATGCTACCCAAGCAGTAGGTAAAATTCCAGTGGATGTATCAGCCGATGGTATTGATTTGATGAGTTTTACAGCTCATAAAATGTATGGACCTAAAGGGGTGGGAGCATTATATGTTCGTAGAAAAAATCCACGGGTAAAAGTAACAAGCCAGATGGATGGTGGCGGACACGAACGCGGCATGCGAAGTGGTACACTCAACGTGCCAGGCATCGTAGGATTCGGGAAAGCATGTGAGTTGTGCGAGCAAGAGATGGATCAAGAGGCAGTAAGACTTAGTGCTATGCGAGATAAACTCGAAAAAGAATTGCTTACCATCGAAGAAGCATATGTAAACGGTAATCCAGCACATCGTCTCCCACATGTAGCTAATATTTCATTTAAGTTTGTGGAAGGTGAAGGCCTTATGATGGGAACAAAAGACATTGCGGTATCCAGCGGAAGTGCATGTACAAGTGCATCGTTAGAACCAAGTTACGTACTCAAATCGTTAGGATTAGACGATGAGTTAGCTCATTCTTCATTGCGATTTGGATTGGGAAGATTCACAACCGAAGAGGAAATAGACTTTGCTATTGATCACGTAAAAACAGCAGTAAATAAACTCCGAGAGATGAGCCCACTCTGGGAAATGTTTCAAGATGGTATTGATTTGAAAACCATTGAATGGGCAGAACATTAAATAAAAAAAAGAATTAAACGATATAAACGTTATGGCATATTCAGAAAAAGTAATCGATCATTACCAAAACCCAAGAAACATTGGTGCTTTGGATAAAGAATCCAAAACAGTAGGAACTGGTTTAGTTGGTGCTCCCGAGTGTGGAGATGTAATGCGTTTGCAGATTGATGTAGACGATACTACGGGAATCATTAAAGATGCTAAATTCAAAACTTTTGGATGTGGTTCGGCAATTGCCTCTTCATCATTAGCTACGGAGTGGCTCAAAGGAAAAACTGTAGATTCTGCCATGGAAATCGACAACATGGAAATTGTAGAAGAGTTGGCTTTGCCTCCTGTAAAGATTCATTGTTCGGTATTGGCCGAAGATGCCATTAAAATGGCTATCAACGACTACCGTCAGAAGCAAGGATTAGAACCTATTGAGGACAACAAAAAACATTACTAAATTAATCACGACATGATTACAGTTTCAGAAAGAGCAGCATTACAAGTCAATAGTCTCATGGAGACTGAGGGGCTGAATAAGGAGTATTTTATTCGTGTTTCAGTAGTTGGTGGCGGATGTTCTGGGTTGAGTTACAAAATGGACTTTGATAACGAAAGCCAGGAAGGCGATCAAGAGTTCGAAAGCAACGGTTATAAAATCGTTTGCGATATGAAGAGCTTTTTGTACCTCTGTGGTACAGAGCTAGACTTCACGGATGGCCTTAATGGGAAAGGCTTCCAATTCAATAATCCCAATGCCAACAGAACATGTGGATGCGGGGAGAGCTTCTCGGTGTAAAATTTTAAATTTTCTCCTAGAAAACAATACCTCGGTCAGTCAGTTCTTGGGGTGTCAGTGACACATGGTGGATGTACATTTTAATTCGTTGGTCAGGGAGACCTGAAGCGTTTTTGGGTTGATTTTCAATAATTTTCGCAATATCCATGCCTGCAAGTACTTTACCAAAAACTGTGTATTCTCCATCTAAAAACGAAGCACCGTCTGGGTCTGTAACGATATAAAACTGCGAGCCGCTAGATCGTCTTTCAGGGTTGGTTGTGTTGCCAAGTCTAGCCGCAGCCAAACTCCCAAATTGATGCTTATGAATGGATGTATCAATTTCTGCTGGTATTGTGTATCCGGGGCCTCCAGATCCGTCGTTGTTTCTATTATCATCTTTACTAGTAGGACTTCCCCCTTGAATCACAAAGTCATCTACACATCGGTGAAATTCGGTAGAATCATAATAATGAGCACGAACAAGACTGTCAAAGTTGCTGTAATGAAATGGGGTTTCGTCAAAAAGTTGGAGGTAGATGTTGCCGAATTCTGTCTGTAGCTCAATAACTTCAGTCGTTTCAAGACCACATACGTCACATTCATCGTCCTTGCAGCTAGAAAAAGGTATAACAAATAAGACGATTGATATCCAAAAGAGTTGTTTTTTAATGTTCATAGGTTTGATAAGTTTTCTACGAAATTAATGCTTATTGCCTCGTGTAGCAAAAACCCCAAAGAAGTATTGAGATATCGTTTATCTTTGTGTACGTTAATTCATGACATCCATTACGCTAGTAATTTTGATGCTGTTGTTATCAGCATTTTTTTCGGGTCTTGAGATTGCCTTTATTTCTGTGAATAAGCTTCGCATCGAACTAAAAAGCAATCAAGGGAAGCATTGGGCAAAGTTGTGTTCCAACTATATCAAATCACCGTCTAAGTTTATAAGTACCATCCTTGTAGGAAATAATATTGCTTTGGTAGTATATGGGGTGACAATGGAAGAAATATTCAGACCCCAATTTGCGTATTTAGGATCGTTCCCAGCCCTAATCTTAGCAACATTCATTTCGACAGGCATTGTATTGCTCACCGCAGAATTCCTACCCAAGGCCTTGTTCAGACTCAACCCCAGTGGGATATTGAGTGTTCTGGTGTATCCATTTCAGGTATTTTATGTCATTTTGTGGCCTATTGTTCAGTTTGTTATTTGGTTGAGTAATGTGGTGTTATCCAAAATTTTTAAGATGGAATTTTCAGAAAAATCACCTGCTTTTAGCAAGATTGATTTGGATCATTTCATCTCACAATCTTCACATATTCCTCCCGATGGTGAAGAATCCGAAGTCGATACTGAGATCCTCAAAAATGCGTTGGATTTTGGGAATGTTGAAGTTCGAGATTGTCTCGTGCCACGAACAGATATTAATGCAATAGACATTGAAAGTTCGATCGAAGAACTCGAAAAATTATTCATTGAGTCAAGACATTCTAAAATTTTGGTATTTAAAGAAAATATCGATCACATCATCGGATATGTTCACCACTTAGACTTACATAAAAAGCCACATACTATACAGTCGGTACTGCTACCTATACTCATTACTAACGAATCCAAAAGTGCCAATGATATGCTCAATGAGTTTTCCAAATCTCAACGAAGTATCGCCCTAGTTGTGGATGAATATGGCGGAACAGCTGGCATTATCACAGTGGAGGACATCATGGAAGAAATCTTTGGTGAAATTGAAGACGAACATGACGAAGTAGAAGAAAACGAATTGGTGACCAACGGAGGTCAGTTGATTCTAAATGCCAAACTCGAAATAGATTACCTCAACGAAAAATATGATCTTGAAATACCTGAAGGCGAATACGAAACGCTCAGTGGCTTTATATTAGCTAATTTAGAGGAGATACCTCCAACGGGTGAAATTTTCATCATCGATCAGTTTGAAATAAAAATCTTAGAAGCTGCTGAACAGAAAATTGAGAAAGTTCAATTGGTTATTTTAGACTAACTCAATAGCCGTATTTTTCCTTCCAAAGTGCTTTTAATCGTTCTCTAGCTTTGTTTTCAGCTGGATTATCTCCTGGGTCGTATAAGGCAGTATTTGCTACTTCATCTGGAAGAAACTCATGAACAGCAAAATTGTTAGGGAAGTCATGAGCATAAGGATACCCTTTGCCATAGTCCAAGTCCTTCATGAGTTTTGTAGGAGCATTGCGTAAGCTCAAAGGAATGGGCAAATCACCGGTATCTTTTACCAATGATTGAGCATTATTAATGGCTTGATATGCAGCATTACTTTTCGGGCTGGTTGCTAAGTATATGGCAGTTTGAGATAGGATAATTCGACATTCGGGATAGCCCACATGATTGACTGCACTAAAACACTGATTGGCCAATAGGAGTGCATTGGGATTAGCATTGCCGATATCTTCACTCGCTGCAATAATGAGTCTACGTGCAATAAATTTAGGATCTTCACCACCAGCAATCATACGAGCCAAATAGTAAACAGTTGCGTTAGGATCACTGCCTCGAATAGATTTAATAAATGCAGAAATGATGTCATAATGCTGTTCTCCTCCTTTGTCAAAATGAGCTAATCGTTGTTGGATGGCTTCATCTACTAAAGCATTATTAATCTTGATTTTTTTCTTACCAGAAAAATTGACAATAATTTCGAGTGCATTGAGCAGTTTTCTGCCATCACCTCCGCTAATTTTAGTGAGAGATTCCCATTCGGTTATTTCAATATCTTTTTTTGCTAAAGTCGTATCTTTTTGGCAAGCTTGTTCGACCAATTTTTTTAAATCATCAAGCTCCAATGCTTGCAATACAAATACCTCACATCGAGAGAGAAGAGCTGCATTTACCTCAAAACTGGGATTTTCGGTAGTAGCCCCAATTAAGGTGATAATGCCTTGTTCGACCGCACCTAATAGAGCATCTTGTTGACTTTTGTTAAATCGATGTATTTCGTCAATGAATAAAATAGCACTGCCTCCACTTCCCAAAAACTTTGTTTTTTTAGCTTTTTCAATGGCCTCTCGTACATCTTTCACTCCAGCATTAATTGCACTCAATTGGAAAAAGGGCGTTTTGAGGGTATTTGATATAATTTGAGCGATGGTGGTTTTACCGACCCCAGGAGGACCCCAAAATATACACGAATACATGCTTCCCCCTTCTATGGTTTTTCGAAGTGGCTTGTCTTTACCAATGATATGGTGTTGACCGACTAGTTCACTCAAACTATGAGGTCTTACACGTTCAGCAAGCGGTTGTTGTGATATAGTAACTGAGGAATCGATAACTCAACAAAGATGCTATTTTTTGAGATACAAACGAACCAAAAAAACTAAGCGATGTATGGTTTACTTTTGCTGTCATGAAAATTATTTTTGCCTCTCAAAATCCAAATAAGCTTCGGGAGATTCAATCGCAGCTATCAAATTATGAGGTATTGGGCTTAGATCCAACGTTGTTCCCTGAAGAACTAAATGAAACAGGAAGTACCCTAGATGCAAATGCTCGCCAAAAAGCCGAACAAGTTTGGGAAAAGACTCAAGAAAGTTGTTTTGCAGATGACACGGGATTAGAAGTAGAGGCTCTAAATGGTGCTCCAGGGGTATATTCTGCTCGCTATGCGGGAGCTCAAAAAAGTGCGGAGGACAATATGAATCTTCTATTATTGAACCTTTCAGATAAGAATAATCGAAAGGCCCGATTTAGGACGTGTATATCATTGTGTTTAAATGGTATTTTTTATGAGTTTGAGGGGGTTTGCGAGGGAGAAATTACCCTTCAAAAATCAGGAGAAAAAGGGTTTGGATATGATCCTATTTTCCTTCCCAAAGGGAGCAATAAAACCTTTGCAGAAATGTCTTTAGCAGAAAAAGTAATCATAAGTCATCGGGGTTTGGCTGTTGCTCAATTGGTTAATTTTTTAAAGAGCTATTAATTACTTTATAGCTGACTCATAAAGAGTTATCCAATCGTTTGGGGTCATTTTTTGCATTAGTTTTCCTACAAGATCATACGGAATATCATCCATCCTTTTGAATCGGATACAGCTTTTACCCATGTCTAATTTGTATTTGCACTGTTGTGCATATTCCGCTTGAAACCACTGAAGTAACTCTTGGTCAGCATAAATACCCATGTGATAGAGAGCGATAAAATTTTTTTGAGAAGCAATGTTAGCAAAGGGAAGCGGGAGCTTTGTGTCGCAATGGTATCCCGCCGGGTAGATAGACTTCGGAACCACATACCCAAGCATACCGTAATTCATACATTCTTCAAATCCTTTGGGAATATTATCAAGCACGGTCTTTCGAAGTTTATTAAATGCTTTTTTTCGTTCTTCAGGTAGTTGATCAATGTAATCTTTTGGAGAATCTGCTGAATATTTCATAAATAATTAATTTCAAAAGTAAATAGATTCGACAAAAAGCATGAATTTTGCAGTTCAAAATTATGTCAAATGAGATCCAAAAAATAGCTACGTACGGGGTATTTACCTTGTTGGGTATTTGGGGCATTTCCCGTCTGGTAGTGGGGTATGTTTCAAAGCAAAACCAATGGACTACAGAGGATAAAGTGCAACTCAAAAAAACGTGTATTGAGGACCTACAAGGGCGAGCTGTTCGTTATGCTGAAGAAACAGATGAATATTGTTCGTGTTTTTCAGAAACCATTACTACTAAATTCTCAAAAACGGAATACCTATACATAAAAACACAAAGCGAGAAGGAGCAGAATGAAGCGTTCTTACCAATGTTAGTAGATTGCTACAATGACTATCAAAAAGCCATGTTCGAAGGAAGCAGATAAGGTAGGTCTATAATCCGAGTTCTTTCTGCTGATCAGCATTTAACGCAGCTGGTGCATCAATCATAACATCTCTACCCATGTTATTTTTTGGGAAGGCAATAACATCACGAATAGAATCGGTGCCTGCAAGAATAGCAGCTAATCGATCTAAACCAAAAGCGATTCCACCATGAGGAGGAGCACCATATTCAAAGGCATTCATTAAAAACCCAAATTGTTCTTGAGCCTCTTGTTCGGAGAATCCTAACAGATCAAACATCTGTTTTTGGAGTTCTTTGTCGTGGATACGAATACTTCCTCCACCGACTTCCATGCCATTGATGGCCATATCATATGCATTAGCTTTCACTCGACCTGGATTATCTTTCATATATTTCCGATCTTCGGGTATAGGAGACGTAAATGGGTGATGCATCGCATGCCATTTATTACTTTCTTCATCGTATTCTACAAGTGGAAAGTCAACTACCCAACAGCCCTTAAATTGCTCTTTGGAACGAAGTCCTTCACGTTCACCAACAAATAGCCGGAGTTCATTCATTTGTTTTCTTACCTTGTCCTTATCGCCACTCAATACTAGGATGAGATCATTGGGCTGACTTTGACAAGCCTCTGCCCATTTTGCAAGTTGATCGGGTCCAAAAAATTTGTCGACAGAAGATTTATAAGTGCCGTCATCGTTCACTCGACAATAAATCATACCCATAGCTCCAATTTGTGGACGTTTGACCCAATTAGTCAGTTCGTCAAGTTGTTTTCTAGTGTATGAGTTGCCTCCTGTTACATTGATTGCGACCACACTGTCGGCATTGTCAAATACACCAAACCCGTTCTCTTTGGTGACAGCATCAATGTCAGCTAATTCCATACCAAATCGCATATCAGGCTTATCGCTTCCAAATCTTCGAATGGCTTCGTCGTAAGTCAATACTGGAATGTCACCCAAATCAATGTTTTTTACCTTTTTGAATATAGATCGAATCATTCCTTCAAAAGTTGCGAGTACATCATCGCGTTCTACAAAACTCATTTCGCAATCGATTTGAGTAAACTCAGGCTGACGGTCTGCACGGAAGTCCTCATCACGAAAGCACTTTACAATTTGGTAATACTTGTCCAATCCGCTAACCATTAGCAATTGTTTGAAAGTTTGAGGACTCTGAGGAAGGGCATAATACTGTCCTTCATTCATCCGGCTAGGAACTACAAAGTCACGAGCACCCTCAGGTGTAGATTTTATAAGAACTGGGGTTTCAACGTCAATAAAATCTGCATCATTCAAGTAATCTCGAACTGCTTTATTAAGCTTACTACGCAATATTAATTTATCTTGAATGGGGTTTCTTCTTAAGTCTAAATAGCGATATTTCAGACGAATTTCTTCACCTCCATCGGTTTCATCTTCAATGGTAAAAGGAGGGGTGAGGGCTGCATTGAGAACCTCGAATTCACGAACTTGAATTTCAATGTCACCCGTAGGGATATGCTCATTTTTATTGCTTCGTTCAATAACTTCTCCTTTGACTTTAATTACAAACTCACGTCCCAATGATCGAGCTTGAGTATTCAATTCTTTATCCTGGTCCTCGTTGAAACTCAATTGAGTAATTCCGTATCGATCTCTTAAATCAATGAATGTCATCGCTCCAAAATCTCTTCTACGTTGAACCCATCCACTAAGGGTTACTTCTTTACCGATATGATTAGACCTCAACTCGCCGCAAGTATGTGTTCTGTGCATTGCCGCAAATTTAAGGCTTTGATTGGTATTTGGGATATGAGTTTAAGCGACTTAAACGTAAAAATTGAGGTTAGGTATTTTTTAAATCTTCAAGTGAATTGTTTTTGCGTACATAGGGGAATCGATCTTTTTTGGTTAATGAATAGTAGGTATTTAACCCAGAGATACCAGCTACATCTAATTCCCCAAGATCGATATGACCATTATCTTTCATTGTTTCATTTGGCATTATGATGTGTTCCACTTGACCAACCATCAGTGTAGTTCCATTGGATTTAATCGGGATTTCTTCAACAAACTTTAACCCCATTTTTATTGGACTCTCTTCAACAAATGGAGCATCATAATCATCAATATAGCTGGGTGTTAGTTTACTTTTTACAAATTCATTGATAGAAGCATCAAACTTAGCTGAGGTATAATGAGCATTTTGTATAAAATCGGTAGTTACAAAATTGATGGTATAAACCCTGGTTGACATGATATTCTCGTGTGTGTGACGACGAACGTCACCTTGAGGTCTCAATATAAATCCGAAAAGAGCAGGGTTGCTTCCTAGGTGAACTACCGAACTAAAAATAGCCAGATTTTCCTTGCCTTCTTGGTCAATAGTCCCAATTAAATTGGCTGGCTTAATGCCTGAAAGTGAATTGATTAAGTTGAGCCGTTCAACTTTTTGCATGGATTGGATGTCCGCTTTGCTTAAGTACATTTAAACAAAAAACATCAAGGAATACGGTTTTGTTTAAAGCTCGAGTCGGATATTTTCATCTCCTTCTTGATAGGGTAGCCAGGTAATGATGAATTGAAGCATTTCATCGGTTGTTCTCATCCCTGCACCTCCAAATTCATATCGCTCTCTAATTTCTTGAGGTGGATCGTAGGGATTATTAGGGTTTTCGTTAGTATTATCAAACGATGCCTCTAAGTAGATAACGCTTCCCTTGGGGATTTTTAACATCGTTGGGAAAGTGTAAAAGTACTGCCACCTAAAATCCCATTTTGGGATGTGAATCAATCGAATGGTATCACCCTTTGGAATAATCGCATATGCTTTAAAGCTTTTACCCAACAAATGCATATGAGGGTTTATGGTTAAAATGCTGATATCCTCAGGAATTTCTAAAAACGATGTATGCGTAGTAGTTTTATTAGGCGGTATCACTAACGGGGGAATGATTTTACTTGCACCATTTGTTCCCATCATGACCTCGTTAATGGGTCTTTTTGGTGCAGAATCACTATAAAAGATATGAACTTTATTGTGTGACCATTTTCCCTGAGGGATAGGGCCAAAGTGTATGTCATCAGCTAATAAAATAGATTTAGGGTTGATAGTAAATCCACCAATTCCATCTGGGTAAATTTGACCAGTAGCACCAGGCAAGTAATTAACTGCTGAATTGATTTGTTCAGGTCTTGATCCATCATCATTAGCTAACTTGAGCTCATTAAATTGTCGGAGGTAGTCTTCTTCATTAGTCTCAAGATTGAGTAATCGATTTCCTTCGGTTATTGATGTTTTTTGGGAGGTCTCATAATTCAACAGTCGCCCATTCATATGGTGCACCAGATTGTTTTTGCCGGGTAAAAATTCCATTGCCCTTACGTGTTTTTTTTCGGGTAGCTCAATAGGAAGGGTTGCTATGTAGAAATGATCACGACTATTGCCTTCTACGTAAATACTGTCGAACCAAATGGTGGTGTCTGGTCTTCCAATTGTACTCTTGATGGGGACATAAGTTTGGAAAGGCAAATCTGAAGAATCTCCTTCAGGAGCTCCTCCTTTTATCCATTGTTTTATGATTAATTTATCTCTTTCAGATAAGTATTTTTCACCCAGAAAGTGACTGTAGTTACGATCAGCTGGCCATGGTGGCATAAGTCCGCTTTGTGTAACTTCTAAAATCGTATTCTTCTTTCGATTGACTTGGTTGTAGTTGATTAATGAAAAAGGTGCTACACCTTCAGGTTGATGGCATGGGGTGCAATTTTTAAGTAAAATTAGAGCAATATCCTTTGTATAGGTGTATGAGCTTTCTTGACTACATGCACCGATTATTACACAAATGAATAAGAAGCATATTACTTTTTTCATCCACACAAAGTTAATCTCCTGTGGATTTAGATTGCAATTTTTGTTGGGTCTAAATCTTTTGAATTAAAAGTAAAGTTTAATCTTATTTTCGTGTTTGAATGGTTGGCAAGTTTATAGATGTTGAAAAAATTATTCTGGACAAGAATCCAAAGCTATATGAAAGGCTTCCAAGATTTGTAATAAATTACTTAAAGAAAATTTTATGGGAGGACGAGGTAAATCGAATTATTGCTGATAATGAAGGAGTTACCGGAATTCAGTTTTGTAAAAATGTTATTGAAGAATTTAAGATAGATGTAGAGATTATTGGGGTTGAAAATGCCCCTAAAACAGGTGGAGTAACCTTTGCTTCTAACCATCCATTGGGAGGTATTGATGCACTTGCTTTTATTGATCAATTTTCAAATTACAGAACTGATATCAAGTTTATTGCCAATGACATATTGTTGAACCTCGATCCGATGAAAGACATTTTTGTTGGCGTCAATAAGCATGGAAATACAGCTACTCCGTCATTAAAGAATCTGGATGCAGTTTTATCTAACGATGAGTCAGTGGTGATTTTTCCCTCAGGTTTTGTAAGTCGAAAAAAGAATGGAGTTGTGAAGGATTTAGAATGGAAAAAAACCTTTGTTACTCGAGCAAGAAAGCATGGTGTACCTATTGTTCCTGTTCATATTGAGGGGGAGCTCTCACCATTTTTTTATAGGTTAAGTAGGTTTAGAGAATTCATAGGGATTAAAGCAAATATTGAAATGCTCTTTTTAGTCAATGAATTATTTAAACAGAGAAATACATCAATAAAAATTATATTTGGCAAAGCCATTCAACCTGAGATACTTGATAAAGCCGTTCGTAAAGACGTCGAATGGGCTGCATTCATTAAAGAGATTGCATTTAACCTAAAAGATAAAGCATGAGCCAAAATCTGGACTACATAGCATCACCAATTCCATTAGATTTGATTCAAAAGGAATTAACAAGCGATCGTTTTGTTCGAGTGACCAATAAAGGGAGTAATCAAATTTATGTTGTTAATCATCATAATAGCCCCAACGTCATGCGTGAAATTGGACGACTACGAGAAATAACATTTGCAAATGCAGGAGGAGGTACAGGAAAACCGATTGACATTGACGATTACGACACGAGCGAACAGTGTTATGAGCAGCTTATTGTTTGGGCCCCAGAGGCGAAGGAAATTATTGGTGGATACCGATTTATTGATTGCTCTAGAATCATGCATACCCAGCCTTTAAAACTCTCTACTCGAAGTTATTTCAAGTATTCTGACCAGTTTAAAAAGGATTTTTTACCCTACACTGTTGAATTAGGAAGAAGTTGGGTTCAGCCAAACTTTCAACCCTCCAGTGAATCTCGTCGAGGAATTTTTGCCTTGGACAATTTATGGGATGGTTTGGGGTCTATAGTTGTCGATAATCCTCACATAAAATATTATAGCGGTAAAGTGACCCTTTATTCAAATTATAATTCTGAAGCTAGAGATGCTTTGATGTATTTTATGGATTACTTTTTTAATGATCCAGACGGATTAATCACTCCAATTAGTTCGGTCGATTTTTCTACCGATATTGAGCAATTTAAAAAAGAACTAGTGGGGTTGGACTATAAACAAGGACACAAACTATTAAATAGCTTTGTTAGAGAACGTGGTGAGAATATTCCTCCATTAATTAATAGCTACATGAGTCTCTCTCCAACGATGCGGTCTTTTGGTACGGTTATGAATCAAGACTTCGGAGATGTTGAGGAAACGATGATACTTGTCACAATAAAGGACATCTATGATGACAAAAAGGCAAGGTATATCGACACTTACAAGCCCTAATTTAATATTCTAGGCTGCAACCAATTGGGTTAGTTTTTTTAATTTTGGGCAATTGACCTTCATTTATAAGTTGGATTGCATCGGCTAAATAATTGTTTTTCCATTGTTGCTTATAACTTCCTAAATGTTCTATTCGGTCGTCCATCATTCCTTGGTATAGAATTTCACCTTTTGCATTGAGTAGATAAAATTCAGGGGTTACTGTGGCATTCAATTGACGAGCTATTTGATGCGTGTAATCTCTAAAAATAGCAGGCTTGAATTTTGTTTCTGTAGCAAAATTATTAATTTCCATTGGTGAGTAGTAGTTGCCACTTATCACGCCAATGCTTTGAATATTTGAGTATTCCTTATCTAGTTCAGAAAAAGGCGTAGATAGTGAATGACATAAAGGGCAGTCAGGAGCGATAAACATGACTATTGTATACTCATTAAGGCTTAGAATTTGTTTAAAATTGGATGAAATCGTATCAGGTTTGCAAGATCCCAAAAAGAGAATTGTGAGTATAACAATATTAGGGAGTTTCATAGGTAAATATCGGAAGTGTGATATAGAAGGTAGTGCCTTTGTTAAGTATGCTTTTGAACTGAATCTGGCCGCCAGAATTTTCAATAATTTTTTTAGATAATGCAAGTCCTAAGCCCATGCCTGAATTTTTGGTGCTAAAGTTAGGAGCAAAAATATTAGGATGATTTTCTGTTGAAATACCAACGCCGTTATCAGAAATTTCGATTTGAATGTCTTTTCTAGCTCTCAAAGAGACTTTTATCTGACCCATTGTGTCATCCAGGATGGCTTGAATGGCATTTTTGATAATGTTTATTAGTACACGTTTAATTTGTTCACTATCGGCCCAAAGGAAAATATTTTTTTGAATTTCTGATTCAATCTGAATGTTTTTTTCTTGCTTAAAAAGGGATACCACTTCATAGGTGATGTCCGATAGGTTAAATGCATTAAATTGGTCTTGAGGCATTTGGGCGAAAGAGCTGAATTGCTCTGCCATAATGCTCAGGCTTTCAATTTGTTTGAGCAATAACATGGATGTTTTTTTTGTGAGTTCTCGTTGTTTGTCGGAAGAATCATTTTCAATGGAACGTTGTAAATGTTGAATGCTGAGTTTCATAGGAGTTAATGGATTCTTGATTTCATGAGCTACCTGCTTTGCCATTTCTTTCCATGCTCCTTCCCGTTCTGAACTAGCAATTTGTTGAGCACTTTCTTGAAGTTCTGTTGCCATTTTATTGTATTGCTGAACTAGCTGACCGATTTCATCATCTCGATTATAATTAATCAACTCATTAGATCCTCGTAGAACTGTTTTTGCAATTTTTTCACGAATAATTTCTAAAGGTTTTGAGATCTCTTTACTTATGAAATATGCAATAAACCCACCAACAATAAGTAGCAAGAAGTATACATTGATGATATTAATGATGAGGTTGGATAGTTGTTTATTGAGCAATTCATTTTTAGAAAATAGTGGAGTGTTTACATATCCAATGACCTCGTTTCTACCATTAAATAAAGGAACATAGGCACTAAGGTAGTCAGACCCCTCGAGTTCTTCTTGAATGAGTAATTGAGAAGTTTTATCCATATTTAGCTTTTTATAAGCTAGAGGATTCATTTGGCTTCCTAAAATCTGATTATCAACAATGTATGGTTTTGAACTGCCTAGTAATTTTCCATACTTGTCAAATAAATTAATGTCAACCTGATGTGTGTTACTCTCCTCATTAAGTATCAATAAACGTTGTTCCTCGTCACTTAATTTTTCAGATAAATTAACCCTGTTTTGAAGTCTTGAACTAATATTTTTAACCTTATTTAAAAGTTGCTCCTCCAGCATTGAATTGTAATTTGATTTTTCAAAATGAACAATGGTGTAAACTGATAGGAGTAATCCAAATATGAGTATAACCGTTATGGCTACTTGAATTCTAGAGCTTAAATGATGGGATAAATCAGGTAAAAAAGTTTGTGTGATTTGTTGATTTGTGACAGAGAATATTCGTAGCACTAAAGAACCAAGAATGCCAATAAATATGATGATAATCAGTATGAAAGTAAATATCGTGAGTATCTGTCTAAATGGGTTAGCATAGACACTAAGTATTACGTCGTAATCACTGTTTGAATATCGAGTATGTTTAACTCCCCCAAAAAATAAATTATCCTCATTTTCATCAGGGATTGAATGAAGTTGATAAGGAAACTCTCCGAGTTGACTAATTAATTTGTTTGACGCATAGATTCCGTATGAGTAATCGTCTAGTGAGATAATTTCTCTATTTTTTTGATTAGCAAATGATTCAGGATATAAGAAGTCTGACTGGACTATGCGAGGTTCTAATAGTATGAAGGTAGTGCCATGATGACCTTGAATATCACAGTTTTCAAATTTGGCAATGTAACCGTTATTATTAGATTTTTTGAGTTCGTAGAAATAAGCACTAGAAGTACGATTTGTACAATCATTATAAATACTGTCAAGATAGTGAAGTGTGTAGATATTATTTTGATTAATGTTCTTACCGTCAGCACCAAAACTAAGCAGCTTTAATTCATATTTTTCTAAGTAGTTGCTAAAATATAATTGTTTGATTCTACCTTCAATGACGTCTTTACGTTGATTAAAATCTTCGTAATTTTCTGGGGTTAAAAATTCTTGAGCTAGTTGATTTTCAATACGAGCCAGACGACGAATAGTTTGCTCATCTTTGTAAGTCATTAGCTCTGCAGCATACTGAATTAAGTAGGTGTCCGTTCGCGTTTTTTGAGAAGAATAAATGACCCCAGAGATAATAGCAGCTGTAATAAAAGAGTAGGTGTAAACTACTTTTTTGATGGATTTCAGGTAAGTGTTTACCACAAGACAAATGCCCAGTATCATTGAGATACTGATTAAATCAAATAGTTCGCGATGGGCATTGAAATATTGGAACCCTGTAAAAATTAATACGCCAATGATGAAACTTATCCAATGGTCTAAGTCATAAAGTTTCATTTTGGATTTGCTGACGTAGCATGTAACCCAAAATAGAATGAAACTGAGACAGATATATAAAAGTAGGATATAGGACGGAATATTGAAATCAACTAATCGTTCAAAATCAAGTATAATGTGAACATGAGTTACGATGTTAGAACTTAGATTTATAAAAAAGTCAAGACAAAAAAGTAGAATACCAATAACGATTGGCTCAATCAAATGAGTTCTAATTTTTCTAAAAATATAAATTAAGCTAACACTGATAAGTATGACAGAGATGAGGTGTATAAATAGAATGGTTAGCAGGTGTTCGTTAGATAGGCTGTCAAAATTTTGATTTGATAAGAAGAAATAATCATTGAAGGGAATACCTAAATTATAAAACACAAGGAGGTTTATTCCAATGATAATGAATGTGGCCAAGTGCATTAAATTTTGTTCTTTTCTGCCGTGATATAGAAACAAGAGGAGAAACAAAAAGGAAATGAATAGTGAGATAACCAATAAAGCCCCTTGGAACGCATCTTTTTGTTGGGCTGTTAATCGGAGTTGACCATCCATTAATGGAATGTTATCATATAATATGAGTTTGTTTCGAAAAGATTTATCAAATTTAATGAGTCGAGGACTTACTCTGCCACCATTTACAATTCTGTATGCTAAAAATGAAGTGTTTGACTTGAATAAGATATAAATATCATCTCCAAAAGTATAGCGAATAGGAAAGGACTTGATGTCAAAAATTGCTGGATTGAGTGAAATCTTGTTACTATTCCAATGGGTTAATTTACCTTTCTGATATGAAAGAAAATACCATTTTTCGTTTCGAACAATCTTGCCTAAGGAGTCTGAATAAGTTCTAGATTTATTAGGTAAGATTTGCTCAAATAAATCTTCTGCTTCAGTAGCTATTTCTTTTGCAAAGGGGTCTAAATCAAGAAATTCAGTGTGAGAATTTTCATCATTGTGTTGAAATGAGAAATAGAATAAAAGAAAAATAAGTACTCCTCCCATTAGCCAGCCTATTTTAATTATTCTATTCAAAAGTTAGTATCATTTTTTAAATAATGGTTTACGTAGTCTTTAACAGCTTCTTCAAGTGTATAAAAAGGCACATCATAACCAGCACTTATACTTTTTCCCATTGACGCTTTGGTGAAATACTGATATTTATCTCGAATATCTTCAGGAGTAGGTATATAATTTATTTTAGGTTCAATATCTAGTGCTGAGAATATGGCTCTAGCCAAATCATTAAACGTTCTTGCCTCACCAGATCCAGCATTATAAATGCCACTATCTTTTCGGTTTTGATACCAAAACCACATGAGATTAAGCAAATCTTTAACATAGATAAAGTCCCTCATTTGCTCGCCATCTTGATAGTTAGGGTGATGAGATTTGAATAATTTCAGACTACCATTAGTTTGGATTTGATTAAATGCGTGCATGACTACACTAGCCATTCTACCTTTGTGATATTCATTTGGTCCAAAGACATTAAAAAATTTTAATCCTACCCAAAACGGAGGTTTAATTGTTTGTTTAGTTGCCCATAAATCAAAATCCTGCTTGCTTTGCCCATAGGGGTTTAAAGGTGCTAAATCTTCAATAGGGTACTCATCATTAAAGCCGTGTTCTCCATCTCCATATGTGGCAGCTGAGGAAGCATACAAAAAAGGAATTTGATTTTCACTAGCATATCCCCAAAGTGATTTAGAATAATTCAGATTTAATCGATTAAAAATCTCAGAATTAAATTCCGTGGTATCGGTTCTAGCTCCCAAATGAAAAATGAAGTCAATCGAATGTCGGTGGATATCATGAATAAATAGGTCACGGTCTATTTTAGCAGTAAAATGCTTACCTCTAAGGTTGTTGTGCTTATTTTTTTGACTAAAATCATCAACTAGAATTAGATCAGTTAACCCTTTTTGGTTGAGAAATTCTACCAAACAACTTGCTATAAAACCTGAAGCACCTGTAACAACTATGGCCATATATACGAATTTAAGCCTAATTGTGAAAACTATAGGTGCGTCATTAGATTTCTTTGCGAGGATTAGTTTGGACTTAAACTTAACCTTAAATTTGCACTCATTATCACGTCGATGTCAGATAAACAAGTTTTTGTAACTCGAAAAATGCACTTTAATGGTGCTCATAAACTGTACAATCCATCTTGGACAGAGGAAAAAAATGAGGAAGTATTTGGACGATGTGCCAATAAAAACTGGCATGGTCACAATTTTGACTTATATGTCACTGTCAAAGGGGTACCAAGCCCAGATACAGGTTTTGTGATGGATCTAAAAAAATTAAAAATCATTTTAAAGGATCGGGTCGTATCAAAGTTAGATCATCAAAATTTTAACTTAGATGTTGATTTTTTAAAGGATGTGATGCCTAGTATTGAAAACATTGCAATTAAAATATGGGAGCAGTTGGAAGGTCAACTTCCAGATAATGCTAAACTTCATTGCATTAAGCTCTACGAAACTGAAAATCAGTTTGTAGAATATTACGGCTAATATTTTAAAAAAAATTAAATTAATGAGTGGTATAAATATTTTAATAATTTGTAAGTGATTACTTACATTTCAATTTAATGAATAATTAATTTTTTTACGATTATATTTGTAAGCAATTACTCACTTATAATGACTGATAAACAACATGCCATTGTAGAATCTGCGTTGATCCTCTTCTCTGATAAAGGGTATGATGCCGTTTCGACAAGTGCAATTTCAAAACATGCAGGAGTCTCAGAAGGCCTAATATTTAGGCACTTTAATGATAAAAAAGGCTTGCTTAATTCTTTGTTAGAAATATGGATAGTGAAGTTTGAACAACATCTTCATGCAATTGAATCAATAGAGAAAACAGATCAGAAGATACAAGCAGTTATGGAGCTTCCTTTTCGATTAGATGAGGCCGATTATCCGTATTGGAAATTAGTATATTCCTTAAAATGGCAAAATAATACAATGATAGGTGAGTATATGCTCACTTTAAAAGATCTATTAGAGAAATCCCTTGTGGATTTAAAGTACCCAGATCCACTCATTGAAGCAGAATTGATAATTTCTTATTTTGATGGATTTATTACAACAGTAGTCTTAAAGAATGATAGTAGCTTAGCTTCCCGTTTGCTTCAGACACTCCAGAAGAAGTATGTATAATCCCACTCCTAGATATTATAATAGTTAAAAACTCTAATTATAAGAAGTCTACTTTACCCGTATCCAGGTTGTAGTATGCTGGCACTATTTTAACTGATCCAGAGGCTACTGCATTACCAATAATATCTGAACGAGATGACAACGCTTCAACATTTTTTTGTGCGTTTACCTTAACAACTTCATTCACACTCGAGCCTTCTGGTGCACTTGCTATTGCAGGGGCAATATGAGCTAAAAGATGATTTAGGTTGTGACCATTATCGCCTCCAGCAACTGCTGCTGTAACTGCACCACAACTTTGATGTCCTAGTACAACAATCACAGTGCTACCACAATGAGCAACTGCATACTCTATACTTGCAATGGTTGATGTATTCGCCACATTACCAGCTACTCTGAGAACAAAAAGTTCACCTAATCCAGCATCAAAAGCTAATTCAGGGACTACTCTACTATCCGCACAACTAAGAACTATGGTGTGAGGTTGTTGCCCCTTTGTCAAGACATCTCTGCGTGAACTATCTTGTAATTTTCCTTCTAGTTTGTCTGCTACAAATCGGCTATTTCCTTCTTGGAGCCTGTTTAATATTTCCTGATGATTCATATTTTTACAAATTTATAAAAAGTGATAATATTTTATAAAGTTATAAACTGAAAAATTGTAAAAAATAAGGGGTAATCTAGGATTCAATATTGTACTTCTTTGGACTTGGTTTTAATGAAAAGGCATCCATTTTATTGCTTTTAATCTAGAGTGTGATTTTACTGACCCAGATATTTTGCAAAAAAAAAGCCCATAATGAAAATCATGGGCTTTAGTAGAATATAAAATTCTTAGTCTTTAATCAACTTGGAGGAGATGACTCCTTCTGTTGTTTGAATGTTAAGGATATAGTATCCGGATTGTAAATCAGAAATATTAACGTTAACCACATTATTTGCAGTAATGTTTTTCACTTCTCTTCCAGTGATGTCCATCATTTGAATAGACTGAATATGATATTTGTTATCTACAGAGACAGTTATTTCATTATTTGCTGGGTTAGGGTAAATAGAAGCTGAATTGCTAGGAAGCTTATCGTTAACAGCTGCAAGCTCATCTACTGTATATTCACCATTGATGACAGCGATCCTAGGACACATATAGCCCATGATAGTATCAATGAATGTTCTTCCTTTTTCTGGTCCCATGTCTGGGTTACCTGGAAGAGATGCCATGTGAACTGTTACACCTGGTAGTTGATCAGGAGAAACTTCTGCCGTAGCATATGGAGACTTTGGATCCCACCACTGCCATGGTCCAGATCTATTATTGAAAATATCATCTGTGGCAATAGCTCTAATGATTGGGAATAAATGCTCAACATCTTCATTGATTGTCATTTTATCACCTGGTGCAGGGTATATGTAATCTACTGTTTTGCCGTAGTGTGACCTTGCTTTTTTGGTATATTCATCGTTGGCAGGCATATTTTTGATGGCATCGTTATTACCAAGGGCATTGGCCTTTTGGATGAATAAATTAGACCCTTGTACTTCTACAACATTTCCATTTGTTGTTGGAACAACAACAATTCCCTCATTAAACGGAGCAAAGGGGTCTCTAACTGCCTGGAAGGTAATCATGGGAGCATCTCCAGCTTCTAACCACGATGTATCAGCTAATGCACCTCCTGCATTAACGACAGCTTGAACGCTTACGTCAGTTGAAGGAGATTGATATAGGTTTAAAAGACCTCTCGACCCATCAATTAATCCAACTGTAGCTGTATCAATGTATGATTTGTTGTTAAGAGGGTTCAAGAACTTGGTTAATTCCATTTCACTGTATTTGTCAAGAGTAGAGTATCCTAGAGCAACATAGGCACCTGTTCCTTCACCATAAAGGGTGATGTTACTTGCATCCATACCATAGATATTATCTCCAGAAGCTTCAGTTCGAATTACAGATATTGATTGTTTAACGTCATGAATAGCTCGATAAACAGCATTTAATAATTGTGCTTTACGAGTTTCTTCTTCTTTAGCTAATGGATTCCATCCACCACGATAAGCTACAGATACAGCAACGTATCCTCTTTTAGCCCACTCAGTACATAAAACAATAGCAGAACTATCTGTTTTAACACCACATGGAGAACCATTAATTACTGGTGGCAAAAAGTTACCTGTATGTAAATATACGATTACAGGTCTGTCTGTTTTAGTATCCACACTGCTTTTTGCATGATAAATATCCATTGCAAGATTAGTGACCTTAACCTTAGAAAATGTATCTCTTGGATTGAAGTATGTTGCAGGAATTTCTTGCCCCATTGCAAGTGCTGTTTTTATGGCTGTTAGATCCTGGATTGTTTTTGCTTGGTCACTAAAATTTGAAGTTAACCAATCAATGTTTGTTGCATATTTAACATCGCTAGTAACTTCAATATCCGCATCAGTATAAATCGGATCAATGTATCTTTTTTGGGCTAGGGAGGCCGAAGCTAAAAAAGAAAATAAAAGGGTAAAAATTAAGTATTGTTTTTTCATTTTTAAATAGTTTTAATAATTGCAAGATATAGTTTTAAATTTTAAATATTAATTTTTAGAGAATTTTAGGTCAGTTTGGACGGAGAAATAAATCAACCTTCCAACATATGGGCCACCATAAACTTGGTAGTTTAAATTGTTAAATACAGATCGTTGAGTGTTTTCATTTTCGGCATCAAACAAGGGCATAATTCCAAGAACATTAGATGCCCCAAGTTTGAAGGTTGTTTTGAGTGATGGTACTTGGTAGTTAATTTGTAAATCGAGCATATCGTATGTCGGGACAGTACCTGTGAATTGAGGTGAACCCTCAAAAACAAACCCTTCTATCCATTTATAATTGACTCCAAATCCAAAGTGTTCACCTTGAAGAAAGGGGAGTTTTAATTTCTCACCAGAAAAACTAATATTGAATTTGTGTTCAGGTGTATTGAACGCGGGTATGATAGGGTCATCACTTCCTTTTTTGTTGAGTTGGTTCCAAGAATAGTTACCTCCTAAAGCATATTTTTTGAAATAATAATTTAATCCAATAGCAACTCCTTGAGTGGTTACCCTTGACTTGGCATTTGCCGCAACTCGATATACGCCAACACTTGTAGGAAAGTTGGTGAAAGGATCAATATCAGCATCAATCCCAATATTATACCCTATGAAGTTGGTGTATGAGGTGAAATAATAGCCTGCATCAATAAATAAAGATTGGTCAAAGATGTTTCCTTTATAGCCAAATTCTATAGTTTTTGCCTGTTCAGGACGTATTGGGGCTACGTTAAAGTATTTGAGTAAATCAGGTTGTAATGTTGTTGCACTGTAATCTAAAAAAGATTGGATATCAATAAGAGAATCGTACCCTTCTAAATTTCCAAGAAGACGAGCTCTCCCAACATCATAAAATAAATATTGATCTGCTAGTGTTGGGTTACGAATGGCTGAAGAAAATGAAGTTCGAAAAACATGATTTGTTCGATGTTTATAGATGAAGGATGCTGCAGGAGAAACAAGAAAATCAAAGTTCTGATTCTTGTCGACACGTGTAGTTACGTTAGCTATAATGCGATCCATAAGCCATCTTTTTTCAATACCACTGTACATTCCGCCCTCATAGTTGATGATAGTTACATCCCCAGTATCTTTTAAAATCGTTCCTCTTGAGTTGGGTCGATACAATCGACCATTGGCTCCAATGGTAATTTTCCCAAATTTTGGGGTGAATATGTATTCTCCTTGTGCATGATACAAGGCAGACTGGTCAAAAAATCGAGTACCGTTTTCTGTAAATAAACTTGTAGTAATATTCTGATATACACTATCGAATTCAGCTGTTCCAGGTAAAAATCTTGGAGAATAAATACCCCCACCTGATCCGTCATTTAATGCTCTGATGTCATCATGCCATGCACGTATAGAATCTTGATGTTGAGCTAAGAAAGGATTTAAATAATTATCTATCCAATTAAATACATTGTCGTGTACTGCTGGTGAATAATTAGGATAACCATCAATGTTTTTAACCTTGTAACCGGCAGAGTATGGCTGCCTCCATCGATTTGCATAACTGGTAAACCATTGGTTGTTATCAATTGCTCTGTTATTAAGCTCAAATCCAGTAGCGACAATGTCATAGGTGTCTCCAGCATCCTCATTGGTTGAGTATGCTCTCAAGAAATACTTACCTTTATTTCGTAATTCAATTTTGTTTTGCCAAAAACGAATATTCTCAAGTTTGTAGCGATTATCACCTTGGTAGACTGTACTCCCTCCACTATAATTAAAGGCATATTCAAGTTCGGTTTCTTTGTTGATTTTATAAAAGAGAGCGGTATTCAACTTAACGTTGTCTGTGCTGTAATCAACTAAGTCGACTTCACGATATCCTGTTCTATAGAAGGCTCCCAAACCGGGGTAGTCTAACTGACCGGTTGGGTTCAGACGATCCTCATAGTTCTCATCACCGTAACTATTAACAGCGTCATATCCACCGGGGTTTGTTTCATCAAAATCTGAGTCTTGTGTTGCTTGGTAGTTTTCAGCCTCCCAATCATTGGCTTGCATGTAGCTTGCAGTAAGTTTGTATCCAAATTTTTGCTCACCATTTTTATTATTGAAATAATCTGCAATACGGAATTGTACTTGACCCATCTGACGTTCACCAACCTTGACTTCAGCCATAACACCAGGAAACAAAAATGGACTTTTTGTCTCCATGCTTATGACACCATTGAATGCGTTAGGACCATAGAAGGCACTGCTTGCACCAGCAATTACATTTACTCGCTGAATGTCAATATCACTTGCACCCAAAAAATTCCCCAAACTAAAGTTCAATCCAGGAGATTGATTGTCAACCCCATCAATCAATTGAAGAGATCGGACGGGACTGGTACTATTAAAACCTCGAGTATTAACTACTCTAAAGCCTAGACTAGCAGCAGTGACATCTACTCCTTTGAGATTACCAAGACTTTCATAAAACGATGCAGCAGGAGCATCTTTGATCGCTTTTATTCCTATTGATTCAACAGTAAGAGGTGCTTCTTTTTGTTTTTCGGTGATTCTGCTGGCTTTCACTACGGCACCTGTCAAAACATTTTCTTTAGCCTCTTTCATAATGATTGAAAGTTTTTGATTTGGTGATTTTACAGCCACTTGTTTATCTGAATATCCCAAGTAAGAAATCTTTAATGTTACAGGGAAAGAATTTACTTTTAAACTAAAAGATCCGTTCTCATCACTAATAGTTCCAACACCGTTAAGTGATGGGACGATAATATATGCTCCGATCAACGATTCTTTATTAGAATTGGAGATTTTGCCAGAGATATTTTGAGCTCGAGCGAAATTAGAGAAAAGAAAGGGGAGTAATATGGATAGAAGCCTTTTGATAGCCTTAATTTTAGCAGAATATATCATACTTGAGTAAGATAGTTATCGTTTTTAATTAAACTCGAAAATAAGGAATAATACATTTCAACGTAGAAATAATTATAAATCCAACAGAAAAAGTTAATATCGAATATTAATAATTATGTATTTAAAAGGGTTAATAACAGTCGTTGGTATTCTTATTCTGCTGTATGTATTGGGGCCAAAGATGAAAGAGTCAGTTTTCTCACCCAGAATTGACAATAAATACCGAGAAATAAAAATATCTGAAGTTGAGGCATTGGTAAAAGAGAGTAACGCTAACCCAATGATTAAACCAGGGAATCACTCCAAACTGCATTGGGCAGATTCAGTGGGTAAAAAGACAACCTATGCATTATTATATCTACATGGTTTTTCTGCCTGTCCAGAGGAAGGGAATCCTGTTTATCGAGAATTTGCAGAGAAATATAAAATGAACGCATATGCACCTTTATTGGCAGAGCATGGACTGAAGAAGAAGGAGGCAATGCTAAATTTTACAGCTAAAAAGTACTTAAACTCAGTAAAGAATGCCTTCAGAATAGCTCAGGCATTAGGGGATTCTGTTATTATAATGAGTACTAGTACAGGAAGTACAGCTGCTTTGTTTCTTTCATCTGTTGAAAATGATATACATAGCCTGATTTGTTATTCTCCAAATATTAGGGTAGCTGATACAAGAGCGGCTTTATTAACAGGTCCATGGGGAATACAGATAGCAAGATTGGTAAAAGGAGGGAATTATCATTCATGGGAGGCACCAGAGGGTGCTGTTCCATATTGGCATACAAAATATCGATTGGAGTCCGTGCTTGAGTTGCAGCACTTATTGGAATCAACAATGAATAAAGAAGTTTTTTCTAAAATCACTATCCCTGTATTTGTAAGTTATTATTACCAAGATGAGGAAAATCAGGACGATGTAGTATCGGTTGAAAAGATATTAGACATGACAAAAAATCTCGGAACACCGAAGGAAAAATTAAGAGTAATTAATATAAAAGATGCTAAGGTTCACGCCATGGCAAACGGTGTATTTAATAAAAACACAAGAACAGTCATTGAGAAAACTTGTAAATACGCTGAAGAAATATTATATTTGGATTAATAAAAAAAGGGCAGATTGAAGGTCAATAACAATCTTAAGCGTTTTTTTTAGAAATCAATCTACCCTAAACTAAGCATTGAGTGTATTTTGAACGTAACTTACTAATACTGAGATACTCAATCTTTTTTAAAACTATTTATTAAGCTAACGACTACTAGTTGTCAACTATTATTAAATAATTCAATTTCTTTTGCCTTATAAGCATAGTACAATGTTAGTTCACCATTTTTTCTTGAAATATGATTACGATTAAGTTTTCGTATGATATTAATCATATTAAGTAATGTGATGCATAATACTCTGATGTTCAATTAGTTAAAACTGGTAAATTTTAAAAATTATTTAAAAAAATTATTAGTACTTACTAAAAGTAAAAAAAATTGACTGAATTTAGAATTTGTGTAATTCTGAAAACCACGAATGATTCATAAAATTAAGTTACTTTGCTGAGTATGAATTCATCCAATCAGAGAGAGGGTCACATTACGCTTTTTGCGGCATTTTTACCCATAGTATTTTTAATTCTACTTTTAGCATTGAATGTGTTTGTTTTTGGTGATGAGGCAATTAGTGGTAGTAACCAGTTTGTACTATTGATTGGTGGTGCTATGGCATCCATTGTTGGAATGTTTTATAAGATTCCCTTCAAATCCATGATTAATCAAGTGGGAGATAATCTTAAATCTGTTACAGGTGCAATCTTAATTTTATTGTTGGTAGGTTCTCTGTCTGCATCTTGGTTAATCTCAGGTATAGTTCCAGCTATGATCTACTATGGTATTCAATTAATTAATCCCACTTTCTTTTTACCCTCAGCAGTAATAATTTCTGCAATTATTTCAATCGCAACAGGGAGCTCTTGGACTACTAGTGCCACGATTGGAGTAGCTTTAATTGCCATCGGAAAAGCTTTAGGAATCCCCTCTGGTATTGTTGCAGGTGCTGTGATAAGTGGTGCTTATTTTGGCGATAAACTTTCACCATTAAGTGATACAACCAACCTTGCAGCTGCTATGGCTGGGTCTAGTCTCTTTACTCATATACGTTACATGCTCTACACAACTATTCCAAGTATTAGCATTACATTAATTGTATTTATACTAATCAGTTTTAATATAGATTCAGGTGAGCTTTCCAGTTCTCAAAATTTACTTTCATCTATTCAAGAAAGTTTTTATATAACTCCATGGCTGTTTGTTGTTCCACTTGTAGTTATCGGTTTAATAATTAAAAAAGTTTCTCCAATTATCTCACTTTTTGTTGGAACAATCCTAGGACTTCTACTTGCATACTATTTTCAGACAATTATTTTTTCGGGTTCTTTTTTTGAGAATTATAGATACTATTTGAATGCAATTTCATCAGGGGTGTCTATCCAAACATCTAATCAGGCTCTTAATGATCTTTTTATCGCTGGCGGTATGGAAGGTATGTTAGGTACAATCTGGCTGATAATATGTGCTATGGTATTCGGAGGTATTATGGAATCTATCGGTGCTTTATCAAGGATTAGCAAAGCTTTGTTAGCTCTTGGAGATTCTATCTTCAGTCTTTTTGCTAGCACATTGGCAAGCTGTCTTGCGATTAACCTAACAGCAAGTGATCAATATCTTTCCATTGTCGTACCCGGAAAAATGTTTTCAAAAGCATTTGAGGAAAAAAATCTAGCCCCAGAGAACTTAAGCAGAACATTAGAGGATAGTGGTACAGTAACTTCTGTCTTAATCCCATGGAATACGTGTGGTGCTTATCAAAGTGGAGTACTAGGTGTTGGTGTTGGTGAATATTTTATTTATGCAGTATTTAATTATGTTAGCCCTTTAATGACCTTGATTTTTGCTGCGTTCAAAATTAAAATTAAAGAACGGTTGAATAGCATTGCTACCTAATTAGTGCATCAATTTCTATCTGGTAATCATACCTTAAATCTTCATGCATTTTATTCAAGTTCTTTTCAACTAAACCCAACTGTCTTTCATACATATTAGTTAGTACCTGATTATATTTATAAGATGGATCCATTTCTTCAAGATTTCTACAAAAATGAATAAGTAAGGAGGCCTCAGTTTCAATATTTTTACTGTATTTAATAAATCGTTTCGTTGTCCTTAAGATTTTACGGACAGTCTTTTTGATATAATAATAATTTTCTCTATTAATGATCTCAAATTGAAAATCGATATATTCTTTAATTTTTTTGATATACCCTTCTTCGTCATGAGACTCAAATAATAAATAGCTCAGAAGTTCTTTATTCTCAACTTTATATTTTCCTAATCTTAGAACTATTTCGATAAGTTCTTCTTTATTATTGAACTGAAGTTCTTTTTTGATTTGTGCAATCGAAGAGGCTTTCACTTGGCTTTGAAATTTGGGATAGACTCGAGGTATAATTTTTCTACTTTATCTCGAGCCCAAGGTGTTCTTCTTAAAAATTTCAAACTGCTTCCAATTGATGGATTACTACGAAAACAATTGATGTTAACTAATTCTCCAAGTTCTTCCCACCCGTAATATTTTACTAAGTACTCGATGACTTCTTTTAGTTTAATGCCATGAAGAGGATTATTGGGTTGAATTTGTTCTTGTTGTTCGTTTTTTTTCATGCAATTCGTTACACAATAGTAATTCCTTTTTTACAAAAAAAAGGTTGTCACGCTATGTGACAACCTCTTAAGATCGTGTTTAAAATATACTTATACGAGTGTTACGTTTACCGCACTTGGTCCTTTTTGACCGTCTTCTACCTCGAATGATACTTGATCTCCTTCATTGATTCGAGTTGTAGTACCTGTTTTGTGTACAAATACATCTTTGCTTCCATCTTCTGGTGTGATAAAACCGTAGCCTTTCTCATCGTTGAAGAATTTTACTGTTCCTTTATTCATTGTAATTAATATTTAAGTCTTCGAAGGTAACCTATTATAGGTGTTATTGATTTTTTTATTTTTTTCTTTTTGAACCTCGTGTAATCGGTTTCTTGTATTTTTTAGCTTTTTTTAGCTTGATTTTTTGACCACCACCTAGGTTATATTGTTTTTTATTCTTGTCCTTCTTCTCATGAAAACTTGGGCCAGAAGGCTGTTTACTAATCTTATGATGAGTTTTTTCAATAATTCGGGGTTGCTCTTCAATAATGAGTTTATTACTTATTTTGACTTCCTCTGGAAATAGAATATTATTAATTTTTCTGTCCATTAAATTCTCGATAGCCATTTTGTTATTCTCTTCTTCCTCGGTAAACAATAAAATTGAATTTCCAGATTTTTCTGCTCGACCAGTTCGACCTATCCTGTGAATGTAATTTTCTGGAAACTTAGGAGTGTCAAAGTTTATGACATGAGATATATCATTCAAGTCTAATCCACGGGCAATGACATCAGTTGCAATTAAAATTCGGGTGTGTCCATCGTTAAATCGTTCTATTGTGGCTAGTCGATTATTTTGACTTTTATTGCTATGAATGACTCCCAGTTCGTTCCAAAAACTAGCTTCTAATTCTTCGAATAATCGATCAGCGTTTTTCTTTGAATTAATAAATACAACAACTTTTTGGAAGGTCGATTTGTCCTTAAGTAGAAAATTAAGTAAGTTGACTTTAGTATAAAAGTTAGGAACGGAATAACAAGATTGTAATATGTTATCAAGTGGTGTTCCACTTACAGAAATGGTAATCGTCTGTGGGTCTACAAAGTTTTCTTCAATGAGTGCATGAACATCCTCAGTCATTGTTGCGGAGAACATAATGTTCTGTCGTTTTGAGGGGAGTAGTTCAAAGATGTTGTTAAGTTGAAATCTAAAGCCCAAGTCTAACATAATATCAACTTCATCAATCACAAGTTTCTTAATGTCTTGAGGCTGTAATGAACGATTTAGAATGAGGTCGTATAACCTTCCAGGTGTCCCAACAACAATATCTGTACCCTCTGATAGAAGAGCTTGTTGTGTTTTAATATTAACTCCTCCGAAGACTCCTGCAATACGGACCGTCATATATTTAGTGTACAGCTCAATTTGATCGACCACTTGAACGACTAATTCTCGTGTAGGGACTATGATCAATACCCTTGGTTTGTAATTTTTAGAATAATTTAATTCTTGAAGAATAGGTAGGGTATAAGCAAGCGTTTTTCCTGTTCCTGTTTGAGCAATCCCAACAACATTTTTACCCGATAGAATTTTGGGGTAGGCCTCTTTCTGAATGGGAGTGGGTTTTTCAAAATCAAGATCTGATATAGCATTCAGTAGTGCTTTTTTGATGGACAGTTCTTCGAATGAATTCATGCTTGACGAATGCAAAGGTAATGGAAGATCTTCATTCCTAATTTATGTTGGACGATTGGGACTTAGTTATTCCTTCCTTTTTTTCCAGTTGCTGGAGTTCTGCTTTGCAATCGCTGGAGTTCGGTGTTCATTAAATTCTAAATAAGAAAACAATGCAGCAGCTTCTAGCAGCGTTTGATCTTGTTTATTACGGCTTTCCGCAGTATAATAAGTTTCAATGAAATTGGTGTCAAAATCTCCTTCAATGAACTTGGGATGTTGCATTACAAATCGACCAAAGTCTAACGTGGTTGGAATTCCCTTGATTTCAAATTGATTTATGGCTTCAATCATTCGCTGAATTGCCTGATCTCTGTTCTCACCCCATACAATCAATTTGGCAAACATATTGTCGTAGTAGATGGGTATTTTATAGCCTGGATATACAAAGTCATCCAATCGAATATAGTCAGCTGTTGGAGGATTATATACTTCAATAGTTCCAATAGCTGGAAGAAAATCTTGTGTTGTTTCTTCTGCTGTTAATCTTAGTTCAATAGCATGCCCATTAGGTTTGATATCATCTTGGGTAAAAGCTAATTTTTCGTTTCGAGCTACTTTAATTTGTTGCTCTACTAGGTCTAAACCTGTGATTAACTCGGTTACGGGGTGCTCCACCTGTAAGCGGGTATTCATTTCAAGAAAATAGAATTTATGATCTGCATCTATAAGAAATTCTACTGTTCCAGCTCCACTATAATTACATGCTTTGGCTACGTTTACAGCAGCTTTTCCCATTTGTTCTCTGAGAGAGTCAGAAAGAATAGCACTTGGTGCTTCTTCAATGAGTTTTTGATGTCTTCTTTGGACGGAACATTCCCGTTCCATTAGATAGACCACATTGCCATGATTGTCTGCTAGGAGTTGTATCTCAATATGTCGAGGTTTGGTGACAAATTTTTCGATAAAAACAGATCGATCTCCAAAAGCACTTTGAGCTTCACTTTGGGCAGTTTTCATCTGACCCTCTAAGTCGCTAGCTTTTTCAACGATACGCATACCCTTTCCTCCGCCACCTGCACTAGCTTTGACTAAAACAGGATACCCGATTTTGTCGGCAACAGACTGAGCTTCTTTGAAGTCTTCTACTGCATGATTAATGCCTGGAACAAGAGGAACGCCATATTTTTCAACGGCTTGTTTACTCGCAATTTTGCTTCCCATGAGATCAATCGCTTCAGGACTTGGTCCAATAAATTGGATTCCTGCTTGATGAACATCCTTCACAAAATCTGCATTTTCTGATAAAAAACCATAGCCTGGGTGAATGCCATCAACACTCAATTCTTGACAAATAGAGATGATTTTGTCTCCCCTAAGATAGCTTTCAGATGAAGATGCTGGGCCTATACATACTGTCTCATCAGCAAGTTGTAAATGCATCGAATCACGGTCAGCTTCTGAATATACAGCAACTGTAGAGATGCCCATTTTCTGACAAGTTCTTATTACACGAACGGCAATCTCACCTCGATTAGCTATCAGTATTTTTTTCACGGTTTTTTAAGCATGGGCAAACTTATATATCGCTCTTCTTCATCACTTATCCTTCCTACACCGAATAATCCTCCATCCGATTGTGCAACGGCTAAAGCAACACTTTTTAAGCTTTTATAAAGTTGTTTGTTAAAAGTAGAATCAAGTTTTCCTAAAATGGGATTAAGCTCGCTGATTTTTTCTTCTAAGTATTGGATTCGATCATTACCTCCTGCTGGAATTGCAGCAAGTGCTTGGTCGATTTCTTGTTCAATATTAGCGTCTAATTCTTTGTAAAGGTTTTTTAGATCGTTTTGAAGAGCATAGGATTTGATATGAATAATTTCTTTGGCTCTGTCAATCTCTTTTTCTTGTATGTCATAGTCTGCACATGCTACAAGGAGAGTTACCCAAATGGGCGAACGTTTAACACTAGTTTGTTCTTCTGATGATAACTTCTGTAATTGGTATAACATTAAATGTACTTTTGCTGCAGCAAATTTATGCAAACACAAATAACTAAGCAGATAAAACAACTTTTTCTAAAAGAGCTTCGTGTTGAATTTAAAAACAAGTATGCTTTTTGGTCTTTGCTTTTGATGCTAGTAATTTCTGTATTTATTATCTATACAATTCAGAAGCAGGCAAGTAATTTAGTTTGGCATAGTTTATTTTATGTGGTCCTTATTTTAGGTGTAGTTCAGAATATTACGCGGAGTTTTTTAGGAGAACAAAAAGGGACTTTGCTTTACTACCGATTTTTGGTCGATGCAAAAGCATTGATTATTTCTAAGATTTTGTATCAATACTTTATCAATTTAATCTTCTTGTTTGTTCTATTTATCTTGATGAATTTTTGGTTACCACAAACCATCCCTCATTTGGGGCAATACTTTTTTACAGCTTTTTTATTTATGTTGTGTTGCAGTACCGTGTTCACGTTTAATTCGGCACTCTCCTATGGAGCAAAAAATAGTAGTTTGGTAGCTTTGGTTTTAAGTATGCCCTTACTCATTCCGAGTTTGTTGGTCTGTTTGAAAGCTGCAAGTAAATCTTTAATTTTATTACCTCATCCAAACTTTTACCAAGACTGGTTAGTTTTGGTTCTTTTATTAGTAATTCAGTTGGTTCTATCGATTACCCTGTTCAATTACATTTGGAAAGAGTGATCTTAATAAGCTTTTGCAAATAACACTCGCTGGCTACTTGGATTACCAGTAAGAATACATGAACCTTCCTCCAATGGATTATCAAAAGGAATACATCGAATAGTAGCTTTGGTCATTTCTTTTATTTTATCTTCTGTTTCAGAAGTACCGTCCCAGTGGGCAGAAATAAATCCAGTTTTATTTTCTAATACATCTACAAATTCTTCCCAAGTATTTACTGGTGTGATATGGTTGTCTCTGTAATTAAGTGCATTAAGGTAGATATCCTCTTGCATTGCTTCAAGAAGATGTTCAACTTTGGTGTCAATGTCAGTCAATTCAAGGATTTGTTTTTCTTTAGTATCTCTTCGGGCTACTTCAACGGTACCATTTTCAATATCACGAGGTCCAATAGCTATTCGAACAGGAACTCCTTTTAGTTCCCATTCAGCAAATTTAAACCCTGGTTTATGTGTATCTCGATTATCAAATTTTACAGTAATTCCTTTTTTTCTTAGACGATCAATTACTGGCTGAATAGTTTCAGAGATTAAATCTAATTGTTCCAATCCGCGATAAATAGGAACAACTACGACTTGAATGGGAGCAATGCTTGGAGGAAGAACAAGACCTTCATCGTCACTATGAGTCATAATAAGAGCACCCATTAAGCGAGTACTAACGCCCCAGCTAGTTGCCCAAACATGATCTAATTTTCCTTCTTTACTGGTGTATTTTACATCAAAAGCTTTTGCGAAATTTTGACCAAGGAAATGAGAAGTTCCCATTTGAAGAGCTTTGCCATCTTGCATTAGTCCTTCAATACAAAGGGTGTCATCGGCACCTGCAAATCGTTCACTTTCAGTTTTTGTTCCCATAATAGTGGGTATAGCAAGAACATTTTTAGCAAATTCTGCATACACTTCAATCATTTGATTGGTTTCTTCAATGGCTTCTTTTTTAGTAGCATGTGCAGTATGACCTTCTTGCCACAAAAATTCCGCAGTTCTCAGAAAAAGTCTTGTTCTCATTTCCCATCGAACAACGTTAGCCCATTGGTTTACCAAAATGGGTAGGTCTCGATAACTTTGAATCCATCCCTTGTAAGTGTTCCATATGATTGCTTCACTTGTTGGTCTTACGACTAGTTCCTCTTCTAGCTTTGCATGAGGATCTACTCGAAGTTTGCCCGAATTTTCAGGATCATTTTCCAGACGATAATGTGTAACTACAGCACATTCTTTCGCAAATCCTTCTGCATTTTTTTCTTCAGCTTCAAATAAACTTTTAGGAACAAACAGCGGGAAATAAGCATTTTGATGACCAGTTTCTTTGAATCTACGATCCAATTCAGCCTGCATTTTTTCCCAAATAGCATATCCATAGGGTTTGATAACCATACACCCTCGCACACTACTATGCTGAGCAAGATCTGCGTTTTCTACGAGATTATTGTACCACTTGGAGTAGTCTTGAGCTCTTGTAATTTTCTCAAATGCCATGATTGTTCAATTGAATTGTAATATATTCTGCAAATCTAATCGGATATTATCAAAATTATTTCTCGATTAGTGTTCAACTTTTAGAGTATTCTAATCTAGTTTAAATTTGTGCTATGAGTAACGATAAACCAATTGATCCAAACTTGTTGAAGCGGATGATGATGGGAGAATTTTCTAGTTATTCACCCCCGAATAAAAATGAAAAATCCAATCAAGGTAGAAGAAATTTAGAGTTAGACTTACATTTTGATAAATTACATCCATCAAAATCAGGGTTATCTTCTTTTGAAAAATTGAACCTCCAACTCGAAGCGGTTGATGAATTTATTCAATCTGCTAAAAGAAAAAGTGTACGATCAGCTTATATAATTGTGGGGAAAGGAGAAGGGGTATTGAAAAAGAAGGTATCTGATTACTTAAAAGGTTCAAAAATTCAACATAACACGGTGTCTGACCCTCCTTACTTTGGTAATGCTTTAAAGTTGAAGTTTTAATAGCTAACCCAAATCTTAATAATTTGTCATAATACCATCATGCCAAATGTCTTCTATCTCATAAAACTCTCTTATGTCCTTTTGAAACACATGCACTACAACATCAAGATAGTCGAGTAAGACCCAACGATTTTCTGCTTGACCCTCTCGACTATGAGGTTTTTCTTGCATAGCTTTGAGTGTTTCATCCTCGATACTGTCTGCAATAGCTTTCACTTGACGGTCACTATCACCATGGCATATAATGAAGTAGTCAGCTGCAGCTTCGTTAATCTTTGTAAGGTCAATTTTGATGATATTTTTGGCCTTCTTTTCTTGCATTCCTTTGACTACTACTTCTGCAAGTACATCGGCGATAGAACTCTTTTTTGCCATTTATTGAAATAACTTTGCTGCGAAAGTAGTTTAATACTTGAAAAAGAAGTTTCTTGAATAGTTATAACATTGAATTTTTGAATGAGGTAGATTCTACAAATTTTTATCTCAAAAAATGTATCCAAGAAAGAGGTCTATTAGCCCCATACTGTGTGTATGCTGGTAGCCAGACTGCGGGCCGTGGTCAACGATTACGTGTGTGGGATAGTCTACCTTTTGAAAATATCTTAGCAAGTTTTTTGGTAGATAATTTTGGGCATCTATCAAATTTGCCTCAGTTGAATAATGCCGCTTCGCTTGCTATTGTAGACACCCTCTCAGAATTCAAGGTAAACGATATAAAAATAAAATGGCCCAACGATATATATATTGGTTCAAAAAAGATTGCGGGAATTCTTATTGAAAATATAGTTTCTCACCAAGAAGTTAAAAAAGCAGTTGTAGGTATTGGAGTCAATGTAAATCAAAAGCATTTTGATAAATTTGAAGCTACTTCTGTTATTAATGAGTTAGGATACAGTGTAAGTGTTATTGAATTTTTACAAGTGCTTTACAATCATTTTTATTCTTACATAACAAAGGATAAACTGTTATTAAATCAGTCTGTTAATGAAAATTTGTACAAAAAAGGGGAGATGGTCACTTTTAAGGAAAATGACAAAAAACAATCTTACATCGTAAACCATATTTGTTTGAACGGGAATTTGCAGGTTTCTGCTATGGGTGAGCATTTTGAATTGGAACATCATAAAGTCAAATGGATAAAATAAATCTTTGTATTGATATTGGGAATACATCTACCAAAGCAGGAGTGTTCAAACAGGGGGAGATGATTGATTACATTAAGCCTTTTACGTACAAGCATTTTGAAGAATTATTTCGAGAAGGGGTAGATGTTTTAGTTTCAAAAACGGGGGAAAATCCAAAACTTGAGGGATTATTATCCGATGAACATTATCTAGATTATCAAGCACCTATTCCAATTCAATTGAACTATAACACACCAGAGACACTCGGTGCTGATAGAATTGCTGCTGCTGTTGGAGCACATTTTTTTAAACCAGATTCAACATGTTTAATTATAGATATAGGAACATGCCTTACAATGGATTTGTTGCACAAAAGTGAGTTTTTAGGAGGTATGATTTCTCCTGGCATGAATATTAGATTCAAAGCAATGAATCAATTTACCGCTGGGCTTCCGTTGGTTGAAATAGATGATTCAAAGAAATTTCCTGGCAAGTCAACGGTTGAGTCAATTCAAATTGGCGTAAGTCAGTCTATTCGTCATGAGATTTTAGGATATATTCAGGAACAAAATGAGTTGTATAATTCATTGAAAATTGTTTTTTGTGGTGAAAACATTTTCCATTTTGATAAAGTCATCAAAAATGAGATATTCGCACGCCCAAATTTAGTCCTTGAAGGTCTCAATCAAATCATACAACACCATGCATAAGTTATTCAGAAGTTGCATTTTGATACTTATGCTATTTCCGTCTACGGCATTTGCTCAACTAAGTACAAGTTCGCCATATAGCATATTTGGTCTTGGTGAGTTGACACCTGGAGGATTTACACAACATCGTGGAGTTGGGGGAGCCTCAGTTTCACTTAGAGATCAAAACAATTTTTCATTTTCAAACCCGGCTAGTTATTCTAAAATTAGGTTTACGGTTTATAATGTAGGTGCTGGCGTGAATTTTGGAAAAATTTCCGATCAAACAACAGAAGCTGAGATTAATTCTGGTAATTTCAATCATTTTGCAATGGCTTTTCCATTGAATACTGAAAAGTCTATGGCATTTAGTTTTGGGGTAAACCAATACAGTGATGTTGGTTATGAGATTAAGAATAATGCAAATCTTGACACTCCGTCTTATTTTAATTTGTATAAAGGTTCTGGAGGCATTAATCGCCTATATATAGGGTATGGTGTTGAGTTGATGAAGAATTTAAGCTTCGGAGGTAACTTGAATATGAACTTTGGAAATATTCAGTCTAGAAAGTATCGAGTTTATCCAAATACTGATAAGGTTTATAGCTTTAGTGATGAGACATTTTTTGCTTACAGGGGCTTAGATTTTGATTTGGGTGTCCAGTATTCTATTCAAAGTAAGAAAGAAAATGAGATTAATCATACCCTGGGTGCAGTTTTTCGGGGTGGTTCAAATCTGTATGGTGATGGGTATCGTTATGCTGAAACATTTTATGGACAAAGTTTTATGGTTGGGAATACGTTTCCGATTGACACCTTAATATTTGAGGATAACAAAAAAGACACAGTTAGTAAACCTCTTGGAATAGCTGTAGGGTATACGCTAAACAAGGGAGACAAATGGGCACTATCCCTTGAAGCTGAACAAATTTTGTTTTCTTCTGTTGAGAACAAGGTTAGTTCTGGAGAATTTAAAGACAATATGAGATATTCAGCTGGATTTTCGATAATTCCTTCACCAAATTATGGCGAGAGAGGTTCTTTTTTCAAGCACGTCAGGTACAGTATTGGGACAAGATATGAGGACTTATACTATAATTTTGGTAGTCAAACTTTTCGTGAGTTTGGCATAAGTTTTGGTCTAGGTTTACCAGTAGTAAAGTCTGTTAGATTAGAAGATGAGAAAGTGCCTGTTGTAAGTAGGGTTAATATTTCAGCAGAGTATATTAAAAGAGGTTCTAGCTCAAATGACTTTATACAAGAAGATTATTTCAAAATAGGATTAGGTTTAAATTTAAACGATAAATGGTTTACAAAAAGAAAATATCGATAAGAATGAATTTTTTAAACAAGTGTATTTTAATTGTTGTTAGTATGTTGCTAACTAAAGGGCTATATGCTCAAACAGCAGAAACGATTGTTTCAGAGACAAACACCTCGACAAACCCTTGTGATAATAAATGGGGGAATGATAGTGCAGAGACTGCACGGAAGTTATCCTTGTTTAATCAGTATTATCAAGAGAAAAAATATGTTGAGGCTTTTCCTTACTGGATGTACTTGTTTCAGAATGCTCCATGCATTCAGAAGAGAATTACTTATTCAGGACCATACATTATTAAAAAGGCGTTGAGAGATACTTCTTACAAATCAAGGTTCAGTGGATTGGTTGATACACTTTTGCTATGTCATCAGAGAAGAATCGAATTTTTTGGTGACGAGGGATATGTGAAGGGTAAATGGGCTGATGATATGTCCAAATTGCAACCTAAGAATAGAGATTTAGCTTTATCTTTATTTGAAGAATCTATTCGAATTCAGGGAAACAAAACAAGATACGATGTGCCTTCTGATTACATTTATGCTGGAGTAAAACAGTACAAAAAGAAAAAAATGTCTTTGGATAGTCTTTTCTTAATACTCGATCTAGTTACCCCAATTATAGATGCTAACATTGTTAAATATACAGCATCAGGTTTGTCAGTAAAAGACTCAATTAAGGGCGTTAAATGGGTGAAGACTCAAAATGCAATTATTGGTATGCTTAAGCCATATCTTGATTGTGATAAGTTAACAGAACTAAAGCAACCTTATTTTGAAGAAAATAAAGGAAATTCAAGTTGGTTAGCTTCCACTGTTAAGTTATTAGATAGAGGTGGATGTGAAGGTCAACCATTTTACTTCCAATGTGCTGAAGCTCTTTTTGAACTAGAGCCTAACATGAATGCTGCACTTTCATTGGCTAAAGCGTTCGGTAAAAAAGGAGATGATGTTAAATCTATTGAGTACTACGAAAAAGCTGCAGAGTTATCGTCTACAAACGAAGAGAAGTTTAATATTTGGATAAAGTTAGCCAAAACTGCTAAAAACGGAGGTAAGTATTCTTCTACGCGTGAATATGCTAGAAAAGCTCTTGCTATAAATAACAATAGCGGAGAGGCATATATCCTTATTGGAGATGCATATGCTGCAAGTGCTAGCAGTTGTGGAAGTGGAGACTTAGGAAGAGGGGGTGTATATTTAGTTGCTGTAGACAAGTATATCAAGGCTAGAAGTGTTGATTCTTCGATTGCTGAAACGGCTAATGCTAAAATTTCAAAATACTCTGCATATTTCCCTGGCAAAGAAGATGCGTTTTTTAAAAATATTAATAACGGAGACACATACACTGTTGGGTGTTGGATTGGTGAATCAACTGTAGTGAGGACTATTGGTGGATAGATTCCTAATGATATTATTAAACATTAAATACAAAGCGATAGCTATCATAGCTATCGCTTTTTTCTTTTCATGCAAACCAAATCACTCGATTGACGAATTGTCTCAACTCAATGAGGATTTGGATAGTATGAGTGTTGAAGTTGCTGAAAATGTCTATATTACTTATACAGATTCTGCAATATTGCGAGCAACTATAAAAGCTCCTATTCTTAAAAGATTTCCCGATAAAAAAAATCCTCGTATGGAAATGCCAAATGGAGTTTTTGCTATTTTTTTTGATGGGATGGGAGATACAACAAGTACTTTAAATTCTAAGTACGCAATGCATTATGAAAAGGACGATAAAATAGAAATAAGGGATAGTGTGAGGGTACTCAATCGAAATGATGAGGAGATTAAAACTGATGAATTAATCTGGGATAAGAAACTTAGGCGAATAACGTCACAAAAACCTGTTCGTGTGAGGATTAGAGACGAAAAAATTATTATGGCCGAGGGCTTTGAGAGTGATGAAAGTTTTCTGAATTATAAATTTTCGCGTGTTACTGGCATGGTATACTTAGACGAAGATGAAGCAACACTTGAGTAAGCGTATATTTGAATCATGAAAAGATTACCTCGTATATTACAAATCATTTGGATGATAGTTGGGGCGGTGTGCTTCTTTGAAGCTTATAACAGTTATACATCTGCCAATACAGATATGAATACGGTATATCTTTTTTCAGGCTTGTCTCTGTTTGCCTTTTTTAGATATTTTATGTTGAGACGCAAGCAGTTCATGCAGAAAAAAAAGGATGGGAAATTTGATTAGTAACCACTTTTTTAAGGGTGGTTTATACTTTTAGTAATAAAGTCTTATTTATTTTAAAAAATTAACTTTGCAATTAGATTCAGCGTGAGAAAATACTGGTGGAAAATATTGTCAATTTTATGTGTTGCTTATGCCATAATTGGTGGCTTTTTAATGCAAGCTCCTGACGATATTGGTATTCTTGCAAAGACTATTCGAAATTTATACTATCATGTACCTATGTGGTTCACCATGATTATACTTTTGACAACGTCTTATGTGTATGGTATCAAGTATTTGTCCAAAGGTGATATTCGATATGATAGCCTATCTGGAAGTTTTATTAAAGTAAGCATGATCTTTGGTTTAATGGGCTTAATTACAGGTTCGTTTTGGGCAAGGTTTACTTGGGGAACTTGGTGGGTAGAAGATGCTAAATTGAATGGAGCAGCCATTGGGATGCTAATTTATTTAGCCTATTATATTTTACGAAACAGCCTTGATGAGGAAATTCAAAGAGCTAAAATATCAGCAGTATACAATTTGTTTGCTTTTCCGATTTATATTGTTTTAATAATTATTTATCCTAGAATGGCAGAAACAAGTTTGCATCCAGCAAGTGGAGATACGGTCGGATTCAGTTCATTGGATTTAGATAATAATTTGCGTAAGGTTTTTTATCTAGCAAGTTTAGGTTGGATAATGTTAGGTGTTTGGATAGCAACGTTGAGATATAGACTTACTGAAATTAAAAGGAAATATGAGGAAATATAGTTGGTCATTAATGTTATTTAGTTTATCTGCATTGGCAAAGGATTCAATGACTTTGGACGATTTTTTTTATCAAAATCAAAAGATTTATGTGGTTGTTGCTGTTCTTCTTATCATTTTTTTACTTTTGATCATTTACCTAATCCGATTGGATCGAAAGATTACCCAGATAGAAAAGAATCAAAATGAAACCTAAAGTTATAGTACTTCTCATCATGCTAGCAGTTGCAATTGCTGCAATCATGACTACTTATTCAGGAGCAGAAAAGAGTTCTACATTTGCCGAAGCTGACGCTAATCCAAATGAGACTTTTCATATTACAGGTTTTTTGGTTAAAGAAAAACCTATGGAATATAATCCACAGATTGATCCTAATTATTTTAGCTTTTATCTAAAAGATAAAAATGGAAACATTCGGAAGGTAGTTTCAACAAATCCCAAGCAACAAGACTTTGAACGTGCAGAAACAGTCAATATGTATGGTCGCTCAGACGGTGAAGTCTTCCGAGCATCTAAGGTCATGCCTAAGTGTCCTTCTAAATATAAGGATGAACAAAACAATAACTCTGCCCAATCGTCTTAATAGAGTATGCAGCCCATAACATTTATTGGAGAAAATTTATTTCTTGGTAACATTGGACATTTCTTTGTTGTAATAGCCTTTGTATGTGCATTGCTAAGTGCTATTTTTTACACTAAATCTCCAAAAAATAAGAGTTTAGGAAGGACCTTTTTTATTACTCACGTACTAGCTGTTTTAGGAGTATTTGTTACATTATTTGTTATTATACAGGGGCATTATTATGAATATGCTTATGCCTATGAACATAGCAGTAACACACTGCCATTACGCTATATGGTATCTTGTTTTTGGGAGGGTCAAGAAGGAAGTTTTTTACTTTGGATGGTGTGGAATGCAATCCTAGGACTGGTACTTATTCTTACAGCTAAAAGATGGGAGCGGGGTGTAGTTGCCATCATGGCTCTATCACAGGTGGTACTTACTTTAATGATATTAGGCGTAGATGTTTTTGGGGTTTACAAGCTTGGTAGTAGTCCTTTTGAATTATTGAGAGATAAGATGCAGGCACCTATTTTTTCAATGCCAAATTATCTAGAAAATGTAGTTGATGGTACGGGTTTAAATCCGCTATTACAAAACTATTGGATGGTTATTCATCCGCCGACACTTTTTTTAGGTTTTGCATTGACCATAATACCGTTTGCTTTTGCTGTGACATCGTTGTTTGAAAAGGAGTATAGGGCTTGGATAAAACCAGCGTTACCATGGGCTTTAGCTGGAGGAATGATACTAGGGGCAGGAATTATCATGGGTGGATTCTGGGCTTATGAGTCGTTAAGTTTTGGAGGTTATTGGGCATGGGATCCTGTAGAAAACGCATCTTTGGTTCCATGGCTTTTATTGATTTCTGGAATTCATTTGATGCTAATCAAAAAGGTCACAAATAGTTCTACCATAGCCTCATATACACTAATTATTTCAACCTATATCATGGTGCTCTATGCGACTTTCCTCACAAGAAGTGGGGTGCTTGGTGAGACATCTGTCCATTCATTTACGGACCTTGGTTTGGCTGGTCAATTAATGCAGTTTGTAGTGTTGTTTATTTGGTTGCCAATAATAGCTGTCACGGATAGTGCTGCTAAAAGATGGTATATTATTATACCTGTTAGTTTGTTGGTTTTAGTGTTACCATTTTATACAAAAATTAGCTTTTATCCTCTACTTATTTTATCTATACTAGGACTTGTATGGTTTGTTTTAAACCTCAATAAAAATATAAATAATCATGCCAGTGATGATAATATTTTAGGTAGAGAGTTTTGGATGTTTATTGGATCATTAATGTTGGTACTGTCTGCGGTACAGGTCTTAGTGGGTACTTCAAAGCCTGTTTTCAATAAGATTTTTGGAACAAGTATGGTCCCTCCAGAAGATGTTATAGGTTATTATAACATGTATCAAATGCCAATAGCTATTGTTATAGCAGTTCTGATGGCCATATCTCAGTTTTTTAGATATAAAAATACACCTAACACTCGAAAGCTATTCGTAGAAATTTTAATTACTCTATTGCTAGCTGTAGTTTTAACTTTTGGAGGAATATTTCTTTTTGAAATAGCTAATCCCATGTTTGTGATACTCATGTTTGCGGGTTTTTATGCTTTAGTTGGAAATATAACTTACATCATTTTATATATACGATCTATAAAACTTTCAGGCTCATCTATAGCACATATTGGATTTGGTTTAATGTTACTAGGAGTGCTAGTTTCTAGTGCTAAGAAACAGGTGATTACAGCAGACTTTAGTGGACAAATGGGCAATTTTGATGAGAAAGCACGACGCGAGAACATGTTGTTAATCAAAAATGAGCCCACACGTTTAGGGGACTATATGGTGACTTATCAAGGAGATAGTGTGAGTGGAGATGATATTTATTTTAAGGTAAATTACGAATCTATTGATGGAGAGGAATCTTTCACGCTGCTTCCCAATACTCAGATCAATGAAGACATGGGAGGAATTCTTCCTAATCCTGATACTAGGCATTATTTGACTTATGACGTATACACACATATAACATCCTTGCCAAAACCAGCCTCTGATAGTATTGATTGGAAAAATGTAAAAGAGTATCCAATTGAAAAGGGGGATAGTATTCAGACAACTAATGGAACAGTTATATTTACAGGGGTAGAACAAAGCGATGGGAAGTCTATTGGGCTTAAGAATACGACATTAGCTAAGGCTATGTTAACGATAAAACAGGGGAATAATCAGCTTACTGCAGCACCAATTTTTGGAATAAATTCCAATACATATTTTAGTATTCGAGAGGAAGTTGCAGAGGCAGGATTACGATTTGGTTTTGAGATCAGACCAACCGAAAATGATAAGCCCATGGCTGTCCTTGAAATTGCAGAAACTACTCCTCAACCTAAGTTTATAGTTATGAAAGGGATTGTTTTTCCATATATTAATTTACTTTGGTTAGGGACAATCTTGATGGTTGTTGGTTTTGGAATAGCAACATGGAATAGATTAGAGTTAAAGCGTGGGACATAAAATTACATTCATAGGCAGTGGAAACGTGGCCTCCAATCTTGCCAAAGCATTCGATCGAGCGGGGCATCAAATTTTGCAAGTTATAAGTTCCAATTCTGATCGATCTCAAAAATTAGCAAAACGTTTCGGTGCATATTATGGGAATTCAGTTGCTTCTGTTGATTTCAATGCAGATTATGTGATATTGTGTGTGAATGATGAGTCCTATTTTAATGTCTTAGAGGAGCTTCCGAAAGGATTAAAATCCGTTGTTTGTCATACATCAGGCCCTGTTTCTATGGAAGTGATTAAGAGTTATGCTCTTAACTATGGTGTTTTTTACCCGTTACAAAGCCTTAGAAAGGAAAAATGTATTGATTTTTTAGAAGTGCCTATTTTTATTGAAGGCAACTCAGTTGATGTAACTGAAGATCTCATAAAATTAGCAGATACAATTTCTAATCAAACTAAAGAAGTTAGTTCATTAGAACGAGAGAAATATCATTTAGCTGCAGTTTTTGCAAATAATTTTACGAATCTCATGTACACTCTCGCTCACAGATATTTAGAAGATGAGGCATTGGATTTTAAAAATTTAATTCCCATAATCAATGAAACAGCGAGTAGATTAAGTGAACGTGATCCCGCAAGCTGGCAGACAGGCCCTGCAAAGCGAGGTGATTCCATTATTATGCAAAAGCACATTGACATGTTAGAAGATCAAGAGTTAAAGGAAATTTATAAACAATTAAGCGACTACATTCGATCTAACTAAAATTTTCAGCTATTTTTAACAAATCATGAATAATCAAGAATTTGTTAATAACCAATATAGCCAATACAGGCAGGATATTTTTGCTGTTTGTGAGGATTTTAGACAACGATTGGAAAAACTTAATCGTCTTAAAGATAAAATTTTAAAGGATGATGAATCGATTCATTAAATCAAATAAAATAAAGTCTATAGTTTTATTTTTTTGGCTATTGGGTTGCCTCGATACATTAAATGCTCAAGTAATAGATATAAATCCTAATGTGCAGTGGAAATATGTAAGATCTCAGCAGTTAGAATTAAAAAATAAAAGTACCTATCAGTACGAATTCCCAGCTGAAAGGGGGTATGATTACATCTTTAGCGTTACTATTAATGAGTCGGGTATCGAAACCTATGTTAAGGTATTTGACATTCAAATGAAGCCAATTGCTGGAGAAGGAATTCAAAGTAAAACGAATCAGCTTCAGTTTAGGGTGCCTGCTAATGGGACATATATCGTTACATTAGCTTATAAAGGACCCGATTATAACGAGTCTACGCCTATTGATTTTACTTTGATAAGGCGACCAATTGTTGAATGAGAATTATTTTAACCAGTGGTCAAAGGTATCACCTCTTAGGCCGAGTCTTAAAGTTTCTAGTGGTATAATTTCATGTGGAGCTATGTTACCAAGGTTGACATTATGACCATAAAGCGTTAAAAACCACACTTGCTGTACTTTTTGTGGAGCTTCCCAAAGAATTGTGTCCAAAGGGATGTGTTGTAAGATTTCTTCAATCAGACCAGATCTTATTTCTCCTGAATTTCTAAATATCCCAACGGTACCACTTTCACGAGCTTCTGCGATAACTTTCCAAGCACCTGCAGCAATTTCAGCTTTCATCATAGCAATCCATTTGTAAGGAGGGATTATTTTTTCTGCATCTTTACTACCCACCTCACTCAAGACCGTAAAATCTTTGGCGAGAGAATTGATGTATTCACATTTTTGATCCTCGCTAATCTCCATGCTTCCGTCAGATACTTCAGCGTGGGTAATTTTGTATTTATCAAGTAGCTTTTTATAATCATCAAACTGATTTCGAATAACGTAGGCTTCAAATAAAGTTCCACCGAAATAAACAGGAATTTTTGCTTCTTGGTATATTTCTAATTTTCTAGTAAGAGACGGTGTTACTGTACTTGTTCCAAACCCAAGTTTGATGATGTCAGTTTTATCTGCAGCTACTTCTAAAAAATCTTCTGCTTGCCTGCAGCTGAGGCCTTTGTCCATTACCATTGTAAGTCCACTGTTCCTTGGTTTGGCTGGACGCTCAGGAATATTTTTGAGATTGAAGTCTGGGTTAATCATAAGGTTAGTTGATGTATATATCGATTATGTTAGTTATGTTTTGGTTGTTTTCTAAAAACGGAGCGAATTCATAAAGTAAAATGTATTCACTTGGATTTAATTTTAAAGCTGCATGCAAGAAATTATATCCTTTTTCAAACTCTCCAAGTGTAAATGAATAAGAAGCAATTCGGTAATATATTCTTGAATCTTCATCGTGGTATTCAATATTCTCTATAAGAAGTTGTGCGGCATCTTCTAAATCACCTAATTCAAATTTAGCATGAGCATAGTCCAACAATATTTCTATTGTTTCCTGGTCAATTTGCTGGGCTAAATCATAATAGTGGTAGCATTTCTCTTTGTTCTCTTGGATTAAGAAGATTTCAGCAAGCTCGATATGATACATTACTTCATATCGATCTATATCAATAGCTTTAAGTAAATTTCTTTCGGCATCTTTCCACTGATTATTTCGCTTGAATATACATGCTATGCCAAAATAAGCATCCGATAAATTTGGGTTTATTTTCAGAGACTTCTGATAGTGATATTTAGCAGCGTTATCATCTTTCAAATTTTCGAAGCATTCCGCAATATTGCATAGTACCTCGGCATCTGTTTCATCATTATCTAATGATAATTTCAAAGATTCAATAGCTTTTGGATAATCTCCAAGTTCCATTAGGCAATTTCCTTTCCCTAAATGTCCCATGGTGTTTTGGTCATCTATAGCAATACAATATTCATAAGCATCAATGGCTTCTTCATTTTGATCTTGTCTTTGATGAATTAGACCCATAAAATACCATGCACTATAGTTGTATGGATCTTCATCAATAACCTTTTGAAGGTATGTCTTAGCAAGTGAGTATTGATTGATATCTATGAACAACTTAATGAGTTCTTGAATGCTTAATTCGTCTTTGAGGAAGTCCATTGAAATAGCATTCAGATAAGACATTGCCTTTTTTTCTTTACCCAACACAAGGTTTATTCGAATGAGTCGAATAAGAATTTCTTCATCGTTGGTGTCAATGCTATGTGCTAAAAGATACATTTCTAATGCACGTTTGTATTGTAAGCTAAGGGTATAACAGTCGCCAAGAAGTTTTAATATTTCGACATTTTGAGGTTCAATTTGTCGACATTTTTCGAGTAGTTTTACGGCTCCGTTGATATTTCGTTGTGCAATGTATAGCTCGGATTTTTTTATTTGATAGTAGCTTTCAAAGGGGTATAGTTGTTCTCCAAAAGCAATGGCACGTGTAGCGTTTTTTAATTGATCAAAGTCTAAGTAGTAGTCAATTAGGCGACTTAATTCATCGTTGTCATAGAAAAAATTCTCGCCACTTTTGAGCATTTGCTCAAAATTTTTGGCTTTTTCCTCCATGCCTTCTTCAAAATACTCGCTGTGATTCATTTTAATTTTTTGGCTCTTTCCAAAGATAGATAAACTCCCTTAGATATCTTGGGTCAAAGGTCGGTATTATGAATTGTTTTGCCAACATAATAATCACACAAAAAACGGCTCGCATTGATTTGCGAGCCGTCTAATGTTTAACAATAAATTACACGTTTTAGGTCTATTGGTCTTTTATGTTTCTTCGAAATATTCTTCTGCGTCTACGTCTTTTTCGTTTTCTAGGTTTTCGGTGTTCAATTTCTTGAGGTGTTTTGGTTTTTATAAGCATAGTCAAATCCGTATTGATAGCTGTTATGGCATTTTCTGTACTAAATGTGTGTAGAGAAGACTGTACACTGCTGATTTCATTTGCATTTACTGGTTGGATAAACATGGAGCATCCAATCAATGCAGCCGTAAGCATACCATGGTTAAATGCCTTTGGTCGATTTTCTGTTTTTATCAATAAGTTTTTCATATCCAAATTATTGCAAAAGCTATTCCAAGGGCATCTATTTTAATTTTCCCTCATCTGCAAAAGAGTAATAACCGGTGTTAGAAACGATGATGTGATCCAAAATTTGGATGTCTAGGGTTTGGCTTGCTTGTATTAATTTTTGGGTCAGTTTTATATCAGCTTGACTTGGATTGAGATTGCCACTGGGGTGATTGTGACATAACACAAGGCTGGATGTGTTGTGCTCCAGAGCAGCTTTAAAAACTCGTTTAGGATCGACTACGGTATGTGATATTCCCCCATCACTTACTTGGTATGGTTTGATGATTGAATGATTCTTGCTTAGTAGAAGCACCCAAAACTCTTCATAGTTTTTATCTTGAAGCAGGGGTTGAAAAAAATGATAGGCATCCCTGCTACTTTTTATGATGTCGGATGATTGTGTAGCCTTTTTTCTTCGTCCGCCCAGTTCTATTGCAGCAATTAGGCTGATGGCTTTAGCTGGACCAACGCCATTTATTTTGCAAAAGTCTGCAACACTCATTTTGGATAATTTATTCAAATCGTTATCCGCGAGTTGAAGAATTTCTCGAGCAAGGTCAAGTGCCGATTTATTTTTAGTTCCGTTAGAAAGTAGAATGGCTATCAATTCTGCATTGCTAAGCGATGTTCTACCTTGGTGGGCAAGTTTTTCTCGGGGTTTGTCATCATCAGCCCAATTTTTTATAGAGATATAGTCTGTCAAATTTTTAGTCAATAAAAAAGCCTTCTGATATCAGAAGGCTTCAAAAGTATGGTTTTCTAAGAGAATGTTATCCCAAAGATTTCACGTGTTTAGCCAGCTTACTTTTAAGGTTAGCAGCCTTGTTTTTGTGAATGATGTTCTTTTTAACGAGTTTGTCTAACTTAGAGAAAGTTTCTCGCATGATTTTATCAGCTTCCGTTTTATCTTCAGACAGACGAACTTTTTTAATCCAAGTTCTTGCTGTTTTGTGCTGGTACTTATTCCTTGCAGTTTTAGCTTCGTTGCTTCGGATTCTTTTTAATGTGCTTTTATGATTTGCCATTTTATTCTTAAAAAAGGTCTGCAAAAGTAATATTAATATTGATTTTATGCACTTCTTAAGGTGCATTTTTTAGCAGAATAGAAAATTAGCCTAATTCGTCTAGCTTGCAGTCCCATTCATAGTCTTTCGTTTTGGGGATGATGTCTAGCGTTTTTTCGCTTAGAACAACGGTACAATTGCTTGGTATCGTGCCTTTTATAAAACAACCTGCTCCAATGGTCACGTTATCGCCAATAGATGTCCCAGCTACGATACTCACATTGGCACCTATCCATACATTGTTTCCAATTTTGATTCCTTTGGTGTGGCTTTTTTTTCGGTGGTCGTACTTGTAATGGTTGGAGGTCGTTAAAATCGAGTTTTGTCCAATGTTTACATTATTGCCAAGGGTTAAACCTCCGCCAGCATTGATGTATATGCCAGGGTTATCACCTGGATCAGAACAAATTCCTTTTTGGATCGATTCCCAACCTACGACCTTACTTCTAAAATCAACAGGCCAAGGAATGCTTCCGTTGATTCTGAAAATTTTTTGAGTGATGAAATATTGACTTAATACTTGATAGTTTTTCATATACCCATGCCGAGGACGCTTGTACTGTGGCCACAACCATTTGACAAAAATTCGAAGGATGTTATCATCCAGTTGGTTAATGATATATTTTACTATTCTTTTCATCATTATGAGAGCATGAAACCCTTAAGATAGAAGCCTAAGTATGCCAAAACTCCAGTAATTAGTATTGCAAATATGGTTTTTGCAATCAAGTTTTTCCCAAATAGGACAAAGAAATAATTAAGTATAGCTAATCGAAGTACGATACCAACAGCAGAAAACCAGATGAGAGCTGTTCGAGTATTTCCACCTTCGGTGTACCCTAGATATAATGCTCCAAAGGTGCAAGTCAGAAAAATAAGGTTGTATCCAAGTTGGAATTTTAACTTTTGATACGTTTCAAAAGCACTACTAAAAGAACTGGTTAAAAACATAGTGAAATAGAAGAGTATCATGATTTGAATGAATACACCTGTCTCTTTCCATTGACTGCCAAGAATAAGAGGAGCAATTTGATCTCCCCAAACTAGCATGATAATTACGGGTATAATGCCTATGAAAAATAAAGTATTCAAAAGTTGGTGTGCCATTTTACTTGCGTTTTCTTTTTGACTTTTGATACGAGCGATTCGTTCAAAGAATACTTGTCCTACGGCCAATGATAACATGCTCATTGGAAGATAGGTCAGCTTGTAAGCATTTCCAAAGTATCCTGTGGCTTGCTGTCCGTCAAATGCGGAGATTACAAAAACAGGCATGCTGGTTGCTAGAATATTGAGAATAGCTGCCGGAGAACTAAATACAGCAAACGATCGGTATGCTTTTGATACAGCTAACAAATTTTGTTTGGTAGTTTGAAATAATTGAATGGGCAGCTTGTAAAGCATGTGTGATAGTGCTACTGCTTGTGCTATCACTTGACCGAAAAACAATCCATTACCCGCAACCAATGTAAAAGGGTGTAATAATTTGTATCCTGTACCAGATGAAGAAAACAAAATGCGGTTGACAGAAATTTTCTTAAATTTTTTTACTCTGTTTTGCCATAGTATGATTGATTCCGTACTGCTTGTAATCCAGACTATAAGTGGTAATCCAAATAGTAGATTGGGGTCATTAAGCTTGAAAAAAACGCCAATGTTAGTTTTAAATAATAGGATAATACAGAAGATTAAAATACCCATCCCAAAATTTAAAAATAGACTTAATCGCAATAGGTCTTTTGCTTGGGTAGGATTTTCTTCTACGACAATGGCCATTTCATAGCGTAGTCCAGCAACTGCGATTAATACTCCAGCTAGTTTCATGATGGTTTCCACCTCTCCAAAATCTTCAGGAGAATATATTCTCCCGAGAAAGTAGAGTGCCCCAAATCCAATGATTTGAGCTATAAGTGAACCGCTAAATAACAGACTAGCATTTTTAAAGAAATCTCTTTTTAATAATTTCAATACAACAAAGAAAACCCATCTGATTAGATTTTATTCATTTTGTGTCTGGCAATGATAAGTGGGATATCATAACTCTGTGTTAAAATTATATGTAAATTAATAATACTATGTGTACATGTATTGTTCTATGTGTCCAAGTCATGAAATAGGAATAAGTTGTTTGGTTAGATTTGCGTTAACAATAAGTTAGCTGCCCTCTAATAAAAATGAATAAAGCATTAATAAAAAAATTAATATCGGATATTAGATTTTGGATAATACTTTTTTTCGCTCTAAGACTATTAGGAATCACCAATGCACCATTAGAGTTTGGTCATAATTGGAGACAATCACTGACAAACATGATTGCCAGAAATTTTTTTGAAAATGATGCTAACCTATTTTACCCATCGATTGATTTGGCAGGAGAGAAGTCAGGTATTATTGGTTCAGAGTTTCCATTTTATAACTATCTAATTTATATCTTATCTTATATTTTTGATTATTCCCATTGGCTAGGTAGATTAGTCAATCTGTTTATTTCTAGTTTTGGTCTTTATTATTTTTATAAGTTAATAAAAGACCTTATTAATAATAGTGTAGCATTTAATGCCACAATCGTATTAACAGTATCTATATGGTTTGCTTTTTCTCGTAAAATAATGCCAGATACCTTTAGTGTATCTATAGTTATTATAGGATTGTACTACGCTTATGATTTTTTTAAAAACGGGTTAAAGTCTAGCTTAATTAAATTTTTTGTTTTCAGTACACTGGGTATGTTATGTAAAATACCTGCATTAAGTCTATTTAGTGTCTTATCCATCTCAATTTTCATTAAAGAGATTAACTTGAGAAGAAAAATCGAATTATACTTAGTTGGAACTTTTGGTTTCTTAATAGTTTGTTTGTGGTATTTTTATTGGGTCCCTTATTTAGTGGAAACATTCCATTACCAGCTATATTTTACCAAAGGAATAGTAGAAGGAATCCATGAAATCACTCCTTTAATTCCTGAACTCTTAGAAAAGTTCTATTTTAGTGCATTGCAATCATATATTGCTCTGATTTGTTTTTTTGCTGGAATTATTCTGATCATTAAAAATAATCATAAATACATTATGTATGGTGTTGGAGTTATTTTCTCCGTTTTTCTTTTGTTCATTATGAAAACGGGAGCCGTATTCCCTTTGCATAATTACTATATAATCCCATTCACACCCATAATGGCTCTTATGGCTGGGTACGCCATTAATCAAATTCCTTTGAAATTTCAGTACATGTTATTAATACTTATTGCTATAGAGGGAATAGCAAATCAACAGCATGACTTTCATATCAAGGAAAGCCAACTATATAAACTTAAGCTTGATCAACTTACTGATAAATACATACCACGTAAAGACTTAATCATAATCAATGGAGGACCCTCTCCACAAGATATTTACTTTTCACATAGGAAAGGTTGGACTGTCGATAACATTCATGTTATGAACCCAGTATTTGTTGATTCTTTGATTAGCTTAGGAGCCAAACACCTCATAATAGACAAGTCTCGTATTGGAAAATATGTTGCTAGACATGAATTATTACATACTGATAATCACTATTCAATTTACAAGCTTAAAAAGCCAGTAAAAATCCAATAGAATTACATTAAAGTAGATGTTTTTTAAATCACAATCAGAGGCGGAGTAATGTCTACCAGTTTAGGATTTCTGCTAAATTTAATAAAATAATTCAGGTTATATATTTCATTAGGGTTTAAGGATAGGTTAAATAAATTTGCAACATGTCTGAAGAGCATTTTAAATATGTTATCTCACATGCCAAAGAGTATGGCTTTGTTTTTTCGAGTAGTGAAATCTATGATGGTCTGGCTGCTGTTTATGATTATGGCCAGAATGGGGTAGAGCTGAAAAAAAATATTCGGGAGTATTGGTGGAAAAGTATGGTTCAACTTCACGAGAATATTGTTGGGGTTGATGCATCGATATTTATGGCACCTCAAGTTTGGAAGGCGAGTGGTCACGTAGATGGGTTTAGTGATCCGATGATTGATAACAAGGACTCTAAAAAACGTTACCGTGCGGATGTGTTAATTGAGGATTATCAAGAAAAATATCGGGTTAAAAACCAAAAAGAAATCACAAAAGCCAGAAAGCGATTTGGTGATGATTTTGATTTGGATCAATTTGTAGCAACAAATCCGAACATAGCTAGAAACAATGCCAAAATTGCTGCTATTGATGAACAATTAAAAGAAGGTTTAGAATCTGGTAATCTTCATCTGGTCAAAGAACTAATTGAAGAATTAGGGATTGCTTGCCCAGTGAGCGGAAGTAAAAATTGGACGGATGTACGTCAGTTTAATTTAATGTACAGCACTCAAATGAGTGCTACTGACGGAGACAACAAGATTTATCTTAGACCAGAAACAGCACAGGGGATTTTTGTCAATTATCTGAATGTTCAAAAGACGGGTCGTATGAAACTCCCTTTTGGAATAGCTCAAACAGGAAAGGCGTTCAGAAATGAGATTGTTGCTCGGCAATTTATAATGCGAATGAAGGAATTCGAGCAAATGGAGATGCAGTTTTTTGTGTCCCCAGGCGAGGAGATAAAATGGTACCAGCATTGGAAAAATCATCGCATGAAATGGCATTTGAATCTTGGAATTGATAATTCAAAATATCGTTTTCATGATCATGTTAAATTAGCACACTATGCTAATGCAGCAGTAGATATTGAATATGATTTTCCTTTTGGATTCAAAGAAGTAGAAGGGATACATTCTCGTACCGACTTTGATTTAAAACAGCATGAACAGGCTACTGGAAAGAAACTTCAATATTTTGATAATGAAAAAAATGAGAGTTATGTTCCCTTTGTAGTTGAGACTAGTATTGGTTTGGATCGGATGTTTTTAGTGCTGATGAGTAATGCATTGCAGACTGAAGATTTGGGTGAGGGGCAAACAAGAACTGTTTTGAAATTGCCGCCAGCATTATCGCCATTTCAATGTGCAATTCTTCCATTAGTAAAGAAAGACGGTCTGCCTGAGTTGGCTAAAAAAATTATGAAGGATTTAAGTCTTGATTTTAACTGCTATTACGAGGAGAAAGATAGCATTGGAAAAAGATATAGAAGGCAAGATGCTATTGGCACACCAATCTGCATTACTGTTGATCATGATAGTATGAATGACCAAGCAGTTACGATTCGTTTTCGAGATACAATGAATCAAAAACGAGTATCATTAAATGAGATACATGCCATTATAGAAAAAGAAGTGAGTATGAGAGCACTTCTTAGCGGGCTTATCTAAACCATTCGCGATTTAGTTCTTGAATCATATTGCTATCATTTTAAACAATTATCTTCGAACAATTAGAATGCGTTTTTTTATTGCTTTACTAGGATCTTTAGTCTTCTATTTCGGTAGTGCACAGAATCAAATTTCTGCTGTATCAAAGTATGATATCCATGATTGGAATCATAATCAACTGCCCTTAATATTAAAAGTGAATGAAAATTTTAAAATTTCAGACTTAAAAAACATAGGTGCTAGAGTTGGGTCACAAATTAATGATATTTTAACTCTAAGGCTCGATAAAGATTACTATACTGCTTTATCTAAAATCCCTGGAATTGAATATATACAACTGGCTCAAAGGATGGCACCAAGCTTACAGCGAGTGATTCCTGATATTAAAGCTGATAGTGTGTATCGCAGTAAAATGTTGGAGATGGGTTATACAGGTAAGGGAGTCATTATTGGTGTGACCGATTGGGGTTTTGACTATACGCATCCCATGTTTTATGATACAGCCATTCAACAGACAAGAATTATAGCAGCATGGGATCAGTTTAAAAAAAGTGGTCCAGCACCTGATGGATTTAATTATGGGACCGAATATGAAGGGGAGCAAGAGCTTCTTGCTGCAGAAAAAGATACTGTCAATATTTATGGATATGCTACACACGGCACTCATGTTGCTGGAATAGCAGGTGGAGGAGGAGCAGGAACGGTTCATCGTGGTGTTGCTTATGAAGCAGATTTTCTATTAACTACTTTTTTGGTGGATGAAGCAGCTGTAATTGATGCCTTTAATTGGATGAAAAGAAAGGCTGATAAGTTGAACAAGCGATTAGTCATTAATATGAGCTGGGGATTATACAACCTTGGGCCTTTGGATGGAACATCACTAGTCAGTCAGGCCATTGATTATTTGTCTAATGAAGGGGTTGTATTTGTGACTTCTGGGGGGAATAACGGAGATGTAAATTTTCATATTAAAAAATCGTTTGATAGCGACACACTTCAATCTAGAATTGAGTTTTATAGCTATGGTGCTAATCCAAATATGTGGGGACAGAGTATTGGCATGTGGGGGCAAGAGAATGAAAAATTTAGTGCTGGATTTACAGTGTATGACAATGCCAAGAACATATTGTATAATTCTAAACATTTTGAGACTGATGGAAGCTTTTACGTAGATTCTTTTATTGTTGTTCAGTCCGATACTATTTTTTTTAACGTAGCGGCAGATGAAATTCACCCATTAAACAATAAGCCGACTCTCCGATTACGAATAAAAAATACGAATACACAATTACGAATTGGGTTGAAGGCCTATGCCGAAAAAGGAATAGTTCATTTTTATAATGTGACAGAGTTGACTACGGATGTTGGGAACTGGGGGATGCCTTTTTCTGCTGATATGGCTGGCTGGGTTGAAGGGGATAATCTATATGGTTTAGGTGAGCCAGCAAGCACTCAATCCGTCATAACCGTTGCAGCATATCGATCTGAATTTATCTTGTCTAATGGTTTTAGTGCAGGAGGATTTAAGGCTGATTTTAGTAGTATTGGTCCAACAATTGATGACCGAATAAAGCCTGATATTTCCGCACCTGGTGTGAGTGTAGCAAGTAGTGTTTCATCTTTTACTGATCGTTCGTATGTTTTATTATTAAATGCAAGTTTTGAAGGTAAAAATTATCCTTTTTCACGCTTTTCAGGAACAAGTATGAGTAGCCCTGTTGTTGCAGGAGTTGCTGCGTTAATGTTGCAAGCGAATCCTCGATTGGATTATTCTGAGGTAAAAGAAATTTTAAAAACTACAGCACGGCAAGATAAACATACTGGAATCATTTCCGATTTAGGAAGTACCCAATGGGGATATGGCAAAATAGACGCCTTTCGAGCAGTGAAATTAGCTGAATCTAGGGTTGATGAATCTTGTTGCTCTGGAAGACTTTTTCCAAATCCCGCAAATGATATGGTTTATATTTCAACTGATGCTATTGGTGTAGCACGAATGTTTTCGGTAGATGGAAAATTTATAGGAGAGTTTGAAATTGGTGTGAATAAGGGAATAAATATATCGGGTTATGTTTCTGGAATGTATCTAATTGTATTAAATAATGGCCAAAGTCATTTGTTAGTAGTCAATCATTAATTTTTATGATGTCTATATAGATAGACTTTTATTTTTATTATGAGGATATGCTCTAATTTTGAACTGATGTTAAATATTTCATTAATTCAAATCCAATATTTAATTGCTCTTGATGAGCATCGAAATTTTATCAAGGCTGCTGAAGCTTGTTTTGTAACTCAACCCACTTTGAGCATGCAAATGAAAAAGTTAGAAGATGAATTAGGAGTTTTAATTTTTGATCGAAGTAAGCAACCTATTGTTCCTACTTCTATCGGTTCAAAAATTATACATCAAGCCAGAACGATTTATAGAGAGACAGGACAAATTGAAAATATCTTAAGGGATTTTACAGGGGATATCTCAGGAAGTCTGAAAATTGGTGTTTTACCAACGATAGCTAATGCATTAATCCCAAAATTGGTCAGAGAGGTTTCGGAGAATCATCCTGATTTGAAGTTGACTATTAAAGAAGGGCTAACCCATGAGATTATAGAAGACTTGGAACACGATAGATTAGATGTGGGCATTGTTTCTACTCCTGTTAAACATAATGGGTTGGTAGAAAGGAACTTGTATATCGAAAAATTCAGAATTTATGCTCATCCAAATCATCCAAGTTTTTCTAAAAAAGCATGGGAGGCATCGGATTTATTGGAGGATAAACTATGGCTGCTATCCGAAGGAAATTGTTTTAGAGTGCAAACAATTAATTTATGTTCACTTCCTGATGAAAAGCTAAATCATTTGGCTTTAAGCTATGAAAGTGGCAGTTTGCAGACTTTAAAAAAGATTGTAGATTTTGAGGGGGGAGCTACTATCATTCCTGAGTGGGAAGCTAGTGAGCTAGACGATAGTTCTCTAGATAATTTAAGAGCATTCAGAGCAGATGATGCAGGAAGGGCTGTGGGGTTGATTTATACAAAATTCTACGCTAAGGATAAGGTAATAAATCGGCTAGAAGAAATGATTGTTAATTGTCTACCGAAGTATGTCGCTGAAAACAAAGACCTCAATATTATTGAGTCTTAAATTCTAAAGTCCCATTAATAGTTCCATGGGGTCTTTACCCATGAGCATAGTCTCCGGATTTTCGAGATAGTTTTTGACACTAACCAAGAATCCAACGGATTCCTTACCATCAATAATTCGATGGTCATAACTCAAAGCAACATACATAACAGGTCTAGCTACGATATTCCCCTTTTCTACAACAGGTCTTTCGACGATATTGTGCATTCCAAGAATAGCACTTTGTGGAGGATTGATAATTGGAGTACTTAACATACTTCCAAAAACCCCTCCATTTGTAATGGTAAATGTACCTCCAGTCATTTCAGGGATGGATAATTTGCCATCACGAGCTTTAATGGCTAGTCTTTTGACTTCACTCTCGATGTCCCATAAGGTCATATTTTCGACATTTCTCATGACAGGAACCATCAATCCTTTGGGGCTACTTACAGCAATAGAAACATCAACAAAATCATTCATCACCATTTCTTCTCCATCAATAAATGCATTGACTTTTGGGAACTTTTGCAAGCTCAATGCACAAGCTCTAGTAAAGAAACTCATGAAGCCAAGATTGACTCCGTGCATTTCTCTAAATTTCTCTTTGTATTTTGCTCTAGTATCAAAAATAGGCTGCATATTCACCTCATTAAAAGTGGTGAGCATAGCAGTTTCATTTTTTGCTGACACCAATCTTCGAGCAACTGTTTTTCGTAGGTTACTCATTTTTTCGCGATGTTGTTCACGACTAGGCTCAACGGATAGTCCGTAGCCTGCATCCTCAACATTGGCTAGAATAGCGTCATATTTTGTAATTCTTCCATCTTTCCCTGTTCCAGTCACTGATTGAGGAGAGATGCCCTTTTCAACAAGTATTTTGTTAGCTGCAGGACTCGGAGTTCCAGTTGCGTAACTGGATGAAGTATTTTTTTCAACTACTTCTGTTTTGGGTGCGGGTTCTTCTTTAGCTTGAGTTGATTCTTTTTGAGCCGGTGCAGCTTTTTCAGCTGGCGGTTCAGCACTTGTGTCAATAGATGCAACAACAGCACCAATTTCTACATCCTCACCTTCTTCAACTATAATTTTAAGTATGCCTGATTGTTCAGCATTCAACTCGACTGTAGCTTTATCGCTCTCTAGTTCTGCAACAGCCTCATCCATTTCAACATAATCTCCATCTTCTTTTAACCAGCTAGCAATGGTTACTTGGGTAATTGATTCACCAACAGATGGTATTTTTAACTCTACTGACATTTAGTTATTATAATTGAGCATCAAAGGTAAAACAGATTTTTTAACTTAAGTGGTCCAATGGACGAGATTTTATATCAAGATTAAAATTTTATTTTTCGGTATCAATACGATTGACATTTATCCAAAAGTATAAATTAAGAACTAATGGGTGCATGGTTTCGGATAACTAAATCCATATGTATATTCGTGTGTTTTGTATAGAGAAATATGAGTGTTCAGTCGTGTATTAAGGCAATAATTCAAAATCTTCCAGGCGATACCGCGGTGATTTCACCAGGAAGCAGGAATGCTCCCATACTTTTTGCATTAAATCATTCAAAAAAAAATTGCTACTCAATTATCGATGAACGTAGTGCCGGATTTATAGCCCTTGGGATAGCTAAACATACTCGCCAACCTGTAATTTTGAATTGTACCAGTGGTACGGCGTCTCTCAATTACTATCCTGCAATAGCAGAAGCATTTTATGCGAGAGTACCTTTAATTGTAATTACTGCAGATCGGCCTCCCGAACAGATTGATGCTTGGGATGGACAAGCTATCAGGCAAAAAAATGTGTATAAAAATCATATTCGTGGGGAGTTTCAGACTCCTGAAAATTTTGACGATGAATCAGCATTCTCTGCCATTGCACAGCAAGTTATGAATTGCATGAGTTCTGAAATACCTGGACCGGTTCATATCAATATTCCAATCAGAGAACCGTTTTATGATATGAGCCCTTCTGATATTTCCACACCTGCACAAGTGGACTTTCCTTCTTTGCCAGAAATTGAACTTAATCTGAGTTCAATAGCCAAATTAACGAATGTTTCATTTGATCACAAAAAAGTACTTATTTTTAATGGAATGGATGACGGGGAGGGGATTGCAATAACTTCTGATGAGGCTGTTATTCTCTCAGATATTACCTCTTCAAAACACAGCAATGTTTCTTATTGGGATGCTATGTTATTTTCTTCATTATCAAAAAAAGGGGGGATGGACATACTCAAAGTATTATCCCCAGATATTTTAATTACAACGGGTACAACAACCCTTTCTAAAGGGCTTAAGCATTTTTTGAGCATTCATAAACCTGAAGTTCATTTTCATATTTCAAATTATAATGAGGTGGGCAATATGTTTGGCACTCAACCCCAGATTCTTCATCCATCAGATATTCAAATCTCACACTCGGGTGATTTACAACCTGAAAAAGGTTTTTTGAATGCATGGATAAATATGACGGCAACATTTCAATTAAAATTCAGTCAATTGGATTGGCTAGGATATCATGAATTCTCGGTTGTGAATTTTATATTAGAGAAATTGAATTCGAATGATATTCTTCATTTTAGTAATTCGATGCCTATTCGATACGCATCTTTTCTTATGAACAATAAGAGTATTGAAAATAAGATATATGCCAATAGAGGCACAAGTGGGATAGATGGATGTTCTAGTACAGCCTTAGGTAATGCTCTTGTGAGTGATCAAAATGTAAAACTGATCACGGGGGATGTTGCTTTTTTTTATGACGTTAATGCATTCTTTAATGAACATGTACCCCAAAATCTAAAGATTATAGTACTCAATAATCATGGTGGCGGGATTTTTAATCTGATTAAAGGTCCAGAAAGTTTGGGTGAGTCAATAAAGTTTCAAACCACTCCTCACTATTTAAATGCTTCTTCACTATGCGATCATTTTGGTATACCATATTTTGTTGCAAGTGATATGAGTAGTTTAAGGAGTTGTTACAATCAATTTGACTCATATCAAGGTGCTGCTGTTCTCGAGCTTATAACGGATGAACAAGAGAACCAAAATGCTTTTAATAATTTCTTGAACTTGTAGTCAGCAAGACTTAATTCTTGTTTTTTATGGTTGTCTTGAAGGTTAAGTTGTTAACTTGAATTTAATTTGCACCATGTCATCAGAAATCTCCGCATTAAAAAGAACAAAATTATATAATAAGCACATCGAATTAGGTGCTAAAATGGTCCCTTTTGCTGGATATGAAATGCCTGTCCAATATGCAGGATTAGCTCAAGAACATCACGCTGTGAGAAATAGTGTAGGGGTATTTGATGTTAGTCATATGGGGGAATTTGGGGTTAAAGGTAAAGATGCTGAAGCTCTGATATCTTGGATTTGCTCCAATAGCATAACAAAAATGGTTGACATGCAGGCTCAATATAATTGCATGCCCAATAATCAAGGGGGTATTGTGGATGATTTAATCGTATATCGTTGGAGTCAGGAGGAGTACACTTTAGTTGTGAATGCAAGTAATATTTCTAAAGATTGGGACTGGATCATGGAACAAAAGGCTTTGAAAGGTTTTGATTGTGAGTTAGAAGATATGTCGGATGATATTTCACTGATTGCTGTGCAAGGTCCAAAAGCGATGAATGTATTGCAAAAATTAACTTCGATTGATTTGAGTGATATAAAATTTTATCATTTCGATGCAGGTAGTTTTGCTGGAAGTGATGACGTGGTAATTAGTAATACAGGCTACACAGGATCGGGTGGTTTTGAATTATATGTATGGAATCACGATGCTGAGATGATATGGGACTCAATTATGGATGCAGGAGAAGAATTTGATATTATGCCATGTGGTTTGGGTGCAAGAGATACGCTAAGGCTGGAGAAAGGATATTGTCTTTATGGAAACGACATTAACGATGAGACTTCCCCAATTGAAGCTGGTTTAGGTTGGATCACAAAATTTAGTGAGCCATTTAATAACGATGATTATCATAAAAACATAAAAGAAAATGGTCCACATAAAAAATTGGTTGGTTTTGAGATGGTAGAAAAGGGAATTCCAAGACAGCATTATCTGATTTATGATTCTAATGAAAATAGTATTGGTGAAGTGACAAGCGGAACACAAAGTCCTACTTTGGGCAAGGCAATTGGCATGGGATATGTTAAATCTTCAAATTCCTCAGTTGGAGACGAATTCTATATCCAAATTCGAAAAAATAGAATAAAGGCTAGAGTTGTTAAATTACCTTTTGTAGATTAATTTCTCGATTCATCTTAATTTAAAAAATTAATACCTCCTTTTTTGTCGTTAAATTTGTGCCATGAGTTTGTCACAACAGATTAATGACCAGATGAAGCAAGCGATGAAGGCAAAAGACCAAAGTACGCTTCGTGGTTTAAGAGCAATTAAAGCATCGTTATTGATATTACAAACCCAAGAAGGTGGGGGAGAAGTTACTGAGAAGGACGAGATGGAGGTACTTGTTAAAATGGCAAAACAACGTAAAGACTCCATCCAAATCTTTAATGAACAAGGAAGGTCAGATCTTTCAAAGATAGAAGAAGAGGAATTGTCAGTCATCGAAAAATTTCTTCCTGCACAACTAGATTCTAATCAAGTAGAGCATGAAGTAAAATTGATTATTTCACAGTTAGGGGCAACAAGCATGAAAGATATGGGCAAAGTTATGGGAATGGCTAATGGCAAACTCAAAGGGAAAGCTGATGGAAAGCTAATCGCTGACTTGGTCAAAAAGATATTAGCAGGATAAAAAGATTCTTAGGTCTGTATAAATTGAGTAATTTTTAGCATAAAGTAGATCCAGATTTTTCTGGAATGTATCGCTTTTATCTTTCAATTGATAGTCTGTTGAGTAAATACCAGGCTTAATGGCAGGAAGATCACCACTATTGGCTGAATATCCCACCCAAGTTTTTTTACCGGATAAAACTTCTAAGGAATGAGCCAGTTTTTTCCGAGTATTCTCAAATAAAATCATTATCGGAAAAGTGATAATTAACATAAGCGATGTCAAAATATCAAAAAATCGTTTTTGAGATCGATATTCACTTTTAGTCAAGTTTAATTCAATTTGTTGACCAAAATATAATCCATTGGAGTTTTTTGATTGACTCCCTATTACAAAATTACTTGCAGAAGGTATCGTATAGTAATTTATACTGGGGCCTAATTCATTCATGATTTGAATGGTATATTTTGTACTCACGGTCTCGTTGCTGAAAATTAATTCATTAATCCCATAAATATGGATGATTTCTTTCAGTTGGTTTTTGGTTCCTAACCAATGAGATGATTCGCTTTTTTTATCTGAAATAAACCCGACCTGCTGGTAATCCTTTTGATAGCTGCTAAGAATCTTAGATAATTCGATCCATTTCTTCTCACTTCCAATGAGTACACTTTTAATGTTTGATTTTTGTGAGAAGTCAAGTGTTTTGTATTTTAGTAGGTGATATAGTGTTCTCCAAGAGAATAAAACAGCAGAAACAACAAGTGCCCCAAACAAAATAATTCCTCGACTAAAATGTAAGTGGTTGGGGAGAAGACCGTATATCATTAGAATAACTAGAGTGCCAATTAGAATACTCCGAGCTAATTTACTAAAGTTAAATGGAGCTTGATAGGATCCATTAAAAGCAATGCTTAAAATCCATACTAAAGTGTAGTAGGGAAGATGAATTGTGAGCATTTCTTCAGGGTAAGATGTGATTCCTTTGATATGTTCTTCCCAATATTCTTTAAGTAAAAATAGGCTAAAAAATATAAGTATTGATTCAACTGTGGCTAGCCAAAATCGTTGGACAAAAGTGCTAATTAAACTGATGCTGGCTCTGCCATAAATGGCCATATTTATAAAGAGTTTGAATAATTTTTGGTTGCTTCCAGCGTAATGTTTCTCGGCGAAGATCACCATAGCCTTGTAAAATATTTTAACGTAATTGGTACTGAGTTTTTTTGTGCTTTCTCCTTTGTAGTGAATGATTCGAGAACCTGCAAAGTAGTAGTTTTTCCAACCAGCTTTGGTGATACGATAGCTTAAGTCAATATCCTCCCCATACATAAAAAAAGTTTCGTCTAGCAGTCCGATTTTATCCAATACTTCTTTTCGGATTAGCATAAACGCCCCAGCTAAAATTTCAACTTCGTGATTTTGATCAGCTGGTAAATAACCAAGATGATATTTTCCAAATTTCTTAGATTTTGGAAAAAGTTTATTTAACCCAATCATTTTATAAAAAGCTACTTCGGGTGTAGGTAATCCACGTTTACTTTCAGGGAGGTAATTTCCTTGACCATCAAACATAGGTAAGCCACAACCCCCTAAATCAGGGGTTTGGTCAGCAAATTCTAAAATAGTATGAAAACAATTTTCGGGAACAATGGTGTCTGGGTTAAGAAGTAAAATATACTCTCCCGTTGATTTTTTTATGGCTTGATTGTTGGCTGTGCTAAAGCCCGTATTCTTTGAATTAGCAATAAGATTAACTCCAGGAAATGACGAACGAACCATCTCTTGTGATCCATCAACTGAGTTGTTGTCAACTACGAATATTTCTGCTTCAACGTTTTGAATAGCTTGATAAACAGATTTTAAACACTGCTCGAGGAAGTGTTTTACATTGTAATTGACTATGACGATTGAAAGTTTCAAACTGGTACAACAAACATACAATATGAATATGGGTATTGACCACTTGACTAACGAGTAATTTCTGAATCAAGGGATTTTGTAGTGTAATTGTTTCATTGGGTTACCTAAATTCGCATAGATTAAATGAAATTTTTATTTCCTCAATTTCTATGGGCTTTGTTGCTTTTGATTATCCCTATAATTATTCATCTTTTTAATTTTAGGAGGTATAAGAAAGTTGTCTTCAGCAATGTGAGTATGCTCAAAGAAATTGAGACGCAAAGTCGCAAAACAAAGCAGCTAAAGAAATGGCTAGTCTTGTTGACTAGAGTAATTGCATTATCTTCATTAATATTAGCTTTTGCAATACCATATATTCCGAGTCAGAGTGGCTTGTTTGACCGCAAATTAATTAGTATTTATATAGATAATTCCCAAAGTATGCTTGCAGAAGGGGAGAGTGGTCAATTATTTGAAGATGCTAAAAACAAGGCTCGTGAAATCATAAGAAATCTACCAGAAAATGCAGAAATTCAAATCATAAATAATGGTTTAAGCTTTTCAAGTAACAGTACTAATTCGTCATCCAATGCTTTAAGGTTGATTGATAATCTAGATATTGATCATAGACCCAATGATTTGTCTGGAGTCCTAAAAAAAATAGAATCTAAGTTCAAATCAGATTCGTATGGGCATAACTATATATTTTTAATTAGTGATTTTCAGTCTCAAGATAGAATGGACAATATGGCATTGGATAGTAATTGTCATATTTATGCTTGTCCAATACATCCAAATTTGTCACAAAATTTAGCTATTGATTCTGTATGGCTTATCAATCCATCTTCACAATCATTTAAACCGATTGAGATGATGGCTCGTATTCATAATTATGGAAGGAAGGGTAATTTTTTATCCAACCTCACGCTCAAAATTGATGGCGTTCAGCGTATGGTTAAGAGTATAGATATACCTGCGAATTCATATAAAGATGTGCCATTGAGTTTTATTTATTCAGGCACAGGGTGGTTAGGTGGTGAATTGAGGGTCACAGATGTTCCCATTATTTTTGACAACTCGTATTACTTTTCAATGTTGATTGATCAGTCGATTAAGGTTCTTGAACTAGGAAAAGATTCAGATGAATTTTCAAAAATATTTGATAGCGATTCTCTTTTTTATTTTGCTCATTCTGATGTTAATAAAATTGATTATTCTAGTTTGAATACCTACGATTGTATTATTCTCAACCAATTACCACAAATGAGTTCAGGCTTAATCAATCAACTAAAGAAATTTGTTGAAGATGGAGGAGTGTTATCCGTTGTTCCGAGTGTTTCAAATGATAGCTATGCGGATCTTTTTAATGAATTAGGAGTTTTAAATTATCAAATTTTAGAGGACAATGAGGTGAGTATATCTCCTGCTAGCATCTCTGGTGCTTTTTTAAAAGATGCTTACAAGCAAATTCCCAGTAATTTACTTTTACCTAAGATTAAGACCTATTATCGTTTGAAGTCAAGCCCTCAGTCTGACAGAATAATATATCTAAAAGATGGGACTGAAATCTTAACTAAAACAAATATAGGTTCTGGTTCAGTTTTTCAATCTACGGTTCCTTTTGATTCAAATCTCAACTACACATCTAGTGAATTATTTGTTATCACACAGCTAAAGATTGCTTTTAGTAAAAGAAAAATACAATCTATTGCCTCTGAAATTAACTCCATAAACCCAGTTTATTTACCCGAGTCATCAGGTTTGGTTCACTTAAGTAAAGGAGATTTAGATATCGTGACGGAATCATCCACTCATAGTTTAGGAAGTAGATTTTGGTTAAATAATGCGATATCAGAGTCTGGTATTTATTCTGTTTTTGATTCAGAAGAAATACCCATAGCTAAACTGGCTTTAAATTATTCCAGAAAAGAGTCTCATCAAAATTATCTTGATGAAAAAAGAATCGAGGAGGTTTTTAATAATACCCAATTTACAATGAATAAAAACAACATGACATCACTTTTAAAATCTACCCAAGATCTGCAAAATGGAAGCCAGTTGTGGAAAGTCTTTATTTTAGTATGCTTGATATTTCTATTGTTAGAGATACTTTTGTTAAGATTTGTAAAATCATAGCTGCAAAGTGTCCATGGCATATATAATAAGACAAGCAACATTAATTCAAAAAGAAAACTCGTATCACAATTCTAAAGTAGATTTATTGATAAGGGATGGTAAAATTGAAAAAATAGCGAATAGTATCTCTGAAAGTAATGCTAAGGAAATTGTTGGTAATGATTTATGTGTAAGCTCGGGATGGATTGATATGAGAGTTGGACTTACAGACCCTGGTTATGAACATAAAGATACTCTAAATAACATATTAGATACGGCAGCATTTAGTGGGTTTACTTCTATTGTTACCCTTCCTAGTACTACTCCAAAAATTGCAGATAAAGCCTCGGTTTCATATCTGATTAACGCTTCTAAAAATCATCTAGTAAATATTCTACCGACTGGTGTTATTGAAGATCCGAATAGCAAAAATGATCTCGCTGAAATGTATGATATGTATGAGTCTGGAGCAGTAGCATTCACCAATGGTGATGATGAAGTTTCCAATGGACTTCTTAAAAAGGCATTATTGTATACCAAACCCTTTGATGGGATAATAATTTCTCACCCTTCTGACAAGTCATTAGAGCACGGAGGGGTAGTTCATGAGAGCAGCATGATGGTTACTACTGGACTAAAAATGTCGCCATCAATTGCCGAATATGTTAGTTTGAATCAACAATTAGAGGTTGCAAAATACTGCGACACTCCTATACATTTTTCGTGTATATCTACTACAAAATCAGTTGAAATTATAAGAGAGGCAAAAAAATCTGGTCAGCAGGTGACATGTGATGTTTCAATCTTGAACTTGTGTTTCACCGAACAAGAATTACTTCAGTTTGATGAAAACTTCAAGGTATATCCACCATTGCGATCTGAGTCTGATAGAATGGCATTGATTCAAGGGGTTATTGATGGCACAATTGACGCAATTTCAAGCAATCACAGTCCTCAGAATATAGAGGGAAAGGCTGTAGAGTTTGATTATGCCGAATCAGGTGTTTTGAGTCAGCAGTTTATGTTTAGTTGGTATAAGAAGTATTTGACAAAAGATATACCAATTGATATTTTTATTAAATCGTTAACTCAAGGACCAAGTGATATACTTGATCAAACAAACATAATTATTGAGGAGGGAGCTAAGGCCAACTTGACCATCTTCGACTTAAATAAAAAGTGGCAACTCAACCAATCTAACAATACTTCTAAATCTTCAAATACTCACGAGTGGAAGAAAGAACAAAAAGGAAAGGTTATAGGGCTATTTAACAATAACTGCGTAAAATTGTATTAAATATTATTATGATAAATTTATATAAACCGTCGATTGATCAAGGTGTTAGAATGGGGATTATCTCCATTGTGGTTTTTCTTGGAATTTATGCTTTTGATCCAATGTTTTTTGGTAAGCCTACAGGAATGCTAACTTTACTTGTGGTTAACCTATTAGCTTTACCCATTGTATTTATGATTTTGGGTGCTAAAAATACAAAAGCAAACTTCACACCGTATTCATTTGGTAATGCATTTAATGCAGCTTTTTTTACAGCAATTGTTTCAGCCTTAATTGTATTGGTCTTTAATATCATTTTTTTATCGTTGATTGACCCAACATGGGAGCAGTCAATATTTGAAGAAACGATGAATACAACTGAGTCTTTTATGTCTGATGCAGGGGCATCACAAGATGCTATTGATGAGGCAATGGAAAAAGCAAATGAAGCATATGCTGATCAACCAAAAGGAGTTGTAGGAGCAGTTATCAATACAGGTAAAGGTTTAGTTTGGTATCTAATCCTTGCTCTCATTATAGGAGCAGTTCAAAAAGATAAAAAGACCGAAGAAGAGCTCGTATAATTTGAATCTATCTGTAGTCATACCTTTACTCAACGAGGCAGAATCTTTGCCAGAATTACATGCTTGGATAAAGCGTGTTTTGGATGACAAAAAGTTATCTTATGAAATTATTTTCATTGATGATGGATCAACGGATGATTCGTGGAGGATTATACAAGATTTAAAGTCTAAACATTCAGAGGTTAAGGCTCTTAAATTTAGAAGAAATTACGGAAAATCTGCTGCATTAAACGAGGGCTTTGCTCTTGCAAAAGGGGAAAGTGTATTCACAATGGATGCGGATCTTCAAGACAGTCCGGATGAACTTCCGATTATGCATTCTATGCTTTGGAATGAAAATTATGATCTTATTAGTGGCTGGAAAAAGAAGAGGTATGACCCCATTACTAAAACCATACCCACGAAACTTTACAATTGGGCTACCAGAAAAATGAGTGGCATTTATCTCCACGACTTTAATTGCGGTTTAAAAGCATACAGGAATGAGGTAGTAAAGAGTATCGAAGTATATGGAGAAATGCATCGATATATACCAGTAATGGCTCATCGAGCAGGGTATAAAAGAATTGGTGAAAAGGTGGTTGCTCATCAGTCTAGAAAATATGGTGAAACGAAGTTTGGTTTAAGCAGATTTGTTCGTGGTCCTCTGGACTTATTGAGTATCATATTTGTTTCAAAGTTTGGAAAAAGACCCATGCACTTTTTTGGTTTTGGAGGAGCATTAGCTTTTTTATTAGGATTTTTTCTTACGGCATATGTGCTTATAGACAAGCTAATTGCAATAAGTTATGGTGTGCGTCAATCTTTAGTTACTGATAACCCGTTGTTTTATATCGCTTTGGTAATGTTAATTGTTGGAACTCAACTTTTTATGGGTGGATTTTTAGCTGAAATGTTGAGTAGAAATGCACCTAATCGAAATAAATATGAGATATCAGAACGGTTAGGTTTTGAGTAAAAAAATCACCATAATTGGTCCTGCTTATCCACTAAGAGGTGGATTATCATCCTATAATGAACTACTGGCTACAAAACTTCAAAAGCAAGGTCATCAGGTAAAAATAATTACATTTAGTCTACAATATCCTAATTTTTTATTTCCAGGGAAGACACAATATTCTAACTCATTACCACTAGATGATTTACATATAGAGGTTAGTTTGAATTCGATAAACCCTATAAATTGGATACTTCTTGGCAGAAAGATTAAAAACGAAAAGCCTGATTTGGTGATTTTTAGATTTTGGATGCCTTTTATGGGGCCATGTTTGGGAACTTTGGGTCGGATTATTCGCAGAAATAAACACACTAAAATAGTTGCCATAACAGATAATATTATTCCTCATGAAAAAAGGTTTGGGGATCGATTATTGACCTCTTATTTTCTGAAATCCTGCAACGCATTTTTGACTATGAGTAAGGCGGTTTTAAATGATTTAAAATCATTTGATATTTCTAAACCAGCAGTTTTTAATCCTCATCCGATGTATGAAAATTTTGGTGAACATATCGATAAATTTGAGGCTCTACAAAAACTAGGATTGGATAAGGATGTAGGTTATGTTTTATTCTTTGGGTTTATTAGAAAGTATAAAGGGTTAGATACTCTACTAAAAGCTTTTTGTGACCGCCGTTTAAAAGAGAAAAAACTCAAACTAATCATTGCAGGGGAATACTATGATAGTCCGCAAGAATATTTGAAATTAATTGAAGACTTAGAGCTAAAGGATTCTGTTGTTCTTGCAAATCATTACATTGAAGATACAGACGTAAGTCTATATTTTAGTGCTGCTGATTTGGTGGCACAGACTTATAAAACAGCAACTCAAAGTGGAGTTACTCAAATCGCATACTATTACAATAAACCCATGCTTGTAACAGATGTTGGAGGATTAGCTGAATTAGTGCCTCATCAGAAAGTGGGTTATGTTACATCACAAAATCCTAAAGAAATTTCAGATTATATTTTTGATTTTTATGAAAATGATAGATCATCTGAATTTTCTAAAAATATTGAATCAGAACGAAATAAATTTACCTGGGAGAGTCTAATTGATAACTTATTCAAAGTTTCAGGATTGAGCTAGTACTGACTTTCGTAGGCACCAATGTCTGGGGTGCCCGTTCTTACTCGGTTTAAAAAATCTTCATTAGTAGGCGGATTTGTCGGGAAAGCCATATTTTTTGCTGCAGATAGCGTGTCCAAATCAAAGTTGAAATTATAGGAGTCTTTAAACTTTGCAGATTTATTTGTAATGTTATTAGAGCCAGTACCCGTATAAATTGCCTTATTTGTCTTCATCAAATTATAGTCTATCACCGAGGGTGTTATTACCCTTGAATAATCAATATCTTCACCAATTTCAGATTCAGCCAAAACACCATCTATGATATTATTAACAAAGTAAAATTGAATGTCATAGGTCTCTAAAATTGAACCAAATTCATCTCTTCTTCTATTCAAATAAGCAAATGTGGGTTCTTGTCTAGAAAAATCTCTTCTACCAGTATAAAATGTATTGTGTAATAAGGTGTAATTCCCACCATTAGCACCTAAAAAAGTAAATCTCCCACAATTAGTGCTCACACTATTTTGAACGTGAATGGTACTTCCTTTTCCACTGATTCCGTCAAAACTCATGTTTCGAATCATCGTTTTGTTTATAGTTACATTTTTTTTGTTTTCCTCACCTGGCACAGAATCACAGTATACACCAACTGTACCATTTTTAATTACAGCATGTTCGATCGTATTACTATGACTTGGGTGACTAAACCATATTCCACCCCATTGGCCACTTTCTTCTTCCCATGAAGGTTGTAATCGGTCCCCTTGCATCAGAACTGGATTGTCAACATCACCCTTGACGTCTAATTTCCCCTCAACAAATAGCCAACTTCTTGGGGCAAAATGAATATTCATTCCTTCTTCTATAGTAAGATTAATATTCGGTTTCACATAACAATAGCCATAGACGACTATCGGAAGTGTGTTGTTAGACCATGTGGTGTCTGCTTCTATACTATCTCTAAAAATGTAGTGGGCATCTTGTCCCCATCCAATAAGCATGGTTTTGGATTTGTTACCATTGGTGTTAAAGAGAATGGAATCTCGTATAATCAATGGATTAAAATCTGGACTATTGTTATTTGGATCAGGATGAACTTCTACAAATAAGAAAATGCTGTCGTTGGGGAATAGTTCAACATCTGAAAATGAACTTCCAGCTTCACCATCAACATTTAGTCTAAAATGAGAATTGTTCCCCCCACCTAATTGGATTGAAGTTTTAATCCGTTGGTCGTACGGGTTATAAATTAGTATCTGTTTGTTGACAGATTTTGGAGTGGTTGAATTTACTTTGGTGAATACGGTATCAAACCAAAGGGTATCCTTACTAACAGTAATTTCATTGTTTGGATTGGTGTTCAATATGTCCTTTTTACATGAAGATACCGTTACATACAATCCAATAATAAAGAGCGAGTATTTTAACAATGATTGCATGTGGTGTTTGAACGTGCTTACAAAAGAAATATTTTATTTGAGCATCACCAATGTTTGTGATTATGAGTTAAGAATTAAAAAAGGTTCACAGTAATGTGAACCTTTGTATTTTATGCGCCCTCACCTGGACTCGAACCAGGGACCTATTGATTAACAGTCAACCGCTCTAACCAGCTGAGCTATGAAGGCATTTTGCTTTTGTGATTAAACTATCTTCTCAAAAGCGTGTGCAAAAATAGATTTTTACTTTAAACGAAAAATAATTTTCACAAATTATTTTGTGAGAATAGAACAACTTCCAATACCTTCTACTTTGGCTGTAATTTTTTTTCCAGACTCTACAAATACTGCTGGTGTAGCTGCTCCAGCCAAAAGGATGTTTCCTGCCGAGAAAGGTTGATTAGACTTGGCTGCTAAGCGAGAAGCATTGCAAATTGATAATAATGGATTGTCGAGTATAGCATTACTGGAGTCTTCTTCCTTGATTTCTTTATCAAATAAAAGAGCCATTGATCGATTGGTCAGCGATTCAGGTAAGGGTTGCCATGCACCAATTACAAAGCTAGAAGAAGAACAATTGTCTGCAATTACATCTTCTAGAGAAAATTTGAAATTTGCAAAGCGAGAATCAATGATTTCAATAGCTGGTGCACATGCGGAGATGTATTCAGGAATTTCATCCAAAGAAATTTCACGATTTAAATCCTTTTTGAGTAGAAAGGCAATCTCAGGTTCAGCCCTTGGATGTATAAATTGATCCATGAAGAGGGTATCTCCATTTTTGAGCCACATCGAGTTAGTAAGTCGTCCCCATATCATGTCATGAACTCCCATCTGCTCCATTTTTGCGTATGATGTAAAACCTAATTTCAAACCAACAAATTTTTCATCTCTAGCATATCTTTCTTCGATGGAAAGTCTTTGAATTTCATAGGCATCTTCTTCAGTGAAGTCAAATTGATTACTAATTTGGTTTATAGCCTCAGCCTTAAATGCGGCGTTATCGAGTGATTTTGCAATTTCTGATTTGTTCATTTGGTGCGAAAATAATCATTGGCTAAAATATGAATTAATATCATTGTGAGTTGCAGGGTATAAATACCTTCAAAGTAATCACTTTATGATAATATTAGGACTAAATTTGCACGCATGAGTTTACTAGTAATTGGTAGTGTTGCTTTTGATGCAATTGAGACACCATTTGGCAAGACGGATAAAATAATAGGAGGTGCTGCCACATACATTGCATTGAGCAGTAGTTATTTTGAGGATGATATAAATTTGGTTGCAGTTGTTGGTGGAGATTTTCCTAAAGAAGACATTAAATTATTAGAATCTCACGGGATAGATACAGAAGGTTTGCAAATTAAGGAAGATGAAAAATCATTTTTCTGGAGTGGCAAATATCACAATGATATGAATAGCCGTGATACGTTGATTACTGAATTGAATGTGCTCGAAAATTTTGATCCCGTAATCCCAAGTTCTTATCAGAACTCGGATTATGTAATGTTAGGAAACCTTTCTCCAGATGTGCAACGAACGGTTATTGAGAGAATGGAGAGTAAGCCCAAATTAATTGCAATGGATACCATGAATTTTTGGATGGATATTGCTAAAGAATCATTAGATAAGACCATTGCGATGGTTGATGTCCTAATCATTAATGATGAAGAGGCAAGACAACTCAGTGGTGAATATGCTCTAGTTAAAGCAGCAAAAAAGATTATGGCAATGGGTCCCCGATTTCTAATAATTAAAAAAGGAGAACATGGAGCTTTATTGTTTGATTCAAAGTCTGTATATTTCTGTCCTGCTTTACCTCTAGAAGAGGTTTTCGATCCAACAGGAGCGGGAGATACTTTTGCAGGTGGATTTATTGGGTACCTTGCATCTACCGACGATATATCATTCGACAATATGAAGAGAGCCGTCATTTATGGAAGTGCAATGGCTAGTTTTTGTGTAGAAAAATTTGGAACGAAACGTTTAGTTAATCTTGATCAATCAGAGATTAATTCCCGTATTCAGCAATTCATTGATTTGAGCCAAGTTCAAATTAGTATATAGCAGTATTATGTCTAAGGCTATTTGGAAACCAAAAGATGAACCAGATTTTTCTCTAGTTGAGACGTTAAAGACTGAATTAAATGCTCCTGATATTATAGCTAGAATGCTTGTTCAGAGGGGAGTAGATTCTGTTGAGAAGGTTAATAGATATTTTAACCCTAGAATCGAAGATTTACATGATCCTTTTCTGATGAAGGATATGGACAAGGCAATTGAACGAATTCGACTCGCTCAAGATAAAAAAGAAGGAGTACTAATTTTTGGAGATTACGATGTTGATGGGACTACTTCTGTAGCTCTAGCTTATTCTTTTTTTAAAGATAAGTTTGATAAGATTAATTTTTATATTCCAGATCGTTACAAAGAGGGCTATGGAATAAGTAATGAAGGGATTGATTATGCAAAAACTAATAAATTATCGCTAATCATTGCCTTAGATTGTGGAATTCGTTCAGTTGATAAAATTGAATATGCAAAGTCATTAGGAATTGATTTTATAATTTGTGATCATCACTTGCCAGGGAATGTTTTACCTGATGCATCAGCTGTACTAGACCCTAAGCGAGAAGATTGTGATTATCCATTCAAAGAGCTCGCAGGTTGCGGTATTGGTTTAAAATTAGCTCAAGCATATGCACAAGTCAATAACTTAGACGAACGATCGTATCTACAGTATTTGGATTTTGCTGCGTTGAGTATTGCTAGTGACATTGTGCCAATTGAAGATGAAAATCGAGTGATTGCTCATTTTGGTCTAAAAATCATCAATCAACAACCAAGGATGGGTTTGAAGAAACTCATTAAAATAGCAGTAAATAAGGAGCAGTTATCCATTGGTGACCTGGTCTTTTATATTGGTCCTCGAATAAATGCTGCGGGACGAATGAGTGATGCAAAAAGTGCTGTTAAAATGCTTATCGCTGATGATGACGAGACAGCTGATAGGTATGTTTCAGAACTCCAAAATCAAAATGAAGATCGAAAGTTGGTTGATCGACGAATAACATCAGACTTAAAAGAAATTATTGAAAAAGATGCATCGTTATTAAAACGTAAAACGCATGTTTTTTATCAGGAAGATTGGCACAAAGGAGTAGTTGGGATAGCCGCTAGTAGAGCAATTGAGTTATACTATAGGCCAACGATTATCCTTACCAAAGGTTCAGATGATACATTAGTTGGTAGTGCTCGAAGTGTTCGTGGATTTAATGTGCATGCTGCTTTAGAGAAATGCAGTGAATATCTTATCCAATTTGGAGGGCATATGTACGCTGCAGGGATGACGTTAAAGCACGAAAATTTAGAGGCCTTCAGAGATGCGTTTGAGTCAGTTGGTGAAGAGATATTGACAGAAGAATTACTCACTCCAAAAGTATATTATGATGCAGAGTTAGATGTTAATGAGGTTAATCATCGATTTTATAATATCATAAATAAAATGGCCCCTTTTGGTCCAGCAAACATGACTCCTGTTTTTTATGCCAAAGGGCTAAGAGATGACGGTACTGGTAAAGTAATTGGGAAGACAGCAGAACACCTCAAACTAAATATCAAGCGTCCTTCTGGAGCCATACCTGCTCTTGCTTTTGGGATGGCGAATCAATTTTCAGCAATAAAAAAAGCAGACTCTTTTGAAGCCTGCTTTCAGATTAATGAAAATATTTTTAGGGGAAGTCAAACGCTTCAACTCATGTTGAAGGATGTTCGATTTACCAACGATGTCTGATATGTTTTCTTTTAGTAAGACTAAAATCTAAAGCAAGGTATCCAACCATAGATAGGTTGGTTGCAGAACCTAATCGTGAATCTTTGTAAATATCCAAAAGACCATAATTTGCTCTCGTACCAACAATAAGTCTATTTTTTCCTTCACGTATACTAAAGTTTAATCCAAGACCGGCAGTTAAACCAACATCTATTGTGTTGGCTTCTTGGTTTGCATCAGATATTGGATCATCTGAGCCTTCATAGTTGGTTACGATAGTCTGATCAACATAGATGTCTACTGCTGTTCCATATGAAAAACTTGGACCTCCTTCAATGAACAAATAGCTCGAAGGTTGTCCCATTCTGTATGGAACTAACTCCTTCTTCTTAAAAGGAATCATATACTGAATGGTTAGGGGTACTTGTATGTAGGTTCCTCCGCCAGCAAAGTAATCATTATCACTTTGCGAATATTCAACTGATCGAATATCAAACAAGACATCACCCTCAGCTATAAGTCTTTTGGTTAGTTGGTATTTGTATCCGAGACCAGATAAAATTGCCATTCCACTTTTAGCTCCATCACTTCCACTAGCTAAAGCAAGACCTCCTCCAGCTTTTAAATTTAACCACATTTGTGCGTTGGCACTCAAGCTTAGTGCTAAGATTATGGTTAGGGATATAAGAATTTTTTTCATCGGTTATTAAATTAAGTTTGACAAATATACTTTAAAACCAATATTTGTTATTCATTAGTATGCTACTTTTGAAATAGTTATGCGTCTTCGAGCAGAAAATTTAGTAAAGCAATATAAAAAGAGACGAGTCGTGAACGACATGTCTCTTGAAGTAGAGCAGGGTGAAATCGTTGGATTGTTGGGTCCTAATGGAGCAGGCAAAACAACTACATTTTATATGACCGTTGGACTTGTCAGACCAGATGAGGGTGATGTGTATTTGGATAATGAAAAAATTACGGGTTTAGCCATGTATCAGCGAGCTCAGAAAGGGGTAGGATATTTACCACAAGAGGCTTCGGTTTTTAGAGATTTATCTGTGGAGGATAACATTTTGGCTGTTTTAGAATTAACGAATAAATCAAAAGAAGAGCAAATTGAAAAAACAGAATCTCTAATTTCAGAGTTTGGTCTTGAGAAAGTTCGCAAAAATTTAGGCAAGGTATTGAGTGGCGGAGAACGAAGAAGGTGCGAAATCGCAAGAGCACTAGCAGTTGACCCAAAGTTTATCCTTCTAGACGAGCCATTTGCTGGTGTTGATCCGATTGCTGTGGAGGATATTCAACAAATCGTTCAGAAGTTAGTTAATCGAAATATTGGAGTACTAATTACAGATCACAATGTTCATGAGACCCTTAGTATTGTAGATCGAGCATATCTTTTGTTTGAAGGAAGGTTACTCAAGAAAGGTACCGCCGAAGAACTTGCTGCTGACGAGATGGTACGAAATGTATATTTAGGCAAAAACTTTGAGTTACGTTCTTAGGTAATTTAATTTTCGAAATAACTCTCCACTTTTTGTTTGTAGTAAGGCTGTAATTCAGGAGATACTTTTTGAATCATTTCAGTTTCTTTTTCTTTTTGCTCCAAATATTTTTCGATATTTTTTGGAATGGGTCGATCAAATTCTTTTCCTTCATTAGATGATCTTGCTTGATCTTGTTCTTGTTCTTTTTCAGCCTTTTCGTGTTCACTTAATTTGAACTCAATTTGGTTTAGCTTTTGAAATGTTTGATTATTTAATCTTTTATTATAAAAATCTTCTTCAACTTGGTCCATCAGATCTTGAGTCCTCTTGAGATCACCTAAATTACCTCCTTTTCCTTCTTTTTGTAATTTACTCTGTAGTTCTTGGATTTTTTTTCTTATAGCTGCTTGTTTAGTTGCCATTTCAGCGAATTGTTTGCTCGAAGGTTTTCCTTTGCCTTGTTTCTGTCCTTTTTCTAATTCTTTAATTTGTTTAGCAAGTTCATCTTGCATCTTTTTTATAGCACTAGCATTGGGTTTTTGTGGTTTTTTACTATTTTTTCCACCTCCTGGTTTCTTGCATTCTCCTTTAGGTTTACCTTTATTTTCCTTTTGATTTTTCATCTGTTGCTGCATTTGTTTTAGAGATTCACTCAGCATTAGTGCAAGGTTGTTATAGCCAGTCATTGCATATTGTTGGGTTACAAGAGCATTGTATGTAAGTCGCTCTCCTAAATGTTTGATTGATTTGTCGAGATTTTCGTTTACTCTTGAAATTTCTTCATTTACAAAAGATTGAATTTGCTCATTCCGTTTGCTTAAAGCCAACAAAGAGTCTTCTACCATTTTAGTCTCGTCTTTTATTCTTCTCTGATCTTGTCGTAGTTCGACATATTTAGGACTATATTTCTTATTCTTTTTAAATGCTGTTATGAGTCCTTCTTGGTCAAATGATAATTGGATTAGATTTTCTAGTATTTGTCTTAAATTGTTGTAGTCCTCTGTTTGTTGTTCCTCATAGGCCTCTTCCATTTCTTGTTTCATCTTTTGAGCTAATTTATTGATCTGTTCAGCAGATTCATTCATTTTTTGTGATGCATTTTTAGATTTTCCTTGTTGTTCTTTTGACAAGGCATCTTTCATTTTTTGATTGATACTTTGCTGCTCATTCTCGTGTTTATTAAGGTTTAATGGGTTTTCTAAATCCTTATTTTGTTGCTCAATCACTTTTAAATCTTTTTTAATTTCATCAAATGCCTTGTTCAGTTTTTCTTGTTCAGCAGCCTTGTCTTGTTTTTTGTTATTCGTTTTCGATGCAAGTTCTTTCTGTTGTTTTGCTAATTGATTGAGTTTGTCTATGGTGTCTAATAGCTTCTTTTCGAGCTCAAGTTCTTTGAATAATTCTAATAGTCTATCCATTTCCTTATTCATTTGCTTCTCATCAAATTTTAACTCTTGCAAGGAATTTTGAATCTCATCTTTCTTATTTTTCTCTAACAGCTCTTGAATTTTATCCATTAGTTTTTGGGTTTTATCATCAAGAACATCATTCATGATTTCTTCAAGCTTTTTTTGTTTCTCTAGAAGTTCTTCTTGAATAGGATTAAACTCATTCTCTTTAAAATTTTTTTCGATGTTTTTCTGGATAGATTTTTTTAGTTTTTCTTGAATAGATTTTTTCTTTTCAAGTAATTCTTGGATTTTTCTTTTATCGTTCCAATCCAAATTCTTCTTTTCAGTGAGCATTTTTTCGACGCTCTTCATTTGTTCTTCTAAATTTTTAGATTTTGATTGGGCATCATTTAATGATTGTTTGATTTCTTTATTAAGTTTTTCAGTTAATTCCTGAATTTCTTTTATGGATGGCAGCTTATAAGTAGCTGTAGGTGTTTGAGAGTATTTTGAACCATTTACTCCGTCATTGTCCCATATTGTATAGTAGTATTCAATTTTGTCATTGGGTTGCACTTCAATGGCATCCAAATTCCATGGGTGATAGAATTTTTGATTAATTTGGGTAAGATTAATTGGTATTTCAGTATCATTTGAATCACTTCTCAACGACTTTCCATTTCTTAAATGGGTATAGTGAAACTGGAGTTTATCAAAACCGTGATCGTCTGAAATACGCCCCATGAAATATAGAATTTTATGACTTAAGCTATCTTTTTGTGAATTTACTTCAATAGAAGGGTATAGGTCAGGCGAAACTTGAATGGAGAAGTTTAAGGAGTCACCCTTTTTTATTAAATTATTTTGAGTGGTAATACTCAAACTGCTAGATTTGAGATAACGCTCACGAATTTGGGCGTTATCATTTACCAGAGTTAATGTATCCTTAGAAGGATTAATAATCAGTCTATTTACATTTTGAGTTTGAATATTCCATTCAATGATAGTTCCTGTGGGAACATTTATTTCTCCAATATTTTCTAAAATGCTATTCTTCAAATTAAGATACTTGGGGTAAATTAGCCTAATATAGGTATTAGTTATGCTTGGTTTAGGGGCTACATTTAGAAGATATTCTCTGCTTGAAAACCCTCCAGCTTCAAAGTATATTTTTTCTGTCTTTTGAACGTTACGGAGTTGATATGAAAAAGAACCCAGTTGATCCATTTTCATCTTGTATTTGTATGTGCCTATTCTTAGATAAGCGTCTTGGGGGATTTGCTCTCCTTTTGTGATTAATTGTATTTTAATGTCCTCATTTTGAATGGCCACATCTTTTTCTAAATCTGATTCAAACTCAAACGGAGCCTCGATTTCAAAATGGGTTTTATATTGTACAACTCGTTGACTACTTTTTTTAAAACCAGGCGTTGTAAGTAAAATGAATACCAGAAGAATTGCTGGTAGTAAAGCGTATTTTATGTAGGGGATATTATCTTTATATGGTATAGCTTTAGCAAATGGTATTGGACTTAAATTTTTAATTCTTTGATTAATGCTAGCAATGAGTAACTGTTGATTGGAATTATTTGCTTTTTCTTGGAGTTGTAAGGTGTTAACTAGCTTGTCTTGAACCTCAGGAAAATGGCTTCCAATTAGAGCTGCAGCTTCGGAGTATCCAAAACTTCTTTTTATATTAATTAGACCTAAAATCGGACGAATAATGTATTGGACTAAAACTAAGGTTGAAAGTCCTAGTAGTCCATAAAAAAGGTAGGTTCGGGTTTGTGTTTCAAATCTTCCAAGATATTCAGAAAAACTAAGCGTAAAAAAAGCGATAATTATTATCGATATACAGATTATAAATCCTTTTATTAGTTGATTTTGATAATACTTTTTTATGAAGTATTCCAATCGATTTATGAGCGTATTATTATCCAATTACTACAGGAACTCTACTAACGCGAAAATAAAGGAATTGTTATCGAACTACTTCATGACAGTGATAATATTCACGACATTTAGTTGGTGAGGTATTTATAGTAATTTCACCGATTAGATTGTAATTTAAACCGAATGGTTTACGTTACCTTTGTAAATTAATATGATAAGAATACTTACACTCACTTGCTTGATTCCACTCATTATAGGTGCCTCCCTCAAGGAGGACCCACCAAAAAAGATTAATTGGGTGGATTTTAATACAGGTTTAGCATTAGCTCAACAGACTGGGAAAATGGCAGTAATTGATTGTTATACTGATTGGTGTGGATGGTGCAAGGTAATGGACAAAAAAACATTTTCTAATCCAAAAATTATTGAAAGAATCAATAAAAAGTATATTGCAATTAAGTTCAATCCTGAGAAACCAGGCAAATATTTTGCAGGATCGAAGGATTCTCTGAGCGGTCGTGAATTATTGATGGCATTATCTAATAATAAACCATCAGGGTACCCCACTCTTTTCTTTTTTGTTCCTCAAGATGCAAAGCTTTTTCAAATGCCAGGTTATCAGGATGTAAGTCAATTTGGAGCTACATTAGATAATATGGAGAAGTATCAGGGGGAATCGCTTAGTAAAAGTTCTCAAAAAAAAGGTTCTGATATAGACCCTAATTTAAATCAAGGACTTTCGAAAAAAAACGTAAATAATTAGTGGGACGTAGAAAACAAAAGCAGAAGCATTTCGAAAATGTTGAACTGATAGCTGCTGGTGGAGAAGGGCATGCTCTAGCAAAGATTGAGGGGAAAGTTATTTTCGTTAAATATGGAGCACCTGGCGATATAATTGATCTTGAAATTGTTGGTCGTAAAAAGAGGTTTAGTTTGGCTAAAATCACTAAGGTTCATCAAGCGTCTAAGTTAAGAGTTGATTCATTTTGTGAGCATTACGGTACATGTGGTGGTTGCAAGTGGCAACACATTGAATATGCTTCACAATTGGCACTTAAAGAACAATGGGCAGAAGATTGCCTCCAGCGAATTGGGAAAATTGAAGTGGGCGAAAAGCTTCCTATTCTTGGTGCAAACTCTCAGCAATTTTACCGTAATAAGATGGAGTATACGTTCTCAAATAAACGTTGGTTATATGAAGACGAAACTTTAGCTGAACTAGAGCACACCAATGCTTTAGGATTTCATGCTCCAGGGAGATTTGATAAAGTATTAGCAATAAATAAATGCTGGTTGCAAGATGATTTGGGTAATGATATTCGAAATTTTGTCTATAAATTCTGTATTGAAAATGACTTCACATTTTACGATTTAAGAGAACATACTGGTTTGATGCGAAATCTGATGTTAAGAAACACCCGAAAAGGAGATTGGATGATTAACGTAATTTTTGCAAAAGATGAGCCCGAAAATCGCACCTTGTTATTGGATGCAATTCAACAAAAATTCAATCCTCATGCATTGAATTATTGCATTAATGAAAAATTGAATGATAGTACCTTCGATCAGACTTTTATTAGCTATAAAGGAAATTTTGAGATACAGGAAGAACTTAATGGACTGAAATTTAATATCTCACCCAAGTCTTTTTTTCAGACTAATCCAGTTCAAGCAGAGAAGCTTTATCAGGTAGCGTTAGATTTTGCAGGAATTACTAATAATGATGTAGTTTATGATTTATACTGTGGCACAGGAACTATTACCTGTTTGGCTGCCTCCAGAGCAAAGAAGGCTATTGGTGTCGAAATTATTGATGAGGCTATACAAGCGGCTAAAATTAATGCCTCCATCAATAAAATAAGTAATGTTGGATTTCTTGTGGGTGATATGAAAGATGTATTTAATCCTGAATTTTATGCTAAGCATGGCAACCCAGATATTATCATTACTGATCCGCCTCGAAGTGGCATGCACCCTAAGGTAGTTGAATTTTTAGGAGAAATTAAGAGCCCAAAAATCGTATATGTAAGTTGTAATCCAGCGACTCAAGCTAGAGACTTAGCATTGCTATATTCAACATATAAAGTTGTTAAATCTCAAGCAGTAGATATGTTTCCTCAAACACATCATGTAGAGAATGTGGTACTATTAGAGTTAAGATCATAAGACATCTCAAAGTCATCCATTACAAATCCGTTCCCAATATCTATAACCAGTTCTCTTTTTTGAATAAATCCTAATTTTTGGTAGGCAAGTATGGTATTTTTATTGTACTTGTTTACTGTTAGAGTTATGGATTGACATTTTAATTTGGATGCTTGTTGAATTACAAACTGAATCATTTTCCTTCCACATCCCATTCTTCGAAAAGGTTTCTTTAGATAGATTTTGCTTAGAAAAAGGGAATTAATTTTATTCTTTTTTATAAAGCACAAATAGCCAATAGGTTGTTTATTTCTAGTAATAATAAAGTAAATATAGTCGTCTTTGATTTGCTGAATAATGGCTGATTCAGATTGAAATTTTTCGACCATATAATTTACTTGATCTTTACCAATTATAGGAGTGTAATGTTCTTCCCAAATTTCTTTTGCCATGTGGGCAAGCTTTGAAATGTCGTCTGTGCGACTGACTGGGTTAAATTGAAGTTTATCGATTTCCAAAATTATATCCAAGACTCACATTTATGGGCATATAAAAACGCTGTCCCTTTCCTTCCCAAAAATTGAGGTAAATTATATTGTCATCTGATCGTTGTAGTTGATAACCGTCACCAATTTCGTTATTGGTTGGTTTGACATTTACATTATTCCATCCGAGACCTATGCTTGACTCAAAGAAGAGTCTCTCACCAATCTTTGATGCTCCGCCTACTAAGAAGTAGATGCCTGTTCGAACGCGATTGTAAATTACATTTGATTCCTTGTAAGCACCAATATTTGAATTGTAAAAAGTTTCGTTTCGATCAAATTTTACAGCACCACCGTCTATTCCCATACCTAAAAAGGCTCCCTCAGCAATTGGGGTTTCCTGATGTCTCTTTAATTGATAGAAACGGATTTCTCCACCAATTTCTGCTCCATATCTAATATTTAAATCTTCAGATGTGCTACTCAATGGAATGTTCAAGTTGAAGTTGATTGAAGGGAGGTGGTCTTTACCAGATTTTAGTGGTGAGGTTTCATATGATACATGCATCTTCTGAACACCTAAACCCATTAAACTTAAGACATCTAACTTGAGTATCTTATAGTCTCCTTTAACTACAGGTTCTGTATTTAATTTTTGTGCTGTAGTTTCAAAATAGGATAAAATAAGTATTGAAAAGGCAACAAATAATTTCTTTCTAATCATGAGTGATTTACGAATGTATGCTAATCTTTTAGAATAGTGCTCAGCGTGGATAATTGACCATTTTGAGCAATACTGTATTGATGGATACCTTGGTTGGAAACAGCTATGAGTATATCGTCATTCACGATGATATCAAAACAACCTGGAAGTCCTGTTGACCTTATTGAAGTAGGCTTGGCTGGATTTGAAACATCAAATTGTCGGATATAATCATTATCACACACATATAAATTATTGTTGTGGATACCAAGACCTATAGGTCCCTCAAGATTAACCCGAGCAACTTGTGTAGGGTTTGATTTGTTTGCAATGTTGATTACGTCTAAACAGTTGATTCCTCTTCTACATTGGTCAGAAGAGTTGCGTAAAGTGGAGTAGGCAAAATTTCCTTGTACAATTACAGGATCACAACTAGTAATATGGCGATAAGTAGATATTCTATTAGGGTTGTTTGGGTTTGTTATGTCAAAGATTAGCACCCCTGTTTGAGTTCCTAGATATAAATGATTCTCTAATGAAAATATGGTTTCAACACCAAATAATTCCTGTTGGGATTGAAATATTGGTTGATCGGGTTTTTCTAGTGAGTAAACATACAAAGCATCTTCCATGGCAATAAATAAATGGTTTTTTGCAATCGTAAATCGTGCTGTGGAACCACTTGTTCCTGTTCCATTTGGATTATTAAAACTTACATCATTGCCATTGCTTTGTGATGTTGAAGAACGAGGAGACGTAGGGTCTTGGTCGCAGGAATACATGAATAATCCAACGATAATGAAGAGGTATAGATTAAGGTTTTTCATAGTTATTTAATTATGTAGCAATCAGGTTTAAGAATTTCTTTATTTTCCCATGAAATAATCATCCCTTTACTTGGGTCAGGGCATTCAAAATAGACTTTTTCATCAGAAAAGGCACTTATCATATTTTGAGGTGGTCTTTGTTGATGTTTCTCACCCAAATAAGTTTGATCGAAATGGGTCAAAACAGGATTGGACAAATCTTGAAGATTAATAGTGGCCATTCCCACTCCCATATCGGCATACGCAAATTGGTCTTTAATAGCAATATCTACATTGCCGGGTATTTGAATAAATTGAACGGGTATAGGGTTAGTAGGATCTGAGTTATCAAAAACATGAACACCTTCATATTGCTCATTGACTAATAATAGTTGATTGTAGGTATAAATTTTCCCAATCGAATTTAAAGATCTAGGTGGTTTAGAAGTAATCATTGCTTTGAGATCATCTAAAGAGCCATATACTGGGGTAAAGGCAGAAATTTTTTGGAGTTCATTTTTTCTATCATCACAAGAATTCAGGATGAAAATAGAAAGCAGAAGAATGGGAATGTGTTTTATTTTCATGATCATTAGATTATAATTTAGTAACGAATTTGATATTTTATTTTGTATTTTTTGCAATTGATATTTAAATATTATAGAAATTTGACACTTTATAATATTAATGGACAACACAATTAATCCCAACGAACAAGAACTGTTACAATCGTTGGATGGTGATATAAAGATGCTCAAAAAAGAATTAAACGAAACTGTGAAGGCGATCGTTGATGGCGGGTATTCTAAATTTCCCATTTTATTAGCTCACGAAGAAGAAATCGCAATAGCTCAAAAAGTAATAGATAAGAAAGAGTATCAAACGAGTTTTAGCTTTTCTGCAAGTACGATGGAAGAGTTAGTAGCTCGAAAAATTATCTTAGACGAAAAAAAGAGTGCTTTTGAAAAACAGTTTGTAGCTCAATCAGACTCTTTCTGTATTTTGCTAGTTCATAAAGAGAGTATGAAGTTTATTTTCAGTAAGAAGAACTAGATTTTCCCTATGTCCAGCCCCAAAGTAGCAATTGTTGTACTAAACTATAATACTCAGGAATTACTTGAAAAGTATCTTCCTGATGTTTTAGCAACAGATTATGACAATATGGATATTTGGGTAGTAGATAATGCCTCGACAGACGAGTCGGTTTCTTTTTTGCAAAGTCAGTTTCAACAACAGATTCATATTCTCATCTCTTCAGAAAATAGAGGGTACGCTGGAGGGTATAATTGGGCATTAGACCAGATTGAAGCAGAATATTATGTGCTCATCAATAGCGATGTTCGAGTACCAAAACCTTGGTTGAGGCCCCTGGTTAATTTAGCAAAGTCAAATCCACAAATTGGAGCAATTCAACCTAAAATTTTGGATGATAAAAGAGTTCAATATTTTGAATATGCTGGAGCGTGTGGGGGCTATATTGATAAGTGGGGATACCCATTTTGTAGAGGAAGAATCTTTGATTCCTTAGAGCAAGACTTAGGTCAATATGATGATACCACATCTATTTTTTGGGCTACTGGTGCATGTTTATTTGTTCGGGCTGATGCTTTTCATAATTCTGGTGGCTTTGATGCTGACTTATTTGCTCACATGGAAGAAATTGATCTCTGCTGGCGAATGCAAAACTTTGGTCATAAAATATATGTAGAACCAAAATCAGAGGTATATCATTTAGGTGGAGGTACATTGAGTGAGGGCTCTTCTTTTAAATACTTTCTTAACTATAGAAATAACCTTATTTTAATGACTAAAAACTTAGCTTCATCCTTTTGGGTGGTTACAATAATATGGCGGATGATTTTAGATGGAATTTCTGCTTTAAAATTTGTATTAGATGGTAAACCCAAATTAGTTATGACTATACTCAAGGCTCATTTTGCTTTTTGGTCAAGCTTAAAATTATCTTTAGCCAAAAGAAAACAAATTCAAGCTAATCAGATAACTCGACCTAAATTATACTATCACTCCATTGTATGGTCTTATTTTTTTGGTAAGAAAACGAAATTTACAGACTTGCCAAATGTTGAATGGCTAGACGATAACCATTAATCCCCAATCCAAAAATCCCCCCTTGAACGTATTGTGCAATAAGCTCTTTGTGACGTTCAGACTCCCTTCGATAGATGTTGGAGATATGAACGGAAATTACCGGTATAGAAATGCTTGCCACTGCGTCTGCAATAGCCACTGAAGTATGGGAGTATCCCCCGGCATTTATTATAATTCCTGAGAAGTTTTGCTGTTCATATTTTTGAAGGGTATCTATGATTTCACCTTCTACATTACTTTGATAATAGTCAATTTCATGGTTAGAAAACTCCTTTTTAACCTCTTCTAAAAACGCTTCAAAACTCTTAGCACCATAGATATTTGGCTCTCTTTTGCCGAGCAAGTTTAAATTGGGTCCGTTTAGGATTAGTATTTTCAAAATTGTAACTTATTAATGGTTCAAAGTTATAAATTTGTTTCATCATTTTAGCTGTATGAGTGATCCAATAAAACACGAATGTGGAGTAGCCTTAATTCGATTAAGAAAACCATTAGAATTTTACCGGGATAAATATGGAACAGAGTTGTATGGGTTGAAGAAACTTCAGATGCTGATGAGTAAGCAACTCAATAGGGGCCAAGATGGAGCGGGTCTTGCAGCCATTAAGCTTAATCCGGAGTATGGTAGTCGTTATATTGCTCGTGAGCGTGCTATTGGTTCAGGTGCAGTAAGTACGTTGTTTGGTCGACTGAATAAGAGATACCATTCATTAAATCCCGATAAAGTGACCAACACTTCTTGGTTAAAGAAAAATTATCCTTATGCTGGAGAGTTGTTATTGGGCCATTTAAGGTATGCAACCCATGGAAAAAATAGTATTGAAAATGTTCATCCCTTCCTTCGCCAAAATAATTGGATGAGTAGAAACCTAGTGCTTGCAGGAAATTATAACATGACCAACGTGCAAGCCATGTATCGGCAGCTTATTGATTTAGGTCAGCATCCAAAAGAAATTAGTGATAATGTTACCATGCTAGAAAAAATTGGTCATTTTCTGGATGAAGAAAATGCACGTTTATATCACGATTTCAAAAAAGATGGCATGGATAGCCTTGCCATAGCGGATAAAATTAAAAACAATCTTGATCTTGAATACGTCCTCAAGAATGCCTTTAAAAATGTAGATGGAGGATATAATATGGTCGGTTTGATAGGTGATGGAAATGCATTTGTCATGAGAGACCCGAATGGGATTCGACCGAATTATTATTGGGCAAATGATGAAGTAGTGGTTGTAGCTAGTGAGCGTTCAGCTATTCAAACTGCATTTGATTTACAACAGGAAGATCTCAAAGAAGTTACTCCTGGTTCAGCACTGATTATTGCACGTGACGGGAGTTTTGAAGAGAAACAAATACTTGCACCACTCGAACGCTTGTCTTGTAGCTTTGAACGTATTTATTTTTCAAGAGGTAGTGATGGTAAAATCCATGAAGAACGAAAGAGATTAGGTAGAAAACTTGCTAGAAAAATACTTAAACGACTGGATTATGATATACGATCTACGGTGTTTTCATATATACCCAATACCGCAGCTACATCCTATTATGGCCTAGTTGACGGAATCTATAAATACTTGGATAAGTGGAAGAGAGAGGCAATTCTGAAACTAGGGTCTAATGCACAACCTGAAGAAATTGATAAGCTGTTATCGGTAAAAATCAGGCGAGAAAAATTGCTAGTTAAAGATGCCAAAATTCGTACTTTTATTGCTCAAGACGAGGGTAGAGACGATTTGGTAGGAAACGGTTATGACGTTACCTATGGTTTAGTCAAATCAACAGACACCCTAGTAGTAGTTGATGATAGTATTGTTAGAGGGACAACATTGAAGAAGAGTATCCTTCGTATTTTAGATCGCTTAGGTCCTAAGAAAATTATCGTTGCATCATCTGCACCTATCATTAAATATCCTGATTGCTATGGAATTGATATGAGTAGAATGAATGAGTTTATTGCATTCAAAGCTGTCAAAAGTCTCTTAGATAAAAATAATAATTTAGCTTTTATGGATAAGGTGCTAGATGCTTGCCAAGAGGAACTCAAAAAACCGATGGAACAAATGGAGAATAAAGTAAAAATGCTTTATGATCAATTTACTGATGAAGAAATTGAAAATGAGATTGCTTTGCTAGTAACTCCAGATGACATTGAAGCAGATGTAGAAATTGTTTATCAATCCATTAATAGTTTACACGCTTCGTGTCCTAATCATTTAGGTGATTGGTACTTCTCTGGGAATTACCCAACTCCAGGGGGCAATCAGGTGGTGAATCGTAGCTTTGTCTACTACATGCAAGGAAGCTCGGATAGAGCGTATTAACTATTACACAATCACACTACTGATCATGTTTTCTCCAAACCAGTAGGGGACGTCTTCAAGACCATTTGCAGGTTTGGTAATGATAAGATTTGCTTTTTTGCCAATTTGAATACTCCCCACTTCATCTTGAACGTTCATAGCAAATGCGGCATTATAAGTTAATGCATTAAACGTTTCTTCGGGAGTTAGTTTCATTTGTGAGCATGCTAGAGCAAATGCAAGATTCAGGTTGCTGCTAGGAGCAGATCCTGGATTGAAATCACTCGCTATTACTAGAGGAATATTTCGCTTAATGAGTTCCTTGGCTGGGGTGTATGGAATGTCCAAAAATAACGAGCATAAGGGTAAAGCAGTTGCTAATGTATTGGATTTTTCAAGAGCTGTATAATCTTCTTCATTCATTACTTCTAAGTGATCCACAGATAGAGCACCATGTGAGCATGCCAGTTTAACAGCACCAAAACTACTGAACTGGTTAACATGTACTTTGGCTTTAATTCCAAATTTATCGCCAGCTTCAATAATTTGTTTTAGATCGTCCAAATCGAAATATCCTGTCTCGCAAAAAATATCAATGAAATCTGCCAGATTTTCACCTGCTATGCGAGGCAGCATTTCATTACAAACGAGGTACATATAAGCTGCTTTGTTATTCTTGAATTCCTCTGGAATGGCATGTGCACCCAAAAAAGTAGACTTGATTGGGATAGGAGAAAGTTGTTTGAGAACTCGAATGACTCGCAACATTTTCATTTCATCCTCGATGTTGAGTCCATAGCCACTTTTTATTTCGATAGCACCCGTTCCACTTTTGATTACCTGCTCTAGTCGTATGTGTGCATCATCATAAAGTTGTTGTTCACTCATGTCGTGAAGCTTTTTAGCGGAGTTAAGAATTCCCCCACCAGCTTCTGCAATTTCTTGATAAGATTTCCCTTGTAGTCGCATCTTCATTTCATCGCTTCTACTTTTTGCAAAAACGAGGTGGGTATGAGAATCTACATACATTGGCATGACCAATTGATTAGTACAATCATGAGTAGTCAACTCTGTATTTGAGCACTCATTCATTGGTCCAAAATCCTGAATAATTCCATCTCTAATAACTAAGTATGCGTTATTTATGGTTTGAACATCACCTTGTGAGTTTCCTTTTTTTACTTCGTTAGAATTTTCTGTAATTCCGACCAGTTGCTTTATGTTGGTGAGTACCAAATTATTCATTTGCTATTGAATGTAATTTGAGAGCAAAAATAGGGGATATGAACCTAGTAAAGTGTCCTAATAAAAAAAGAACCGCACCTAATGGTGCGGTTCATGTGTTAGCTTAAACCAAAAAACTAAACTGATTTTTAATGATTACTCGATGGTAATCATTCGAGTGACCATTGTATTATTATGATCAGATACATTCAACCAGTAAACACCTGTTGAAAGTTCTAGCATATTAACAATCACATTTGAAGAATTGTTTTTCTGCTCATAAACCACAACTCCAGTTGGAGAGATTAATTGGATTTTACTATTGGGCTGAATCCCTTGAATATGTAGTATTGAGCTTGCAGGATTAGGAAATACCAGGATGTCTTTTTTGACGATATTTTCTAAGTTAGCATTATTAATATCATTTATAGCAACAGTTAATATTTGTTCATATGTGCCGCCATTACCGTCATCAGCTTTTACACGGATAGTATAAGACGATTTTGTTTCGTAATCAAACACTGCATTTGATTTTAGAGCAAATGCATCAATGGTAAACTGGTCATTATCATCACTGCCATCACCTCCTACAAATGAAAAAGTATGATTATCATCTGTGTCATCATCCGAAACCCCAATGTAGGCTACGACAGACCCTACTGGGTCACCTTCATCGATCATATTATCCATTTCTCCTTGCAGATTAACTAGGAATAGCCCATTTGGGACATCATTAATATTGTTTATGTTAATGGTAAACTGTTTTTCAAACGTTCCACTATTACCGTCATCAGTTTTGACGCGGATGGAATAGGATGAATTTGTTTCAAAGTTGAATATGTCATTTGATTTTAAGATGTTATTATCAATGGTGAATGATGAATTGTCACCGTCACCATTTCCAGCTACAAGAGAGTATGTGTGAGCATCGCCAGCATCGGCATCAGCAGTAGAGAAGGTTCCAATAGTAGAGCCTGTAGGTTGATTCTCGTCAATTGCATTATTGCTTAAAGCAATGTTGGTAGGGGCATTGTTAGTTGAACCTCCTATGTCTCCTGCTTTAATAGATGTATTAGCTACATCTTCTATGGCATACCCATGGACGGTAAGTATATAGTTAGCACTAAAACTTAGTTCTATCCATCCATAGTAGTGTTGATTGTTAGCGTTTTTAATTCTAAATCCTACATACTTATTAGATTGTCCAATCCAAGGCGTATAGTTTACATTTCCACCTCCTTTAGAAGCAATAACTGTACTTGGAGTGGATGTAGATTTATTTCCATATGTTAATAGAGGATTTATCTCCTTATTTAAATCTAAAACATTTAATAGCATTACATGGGGTAGTGGTTGAGCAGTGATACTAATATCTCCATGTGCAATCATGATTTCTGCATATGCTGTTCCGTTTGTATAGTCAGACCAATTGTCAATAGAAATGTCGTTGGTGCCATCATTATCTAAATCAATTTCTAAATAGTTATTGTTGAGCACTTTATCTGGACTAATGTCAGTATACACAATAGCTGCATAGGAATAGGAATGGATTAAAAAGAAGGATAAAATAGTAAGTGTTAAATTTTTCATAATGTTGTGTTTTGTGTTGTTGTTTTTCATAATGTGTTCTAAAAATATTTCGTGTTCGTCAATGGTACATACGTAGGCTTATCATAAATGGTTGAGTTTTTTTTAAAAAAAAGGCTACATTGTTAACAATGCAGCCTCGTTTAGTCTAAACCAAAAAACTAAAATGTATTTTCAGTTGTCTAATTCTTTTTCTTTGTTACAAAGAAGAAGACAACCTTAATGAAAACCTAAACATGTTACAAATAGAGTAGTATTAGATTGAATGATGAGTATCTAAAATATGATGTTGGTCATATTTGGATATGATATTGGTTAAGAATAATTATTTGGCAAAAGCTACGGCTCTTCGTTCTCGAATAACTGTAACCTTAATTTGACCAGGATAAATCATCTCTTTCATGATTTTTTGTGAGATATCAAACGATAGCAGATCGGCACTTTTGTCATCTAAGCTATCACTATCTACTATTACTCGAAGTTCTCTACCAGCTTGAATAGCGAACGCATTTTCTACACCGTTGAAGCCAATAGCTAGTTTCTCAAGATCTTGCAATCGTTTGATATAGCTTTCGCTATCCTCTCTTCGTGCTCCAGGTCGGGATCCACTGATGGCATCACATGCCTGAACAATGGGAGAAAAGAGGTTAGTCATTTCGATTTCGTCGTGGTGAGCACCAACGGCGTTACAAACTTCAGGATGTTCACCAAATTTTTCACATAATTTCATGCCAAGAAGAGCGTGTGGCATTTCACTGTCTGTGTCGGGTACTTTACCAATATCATGAAGCAAACCGGCACGTTTAGCACGTTTAGCATCTAGACCAAATTCTGCAGCCATGGTAGCACATAGGTTAGCAACCTCTCTGCTGTGTTTGAGAAGGTTTTGTCCATAGGATGATCTAAATCGCATTCTTCCAACCATACGAATAAGTTCGGGGTGCAATCCGTTAACACCAAGGTCAATAACAGCTTGCTCGCCATATTCGACAATTTCTTGATCTACGTCCTTTTTGGTTTTTGCTACCACTTCCTCGATGCGTGCTGGATGAATTCTACCATCAGCAACCAAGCGGTGTAGGGATAGTCTTGCAATTTCTCTTCTAACAGGATCGAACCCTGATAATATGATTGCTTCAGGAGTATCGTCTACTATTATTTCTATTCCGGTTGCAGCTTCTAAAGCACGAATATTTCTACCTTCTCGTCCAATTATACGTCCTTTGACATCATCATTATCAATGTTAAAGACAGTAACAGAATTTTCAATAGCTTGTTCGGCAGCAGTACGTTGTATGGTCTGAAGAATCATTCGTTTGGCATCTTTATTTGCCGTGAGTTTAGCTTCTTCGATGATTAGTTTTTGTTGGGCTAGAGCTTCTGTATGAGCATCTTTTGCAACAGCCTCTATCATTTGTGATTTTGCTTCTTCTTTGCTCAAACCCGCTATTTTTTCAAGCTGAGATATCTGAGCACCAATTTGATCTTTGAGTTCTTGTTGTTTTTCCTTTATAATTTCAAGTTGATTATTCAGGTTCTTTTTGACTGAATCAAGTTCTTTTTCTTTTTGCTTGTTATTGTCAATTTTAGAATCTAAGCTCTGTTCTTTACGTTTAATTTCATTGAGTCTTTGCTCAATCTCTCGGTCTTTATTTCGAGTAGATTGTTGGTGTTCGTTTTTGAGTTTATGGAATTTTTCTTTGGCTTCTAATTCTCGTTCTCTTTTGTATGCGTTTGCCTTGGCTTGAGCTTCTTTGAGAATAATTTCTGCTTTAGACTCCATTTCAGCAGCTTTTGTGTTTGAATTCTTGGAAGCTATTGTCCAAGCTATTCCCCCACCTAAAGCCAATGCTACGATTGCGATTATTGCTTCTATCATTTTTTCTTTTTTCGGTGTAGAAAAAGAACTGAATGGCTGAATGTAGAGATATCCTAGGTTAACTGGTTTTAAATTTCGAGCAATTGCTCTAGTCTATTTAGTTTGGCATTTATGATTTTAAAGTCATTAGATTCTGCAATGGTTTTACTTTGACCGGAGGCAAATTCAAGTGCGACCATAGACAAAGCATCTTGTTTGTCTTGTATCGAGAAGTTTTGATTGTAGTATTTGGCTCGTTCGTTAATACTATTCACTGCACTTCTAACCCCTTCTTCTTCAGAGGTTTTGATGCGTAATGGATAAAATCGATCGCAGATATTGACTTTTATGGAAATCTCTTGTTCAGACATTTAGTCTGTTTCTGGGTTAGTTTATAGGTTAATTAATTCTATGCATTGATCAATTTCGTAAATCATGCGGTCTATCTTTCGAATAAACTTAGTACGATCCTCTGGATTATCTATGCTATGTGCAAGTTTAATAATTTTATTTGTTTCCTCAATGTTTTTCAACTTTTGAGCAGCATCCTCTAGTTTGCTTTGAAGTTCTAATTTTTCGTTTTTGAGTTGTTCATTTTCAGTTATCAGTTTTTTATTCTGCTCTTTAATTCGAGTAATTTTAAGCTCAATATGTTCTAAACGAGCAAGTAGTTCCATTATTTCCTGATAATCGCATTTAAGTTTTTATCCAAATTAAGAATAAGTTTTTGCATCAAATGATCGATCTCTGAATCTTCCATTGTTTTTTTGGGATCGTACAAGAAAAATGCTACTGAGAAAGATTTTTGATTTTCATCAAGCGGCTTTCCTTCGTATACATCAAATAGGAGAATGTCGGTTAGTTTTTGTTGTAAGGTTGACTTTGCAACCTTTGATACGTCATCATAGCTCGTCTCTTTGGGAAGGACTATTGACAGATCCCTGCGGACAATTGGGTATTTTGGAATTTCTTTGAGTTGAATGTTTGAGTTTGCTTTATATAGACAAGCATCCCAGTCGATACTCAAGGTTATAATCTCTTGTTTTAATCCATGAAATTTCATCTGTTCTGGAGTAATATTTTCAAGCTTTATTATCTTTTTAATTTTGCTCTCAGAGATATTGAGTTTTTTACCAATACCATGAGCAACAGCAATGAGCTCATTATGAGTAAGATCTGAGTTTTTAATACTCCAATGTTCAGGGTGACGCTTACCAGAAAAGGTTAGCTGTAAGACTTCTTTTTCAATGTACTTGTCTTTTTTCTTTGTATATGTTTTACCAAATTCAAAAAACTTTAGATCTGAATTTTTTCTATTCACATTGTAAGCCACAGATTCGAGAGCAGAATTAGTTAATTCCATTCTCATGATGTCCATGTCAATGCTTAAGGGGTTGAGCATATAAACCGCATTTTTTAGCTCTTCCTCACTGTACATCCGCGATGGAACCAATGAGTTATTCATGATTTCATTGAAACCAATGTTAGCAAGATAGTTGCTGATTTTAGTCTTTAGCTTGTTGGGTGCATTTTTATCAATGTTGGATGGAATGTAATTTACCTTTTCTGGAATGGGAATATTATTAAATCCATAAACTCTGAGTATTTCCTCGTAAATATCAACAGGTCTTTCAATGTCAGGACGATATCTTGGAACTTCAAGTAAAACATTGATATCATTGTTTGCTAGTATTTTAATTTCTAGATCTTTAAGAATTTCAATGGCTTTTTCTTTAGGAATATCATAGCCAATAAATCGGTTGAACTCATCAAATTTGATTTCGATTTGTCGAGGTTGAATGACATCTGGGTATACATCAACGATTTCGGAGCTAATTTCTCCTCCAGCTAATTCCAAAATTAAGTTGACGGCTCTGATGAGACCAAATTCAACCATTTCTGGGTCAGTTCCTCTTTCAAATCGATAACTAGCATCGGTATTTAATCCAAAGCTTTTGGCTGTTTTACGAACAGCAGCAGGATCAAAATAAGCACTTTCGATAAAGATGGAATGAGTAGATTCAGTTACACCAGAATCTGCACCACCAAGAACACCAGCAAGTGCAATGGGTTGAGATGAATCGGCAACAACTAAGTGGTTTTCATTGAGGGCACGTTCTTCACCATCAAGAGTTATAATTTTTTCACCGGGTTGAGCAAATCGAGTTGTAATTTTGCTTTCTTGAATTTTATCATAGTCAAACACGTGTAGTGGCTGTCCAATTTCGTGCTGAATAAAATTAGATATATCCACAATATTGTTAATAGGCTTCAGGTCAATTGACAGAAGTCGCTTTTTTAACCATTCTGGAGATTCTTTTACTTCTATTGATGATAATGTTATCCCAGCATACCTTGGGCAAGCCTTTAGGTCTTTGATAGTTACATCAACTCGCATTGAACCACGAGCATCTATTTTTTCAATGGTAGGCTTTTTATACTTCACACCAGTAAGTGCTTGTAATTCACGAGCTAATCCAAGGTGAGATATAGCATCTCCTCTATTAGGGATAATGGCTATTTCAATTTGTTGGTCTGTTTCGACATCATAAAGATCAGTTAATGGTGTCCCCGTTTTGATTTGGTTATTCAAAACAAGGATGCCGTCGTGATTTGAACCAAGCCCTATTTCGTCTTCTGCACAAATCATTCCTTCAGAGACCTCACCTCTAATTTTTGCTTTTTTAATTTTAAAGCTGTCTGATTCAGTATAAATTTTTGTCCCAATTGGAGCAACGACAACTTTTTGACCTACCGCAACATTTTTTGCACCACATACAATAGATAGCAAATCTTCTTTACCAATATCAACAGTTGTTAAATTTAAAGAGTCAGCATTCGGATGTTTAGTTTTAGACATCACTTCACCAACAATTAGATTTTTGAGCCCACCTTTGATCGATTCTGTCTCGATGATGTGCTCTACCTCAAGTCCGCTCATGGTAAGTTTTTCACAAACTTCTTCTAATGGTAAGTCGATATTTATCAGTTGCTTAAGCCAGTTGTAGGATATCTTCATGATAATATGAAACAACGAAGATAATTGTGTATTTCTAATCTAAAGCTTTAGGTGGTAATATTTGTTCATATTTTGTTAAAATTGCATGTACATACATGAATAAAGAACAAATTCAGGAAAGTTTTGAGGTTTTTGCTTCGGTGGCGACTAGTTATTTGCCAAAATTGGCTTTAGGACTGACTCTTCTACTTGGAGGATGGTGGTTTATCGGCAAATTAACAAGGTGGTTAGACAAAAAACTCAAATTATCTAAAGTAGAGCCTACATTGATTCCATTTTTATGTAGTGTTGCTAAATTCTCGCTCAGGTTACTATTGCTTGTAAGTGTTGCTTCAATTTTAGGAATCGCAACAGCAAGCTTTGTAGCCATGTTAGGAGCAGGTTCTATTGCAATAGGGTTAGCTCTGCAAGGAAGTTTATCGCATTTTGCTGGTGGGATTGTGATTTTATTTTTTAAGCCTTTCAAAGTAGGTGATGTGATTGAAGTAGGTGATATTAAAGGGACTGTCCAATCAATTACGGTCCTTTACACAATAATTTCAACACCTGATGATAATACCGCAGTTCTTCCTAATGGTCAGGTTGCTAACAATAAGGTTCTAAACTACACCAAAGAAAATAATAGAAGGATAGATCTGTCAGTTGGAATTGCATACAACCAAGATATTGACAAAGTAAAAAAGGTAATTTCTGATGCCTTGCATTCCGTTCCAATAATATTGGATGACCCAGAACCATTTATTGGTGTTCTTGGATTTGGAGATAGTTCTGTAAATATAGCTTTTAGACCTTATGCAAAGTCAGTGGATTATATTGATGCGTATTTTGCAGCGAACGAGGCAGTAAAGAAAGCACTTGATAATCATAAAATAGAGATGCCATTTCCTCAACGGGATGTTCATATCAAATCTGGTAAGATTTAGATAAGCTTCATTACTAGCTCTGGAGGTCTACAGACTATTGCTTTATCCCTAGTTTCAACAATGGGTCTTTCCATGAGTTTTGGGTTTTCAATCATTGCCGTGATGTAATCATTGTCACTCATTTTTTTTCCTTTGAAATTCTCTTTCCAAATGGCCTCATTTGTTCGGATAAGTCCTGCAGGTTGTATGCCAATTTTTGCAATAAGTGTTTTTAGCTCATCAAATGATAGCGGTTGTTTAATATAATCTACTATTTGGACCTTTGAGTCGGCTATTAAAGCTAAGCATTGTCTGCTTTTAGAACAGCGATTATTGTGATATATTTTCATGTTATTTAGCACTTGGGTCACCCATAACTGTGGTATATTTTAGGACTAATTTTTTGTCTGGAAAAATTCGTTTATAACAACTTTGAACAGCTAGAGTTGCCTCATGAAAACCGCATAAAATTAATTTAAGTTTACCTTCATATTGATTGATATCTCCAATGGCAAAAATACCAGGCACATTGGTTTGGTAATCTTTGGTATCTACAAGAATGGCCTCTTTCCCCAAATCAAGACCCCATTCTTTAATAGGTCCAAGTTTAGGACTAAGACCAAACAATGGAATAAAGTGGTCTGTTTCAATTTTTATAACTTCTTGATTTTTGGGAGAAACCTCAATAGTGGATAGGTGATCGCCTCCATCAAGGCTAGTGACTTGAGCTTCTTTTATTAACCTAATTTTACCTTGAATTGCAAGTTGATCAACCTTTTCTACGGAATCTAAAGCCCCACGAAATTGCTTTCTTCGATGGACTAAAGTTACTTCACTAGCAACATCGGCAAGAAAAATAGTCCAGTCCAAAGCACTATCTCCACCACCAGCAATAACGATTTTTTTGTCACGATACACCTCTGGATCTTTGATAATGTATTCCACTCCGTGATCTTCAAATTTTTCTAAATTAATCAATTCGGGTTTTCTTGGAGCAAAACACCCAAGACCACCTGCAATCATGATGTTCGGAGCTTTATGTTGAGTGCCACGATCTGTAGTTACAATAAACTGATTGTCATCTGTTTTAATGATATTTTCAGCCCTTTCACCAAGTGTGAAACCTGGGTTGAATGGTTCGGATTGTTTGACTAGGTTATCTACTAAATCACCAGCAAGAATACTTGGAAAACCAGGGATATCATAAATGGGTTTTTTTGGATAAATCTCAGCTAGTTGTCCGCCTGGTTGAGGGAGGTAGTCTATTAAGTGGCATTTTAATTTCAGAAGTCCAGCTTCAAAAACGGCAAATAAACCAGTAGGTCCAGCTCCAATTATGATGATGTCTGTTTCTATCACGTTGCAAAGATAATTATCTATTAACTCATCTGCTACCAAAATGTTTCAGTTATTTATTAGAAGTCAGATATTATTTCTAATTTATTCAATGGATAAATCGTTTGTGCGAATTAATTTTACAGCCGTGAAATGGGATCTAAATATAGCCTACTCCATGTGGATGATTATTGCCTGTTTAGGCTTGGGTGTTTTATATGCTTGGGTGTTGTATTTTTATGATTCAAAAAATAGTAGTAGTTTAAATTCTAGCGTAAGAAATATTTTAGCATTTTGTCGTTTATTACTTGTTTCGATACTGTCATTCTTATTGCTTGAGCCAGTCGTTAAGTACATTAATTATATTAAGCAAAAGCCTATCTTAGTTATGCTTGTTGATGACTCTGAATCGATGACTGCAATGAAAGATTCCAGTGAGCTTGTCGTTAATCGTTTGTATGAACTAGAGAAAAAAATAGAAAATGAATATCAAGTTGACCATTTGTTTTTTGATAGGTTTCTTAAATTCAGTAACAGCAAAGACCCAAAATTTGATGGCGATGAATCCAGTATTGGCGGAGCACTTCGTGAGGTGAAATCGCAATATTTTAATCAGAATTTAGCTGGCGTTGTCTTAATGACAGATGGTATTAATAATGTAGGTATTGATCCACAAAATGTTGCAGAAAATTATAATGTTCCAATTTATACATTGGGAATAGGAGATACAAATCGGTATGCAGATTTAGGAGTTCAGAATGTGATATGTAACTCTATGGCATATTTAGGAAGCGAATTTATTTGTGAGGTAGAGTTAAAAGCAGATAAATTGAAGGGGAAGAATGCCTCAGTTCAAATTTTAATGAATGGGGTTGAAGTGCAGCGAAAGAATATATTCTTGTCGACCAATCAATTTTTTAAAGAAATTGATTTTGCTTTAGAAGCAACAAAAGTTGGCACAAATAAAATTGATGTAAAATTGACTGTATTTGATGAAGAAAAAAACGCCAAAAACAACTCCTTTACATTTTACATTGATGTCATTGATGGCAAAAGAAAGGTTCAGATTTGGAGTAAAATGCCGCACCCTGATATTGGAATGTTAAGATCTTCTATTGTTTCAAATATGAATTATGATGTAGCTGTTAAAATGAAACAATTTGTGGTTGATGACCAGCTCGACTTGGTGGTTTTATTCAATTGGTTTTCCGATCAAAGCCAATTGGATTTATTCGAAAATCTTAAAGTAAAAGAAATTCCTGTTTTGTGTGTTGCTGGGGATCAATTCAATTCAAATTACTTTAATGCGGGAAGTCAAAATATTAAATTTAAAAGTATGGGTAATAGTATGAATTCGGCGTTACCCGTTTTGAATACCGAATTTAACTATTATGACCTCAAAGAAAAAACTCAAGATATTAATCAGTTTCCCCCATTGATTTCTCCCTATGGAGTTTGGAAAGGATTTTCACAAAATGATGTCTTTATGTACCAAAAGATTGGGAATATTGAAACTAGAGACCCTCTTTGGATAATGCATAATGAGAATGGATATCGTTATGGCATAATTTCTGGTTTGGGAATTTGGCAATGGAAGCTTACAGGTTATGAGCAAAATGAAAATCACAATGTGACCAATATTTTAATTAATAAAGGCTTGCAATATTTGGCTGTTAAAGAAAATAAGAAGTTGTTGAGAGTTCAGCCAAGTAACTCTGAATATGGAACAAAAGAAGTTGTTACTTTACAAGGGGAATTGTACAATCAAGGGTTAGAATTTGTGAAAGGGCAAGAAATTAATGTTTTGCTCAAGGATGATCAGAATAAGGAATATCAATATACCATGAGCGAAAAGGGTGTGAAGTATAGCCTCGAATTAAGCAATTTAAAGTCTGGAGCATACAGCTATGTGGCAAGTGCCATTGTTGGTAGTCAAAAATTAACGGATTATGGTTCGTTTGTAGTTCTTGAATTACAAAAAGAATTGATGAATCAAACAGCAAACTTTGATGTTCTTCATAAAATAGCTTTCAAAACAAACGGTCGGTTTTATTATCCTTCGTCAATGGATTCTTTAGTTCGTGATTTAACAGTCAGTAAACTGGGTAAAACCCAGATTTTAGATCAACATAAATATTCAGAACTCATTCATTTTAAGTTCTTATTTTGGGTAATTATCCTGATTTTGAGTCTGGAATGGTTTGTCCGTAAATGGGCTGGGGGGTATTGATTTTGTTATTTTTTTGAGTATTAATCTAATTTTACATAAAAAATAGTATACTTTTGCACCCCTTAAATAGAAATATCTATTAATAAAACACGATGCGATTAACAGCGGAAAAGAAATCAGAAATTATAGCACAGTATGGTGGAGATGCCAAAAATACTGGTCATGCGGAAGCACAAGTAGCTTTGTTTACACACAGAATTTCGCACCTTACAGAACATCTCAAGAAAAATAAAAAAGATTTTTCTACAGAGTTAACACTTGTTAAACTTGTAGGTAAAAGAAGATCTCTATTAAATTATATAGCTAAGAAAGATATTGTTCATTATAGAGAGCTTATCAAACAACTAGGTATCAGAAAATAACCTTATCTCCCTAACTATAGGCAGGTAGAAGTTTCTGGAAAAAGTCCCAACCGTGAAAGTGAAGTAAGGCACAAGTATTTGTGCCGCATTTTTTATTTTCAAGTCGAATAATTTCTAGCATATTACCATTCGGTAACAATAGCTTTAAATTTCAACCAAGTAGATAAAAAATGGTTGACAATTTAAAAAATAACATAGCGGTATTTCCGCACAATTATGAATGTATTTACACAAAAATTAAGTTATGGTGATGGCAAAGATATTACCATTGAGACTGGGAAACTAGCACGTCAGGCACATGGATCTGTCGTAGTTTCTCAAGGAAAACTAAAACTATTGGCAACGATAGTTTCTAACAAAGACGCCAGAGATGGAGTAGATTTTCTACCCATGTCTGTTGATTATCAAGAAAAATTTGCTGCTGGAGGAAGAATTCCAGGTGGTTTTTTGAGAAGAGAAGGAAGACTATCCAATTCAGAAATATTGGTTTGTAGAATTGTAGATAGAACACTTCGACCACTTTTCCCATCTGATTATCACTCTGAAACTCAAGTAATGATTCAATTAATCTCTGCTGATTCAGAGGTTATGCCAGATGCATTAGTTGGTTTAGCTGCCTCTGCGGCACTAACCATTACAGATATTCCATTTGAAGGTCCTGTTTCTGCCCTCAGAGTTGGTAGAATTAATGGAGATTGGGTGATTAACCCTTACGCTAGCCAAATGGCAGACTCGGATGTTGATTTGATGGTAGCTGGAACAGCTGCAGATATCAATATGGTTGAGGGTGAGATGAACGGTATTTCTGAAAAGGAAATGGTTGAGGCTCTCAAATTTGCACATACGCACATCAAAAATGATTGTGCAGCACAGTTAGCACTATGTAATCAGTTGGGTGGTCGAAAGGCACCAAGAGAATATAATCACGAGACTAATTCGGATGAATTAAAGAAGCAGGTTATGGATGCTACCTATCAAAAATACTATGATGCAGCCAAAACCCCTTCTGTCAAGGAAGAACGTGCCGAAAAGTTTAAAGCCATTGATAATGAGTATGTTGACTCCTTACCAGAGGATACGGATGATTCTACGATGACTATGGTAAAAAGATACCTTGGTAAATCAAAGAAAGAGGCTGTACGTAATATGATGCTAGACAATAAGCAGAGATTAGACGGTAGAGCGTTAAATGAAGTGCGTCAAATTTGGACAGAAGTTGATTACCTTCCATCTGTTCACGGATCTGCACTTTTTACTAGAGGTGAGACGCAATCATTAACATCAGTTACGTTAGGTTCTAAGTTAGATCAGCAGATGATTGATAATTATCAAGAGAAGTCATTTAGTAAATTTATGTTACATTATAACTTCCCTTCTTTTTCAGTAGGTGAAGCAAGACCAAATCGAGGTCCTGGTAGACGTGAAATAGGTCATGGTAATCTAGCTGAACGTGGAATTAAACGCATGATACCTGACGACTTTCCATACACACTTCGAATTGTTTCTGATATTTTAGAAAGTAATGGTAGTAGTTCTATGGCTACAGTATGTGCAGGTAGTATGGCCATGATGGATGCTGGTATTCAAGTGAAGGCTGGAGTGTCTGGTATTGCAATGGGTATGGTAGCTGACGACAAAGGTCGTTATGCAATTCTTTCAGATATCTTAGGAGACGAAGATCATTTGGGAGATATGGACTTTAAAGTTGTAGGTAATGAAGATGGTATCTATGCATGCCAAATGGATATGAAAGTTGATGGTTTATCGTATGACGTACTTGAAGAGGCACTCATGCAAGCCAAAGAAGGTCGTATGCACATTTTGAATGAAATGGAAAAGACCATTTCTAAACCAAATACAGGGTTGAAAGATCATGCACCTCAGATTGAAGTAATGACTATTCCAAAAGATAAAATTGGTGCTGTCATCGGTTCTGGAGGGAAAGTAATTCAAGAAATCCAACAAGAAACAGATGCTATAGTGACTATCGAAGAAGATGGCGACTTTGGTATTGTAGAAATTTCTGGTGTTGGTAGTGGTCCAATAGAGGCAGCAAAAGAATGGATTCTCGGCATTATAACAGATCCAGAAGTGGGAACAGAATATGTAGGTAAGATAAAATCAATTGTTGATTTTGGTGCTTTCGTAGAAATTCTACCTGGAAAAGAAGGGTTGCTTCACATATCAGAGATTAGCTGGGAACGATTAGAGTCTATGGCTGATGTATTTGAGGAAGGAGAAGAAGTAAAAGTTAAGCTAATTGAATTCGATGAGCGTAACGGTAAGCTTCGTCTGTCAAGAAAAGTTCTTCTTGAAAAACCTGAAGGATATGTAGAACGTCCGCCAAGAGAGCGAAGAGATAACAACCGAAATGGTGGTGATAGAAGAGGCGGAAGAGACAATAGAGGACGAGATAATCGTGGAAGAAATAATCGAAAATAAGATCGATTAGTTAATCCAATAAAACACAAAAAGGTGAGCCTAACGGCTCACCTTTTTTTTTGACTAAAATTTACTTTTAGATCATTTTTTGATGAAATCAATCCGTTTCTAAACGATTAAACAAAAAATGTGGGAATCTATTTAGGTATTCAAATCATTGATTATAAGCAACTTAACATTTTGTGTGGATTATTTTTGCATAAAAGTGGTATATAGTGGGAGAAAGTGGGAAAATTGGTTTTATTTTTACAGCATTAAACCAACAAAACGTGTCTAAATCATTATACATTGGAGAATTTGCAGCTAAGCTTGACGACAAGGGTCGAGTAGTTTTGCCAGCTGGTTTGAAGAAGCAATTGCCAAAAGAAGCAATTGGCAAGTTGGTGGTGAATCGAGGTTTTGAAAAATGCCTTACACTTTATACACGAAAAGATTGGGATATTGAGCTTGGCAATTTGAGCTCATTGAATCACTTTAATAAAAAGCATAGATTATTTATTCGGCATTTTAGTAATGGTGCGACTGAGGTTAGCTTGGATAATGCTTCCAGAATGCTGATTCCAAAAAAGTTGTGTGAGTATGCTGGAATTCAAAATGAGGCTATCTTCTATGCTTATGGTAACCGTATAGAAATTTGGAGTAAGCATCATTATAATGAAATGATGGATGTTGATGCAGATGATTTTGCAGTACTAGCTGAAGATGTAATGGGAGATGAGAATGGAGGTGATGATGAATAGTTATCACGCTCCGGTCATGTTGGATGAGTGCATTGAAGGTTTGAATATAAATCCAGACGGAATATATGTTGATGTGACATTTGGCGGTGGTGGTCATTCAAAAGCAATTCTTAACCAGCTTAGTGAAAAAGGAGTCTTGCTAGTCTTTGATCAAGATGTGGATGCTTTGGATAATAAGATTGACGATCCGCGTTTAATTTTTTGTGAGGCCAATTTTGAGTATCTAGCTAATTTTTGTTCATACCACAGGTTGAGTGAAATTGATGGTTTGCTAGCTGATTTAGGTGTGAGTTCTCACCATCTTAATGAAAAAGATCGTGGCTTCTCTTTTCGATTTGAGGAATCTGATTTGGATATGCGGATGAATTCTTCCTCAGAGATATCTGCTGTAGGTATATTAAACACTTATGATCAGCCAAGTTTGGCGAAAGTTTTTAGGTCTTATGGTGAGTTAGATAAGGCTTCGCCACTAGCTAATGCAATTATTTCATATAGAGATATTCAACCGATTACAACAAATGCAGATTTAATTTCAGCAGTATCAAAATTCACTAATGAGCGATCAAAGAATAAGATGCTTGCTAAGATTTATCAAGCATTACGAATAGAAGTCAATCGTGAGATCAGTACATTGAAATCTCTTCTCAATCAGGCCACAGAATTGCTTAAGCCTAAAGGGAGATTAGTTGTGATGTCATATCATTCTCTGGAGGACAGAATTGTAAAAAACCTAATTCAGACAGGGAACGTAGAGGGTAATCGACAAAGTGATCCATTTGGGAGAGTGACTAGGCTATACAAGGCAATAAATAAAAAGCCAATCGAAGCGACCGTAAAAGAAGTTGAGCAAAATTCAAGAGCTCGAAGTGCCAAATTAAGAATAGCAGAAAAAATTTGATGATTAAGGAGAAAAGAACTGCCACGCCCCAAGAGTTTAGGCTTTCGCCGGAGTGGATTTTCTATCTCTTTTTTTTATTTACACTAGCACTAACTTACATCTATCTATCTCATCGTACAGATAACATTGTCAGGGACATCGAATCAACGAAGAGAAATCTTATTGAGTTAAGGGCGGAGAATATTACGTTGAAATCAGATATAATGAAGAATAGACTTCGAGAAAATCTTGAAGTAAGACTAAAAGATAAAGACGTGAAAGAGCCAAATAGGGCAGTTACTTTAATTAAAGCAGGTCATGGCGAATAATATCAAAAAGAGCATAACATGGCGTGTTGTATTTGGCATGGGTGTGGTGGTGCTGTTCGCGTTTTGGGTTTCTTTTCAGATGTTTCGGATTCAATTAGTTGAGGGGGATAAGTGGTTAGCAATGTCAGATAGTATTACGATTCGTCACCAAGACATTAGCCCAGCTAGAGGTAATATATACTCTGATAATGGAAGTCTGCTTTCTACATCAATGCCCATTTATGAAATCAGATGGGATGCCACAGTCGTTAACGATGATACATTTCAATTTTATGTCAATGAATTAGCTCAACAATTGGCTCGCTTATTTCCAGATAAAACTAGTTCATACTATAAATCAAAACTCAATACGGCTAAGAAATCTAAGAGCAGATATGTTCTCATTAGAAGAAAAGTCAATTATCATCAGCAAAAGACGATGAGAGATTTCCCGATTTTCAGAAAAGGGAGATACCGAGGAGGATTTATGGCAGAGTTAAATACTAAACGAGTAAAACCTGCAGGAAATTTAGCTTTTAGAACAATTGGTTATCGAACTAAAGATAATCCGGGGGTTGGTTTGGAACGAACTTACAATATTGACTTAGGAGGCGTTAAAGGTAAGCGATTAGTGCAAAAAATATCGGGTGGGTATCGTCCATTGAATGATGAAAATTTGATCGAGCCAAAAAACGGCAGAGATATTCATACGACCATCAATATTGATTTTCAAGAAATAGCTCAACGGTCACTTGAAAAGTCGTTAATCAAGCATAAAGCTGATCACGGTTGCGTGATCGTAATGGAGGTGTCGACGGGAAAAATAAAAGCTATTTCAAACCTATCAAAAAGAGAAGAAGGAGTATATAGCGAGCAGTATAATTATAGTATTGGGGAGAGCTATGAGCCAGGAAGTGTTTGGAAGGTTTTTTCTGCAATGGCCGCATTTGAGGATGAATTAATTAGTCTCAACGATTCTATGGACATTCAGAATGGAGTTCGAGAATATTTTGGAAAGAAAATGCAAGATTCTGATAAAGGGAGATTCAAAAAAATGAGTTTCAAGCAGGCTTTTGCAAGATCAAGTAATGTTGCTTTTTCTTCAGTAATTTTTGATAATTACTCAAGTAAGCCTAATAATTACATATCACATCTAAAAAAATTAGATTTAGATAAGCCAACGGGTATCGAAATATTAGGTGAGCCAGATCCCTTTTTGAATCATCCTGCTAGTTCTAGCTGGTCTCAATTGACTCTTCCATGGTTGGCTATTGGATACGAAAATCAACATACGCCACTCCAGTTGCTTACTGCGTATAACGGAATTATCAATGATGGTATAATGATTAGACCTCAGATTGTCAGTTCTGTTACAGATGCAGGTATTGTAATAAAAGATAATGATAATTCAAGTCAAACAGTTCGTGTTTGTTCTGAGGAAACTTCCAATAAAATAAAAGAATTAACTGCTGAGGTGTTTATAAGTGGATCTGCAAGGAATGTAAGGAGTGATGTAGTGACTATGGGGGGCAAGACAGGGACAGCACAAATAGCTTCCTCCAGTGGTTATCAAAAGGCCAAAATGTACAATGCAAGTTTTGTAGGTCATTTCCCAGCAATGAAACCTGAATACTCTATTTATGTTATGGTAAACAAGCCCAGCAATGGGATATTTTATGCTTCCTATGTTGCAGCACCAGTTTTTTCAGAGGTAGCTAAAAAGATTTTCACGATTAGTGTCAAAAAGGAGATTGAGGATTCTCTGACATATAAACCTAATTACCATGCTGGATTTTTTAAGGATATTCAAGCTATAAATAGCCAACTTGGATATGCTATAGATGAAACCCCGTCTGCAGATTTTGTATGGGTCGGTTCAGAGAATAGTAAGACAGAAGATGTTATAGTCGAAGAAGGTAAAATGCCCAATTTTAAAAATTTTGGTGTTAAGGATGCGGTATACGTGTCAGAGCTGTTAGGGTTAAAACCTATTGTAGCAGGAAGAGGGAGAGTAGTAGAGCAGAGTCCCAAGCCTGGGGCTGAAATCCATAAAAGTCAAACTGTTTATATCCGATTAAATTGAAACGTCTAGATTCACTCATATCTGCTATTGATTTAATAGATTCTTTTGGACCTAAAGATGTTGAAGTTTCTGGTCTTGCTTTAGATTCTAGATTGGTGCAATCTGAGAACTTATTTGCTGCAACTCGTGGGGCTAATACAGATGGTCACCTATTTATAGAGAAAGCTATTGATTTAGGAGCTACTGTAATCTTGTGTGAGGAAGTAGTTGATCCAAAAGATCACGTTACCTATTTGGTGGTTGAAAATTCAGCCAAGGCACTCGGTCTAATTGCTTCAGCATTTTATGGTAGCCCAAGCAACAAACTTAAACTGATAGGGGTGACAGGCACCAATGGAAAAACTTCAGTAGCAACCATGCTTTATGAGTGTTTCCGAAAGCTAGACCACAATTGCGGATTGTTGTCTACAATTAAATATAGCATCAATGGAATTGATGCCATCAGTACTCATACTACGCCCAATAGTATTCGAATAAATGAATTGTTAGCAGATATGGTTGATGAAGGTTGTGAATATGCATTCATGGAGGTGAGTTCTCATGCACTTCATCAATATAGAACAGCGGGACTACAATTTGATGGTGCAATATTTACGAATATCACTCGCGATCATTTGGATTATCACACAGATTTCAAAGAATATTTATACACGAAAAAAACACTTTTTGACCACTTAGATTCTTCAGCTTTTGCCTTAATAAATAAGGATGATAAGAATGCAAAAGTGATGGTCCAAAATACGCAGGCGAGCTCTTATACTTATAGTCTCAAATCATTAAGTGATTTTAAGACCAAAATTGTTGAGCATGATTTCAATGGGATGCTATTAAATATAAGTGACTCAGAAGTGTGGTTGAGATTAGTCGGTAAGTTTAATGCATATAATGTTTTGGCTGTTTATTCAACTGCATTCTTACTGGGCAAGGATCATTTAGAAATCATAACAGCACTAAGTGCAATAAACAGTGTTGATGGTCGATTCCAAAACATAAAAGAATCAGGCATAACAGCCATTGTCGATTATGCTCATACCCCAGATGCTATTCAGAATGTATTGGATACAATCAATGCAATTCGAACAACTAATGAGGAGTTGATAACTGTTGTAGGATGTGGAGGAGACAGAGATAAAGGCAAACGACCTATCATGGCAAAAATTGCTTGTGAGTCTTCAACGAAAGTGATTCTTACCTCTGATAATCCTAGAACAGAGGATGCCAACGAAATCATTTCTGATATGATGTCAGGAGTAGAACCCAGACACTTCAAAAAGGTATTAAAGATAACAAACAGGGAGGAGGCTATTAAGACAGCAATCAGTCTGAGCAATAAGGGTGATATCATTCTTGTAGCTGGTAAAGGACATGAAACTTATCAAGACATTATGGGTGTGAAACATCCTTTTGATGACAAAGAAATTTTAACCAAAAACCTAAAACTATTAAAAGAATAATGCTGTATCATTTATTTGAATATTTAGAAGAAGTATACAATCTGCCTGGAGCAGGAGTCTTTCAGTATATTTCATTTCGTGCATCACTTGCCGTAATTGTGTCTTTAATTATTTCATTGCTATTTGGTAAAAGACTGATTGCAAAGTTGCAAGACTTGCAAGCTGCCGAGACCATTCGAACCCTTGGTTTGGATGGAGAGGAAGCTAAGCGTGGAACCCCAACAATGGGAGGTCTAATCATATTAGCTGCTATTCTTATCCCAACATTATTGTTTGCTAAACTTGATAATGTCTATGTGCTACTTATGATTTTTAGCACTATCTGGTTAGGGTTAATTGGTTTTCTAGATGATTACATAAAGATTTACAAAAAGGACAAAGCTGGATTAGCTGGAAGATTCAAAATCATAGGTCAAGTTGGTCTTGGAATTATTGTAGCATTAGTACTTCATTTTAATGATAGTGTAGTTGTCAGAGAGCAATACAAAATAAATACGATAAATGAGGCACCTGCTAATGTGGAGGTAAAAAATATTAATGGTCAATTGATGTATTTCAAAGATGTAAAAAGTACAACAACGACACTTCCATTTATCAAGACTCATGAGGTAGATTATTCAAAATTCTTGTTTTGGATGAACGATGCTAAGGCCAATAAATTGGCTTGGGTAGTATTTATGATAATAGCTGTTTTGGTTATTACAGCAGTGAGTAATGGAGCTAATTTAACGGATGGAATAGATGGATTAGCTGCGGGTAGCTCTGCTATAATTGGTATAACACTAGCGGTCTTGGCATTTATAAGTGGTAACTTAATATTTTCTGATTACCTCAATATAATGTTCATACCTAATCAGGGTGAGCTGGTGATTTTTGCAGCAGCTTTTACAGGAGCGTGTATAGGCTTTTTGTGGTACAATAGTTTTCCAGCTCAAGTTTTTATGGGAGATACAGGTAGCCTTGCACTTGGCGGAATCATCGCGGTCTTGGCGTTGATGATTAGGAAAGAATTAGTCCTTCCGATTCTATGCGGAATCTTTTTGATTGAAAACTTGAGTGTTATGATGCAAGTCAGTTATTTTAAGTATACCAAAAAGAAGTACGGTGAAGGAAGACGAATATTCAAAATGTCACCGCTTCATCATCATTATCAAAAGCTTGGGTATGCAGAGCCCAAGATTGTAACCCGATTCTGGATTGTCGGAATCATGCTAGCCATATTCACCATAATAACATTCAAACTGAGATAATTGAGTGAATTAATATCCATATTAGGTGCTGGTGAGAGCGGAGTAGGTTCAGCTATTCTAGCTCACAAACAAGGATTTGATGTTTGGGTTTCTGATTACAATCAGATTCAATCTAAATACAAGGCTGAGCTTGATCAATATGGAATTAGATATGAGGAAAATGGTCATAATGAGAAGCTTATAAAATCCTCTAGTAAAATTATTAAAAGTCCCGGTATAAGTGATAAAGCTCCAATTGTTATTGCAGCTATTGCAGTAAATATTCCAATTATATCTGAGATTGAGTTTGCAGCAAGTTACACGAATGCTTCATTAATTGGGATTACAGGAACGAATGGAAAGACAACGACCACAATGTTGACTTACAGTATTTTAAAGAGTGCTGGTTTATCTGTTGGTTTGGCTGGAAATGTGGGCTATAGTTTTGCGAGACAGGTTGCTCTTGAAAATTACGAATACTATGTGCTCGAATTGAGTAGTTTCCAGTTAGACGGAATGCACACAGTTGCTCTAGATTATGCTGTGCTCCTCAATATATCGCCAGATCACTTAGATCGGTATGCAACCTATCAAGACTATATTGATTCTAAGCTACGCATCAATTTAAATCAAGACGCTAATCAAAAATTCATTTTTTGTGCAGATGACGATGAAATCACAAATCAATTAAAAAATCATACTACCCCAGCTGATCTGGTGCCATTTACCTATGATAATGGACCATTAGATCAAGGAGCTTGGGTAGAAAATAATCAATTAAATATTCAATTAACAAACCCAAAAATTAACTTCAATATGTCATTAGATCAACTTACTATAGCCGGTAGACACAACACGTACAACTCGATGGCTGCTTCAATTATCGCTAATTCTCTACTTATAAGAAAAGAGACCATTCGTGAGAGTTTACTGGATTTTAAAAATGTAGAGCATCGATTAGAATTTGTTTCCAAAGTGAAAGGAATAAGTTTTATTAATGACAGTAAAGCAACGAATGTCAATGCTGCGTGGTATGCATTAGAAAGTGTGGAAGATCCAATTATTTGGATTGCAGGTGGAGTAGATAAAGGTAATGATTATGAATCGTTGAGTCCACTGATTAAAGAGAAAGTTAGAATTATAGTGTGCTTAGGAAAAAATAACTTGAATTTACATAAAGCATTTAGGAAAGATGTTGATATGATGATTAATGCAAGTTCGGCTCAAGAGGCAGTCAATATTGCTTATGGGTTAGGGGAAAAAGGGGAGACGGTTTTATTGTCTCCAGCATGTGCTAGTTTTGATTTGTTTGAAAACTATCAAGACAGAGGAAATCAATTTAAAAGAGCTGTAAGAAATCTGTGAGAGAATTTCTGCAAAAAAATATTAAAGGTGATTACTACATATGGTTCGTAGTATTTGCACTTTCTATTTTCGGAATTCTTGCAGTGTATTCCGCAACGGGTACGCTTGCCTATGCTGAAAAAGGGGGTAATACAGAATACTACCTTATGAAACATGCTTTTTTAGTATTTTTTGGATTAGCCACGATGTGGTTAACTCACTTGATTAGTATTCAATACTTTTCGAGGATTGCACAGATTATGCTGTTTCTTGCAATTCCATTGCTAATTTATACCTTAATTTTTGGGGTAGAAATAAATGATGCTCGAAGATGGATTTCTTTGCCTGTGGCGGGTCTTACTGTGCAAAGTTCAGATTTTGCGAAGCTTGCACTAGTTGCTTATGTTGCTCGTTTTATGGCCAGAAGACAGGGGGAGGTCCATGATTTCAAAAAGACTCTTCTTCCAATACTTTCCATAATTTTACTCGTTTGTTTATTGATTTTTCCAGAGGATTTTTCAACTTCTGCAGTACTATTTGTGACGAGTATGTTGGTGTTATTCTTAGGCCGAATACCGCTCAAACAGATTGGTTTGCTTGCAGGTATTGGGATATTAGTTTTGGGAGGTGCTTTTGCTTATGTAATGAATTCCGATGTTCAATTTGGGCGAATAGCTACAATGAAAAGTAGAATTGAAGCATTTTCAAACGGAAGTGACGATGGAGGAACATATCAAAGTAGACAAGCTAAAATAGCTGTTGCCCGTGGAGGGTTTGTTGGAACTGGTCCTGGCAGAAGTAGACAAAAAAATATTTTACCATCCCCATTTGCAGACTTTATTTATGCAATTATTATCGAAGAATACGGGTCCATTTTTGGTGGGCTCACCCTTGTTTTACTTTATTTATTATTGCTTTATCGATCATTTAGAATTGTCCTTTTAACAGAAGATCCGTTGGCAGCTCTTTTAGCTATTGGTCTGGCCTTCAGTCTGGTAGTTCAAGCATTGATAAATATGGGTGTAGCCGTCAATATTCTTCCTGTTACAGGTCTAGCACTTCCTATTGTAAGTCGTGGAGGAACATCCATATTGTTTGTAAGTATTGCATTTGGGATTATTCTGAGTGCAAGTAGAACCATTTATCCAGAGAAAGAAAATGAGTAAAAAATATCGAGTTCTTATATCTGGTGGAGGTACAGGGGGACACATATTCCCTGCTATCGCAATAGCTAATGAAATTATGAATCATTATCCAGATAGTGTTATTGAATTTGTTGGGGCTACTGGGAAAATGGAAATGGATAAAGTCCCTGCTGCAGGATATAAAATTCATGGGCTATGGATATCTGGACTTCAAAGAAGATTAACTGTCAAAAATCTTAGCTTACCTTTTAAGTTAATGGCTAGTTTGTTGAAATCAAGTTTAATTATTAAAAGATTTAAGCCTGATTTTACTATTGGTGTTGGAGGTTATGCAAGTGGACCATTAAATTATATGGCAAGTATAATGGGCATTCCTGTGTTTTTACAAGAGCAAAATTCTTATCCTGGAATAACCAATAAGTTATTGAAAAAGTATGCGGTTAAGATTTGTGTAGCATACCAACAAATGGACCGATTTTTCCCAAAAGAGAAATTAGTTTTAACGGGTAATCCAATAAGACAAGGTATCTTATTAAAAACGGATAAGCAGACTAATGCTTTTGAACATTTTTCTCTAAATCCAAAAAAGAAAACAGTTTTAGTAGTTGGAGGAAGTTTGGGTGCCAGAACCATTAATGAGGCAGTTGATGAAAATTTAAGTTTATTGAATGATCATGATGTGCAACTATTATGGCAGACAGGAAAAAACTTTACAGGTGATTTTGGTACATTTGATTGGGGAACACGTACAGCTTTCATTCAACGAATGGACTTGGCATATCAGGTAGCAGATATTGTGGTGAGCAGGGCTGGAGCTATGTCTGTTTCTGAACTATCAGCTCTAGGAAAGGCTACAATATTTGTCCCGTCACCTTTTGTTAGCGAGGATCATCAGACAAAGAATGCACTTAATCTAGTCGATAAAAATGCGGCTTTACTATGTCCAGATAAAGATGCAAAAGATCAGTTAGGTATGTTAATTACAGATTTAATGAAAGATGAGGGTCAACGAAATAATCTCAAATTGGAAATTTTAAAATTGGGTTTACCAGATGCTGCAAAAAGCATCGTAAATGAAATAATTGAAGGTGTTAGCAAATAGAAAAAATATCTTTTTTATAGGAATCGGTGGGATCGGTATGAGTGCACTCGCCCGTTACTTTAATTCCGAAGGATATTTTGTTTGTGGATATGATCGAACATCTTCTCCTATTACAGATCAATTAATTCAAGAAGGAATTGAGGTATTTTTTGAGGATAATTTATCTTCTATCGATAATGAATTTATTCAAAACCCTGACCAGTGCTTTATTGTCTACACTCCCGCAATCCCAAAAAGTAGTTATTTAATGAATTATTTTCTGAAGAATGATTATACTATACATAAGCGTGCAGAAGTTCTTGGAGAGGTAACAAAAAATACCATTAATTTAAGTGTAGCAGGAACTCATGGGAAAACAACCACTAGTAGTATTGTTTCATCAATTTTTCAACAATCAAATCTCTCTTTCTCTGCATTTCTGGGAGGAATAAGTGCTAATTTAAAAAGTAATTATTTTAAGCAAGATAAAGGGGGGAGTCATTTTTCAATTACTGAAGCCGACGAGTTTGATCGATCATTTTTACACCTTAAACCAACTTACAGTGTCATAACAAGTACGGATGCCGATCATCTTGATATTTATGGTAGCAAGGAAGATTTAGAGGACTCTTATGTTGAATTTTCTAAGTTAATTTCAGAGGATGATCATACCTTTTATGCTAAAAATAAAGTAAAAAATATACGTGGTATTAGTTACTCGGCTACAGATCAAGAAGCCATGTTTTACGCAGTGATGCATTCTCAAGATTCCAAAGGAACACATTTTGATATTCGTGATCATCTTGGAAATCTATTTATCAATGATTTGTATGTCAGTTTGCCTGGTGTTCACAACCTAGAGAACGCTCTTGGTGCAGCGTTAATGTGCCGTAAAGCTGGTGTGAGTGAGCAAGCTATTCGAACTGGTCTAAAAGAATTTAAAGGTATTAAGCGAAGATTTCAATATGTGATAGAGCGTGATGATTTTTTGTATATTGACGATTATGCACATCATCCAAATGAGTTGAAAGCAATCATCTCTTCAGTAAGAAATTTATATTCAAATCGTAAAATTACAGCTATTTTTCAGCCTCATTTATATACTCGAACACAAGATTTTATGGCAGATTTTGCTCAAGAACTTTCCATTGTAGATAGTCTGATTTTATTGCCAATTTATCCAGCACGAGAGCTTCCTATTGAAGGAGTGACATCAGGTGCTTTATTGCAGAAAATTAACCATCCAGATGCTATTTGTGTTTCTAAGAGTGAGGTGGTCGAAAATTTAAAACAAAGAGAGTTAGACATACTCTTAACCCTTGGTGCCGGAGATATCGATCAATTAGTAAAACCAATTTATGAGCTCTATGGCTAGTAAAATTATTCCATATCTACGAAAGAGCTTGTATGTCATATCAATTGTCATCGTTTTTGTGATTTTATTAATACTTCGGAAAAATCAACAACATCAGATTTGTACTCATGTAAAGATTGTGATTGATGCACCAGTTCAAAGGCAGCTAATAACTCAAGAAATCATTAAAGATAAGTTGGATAAATGGTATATCGGAGGATTGTCTGGTGTTTCTCAAAACAGTATCTCTTTATCGGATATCGAAGAAAAATTAGAAAATATACCCGCGATAAAGGAAGCTGAAGTAAGTTTTGATTTGAATGGGGAATTAAAGATTGATATTCTTCAGAATGTCCCATTGGTTAGATTTATGCCTCCAAATCAAAAATCCTTTTATCTGGCAGATGATTTGGTAAAAATTCCATCCTTTGATGTAGATATTGCAAGAGTTCCAGTGGTGAATGATCATCTAAGCCATGAAATGATTAAGAAAGTGTACACCCTATCCACCTATGTGCATGAAAATGCATTTATAGATGCTATCACAGAGCAGATATTTGTAAACAAGGGTGATTTAATCATCATACCAAAAATTAATAATCAAAAAATAGTGATAGGAGATACCACTGACATTCCAGCAAAGTTTGATAAACTCATTGATTTTTACGTTGACGGGCTAAATCATATTGGATGGGATAAGTATCGTATCATTAATTTAAAATATAAGAATCAAATCGTTTGTAAATAGTAATATGGCAGAGTCACAAGAAAAAATTATTGTTGGATTAGATATAGGTACAACCAAGGTTTGTGCCATTGTAGGTAGAGCAAACCAGTATGGAAAAGTAGATATACTTGGTATGGGTAAGATAGCTTCTCATGGAGGGGTAACACGAGGTGTTGTTTCGAATATTGACCGAACAGTAGCAGCTATACAAGCAGCGATCAAAGAAGCATCTGAAAAATCTAACGTAGATATTAAACGTGTTGAAGTAGGAATAGCAGGAGCTCATATTAATAGTTTGCAGCATCGCGGAATGATTATTCGTAACGACGGAGAATCAGAAATAAATGCTGATGATTTGAAAAAATTAGAAAATGATATGTTTAAGCTTGCTGTAAAACCTGGTGATCGAATTTTACATGTATTACCTCAAGAGTATTCTGTAGATGATGAGCCAGGAATAATTGACCCAATTGGCATGGCTGGAGTGAAAGTTGAGGGAAATTTTCATGTCATTACAGGTCAGATCTCTGCTGCTAAAAATATTTATAAGTGTGTTGAAAAATCTAATTTGCAAGTGACCGATATTGCTCTTGAACCCTTAGCATCCTCAGAAGCTGTTCTGAGTAGCGACGAGCTTGAAGCTGGTGTCGTTTTAGTCGATATTGGAGGTGGTACCACAGATGTGGCAATCTTTTACGATAATATCATTCGCCACACAGCTGTAATTCCATACGGAGGAAATATAATTACTGAGGATATCAAGCGTGGATGTAATGTTATGAAGGCACATGCTGAACTTCTTAAAGTGAAGTTTGGTAGTGCGTTGGCTAGCGAGTTAGATGAAAATGAAATTGTTACTATTCCTGGAATAAGGGGTAGAGCAGCCAAAGAAATATCGGTTAAAAATCTCTCAATGATAATTCAAGCACGTATCCAAGAAATTATGGAGCTTGTAGAATTTGAAATAAAGCAAAGTGGTTTAGAAAAGTTTGCTGGAGGAATTGTTATCACAGGTGGTGGATCACAACTCAAACATGTAGATCAACTTGCTGAGTTTGTAACTGGACTTGATGCAAGAATCGGTTACCCTAATGAGCATTTGGCTAAGGGAATGGTTGAAGAAGTTAAGAGTCCTATTTATGCTACGGGTGTAGGTTTGGTCCTAAGAGGTTTAGCAGCTGAGCGAAAAGGTGGCGGAGATATTATTGGTCCTGGACCCAAACCAGTGGGTGATAAAGTAGGGATATTCTCTCGTATCAAAGAGTGGTTAAAAGATGAAGTAGAAGTTGAAGATTTCAAAAAATAAAAAATATGAGTTTTACAGTAGAATTACCCAAAGATAAATCATCAATCATTAAAGTAATTGGTGTAGGAGGCGGTGGAGGAAATGCCGTAAATCACATGTATTCTGAAGGAATACAGGGCGTTGACTTTTTTATCTGCAATACCGATGCTCAAGCACTAGAGAAAAGTCCAATCATGAACAAAGTTCAGATTGGTAGTTCGCTTACAGAAGGTAGAGGAGCTGGATCAAATCCAGAAATAGGAAGAAAAGCAGCAGAAGAAAGTATCCACGATATTATTGAGTCATTGGGATCCAATACGCAAATGGTATTTATCACTGCTGGTATGGGCGGAGGTACCGGTACTGGAGCAGCTCCAGTAATAGCTAAAGCTGCCAAAGACAAAGGAATCTTGACGGTAGGTATAGTTACTACTCCGTTCATGTTTGAAGGGAACAAACGATGCACAGCTGCCTTTCATGGAATAGAAGAAATCAGAGATAGTGTTGATTCACTATTGGTGGTTTCTAATGACCGTATAAAAGAGATTTATGGTAATTTACCAATTAGTAAGGCTTTTGGATATGCAGATAATATCTTGACAACAGCAGCAAAAGGAATTGCAGAAATTATCACGATTGCAGGGAGTATTAATGTTGATTTTGAAGATGTCAAAACAGCAATGACGGGCAGTGGCGTGTCCATTATGGGAATGGGTACTTCGGAGGGTGACGATCGAGCTATGCGTGCGGTTAGTCAGGCATTAAATTCTCCATTATTGGATGATAATAAGATACAAGGGGCTAGTGATTTACTGGTAAACATTTCATATGGTGACGAAGAGGCTACCATGGATGAATATGCTACGATTAATGAGTACCTTCAAACCGAAACAGGAAGTGATGCTAACTTGAAATGTGGTCTTTGTTATGACGAAAATTTAGGCAGAAGTCTAAGTGTGACAGTCATAGCTACGGGTTTTAATCGAGTAGAGAATCGATATAATGCTATTGCTACTAATAGTGATGTAGAATATAATTTGGGTGGTGTAAATGTCAATGAAAATTTAACAACAGAGGAATTGGACGCTCAAAAGCAAATTACCATTTTTGATTCTATTGCAAATAGTGATAGCCAGAAGGATTCAAATCCAATTCATTCCAATAAGTCGGGACAAGAGGGTATTGAGAAAATGGAAAACATACCTGCTTACAAACGAAGAAATGTGACTTTAAACGAAGTGAATCATTCATCGGAGATGGATATCTCACGAACTAGCCTTATTGAAGAGCCGGAGTCAAAACCAGAGTTGAAAACTAACAACTCTTTTCTGCATGATAATGTAGATTAATTTTTGTTCATCATATGAACCTCCAAGTTTGGAAATGGGATATTGATTCCTTTTTCATCAAACTGTTTCTTTACATTTTCCTGCATATAAAACATGGTGTCCCAATAGTGCTCACTCTTACAAAACGGACGAGTAGCGATATCTACAGAACTATCACCCAAATTAGCTACTACAACACCTTGAGCGGGGTCATCTAGAATAAATGGGCATTCATCACCTACAGACTTTATGATATTTTTTGCTTTGTCTAAGTCGGCACTATAAGCGATTCCATAGGTAAGTTCTACACCCACAATCCCCTGACCTGATATATTGGTGATATCGTTAGCGGTTACATTTCCATTAGCTATGATAACACGTTTGTTGTCCAAGGTTGCAAGTACAGTATTAAATGCATTGATAGAGTCAACGGTTCCTGTTGTTTGACCACCACCTATTATTACTAAATCATCCACTTTGAACGGTTTAAAAATCATAAGCATCACACCACTTGCAATATGGCCAATACTTCCATTAAGAGCCATGCCGACACCTATCATTAGGGCTCCGAATATGGCAATGAATGACGTGGTGTCTACTCCAAACATGGATGCTACCGATAGCAGCAGCATTACCTTCATTATTGTACCTAGTATTGAACCTAGAAAGCTTCCCAGTGTTTCATCTTTGGTTGACTTTATAATTTGGGGTCTTATCCATTTCATGAGTCGTTTGATGATCCACATCCCAACAACGAGTGTAATGATGGCTAGTGCAAACTTAGGAGCGTATTCTATCACCATGTCCGTAATTTGTGCAGTTATTTCTTCAATATTCATTTTATCTAAAATTATGTTGGAACAAATATGAAATCAGAATAAATCACCATTTATGATATTCGTCATATTTGGATATGATATTAATACTATGATGTAACTTTTGTGCTGTTGATATTGTCCAGAAGTAAGAAATAAATTAGCTTTGGCAGACTATTTAAAATTATAACTATGAAAAAATCATTCAAAACAGCACTTTTATATTTACTTCTTGTCGGATTATTATGCCAAGAAGTTACAGCACAAACCATTTACAAAACAGGATTTGATAGCGACTCTGAAATACGTGGATGGATTCAGTTTAGGGTAGGCAAACAAACAAGCAATGGTTGGGAAATTGATGATGGAGGAGTGTTGGGGTCTAAAAAGTTAGTCAATATATCACCTACTGGTGATGCTGATAAGGATTCTAAAATTGATTGGTATGTCTCGCCAAAATTGACCTTTGATGATGGTGGTAGAATTGATTCCTTGAGTTATATGTATTGGACATTTATGGGTAGTCATTTTCCAGAGGAGTCTGTTGAAGTATATTTACTTAAAGGTTCACAAAATCCAGGTTTTTCATCAAATATACTATTATGTGATTTGTCAGATGAATATTCTGGAGATGAAACTTGGAGGGATACTACTAATATTCTAATACCTAAATCTAGTGAAGATTGCTATATAGCATTTCGCTTTGTGGCAGTAGATGGGTGGTCTAAGATATCGTTTGATAATTTAAAGGTAATAATGAACCAATCTGCATCAATAAAGGTGATGGAGAAAAACGAAGTAGATTTATTTCCTAATCCAGCTAGCAAAATACTTAACGTAAGGATAGATTCTGAACTTATGAATTCAGAGTATACTATTTACGGATCAGATGGAAGAAAGGTCTTAAAATCTGATATATTAAATAATTTAAATTCGAGTATAGATTTGGATAGTCTAAATTCGGGATTGTATTTTTTATCTCTTAAAAATGCGAATTATATTAAATTACATAAGTTTTATGTAGAATAACCCTCTAGTCAAAGTACCCGTATTTTGGATACAAAAATTCGGTGCCAGTTATTTTGCCAAGCCCCTCACTGTAGTGCCTCATGGCTTCTACCAATCCAGGAATGAGGATGTGGTTAAACTTGTCATCAATCGGAAAAAGTGCTTTCCAACCGTTGTAGGTGCCCAGGCTCAGGTCAAACTGTTCGAGTTGTTCGTATAGTCCTGTGATTCGTCCACAATAGGCCAATAGTCCACTACTATTGAAGTGAATATTTTCATGGGTATTGCGTCTGTTTTTTAATTTGAGTTGCTGTACCTGTTTTCTGAATTGATCTGCATCTTCAATGACTGATATTTGGTCGTCTAAACCTTGATCAAATGTTTTTGCGGTATTCAGAATAGCTTCTGGTCTTAGATCCACAAATCCATTGTTACAAACCAAACAATTAATCATGGAATCCCGATCAAGCTTGTGCTCTTTACATAGTTGGTCTATGGTTTCGATGAGGGTATAATTGGTGTCTAATACCAAATCAAGTGGAGCAAAATAGGGACCAGCCAATATTTGGTCTTTGCCAGCATTGTTTCGAAATATAATAGGGTTTCCAAGTGAAGTAATCGCTCGAACAGTTTGGGATACTGCAGCGTATAATCCATTGAAAAATACCTTTACAAATCCAGTAAGTTCGCCAGTATAACCTGTAAACTCGGCCATTTCTACAACTGATTTAATGGAGAGAAGCGAGCTAAATGATGCAGCCAATGCTTGGGTATCTTTTCCATAGGACACAATATCCTCCAAGAGTAGTTGGGGCGTATTAGTATCCACAAAATCTTTAACTTCTTGTTCTTTGTACTTTGAGGTAATTACCGATGCAATATTCTGAGAGCTTAAATTTTTCAATTTGTGCATCAAAATAAATAATCCATGCATGTGAAGCTCTGCTTGATGCTTACTACTTCCCAGTTCCTGAAAAGCCTTTACAGTAAATGCACTGGTTTGGTATTTTCTAAACTCTTTACGATTGTTCAGTAGGGCAAAAATCAAACTAGAATTATCCGTTTGGGTATAATAGCAAATGCCGTGTTGATCAAACCATGGTTTTTGTTCGTCATCTCCCAAAAGGGCGTTACTTACTAATACATGAGCTAATTCCTCTTGCGATGCAATCTTCATATTCAGATAGAGAGCATAAGCATTATCCAAAGAGAAGAGACCATTTTCTCCACTTCTCAAAGCATAATTTACATTGAGACTGGGTATATTGTCTTTGTTGTTACCAAAATTAAGGTTGGTCTTTGCTACTGGGTTCCCTTTTGTATCGGCTACGGGGTGACTAACAGGCAGCGACTGAAATGGAAAAATTTTGTTTAAGAGTCGTTCTCCTTTTTTATCATAAGTTACTTTTAGATCAAAGGGAAGTTTGTTCTTTTCTGCTGCGGTGCGATATTTTCGAGAAACACCACTACTCAGGGGTAGCGTGCTACTTGTGTAAATATAGTCGATACCAATAGCACTCGCTGTTACAAGGCTTTTTAGGTTAAAATTCGAATACTGAATGGTTAATTCATTGGCATAGAACTGCTTTTCTTTGAGAAGATCTCCAAGTGATGAGTGAGCATACCCCAGCTTAATCACAGGTTCGCCATTGATAATCTGATACATGCCTCCAACAGATGTAGTATGTGCCATGAGCACTTCTTCTGCGTGGTGTTTTTTAATATCTCCAAAATCTTCAGCCAAACCTTTTAAAATTTCTTTTTTGATGGATCTTTCGATGTGCTTATCGGTGTCTCCCTGAGCTATTCCATGCTTGATGAGTAATTTATCAATGGATTCAAAATGGTATGTTGCCACACTAGGAACCGGAATACCACTGAAAATTGCTCTAAAACGGTCATTGGATTCGAGACCTAATTCTTGTTTTGTTTTTTTGACAAATGCTTCGAATGGTGATGTTGTTTTACTGGCTTCTGAAATCAGGTAACTCACCTTTTCTTCTTTGTTTTCAAATTGATCTAGAGCTGTATCTAAATCAACGTGAAACTTGGGCACAGCCATTAATGTTTTGAAGTGGAGTTCGATGAATCGGTCATACAATAGTGTGGACTCATCTCCATTTTTTTCAATCTGTTCAAATTTTTGCTTTCCAAATATTTGAAATAATTTGCTGCAAAATTGATCAATTTGACTTCTATTTATTCCAGTGATGACTAATTTCGGTGTTGCATTAGCAAGGGAAGTTTGAGCATCTTTAATGTAATTGTAAGACGATATAATTTCAATCACTGCTTGTCCACCTACAGCACCCGTTCCTCCAAAAAATATCATTTTGAAATTAAAAGGGTCGGTAGAATTAGACTGAGCTAATTCTTTCAATTTGAGAAAAAACGATTGATGCTTATAGTTTGTAAAATTGTCTTTACTTAACATGAATTTACATAAATAAAAGTGAACAAAGATAACAAAACACTTGTCTTTGTGGTCGCATTGCAAGTCATAAGAAATCTAAATAGATAATTGCATTAATCACGCATAGCTTATGCTTGTTTGAAGCTCTTATACTGATGTAAACAGATCGATGTTTTTGGATACGAATTCTTTTAAAGGGGTGTACATGGCCATTTTTTCTTCTTTTGTTTTCAAGTCTAATATATTGGGAGACAGTAAAAGATTAGGATGTTTAATCTTTAATATTTTAGCTTCCATTTCATGAGGTAACCCCAAGCACCAAACGCATTTGTATTCTTTTAACTTGTCAAGATTTACATTTGTGGTTAAATGCTTTTTAGCTGGGCTGATACTTAATGCTTCTAAGATTTTTTGGAAACTGCTTCCTTCGGCTGTAAAATTATCTATAAGCTCTTTAGTTGTGATTATAGCACATGATTGAGTGGGAGTGTTTAATGTATTTTGCGGTTCACTGACTTCACTAGTTGAGCTTTTATCATTGTATGACCGTGGCTCATTTAACTCTTTTTCTACTCCAGCTTTTTGTTCTTTTTTAGAGGAATCTTGTGGTAAAATGACTACTGATTTGAAGAGTAGTTCAATATCTATATGGTCAAGTGAATCCATTTTAAAGACAAATCAACAATTTTTTTTGGATAGATTTATTTTTTTGTGAAAAACATCTGAAAATAAGCTGGTTAAGAGTGCTATTATTAACTATTTAGTTAGAAGTAACCGAAGATAAAAGAATAGGTTATAACTTTGCACCAATGAAAATTAGTCACGTTTCAGATTCCAACCTCAAAAATGTTGATTTTAATCAACTTGATTTTGGGAAAACATTTTCAGATTATATGATGGTTATGGATCATGATGGTCACACTTGGAGTGAATATTCTATTGAGCCATTAAAAGCATTAAATTTTCATCCAGCCATGTCTGTTTTTCACTATGGTCAAGCAGTTTTTGAAGGATTAAAAGCGTATAAATTAGATAGTGGTAAGGTAAATATTTTTAGGTTGCATGATAATCTAAATCGATTCAATAAATCTGCTGAGCGTCTTTTGATGCCTCAAATTGATATTCATCAAGCACTGGATGCTATAAAGAAATTTGTGGAACTCCAACGTCAATGGGTGCCTAACAGAAGTCAGGGTTCGTTGTATGTTCGACCTTTTATGATTTCTACAGATAATACATTGAGAGCGGTGCCAAGTAAGGGGTACAAATTTATAGTTATTGCATGTCCAGTAGGTTTTTACTATTCAGTACCTCTACGCGTAATGATTAACAAACAATTCCGTAGGGCTGCTACAGGCGGTATTGGTTATGCTAAGGCTGCAGGAAATTATGCTGCTTCATTTTATCCGTCCAATCAAGCAAAGGAGTTAGGGTTCGATCAGGTTTTATGGACCGATATTACCGATGATTTTAAACTTGAAGAACTAGGAAGTGCCAATTTCTTTTATGTAAAGAAGGGTGTTTTGTATACTCCAAAGATGAGAGACAGTATACTCAATGGAATTACTAGAAATACCGTGATTGCTTTAGCTCGTGAATCGGGTATGGAGGTATGCGAGGAGGCTATTTCTGCAGATCAAATAAAATCTGAATTAGATGCTGGTGAAGTAGATTGTCTTTTTGCTACAGGAACAGCAGCAGCTGTTACCTATATCAATGAACTTATGATTGATGATCAATTATTTAAGGTAAATTCTGATACCTATGCTCCGATTATTCAAATCAAAAAAGATCTAGATGATTGCAAATTTGGTTTGAAAAATCACGATGAGTGGAACGTCTGGGTTTGATGAATCAAATTCATCAACTCAGTATATCAATTATTTAAATCCCAACGAATATTTAGTCTTAAACTTCTAGGCATCATTGGATAGCCAGGAGAACTGTAATAATTTTCTCCAATTAATCCTTGTTGGGTATGAAAAAATTCAACACCAAAGCAGAAGCTTTTTACCCGAGCGTTTGTATATACTTGTATGGGTGGAGTAGATTTAAAGGATTGATTAGTATTATGCCAAGCTCTAGTATATGGATTATATTTTGGGCTATTAAATGAGCTGAACCAAAAAGATCGGACACCCAATTGAACCTTGAGGTTTTTCTGGAATAATCTGAATTGAGTGAAGAGGTTACCCGAAATAGCAGTTTTTGGTCTTGGAAGTACCTCTTGATTGGAGGTTTGTTGGAAGGTTAAATTAAAATCAGACCCAAAATTTTCATGTAAAAAATGGTGACTGATTACAGCTTTTAACCAACTTAAGTCATCGTCATATTGAGCTATTTTATCTTCATCGTAGTAGTAGATGAGCCCATTGGTTTTTTCTGCCGTGATATCAAATTTAAAAGAGTGATTTGTGAGATTAGTTGATACAGTCCCATGAAGTTGATTGACACTAATTTTTGAAAAGTCATTTTTCCATTGAACGACATTGCTCCTGAATTCTTGTTGCATGAATTTAGGTTCAACTTTCTGTATCGAAAAACCTCCATTAATATAAAAATTTTTAAAACTAGTTGAAAGAATTCCATCGATGGAATAATCCCCAGTATTATATCCCAAAATACCCAACTTAACTTGTGGTATAAAATTAATTTTATTAAGTTCAATTATTGCTTTTGTGTTGAAATATAAATTTTGATATGATTCCTTGAAGGTGTTTTGGTAGATTGAGCTAAAGTCATGAATGATGCTAGACGAGATACTATGATTTTCAATCGTTTTCATATAACCGAATTCGTTTTCTATGGATCGATGATAGCTAGAGTCTTTAAATGGCAATATAGAGAAACCATAATTTAAACTATCGGGACTTCTATCCTCAAACTCGAGTCGTTCATTCTTTAATGCACTAGATATAAAAAATTGCTGATCAAATTGAGTTAGACTAGCATCTAGTGTAGAATCGGTGGATAGGCCACCTGGTCTGAAATATTGGGTTAGTTTAAATTGATTTTGAGCCAATGTGCCCAATCCATCAGTAAATTTTACTAAACTGTTGTTTAACTTATCTCTGCCTGTTTGAGAATTGAAAGAAGAGTCTGAAGAAATACCGCCAAATTCTACATTTTTTGACCTGTTCCAAATGTATGATGCAACCATTTCATATTTTCGGTCTGGTGAATAGTAGCTGGTATAGAATTTTGTATTAAACAAATTACCCATTCTAACTCTTGAGAAATTTTCAAGATTCGAGAAATAAAAATTTTGATTTTTGATTCTACGATAGTCAACACCAAATGATAGTCTCTCAGAAATTTGTTGGGCATGAGTTGCAACAATGGATAGCATCTCATTAGCTCCTTGGGAGTAGTTGAGTCGGGTGAAGGGTTTGTCTGTTTGATATACGTGAATCTTGTCATCATAGAAGTATGGATTCATTTGATCTGCACCTAGTCGAAGTTTTAATTGCTGTCGGTTAGATTGAGATAGTGGTAAAACTGGAGTTGCTTCCAATCCTAAATCAATGAAAGGAAATATGTTTTGATACGCTGGGTAGTAGTTGTAAAATAAGTTTAAGTTTGTGTCTAAATTTGTCTCATGATCCTCAAGAAATTCCATGTCCTCCATATGCTGAACTTGGACATCAGTAGGATTGTAATTGTGAGCAGATGATGTATCCAGAAGTTGAGCGTATGCTATGGAATGAGCTGATAATATTAACGAACTCAAAAGAAAACACTTAAACTTGTGAGCCATTATTTAGCTGTAAAAAAATAAACTTTATTATTAGAGTTTCCGACTACATCAATAGCTTTTACGTAGGCCTCGTATCGCATGCTATCTTTTGTTGGTAGAGGATAACTCAGGTTGAAAATATAGACACTATCGTTGACGGCAGTTTTGTAAGTGAATAATTCAGATGAAAAATCAGCGGGTTGAATTTCAAAGAAAAAGCTATCAATTTCGTAATCGTCTTTACAAATTATCTCAAAATTAATAGTGTCTTTACCTGAAATGGTTGTGTCTATGCTTGGATAGATAATTTCGAAACTAGGGCTGTTGTTGTCCACGTAGCTGTCGTATTCGGGGATATTAATTTCATCTCTACAAGCTGTTATGATTGTTGTTATAATTAAACCAATTACGAATAATTTCTTCATAGTGCAAATAACATAAATTATTGTCAGAGTATCTTTGCAAAGACATTCATGAATGTAGATTATTTAATTGTTGGTGGAGGGATAACCGGAAGGTTGTTACAACTAGAACTCATGGGAAGAGGTTCTAGCACAATAGTCTATGATAAGTCAAATGATAATCACAGCACGCGTGTAGCAGCTGGATTAGTGAATCCAGTAGTGGGTAAATTTTTTACAGTTGGATGGCGATCTGATCAGTATTTTCCGTTTTTGGCAAGCCATTATAAGAACTTGGAGGAGACACTAAAATCTAAATTTTTCTCAAGTAAACCTATGAAGCGAATCATAGCAAGTGCAGGAGAGCAAAATAGATGGCTGAGCAAAGCACATTTAGATAAATACATTGATTTCTGTTCTTTTTCACACGAGGATATTAAAGGTCTGAATACGTCATTCGGAGTTTTAAACATTCATCTCGCAGGAGAGATGGACACAGAAGCTTTTTTGTCAGCATGTAATAAAATACTTCCCACACAATCAGAATCCTTTGATTATAGTGTGTTAGATGCCGAAAAGCTGAAATATCAGTCCTTTTCGTACAAAAATATTGTCTTTTGTGAAGGGTATGAATCTTTTAAAAACCCTTATTTCAAAAATTATATGGAAGTAGTGCCCACAAAGGGAGAACTTCTGGAAATTCGAGCTCAGGGAATTCCCAAAGACAGTATCTATCTTGGCCCAGTTTTTATTCAGTTTATTGGTAATGATTTATGGAGGGTAGGATCCACATATGAACAAAACCAAACATCTCTCGAACCAACGTCCTTAATGAGAAATGATCTATTGGTGAAGTTGAATAAACTAATTGATGTACCTTATGGGGTGGTAAATCATTATTGTGGAATCAGACCAGCATCTATTGATAGAAAGCCTATCATGGGCAAACATCCACAGATTGAATCTATGTATGTAGTCAATGGGATGGGGAGCAAAGCAATTAGTATGGCACCACTATTAATGCGAGAAATGTCAGATTATATGGAGCAAGACATACCTTTGCCATCTGAAGTTGATATAAAACGATTTTGCTAAGAACAATTAATTATTATCTAAAAATTGGGCTGATGTGGCTAAGTCTTTTTGCCCTTACCAAGATTTACTTTTTGTGGGTGAACATGGGAATAGATAGTTCATTTTTTTTAAATTTTAGGCAGGTTTGGTGGGCAGGATTACCTTTAGACTTATCCATGGTGGGGTACTTGTCTATTATCCCAATTTTGGGCTTCTTTTTAAGTAAAATAGTACGACGTGTTACCAAAAAAATCCTATTTTTTTACGGCTGGATCTCATGGCTATTTCTAATTTTGGTAATGGCCACTGATGCATACTTTTTTTATTATTGGGGTCAGAAAACTAATTTGGGTTTTACCCAATTCTTGGGTCAAGAAAATGCTGGGTTGTTTTCTATTGAGACTCAAACACTGATAGCAGCATTTTTATTTTTTATTCTGAGTATTATTTGGTTTTCAAAAAAAGGTATTCGATTATTTGAGTTACCTGAACAAGGAAATATTTGGACAGCAGTCATGTTGTCAACCCTCTCATTATTAATGATAAGAGGAGGACTGAGTAATGTGCCTATCAATATATCAAGTGCTTATTACAGTGAAAACAATGCATTGAATAATGCTGCTGTTAATCCTGCATGGAGTTTTTTGGCTACCGAATTAGAGCGAGATAAACATGCTCCACTCGTATTTTTTGAAAATAGAGATGAAGCAGAAAAAATCTTAAATCTAAGAGAAAGTCAAGTAAAAGATTATTCGTCATTGGTTCAACCCTATGATTCGAACACGAATGTTATTCTCATTGTACTGGAAAGTTTTAGTGCAAAGGTGGTGGGGTCCATCAATGGGAATAAATACGCATCTACTCCATGTTTAGATTCAATTGCAAGCAAGGGGATTTCATTTGCAAATGCTTATGCATCAAGTTTTCGATCTGATAAAGGCCTTTTGGCAATTACCACAGGATTTCCCAGTGGTGCAAGACAAACGCTTACTAATTTCCCTGCTGAGTTATCCTCAAAGCCCAACATATTTAAGCTTTTTGATAGGCGATATTGGAGTTCATTTTATTATGGAGGTAATCTAGACTTTGCGAATATCAAAGTATTGTTCAGCAATGTTAATGAGACAAAGTCTCAAGATGATTTTACATCTGCTAACAAAAATACATGGGGTGTTCATGATGAGGACGTTTTTCAAACATTTTCTGACGATTTTATGAGCAGGCAAATTCCTCAATTTTCGATGCTATTTTCTTTAAGTAGTCATGAACCATTTGATATCCCCAATTACCATAAAAAAGAGGATCCCTATTTGAATAGTATTTCATATACGGATAGCTGTTTGGGGCGGATGATTCATCAGTTGAGAAAAAGTGATAAATGGTCCAATACATTGGTAATTATTACTGCAGATCATGGCGTCATTCGTCCAGACAATGCCCCAATATATAGTGAGAAAAATTTTCATATACCGCTTATTCTTACTGGAGGAGTTGTTCAAATAGACACGATTATTCCTGAAATTGTTAGTCAGGCAGACTTGCCGTCAACAATAGCTAACTATTTTTATAAACCAACTGTTTTTCAGCAGCATTCGATTTTAAAGCCTGGTAATTGTGCATTTTATTCCTATCATAACGGAATAGTTTCCATTACTTCAGATTGCATTCAGTATTATGACATTGATCAAAAGAAATACTTGTTTGACTCTTGTAATCACCCGCTTGAAAAGGCGTATTTTCAATTGGGGAATGACGATTTTTTTTAATCCTTAGTATTTCACAAACTTTTGGCTAAAGCCTTTCAACATTAGGAAATATACTCCAGACTCTAAAATTTCGACATTTATGGATTCTTTTCGAGATAAAATCTCTCCTTCAATAACATTTATGCCCAAGCTATTTTGAATAGCAAAGGATGATCTTTGAGCGTCTTTTTGTTCTACATGAATTTTATCTAGAACGAGCGTTGGATATATCTTGATTTTTGATCGATCAATCATGGATATATTCGATTGAGATCCTTTTATACCACTAATCGAATCAGCAATTCCTATGCTCATATTTGTATAACTTCCACTACCTGTTGCTGTAATTTTAACAGCCTTTACAAGGTAGTGATTGGTTCCTTCGTAGGGTTGATTGTCAGTATAGCTAGTACCCTCTATCAAACTTTCATTAATAGGATTGCCATATCCACTGTTGGGTTTCTGGCTTCTGTATAGGTTATAACCAATAACATCAGCTTCTGTGCTAGCAGTCCATTTGATGGTCACTTGATCTTTTTCAGTATTCGTTTCCAACACTGTATTGGTTGGGGGCAATATCATATGATGTCTTAAAGAAGGATCTCCCATCAAAGACATATGCGTACCATTTTGGTAGTAACCAGCATCGTAATTTCTATAATTATTTTGAGATTTTATAGTTACTTCACCATAGGTTTCGCCCAATGCAAGCGGGTGAGTTAGCCACTTAGGTCGTCCAGACCACATGGATGCAAAACCGAGTTTTGAAGAAGCTAATGATCCTCTTAATAGGTTATTTTCACTATCAAAGTCACCAAAATAACTGCCAAAAAGATGGTTGAATGCAGCAGCATTTTTTGTATTGAAACTGATGGTTGCACCAAAACCATTACATGAATAATACCAACCAGCACCACAGGTGTAGGATAGGGCGTAATTGCGATTCTTTGTTTGTGTAAATACATCATCATAGATTACTCCATTCTTGCCACAAATGGCCGAAAAATCTCGAACAGCTCCAGCACCAAATCCTTCAGCAAATGTGCTAAAGTTGTCTTCAATAATTCCTTGGTTGACCAAACTTACTTGTCCTATCTTGTAATTGTGTACTTTATACAAATACTGGCGAGTGAGTTCTATTTCAGATTTGGTAAGAGCAGGAAGGTTACTGAAATCTACACGCCCAACACCAATATCCACCTTGCCTGGGATTCGATTGTTATCAAATTTTCCATCACCAATTCGGTTTTTGTTCTGTTCACGAGTACCCAGTGTTGTGGAATCAACATCGGTCCAAGCACCGTCGATTACACCATAATAAACATCCGAAGACCATGCCCCACAATGAGAATTTGGTGCAGTTTTATGACCATCAGGTGGCGATTGATAATCGATGTCTTCACAATACAAACCAGAATAAGGTACAGGCACATTCCCCAAAAGGTATAAAGCGTTGCAATCCTCTTTATTATGATGTTCTTTGATTATTGAACTGACTTCTGATACTCCGGACGATGACGGGATAACTTCCTTAAAAACTGCCCAACCATCAGCAATTAAATCTTGAGTTAAGGTATTGATTTCGCTAGAAAGACTATTCTGAATATAGTCCATTACTAATACACCAATTACACCTCGGCTATGCACTGCTGGTTTTTTATGTGCAGTGGAAATGTAGGCATATCCTTTTAGCTTATTTGGTCGGTTGAATGGGTCGGTGATTGTAGTTGTTTTCTCGACAGTATACTCATAAATTGATGTAGCATCAACGTCTGTATCTTGATAAAAGCTATCAGTTGCAGTGAGATTTGCTATAGATGTTCCCCATGATTCAGAGCCATAAATCCGCTTGTAAATAGCATACGATTGAGCATTATCGGCCACTTTCCAACGGAGGGTAATAGATAAATCAGTATCATTCCAGCTGGCATATGCCTCTACAGCTCTATGGTTGGAATAGGTCTGAGCTTGTAAAGAGTTGCTCAATATAAATGACAATGCAGTAACAGCGTATTTTATCGTATTTTTCATAATAGGTTTATCTTCGTACAATGTTAAAGGAAATGTCTAAAAAAGGAATAATCGGAATGTTATTTTTAATGATGGCCTCAAGTTTTTGTCATGCACAAAAGTTTTGTCGTCACATGAAAATGAATCAAGAATATGCAACACAAAATACCATTGATTCCAGGGCAGATACTTTTGATGTTTTGCATTATCGGATTGATGCGTCTTTTTTGAACTATACAATTGATAAAAGGATTGATGCACAAACGACACTCCGTGTGCGATTGAAAAATGAAACCTCTCAAATGCGATTAGACTTATTGGAATTACCCGTTTCTTCAGTTTCTGTGAATGGACAGTCTGCAGCATTTAATTATAACAGCCCCAATTTGGTTATTGATCTGGATAATGTAAAGAGCGGAGATACGCTTCAAGTAGTTGTTTCTTATGAAGGCAAACCACTGCAAGATCCTCAGTGGGGAGGATTTTATTTTTCGGGTAAATATGCCTTCAATTTGGGTGTAGGATTTGCTTCAGATCCTCATAATTTTGGTCGAGTTTGGTTTCCGTGCTTTGATAATTTTACTGACAGGGCTACCTATGATTTTTTGATTAGGGTAGATTCAAGCTACAAGGCCTATGCTAATGGGTTGTTGCAAAAAATTACTAAAAATTTAGATCAAACCGAGACATTTTATTGGCAAATGGACGACCCTATTCCTACTTATTTAGCAGCTGTGGCCATTGCTCCATACGAGGAGATTAGAATGAGTGTAGATGGGATACCCGTGATTCTAACTGCTCTGGCATCTGATACGGCTAATTTGAGAAAAAGTTTCGAAAATCTACCTACATGTATTCGGGCGTTTGAGTCGTCATATGGCAAGCATACCTTCGATCGGGTAGGGTTCAATACCGTACCTTTCAATAGTGGAGCTATGGAGCATGCTACCAATATAGCCTATCCTAGATATGCCATAGCCAATGGAGATAAAGCTTCTGAAACGCTCTTTGCTCATGAGTTAGCTCATCACTGGTGGGGAAATACCATTACTTGCAAAACGCAAGAAGATATGTGGCTCAATGAGGGTTGGGCATCCTACTCAGAACGACTTTTTCTAGAGGCGGTTTATGGTAAAAAAGCATACGACGATGATATTGAAGCCAATCACCATAGTGTGTTGCAGTTTGCACATGTACTCGATGAAGCCATATTGCCTGTAAGTGGTATAGGTCATGCTCACACTTATGGAAGACACGTGTACGATAAAGGAGCAGACATGGTACATACCCTACGAGGATTCATGGGAGACCAGTCCTTTTTTGAGGCTTGTCAAAGCTTTCAATCTACCTACAAATTCAAAGATGTGACTACCCAAGATATGCACACTCATTTTCAGGCATATACCTCCTTAGATCTGACTGGATTTTTTGAGCAATGGGTCAAAACACCTGGATTTGCTCATTTTGATATCCTTTCTGTGCTCAATGATGACGATGTATATCAACTGACCATCAAGCAGACTCCTCGTTTTAATCAAGAGATCTACACGGATGTTCGACTATCAATAGCAGCATTTGCTGAGGGCAAGCGGTATGATACTTCGGTGATTGTTAGCCAATCCCAACAATTGTATTCATTGTCTTGTCCATTTGAACCTGAGTTTTGGGTATTGGACCCCGATGATAAAATCAGCGATGCTACCACTACTGATCAGGTAGCAATCACTTCCGAGGAACAAAATCTCACGCATGGAATGATGAAAAAAGTGAGACTTGTGGACACCGATCAAGATTCGGTCCAGTTGTGGGTTACCCATCATTGGGCTCCAGCAGATGGTACATACGGTAAACCGCAAGGGGCACAACTCAGCAAAGAACGCTATTGGGAGGTGCAAGGACATTGGGACGAAAATACCCAAGTGGTTGCACAGCTTATTTATAGCGGACTAAAAGCCACAGCTCCAGACTATGGATTTTTAGATACCGATTTAATACGATCTACCGAAGATAGTCTGGTGCTATTGCACCGACCCAACGCTCAGTCTCCTTGGACAGAGGCCTCAGATTATTCCAAAAACATGGGTTCGCTCTTCGACAAACGCGGGACTATTGATATATCCAATCTTCGCAAGGGGCAGTATTGTCTGGCCATGTACGATGTTGCCTTATCACATGTTACTAATCCGAATAAACGACCAGCATTCAAGCTATTTCCAAACCCAGCCAGCCAAGAAATCAATGTTGAATTGGCAAGTCCACAAGCGGGTGTTTTGGAGATAACTAATCTAAAAGGGCAGGTTATTCATTCTCATCCATTGAACGGACCCTCAATAACGCACAAAATCGATATTTCATTTTTAGCTGCGGGGGTGTATTTGGTTGGAATTTCCATCCAAAATCAAGCCTATGATGTTCGTCGTTTTGTGGTAGAATAGCTTACCTATTTATTGAATGAAAGAGAGACCTGTTCCTCAATCCATTCGCTGAGTGTTTCGATGCCACGTTTGGTATTGGCACTGGTTTCGAAAGTAACGGGAAGATGCTCAAACAATCGGCTGAGTTCGTCTTCGAATGCCGTCATGTTGGCTTCTACAATTTTGCTCTTTTTCTTATCCGTTTTGGTAAATATAACGCCAACAGGTACTCGATGTTCACCACACCATGCCATGAACTCCAGATCGATTCGTTGAGGCGGAATAGCCGCATCAATGAGGACAAAAACAATAAATAAATTGTCACTTTTTAGCAAATACTCGGTAATTAATTCTTCAAAAACTTCCCTTTTTTGTTTGCTTACTTTGGCATAGCCATATCCCGGCAAATCCACTAAATTGAGGATGTTTTCTACATCAAAAAAATTTACCAATTGAGTTTTACCAGGTTTGGCACTGGTTTTTGCCATGTCTTTTTTACTAGTTAGAGCATTGATCAAAGAGCTTTTGCCCACATTACTTCTTCCTATAAAAGCAAATTCGGGATTTTTGTTATCTGTGATTTGTTCTACTAAACTGTAGCTTCTTAAAAATTTGGCATTAGCAAAATTCACACTGCGAAGATAGAACACAAAGTGGATAGTGGTTTGTTATAACCTGTGATAGATAATTAAGTTTAAAAACGAGGTGAATAAAAATCGCAAGATTCAACCTAAATTTGCACAACCTTTGAAATGGGTACTAAAGTAAAACCATACCAAGCCGATGGCTCCAAGAAAGAGCAAGTTCAACAGATGTTTGACAACATTGCTCACAAATACGATTTTTTAAATCGTTTTTTATCCCTAGGAATTGACGTAGGTTGGCGAAAAAAAGCCATCAAGATGCTTGCCAAGCATAAACCCAAAAAGATATTGGATGTAGCTACTGGCACGGCAGATTTTGCATTGGCAACCCTACCTCTACAACCCGAGGAAGTCATTGGAGTAGATATATCGGAGGGAATGCTCGATGTGGGTAGACAAAAAATTGCTGATCGAGGCGTAACAAATGTTCGATTAGAGCAAGGAGATAGTGAACAGTTGAGGTTTGATGATAACCAGTTTGATGCAGTGATTGTAGCTTTTGGTGTTCGAAACTTTGAAAATTTGAGTCAAGGACTTGCAGAGATTAATCGCGTATTAAAGCCAGGAGGAGTGGTGATGATATTGGAATTTTCTAAACCTACAGGTCTATTTGGTCTAATTTTCAATCTGTATAATAAAACACTTCTTCCACTCTGGGGAAAGCTATTCTCAGGAGATTCTGCAGCATACACCTACCTACCCGAATCTGTGGCAGCATTTCCAGAAGGGGATGAGTTTAAGCAAATAATGAGAAGTCTATCATACCGAAAAGTAGATGACAGGCGTTTAACCTTTGGCGTATGTTCCATATACACAGGGATAAAATAATAATAACCAGTTTCTTTTGTATGCTGGGCATGTTTGCCCAAGCACAAGAGTTGAATCCATTGTACGACCGAAGACCCATTCGTTTTGGTTTTGGAATCATGGGTAATACAGCCAAGATGAAGTTTTCGGTGGATGATAATAATTTAAATTATGATTCGCTTAAACGAGTAGAGTCTGTATCATATCCAGGCTTTGGTTTAGGAGGATTGGTCAATTTTCGATTGGCAGAACATTGGGATTTGCGTAGTATGTTGAACATTCAATTTGCCCGTAGAGATTTGAACTATCACTTTAAAAACGATATCGTAAAAACAGCCAAAATGGAATCGACCTATATGGAAATACCTTTCACATTTGAATACAAAAGTGTTCGTCACAAAAACGCACGACTGTACCTTTTGGGAGGGTTGACTTACCGTTTTGATTTTACTAGTGATATTGAAACTGATCGTAGTAATACCAAGCCTATTGTAGCCATGTACCCTAACACGTTTTCATATGATGTAGGTTTTGGGTTTGATTTTTATTACGAATATTTTAAATTCAGTCCAGAACTTAAATTGAGCAATGGTTTAGGTAATCAATTGGTGCCGGATGAGTATATCTATGCTTCGAGCTTGAAAAGACTATCCCCCAAATTAATTCAAATTAGTTTTATATTCCAATAGTGTTTTTCGAACTTCAACACACCGATAAAAATACCCAGGCTCGAGCTGGATTGATAACTACAGACCATGGTCAGATACCAACTCCTATCTTTATGCCTGTTGGGACACAAGGTACGGTAAAAACAGTAGATCAAGCGATACTAAAAGACAAGATAGATGCAAAAATCATTTTGGGCAACACGTATCATTTGTTCTTAAGGCCAGGATTGGATATTTTGAAAGGAGCTGGGGGACTACATCAGTTTATTAATTGGGATAGACCCATGCTTACGGATAGTGGTGGGTTTCAGGTGTATAGTATTTCTGATCAACGAAAGATAACAGAAGAGGGAGTGATTTTTAGGAGTCATATTGATGGACATAAATTACTCTTTACTCCCGAAAATGTAATGGATACACAGCGTATTATTGGAGCAGATATTATTATGGCCTTTGACGAGTGCACTCCTTACCCGTCTACACGAGAATATGCCACTAACTCTATGCATACGACTCATCGATGGTTGGATCGTTGCATTAAAAGGTTTAGAGAGACAGAGCCAGTTTATGGATATAATCAGCAGCTTTTTCCGATTATTCAGGGAAGTACTTTTTCCGATTTGAGACAACAGAGTACAGAATATTGTCTAAAACACGACACAGATGGTATTGCCATTGGAGGTTTGTCGGTAGGAGAGCCTCATGAAGATATGTATGCAATCAGTGATCAAATATGTCAGACCATACCTAAAAGCAAGCCAAGGTATTTGATGGGGGTAGGAACTCCCAGCAATATTTTGGAGTGTATCCATTTGGGCATAGATATGTTTGATTGTGTCATGCCAACACGAAATGCAAGAAATGGAATGTTGTTTACCAAAGATGGTACAATCAACATGAAAAATAAAAAGTGGGAAGATGATTATTCTGCAGTAGACGAAGAACTGACCCCTCAGTATAGCAAGGCTTATCTTAAACATTTATTCAAAGCGAAAGAGTATTTAGGAGCTCAAATAGCGAGTGAGCACAATTTGAAGTTTTACTTGTGGCTGGTAGGAGAAGCAAGAAAACATATATTGAATGATACCTTTGTGAGTTGGAAGAATAGCATGGTAAAAAAATTAGATCAACGTTTATGATAGAAAATATCTACGACCGTACGAGAGTTTTGAGCAAGACTTGCTTGAAAATAGCACTTGTTTTACCAAAGGATGTTTTAATGAGCAATGTGACTCGAGAACATTTAATTACCCATTCATCCAACCTCGCGATTAAATCTAAAGGTCTTATGGTGACTCAAAATCCTGATTTTTTTCTTCAAAAATTAAATGATGCTCGAGAGTCTGTTGACGGATGTTATTATTGGATAGATACAATTAAGGAGGAAAGTTGGGTAAGTTCGAAAATTTTGAATCCAGTGTTAGAAGAGTGCAATGCTATATCTGATTTGTTTGGTGCAGCCATAAAAAAAATTAAACCCAATGGTTAATCCATAGTACCATATAGAAGTGAAACTAACTAAGATAGATTACTACATTATAAAAAGATTCCTAGGAGCATTTTTACTTGCGTTGGGACTTTTTACGGTAATTATTATTGTCTTTGATGTTTCAGAAAAGATTGATGAATTTATTGAAAATAATGCTCCATTCTACGAGGTAGTTTTTCATTATTATGTGAATTGGGTCCCATTTTTGCTCAACCTTTTCAGTCCTGTTTTTGTATTTATTTCTGTTATTTTCTTTACTTCTAAAATGACTCAGAATTCTGAAATTGTAGCTATATTAGCGAGTGGAGTATCCTACAAGCGACTCATGATTCCGTATGCGATTACAGCTATTTTTTTAGCACTCGTATCTTTTTCGCTATCGGCGTGGATTATTCCTAAGGCTGATAAGACTCGTGTGGACTTTGAAAACACATACATACGAGAGCGTTCGCATTATTCGCAATCTCAAATTAAAACTCAAATTTCACCAGGTAATATTCTGAGTATTGGTAACTTTAATTTTTCAGACAGTACAGGTTACAAAGTGAGTCTAGAGTATATCAGTAATGGAGAGTTAAAATCTAAGTTATATGCTAATCGTATGAGTTGGAATGAGGAGACAGAAAAATGGAAGCTGACTAAGTGGTGGATTAGACGTTTTGAAGATTCTAGTGAAGTATTAACAAAGGGGAAGTTTATGGATACAATTATTCCATTCAATCCGGAGGATTTTTTTCGTAAAAATGACGATGTTCAGATGTTCAATTTGAGGGAGTTGGATCAGATGATCAGTTTGGAAGAGATGCGAGGAACAGGGAATACCTTTTTTTATTCAACGGAGAAATATAAGCGATTTTTAATGCCATTAGCCATTGTCATATTGACACTTATTGGAGTATCTGTATCAACTAAAAAGACAAGAGGGGGAATAGGATTAAATCTTGGTGTAGGTTTACTAATAAGCTTTACATTTTTGATTGTTTTTCAGTTTTTCTTAGCCTATGGATCGAGTGGCTCAATGCATCCTTTTTTGGCTACCTCTATTCCTAATATAATATTCGGTATTGTTGCATTTGTCATGTATCGATTAGCTCAAAAATAAAATGGGAGATTTGACAATTGAAGAAGGAGGATTTTTACTTATAGATAAGCCTATCCGTTGGACAAGTTTTGATATAGTCAAGAAACTTAGAAACATATCTCGTATCAAGAAAATAGGCCACGCAGGAACATTAGATCCATTGGCAACTGGTTTGTTAATCATTTGCTATGGTAAATACACTAAAAAAATTGAATCCATGCAAGCCCAAGAAAAAGGATATAAAGGAACATTTGAATTGGGTAAGACTACACCATCATTTGATTTAGAAACAGCTATTGATAATGAGTATCCATATGATCATATCTCGCCCGCCTTTTTAGAAGAAAAATTAGAGCAATTTCGAGGGAAAATCAAACAAGTTCCACCACAATATTCGGCAGTAAAAGTAAACGGTAAACGAGCCTATGAACATGCTAGAAAAGGGAAAAAAATTGAATTAAAAATTCGTGATGCGTACATTTCTAAATTTGATGTAGATCATTCTTCGTTTCCTAAATTACATTTTGAAATAAATTGTAGCAAGGGCACTTATATACGCTCATTAGCAAGAGATTTAGGTTATGCTCTAGATAGTGGTGCTTATATGTCCTCTTTGGTTAGAACATCAATCGGAGATTATCCCTTAAGTGATGCCGTTCAAATATCAGATATTCGAGATACTGAAGATTTTTTCAAATTTGCAAGACAACTTACCTCATGAAAGTAGTATACGACATTGAAGAATTTGACCCTCAAAAACCAGTTGTCCTTACTCAAGGAACATTTGATGGAGTACATTTTGGACATCGAAGAATATTAAGACATGTAGTTTCTGAGGCAAGAAAAATAGGTGGAGTGAGTGTGTTGCTTACGTTTTATCCTCATCCACGTTTGGTGCTTTATCTAGATGATAATGAGTTAAAACTATTAACAACCATTGAGGAAAAAGTGGATTTAGTCTCAGCACTTGGGATTGATTATTTAATCATCATACCCTTTACAAAAGAATTGAGTAGGTTGAGAGCTTCAGATTTTGTGAGAGATATATTAGTTGAGCAGCTGCACATTTCAAAATTAATCATTGGTTATGACCATCGTTTTGGAAGAAATAGAGAAGGAGGATTACAGGAAATGTCACGATTTGCAGAAACCTATAATTTTGATTTAGAGGAAATTCCACCCCAAGATATTGATGACAGCATTGTAAGTAGTACCAAAATTAGAAAAGCTCTTTTGGAGGGAGATGTTCATCTAGCTAAGGATTATTTAGGTGATTTGTATACTATTTCTGGTAAGGTAGAAGAGGGACTTCAACGTGGTACAGCTATAGGTTATCCCACTGCAAATGTTAGGGTTAGCAGTAGTTATAAGTTGATACCTCAAAATGGTGTCTATGCTGTGTGGGTATATGTTGACAAAATAAAATACGCAGGAATGTTAAATATTGGTTACAATCCTACATTTGAAGACAAGAAGTGGAGCATGGAAGTTCATATTCTTAATTTTAATAAGAATATTTATCACCATAAGATTTTAATCTCATTTTGTTCTCGAATTAGGGAAGAGATGAAGTTTGAAAATGTAACTTCATTAGTAAACCAATTAACTAAAGATGAGGGAAAAGTTAGATCGATACTTGAGGTATAGCCTAGTTTTAGGGTTCTGTTTTTCATTCTTTACGGTATTCTCTCAATTAGATACTTCGAAATTAGACTCATTGCCATTAGCTTATTCATCAGTAGATTTAGCACCTGCTCAGTCTATCTATGGTCGAAGTTGGGATCATAGTAATGTTGATCTTCCAAAATATGATCATGAACAAATGAAATTGGGATACCATATAGATTTGATAGACTCCAGTTGTGGTTATGTTCATCCATTTGCGGGCAGAGTGACAAGTAAGTATGGTTGGAGAAGAAGCCGTTGGCACAAAGGAATTGATATAGACCTAGAAATTGGAGATCCTGTTTATGCTGCATTTGACGGAGTGGTGAGGATTCAACGATACAATAGGGGTGGATTTGGTAATTATGTTATGATTAGACATTACAACGGAGTGGAAACGTTGTATGCTCATTTGTCAAAAGCACTAGTTGAGGTTAATCAATCGGTTAGAGCTGGGGATATTATTGGTTACGGAGGAAGCACTGGAAGAAGCACAGGCTCTCATTTACATTTTGAAGTTCGTCTGATGGGTCAGGCTTTTGATCCTGCAAGAATGATTGATTTCAATACTTTCCAGCTTAAAGATTCACAGATTTTTGTGAATCATACATGGTTTCCTTATATCAAAAATGGGAATCCAAGGAATCAAGTATACCCAGCATATGCTAAACGTTACCATCGAATTCGTTCAGGCGATACCTTGTATGGTTTATCTCTAAAATATGGAACATCAGTGAACACGATTTGTAGGATGAATGGTATTCGAAGAACTACAGTGCTAAGAATCGGAAGAACCTTGAGGGTGAAGTAATACTACTTAATCAAAGTTGATGCTTTGAATGCTTTTAAGAATATCCTTATTAATGAAATTATAAATAGGCAGAATACTATCTCTATTTGTTCTAGAATTAAAGTAGAATGACCCTCTTAAAAAGTGATTTTGACCATCTGAAACAAAGAAATTGAAAGGTGTAGCTGTTTTCCCTTGAAGATCGTATATCATGCCATATAGTCCTTTAACAGTATCGCTAATTTCTCGTTCTACAATTTCTTCTGCTCTCTGCAAATGAGGCTTAAAAACCAATCTATAGGCGTCTTCAGTCAGGCTATCTAAGTCATGCTGACCTTGAATGGGAATATAGCTTAGGTGAAGAGTAGCGTCGAACTGACTGAAATTGACATTATACCAACAGTGTTTATTTTCAGAGGGATAAGGAGTTAATGTGCTATATTTTGGTATATAAATCGAAAATGGACAAGTAGTTTTGGCGAGGGTAATGCCAGATTTTGGATAGTTTATTTTAGGATATGCTTTTGGCTTTGGAGTGTAATTTGAACAGCCAATTAAAAACAAAAGACCTGTAAAGATTGAAAGTTTATGCATTTTCCTTACCAATATCTCTTGTGATTTTTAGTTTAACTCTTTTAATCTTTCGATTATCAGCACTTTCAATGGTGAAAACCATTTCTTGAAAATTTATGGTATCGCCAATGGATGGAATTTTCTTGTGAATTTCTAAAATTAATCCACCAATAGTATCGGCATCTTCCTTAACTCTTTCAAAATAATCAAGAGGAAGGTCTAAAATTTTTATGATGTCGTGAAGAGCAGTTATTCCTTCAAATACAAATGTATCATTGTCTAATTTTGAAAATGCAAGATCCTCTTCATCAAATTCATCTTTAATTTCTCCAAAAACTTCTTCTAAGATATCTTCCATAGTAACAATCCCGCTAGTGCCTCCATATTCATCAACAACTATTGCCATGTGAACTCTCTTTTCTTGGAATTCCTCCAAAAGGTCATCAATTTTCTTGTGTTCTGGGACAAACAGTGTAGGTCGAATAAGATGATGCCAATTAAAATCTTTTTGTTCATGAATATGAGGTAGCAAATCTTTAATGTAAAGAATCCCCTTGACTTGATCAAAGTTCTCTTCATAGATTGGGATACGGCTATAAGTCCATTTAATTGCCGTGTTTAATAGCTCATTAGATGGAGTTTGCATTTCTAGGCAATTAACTTCCGTTCGAGGTTTCATAATTTGTTTGACACTTGTATTGCCAAAACTTATTAGTCCTTTAAGAATATGTTTCTCTTCAATCTCTTTATTTTTATCAGCGATATCAATAGCTTGGCTGATTTCTTCAACAGAAATATTATGTTGTCTGCTCTTCAGATAACGATCAAATATTGATGAGCTTTTGACTAGAAGGATGATAAGTGGTTTGAAAGCAATGTAGCAAACATTTAATGGTTTAGACATTAAACGAACGATTCTTAAATTGTTTTGAGTGGCATATATTTTTGGAATAATTTCACCAAGCAATACAATCAAAAAGGTGATAAATACTACTTGAAATAAAAAATTCAGGTTAATGAATCCAAATTGTGTTTGAAAAGATTCGAACTGGAACCAATTACTAAATAAGTAACTAGAATATATCACAATAAATATATTCACTAAATTATTCATTAACAGTATGGTAGCTAATAGCCTTCGAGTTGCAGTATGGCGGTCTGGGTCATTAATTAGATTTAATGCAGTATGACTTTCAGGAGAATCCTCATCGTTTAGCTCGGCCAGATTTTCAGGACTGAGACTAAAAAAAGCATTTTCTGAACAAGAAAAAAGAGCTGATATTCCAAGAAAAAGTAAAATGATTAATAAACCAATTAACAAAGAGGTAATGGATAAATTAATTTCTGCTATGAACAAGGGTTGAAGCAGTGATTCAAAGTGTTGATAAGGATCGGGGTCGCTTTTCAATGGTGTGATTTTGGATTAAAATGGTAAGTCGTCATCTCCGCTATCGATGATACTATCTACGGCATTCTCATTCTGCTTAGCAATTGACTGACTGGATTCTTGAGGTGTTGTTGGAGCTGAGGCAGTTTCATTTGAACTTCCACTAGCCTTGTCCATCATATTCATGGTTGTAACTCTTATACGTGTTGTATATCTTTTAATGCCATCTTTTTCCCACTCTTCGGTTTTAAGTTTACCTTCTACATATACCAAAGATCCTTTTTTGAGATATTTTTCAGCTACTTTGGCTAATCCATCCCACATTTCAAGATTGTGCCATTCTGTGGTTTCAACTCTGTTTCCGTTTCTGTCATTGTAACGTTCGTTAGTTGCTAATGTAAGGTTGGCAACAACTCTATCCTTATCTATGTATCTAACTTCAGGATCTTTGCCAAGGTGTCCGATTAATGTTACTTTATTGATCATGGGTTATATTTTTTAAATAATTCTGTGTTAAAATACTTACAGGGTACTTAGTACTCATCTCTGTCAATGGTATTTCAAATATATTGTTTTTTGAAAAAATGGGTTGTGTGTCTAGGTATATTGTGTAAAATATTGCGTCAATTTTACGATGGGATAATATGTGTTTTGATTCATATTTATCCAATATTTCGAAGTTGGAGGTGTTCTCTAAGAAGTTATCCAAAAATTTAGCAATTTCATTTGGGCTAATATATTTTTCAATCAATGGAAATTGATATAGATTTTTCCAAATACCCTCAGTTCTTTGCTGAATGAAGGTGTTTTTTTTGAAAAACAGGCATAGATAAGTATGATTGATTTTGAGAACTTTAGTTTTTCCTTTTTTGAATGGAATACACTCAACTTTATTTATTCTATATGCTTCACATTTATTATTAAATATACAAGTTGAACATTTGGGTTTTTTTGGTGTGCAATGTGTGGCACCAAATTCCATGATTGCTTGATTAAAAATACCAGGATTATCTTGGTTGAATACAAGATTAAGGGCTTCTATAACTTCTTTTTTTCCTTGTGAGGTGTCAATAGGCTTTTCAATTCCAAAAAGTCTGCTGATTACTCGGTATACATTTCCATCTAGGACAGGGTAAGCTAAGCCAAAGGCAAAGCTTGCAATTGCTGCTGCAGTATATTCTCCTATTCCTTTAAGTGCTATTATTTCTGAATAGTTGCTAGGAAAGTTGCCGTGGTATTTATCGACAATGATTTTAGCAGTTTGGTACATATTACGTGCTCTGGAATAGTACCCTAAGCCTTGCCATAATAATAAAATGTCTTGTTCATTTGCACTTGCCAGGTCATTTACTGTAGGGTAGTGATGAGTAAATCGTTCAAAATATGGGAGACCTTGTTGAACACGCGTTTGTTGAAGAATAATTTCTGAGAGCCATATTTTATATGGATCAGATGTGTTACGCCAAGGTAATTCTCTTTTATTCTTTTGATACCAATTGATAAGTAAATTGCTTGTGTTCAAAACTTCTTCAAAAAAACAGATATTGATCCAATATTTGTGAAAAAAAATTACTTTTGCATAATAACCTAAATTTTTGCACAAATGACCAAAGCAGAAGTAATTAACGAGATTTCAGAACGGACAGGAGTTGAAAAAGCAATTGTTCAAGAAACGGTAGAATGCTTTTTTAAAGTAGTCAAAGGTTCTTTGGTCAATAACGAAAATGTTTATTTTAGAGGTTTTGGAAGTTTTACGGTTCAAAAAAGAGCTGAAAAAGTTGCAAGGAATATTTCTAAAAACACTCAAATAACTATACCTGCTCACAACATCCCCAAGTTCAAGCCAGCAAAAACTTTTGTAGAAAAGGTTAAAAAGGGATAGTACGCTAAATTTAAAATCTATTGAAAAATAATTTGTCTGTTTCCAATACCTTAATTATTGTGTTGGGAATTTTACTTACCATCATACTTGCAATTTCGGGTTTTAAAACTAGTGTAAAAGAGGTAGTTGTTTCAGATCCTCATGGCAACTCAAAGGTCGATTTATCAAGCACAGAAATGACATCGGATACAGATGTAGGTATCGATGAAGAAATTGATTTAGCGTTGAAAAATATTGAAAAAGGAAAGTCTAGTGGGGATATGTCACTTGTTATGAATGAGGGTATTATGAAGCTTTTGGCAGTAACTAGAAAGGATAGTAACAATGTGCGTGCTATATACTATCTAGGGTTGTTTTCACTTGAATCAGGGCAACTTGAAAAAGCTGAAAAAAGATTTGAAAAATTAGTATCTTTGCAGCCCCAAAACAAGGAGTATGAAAATACTCTTAAGGAAATAAGAAATCAAATAGGAAAATAAACTATAAAACATTATGCCAAGCGGTAAAAAAAGAAAAAGACATAAAATAGCTACACATAAGCGAAAAAAACGTCTGAGAAAAAACAGACACAAGAAAAAGAAATAACTTAATTCTTAAGAAATATGACCTACGAAATGATTATAGATGTAGGGCGTGAAGGAGAAAGAATAGCTCTTCTTAAGGATAAGAAACTTGTTGAATTACACCAAGAAAAGTCCGATTCCGGAAACTTTTTGGTTGGTGAGATTTATTTAGGTACTGTAAAGAAAATAATGCCTGGTCTAAACGCTGCTTTTGTAGACGTTGGCCATGAGAAGGATGCATTTTTACACTATCATGATTTAGGGCCATATATTAAGTCTTGGTTAAAGATAACTAAGGACACAATGAATGGCAATCGAAAAGATGGTGATTTATCACAGTTTGATTTAGAGCCTGAAACAGTTAAGACGGGTAAAATCAACCAGATTTTAAAGCGAAATCAACAAATTCTTGTCCAGATTGCAAAAGAGCCAATCTCTTCCAAAGGTCCGAGATTAACTACTGAAATCTCTATTGCTGGGCGGTATTTTATTCTTGTTCCTTTTTATGATACAGTAAATGTTTCAAAAAAAGTAAGCACATTTGATGAGCGTAAAAGGCTAAAAAATTTGGGAAATAGTCTTAAAACACCCAAACTAGGTCTAATTTGTAGAACGGCTGCAGAACAAAAAGGTGGACAAGATTTACACCAAGACATTTTAGAACTTCAAAAAAAATGGAACGACATCTTTTTGAAATTACCATCTGCTTCGCCCAGAGACCGTGTTCATGGGGAAGCTCAAAAAAGTTTTACCATACTTAGAGATTTACTTAGCTATGATTTCACCAATATTACTGTAAATCAAAAAATGTTGTACGAGGACATGAAATCCCATTTGTCCAACATTGATAAGAAACTTGTTAAGGTTTTAAAGTACTATTCGGGTAAAGAAGATATTTATAGCCATTATGGTATAGATAAACAAATTCAAAGTTCATTTGGTAAGACAGTGTCCTGCCCAGGAGGATCTTATCTGATCATTGAACATACTGAAGCACTGCATTCAATTGATGTTAATAGTGGAAGCAAACAAGCTCGTTCATCTAATCAAGAAGAGAATGCTTTGGCTACTAACTTAGATGCAGCAAGAGAAATAGCAAGACAATTACGCCTTCGTGATATGGGTGGTATTGTGGTCATTGATTTTATAGATTTAAGAACTCCAAATTTCAAAAGACAGCTGTTCAATACACTTCGTGATGCAATGGAGGATGATAAAGCCAAGCATACTATTTTACCTATGAGTAAGTTTGGTTTGATTCAGATTACTAGACAAAGGGTGAGGCCAGAGATGTCAATTAAGACAGCTGAGAAATGCCCCACATGCTCTGGAACAGGTTCTATAGTTTCCAGTGTGATGATAGTTGACAATATTGAAAAGCATCTTGATCATTTGTTTGCTACAGCACCATATAAACAAATAACAATTGTTACCAATCCTTATCTTGCTGCATATTTATTGAAAGGAGTGCCTTCTATGCGAATGAAATGGTATTTTAAGTATAAGAAATGGGTTAATGTCAAATCAGACATTAAGTATGGAATGTTGGCTTATAGTTTCTTTGATAAGAATAATGAGCTTATTGATATAGATATTCCTTAATGGGCTTAAAACTTATAGTTGTTGGAAAAACTAAGACGCTCTTTTTTGAGCAAAGTGAAAAAGAGTATTTAAAACGACTAAATAAGTATTGTAGACTTAACTATATAGCAGTTTCAGCTTCTAAAAATTCTGATGTTAGAGATGTTTGTTTGAAAATGGAAGAGGAACAGATTCTGAAGAATATTAACAGTCAAGATTTTGTGATTTTATTAGATGAGAAGGGGAAACAGTATTCCAGTCGAGATTTTGCACATCAAATTAATGAAAGACTAATTCGTGATTCAAACATCACCTTTATAATTGGGGGGGCATTTGGGTTTTCTGAAAAAATCTATCAACGATCTAATTTAATGTGGAGCTTGTCATCGCTTACTTTTCCTCATCATATGGTCAGGACTATTTTTTTAGAGCAGTTGTACAGGGCCTTTACTATCCTTAGGGGAGAGAAGTATCACAATGATTGATAAACTTTTTTGTTTTCATTATTTTACATAAACTTATAATTATTCGCAAACTTTGATATGTTTGTAGCGTTTTGTCTAAGATTGATGAAATAGGACACTTTTTAGACAGACAAATGATAGTTTTAAATAGAAAGCCCAATAATATATAATACCATGGGGAAAAAGAGTAAAGAAAAGCCAGAAGAGAAAAGAAAAATGGGTAGACCGCCTACCAAACCGGTTACCAAAAGACCTGCTTATTATGTGAACGTCAAAGTGAGTAATTCGATGAACTATCAAACGACAAACGTTCTAATCAGTAAGGACACAATACCAGAGATTAAGCAATTAATTGCTAGGTCACCACAAAAAGTTGAACTATTGGGTTACTGGAATGGTAAGTCATTTGATAAAGTTCCTGAACTTGAGGAGTTTTTAAAAAATAGACAGAAATAAAGTTACACAATTAAAAAAAAATTAGAAGGAGTGTTTAGCACTCCTTTTTTATTCTATCATGCTTCAGCGATATACAATACAGTTTTGGCTTCTATGCTTGAGTACGCTTTTGTTTTTCTTTAGTTTTACGATAATCATACCTGAGTTGCCAGATTATATTACATCTTTAGGTGGAGGAGATTATAAAGGGTTTACTATAGGTTTATTCACAATATCTGCAGGACTGTCTCGTCCAATTAGTGGTAAACTGGCAGATTTAATTGGCCGAAGGCCTGTTATGATTTTTGGTGGGTTGGTTTGTGTGGTTGTTTCTTTTTTTTACCCATTATTTAGTAGTGTCTTTGGTTTTCTATTTCTTCGCTTTATTCATGGAATGAGTACAGGCTTTATGCCAACAGGGACGGTAGCTTATATTGCTGACATTGTGCCATCAGATAGACGGGGAGAGGCAATGGGACTAGTTGGAGTGATGAATAATGTAGGTTTGATGTCTGGTAATGCATTAAGTACAAGTATTGTCTCCATGATAGGATTAAATAACTTATTTCTATTATCTGGTCTCATCTCAGTATTATCTATTTCGATTATTTTTTGGATGAAAGAAACACTGCCTCATCCACAAAAATTGTCGTTCAAATCATTTCATGTGAAACTTAGTGATTTTTGGGATAGTAGAGCAAAAGATCCAGCAATTGTTATGCTCCTTAGTGTAACAGTTTTTGGTACAATTATTACCCTTATACCCGACTATTCCGTCGGATTAGGTATAAAGAACAAAGGTTTATTTGTTTCAATAATGACTGTTTCGACGGTATTGGTGAGGCTTTTTACAGCAAAATTTTCTGATAAATATGGTCGACTAATAAGTTGTAAAATAGGGACATCTTTGTATTTAGTAGCTTGTTCACTTTTGATGTTTAGGCAGATAGATTTGTTTTATATTTCTGCAATTATTTGTGGGCTTGCTTCCGGAATTAATACCCCATCCATATTTGCCTGGGTCGTAGATGTTGCAAAAGGTAAGAATGTAGGTAGATCTGTTGCTACTCTATTTATTGCATTGGAAGCAGGAATTACAATAGGAGCTTTTTCGAGTGCATATATCTATGACAATGTATTCTCAAATTTTAGCTATGTATTTATGTTCTTAAGTTGCTTAATTCTATTAGCCATGGGGTACTTGTTTTTCGGTGTTTCAAAGACAAAAATATCAGATGAAAACACCCATTAAATTCATATTAATTTTAAATAAAAATAATAACGCTAATTCCACCTATTAAAAGGCTATTCAAGAGACATCATAAAGAAGATGTTTTTTTTTCGTTTTAAGGTATTTTTTCTTTGATCAAAAGAATACATTTGCAGCAAATTTTAACAAATTTCCATGGGCAAAAACGTAAAAATCAAACGAGGAATGGATATCCCATTAGAAGGCAAACCTTCTACTCACATTCATGCCATTTCTTCTTCGACAACTTTTGCAATAAAACCAACTGACTTCAAAGGTTTAGTTCCAAAATTAAGGATTAAACAAGGAGAAGAAGTGAAAGTTGGTGATTGTTTGTTTACTGACAAAAAGAACGATAAAATATCTTTTACATCACCTGTTAGTGGTGAGGTTGCGGAGATTGTTCGTGGGGAGAGAAGAGCAATAACTGCAATTAAAATTTTAGCTGATTCAGCTGAATACAAATGCAAAGAGTTTAATACTCAAAATTATTCTGCAAAAAATGTAGGTGAGATTAAAGCGATTTTACTTGAGTCAGGATTGTGGCCGTTTATCACTCAAAGACCCTATGGTGTCATAGCTGATACTGAGGCGACTCCAAAATCTATTCATGTATCTGGTTTTGATTCTTCTCCACTTGCTGCAGATCTTGGTGTTTCATTGAGAGGTCAAGAATCTCAACTTGAGATTGGTTTTAAGATTTTGAATACATTGTGCGAAGGTGAGGTGTATTTGAATTTGCATGCCAAAAAAGACAACACCATTTACAACAATATTAAAGATGTTAAAGTTAGTTATTTTGATGGTCCTCATCCTAGTGGTCTTGTTGGAGTACAGATTAATAATTTGGACCCTATTAATAAGGGGGATGTTGTTTGGACTATAAAGCCTCAGCATGTTGCTTTCATTGGAAAATTATTTGAAACAGGTAAGTTAGACTTTAAACAAAATATAGTAATTGCTGGGTCTGAAGTCAAAGAACCAGCTTATTACACAACAAGACTTGGAGCTTCTGTGGATAGTCTGATGGATGACAATTACAAATCTGAAAACGTTAGACTAATCAGTGGTAATGTTCTTACAGGAACGAAAATCGAGAAAGATGGTTACCTAGGTTTTTTTGATAATCAATTAACAGTTATTCCAGAAGGAAATCAGTACGAGTTACTTGGTTGGTTGTTTCCGACTTATGCAAGACCTACATTAAGTCCTTCATTGCCTATATCAAAGTATCTTAAAAAGGCATTTAATGTAAATACAAATCCTCATGGCGAGCCAAGAGCCTATGTAGTTACTGGTCAGTACGAAAAAGTATTGCCTATGGATATTATGCCCCAGCAATTAATAAAAGCTGTGATGGCAAAAGATTTAGAGCTAATGGAAAATTTAGGCATATACGAAGTTATAGAGGAGGATATGGCCTTGTGTGAGTTTGTATGTACTTCAAAAATAAATGTTCAACAAGTCCTTTCAGAAGGATTAGAATTAATGGCAGAAGAAAGTTAATATGAAGTTTTTAAGAGATCAAATTGATAAGTTAAAGCCGACCTTTTCTGAAGGAGGTAAGTTGAGTTTTTTACACTCAACTTTCGATGCATTTGAAACATTCCTATTCGTTCCTAACCATACCACCCAAAGCGGATCACACATTCGTGATGGAATTGATCTGAAACGAACCATGTTCATTGTTATTATTGCAATGTTACCTGCATTGATGTTTGGCTTGTGGAATGTTGGACACCAACAGTCGCTTGCCTTAACAGGTACAGATGGGTCTTTGTGGGATAATTTCTTTGTTGGGTTAATACAGACGTTACCTATCATAATCGTTTCATACGGTGTTGGCTTGGGTATAGAGATGGGGTTTGCTCAGTTTAGAGGCCATCCAGTTAATGAGGGTTTCCTTGTTACAGGGATGCTTATTCCATTGTGTATGCCACCTGATGTTCCTTTGTGGATGGTAGGTTTAGCTACGGCATTTTCAGTAGTAATTGGGAAAGAAGTTTTTGGTGGTACAGGTATGAATCTACTAAATCCTGCTCTTACAGCACGAATGTTTTTGTATATAGGATATCCCTCCAGTATGAGTGGTGATTCTGTTTGGACATTCTTACCTGAGGGTTCAAAAACAGTGGACGGTTATTCTGGAGCAACTAATCTTGGAGAGCTTGCTTCAGCAACTGCTGAAGGAAAACCTTGGAGTGATGATATATTGTCTGCAAGTATTATGGATAGCTTTTGGGGCAACATTCAAGGATCAATTGGTGAGACTTCAGTTGTTGCTTGTCTTATTGGTGCAGTCATTCTTATATCTGCTGGTGTAGGCAGTTGGAAAATCATGGTAAGTACAATTTTAGGAGGCCTTTTTATGGGTTGGATATTTAATATTTCTGGTGCAGATGGAGCCTACATGGATATGCCAGCATACTACCACTTGATTATTGGTGGATTTATGTTTGGAGCAATTTTTATGACTACAGATCCAGTATCTGCAGCTCAGACAGAAAAAGGTAAATGGATTTATGGTTTCTTAATCGGTGTTCTAACCGTCCTCATTCGGGTTTTCAATCCTGGATATCCTGAAGGAATTATGATGGCAATTCTTCTTATGAATGTATTTGCTCCTCTCATCGACTACTATGTAGTTCAGTCTAACATTAAAACAAGATTAAATCGTGTCAAAGTTTAATAAAAATAGTAATAATTACATAATAACCTATGCTGTTATTATGACCTTAGTTTTCGGTTCTGTTTTGGCTGTTGTAGCCATGGTTCTTAAACCAAAGCAGGACATGGAAGTCTTACTAGAGAAACAAAATTTCATACTCAAAGCTGCTTTGGGAGAGGAAGCTATTTCATCAATGAGTGATGAAGAAGTTACTCGTTTATACACAGAAACAGTAGTTGCTGATGTAGTTAAATCATCAGGAGACCTTGTTGAAACAGAGGAAGCAAGTGTTAATGTTTTTAAGGAATATAAAAAATCTAAAGATGTTAGAAACCTTCCAGTCTATACAATTTATGAAACCAAGGAGAAGAAAAATGTTGTCTCCTATGTTTTCCCAGTTTATGGAAAAGGACTATGGGATTTCATATGGGGATATGTAGCCATTAAGTCTGATTTAGAGACAGTATCTGGAGTTGTATTTGATCACAAAGGAGAAACACCAGGACTTGGTGCGAGAATTACAGATGCTGAAGTTCAAAGCCGATTTAAAGGTAAGAAGATTGTTGATGCAAATGGTGAAATGAGCGTACCTTATTTCGAAAAAGGTGAAGGAAACGATTATTCTAATAATCCTCAACAGGTTGATGGACTTAGTGGAGCCACCATTACAGCAAAAGGAGTAAGTAGTATGCTTGAAAGCTATTTATCTTTATACAAACCATTTATTTTATCAAATAAAAAATGAGTACAGAAACATTAGAAAAAGAAGTTGAAGAGGTGAAGAAAACTTCTGAGCCCCTCCTGAGTAAGAAAAGGAAAGCACTTATCACAAATCCATTAGACGAGGATAACCCAATTACAATTCAGGTACTTGGTATCTGCTCTGCTCTTGCTGTAACTGTAGCATTAAAACCTACATTAGTTATGGCTATTGCTGTAACAGCAGTTTTGGTACTTGCTAATGTTGTTATTTCAGCCCTAAGAAATACAATTCCTAATAGAATTCGAATTATTGTTCAATTGGTTGTCGTTGCGTCATTAGTTGCTATTGTAGACCAAGTATTAAAAGCGTATAGCTACGATGTATGGAAAGAACTTTCTGTATTTATCGGTTTAATTATTACCAATTGTATTGTTATGGGAAGATTAGAGGCATTTGCATTAGGTAATAAACCATGGGATGCTATGCTTGATGGTTTAGGTAACTCGTTTGGGTATGCTTGGATTATTTTGGCTATTGCATTTTTTCGTGAACTTACAGGAAGTGGAAAGTTATTTGGTGTAAAAGTTCTTCCTGATGAATACATCGGTAATGGAGTGATGATGTCGCCTGCCGGAGCTTGTATTCTTTTAGGAGTATTAATTTGGGTTATTAGAAGTAGAAACGGATACGTAGAAGATTAAAAATGGAAAATTTACTAAACATATTTGTTAAATCGATTTTTATCGACAACATGATTTTTGCATACTTTCTGGGTATGTGTTCATACCTTGCTGTATCAAAAAAATATAAAACTGCGGCTGGACTTGGAATGGCAGTAATTTTTGTACTGGGAATCACTATTCCTTTAAATTGGCTCGCATATAACTTTTTGTTAAAAGAAGGGGCATTGACATGGATTAGTGAGGATTTTGCATCAATTAATCTTGAGGTATTAAAGTTTATAGTTTTCATTGCTATTGTTGCTGCTTTTGTTCAACTTACTGAAATGGCTGTTGAAAAATTTTCACCTTCATTATATAACTCATTAGGGATATTCCTTCCGCTAATTGCTGTAAACTGCTCAATTTTGGGAGGAGCTTTATTCTTGCCAACTCGGGATTATGAATTTGTTGAGGCCTTAACCTTTGGTTTAGGTTCCGGAATAGGATGGTTTCTAGCCGTAGTCTCTCTTGCCGCTATTCGTGAAAAAATGGCATATGCTGATGTTCCAAAACCGCTTAGAGGTCTTGGTATCACATTTATTATAGTAGGACTAATGGCTTTTGGATTCATGAGTTTTGGAGGATTTGAACTTCCATTTAAAAATAAAGAACAACAACAAGCTGAACTCGAAAAGAATTCTCAAAATACAGAGAATATTGAGGAGGTATCAGTTGCAAATTTTTCAGAATAAAAAATGATTTTAGCTATAAATACAACTGTAATTGTACTTGCTGCAGCAGTCTTTACCTCTATTATTATACTTTTGGTAGCCATGCTTATGGTTGCAGCGAAGCGACTAGTGAATTCGGGTGCTGTAAAATTGACTATCAATGGAGAACGAGAAGTTGAGGTAGATGCTGGAGGTACACTTTTAAATGTGCTTCAAGATCAACAACTATTTTTACCATCAGCATGTGGTGGAGGAGGTACTTGTGCTATGTGTAAGTGTCAAGTTCATGAAGGTGGAGGAGACATCTTACCCACTGAAACAGGTCATATCAAGAGAAGAGAGCAGAAAGATAACTGGAGACTTGCATGTCAAGTTAAAGTGAAAGAGGACATGGTTGTTGAGGTTCCAGAAGAAGTATTTGGAATCAAGAAATGGGAATGTGAAGTAGTCTCAAATTATAACGTAGCCTCATTCATCAAAGAATTTGTTGTAAGACTTCCTGAGGGAGAAACACTCGATTTCGAAGCGGGTGGATATATCCAAGTTGATGTACCTTCAACTGTTATTAACTTTAAGGACATAGACATTACTGCTCACCCAGAGTTAGTTGCTCTTGGAAGAGATCCAATGGATTTTAAATCGGAGTGGGATAAATACGGTTTATGGGATTTGAAAATGGAAAATGACGAGCCTATTTTTAGGGCTTATTCTATGGCAAATCATCCAGCTGAGGGAAATATTGTGATGTTGAATATTCGTATTGCAACCCCTCCTTGGGATAGAAAAAATAATAAATGGATGGATGTTAATCCTGGAATTTGTTCATCGTATGTATTTGGTTGCAAGCCAGGTGATAAGGTGACTATTTCTGGACCTTATGGTGAATTTTTCATCAAAGAAACTGATGCAGAAATGCTATACATTGGTGGTGGTGCCGGAATGGCTCCTATGAGATCACACCTGTTCCATTTATTCCATACATTGAAAACTGGTAGAAAAGTAACCTATTGGTATGGAGGACGATCTAAACGAGAATTGTTCTATCTCGACCATTTTAATAAAATAGCAGAAGAGTTTCCAAACTTTAAGTTTTTTGTGGTACTCTCAGATGCTATGCCAGAAGATAATTGGGTCGTGAAGACTGACGTTGATGACAAAAAAGGAGATGGCTTCTCTGGATTTGTTCATCAGGCTGTAATCGATCAGTATCTGAGCAAACATGAAGCTCCTGAAGATATTGAGTTTTACTTCTGTGGTCCTCCGCTGATGAATCAAGCAGTATTAAAAATGTGTGACGACTGGGGAGTGCCTCCAGAAAACGTTGCTTTTGACGACTTCGGTGGTTAATTTTACATTTATTTGACCTGCTTTTTAGAAAAGATAAAAAGCAGGTCAATACTTTTGTGGCTTATGAACAACTCATTCGTACTTTTTATCCTATTTATCACTTCTGTAGCTAATGCCCAACTGACCTATATTGGGTTGTCTCACCAGAAGAAGAATTTTGGAAATCCAAGTATTCGATTAAAATCTGACACCCTTTTTGTACCTACAAAGAATGGATTATTTAAGAAAAGTATTCACTCCACGGACACAAATTGGATAGAAGCTGGATTTCAAGGAATGGATATAAGTGATTTTGTGCTTATCGGTCAAGATACCATCATATGTTCAGTAGATAGCACGGAGGGGAATACCGTATTTATATCTACAGATAATGGAAAATCGTATTATAATTCTACCAATGGAGCTGGTGGTAAAGGTTTTGACTATATCCATGTCACAAAGGTTAACTTTAATCCAAAAAATCACAGTGATTTGCTTATACAAAGTGGCGAGTGTATAGCTCGCTCACGAGATTTTGGTAAAACCTGGACTGAAATATATAAAACTTGGGGATGGCAGGTATACCAAACAAATGGACTTAGTTTTCACCCTTTAGATACATCTTCTATTTATTCATGTGGGGAGTACTCTATTTTTCATTCCTACGTGCATTATAGTAACAATAGAGGGAGAGACTGGAAAACATCAAACTATGAGCAGAATCAAGCAGTTAATTATATTTCTTATCATCCTAAAGATGAAAACATCATTATAGCAGGTAAAGAGGGGCATATCTCTCGTTCTATAGATAAAGGAAAAACCTGGACCAATGTTTATAACACCCCTCATTACGAGTACATCGAAACAATAGAGTTTGATCCCAATAATTCAAATACAATATATGCCTCTGGTGGTGCTTTTCAAGTAATTGATTCTGTACGAATATTTAGGAGCGATGATGCTGGAAAAACTTGGGGAGTATGGAAGACATTCTTAATCCCAGATGAAGTGAATCATCCTGCAATAATGACATTTAAACTTGCAGACAATCATCTATATCTAATGTTTGGTAATGCAGCTATGTTTAGATTGGAAAATGAGATAGGTAATATTGAATCTATTTCAAAGAAATCTCAAGTTAATATCTACCCTAATCCTGTGATTGATGTCTTATTATTTTCGCAACATTTTGATAAAGATATAGATTGTTCAATCCATTCTATTAATGGAAAATTAGTTGCAGAAAAATCAATAAAAAACTCAACGTTGAATGTTAAAGATTTAAATTCTGGGCACTATCTGTTAAACTTTATGTTTGAAAATAAGTTTCATACATATAAGTTCGTGAAAAAGTAAAGATTGAGTTTACCATTAGTAGTTCGTAAGTCGTTTTTTGTAAGTTATATCTTAATTTTATTTTGTTATCTCAGTTTTATTGGATGTAATCAAACAGATAAATTACTTCAACATAAATTAGCAGGCTCTGCACTAGGGACAACCTACCACATTTCATATTTAGGTGAAGAGATAGATAGTCCTGAATCTTCAATTGATTCCATTGTTTTTGTAATCAATCATAGTTTATCTACCTATCAAGATAATTCTCTTATTTCGTGTTTTAATTTGAATAGTAACACGCTATGGGAAAACCCCAATGAATTGAAATATTTTGAAACGGACATGTTCCATTTTAAATATATGGTTCGATTATCAACTGAAATTTCTGAAAAAACATCAGGTGCTTTCGATCCGAGTTCTGGCTGTCTTTTCAGTGAGTATTCAAGAGCAAAAGCATCAAATGAACCAATGAATGAGAGCGTAATTCAGTCTTGTTTGATGCATCAAGGAATGGATAAAATAAAGTTTGACAGCCTAGACTATCCTTACAAATTAGATTCATTCGTTCAATTAAATTTTAATGCAATTGCAAAGGGTTACTTAGTAGATCAAATTGGAGCGTATTTTAATCAATTAAGTGTCAAAAATTTCATGATTGAAGTAGGTGGAGAGGTAATTACAAAAGGCATGAACCAGAATAATCAACTTTGGAAAGTTGGAATTAATACTCCGGTGATAGGTGCAGATCCATTTAATTTTTTTGAAATTGTCGAGTTAAAAGATCAAGCTCTTGCAACTAGTGGTAATTATCAAAATTTTTATATCGTTGATAACGAACTTATTGGTCATACCATCGATCCACAATCAGGGAAACCCATAATTAATGAACTTAGAAGTGCAAGTGTATTGCATAAAAGTTGTGCAGTAGCAGATGCTTATGCTACAGCTTTTATGACTCTTGGGTTTGATGAATCAAAACAAATAATACTAAGTGACACTTCGTTGTCTGCTTTCTTAATTTGTGAGAAGGATAGTGTGCTTCAAGGAGTTTTTGTTCAATAGTATTCCCAAAAGTGAGTTGGTTTTATTTTACTTTGCAATCATATGAATGATATGGGTAGAAGTGTAGCCGATAAATTGATGAGGTACGTTCAAGTTGATACTCAAAGTGATCCTGAAAGTTTAACTTTTCCAAGTACCGAAAAGCAAAAAAATCTGAGCAGGATGCTTGTGGAAGAGTTGATTGCCATGGGAGTTTCAGATGCAGAAATAGATGAATGGGGGTATGTTTTTGCTACTATTCCAAGCAATTCTAAAAATAAAGATGTTCCATCCATATGTTTTTGCTCACATGTAGATACAGCTCCAGATTGTAGCGGTGAGAATGTGAAACCAATCCTACATAAAAATTATCAAGGTCAAGATATCATCTTGCCAGATGACCCAAGTCAGGTTATTACGGTAAAAGAACATACCTACCTAGGTAAGCGAATCGGCGATGATATTATCACGGCAAGTGGACTTACTTTGTTGGGGGCAGATGATAAAGCGGGAGTTGCTATTATTATGCAGCTTGCCCAAGAGTTAATCAATGATCCATCTCATATTCATGGTGATGTACGGATTTTATTTACACCAGATGAAGAAGTTGGAAGAGGTGTAGATAAGTTGAATATGGAAAAACTGAACGCTGATATTGGATATACGTTGGATGGTGGCCCTAGAGGTTCATTAGAAGGAGATACATTTTCGGCAAATTCCATGACTATTCGGTTCAAGGGTATAAGTGCTCATCCTGGATATGCCAAAGGCAAAATGGTGAATGCAGTAAAGGTAATGAGCCATTTTATTAATCAACTTCCTCCATCGAAATTTTCTCCAGAGACCACTTCAGGTTCAGAGGGTTTTGTTCATCCATATAACCTCAAAGGGCAATTAGAAGAATCGAGTGTTGAATTTTTAATTCGAGATTTTGATACGCAAAATTTGGAAAAACATCAGAAGGTATTGACAGATTTAGCACAAGCTACCATCAATCATTTTGAGGGTTCATCATTTGAGATGGAGGTCAAAGAGCAATATAGAAATATGCGAGATGTTCTGAACAAACACCCTCATATCGAAGCAAATGCTGTTCGTGCTATGAAACGTATTGGAATAGAGCCGCAACAAGATTTGGTAAGGGGAGGAACGGATGGCTCACGGTTATCATTTATGGGACTCCCATGTCCCAATTTGTTCACAGGTGAAATGGCCATTCATAGTAAGCATGAATATGTAAGTATTCAAGACATGGAAGCGGCTGTTAAGACGTGCATCGAGATACTTAAAGTGTATGAGGAAGGATAGGATTTGAATTACTGAAATTGTATTTTTATAAATTATAAATGGAACATTTGTACTGTGAAATTTTCCACTATGTATAACTTGTTTTTCATTCTTTTAATTTTAGTTGGGTGTAGAGATATTAATTTTTCTGGTACCGCATGTGAAACTAAAGAGCCAGATCAAAAAAAATTAATCACATTTGAACACTTTAAATCCGATTTCGATGTGTATTGGGATAGTGAAGAAAAAACGGCTTCAATAGCATTTTCTAAATCAATATTTAGTGAAGAACAAAAACAAAATTTATTCAATTCGCTAGATATGGATTTATATAGTAAGAATATCGTTTCTGTCTCTGTATATTCAGATAGAATTGAAGATTCAATTAGTCTAGATTCATCCTTTTTAAGAGGTCTTTTGATTTATTATAATGAAAATGAAAAATTATCAATAAAACTATATTCTAATGAATACAATGAATTAAGAAAATTACTTGAAACTCCTGTTTCTTTTTTATCGACTAATGATATTGCTAATGCAAGGAATGTGATTTCAACTATTCATGACTGTAAGGTGATACATTCATTGGTATTTATAGATTACACTCAGATTCCAAGAGAGAGATTTTATAGACCGATTCTTTCGGAAATATTAGACACCTTGAAGGTAGAAAGAGTGGTTTATTAGTTTTGAATCAATTTGATATAAAGTTTTTTCAATTGGATGAAGTTTCACTCTTACATTCCTCGTTAGGCATTGCTCCACACATAGTACAAGCTGTTCCCTCTTCTTGCATCATCGGATTTTTACCCGCACATCCACCGCGAACTTCTCCGTCTTTTACCAAAAATACACGAATGGCCATGCCAATAAATGCGACAGACATAAAGACTAAGATTAATCCGAGTAAGGGTAGAAATTGCATAATTTTACGAATTGATAATACAAAGATAGATTAGATTTCAAGGATAACAACAATCAAAAAGAGAGGACCTTTAGACTCATTTTGAGTAAGTCATTTCAAGACTATCATAGTTTTGTCATTTCTTACTCTGAATTATAATCTTAAGTTCTAAAGCCTATATTTGTGCAACGAATGACACTTGTTAGCATGAAAAAGTTAAACATTCTAAATTCTATCAAAAACATGAGAAAATCAACCAAGGTGATTGTTGCCTTATTGTTTTTAAATGCCCTTACCTTTTCATTTGTACTATCTCAAACCAAACCTTACCAGACTAATGAAAATCACTCTGAACTAATTGCTAACCAGAATAAATATATTAAAGCTGGCACCTTAGTGATTGACTGGAGTTATAGAATGCTCCGTTATTTCAAAAATTAATTCCTAAACGTATTATTCTTTTTGTGGTTCGAGGAATTACTCGAAGTTCTCTTAAATTTGGAGTTATAAAGTATGTCTAGCACCGCTAATTCTTTAGTAAATTCAAGATTGTATGGGTTTGTAACTCGCTATAATATTCACCATTTGGTGCTGTGGGCTCTATATTTTCTTTTTTGGGTGTTCGTACTTAGCCCTGGAATTACGCGAACAGACTTCTTTGTAAATTCATTTGTCATAGTATCTATTCATGCTGCAGTTAGCTACTTTAATATGTATGTACTGTTGCCATTTTTTCTTCAAAAAAGAGCGTACTTAAGGTATTTTGTAGCCATCGGCTTAGCTTTATTTTTAGGAGCATTATTAGAGTCGGCAGTATTTTCAGTGATATCTACGATAGGTCCAGATGACAAACGTGCCTTACTCTCACTCCGTTTTATATTAAATGCAGTAATGGCAATCATGTACACCGTGGCTATCACCATGAGTCTGAAGTTGGTTAAGCATTGGTACGAGAAAGAAAAATTAACGAAAGAGTTAGAGATTCTTAACACAGAAACAGAGCTTAAATATTTGAAATCTCAAATAAACCCTCACTTCTTATTTAACAGCTTAAATAGTATTTATTCTCTTGCATTACAAAAATCAGATTTAGCCCCAGAGCTCATATTAAAGTTAAGTGACATACTTCGGTATATTTTGTATGATGGAAGTAATCAAAGAGTAAGTTTAGATCAAGAGCTTAAATATTTAAAGAGTTATGCAGAACTCGAGAAGGTAAGGCATGGAGATCGTGTGAATTTGAGCTTAACTATTGATGGTAGTATTGATACTCAAGAGATTGTACCGATGCTATTAATTCCTTTTGTTGAAAATAGTTTCAAACATGGTTTTGGAAGGGATATGGCTAATGGTTATGTTAAAATTAATATTCGAGTGAATAAAAACACTCTCAATTTTGAATTATCAAACAGTAAGCCTTTGTCAGGTACAGAATTTAAAAATCAGGAAAATTATCAAGGCGGGATTGGATTACAGAATGTCAGCAAACGACTGGGTTTAATGTATCCAAATAAACACACCATTGAAATAGTAGAAACAGATATTGATTATAAGGTAAACCTAAAAATAGATTTAGTATGATAAATTGTTTAGCATTAGACGACGAACCCCTAGCCTTGGATATTATCGAGGCTTATGTAAAAAAACATCCAGAGTTACGTTTGGTAGCTCGCTGTAATAATACAGCAGAAGCATCAGAGATTTTAAAAAAGCAATCAATTGATTTGATGTTTTTGGATATTCAGATGCCAGGTATTAATGGATTAAATTTTATCCGTTCCCTAGAGCAAAAGCCATTATTTATGTTTACGACGGCATATTCTGAATACGCCATTGATGGTTTTGAACTAGATGCGATTGATTATCTCTTAAAGCCAATTGCTTATGATCGATTTGAAAAAGCAGTAGAAAAGGCAAAAGAATACTATGCAATAAAGAATAATTCGGATGTATCAGAATCAGATCTAGAAAATGAATACATTTTTGTCAAGGCAAATCAACAACTTGTAAAATTATCCTATGGAGAAATACTTTATGTAGAGGCTTTTGCAGACTATGTCAAAATATTTTTGAATGATCGTAAAATAGTGACACTTCAGACGATGAAAAAAATGGAGTCTAAACTACCTAAAGATATTTTTAGCAGAGTACATCGGTCTTTTATTGTGAATAGAAAAGCTGTTGAGTCTTTTTCAACGTCCATATGCGAGGTAAACGGTGTGAAGATACCAGTAGGGAAAAATTACAAAAATGATTTTGTGCAATTGATGAAATCCAACCCAATTTTATAATGGATAAAAGACTGAAAGCATTTAAGCGACTCTTAGTGATAATGGATGAATTAAGAGAGCAATGTCCATGGGATCGAAAGCAGACAAATGAGTCGCTTCGTCATTTGACTATAGAGGAAACCTATGAGCTAAGCGATGCTCTCTTAAAAGGAGACAATGAGGAAATAAAAAAAGAGCTCGGTGATATATTCTTACACTTAGTTTTTTATTCAAAAATTGGTGATGAAAAAGGTGCCTTTGACGTGTCCGATGTTTTGAATAGTGTTTGTGAAAAATTGATTTCTCGTCATCCTCATATCTATGGAGATGTTGAAGTGAAAGATGAGGAAGAGGTAAAGCAAAATTGGGAGCAATTGAAACTCAAAGAAGGAAATAAATCAGTGCTGGCAGGTGTTCCTAATAGTATGCCAAGTATAATAAAAGCATCTAGAATGCAAGACAAGGCGGCACAGGTTGGTTTTGATTGGCCTGAAAAGGAGCATGTCTGGGATAAGGTAGAGGAAGAATTAAATGAATTCAAAGATGCAGAGGGCACTCAAAAAGAGGAGGAATTTGGAGATCTAATTTTTAGCTTAATAAACTATGCAAGATGGTTGAAAATTAATCCAGATGATGCTTTAGAAGCAACAAATAGGAAATTCAAATATAGATTTGAATCCATTGAAAAGTATGCTCAGAAAAAGAATATTAAAATGGAGGAAATGACCTTATCTGAAATGGATGAAGTTTGGGAGCAAGCAAAAAAAACATTTTAGCTTAGAGATAATTTTTGTTAGTCTTTAGGAGTTCATAGTTTATCATCTTTTATTGCTTGTATATTTGAACAATAGTCATCAAATGAAAAAAGTATTGCTATTTTTATTTCTTATTTCATCCCAAATATCTTTTGGCCAGAAGATTTATGACAATAAAGGTTACGATGATAAAATATCAACGGTAATTCTTCAGAAAAATATTGATATTTATGATCCAGTTCCTATTATTAATTTAGGTTCTAGTGAGACCCTTAAGCTGTCATTTGATATGCTCGATCCTCAAAATGAATTTTTAAATTATTCCTTGGTTCATTGTGATAGAAACTGGATGCTAAGCGACCTTCAGCCAATGGATTATGTGAGTGGTAATACCATGGGAGAAATTACGGATTATAAGTTTTCTACGAATACTTATCAAACATACACTCATTATTCTTTGAATTTCCCATCGGATGATATGGCAATTACTAAAAGTGGTAATTATATCATAAAAGTTTATCGAAACTTTGATGAAGAGGATGTTCTTTTAACTCGTCGATTTATGGTAGTAGATCCTCAAACTAAAATTACAACAACGGTTAAAAGTGCGACCATTCCAGAATTTCGTTTTACTCATCAAGAGATTGATTTTTCTGTAAATTATATGGGATTTGATATTCCCAATCCTTTTTTAGATGTTCATGTCACCATCCTTCAAAACAACAGTTGGAATAATGCGATAACGAATCTAAAGCCTCAGTTTGTAAATAATAATGAATTGAGTTTTAATTATGAGAATGAGAACATTATACCAGGAACCAATGAATTTCGATTCTTCGATATTCGTTCACTACGATTCTTTAGTAATAATGTGATTAAGAAATATATTGATACTGTACAGAATGTAGTTTTGAGACCAGAAGAATCAAAAGCTTACCTTAATTATGTTCGGTGGATTGATTATAATGGGAAACGAGATATTTTCAATTCAGATGGTATGAATTTGGTGGAAGATGGAGATTATGCATTGGTGCATTTCAATTTCAAATCCAATGATCTTAATGATATGGGAGAGGTATTTGTTTATGGAGAGTTATCAGATTGGCAAATCAAGGATAAGTTTAAAATGACCTATTCTCCAGAACTGAAAATGTATACTTGCTCAGTGCTTTTAAAACAGAGTTACTATAATTATCATTTTGTATTGAGGGATAAAGATGGAAAGATAGACTACACATTTACTGAGGGGAATCATCAGGAAACAGAAAATGACTACACGGTTTTGGTATATCATAAAAATGTTTTCTATGGTTATGATGAAATTATTGGATTAGCTACACGTAATTCAAATACTTTAAGAAAATAACTAATTTTCGTCTAGGATTTATATTTTCGTTATTCAGACTATGGATAATGATTTAATCTACAAAATAGCACTCACTCGAATTCCAAGAGTAGGAAGTGTAATAGCTAAAAATTTAATCAGTTATTGTGGAGGAGTTAAAGAGGTATTTTTAAAATCAAAACATTACTTAAAAAAGATTCCTGGAGTAGGTGAAACACTTGCTACTAATATTAATTCTTATAAAAACTTTGAGGATATAAATTTAGAAATTGACTTCATTAATCAAAATCAAATTGATATTCATTTTTTCTTAGATGAATCTTACCCATATCGACTTAGGCAAATTCCAGATTGTCCAATTATTATCTATTCAAAAGGGAGCTCAAATTTGAATCCTGATAAATGCATAGCTATTGTTGGAACGAGAAAGATGACTTCTTATGGGAAACAGTTCATTAAAGAATTGATGGAAGAGTTAAATGTATATCAACCAACGATAGTGAGTGGGTTGGCCTATGGTGTTGATGTTTTTGCACACAAGCAGAGCATCAAAAATGAGATGCCAACATTTGGTGTTGTAGCTCATGGTTTAGATCAAATTTATCCTTCAGTACATAAAGATGTAGCACGAGATATGATCAAAAACCAGGGAGCTGTTATTACAGAATATACATCCAATACAATACCTAATAGAGAGAATTTTCCAATGAGAAATAGATTGGTAGCAGGAATGGTGGATGCTGTAATTGTTGTTGAGTCTGCTATCAAAGGGGGATCTCTCATTACGGCAGAACTGGCGAATCAATATAATAGGGATGTGCTCGCTCTGCCAGGTGCAATTAATCAAAAGTATTCATCAGGTTGTAATTATTTAATAAAGAAGAATAAAGCTCATGTGATTGAAGGGGTAGAGGATTTAGTGCATTTGCTGAATTGGGATATAAAGGTTGAGAAGAAAATTCAAAAACCCCTCTTCCAAAATTTTACGGATGACGAAAAAAAGCTCTTTTCAATTATACAAGAAAACAAAGAAGTCGGGATAGATCATTTACAGATAAAATCGGGTTTTGTATCTAGTTTGTTAGCTATAACTTTGTTGGAGTTAGAAATGAAAAACTGCATAATCAGTTTGCCAGGTAAGAGATACAAATCAATATGGTGAGCTTAGTACGTAAATCAGATTTTTTCTTTGAATTACACGAAGATCAAATTGCAAAATATCCACTTAAAAAAAGAGATCAATCGAAGTTACTTTGTTATCAAAATGGTCAGATAACTCACCGTAAATTTTCAGAAGTATCTTCCATTCTACCTAAGGATTCCCTCTTGATAATGAATAATGCAAAGGTTATACCTGCTCGGCTCTATTTTAAGAGAAAGACGGGAGCACTAATTGAAGTATTACTTCTTGAGCCTGTTCTTCCCGGTAGCTATGAAAAATCATTTGCAAGTACAGAACGTTGTCAATGGAAGTGCATAATTGGAAACAGTAAGAAATGGAAAGAGGGGGAGTATTTAGATTTAAGTATTCAATCTGGGGTTGTACAAGCCCGATTAATTAGCAGAGAAGACAAAGTGGTTGAGCTTTCGTGGGCCAGTAAAAAATCATTTACGACTTTAATTCAACAAATTGGTGAGTTACCACTTCCACCATATCTCAACAGGAAAACAGAGAATAGCGATACCAAATCGTATCAAACTGTATTTGCAAAGAATGAGGGCTCTGTTGCTGCACCAACTGCAGGGCTTCACTTCACAGATGATGTTTTGAGCAATATAGTTGATAAAGGAGTTGCAATTAATGAGGTTACGCTTCATGTTGGAGCGGGTACATTTTTGCCAGTAAAAGAGGATGATGTCATAAATCATGAAATGCATCGGGAACATTTTGAGGTGAGATTAGATGCACTTAATGCTTTGATAAAACATGATCAGCGAATTGCTGTAGGAACTACGAGTTTGAGAGTACTAGAGAGTTTATATTGGATTGGTTTTCAATTAAGTCAAAAGGATGAATCATTTTTTGTATCTAAATTAGAGCCGTACGAAAACAAAACAAAACTCACTTATAAGGAGTCTATAGGAATTATCCAGTCTTATATGCAGACTAACAATTTAACAGTAATAGAGGCAGCTACTGAAATTTTAATATTGCCAGATTATGAGTTAAAAAGTATTGTAGGCTTAATCACCAATTTTCATTTGCCAGAGAGTACATTATTGATGTTAATAGCAAGTGTAGTAGGGGAGGAATGGAAAGATATTTACGAAACTGCTAAAGCTGAAAAATACCGTTTTTTAAGCTACGGAGACAGCAGTATTTTATTTAAAAATTCTTAAGAACTATGAAGCAATCATTGAAAGCATGTTTTTGCTTTCTAATTCTTTTGCTCCTTCTTCAAGTACTTTGAAAAAATGAAGAATTTCTTTTTCTGTATTGGTTGAATTAATGGTAATTAGTCGAATAAACTCGTTTGGACCATACTTTCCATACCCAACCATTGCAGTAGCTTTTTCATAAAGATGAGTACAAAGTTCGTCGGCAGATATGTTTTTGTAATTAAAGCAGATGGATATGGAGTCTGGTAAGCTGTATAACGTATAGTCGGGGTGACTCTCAATATATTGTCGAGCTATATCTGCTAAATGGAATTGTTGATCAATGATATTTTCTAATCCTTTGTTTCCAACAGATTTCCATAATGTCCAAAACTTAAGAGCATCATTCCTTCTACCACACTGAAGACTTGTTCTTCCAAGATCAAAGTCATCAGCGTCAGTCTGGTAAAGATACTCAGCTTCGTTGCTAAATGATTTAGATAAAAACTTTTTATCTTTTGCAATAACGATTGAGCAGCTTAGTGGTGTCCCCAGCATTTTATGTGCATTAAAACTAAAACTATCACTCAGTTCAATTCCTTTAACCAGTCTTTTGTAATTTTTACTAAAGATTACACCGCCACAATAAGCTCCGTCAACGTGTAACCAAATCTGGTGTTGTTGGCAAATTTTGTGAATGGCTTCAATATCGTCAAATGCTCCTAAAACGGTTGTTCCAGCGGTAGCATTTACAAAAAATGGTTTAAATCCTTTTTCTTTATCCTCTAAAATAATTTCATTTAGATGCTCGATGTCCATTTTGCCGGTTGAGCCCGTTTTGATATACCTCACTTGGTCTCTTCCTATGCCAGCAAATGCAGCATTTTTAGGAATGGAGTAGTGAGATTCTTTTGATGTGTAAAGGGTCATTTTTTGGCTGACACCAGCATTTGGAATATCTGTTGAAGCGGCATCTCTTCCCATAACAAGTCCCATAAAATTACTCATACTCCCACCAGGAGCAATGGTGCCGTCAGCAGTATTTGGATATCCAATGAGTTGACAAACTTTTTGAATAATGACTTTTTCAATACCTGCTTGTGGACCAGCAACCTTATAGGTATACATGCTACTATTCAAAATAACAGCTAGCAAATCACCCAGTACAGATTTGGGCTGTCTGCCTCCAAATAATTGATTGAAAAAGAGTTTGGATGCAGTTTTGGGTGTGTTAAGAGCCACATTTTCAATTAATTTCTCCCAATCCTCGTCATTGATACCCTCTTCCTCAAATTCCAGATTTAATTTTTCAATGACTTGATCGGTAGGTATTGGTTCGGAAACAGGATTTGTTTCCTCCATTTGTATCAATTTTTCTACCAGTTGACTAAAAAAACGCAACTCTTTTTTCATGTGTGCGGTAATAACCGCCAAATAATTTGCTTAACCAAGTTTTATCCCTTCTAAACAGACGTAGTTGTTTTTCTTTAAAATACTTCTAATTAGTGAAAAAATATTAAATTCGAGGACTTAAATGAGTTCAGAAAAAGAATCACTAGAGTTTATATCATCAATGGATGAACTCATTTCTGCTCTCAAATCTGGTCATTATCAGGAAGCTCTGAATCAGTCCTATGATTTAAATATTTCATATTCTGAAATAGAACATTATACTACTTGGAATGATAGTAGATATACAAGGAATTGTATTGCAAGAAACGAAGATTTTGAGTTAATCCTGCTTTGTTGGGAAGAAGGTCAAAAAACAGCAATACATTGTCATAACCAACAAGAGTGTTGGGTGAAAGTAATCCAAGGTAATTTTGCAGAGTATCTTTATGATTATGATGATGTACTTAATCGTATGAACCCAATAAATGAAGTTCATGTTGGCCAAAATGAAGTGACGACCATTGAGAATTCAAATACCTATCACAGCTTGGAAAACACGTATAAAGGTAGAAGTATGAGTCTTCACTTATACATGAAGCCAATTGTAAAATGCAATGTGTATAATCAAACAACCAATCAATTAGAGTGTAAAACATTGACTTACGATACATTTGAGGGTGAAGTCTTTATAAAATCCTAGTTGTTCAAATTTCCTTTAAGACTATGGATAAAATGGGTATTTCATATTTTATCTTTTACATTCTTACTGAGAGCTGTTTTAGTTAATTTGTACTTTACTAATACTGCTAGCACTTACTAATACAATGGAGAAAAAATTTACACTTAAACCTGTAACCGATGAACAAGGACATGAAGCTAGTCCACAATTATCACCTGATGTAAAAAATTATCTCATTGATATTGACGGAACGATTACAGATGATGTTCCCAATGAAGATCCTGAACGGATGAAGCATGTATTGCCTTATGATGGTTCAGTTGAAACACTTAATAAATGGTATGATGATGGTCACATTATTACGTTTTTCACATCTAGAACAGAAGAGGTAAGACAAATTACAGAAGATTGGTTAGATAAGCACGGGTATAAATACCACGGATTATTGATGGGCAAACCAAGAGGTGGTAATTACCACTGGGTAGATAATCATATTGTGAAGGGCACCCGCTATCAGGGGGTTTGGGCTGATTTAATTGAGGTAAATAAAAAAATCCAAGTTTTTCCTACTTAAATACTTTATTATTTCAATCTAAACGAGTTCAATATTGTTTAGATGATAGTGAACAACATAAATAATGTGAAACGCGTTGAAGATAGCTTAGCTGATTTAAGATATCAGTTACAAAATCACGCTCTATACCAAAATTTAAATAATATTGAGGATGTCAAAATTTTCATGGAAAACCATGTGTTTGCTGTTTGGGATTTTATGTCCTTATTAAAAGCACTTCAAATTGAATTAACCTGTGTTAAAACTCCTTGGCTACCCAGTGAAAATGCTAAACTAGCTAGATTTATTAATGAAATAGTGATTGCAGAAGAGAGTGATGTTAATGAAAAGGGAGAGCCTAAAAGTCATTTTCAAATGTATTTAGATGCTATGAATCAAGTAGGGGCGAATACAAATCAAATAGATAGCTTTATTCAATCCATTAAAAATGGAGACTCACTCACAAATGGATTGTCAAATAGTTCAATTAATTATAAGGTAGCTGTTTTTGTGAAACATACGTTCTCTATCGTTGATACTCAGCAAGCACACAAAATAGCTTCGGCATTCACATTTGGTCGTGAGGATGTGATACCAGACATGTTTATAAAAATTTTAGATCAATCAGACAAGCATAATAAAAAGTATAACAAACTAAGATATTATTTGCAACGTCACATTGAACTAGATGGAGATGATCACGGTCCTTTATCCTTGATGATGATTGAAGAATTGTGTGGCAACGATAATCAAAAATGGTTTGAAGTTGAAACAGTTGCTAAAGAATCATTGCAGCACAGACTAGCTTTGTGGGATGCTATTAATCAGATTATTGAGAAAAAATAATAACGGATTCGGTTAACTTATTGAGTTCATAATAAACTCTTTATTGGCCTAAAGAGCTTGCTCTTAAAAATCCGTAACTGCCAGTCAATGCCCCCATAGCATATAATATAACTACTGGTGTTGGTGGACCGCCAGAACCGATAACTATTCCATAAGCGATGTTCGTTATAATCATTGCTATTAAAAATAGATATCCAAGAAGCACTCTTTTAATCTCTTTGTTATTTGTTAAGCTACGGCAGTACATTAAAATAATTCCAGTACCGATGCTATGTGTAATAATTACTCTTGTTTGTCCGAGAATGACACCTTTAACATCTTTTGGAATGTCTGAGCTTATCCAAGTTTTGATTGCTTCATCAAAGTTCGGAATCATACCAATTAAAGAAAGTCCAATTAAAATATGGATTGTACCTATAATTATGAAAATGTAGCGTGATTTCATGCTTAAGATATGTTATGTTTTTTACAATGATACAATTAATTCATTTAATCCTGTAGCATATTTGCTAAAAGGTTAATGTCCTCATTTTCAAGGTGTTTTAATTCACTAGGGAATGTCAAGCTATTAATCATGGCTTGTCCAAATCTAGTGGTTGTAGTCATGTTTTTGTTTTTCTTCATCCATGGGAAAAAAGGTCTGAGCAGAACATAGATGATGTTATACCAACCTGTGCTTGATCGAATCCCTTTTTCGGGAACAATAGCACCTGGTCTAAACATATAGGCATCTTTAAAACCTTTGTTGAGTATATAATTTTCTGTTTTACCTTTCACTCTTGCCCACATGGTTTTTCCTTTTTCAGAACTATCTGTTAGTGTGCCTGAGACATAATTAAATACCATATCATTATTCAGCTGATACAACGTATCAGCTAATATTTTAGTGAGATCAAAGGTGATTTTAGTAAATTCTTCCTCGCTTTTACCAATGGATGAAATACCCATGCAATGAAAACATGCGTCAAATCCTTTGAGTTGATCCTGAAGGGTGTGCATTTGGGAAAAATCAGAAAGTAAGATTTCATTAACTTTAGGGTGATCAAAGTTTAAACTAGACCGATTAATGAGTAGAACTTTTTTGATCGACGGGTGGTCTATACATTCTAAAAGAACACTTTTGCCCACCATCCCTGTAGACCCTGTGATAATAACATTAAATTTTTGCATGTATTTGGTTACTGAATGCTATGGTGAAGACTCAATTGAAGTTGATTCTTTTGAATAGTGTTCGTAGTTTGAGTCATTACACCAAGCTGTACTTTGAGTTCCTTTTGGATATAGAATCCAAGGGCAGCATAAAGTCTATTCCTATCAAAAACTTCTACTTCTCTGTTCTTTCCGATACTTCGTTCTCCATTGATAAAAAGTTCATTGTATAGAGCTAGGTAAAGGGTGTTTTTGTCCATAGTTAGTTGATTCAAAGGGATATTTAAGAATAGATTGTAGCGGTAACGTGTTCTAAAGTCTTGATTTTCAACAAATCGTTGTTCGTATCGAAATCGGTGATTGGTATAAAAGCGTTTTCCGAATTTCACAGGATATAGGGCTTCCTGGTAGATTCTATTTTCTTGAGAGGTAGATTCATCATCTCCGTATGTTCCGGTGGTGATATGACCATAACCCAGCGTGAGCTTGATGTTCGCATTCTGAGGTTTGTAAGTTAGTCCACTTCTGAGAAGCAATTGTTCTAGGTCGCCTAACGAATTAAAATTTCGATACTGGATATCCCCTTGTACTCCCCAAGGTCCTTTGTTGGATGAAGTATTGTAAAAGTACATGTACCATGCACCCAGTTTATCTTCATTGATTTGAGCTTTTCCTTTTGGAGCTAATCCAAAAATTAGAACTAGACTGATAATTATATTTCTTTTCACAAACGCTAAATTAAAAATTACTGCTAATTTAACCATTCAATCGCATGGGGATGTTAAGGATTTGTTAAGAATGGAGATTGATGGTTTTGCGTAGGTCTTGATTTGAAATTAATTGTTGTGAATTGGTTTCATAGGGATATCATTAATTGTCTTTATTACATGCATTTCTAATTCCAACTCCTCAAAATGTTTTTTTCCGAATTCAATTTTTAATTGTTCTTTAGGTCTTAAATCCATTTCAGAAGTACTTCCCTTACTCTCTACTACAAAATAGAGTTTTTCTTCATCTCCATCTTTCCAACTCACTACCCAATCAGGGTTATATGATCCCAAAGGGGTATCAATCTTAAACCAGTCAGGAACTTTTGCGTAGACAGATACATTTTCACTTTGTTCAAATTGTTTAGAAAGTGTAGATTCTACTTTTGAATCATAAACCACATATTCATAAGGTGATTTTGTACTCTCAGATAAGTTATTTCTTAGGTATCCAAATAGTTCTTCGTTCTCAAATAATTCTTGACTGTAAAAGTCATTGCCACCCATTTTATGATATTTGATTCCATCAATAATATGTAACCTCATCTGATTATTAATGATATCTATACAACCTTCAATAAATTTCTGAGGGTTGATTTTGAAATACTTCAATTTCTCTGTTTTAGTGAGAATATAAACAATAGATTTTCTTGTAAGTTGTGTTTCATTCTGAAGATACCCTACAATATCAGGTAGGTTATTAACCTCATAATCTAAAATAGAGGTATGTGTTCTTATAGATTCATCATCAACTTGAACTCCACCGATTGACATTGTAATGGTTGATTTTGTGTAGTAGAGTTTTCCTCGTTGAATTACTAAATTTTTGTCAATTGAGTCAATACACTTCTTAATGAGAGAGTTAGAATCAAAATCAACAGAGAAGGTCGTTTTAAATTTAACACGATCCCATAATTCCTTGAATTCTGGACTGTCTAGTATTTGTTTATTGATCTTAACTCGCTTCTTATCGTCTTTGTTCTTAACTTCCAATTTACCTGCTGCACTCTTCAAATTGGTAATAATTTGTTTGAATACATGAGGGTTTTCAGTAAAGACCTCAGGGATATCTACGTTATTCTCTTTTAAATCAATTCTTAGTAGGTCTTGAACTTTTCCTCCAGAGTCAATATACCCTTTATGCGTGAAGTGATTATAGAGTTCACTTGATTTTTCCTGACCTAAAAAGGTAGTATGTCCATCCTCTATACCAATTACTATATCTGAAAAAGTAAATTCTTCTATAACTCCAAACTTAATTCCTGTATCCGATTCAATCTCTTTCTGTAGTGTATCAACAAAATCAAAATAAGATTCTGTTGCCATTACTGACAACGTGTTCACATTATGTCCATACACACGTTCTCCATTTTGATCCACGCACAATCGAAGTCCACGACCTATCTGTTGTCTTGGTGTGATAGATGACCCACCCAAATCTCTTAAAGTACATATCTGAAAAACATTTGGATTGTCCCAACCTTCTTTTAGTGCAGAGTGTGAAAAGATAAATCGAAGTTTTGAATCAAAACTCAATAATTTCTCCTTGTCTCGCATAATTAGATTGTAAGTATCTTCATCTGCTTTGGTTGTTCCTTTGGTATCTTTATAGTATTCAAACTTCTCTTTTGAATTGCTCTTTTTATTTTTCTTATCTATGGAGAAATACCCGTCGTGTACCAATGAAGTATCTATTTCTTGATCATGTGAAGTATCTAGTTCTTGACCATGAAAATGTTTCAATAAGATTTCATATTTGGGTTTGCGAATTAATTTACCATACTCATCCTCAAAAATGCTTGCATAGTCTCCGTTGATTTGATTCCCATCCTCATCGTACTTTCTGTAGTTAGCAACTGCATCAATAAAAAACAAACTCAGCACCTTAATTCCTTGACCGTTTAAAATTTTTTCTTTATCCAAGTGCTCTTCTATTGTTTTGGAGATCATTGCAGTTTTCACCTGACGATCATCAACACTTCCAATAGACTGTCCCAGTTTGATATATTCATCTTTACTCGTAAAATCAATGTATTCACTTCCCTCGACTCCATATATATCTTTAATAATATATCCTTCATATTCTACACGATTGGTCAATAGCTCTAAATCATCATTTTGCCGAACCGTTAATTGTTTACGTTTGATAGATCCATTAACTAATGCATCTACTTCAACCTTGGCAATAGGCATGCCCTTGCTTAATTTGATGCTAACCAACTTAATATATGCTTGGTTATTAGCACCTTCTGTTTGTATGGAACTTACCTGAATCTGTTTCACTAATTTTTGTTCATACGCATCAATCGCATCCAATTTGTACATCAGATTCACTTTTTCACGGTGAGTTGCTGAGTATCGGATGATTGCCAATGGATTTAAATTTTTTACTGCGGTTTTCCTCAATTCTGTACTCATGGTGGTTTGAGGTTCATCAATAAAGACAATTGGATTGGTATTCTTTATTAGATCTAATGGTATGCATCCTAAAGCGTCATTGTAACGATGAATGATGTTTGCATTATTGAGTTTTGAAGGGTCTTTAAAACTCTTACTAAAGGCATCAATATTGATGACCATGATTTCTAACCCATCATTGGTAGAAAAATCTCGTACCTTATTTAGCTTACTACTGTCATAAATAAAGAAATTGTATGGAATATTATCATACAACTCTCTCAAGTGGTCTTTAGTAATTTGAAGTGATTTATACACTCCTTCTTTAATTGGAATAGAAGGAACAACAATAATATGTTTTGAAAACCCATATTTTCTGTAAAGTTCCATAATAGACCTCAGATACACATAAGTTTTTCCAGTACCTGTTTCCATTTCTACCGTAAAGTCTAAATGATTCCGATCAACTTCTTTGGGTGAAGAAGGTTTTAATCCATTACCCAATTGTATTTGTTGCACATTCTCAATGAGTTTCTCTTCTGAAAGCGTCAATTGGTTTCTATATCCTATTTCATTAAAGGATAAGTTTTGTTGTTTGTTTAAAAATTCAGGGGAATACACCGTAAAGTTAGACTCGCATTTTTCTTGTCCCTGAAAAATATCAACGATTGATCCAATAGCATCTAATTGATATTGTAAAGCACTGTCGAATTTTATTTTCATATTAAATACTTCTTATTTCGTTAATACCGTACCTTTTTAAGGTTTGCACCGAATTGGTTTTTTCTACATCGGTAAATCCGTTGTCTTTAAAAATCACTCTACAAATCTCAGGACTGCAGTCTTCTTTCCATTGTCCTATTCCTTCTGCTACCTTAGAAGTGATGCCATCTGCCAAACAGATAAATAAAGATCCCAAACCAACGTTGAATACCTTTTTGCTCTCTATGATTCTTTCTTCAATAGGTAAGGTTAAGTCTAACCCATACTTGAGTAAAATTTCATACAAGACATCTTCTTCGGTTCTATCTGTTTTAATATTTTCAATCGCATCAAACAAACTTTCGTTAAGGTTCTCAGGATTCCCATCCCAACTTTTAATATTGGAACTATCCAGCTTAAAAACTTTAAACCCTAAATCCATGTCTTTTGATTTTTCAGGATTTTCAGCCCTTATTTTTTTTATTGCTCTTCGTATTCTCTCTTTACCTATTTCACTAATAGTTTTAAATCCCGCTTTAAACGCTTCGCTTTTTTCAGCTATTGACTCTGGTAGCTGGACTTGTATATATTTACGATTCCCACTATCTTCAGCATTTTGCTTTAAAACTGCATGAGCTGTAGTAGAGGAACCAGCAAAAAAATCAAGGATTATGCTATTTTCTTTAATTGTTGAACATTTAATAATTTGTTCAATGAAGTTTATAGGTTTTGAATAATCAAAAGGTTTAAAATCAGAAAATAGCTTGTTTATCGATTTAGTCGCTGCTTGGTTCATGTATTTATTTTCATTTCCAAATAAAGAATTAATTTGATAATAATCCGTTCGCAATTCATTAGCATATCTTTTAAAGATAAACCCTCTTTCATTAGAATTATGTTTTGTTTTAAATTTTATGCGTCCTTCTTCCAAATATTCTTTAAATCTGCTTTCTGAAAATCGCCAATGGCTATTTTCAGGTGGCAAATCAACTTTTCCTGTTATAGGATTCTTTATTTCAAATGTATGCCCTGTTCGGGCACTTGGATCAGCGATAACCCAAGTGCCACGAGGATCATTATCAGGATTTTTATATGTAGATAAATCTTTTTTACCCCCAATCAATGTTAAATTCTCAATAGTTTTTGCAAATATTAACACATTCTCATGTTGAATATTAAATCCATGCTTTTTATCGTTTGTTGTTGACTTTGTTTTTCTAATAATATCACCAACAAAGTTATCCTCACCAAAAATTTCATTACCAATCTTTTTTAAATTCTCAACCTCATTATCATCAATACTCATAAAAATCACTCCATCCTCCTTCAATAAATTTCTTGCCAAACGTAATCGAGGATACATCATATTTAACCAATTAGAATGGTAGCGTCCATCACTATCAGAGTTGGTAGAAGTTTTGTTTCCGTCACTATCTATCTGTCCTGTAACTTCTTGGTAGTTTTTCAAGTTGTCTTTGTAGTTATCCTTGTAGACAAAGTCTTTACCTGTATTATAAGGGGGGTCTATATAAATCATTTTAATCTTTCCTGCATACGACTTTTGTAGGAGTTTTAAGACTTCTAAATTGTCACCCTCGATATACATATTTTGGGTTGCATCCCAATCCAAACTTTCTTCCTTTGCTGGTCGTAGCGTTCCTGTGGAAGGTTTGTGTGCTTCTCGTCTTGCTTGAGACTTTCCTGCCCAAGTAAAACGGTAGTATTCTTCTTCGTCTTCCAATTCTTCTCCCAGTACCTCTTGCAATACCTTGAAGTCAACTTTCCCTTCAGTTACAATTTCAGGGAACAGTGCTTTTAGTTTATCTATGTTGTCATGAATTAAGTCTTTACTTTGACTTAATTTGTCATTTGAAGCTATCGGTTTCATTATAAATAGTCATTTTTTTATTTAGCACTTATCCTCATAATTTATTTACGTACTTCCCAATCGTCCTAACTTAGGATGATGAAAATTGAGATAAGAAAAACTTGCTTTAGTTAGGAGTCTTCGTTTCCTGTAATCAATAAATGGTTAAATTATCGAGTTTGCATAGCTTTTTTCATATCAATGAGCCAAATGTAGTATTATTTGAGCTTTTTAAAAGAAAAAAACTGAAAATTGATTTTTAGATTTCAAAGAATTAGTTACTCAATCTTGAAGCTTTAGACTAAGTTAGTAAAACCGATAATCTGATAAACCGATAATCTGATAAATCGATTATGTGATAAAGGGATAAACTGATATATTTGGAATATGAAAAAGATATTAATTGTGGTTTTTAGTACCTTGATATTTTTGGGCTGTTCGTCTGATAAAAACTTATCTGAAAAAGATTCATTTGATAATTCAAACGCACTTTATGTTCATTTAGATGATATTGAGGTTAAGAAAATAGATGGTATAAGAAAAGGTTATTACGACAACAAACCTTTTACAGGCATTCTAGTGTTAACAAGGAATAATACGACAGCTAAAGAGTTGAGAGAAATTAAAGACGGAATTGGTACAGGAGTTGTAAGAAGTCATCGAGGAGACAAGACTATCGGACAAGTCACTGTAGAAAACGGAATGAAATACAGACTTCCTATCATGGACTCAGAGACAACCAAGGACAAAGAAATTGTTTATTTTGATAATTCAGAACAAGCAAAGGTAGAACGGACAGGGTATTTAAAACTAAATGATAAACAGAATGGATATGATTTTATTAGGGAAGGAAAGTGTACCTATTATTCAGAGGACGGCTCTATTAAAGAAGTTGTAGAATATCAAAATGACATAAAGTTAGAATAATCTCAATGCCCCCATACCATGGGGCTATTCTATGATTACAAGTATAGGCTTTCGATATGTTTGATTGGTGATCATACATAGAAACAAAACAAGTATCAAATAATAGTTGAGTAAAATTGTATAAATAAAAATTAAATAAGATATGAAAGATATGCTAGTAGTTGCAAAACTAAAAGAAGGTAGTTTTGAGAAATTCATGGGTTTTATGAAATCTGAAGAGGGGATGAATGAAAGAAAAAAAGTTGCAGATTTAACTAAAACTATAGGCACAGTATCCCCTGATAAGAATGCAGTAATGTTTAAGATTTCTGTTCACGATGAAAATGCACTGAACTCTTTCTTAGATGGATCAAATCCAGTTTCAAAACCTATTTGGGATGAGGTTTTAGAAAGTTATGAGATTTTTGAGATAAATAAAGTGTCATAGGCAGACCAAAAATATAAGGGTTCTTTCCTCAAGTTAGAAACCCAAAAAGAAAATTGGTTGAGAATACCAGTCGCCTTCATTTCTTTGTAACTATCTAATTTTCAGTTAATTATTGACTAACCAAAAATATAGGTAAAACATTTTTTGACGGACTCCAAGCTGGTCGACGGTGTGGAGAAGTTTGACTGCTGAATAGTCACTATATTTGAATTGCTTTATGATTTGTATTTAAGAATGAAAAAAATCACTTTAATTTTATTCCTAGTTTTTAATGTTTATTCATTACAAGCTCAATTAGATAGCATAATTGACCAAGGAGTATTTAGAACATATATTATTCACTTACCTTCTGGATATAATACTAATAATAAATACCCACTTGTATTAAATCTCCATGGTTTGAGGGCAAACGCTCTGCAACAAAAAACGATTACTCAATTTGATAAAATTGCCGACCAAAAAGGATTTATTGTTGTTTATCCAAACGGTACAGATAAATCTTGGACTACAGTTGGTAACAAAGATTTAGACTTCCTCTCTAATCTTGTTGACTCCATTAAATCTAATTATTCAACAAATGACTGTCTATTTATGATGGGATTTTCTCAAGGGGGATTTATGACTTATAAATTTGCTCTCAATAGCTCTCATTCTATAAAAGCTATTGCAGTAGGCTCTGGAAATATATCTAAGGCCACTCAAACAGCTTCCGAAAATGCTACTCAAATTCCCGTTCTTCATTTTCATGGTAACGCCGATAACATAGTTCCTTTTAATGGTACTCCACCATTCATTCCTCCTGTTGAAAATACTATCGAATGGTTGGTATCCCATAATGGATGTGATAGAATCCCTGTTGTGTCAACCTTACCTGATATCGATTTAACAGATAACTCTACGGTTGAAAAATACTACTATGGAAATGGTGACAATGATTCTGAAGTAACCTATTATAAAATTACTGGTGGTGGTCATACTTGGAGTGGTTCTAATCCAGTTCCTATTTTTGGTGAAACTAATCAAGATATTAATCAGAGTGCTATAATTGGCGACTATTTCGAAAAATTTTGTTCAGAAACTAATGGAATTCATAATGAAAAAGGTGAAGTCTTTTTTAGTCTTTATCCAAATCCATTTAATAATCAACTAACCATCCAATCTTTTGCCAATGAGGAACTCACATTTATTTTGTACGACAATCTTTCACGTAAAATCCTGAATGAGAAGTGTTACAAAAATTTAACTATAAATACAGATTTTCTATCCAACGGAATTTATTATTATGAAATTCAAAACTCTAATAAAAAATTAAAAATGGGTAAAGTCATCAAAAATTAAATTAGTGGAGAATACCGGTCGCCTTCTTTTCTTTGTAACTATCTAATTTTCAATTAATTATTGACTTATTAAAAATACAGGTGAAACATTTTTTGATGGACTCCAAGCTACTCGCGGGCGTTAATAAGTTTAGATTTAAAGTATGTTATATTTGAAATATGAAAAAATTATTATTATTTAGTTTTTTGCTAACCTTATCATCATCTATCTTCTCACAATCAATCAGCGTTCCGACCATCCCTGAAGCAGGTATTTATTATGAAGTTGGTCTCATTGGTAATACTATAAACTTTTCAAATGATGGAGATTGGGATTTTTCAACGATTTCAACCACTTCGAAAGCTACAATACATATTGCACCAATCAACACTTCAAATCAATCTAGTAATTATCCTAACGCTACTCACGTAAAGTATGAAGACGGAAATCAATTTTTTCTTGGATTTAGTAACTCTGAATATACGTTCCATGGTGAAATTTCTGTTGTCACCTCTTCATACGAAAATTCATTGGTATTGATTCCATATCCTTTTAATGTTGGAGATGAGCATACTGATTTTGAAAAAGAGGTTCCGTTTACAGTCCTAAACGGCCCACCATACTTAATAAGAGATGACCTTGTAATTTCTGAAGCAATATCCAAAGGAACAATTACAATGCCAGACAACAGCGTTCATAATAATGCTGTGCTTGTTCGTTCAAGAAGAACTTGGACAGATCGTCAAATTGGTTCTTCACCTTGCGTAACATCATATGATGCATACCAATGGTGGGTTGAAGGATATGCCATTCCTGTTGTTCAAAGTATACTTATGACACAATCTGGTGCATGTCCTCCAAGCAATACTGTCGAAGTTACCAAATTTGTTATTGGAGGTCCATTAAATGTCGATATATTAAAAAATCCTGGAACGACAATCTACCCAAATCCTGTTAAAAATAAAATGCACATTACTGCAAATGCAAATAATCTTGGATCTGATTACATTATTTACGACCAACTAGGAAGGAATATAGTTAATGGTAAAATTAATTCAAATATCACTGTTATTGATTTAATCAACATTCCAAAAGGCATTTACTTTTTTAGTATTTTAGGTAATTCTAATCCAAGATGGAAGTTTATAAAGGAATAGATTTTGTGGAGAATACCGGTCGCCTTCATTCTTTTACAACTACCTAGTTGTCAGTTATTTATTGACTCATCAAAAATACAGGTGAAACATTTTTTGATGGACTCCAGGCTGGTCATTGGTGTTGAAAAGTTTGACTGTAGATCATCTTATTTATCAGTACATCAATTGTTTTTTTGATTTATTTCTCCAGCCAGCCTGATTTCTATATTTCACAAAAAATATTTTTAAATCACTTTGATTCTGATAATCAACAAAGTAAATTTTCTTATCAGATTGATTTCCGTAATCAGTAAAAAACCACAATCCTTGGTTACCATTAACTTGGTTAGGGTATTTAACTTTAAACACCTTTAAATCACACTGGTTCTCATATTTTACTACATAAACTTTCAGATCAGATTGATTAGAATAATTAACTGAATGTACCTTTTGTGAGTATGATAGAATTGGAATTACTATCATGGTAATTAATAAATATTTTTTCATTAATTATAAATTTTAATGATTTTTTATGCTAAAAAGCACGAACAGCTCTTACCCAGTAACCAGAAGATTTAGCTCTAGAACGTTGATTACCAGTAAAGAAATTTTGCATCCATGCATTTTCGCTATTATCCTCAGTCGAACTCCAATAGGTGTAAGGAGCAAAACCACCAATGTTATTTGAATCAGCTAAATTTTGCCACATCAGATCTAATTCATCTTTTGAAGGTAGAAACCAATCGCTATAACCACCCAGATTGAGATTTGCACATACATCTGCTGCTGTTCCAGCTGAAATACATCCTAGCTCAATATCAATTGTGTTCTGATAGCCTGATCCGACAGCAGAAGAATCAGCTCCATTAATATTATTACCTGTACATCCCCAATTTGAACCATCGGTATTGGCAGAAACGGTAGATTGATCTGAAGTTGCAGCAATTAATCCTCCTCCATTTCCATCTAGGTAAAATATGATACCACCCTGGAAAGTATCTCCAACTGATTTTTGGATTGTAGGTGACTGTATTGGATTTATTGATTCATCATTTTTATCACAAGAATTTAAAATAAAACAAATTAATAATGATATAAAGCCTATAGTTTTATTATTCATAATCCAAATATATTGATTTAACTCAAGTTTCTTTTTAAATTAAAAAATTAATATTCAACTATAGACTTTGTAGGTGGTAAAATAAAGAGAGATGAAAATAGTGGAGAATACCGGTCGCCTTCATTCTTTTACAACTACCTAATTTTCAGTCGTTTATTAACTCTTTAAAAACACAGGTGAAACATTTTTTGATGGACTCTGGGCTGGCCGCTTGTGTTGAAAAGTTTGGCTGCTAAAAGAGATTACTTTAGTTGTAGTTAATGAAATTTAATTTATTGCCTTTTTCCAACCATATATAGTTAAAACTGCCTGAGCCATTAAAAGAACACCAATGAACGGCGGCGGCCCACCTCCTTGGAAAAAGTGATTGTATAGGGCTACTAGTAAAACGGAGCCTTGGAAGGCAGCGAAGGCAGCGAACACCTTCTTATTTACATGGTTTTCAAGTCGAAATGAACGTAAAACTAGGAGTAATAGTCCAATTCCAATCATATGCATGGCAGTGACATCAATAATTCCTTGCGTCCAAAAAATCAATAGGTCAGCTACTGGTTCGCTATTCAAGTCAATTTCAAATTGAGGTTGCATAAGGCCTATGGGGTCTAAAAAAATACCGATTAAAAGTCCGAATCCGGAGATAAATTGTATTAAGATACAGATGAGGTAGATCAATGATGATTTCATGTTTATTATTTATAAATTTTTAACAAACTTAAAATCTATTTGATTCTAATAATTGTATCAATCTCTCATTTTAATATAATAAATTCTGGGATTTGTCCTTTATTAGAACTCCTATATTCACTGGGGCTTACCCCGGCAAATTTTTTAAATGTTCGTGTGAAATGAGCTTGATCATAATATTTAAGGTCATATGCAATTTGAGTCAAGGATTGATTTTTGTTATTAATGGCATACATGGCCTTGCGAAACTTTTTATGTAGCTGGTATTCTCTATATGTTACACCAAGCCAGTCTCTGCAAACTCTATTAAAGTGGGATTTGGAATAGTAGAGGTGATCAAAATTTAATTCAGTTTCATTTAAGATGGAGTTTTTTTCCCCAAGTAGCATTTGCATACCACGAATTTTTTGTTGCGTCTGATTTAAATAACTTGATTTTATAAGCTGCTGAAATAAATATTTTTCAAGATATTTTGCTCGTTGTTTAAAGGTAGGAAGAGTATTCAATGCATCTTGTATACCATTAAGATGGGGCAAAGTATTGGGTTCAAAATGCAAGTCTTTGATTTCCCATGCTGGAATACCTAAAATGGCTATAGCAGCTATCGGATTCATTACTACTGTCATGACATTCAGATTTTTAAATTCTGCTTCAACTGGTCTTGTTTGGCTGGAAAACACCATTACTGACTTATTGGTATCATTAGGTAGAAATTTACTTTTATTTTTATCTATATGAAATTGTTCAAATTGGCTGCCTTCAAGAATAAACATGATTTCTACTTTGGAATTTGGTAAAGCCAGCATGTGAGAGGGATAATGAGATATGTGCTGACCAATAACGTCAACCAAGCCTTTCAAAGACTGTGGAATGTATATCTCAATTTTAGAATTTAATTCAGACACGGGTTAGAAGAATAGACGACAAAGAAACATAAGTGAAACATTTTATAATAAGATTAGGAACAAAATAAAAGTTATTGCAAGTTCAAAAGATGTAACTTATTGACAATGAAAGGCTTTGAAAGTTGAGTCACTAAGAAAGAAAATTAGTGGAGAATACCGGTCGCCTTCATTCTTTTACAACTACCTAATTTTCAGTCGTTTATTAACTCTTTAAAAATACAGGTGAAACATTTTTTGAGGGACTCCAAGCTGGACACCTGTGTGGAGAAGTTTGATCACAGAATTTGTTCTAAACTCGGACAGACGTACTATAATATGTAGTCAGTATATTTGTTTTGTTATACAACTGAATGAACTTAAAAAAAATATTTGCTATATTGATTTTTGGAATAATTGGAATTCTATCTATTAAAGCCCAAGTAAATGTCGAGGCCTATATGTACAGTGCTGATGCAACTCCTGGAGCTCCGCCTTTTGATTTACCCAATAGCGTTCAGAATTGCTTGTTAGGAGGAGAAAGAGATTATTTCCATCTAGATGACGGTAGTTTGTGGTATTGGTTTCATGGGACATGGAGAGCTGGAGATAAAAGTTTAACCCAAATAGAAGGTTCTTGGAAAGATTTTGGAGATTGTGCAGGTATCAAAACTGATGGTTCACTCTGGAGATGGGGTAGAAATCAATATTTCAGTAGAACGTTACCTGATGATACAATACCTAGACAAATTGGAACGGATACTGATTGGGAAAGGGTATTTGCAGATGAAGATCAAATTTTTGCAATTAAATCAGATGGCACTCTATGGTCTTTTGGTTACAACGGGCATTATTCTTTGGGCATAGACAGAGATATATTAAGACAAGATACAAATTATAGTTATGGCTTTTTGTCTACTCCGCACAAAGTAGGATCAGATAATGATTGGGATGCTGTCTACATGAGCTCAAATAAGCGATTTACTTTAGCAAGGAAGAAAAATGGTAATATTTGGGGTTGGGGTCGTAACAATACCTATATGGGATTTGATTTATCTATAAGTTATGTTGAGAAACCAACATTGCTATTATCTGACAATTGGAAAGATGTTTCCATTGCAAGTACTCATGTTTTAGCCTTAAAATCTGATAGTACACTCTGGTCTTGGGGTCAAGATGTTCCCTTTAAGGGTAGAATTATTGAAAATCAAAGAACTCCATTACAAATTGATGGTAGTTCTTATCATCAAATTGGGGCTGCACAAGAAATTAGTGCTGGATTAACAGGCACAACTCTTAGATTATTTTACCCTTTTTCAGGTGGTCCAGTGGTTTGGAAAAATGCTAATACATATACAAATGATCTTTCAATAGTAGATTTTGATATTGAGCTAGGTTTTATACTTATAATGGCGGAATCAGAGGAAAATGCCCGAATATTACCGAAACATAGAATTAGTAATCCTGTAATATTTTACCCTAATCCAGCTAATGATATTGTTCATGTAGTTGTAAAGTCAGACTTTATTGGAACCAGCTATGAGATTACATCGATTACTGGACAAAAAATATCTAAAGGAAAGATAGAGAGAGAAGATACTGCTATAAGCATCCAGAATTTAGTTAAGGGAATTTACCTTATTCATTTGGGTGATGATATTCAGCAGTCTTTTAAAATAATCAAGAAGTAGGCTAAATATCAGGTTGAAAAACTCACAAAGAAATTTAGTGGAGAATACCGGTCGCCTTCATTTCTTTGTAACTATCTAATTATCAGTAAATTATTGACTAAATAAAAACATAGGCGAAACATTTTTGATGGACTCCAATATAGTCTCTGGTGTTGAAAAGTTTGATTCTATACAGAAATCAAAGTTTAGATAAATACTACCTATTTAATAAATTTCTTATAATACGCCTGGTTACTACTTTTATCCTCTAATACTAATAAATAACTTCCTGAATGAAGAGATTCAATTCTAATGGTTGGATTAGCCAAACTACCACTTAATACTTTTTCCCCAAGTAAATTAAAAATTTGATAGGAATCTATTTTCAAACTTGAGCTAACCGTAATTTGATCTTGAGATGGGTTAGGGTATAAGATTAATGATGATATTTTTTCTTGGTTTGGAATTGAATTTATCTCTTTTGAGTATTTAGCTACATAGTAATCACCATTCTGGTTAGTGAATGCACCAGCTGCATATATGTTACCTAAATTATCAGAGCAAATCGTATTTATATCTCCATTTGCAAGCAATTTATTTGATCCAACGCCAATCTCCGACCATTCATTACCATCCCACTTTGCAACATATCTAGCGCCTTCACTATTCTTAAAAGCACCACCAGCATAAATATTTCCAAATGAATCACTACATAGTGATAATATTTTATCATTAGCATTTAAATTACTTTTATCACTCTTAACATCTTCGTATGAATTCTTATTAAATTTGACAACTTTAAATGATTCATTATACTCGATATCTATAAAAATACCAGCAACATAAAGTATGTTATTCTTATCGTAGCAGAATGAATTTATGTATTTAAGACGGGGCATAGGCTGTGAATTCTTATTAAAATCTGATAGACTATCAGAATAAATTATATTACCACCAACATTAGCTACTGTTAATAGATCATTGTTGTCAGATCCAATAATTACTATTGGGCAATCACCTTCATAATCACCGGGAACACTATTACCCACAAATCTGCCTTTAAATGATTCCCATTTAGAGTTTGTTAGTAAGTTGATAAATGGAAATAATCTACCATTACCATAACCACCACCTACATAAATATCTCCATTTTTATTAGCAAATAGACTTGATATTTCTTGTATTCTTTCGCCTTCTTTTGGAGGTATTAGAACACTTGGAATTTCAAGCCAAGTTCTATTATAAACCCATTGAGAAACATATATTTCATTATTAGTATTTTTAAAATCACCACCCGCTAAAATGGTGCTATTTTTCTTATTTATAAACAAAGAGTTTATATCCCCATTTGCTTTTAATGATGACCCACCTGAACCCAATTCAGACCAAATATTACCGTTCCATTTTGCAACATATTTGTAGCTATCAGCATTTGAAAATGAACCTGCTGCATAAACATGATTATTACTATCAATGACAATGGTTTTAATAATATTATTAGCATCAAGAGTATTAGTCCCATAACCAATTTCAGACCAATTTTGACTTAAAGATATTAATTTTAGAGTGAAAAGTAAAAAACTAAGGGAAGTGAATCTTATCATATTCTCAAATCTAACTTTTTTTGATTTTTTATCAAAAAATAAAATCAGTGGAGAATACCGGTCGCCTTCATTGCTTTGTAATAATCTAATTATCAGTTATTTACTGATTAATTAAATTTACGGGTGAAACATTTTTTGATGGACTCCAAGCTACTCGCGAGTGTTGAAAAGTTCGACTGCTGATCAAATAATATCTCAAAATAATAATTGTTTATTAATTCATTTCAGTGAAGTCTGTAGTTTATTCCGAAAGAAAGAGAAAGGCCAAGAAAAAGAAATTTAATATCCCAAGAAGGAATAAAAAAATCATTTTTATAAAATTGATATTTCATAATTTTTTATATTTCTTCTATATCACTTGACTCATCCCAATTAATTTCAACAAAAGGAGGCTCTTGTTCTTTGTAAATGATGCCATCCAGATCCAATTCATCATACAATGTGTGTCCATTTTCAAGCTCACAACTTTTTAGAATGCTTTCGTTTTCCTCTAGCCACTTATAATCCACTGTAACATGTCCGAGGATACTTCCGACATCACCACCAAAAACATTTCTAAACAAATAATTTTTTAACTCATCAAATGAATGACCTTCATAAGGTGGCGAACATTTTCTTAAAATAGTTATGTCAAAATCTAATTTTAATTCATACCTATGTTTTGTAAAGTAAACTAGATTAAGTGACTGTTTCATAAATGAATTATTAAAGATTAATTAGATAATTTACTACTATTCAAATATAAAAAAAACCGTTATACTATAACAGCATAACAGTTTTATCATTTTAGTTGCTCGCCTTCATTTCCTTATAACTGTCTAATTATCAGTTAATTATTGACTAAATAAAAATATAGGTGAAACATTTTTTGAGGGACTCTATGCTGGTCGCCGGTGTGGAAAAGTTTGACTGCTGATTATCTTATTTATCAGTACATCAATTGTTTTTTTGATTTATTTCTCCAGCCAGCCTGATTTCTATATTTTATAAAAAATATTTTTTAACACATTACATATTCTCTACTTACTTGAATTCTCCATCCTCGCAAATCAACCTAACCAACATCCCACAACCTCTTGGTGAGCTAGATATATCAAACTCTTTGGTTTTCTTATTTAAATAAAATGAACGCGCTTGCTGGTCATAAGATTCTGTTCTCGTCCAATAGTATGAAGCCTCAGATTGTTCATTTACGAAATCAGCAAAAGCATATGCAGTGTGGCTTTGAAGCTTACCTCCCCAAACATTATGGAATCCAATATTAAACTCTCCTCTTCGAGCCGAAAGCGCTTTCCCAGCCACATTCCATCCAGGGCCATATTGACCTTCAAGGTTCGACATGAGTACTTTCCAGTCCTTATCAGATGGCATTCTATAACCCTTTGGTATAATCCCATCATCTACATTAAATATATAATGGTTATAGTATACATGTCCATTCATCTCCCATGCGCAAGGAGCATGATTTCTCGAGGCCTTCATCCATTCCTCTTTTGAAGATGCCAGAGGTATTACCTCACCGTTGGCAAATTGAAGCTCTTTAAAATTTTCAGAACTCCAAAGTGTATTTCCAATTTGAATAATTTTATCCTTCATTTTTCTCGGTATTCTTTTATAGTTTCGTCTCACTCCCAAGTAACTTCTTGTTACCATTTACTTGTTTAGAATATTTAACTTTAAACATCTTTAAATTACACTGGTTCTCGTATTTTACTTCATAAACTTTAAGATCAGATTGATTAGAATAATTAATTGAATGTACTTTTTGTGAGTAAGAAATAGTTGAAATAAGTATGAAAATAATGAGTAAGTATTTTTTCACAATATTAATGGGTTAGATTAGTGCTAAAGTTTAGATATTATCATCTGTTTGATGGGTGTTTAAACCATTTATTATCTGTTAGATGATCTGGTAGGTTATCTATTGTATTTTCAAGTTGATTGTTTAGGTATGTTTTTGAATCGAGATTCTTAAAACAACTACCATCTGAAAATTTTGGAAACCCTCTCAAATTTAATTTCTTGACATTCCCAGGAAATTCTGGTAGAAACTCAATATCTGAGTCAATACCTAAAATATTTAAGTTTGTTAAAGTATTTAAATCTGAAAGACCATTTAAATCTGTATAGTTTGCATTTAAAATCAAACCAGTGACACTTTTGGGTATATAGTCTAATACAATTTTTGCTTTAAGACAATTTTCAATATTTAGATAATCTAATTGCTTCAATTGGTTCAATAATTTCAAATCAGTTAACGCTTTACTCTCAATAACGAGATTTTTTAAACTTTGTAGATATTGAATGCCATTCAAATTTTCAAGATGATTCGCACCTTTGATTGAAAGTCTGATAACATTTGGAAAATTATCTGATAGATACTGTAGATCAATTAATTTATAGTTGGTTAAATTTATTGACCCTACTCTTTGAAAATCTTCTTTAACCAACTCGTGAATGAATTTTCCCCTCATTTCAATGATTCCATCATTTGATATTAGATTAAAAGTCGATTGCTTTTCGTTAAATTCAGACATATATACTACAAATTAATACTAATAAGTTGTATTAATAATTATAATTAGATGCTAATATATTTTTACTAATTCTAAAAAACCGGTAGATAGATTCATTTGAATACTTAGAATAATTAATATTGTAAAGTAAGGTTTAAAAGAATATAAATGTATCATGAAAATAAAAGAGATTTCTAACAATATAGAATTACATAAAGTAGAAGATGGTCTAGCTTTAATATCTAATTATAAAGTGATAGTTCAAGGCTTCACAGATATTGGAACCCCAGCCAATGGACTTGTACCAATAATTTATTACAAGCAACAGGAATTTAAATATTTGGATATAGACACTCTTGAAATATTTGATATTAGCAATGTAAACTGGATTTCTGGGTTTCACTATGTAGGAAGTAATTTGACTTGCCTTGGTCACAACTATAGATCAGACCCTCAAAAAAATCTATCTACCTCATACAAGTATACTAGTGTTGAGGGTATGAAAATAATTTTTGAAAATCTAGAAGGATGTGATACGATTTTAAAACCAGAGAAAAAATTTAATGAAAACCTACAAAAAATGGTTGAAACAGGTGTAAATAAAATGCAATGCACACTAACACCTGAATTAGCGAAGAAGATGTTTAATCAAATTAAATATTACCGAATAGTAGGTAAAGGATTATTAGCAAAAGGATTAAATATTGGCGTTCAGCCAATTAAGCTAGAGGATGGCAATAATTATCATTCTAGTTTATTTACACTTTCTCAAAAAGATGAAACATATGGTGTAATTGATGTCAGAACTGACAAACTAATTACTGAAATTATTTATAAGGAAATTGACCTTTGTCCTAATCTTATTAGAGTCAACTCAGATACATTTTTAAAGTATTAATTGTGGTTTTATAGTATGATGTTTACTAAAACTATTTTTAATGAGGCTCTATCCTGTCCTACAAAATTGTTCTATACTAAAAATGAGGAATATGAAAATCAACAAAAAGAAGATTCCTTTTTGGAGGCATTAGCTAAAGGGGGCTATCAAGTTGGTGAGTTAGCCAAGTATAAATATTCCAATGATCCAATTACTGAGGAAATTACTGTTGAAACGCTTGATTATTCAGAAGCAATTTCAATCACAAATTCGAAATTGAATGAAAGCAAAAATGTTGTTATAGCTGAAGGAGCATTTAGTTTTAAAAATTTTTTTGTTAGGGTCGATATTCTCGTTAGAGATGGTAATAAATTGAAGCTTATTGAGGTAAAATCTAAGTCTATCGGCAAGAATGATGTATTTATCAAAGGAGATAAAGTAAAATCAAGTTGGCAACCTTATCTATATGATTTAGCATTTCAAACTTATGTTTTAGAGAAAGCCCTTCCTAATTTTGAAATTGATCCATATCTTTTATTAATAGATAAAGACGAGAAAGCTAGTACAGATGGGCTAAATCAATTGTTCAAGGTTAAGAAAGATATAAATGGAAGGACTTCGATAGTAGTTGATAAATCTTTTAAAGGTTTTAATAGTGGAAATCTTAGTATTTTAAGAGAGATTCCAATGAGGGAGACTATTAATAAGTTGAATACTCTTCCAGTTCCGAATGTTAACGTTCCACTTGAAAATAGTCAATTAGTTGATTTTATTCCATGGGCAGAAGCTCTCCATACAACCAAAAAACGCCATTGGTCAAAACCATCAATTCAGTGTAAAAACTGCAATTATAAAAAAAGCAACACTTTGAAAAAGTGTGGCTTTAGTGAGTGCTGGTCAAATCATAATTGGGAAAAGATTGGAAAAATAGCTATAAATCAATTAAATGAACCTCTTATAACTGACTTATGGATGGGACTAGGTGGTGCCAAAATTTCAAAAAATGTAATGAGTCAGAATGTACCCTACATATCAATGCTTGACTCAGATTTATTAAAACCCACATCTAATAGTGATGACAAATATCCGGGGATGACACCACACGAAAGACGTGTTTATCAAATTAATTCTGTTAAATCAAAATCTTCATCATATATTTTTTTAAAAGAAAAATTTATTGAATTTTCCAAGGATTGGAAGTACCCATTAAATATGATTGATTTTGAAACTAGCACTGTTGCATTACCCTATTTTAAAGGAATGAGACCATATGAGACAGTTGCATTTCAATTCTCTCACCATATTATGCATGAAGATGGTAATGTGGAGCATTTCAATGATTATATATCATGGGAGCCAAACACTTATCCCAATGTTGAATTTGTGAGAGAATTAAAGAAATCATTAGAATCTAATGGAGGAACTATTTTTAGATATGCTGCACATGAAAATTCAGTGTTAAATAAAATCAAAGATGATTTAATGCAAATCAAACCTGATGGTTTTGAAGAATTAATAAATTTTATTGATGAGATAACAGAATATAAAAATAATGAGGGTGAGAGGAGGGAAGGAAAACGAAATATGGTTGATTTAGCTGAGGTTGTTAGGTCTTTTTACTACAGTCCTTTTGCAGGTGGAAGTAATTCTATAAAACAGATACTACCTGCTATAATAAATGACTGTAAGCATTTAAGAGAAAGGTATTCCAATGAAAATTTATATGGAAAATCAAAGGAATATTCTAGTTTAAATTTTGATAATCATACTTGGATTACTAACGAAACCAATCATGATCCATATAAAACGTTACACTCATTTGATAAAATTGAGGGACTAGAAGATACTGAGTTATTTGATGATCTAGGCGAAGTTGCCGATGGTTCAGCAGCTATGATGGCTTATAATAAATTGCAATGGAGTTATATTAGCGATAAAGAACGGTCATCGCTAAAGAAAGCATTGCTTCAATATTGCGAGCTTGATACACTAGCTATGGTAATAATAATGCAGGGTTTGTTTTCATTAGAAGAAAGAGAATAATTTAATATTTGAATTAATTTATGGTTACACTAGATTACTTAAGACAAAAAGATTTCTATAAAGTAAACGCTCTACTTTATGATACAGTAATTGATAAATATAAGTTAATTTCAAATCATGACGAGGGCTTTCAATTAGATTTCATACAGGAAGAAAATATAGATTATACTAATTATGAGGAGTTTAAGTTTTACAATAAAAAACTTGATAAAATTCTTAAATCAATACAAAATATCAAATCTATCGATTTAAATAAAAAGCTTGATGAAGGGTTCATAGATTTAAAAAGTAATACAAAAACATTGTTGGATAAATCAACTATTAATTCAAGCAATATACATAACTACAGATCTGAAGTCACTAAAGTTGAAAAGACCATTTTTAAAAGTGGGTTGCTTCATGATTTCGGTAAACTACAAATGGAAATTAGTGATTTAAAACGAAATTTACCTAAGCTATCAACCCCAAAAATTATAGAATCATTCAAGGTGTCTAAGGAAATGTCTGCTAGTTATGAGGAGGAAATTAGAACTGGTTCACCCAAGGAATTTAAAAGACCTCCAATAGTTAATGGTTTTGTCTTTCCAATTCATATAAATGATAATTCATGTGTTCTTTATACTGGTCGTATCGTAGGACCTTTAATGGGTCATGGTACAAAAGAGGAGTGGAGTTTTGATGGGGTGAAATGGAAAAAAAAGGATTCATTGATAACATGGAATTCTTAGTAAGAAACTGATAATAAGATTGATTTCTTATTACTTCTATTTAAAATAATTTATAACACTTTTCCAATCTGGAAATCTTTCAGAACCAAAATGAAGCCATTCCCCTTTAAATTCAGATGCACCATTGAATCTTCTGTCATCAATTAGATAGTCTCCAATTAGAAGGTGTTTGTGATGAGATAGTATTAGACGTTTTCTAATCAATTTTTCGTCAAAAAATTTTGCAACCCATAATCGTTTGTGCATCCATCCCTCTGGATTATCCCAGGGTGCAGTAGATAGAAAGTAGACATCAAAAACTGGATCTTCTAATAGTTTATTTACTGCATCAATAGCTCCTGGTATTGGTTCTAAATTTTCATAGATACCTGGAAGTTTATCTGGTCTTCCTTTGTATGGGGTAATGTTGGATAGAGAATGTTTTTGCCTACCTTTTTCAAAATCAGCAACTACGCCATCCAGATCAATGTATATAATTTTCATTTATTTAATTTATTATGAGGGTGCCAGTATTTTCAATTTTTGTAATATAGTAATTAAACTCATTAATAGATTTTAGTAATGATTGAATTTCTGAAATATTGTCAAAGAAAAAGACTGAAACTCTATTTGAATTTTCTTTAAAGATATTTTCAATTTTAAAATTAATTTGATTTAAAATTCCTAGTTCAATGTGATGCTCTGTGCCTTTATAATTTGCTGAAACTTCAAATAGATAAGTGTATTGAGGTTTTTTTATTGGTGTACTTTTAACTTTAGTTGCAAAAATTTTATTATCACATAAAACATTGATTAAATTAGAAATGAGCCATTCTCTTAGCTCATTCTCATTAAATGATTTTAAATTAATTTCATCATTGATTATTTGCTTGATTATTTGATTAGGGATGTTCATTTGTGATTTTAATTTACACTAAAAATACAAACAGATTCATCATAAATTTCGCCATCTTCTTCAAAGTAATGTCTGAGATAAATCTTGCCATTATGTTCTTTATTTTCATTGCTAAATGTTCCAGCTTCAGAGTCAATAATTTCCATATTTAAAGAATGATTATCGGGTTCATCATTTAGTAATGCATAACTACCATAAACTTGGCTTGGAGATATAACTAAATTAAGGTAATTAGATACGTAAGTCGAAATTGATTTATAAAAAGAGGAATTATGATCCCATAAGTCACTATTTTCAATACTAATATTAAAATCGTTATCTATACCCGAACAAGTATTTTTAACAATTTCAAAATTTAATTCCATGGTCATAGAGGAGTCTGAATCACCACAATAAATTATATCTAAACTGTTATCTTCGGGAACATACCCTATTGTTAAAACTATTCTTTCCATATTTAAATTTATCTATTTTTTAAATTCAAATACTTCACCATTTTGCTTCCAGATTTTAACAAATCTGTGTATATCCCTTGAAATACCTGAATCTATATTTTCTGTACTTTTATTATTATAGTAAAAACTATCCATTAATGAAATTTCTCCATCCTCAAGTTCTAATATCATTAGACTGTAACTAAAATTCTCAATTTTTAATTCTCCTTCTGATTCTAATTCAAAAACTGGACCTTCCCCTTCAAAATACTCAAAAGCCCCCAGACAATTTTCATACTCCTCATTATACTGTGGTTCTGGACAAAAACTAGCACCATCATTATCATTTTTGGCAATATCACTCGAATTAAATTCTAGAATTAAATTATTTGTTTCATCATAAATCTCGAATTCAATTCCATCATCTATACTAATCTTCTCATTTTCTACAGAACATTTATCCAAAAGAAAGGTCTCTTCTAATTCGTGATAATCCATTTCCCCAAACTCAATGTCATTAGCCTCTATTTCCTTAATATTAGAAAATTGATAATGACATATTTTCCCTGATGTTTTAACTATATAATTCATATTTTAGTGCTTTCCAATTTCATAAGACCTTAATCTCATAATAATCTAGCTAACTTTAGCATTTAAAAGGTGATATTTTGAATGAAATAATTTTTCTTGTCTTTCGTAAGAAAACTCTTCAATACTCCCACCATAAATAACTTTTGCATTATACAAAACGCTTTTTACTACATTACAATCGAGGGATAGGTCGTGTTCAAAAGAAGATATTTTTTTAGAAATATAAATTCCTCCAAATGCCCATTTGGTGTCCGGGTTTTTGACTAAAGATAGGTATTTCGACTTAGGTTTAATTATAAAAATAGCATCAATAGTAAACACAGCTGTTGCTTCGTTAAAATCTATAGAACAGTTGCCTTTTTTTAAGTTATCATTCGACAAATCGAAACTTACTTGATCGTATTTACGCATCTTCTCTGTTTCTGACAGTGCGGAAATTGATAAATTAAAATCTTGTGTCATAAAATGAGACTTGATATCGATCAAGGAAATATTATCTCCATATATATCAAAGTTATGTAGTGTGGATATTTGAAAATTTAATTTTAAATTCATTTGTTTTATTTTTATATAAATATATAAGTCATTTCACTTATCGTATTTGTTAACGATTCTTCTATGAAAAATTTTAGTTTTCCTATCATTATTTTAATCATACTAGATATTTATGTGTTTTACCTTATGCGATAAATAATTATACATTGATTCACCAAAATAACCCCGCATTTCTTGAGCTGAAATTACATCACTTTTGTGATTATTACAATAATAGCAAGAGAGAACCATATTATTTGAAGAGTATATATTCTTATCATCCTTAGTCTCTTTTCTATCAATCTCAAACCATTCACCTCTATTTCTTTTAGTCCGAAATTCCTTCACATTATAAAGTATAGTTAGTATTTGCTCCGAAATACCACAATAATAACAACACTTCTCTTGTAAATTATTGTCTCCTTTAAGCCATTTTAATTTGCTTTTAAGATTCTCTTTAGTTTGCGAATTGTACTGCTCTTTAATGACATTATAAAACCCAACCAAATCATCCCCCGTAGATTGATTAGAAAATTCTAAAAAAACTTTTTTTTCTGGGGCCATTTTTTTGTCTTGATGTTTTTTTGCTAGGAACTTATCCTTTATTCTTTCCATGAATAATCCAGCTAGATTTTTTTCTCTTTCTTTTCTATTGCAGATAGTTTTCCATTCAACGTTTTTAAAAGTATTTAACAATTCATCCTTGGTTTTATCTTGAATTATTTTGGCAAACAATATCTTTATTTTTTCTTCTTCAATAGAGTTTTCTAGCATAGCTTTTGGCATTGTTTATTTTTTTTAAAGTCTATTTTATATAGTTTTAAACCTTCTCCCATCCCTTTTTTACATTTTTTAATAAATCTGCAGCAAAAATATCTTCAATCTGTTTTTTGGAATTTGACACTTTAATCTCTTTTTTAAGCATTTCTGCTCTGCCAGCGCTAAAGTCTGTATAATGAAATACATAGGCTGGATACTCGCCCGTTGCTTCCTTATTGGTTTTCCAAACCATGAACTTACGTACCATTTTAGTGCCCTTGCTTATCTTTACATACACTTCTCTAGAAAGGATCTCGCTTTTCTTTACATCGAGTTTTTTAGAGGCATTTTTATCCAAGGAAATGATCTTCGTGATTTGAGATAAACCCGCATCATTTGTATCGGGCTTTTTATCTGTTCTCATCTTAACATATACCGGTGAGATTACACTGGCTATTGGTTGTTTGCCCGTGGCTGTGTAGGTGCCGTCTTTATAGCTCAAACACATTTTAGAGATAACCCCTTTTGAGTTTTCTCCAAATACATCCAAACAACTAAACTCTACCACCTGGTTAGGTGCTACCATGGTAAAAGCCACGTTAGATCCAGATACTTCAATATATCCAGTATCTACTTTTTTCTTGCCCAGTTCTTTTAGTAGGTTTTTACGCTCCTCTTCGCTGTAGCCATTACCTACTTTGGTTAAAAGTATATATTCATCTTTTGCTACACACAAGCCTACAAGTACTTCTTTGAGCATTCCAGCCCTGCTTCCTTCGCCTTCTGCATATCCTAAAATAACAGCATCTAGGGTAATTAGTGGTTTTATTTTATAGGTTGGCCCGTTGTGAGAACGCACTACAATTCCTTCTTGGCCGCCGTCTTCAACAATCTCTTTATAAAGCGTGGAAATGTCTTTTCTGCTTTCTACAAAGCTGTTTTTTACGGCATGTACAGATTTTCCTCCAGACAACACAGCATTAAGTTTTTCATCTAATGCCTTAATATCCATAGATATATCCTCACCATCAAGACTAAGCAAATCAAATGCTGCAAAGTAGATAGCTTCAGATGTATCATCTAAGGCTGCTGTCATATCAAAAGAACGGCTACGCCCACCTTCTTTATGCAGATATAGCTCTCCAGCCAATACTACATCTTTGCATTTATCTTTAAGTAGCGTTATGGCTTCTTTAAGTAGCGGTAAATCATCAATAACAGTACCTCCGTGGTTTGTAAGTGTTGCTTTTTTGCCATCAAAACTTAGAAGATAAAAGTGGCCATCGTGTTTGGTAGATACCCCGTAAGATTCTGCTTCAATAATCTTTGAGGTAATCTCCTGGGCTCCAACAGGCAGATACCTCGATGCCGTTTGGCGTTTATACTGCTGTGCTGTTTGTTTAATCCTCATAATCTCTCTTTAATAATTATTATGTTGTTGAATTATTCTCATAGACTATTTTGCCCTTATCATCCTTAATCTCAATATATTCAATATTTACTTCATCGAGTTCAGCATTCTCATCATGATTAATAACTGATGAGTCATCGATGGTTTCATAGAATGACGGATCAAAATCATCTAAAAGGACAAACACTTCATCTAAATCTTTAGCAGATATTTCTTTGCTTTGAAAATCTTGCCGATCAAATTTCTCATCTGTATGATATGACCTTAAATGTAATTTAACTGTATATGTTGGCATCTCCTTATTACTCGTAATCTAATTAATTCATTTTGGCTTACATAAATACATCGAAGTTGTCGTCAACAAATTCAACGATTTCAACAAGTACTTTATTTGAGCTATCAAATTCAATATCATCATGGGCTGGAAAATCATCTTTAGAATTTAAGTTAAATGCTTGTTATATTCCATTATTTCCGTCTTTTTGAAGGTAGCTCACTTCAGTGCCATCTGAATGTATTAAATAAAAAATTTGCCAGCCTTCGACAATTAATCCTTGTTCTTTCTTTTCGTTTATTTTAATACTCATAATTTAATTTATTGGAATTGGTTTTAATTCTTGATCTGTTAGGTGTAGAATTAAACAATATTTTTTGCCTTTTATTCTACCTTCAAGGAACGCCCTATATGGTTTCCCGCCATCACTCATAACTAGTGGTTCTTTTCCAGACTGTCCCGCACCCATCATCATCAATGAGTCTTTGTCGGCTAGTTGTTTGGCCATATCATAAAGAAAGTCATAAGTAAGCCCGTTAATGTGCTTTAATTGGTATTTTTTATGAAATACCAGTTTGTTGTAAATCTTATCCTTAGGCATGAGCTTACCAGTCCAGTTTACAATGCTTTCTCCTGTTATGTTACTATCGTTATACTTGGGTTCCCGCTCTTCTTTTAGCTCGGCAGAGGGAGAAAAAATCTTTTCAGTTTTTTTGACGCTAAACACCGGCTTCTCATCTTCATTAATATATACTCTAGAGACATCCTCAATGAATTTACCGGTAAGTTCTAAATCAAGTTCTGGATCACTGGCAATAAGATCCTCGGCTAATTTTGATGCTAGTTGCATCTGAAAATCAACACCTTCCTTGGGTTTTTCATTATATTTTCCAAGTAATGTTTGTGTACTAGTTCGAGAGGTGGCTTTTACCACACGTTTAGTAATTACCTTGTCTCCAGATTCCATGACCATAGTAACTGATGGCTTTGGATTGAGAGATCTAAAGGTAATCTCGGCATCTCTTTTTTTATCGTTGGCTACTTTTATATATCGAATCATATAGTTTCATTTAAAACATTGCAAAATCCAAGTCGTCTTCTACTTGAGTCTCTTCAGGCACTAATTCCTGTTCATTATCTTCAAGACCTATAAATTCAAAGTCAGATTTCATCCCTGTAATTGCAAAAACATCGGTTCCATTACTAATTAAAAAGGCGTCGTCACCCTCATAATCTGCCCTATAATTAAAAACAAAGTAGTAAAGTTTTCCGCTATTAAGATCTGCTAGCAAGGCCTCTTTATTCTCCTCAATTTGCAATTGATATACAGATTTAACTGCCATAGATAAATATTCATCTACCGTGGCTTCTCTTAGTATCACTTTTTGGTCATAAATAGAGGGTACTTTTTCTACCTTATTCCCGTCGCTGTTTACACCCACCAATGTACTTTTTGAAACCGCTTCCCCTTTTGAGTTTAAGGAAACTAATGCAGAGGACCCAGAAGGCATCACATACTGCCCTTCTGCCAAACCTGCTAGCTTACACTTGCTACCATTTTGATCAAATACCTCAATGGTAGACCAACCATAGATTTTTTTTCGGTCTAATTTGTTAAGCTCAGCCATAATGCTTTGCCCATTAATTGAAAATTCTGCTTTTCTAGCCATTAAATTTCATTTGAATCTATTTTCCAAATATATTTATTTTTTAGAAATCAAATCTTCAGCTAATTTGATTCTAGATAGGATTTCCTTTGTGCTGTAGGATTGATTTTCTTTAGTTTTAATTTTCTTTAAGACTGAGGTTAATCGCTTTAACCCTAATTTAAAATCAATTTTAAACTCACATATACCCAAGTTAAGTTCAAGAACTAATTTTTGAAACTTTTGTCTGTCAGTATCTTCAGGAAAGTAATCAAATGCTTTTTTAAATATACTTATAGCTTCAACAAACTGGTTGTCCATTTCAAGTGCTCTACCCACGTGATAAAGTGAAATACCGTACGATTTATCCTTAACCATATTTTCTTTAATATCTAGGGATTTTAAGGCGTATTTTAGAGCTTTTTTACTGTCGTCAAGTTTGTTTCTGTAAACATGTGAAATGTTTGCGTATTGGATTGCTAGTTCTTTTGCATTATCCGTATTTGTTTGTAATTCTAAAATTTTAATTGCTTCTAATCTGTATTGAGTAGATTTTTTTCCATTATCAAAGTACTCATATGCTCTAGCTATATCAATACACATATTAATATAGTCTGTGTTGTTAATACCAATTGAAGATTTTATTCTTTCTAAGTGTTTTAGGTTGTGTTGGATTGCTTCTTTGTGTTTTTTAGTTTCAATAAGAATTGAGTATTTGCTTGCTGCCCAAATTGAAACTAAATTACTGTATATTTTAAAATCTATTATTTTATTTAAGTATGTTTCAGTTGTATTGAAAAAATTAATTGCTTCGTCTAAGTGATTTTTTAGGTAAATAGAACCACTATTTGTATTCATAAACTCTAATGTTAATTCAACCCATTGAATAGTATGTTTATTCTCTCTTAACAAGATATGTTGACTATCTCTAAATAAATTAATTGCTGTGTTATCGTCTTCAATTAAATTACTTAATACTTCTAACCTAAAGATTAGAACCGATTTTATTAATTCAAATTCACCTGAATTCATAATATCATTATACAAATCAATTGAGGCATTATTTATATAATTTTTATCAGGATTTTCAGTTTTACATAACCTCTTTAGTTTATGTAATTGTATTCTAGATTCATAGTTTATATTTTTTTCGTTAACATAATCATAGAAGTTTCTTAAGTCATCGAGAGCTATATAATCATTGTCGGATTCAATTTCAAGATCTTCTACAATGTCGTTAAAAACTGCATCTAATGCATGGTCCTCATCCCATTCCCCTTTGTTATTAATAAAATCTTGTGAATTATTTGCAGGCTTTATGAATTTATGCTCAACTGCATATTTGTATGCCATAAATCCTATGCTAAATTGAGGTATTCCTGTGAACTGACTTTTTACTTTATCACCTATGTATTTAAGATTTGTTTTATCAATACTACTATTGATTGATTCGTGCTTATTATAAACATATAATAATAAGTAAAGCCTTAAATCATATGCCACTGATCCTTCTTTAAATTTAAGCTCTGAAACAATTTTTTTTATTTCTAAAGTTCGTGGTATTGAAATTGAAAAGCTAACAAGCTCTTTTAAATATAAAACAATTGTGTTTACATCTTTAAGCTTATCGAAGGAAATAATGAAATCCGAGAAGCCTGCCAATTTCTCACCCTCTCTTTTTTCAAATAATCGAACTACAACTTCAAGTATTAGTTTCTCTGCTATTTCTTTATATTTTACATTATAAAGTAAAGAGGTTAGCCTTCTTATTACTTTTAGAATTTCCTCTGTGTGATAACCATGAGGATTTTCGATGATGTGACTTTGAAGTTGAAGGTATCGTTTATTATACTCTATAACTATTTGCCTTCTTTCTGAAAATACATTAGGTGATTCGTTTTTTGAGTTGTTGAAGTATGATTTTATGGAGCTAACAATTCGTTTATCAAAGAATTTGTAAATGTTATCTTCATCTGAAACATCAATTAGAAGACCATCATTTACCGCTTTTTCTAAAAATCCAAGAACATCAAGAAGTTCATAGCTCCACACTTGAGACAGTATATCAGCGTTAAATTTATTTCCTATAATAGATGCACTCTCCAGAAGTCGTCTCCATTTTTCATCATATTGATCAATAATAGAATGATAAAAACTATCAATATTTTCTGTATTTGGTAAGTAGCTATCATCAATTGGTCTTGATAAAAAATACCCCGCTGGATCGTAGATTAATATTTTGTCTTTTATCCAACTTTCTATCACCTGAAAGATATATAGCGGTGTTATCTGGCCTAAGTTATCATTAGGATCTAATGTTTGATTAAAAAGATTATTAATTTCATTTAGAGAACTATTTTGGATTTTAAACTGATTATTTTTTTTACTAAGATTTTTAACAAAATCATTAAGTTTAAAATCTTTTTTATTTAACAGTTTATTTACACTAAAACCAAAGCTTGAATTAGAATTAAGTTCATTTAATTCAGCATATAATTTATCATATGATGGTCCTCTATCTTGCTCATGCACCTTGTTTCTAATGGTTAAAATAATGCACATATTGCCTCTTAAAAATTTATTTCTGTTAACATGCTTTATAAAAGATTTAAAAAATGCATAGCTTTCTTCATCAATCCAATGAATGTCCTCCATTATAAAGATAATTCGCTTTTTATTAGTTTCTAATTTTTCTATGATTTCAATACAAAGGTCTGTTAGAGTTTGGTCTCTACTTTTTGAATATTCATTTATTAATGAGTCTGCTGAAACTATAGAGCTACCAACTTGAACAGCTTTGCTCAAAGAATTTTCTATTTTTTGGCCTCTATCTAACGCAAATTCATCTATGTTCAGTAATTTTCTAAATGCTTCTAAAAAGGGTTCATAAGTTGGTGAATTTTCTCCTTGAACCTCATCACAATCTCCATAATACCAATCCCAACCATTTTTAATAAATCTATTTTTTGATTCAATTAAACTTCTGGTTTTTCCAATTCCTGCAGGACCTGAAATCAACATGATGTTTAATTCTTCATCATTAATGTTAGAGGTAATACGATTATAAATATCATTTTCAATATTTATTAAACTATCTACAAAAGGAAACTTTTGGAAATTTTCAAATTTGATTGAATTTTTAATTTGTGATTTATATCGCTTAATTAAAAAAGAATTGCTGAGGCTGTAAACACCATTAAGTGGTAAAATTATAGCAAAAGACAATAATAAATTATTAGTGTTCAAGCCAGTTAGAATTATTGAATTAAAAATTAGTAATGATATAATTCCAAGAATAAGTCCAATGAATGAAGCCTTTTTTAATGCTATATTTTGAGTTGTTGACGAATAATTAAAATATGATTTTGCAAGCAAATCACCAATAATTAATGTAATGAAAACCATAAACAAGTGAGCATACATTGGGTAATCGTCAAATAAAATTATATAAAATACAAACAAAGGGAAGTAGGATGCATATAGTGATGCATTAGCAAAAAATCGATAACCTTTAAGAGTATGAAAGCCATCAAGATTCATTCTGTTAACGAAATATAAATTTATTAATGTTGGCATTAAACTCATTCCAAGCGTCAAAAGAGCGATCCATAGTTTTGCTGAAAATTCAAGATAATGATCTTCCGGCTCTGGCATTAAGTAAGATAATGAATAAATTATAAAAAATGATGTTATTGCAGGGATTAAAAAGAACGTCGATACAAATCGTAATTTTTTTAAAAATAATTCAATAACGTCTGTTATTGCTGAGGATCTATTGTTAATTATTTGTCTTATATTCTGATTGAAGAAAGCAAGTGCTGATATTAATAAGATTGATTTTAAAAAAAGCAATAAGATACTAATAAAGCTTACATGTCTTTTGTCATGATTAAAACCTTTTGCAAAAATTGGTTCTGAATAGCTATTTAAATTACTGTAAGTTAGAAATTCTGTTTGAACAAGCCATATTGATTCTTCAATTACATCTAGATCGTCTACTATGAATATTCCAATCTTATCAAGGTTTAATTTTTCGCAAAGTGCAGAAAACATAGATTCATTTAATTCTCCGTTTAAAAGAGATTCTGTTTTATCGTTTCCAAATATTTCTCTTAATTCATTTGGTTGTATTATATGATGATTCGTGTTTTTATGAATAGTTTGGTTTACGATTTCAAACATTTCATCATTACAATTTTTTCGAATTATTACAGATGTGATATTGGTGTTTGCGATTGGGATATTTTGAAGCTCAATATATTTTGTTGATAATAGTTTTTCAATTGCTTCATCATAGGCATATTCAATCGGATCATCAGCAAAACCCATATAATTAGGGAAACCATTGAAAAATGGGAAGAGCTCAATTTTGTGATTCATATTTTGATCACAAGTAGCCAGCGTTAAATTAAATTTTTCCTTAGTTAATTTAGCAAATAAATTTTCATTGTCTATTTCAATTATTGAATCACAATAATTACTAGTCAGAGATAAATAATACTTGTTGTTATTTGTATGTCTTGATATATAATCAAGTGAAATAACATGCTTTTTGTATCTCTCAATTTTAAGTGAGTCACTTGTGGCTTTTGAATTGATATAATTAAATGATAATATTACTAAAAGCAGTAATGTTTTAAGATTAAATATCATTTTACAAATATATTTTTAAAAATTATCGATTTAAAATGTGTAATTTAATTTTGAGCGTAACGTTACGTTAAACTCTGTAAAATGAAAGTCACTATCCTTTATATTAATAAGTTCTGTTACGTAGTGTTATTTTTTGTCTGTATTTAATCAATCAATGATTAATTAGTGTAAAGTGATTTTATTAAGTCTAGCACTTTCATATTGAAGCTTAGAATGAGAGATTTTCGCATAAATCTGAGTTGTCTTAATATTGGTGTGTCCTAGCCAATGACTTACTACTTCTATGGGAACATTATTATCCAAGAGTATTGTTGTAGCACATGTATGCCTGGCAATATGATGAGTTAGATTTTTTTTAATACCACATAAGTTAGAAATAAACTTTAAGTACCTATTAACTCTCTGATTGGTATAGATTGGTAAAACGTTACCTTTTACGCTTCTAAATTTTGACCAGTTGTATTTATCTACAATTGAAATCGCTGGTTTAATTAGGGGTATTTCTCGTCTTTCTCCGGTTTTAATTTGATCTACTCTGATATGAGGTTCATCATTTATAATTTGAATATCTTCCATTTTTAGATCTACTGCATCACAAAATCTTAAACCTGTGTAACAAGAAAACATAAATATATCCCTTACTTGATCTAAAGATTCATTTTTGGATAAGTCCAAGCTATTCAATTTATCAAGTTCCTCCTTGGTAAGATATTCTCTGTTCCCCTGTGGGAATGTTAATTTGAAATGGGCATAAGGATTAATTGTCAATTTACCTCTAGACATGGCATCACTTAGTATTGTTTTAACTCTTGAATGATGTTTATTAATTGATGTGATGCTTAATCTGTCCCCTTTATCATTCCATGTTATTTTTTTTAGGTAATCATCAAACTTAGCAACAATGGTTAAATCATAATTTTCGAGTGTAATCTTTTGTCTATTAAGTTCTGATAGAAATTTAGAAAGATAATTTTGACTAGCAAAGTATAATTTACTTGTGGCTTGAGACCAAGAGCCATCTTTTAATTTTCTGTCTATGTACTCTTGAAAGTATTCTAACAATAAATCCTCTGATTTTTTTGATCCTAATAATTGTGTCTTAAGATCTTTAGCGGAGTAATTTATTTTTAGTTCATCAAAATTGTTTTTAATCCTATAAATTTTCATTTTCAGATCAGATAATCGCTGATTAAAAAGCGAGTTTTTAGTAAACTCTTCTTTTTTAGTATTCCAATCTGATTTTTTACAAGGTAAACCAGTTGTAAATTCTGCTTTTGTTCGGTTAAAGATTATTTGAGCATATATCTTAAATCCCGATCCAGAACTTTTAACGGGTTTCAGGTAAAACTTAACCGTCATAGTTTTTGATGAAAATGTTTCAGGTGAAACATTTTTATTCTTTAGGTGAAACATAAGTGAAACATTTTGCAATAAAATTAGTAACAAAATAAAAGTAATTGCAAGTTCAAAAGATGTAACTTATTGACAATGAAAGGCTTTGAAAGTTGTTGAAAAACTCAGAAAGGAAAATGGTGGAGAATACCGGATTCGAACCGGTGGCCTTTTGACTGCCAGTCAAACGCTCTAGCCAACTGAGCTAATCCCCCAAGTTAGATATTATAACTATGCTACGAATGTAAATTATTACCTTTTATAAAACCCTTTTCTTTTGCGTAATTTGCATTTGAAATGATTAATCGATTTCGAATACATAATGAATTTTTAGATGTGCACGTCAATCGAAAGGGTGCAGAATTGTCTTCAGTTAAAAATAAGGCTAATAAGGAGTTCATCTGGCAAGCAGAACCCATTTGGGAAAGGCATGCTCCCAATTTGTTCCCAATTGTAGGAAGTTTGTTGGATCATGAGTATCTATATGACTCTGAATTATTTAAGCTGACACACCATGGTTTTGCTCGAGATTTAGACTTTGATGTATTGCATCAAAGTGAGCATTCCATCTGTTTTGTTCTCCAACAAAATCAGCATACCCTGGAGAGCTATCCTTTTAATTTTACCCTTTTAATAACCTATGCTTTGAATAAAAATTCGTTGGATCAAACTTTTCGGGTAATTAATAAAGATACAAAGATGATGCCTGTATCTTTTGGAGGTCACCCAGCCTTCAATGTTCAAGCTATTGATGAATATGAAATTTTGTTTGAATTCAATGAAAACGTACAAGCTAATATGTTAGCGGGGCCATATGTTTCAAATGACAAATTTGATGTAATTCAAGGAAATAAGATACCGTTGGATAAACATACTTTTGATGAGGATGCTTTGGTATTTAAGAATTTAAGATCGAATTGGGTGAAACTCATTCATAAATCATCAACTCATGCAGTTAAGGTAGATATTAGTGATTTTCCTTATTTGGGCATTTGGTCGAAGCCTGGAGCTCCTTTTGTTTGTATTGAGCCTTGGCAAGGAGTAGCAGATTTAGTCTCGCACAATAAGGATATCGGTGAAAAAGAAGGGATAATTTTACTAGAAACAGGCAAAGAGGTTACCAAAAGTTTTACAATGGAGTTTTCATCTTGAAAGGCATAATTAACCTTTAATTTTTTCATAATTAATAGCGTTGGATGGATCCAACTTACCCAGAAGATCGATAGCCCTATTTTTAAGGCCTGGATCTGCCTTTGAAAAAATACTAATCAATTCCTCCCTCTTGGCATTGAAAAATGTCTTAAAGGTGACTGAGTTTGGAACACGTTCTTGAATCGATCGAATTTTTTCAAGTGATTCATAGATTTCTTTTCGAGCATCATCATTATCATCTTTGAACTTATCTAAACCATTCATATGATATTGATAAAACCCAGCTCTAAATGGTCTGAATCGATCGTCTAGCAATTGATCAATGATGTAATATCTGTTTCGATTTCCTCTACCATCACTTGGATTCCAACCAGGTACGTTTTGTGACAAGTTCCTGATTTGTAATGCTTTATTGAAATAAGACTGTCCCCCTTCTAAAGCATAGGTATCAAAATCGACTCCAATAATAATGTTAGCATAGAACGCAAGTAGGGTCGTTAGTGCCATTACATTGGCGTTTTCTTGGTAGTCTAAACTTTGAAATTGGGCATATTGAAAAAACCAATCTTGATCAAAATGACTGAATAATGATGTGTTATAGGTTGTGCCGTATACAGGTCGAGTACTTGTAATATTTACCTCAGCTCTGAATTGGTCGATATTGAATTCAGTGATGTTAATTACAAAATTACAGTTTATCTTTTCCTGAGGTTGCACTTTATTGCTAATCCAGTTTCGTTGGTTCATGAACTGGTTTATGGAGTTCTGTAGATCAGTAAAAATCTCTTTGTTGGTGGCTTGTATTCGATCTGTTCGAATTTGGATATTACATTGTAAATCCTGACCATGTATAAATAGATTGATAAATAGAGAAGTAAGTAATATTAGATATCTCATAAGTAATTCTGCAATAGGTTAACAATATCTTTAGACACCTCTTTTTTTGATTTGGTATCAAATGTATGCTTTTTACCATTTTTCTCAATAATAGTCACCTTGTTAGTGTCCTTTGCAAATCCTGCACCTGCGTCATTCATGGAATTAAGAACGATGAAATCTAGATTTTTCTTATCTAATTTTTTTTGTGCGTGAATTAATTCATCATGGGTTTCTAACGCAAAACCAACTAAAATTTGCTGTTCTGTTTTAGATTCACCAAGCGATGCCAAAACATCGCGGGTTCGTGACATCGACAGCTGAAATTCGTCATGATCTCCTTTTTTTATTTTTTGATTGGAGAATTTACTTGGTGTGAAATCAGCAACAGCGGCAGCTAGAATTCCTGCATCACAACTCGGGTAAATGGCATGACAAGCATCATACATTTCCTGAGCTGATACAACTGAAGTTACATTAATTTTAGGTGATAAACCTTGAGTGTCAACAGGACCTAGTACAAGATTCACATTTGCACCTCGTTCCACAAGGGTATTGGCAATGGCCTTACCCATTTTCCCAGAGCTATAATTTCCAATAAATCTGACCGGGTCAATTTTTTCGTGAGTTGGTCCGGCATTGACTAGAATTTTTTTCCCAGCTAGTGAATTCGAAAATTCGAAGTAGTCTGTAACTATTTGAAAAATGTCTTCGGGTTCGCACATTCGACCCATACCAACTAAACCACTGGCTAATTCTCCAGAGGTGGCGGGAAGCTCAATATTTCCAAAATCAATCAGTTGGTTAATGTTAGTTGCTGTGGATGGATGTTGATACATGTCTAAATCCATTGCAGGTGCAAAAAATACAGGACAACTAGCGGAGAGGTATGTGGCTATAAGCAAGTTATCACATCGGCCTGTAGCCATTTTAGAGACAGAATTAGCAGTTGCTGGTGCTATAATCATAGCATCCGCCCATTTACCTATTTCTACGTGGTTGACCCATTCCCCTGTTTCTTCTACAAAAAAATTACTGAATACAGATTTTTTGGATAGTGTTGAGAGGGTAAGAGGTGTTATAAAGTCAAGTGCATTGGGTGTGCAGACCACTTTAACCTCCGCACCATTTTTTATGAATAAACGGATAAGAGATGCTGCTTTGTAAGCAGCTATTCCTCCAGTAATACCTAGAAGTATCTTTTTATTTAGATTCTTCTTTTGCAGGATTTCTGAAATAAACCTTTTTGCTTAAGAACTCCTCTATAGCAACAATAGTCGGCTTGGGAAGTCCTTCATAATACTTTGATATTTCAATTTGCTCTCTGTTCTCAAAGATTTCTTCAAGGTTGTCATGGTCAGATGCAAATTCATCTAATTTGGCAACTAGTTCCTCTTTGAGTGAGGAAGAAATTTGATTGGCTCTCTTTGATATGATTGCAACAGATTCATACAAGTTTTCAGTAGGCAAACTAATTTCTCTAGTGTCACGAGTAATTGTTGAATTTGGGATTTCTATATCGTTATTTGTCATGATAAGGGTTTTGTTCTATGTTAATTTGAGCTAATTCAGCTTTTGTTTTTTCTTTAATTTTATTCAGTGATGCAGAATAAGTATTTTTTTTCCCAAACTCTTTCTCAAACTCTTCTGCTTTTTGAAGTGCTTCTTTGTATCGTTCAGGTTGTTTTTTCTGAATACTGTTTTTTGCATATAGATATGCAGCATCAGCAACTAGGAAGGAAAGTTCGGTTCTGTTATTTATGTCTGGATAGTCATCAATTGCATTTTGACAAGCAACCATTGCACTTTTGTAATATCCTAGATCATAGTACAATTTTGCATTTTGATATACTTTGATAAGTATTCTTTCTCTTAGAATGTCAATTTTGTCGTTGCAATCAGCAACATATGAACTGTTAGGATATTTGTTGATGTAAGATTGAAGATTTTTTATGGCATCTTTAGTTGGAGTCTGGTCGAGTTCCTGTGGCATTGCCTTTTTGAACTTACAGACGGCATTCATGTATTCAGCTTCTTCCTTTTTATCGCTTAAAGAATAAGTTTCAGCAAAATTATTAAAATGATATCCTGCTAGCAAGTACTCATGGTTTCCGAAGTAGGAGTATGCATAGAGGTAATAAATTTCTTCTCGTTCAACCCTGCCATAGTAGAGTCCTAAAAGTTCCTCTAATAGTGGTTGTGCTCTCAGGTAATCTTTGGCCTTATAATATTCCCTAGCAGCGTCTAGTTTTTCTTGTGGTGTACCATCTTTAACAATTTTCTGATAGTTCGAACAAGATGACGCTAGAAGAATAAGCGATATGTATAAAATGCTTCTCAACAAAAATGCTTGCAAATTTAGTGATATTTCACTACAAAATTCTTGCAAATCATTAATAAGCTGCTTTTTGTTTGTTTGAAGATGTTTCTAACGTGTTAAAAATATTATTTATATGGGAGGTATTCTTTGTTCCTTAGAATATTAATCTTGTTATCTTTGCAACAATAATTTACTGATACAATCAATGGATTTATTTGATAAAATAGCTAATAAAACTAGTCCACTAGGTCAATTTGCTGATGAAGCACATCATTACTATACATTCCCAAAATTAGAGGGTGAACTTGCACCTCGAATGATTTTTAGAGGAAAAGAAGTATTGAATTGGAGTTTGAACAATTATCTGGGTTTGGGTAATCATCCCGATGTACGAAAGGCTGATGCTGATGCAGCTGCAGCGTATGGATGTGCATACCCAATGGGGGCTCGTATGATGTCTGGGAATACAGATTATCATGAAGAATTAGAGAGACAGTTAGCAGAATTTGAACAAAAAGAAGACGCTATTCTCTTAAATTTTGGGTATCAGGGGATTCTTTCAGCTATTGATGCACTTGTAGATCGTAGAGATATTATTGTATATGATGCTGAATCTCACGCTTGCATCATAGACGGGGTAAGACTTCATCAAGGAAAACGTTTTGTGTACGCCCATAACGATATTGAAAATCTTGAAAAGCAGTTAATTAGAGCTACAAAAATGGCCGAGGAACAAGGTGGGGCTATACTCGTAATTACAGAAGGTGTGTTTGGAATGAGCGGAAACCAAGGTAAATTAAGAGAAGTTGTTGATTTGAAGTCTAAATTTGAGTTCAGACTAATGGTTGACGACGCTCATGGTTTTGGAACATTAGGTCCTAATGGAGAAGGTGCAGGAGTTGAGCAAGGTATTCAAGCAGATATTGATGTTTATTTTTCAACGTTCGCTAAGTCTATGGCAAGTATAGGAGCTTTCATTGCGGGTGATCAAGTAATTATTAATTACTTAAGATATAGTATGCGATCTCAGATTTTTGCAAAGTCTTTGCCGATGACTTTTGTTCAAGGAGCACTTAAGCGTCTGGAAATGTTAAGATCTCAACCTGAGCACAAAGCAAATCTTTGGAAAATAGTAAATGCATTACAAGGAGGATTAAAAGCAGAGGGTTTTAATATTGGAACGACAACTTCATGCGTTACTCCAGTTATACTGAAAGGAAATGTTGCAGAGGCAACTCACTTAACGCATGATTTAAGAGAGAATTACAACATCTTTTGTTCGATTGTAGTATATCCAGTTGTTCCAAAAGATATGATTATGTTGAGGTTAATCCCTACAGCAGTTCACACATTAGAAGATGTTGACGAGACTATAAAAGCTTTCCAAAATATTAAAGGTAAATTATTGCAAGGAGAGTACAAAGCGGAATCTCTAGCTGCCTTTGATTGATAAGAAAGTTTTTTAATCGACTAAGAAAATATCTTGAGGTTTCAAATTTTGAAAGACTCGGCTTTCTTGCATTAATCTTGATTATTTTAATGGTGTGTGCTTACCAGTTCTATATTCATAATTATTTTTATTCAGAAAGTTCTATTGAGGATTCTCTTTTGCTAGAGGAGTTTTTGGCTAACAATGAATCTTCAATTAAGAATAAAAATTTTACTAAGAAGAAACAAAGTTTTAGAGCAGACAAATGTCAGGTGAACGAGTTTTTTGATCCAAATATGGATACCAAAGAGCAATTAATACAAAAAGGTTTGTCTTCTGGTGTAGTTAAAAACATAATTAACTACCGAAATAAAGGAGGGAAGTTTCGTGTGAAAAAAGATTTATCTCGATTGTATAGCCTATCTAAAACTGAGTATCAAAAAATAAGATCATTCATTGCCTTACCAGACACATTGATTGTGAAATCCAATAATCGTGTTTTGAATAAATCACCAAGAAAAATCGTTGTTTCAATTAATAGTTGTTCAGTAGATAGTTTGGAAATGTTGAAGGGAATTGGTCCTGTTTTCGCAAAAAGAATAGTTGCCTTTCGATCAAAACTAGGGGGATTTTATTCCCTTTCTCAATTAAGTGAGGTTTATGGGTTGCCTATAGAAACCATAGAATTAATTCTACCAAACTTGAATTTAGATACTAAACAAATCAAAAGAATTAGGCTCAACTCAGCTGATGTTAAAGCTTTGTCAAAGCATCCATATATATCCTACAAAGAGGCGAAAGCAATAGTTAACTATAGAAAGCAACATGGGGTATTTTTACAATTAGCTACGTTAAGAAAATTACACATTTTTAAGAATAAATCAATTAATCGACTTTTACCCTATTTAGACTTAAACTAATTTTTACTAAATCTGTTAGCTTGTTATAATTGCATCATATACCAAAAGAAATATCCATATAAAATGAACTTCGAACAATCGGAAACACAAACTTTAATTAGACAAACGGCAAGAGATTTTGCAGAAAAAAATATTCGCCCTTATCTTATGGAATGGGATGAAAATCAACATTTTCCAAGAGATTTATTCAAAAAAATGGGTGATCAAGGTTTTATGGGTATACTAGTCCCAGAAGAGTATGGAGGTTCAGGACTTGGATATTTCGAATATTCTGCTGTGGTAGATGAAATTGCTCAAGTATGTGGTTCAATCGGCCTCTCAACTGCTGCTCACAATTCATTATGTACTGGTCATATATTATATTTTGCAAATGAGGAGCAAAAAAGAAAATACCTTCCAAAATTAAGTTCTGGTGAATTCATTGGGGCATGGGGTCTTACGGAACCAAATACTGGAAGTGATGCTATGAGAATGAAAACTGTTGCTAAGAAAGTAGATGGTGGATGGGTTATCAATGGTGCCAAAAATTGGATTACTCATGGAATATCTGGCGATGTAGCTGTTGTCCTTGCCAGAACAGGTGAGTTGTTGGATAGCAGAGGCATTTCAGCCTTTATCATTGATAGAGGTACACCTGGATTTACTGGAGGTAAAAAAGAGAACAAGTTGGGTATGAGAGCCTCTGAGACAGCAGAGATGATATTCGAAGATTGTTTTGTTTCTGAAAATGCTTTACTTGGTGAAGAAGGGCAAGGTTTTATTCAGGCAATGAAAATATTAGATGGTGGAAGAATTTCTATCGCTGCTTTATCACTGGGAATAGCAAAGGGTGCTTACCGAGCTGCAATAGATTATAGCAAGGAACGAGAGCAATTTGGGAAACCAATTTCAAGTTTTCAAGCAATCAGTTTTAAATTGGCAGATATGGCTACTCAAATTGAAGCATCTCAATTACTAATTGATCAATCTTGTCATTTGAAAAATGAAGGCCTTCCAATGACTAAAGAAAGTGCTATGGCGAAGTACTATGCATCAGAGGTGTCAGTCCAAGTGAGTACAGAGGCAATTCAAATTTTTGGTGGCTATGGTTATACAAAAGACTTCCCAGTTGAGAAATTTTATCGCGATTCTAAGCTGTGTACTATTGGAGAAGGAACGTCAGAGATACAAAAGCTAGTTATTTCGAGACATATATTGAAATAGTAGTTGGTATTTTAAAATAATCACTAAGTTTGCAAACCTTTTATAAAAAATGTTACTAATTAATCTAAAAGAAAACGATACGATAGATAAGGCTTTAAAAAAGTACAAGAAGAAGTTTGAAAAAACTGGTGTCGTTAAAGAGTTAAGAGAGAGACAACAATTCATCAAGCCATCAGTTAAACGCAGAAAGCAGTTAATTAAGGCTAGGTACAAGCAATTCTTGAATAACCCGAAGTAATTTCTCAGTAGAAAACTCCTCCTTTTTTTGTATATTGTGCACAGAATGACTAGTGCAACATCGAATATACTAGAAAAGTATCACGATTACATTTTAAAGAATCGAGGTTATTCGATTCACACTATTAAATCATACATTACTGATTTAAGGCAGTATTTGATTTATTCAGAAGATTGTAATTCAGGTCATGTTCCTAATTCTAAAACATTACGCAGATGGGTTCGAAGTCTAATCTTAGTTGAAATTTCTGAAAAATCTATTCACAGGAAAGTTAGTGCAGTTAAGTCTTTTGCAAATTTTCTGTTTGTTTCAGATCAAATTGACAACGAGATTCCATTAGAGATTCAGCTACCAAAACTCAAAAAAAATATTCCTAGCTATGTGAAAGAAAGAGAAATTAATCAAGTTCTGGATGCTTATGAGTTGAATGTGAATGATTATCAATCATCTCTAGAGTTTACTATTTTTTCTAGTTTTTATCACACAGGCATGAGGCGTTTTGAATTAATTACGCTAAAAGAAGTTAATTTATCATTGGATAAAAGGGAAATCAAAGTAATGGGTAAGGGAAAGAAAGAAAGAATCGTCCCTTTAAGTAATGAAATTGTTGGTCATTTAAAACGATATTTAGACCATAAGGAGTCAAATCATATATGTTCAGATTTTGTTTTTTGTGATGAACAAGGAAATCAATTAAAGGAAAAATGGGTTTATCAAGTTGTCAAAAGAATGTTGAATCAGACATTTTCGGATAAAAAGAGCCCTCATATACTTAGGCACAGTTTTGCAACTCATCTTTTACAGAATGGAGCTGATATGAATTCGATTAAAGAATTATTAGGGCACAGTAGCTTAGCAGCAACTCAAATTTATGCTCACAACGATATTTCACAGTTAAAGAAAATATATAGGGATACCCATCCGTTTTCAGAATAGAAAAAACAAAGACAAACAATATGAACACACAAATTCAAGCAATTCACTTTAAAGCTGACAAAAAACTGATTGATTTTATTGAGAGAAAGCTTAACAAACTAGAGACATTTCATGATGGCATAATTGATGCTCAAGTTTTTTTAAAATTAGAGAATACAAGCATGAAAGAAAATAAGACGGTTGAGATAAAAATAAATGTTCGTCAAACTACTTTTATACAAACCGATACATCCATCTCTTACGAGGCTGCTACGGATATGGCAGTAGATTCCTTAAAGACACAGATAAAGCGTCAAAAAGGTAAAGTAGTGGAGCACAAGTAGGCTCGAGATTTTCATAATTTAACTAAACCACAATTAATATTTAATTTTTAATGTAGAGGGTTTGTTCTATTGAACAAAATACTTACCTTTGCCGTCCTTAAAATAAGGAGGGTAGAGAAAAGTGTAAAGTTCTTTGATATAACCCTTTGATTTTTAACATATTGCCGCCTTAGCTCAGTTGGTAGAGCAGCTGATTTGTAATCAGCCGGTCGTTGGTTCGAGTCCAATAGGCGGCTCTTTTCTGGGGAGATACCAGAGCGGTCAAATGGGGCAGACTGTAAATCTGCTGCTTCGGCTACGTAGGTTCGAATCCTACTCTCCCCACTGATATAAACAGAAAAGGTAACAATATGTATGCGGGAGTAGCTCAGTTGGTAGAGCGACAGCCTTCCAAGCTGTAGGTCGCGGGTTCGAGCCTCGTCTCCCGCTCTGTGCTTTAGAGCGAAAGTTCTGAAGTATTGTGGAGTTTAACTTCACAAAATTGAGTTAGTGTTGATAATGAATCACACCTCATTGTTCTGCTCCATCAGGATACATTGTTTGTTTTAACAAAAAAACAAGCCGACGTAGCTCAGGGGTAGAGCGTTTCCTTGGTAAGGAAGAGGTCGTGGGTTCAATTCCCATCGTTGGCTCGCATTTATTTAAAAAAGAAAGAATAATTAAATTTTATCATGTCAAAAGCAACATTTGATCGTTCGAAAGAACACGTAAACATTGGAACTATCGGGCACGTAGATCACGGTAAAACTACCTTGACAGCAGCGATTAGTTCTGTACTCTCTAATCAAGGATTAGCTGAGAAAACAGATTTCGGTACTATTGATTCTGCTCCAGAGGAGAAGGAAAGAGGTATCACTATTAATACTGCTCACATCGAGTACCAAACTGATGCGAGACACTACGCTCACGTAGATTGTCCTGGTCACGCCGACTACGTTAAAAACATGGTTACTGGTGCCGCTCAAATGGATGGTGCTATTCTAGTAGTAGCAGCAACTGATGGTCCTATGCCACAAACAAAAGAGCATATCCTTCTTGCAAGACAAGTTGGTGTACCTAGACTAGTTGTGTTTATGAACAAGGTTGATATGGTTGACGATGAGGAATTATTAGAGTTAGTTGAAATTGAAATCAGAGAACTATTAGGTTTCTATGAATTTGATGAAGATAACACTCCAATTATCCAAGGTTCTGCTCTCGGTGCATTGAATGGAGATGATAAGTGGGTAGCTACAGTTCAAGAATTAATGAACGCTGTTGACACTTGGATTCCTGTTCCACCACGTTTGACTGACCAACCATTCTTGATGCCAGTTGAGGACGTTTTCTCAATTACTGGTAGAGGAACAGTTGCGACTGGAAGAATTGAAAGAGGAATTATTAATGTTGGAGACTCTGTAGATATCGTTGGTATGGGTGCTGAAGACTTGAAGTCAACTTGTACTGGTGTTGAGATGTTCAGAAAACTTCTTGATCAAGGACAAGCTGGTGACAACGCTGGTATTCTTTTAAGAGGTATCGAGAAAACTGATATTAGAAGAGGAATGGTAATCATTGCTCCAGGATCAGTAAAGCCTCACACTAAATTTAAAGCAGAAATTTACGTACTTTCTAAAGAAGAAGGTGGAAGACATACTCCATTCTTTAATAAGTACCGTCCACAGTTCTATTTTAGAACAACTGACGTTACTGGGGAAATTAAACTTCCAGATGGTACAGAAATGGTAATGCCTGGTGATAACGTAAGTATCACAGTTGAATTAATTAATGCAGTAGCAATGGAGAAAGGATTGAAATTCGCTATCCGTGAGGGTGGTAGAACAGTAGGTGCTGGTCAGGTTACTGAAATTATTGAGTAATACAATTAATAAATAATAAGGCACAAACGGGTGTAGCTCAGCTGGCCAGAGCACTGGTCTCCAAAACCAGGTGTCGGGAGTTCGAATCTCTCCACCCGTGCAACAAGAATTTAATATGAGTAAGATAGTAGAAATTTGGAAAGCTACCACGGACGAGTTAATTAATAAGGTGACTTGGCCATCGTGGGAAGAATTAAGAAGTAGTACGTCAATTGTGCTTATTGCATCTATCTTATTTGCTTTGGTAATATTACTAATAGACAAAGCCTTTGGTGGAGTCATGGATATTCTTTACAGTCTTTTACAATAACATGGATACAATCGAAAAGACTCAAGAGGATTTCAAGTGGTACGTGGTACGTGCTATCAGTGGTTCCGAAAAGAAGGTTAAAGCCATCATCGAATCAGAGTTAGCGTACGCTAAGCTTACCAAGTATGTTCCAGAAATTCTTATCCCTACACAAAAGGTGTATGAGATTAAAAATGGTAAAAAGACTTCTAAAGAGAAGAGTTACTTTCCAGGATATATCCTTATTCATGCTAATTTAGTAGGTGAGGTAGTACCTACTATACGAGCTGTAAACGGTGTTGTTGGTTTCCTTGGACAGGACGGTGAGCCTGTTCCAATGAGACAGACAGAGGTTAATCGAATTTTTGGCCAGGTAGATGAGAGTAATCAAGAAGGCGAAAGTGCAATTAATCCTTACATTGTAGGAGAGTTTGTTAAAGTAACAGATGGTCCATTCAGCGGGTTTAGTGGTGTTATAGAGGAAGTTAACGAGGATAAGAAAAAACTTAAGGTTATGGTGAAAATTTTCGGTAGAAAAACACCATTAGAGTTAAATTATATACAAGTAGAAAAAGAATAAGCTTTATGGCAAAGCAAATAAAAGGTTTCGTAAAATTACAAGTTCGAGGTGGAGCAGCAAATCCTGCACCTCCAGTTGGTCCAGCACTTGGTGCTAAGGGAGTTAATATCATGGATTTCTGCAAGCAATTCAATGGTAGAACACAAGATAAAGCAGGTAAAGTATTACCTGTAGTTATTACAGTTTATCAGGATAACTCTTTTGATTTTATCATTAAAACTCCTCCTGCAGCTGCTCAATTATTAGAAGCAGCGAAGAAAAAAAGTGGCTCAGCTGAACCTAACAGAGAGAAGGTAGCCAAGGTTACTTGGGACCAAGTTAAAGCTATCGCTGAAGACAAGATGTCTGATTTGAATGCGATGACTACTGGATCTGCCATGAAAATGGTAGCTGGAACGGCCAGAAGTATGGGTATTACTGTTACCGGACAGTTTCCGGAAGATAATTAATGTTATCGAATATAAGCAATGGGAAAAATTACAAAGAAAAGAAAAGAAGCTTTGTCATCATATGACAGAGACGCTATTTACAGCCTTAATGAGGCGTGCGAAATAGTTAAAAAAATTACAAAAACTAAATTTGACTCTTCTGTCGATTTAGATGTTAAATTAGGAGTAGATCCACGTCAAGCCAATCAAATGGTTCGTGGAACAGCATCACTACCACATGGTATTGGTAAAGAGGTACGTGTGCTAGCATTGGTTACCCCTGACAAAGAAGAAGAAGCCAAAGCAGCTGGTGCAGATTTCGTTGGTTTAGATGAGTTTGTTACCAAGATTGAAGGTGGCTGGTTAGATATTGATGTAATTATTACCATGCCTGCTGTAATGGGAAAGATTGGTAGATTAGGACGTGTTTTAGGACCTAGAAACTTAATGCCTAATCCTAAGAGTGGAACAGTAACTATGGATATAGGAAAAGCTGTTACAGAAATTAAAGCAGGTAAGATTGACTTTAAAGTTGATAAAACTGGGATTATTCATACGTCTATTGGAAAAGCTTCTTTCGAGGCAGACAAGATTTATGATAATGCTAAAGAGCTTATAGATACGCTTAATAGATTAAAGCCTAGTTCAGCTAAAGGAACTTATTTTCAAAGTGTAACAATATCAAGTACTATGAGCCCTGGGGTGAAAGTTGATACTAAAGCACTAACTGTATAACCAACTTAATAATACAGCAATGAATAAAAACGAAAAAAATAATATTATAGATGAGTTAGCAGTAAACTTAAAAGAGTACCAGTACGTATATGTAACTGATAGCTCTAATTTGTCTGCTAATTCTAATAACGACTTACGGAAGTTGCTACATAAAAATGGAGTCAAAATGCAGGTTATCAAAAACACATTTGTTCACAAAGCTCTTGAGCGAAGTGAAACAGAGTGGGGAGACCTTAAAGACACATTAGTTGGTACAACTGCACTCTTATTTGCTTCCAACCCAAAAGCACCTGCTATCGCTATCAAAGAGTTCCGTAAAAATAGTGATAGACCGTTACTTAAAGGGGCTTACATCGACTCGGATATTTTTATTGGAGACGATCAATTAGGTACATTAATTGATCTGAAAACAAGAGAAGAACTTGTCGGAGAAATTATCGGATTGCTTCGCTCTCCAGCAAACAACGTTATTTCATCACTACAATCTGGTGGAAATACGATTGCTGGCCTAGTTAAAGCTTTATCCGAAAGAGAAAATTAATTATTAAAAAACAACAATTAAAAAACAACAACAATGGCTGACATTAAAAAATTAGCAGAAGAATTGGTTAATCTTTCAGTGAAGGATGTAAACGAATTAGCAACTGTACTTAAAGATGAGTACGGTATTGAGCCAGCGGCAGCGGCAGTAGCAGTTGCAGCAGGACCAGCAGCAGGTGGTGATGCAGGAGGCGGTGAAGAACAAACAGAATTCACTGTATTGCTTAAATCTGCAGGTGCTTCTAAGTTAAACGTAGTTAAAGCTGTAAAAACTTTAACTGGTCTTGGACTTAAAGAAGCAAAAGAACTAGTAGACTCAGCTCCAAAGGAAATTAAAGAGAATGTTTCTAAAGATGAAGCAGATGCACTTAAAACAGCCTTAGAAGAAGCAGGAGCTGAAGTTGAGCTTAAATAATTTTTAAAAACAACACGTCCGAAAGACCCCTGATTTCAGTGGGTCTTTTGGCGTTTTTATAATTTTCTATTCCATTAACACCAAAAAATTACAACACCTTGTCATCAAAATATAACGAAAGAATAAATTTTGGGAAGATTGCTAAAGTGATCGATTACCCAGATTTCTTGGATGTTCAGTTGAAGTCCTTTCAGGAATTTTTCCAACTGCAGACATCTTCGGAAGACAGAAAATTTGAAGGATTGTTCAAAGTATTTAGTGAGAACTTTCCAATCACAGATACACGAAACATATTCGTACTTGAGTTTCTAGACTACTTTGTAGATCCACCAAGATATACCATACAAGAATGTATTGAACGCGGACTTACATACGCAGTTCCTCTAAAGGCTAAATTAAAACTTAGCTGTAATGATGTAGAACATGAGGATTTTGAGACTGTGGTTCAAGACGTTTATTTGGGAACTCTACCATACATGTCACCAACTGGTTCATTCATTATCAATGGTGCAGAGCGTGTAATTGTATCTCAACTTCATCGTTCTCCTGGAGTGTTTTTTGGTCAGTCTTACCATACTAACGGTACCAAGTTATATTCTGCAAGAATTATTCCTTTTAAAGGAAGTTGGATTGAGTTTGCAACTGACGTTAATAACGTCATGTATGCATACATTGACCGTAAAAAGAAGTTTCCTGTAACTACGCTATTGAGGGCTATAGGGTATGAGACTGATAAAGACATTCTAGACTTGTTTGGTCTGGCAGAAGATGTTAAGGTAACTAAAACAGGTTTAAAAAAGGTTCTTGGAAGAAGATTAGCCGCAAGAGTTTTACGTTCATGGATAGAAGATTTTGTAGATGAGGACACTGGTGAGGTTGTTTCTATTGAGCGTAATGAAGTGGTTATCGAGAGGGATACTATTCTTGAAGAAGAACATCTCGCTGAGATATTAGAATCTGGTGTTAAAACTATTATTCTAAGTAAAGAAAACGATGATAAAAATGATTTCCAAATCATTTTAAATACGTTGCAAAAAGATACCTCAAACTCAGGTAAAGAAGCTGTAGAGCACATTTATCGTCAACTTAGAAATACTGATCCACCTGATGAGGAAACTGCACGAGGAATTATTGAAAGATTATTCTTCTCAGATAAAAGATACGATTTAGGAGAAGTTGGTAGATATAGAATCAATAAAAAGTTAGAGCTTGATATTGATAGCAACAATCGAGTTTTAACAAATCAGGATATTATATCAATAATTCAGTATTTAATTGAACTAGTTAATTCAAGAACTGATGTCGATGATATTGATCACTTAAGTAATAGAAGAGTTCGAACAGTTGGAGAACAACTGTACAATCAATTTGGTGTTGGTCTTGCTCGTATGGCAAGAACTATTCGTGAACGAATGAATATTCGTGATAATGAGGTATTTACTCCAACCGATTTGGTTAATGCTCGAACATTATCATCTGTGATTAATTCATTTTTTGGGACAAACCAATTGTCTCAATTCATGGATCAGACAAATCCTCTAGCAGAGGTAACTCATAAAAGAAGAATGTCTGCACTTGGTCCAGGTGGTCTTTCAAGAGAAAGAGCTGGTTTTGAGGTGAGGGATGTTCATTACACTCATTACGGACGTTTGTGTACCATTGAGACTCCAGAGGGACCAAACATCGGTTTGATTTCTTCTTTGTGTGTTCATGCTAAGATAAATAACCTTGGTTTTATTGAGACACCTTACAGAAAGGTAGAAAAAGGAAGAGTTAAGGTTGAAGAGGATGTTGTATACTTAAGTGCCGAAGAAGAAGATGAGCATATTATTGCTCAAGCAAATTCTCCTTTCAACAAAAAAGGAGTATTACAAAATGATTTAGTTAAAGCACGTTTTGAAGGGGATTTCCCAATTGAGGACAAGAATAAGATTGATTATATGGACGTCGCTCCAAATCAAATTGTCTCAATTGCTGCTTCATTAATCCCGTTCTTAGAACACGATGATGCTAACCGTGCACTAATGGGATCAAACATGCAACGTCAAGCAGTTCCTATTATGAACCCAGAAGCACCAATTGTTGGTACTGGCCTTGAAGCTCAGGTAGCTAAAGATTCCAGAACCCAGTTAGTAGCAGAAGGAGTGGGAGTTGTTGAATACGTTGATGCTGACGAAATCAGAATCAAGTATGATTTAACAGATGACAACATGCTTGCAAGTTTCATTGGAGATACCAAAACATATTATCTTACTAAATTTAGAAGAACCAATCAGAATATGGTTGTGAATCTAAGACCAATTGTTGAGCGAGGTGATAAAGTAGTTGAAGGTCAAGTCCTCAGTGAAGGATATGGTACTCAAGGAGGTGAACTAGCACTTGGTAGAAACCTAAAAGTAGCATTCATGCCTTGGCAAGGATACAACTTTGAGGATGCAATTGTGATTTCAGAGAAAGTGGTAAAAGATGATTACTTCACTTCTATTCACGTAACTGAGCACGATGTCGAGGTCAGAGATACTAAGCGAGGTATTGAAGAATTAACTAATGATATTCCAAATGTAAGTGAGGAAGCTACTAAGAATTTGGATGAAAATGGTTTGATTAGAGTAGGTGCGAGAATTAAAGAGGGAGATATTTTAATAGGTAAGATTACACCCAAAGGTGAATCTGAACCATCTCCAGAAGAAAAACTTCTTAGAGCAATTTTTGGAGACAAAGCTGGAGATGTTAAGGATGCTTCATTGAAAGCAACCCCATCTAAAGAAGGTGTTGTTGTTGCTAAACAATTATTTGTAAGACGTAAAAAAGATAGAGCCAACAAAGCTGATGATAAAACTAAGCTTACAAAGCTAGAAAATGAGCACTTGTATGAACTCGATAAATTAAGAGCTAGTTTGTTAGAAAAACTATACAAGGTAGTGTCTGGTAAAACGTCTTCAGGGGTTCAAAATGTTTATTACGAGGATGTGATTCCTAAAGGAACTAAGTTTACTTTGAAAAATTTAGCTTCTGTTGATTTTTCTACTGTTTCATACAATAACTGGACAACTGATGCTGAGAAGAATCAGTTAATTGGCAAAATATTAACTAATTATAAAGCAAAGCATACAGATATCTCAACGACTTACAAAAGAGAGCAGTTTACAATAAGTGTTGGTGATGAATTACCTACAGGTATTTTAAAACTTGCTAAGGTGTATGTTGCTAAAAAGCGAAAGCTAAAGGTTGGAGATAAAATGGCAGGCCGTCACGGTAATAAGGGTATTGTTGCTAAGATCGTACCTGAAGAGGATATGCCTTACTTAGAAGATGGAACACCTGTAGAGATTGTTTTAAATCCGCTAGGTGTACCTTCTCGAATGAACCTTGGTCAGATTTATGAGACGGTTCTTGGTTGGGCAGGTAGTGAACTTGGTTTGAATTTTGGTACACCTATTTTTGATGGTGCATCAGAAGCCGAAATAGACGAGCAAATTGAGAAAGCAGGGTTACCACAATTTGGTTCTGCTCAATTATATAATGGTCTTACAGGTGAGCAGTTCCACCAAAGAACAACTGTTGGTATCATGTACATGCTTAAACTTGGTCACATGGTAGATGACAAGATGCACTCAAGATCTATTGGTCCATACTCATTAATTACACAACAACCTTTGGGTGGTAAAGCTCAGTTTGGTGGTCAACGTTTTGGTGAGATGGAAGTATGGGCTCTTGAAGCATTTGGTGCAGCCAACATACTTAGAGAGATACTTACGGTTAAATCAGATGATATCATCGGTAGAGCTAAAGCATATGAAGCGATAGTAAAAGGCGAGAATATGGTCGAGCCAGGTCTTCCAGAATCATTCAACGTTCTGTTGCATGAGTTGAGAGGTTTGGGTATTGAGTTAACTTTTGATTAATTAACAATTCAGATTAGAAAATAATGTCAAATAAAAAAGATATAAAAATAAAGTCTAATTTTAAAAAACTTAGAATTGGTTTATCTTCACCAGAAGTTGTTCTTCAACGTTCATTTGGTGAAGTTACCAAACCAGAAACAATAAATTACAGATCTTACAAACCTGAAATGGGTGGATTGTTCTGTGAGAGAATATTTGGTCCAGTTAAGGATTACGAGTGTCATTGTGGTAAATACAAACGAATTCGATACAAAGGAATAGTTTGTGATCGTTGTGGTGTTGAAGTTACTGAAAAGAAAGTTCGAAGAGAGCGAATGGGTCATATTGAGCTAGTTGTTCCTATTGTACATATCTGGTACTTTAAATCATTACCAAATAAGATCGGTTATCTGATAGGTCTTCCTTCTAAAAAATTGGAAATGATTGTCTATTACGAGCGATATATTGTTATTCAATCAGGTGTAAAAGAAGAAGATGGTGTTAACTATCTTGATTTCTTAACAGAGGAGGAATATCTTGATATCTTAGATTCTTTACCTAAAGAGAATCAATATTTAGATGATAATGATCCTAATAAGTTCATCGCAAAAATGGGTGGTGAAGCAATATGGGATTTACTTGCACGATTAGATCTTGATGAATTATCATTCAGTTTGAGACATCAAGCAGCGAATGAAACATCTCAACAACGTAAAAATGAGGCTTTGAAAAGACTCAACGTAATTGAAGGTTTCAGAGCTTCTACAAAAACAGGTGAGAATAGACCCGAGTGGATGATTATGAAGATGCTTCCTGTTATTCCACCAGAGCTTAGACCACTTGTGCCACTTGATGGAGGTAGATTTGCTACTTCAGATTTAAATGATTTATATCGAAGAGTAATTATCAGAAATAATCGTCTTAAGAGACTTATGGAGATAAAAGCTCCTGAGGTGATATTAAGGAATGAGAAGAGAATGCTTCAGGAAGCAGTTGATTCTTTATTGGATAACACTCGAAGAGCTAATGCCGTTAAGGCAAATGGTAATCGACCATTGAAGTCATTAAGTGATATGCTTAAAGGTAAGCAAGGACGTTTTCGTCAGAACTTATTAGGTAAGCGTGTTGATTACTCTGGACGTTCTGTAATTGTTGTTGGTCCTAATTTAAAACTTCACGAATGTGGATTACCAAAGGGAATGGCTGCTGAGCTATTCAAGCCATTCATCATTCGTAAACTAATAGAACGCGGGATCGTTAAAACAGTAAAATCAGCAAAGAAAATCGTTGATAAGAAAGAGCCAGTGATTTGGGAAATATTGGAGAACATATTAAAAGGTCATCCAATCCTATTAAATCGTGCCCCAACGCTTCACAGATTGGGTATCCAAGCTTTCCAACCTAAACTTGTAGAAGGTAAGGCTATTCGTCTTCACCCATTAGTTTGTACAGGTTTTAACGCGGATTTTGATGGTGATCAAATGGCTGTACACGTTCCACTTGGAAATGCAGCTGTATTGGAAGCACAGATTTTGATGCTTGCATCTCACAACATCTTAAACCCTGCTAATGGAGCTCCTATAGCAGTTCCATCTCAGGATATGGTTTTAGGTCTATATTACATGACCAAGATGAGAAGGTCTACTAAGACAGAAGTTGTTAAAGGTGAAGGACTTACATTCTACAGTTTTGAAGAAGTTGAGATCGCGTATAACGAGGGAAGAGCTGACTTAAACGCTGTAATCAAAGTAAAAACAGGAGTAAAAGAAGATGGTCAAATTGTTAGTAAAATTATAGAAACATCAGTTGGTCGAGTTATATTCAATAAGAATGTACCAGAGCAAATTGGGTTTATCAATACATTACTTACTAAAAAGTCACTTCGAGATATCATTGGTGAGATGATTAAAGAAGTAGGTGTTGCTGCTACGGCTAAATTCCTAGATGAAATTAAAGGTTTAGGTTTTTACTATGCATTTAGAGGTGGATTATCATTTAATATATCTCATGTTTTAGTTCCATCTGCTAAGGAGGAATTAGTTGAATCTGCTCGTAAGGAAGTTGAAGAAATTACATTCAATTACGAAAATGGTTTCATTACCAACAATGAGAGATACAATCAGGTTATTGATATTTGGACAAGAATCAACTCAAAGGTTGCCGATGCATTATTGCACGACATTGCGACTGATGATCAAGGATTTAACCCAATCTATATGATGCTTGATTCAGGAGCAAGGGGATCTAAAGAACAAATTCGTCAGTTAGGTGGAATGAGGGGCTTAATGGCAAAACCTCAGAAAAAACTAGGTACTGGTGGAACAGGTGAAATTATTGAAAATCCAATTTTATCTAACTTTAGAGAAGGGCTTTCAATTTTGGAATACTTCATTTCTACCCACGGTGCTCGTAAAGGTCTTGCGGATACGGCTCTTAAAACTGCCGATGCGGGTTATCTTACTAGAAGGCTTCATGATGTTGCTCAAGATGTTGTAGTATCTATTGAGGATTGCGGCACATTGAGAGGTTTTGAAGTTAGAACACTCAAAGAAAACGATGAAGTTATTGATAGTCTTTTTGATCGAATCGTTGGACGTGTTTCATTGTTAGATATTCATCACCCAGAAACCGATGAAATTATGGTTGCTGCTGGTGAAGAAATTAATGAGGACAAAGCAAAACTTATTGAGGAAGCAGGTATTGAATCTGTTGAAATTCGTTCTGTAATGACTTGTGAATCTAAACGTGGAGTTTGTGCCAAATGTTATGGTAGAAACTTAGCAACAGGGCGTCCAGTTCAAGCTGGGGAAGCTGTTGGTGTTATTGCAGCTCAATCAATTGGTGAGCCAGGAACACAGCTAACACTTAGAACATTCCACGTGGGTGGTACTGCTTCGAATATTGCTCAAGATTCACAACTAACTGCCAAGTATAATTCAGTAGTTGAATTTGATGAGGTTAAAACTGTTCCAGGAAAGGATCCAAGTGGAGAAGAAGTGGGTATAGTAGTTGGACGTTCAGGTGAGGTTAAATTACTTGACCCTAAAACTAAAGAAGTTTTAATTGTAAATAATGTACCATATGGTTCATTCTTGTATGTTAAAGAGAAACAAAAACTCAAGAAAGATGATAAAATATGTTCTTGGGATCCATACAATGCTGTTATCCTATCGGATTTAGATGGTAAAGTTGAATTTGTTGATCTTAAAGAAGGAGTTTCATACACCGTTGAAATGGATGAAGCTACGGGTTATAAAGAGAAAGTAATTACTGACTCTAGAGATAAGAAAATCAACCCTGCTATTCATATCATTGGTAAGAAAGGTGAGGTTCTAAAAGAACTTAACGTTCCAGTAGGTGCTCACTTATCTGTTGAAAATGGAGCTAAAGTAACCAGCGGTACTATTGTAGCTAAAATACCTCGTGTTGTGGGTAAAACTAGTGATATTACAGGGGGACTTCCTCGTGTAACAGAGCTATTTGAAGCTCGTAACCCATCAAATCCTGCTGTCGTTTCAGAGATTGATGGTGTGGTCACATATGGAGGTATCAAAAGAGGTAACCGTGAGGTGACTATCCAATCTAAAGAAGGAATATCTAAGAAGTACTTAATATCTTTATCTAAGCATATTTTGGTTCAAGATGGTGACTTTGTTAGAGCGGGTACTCCATTGTCAGATGGTTCGATTACTCCACAGGATATTTTATCTATTGAGGGTATCTCTGCAGTTCAAAACTATATTGTTAATGGTATCCAAGAGGTATATCGTTTACAAGGGGTTAAGATAAATGATAAGCATATTGAGGTAATCATCAAGCAGATGATGCAGAAAGTTGCGGTTATCGAATCTGGAGATACAATGTTCCTTGAAGGGTCTGCTGTAGATAAGATTAAATTTAAGGAGCAGAACGATTTGCTTTACGATAAGCGTGTTGTGACTGATCCAGGAGATTCAAATGAAGTAAAAGCTGGTGAAATCCTAACTCTACGTAAATTGAGAGATCTGAATTCATCACTTAAGCGTAAAGATATGAAGGTGATAGAGGTTAGAGAAGCATTAACTGCTACATCTGGTCCTTTGCTACAAGGTATTACCAAAGCATCGCTTGGTACTTACAGTTTTATGTCTGCTGCTTCATTCCAAGAGACTACTAAAGTCCTCAATGAAGCTGCTATTGCAGGTAAAGTTGATGAAATGCTTGGTCTTAAGGAAAATGTAATCGTTGGACATCTTATTCCAGCTGGAACTGGTCTTAGAACTTATGAAGATCTAGTAGTAGGTTCTCAAGAAGAATATGACATGTTAAAAGCTGCCAAAGAGGATGTTTCTGAAGAGGAATCTGCTGAAGTAGCTGAGTAACTTTTAACGAATAGTTAATACAAAAGGAGCAACGGTTAATGTTGCTCCTTTTTTTATGCTTGATTTACATAAAAAAATGATGATTTTAATCAAAAAAATTCGTTGATTTGAACTATGACAGATCAAAACAAAGGAAATAAAATTGATATTGAATTAACCGAGGAAGTGGCTGATGGAATATACAGTAACCTAGCTATAATTTCTCATTCTAATTCTGAGTTTGTTGTAGATTTTATTCGAATGTTACCTGGTGTTCCTAAAGCTAAGGTAAAAAGTAGAATAGTCCTTAGCCCTCAACATGCAAAACGTTTAAGAGCTGCATTGAATGACAATATCAATAAGTTTGAGGCAAGTTATGGAACCATTGAAATGCAGGATAGTGCACCTCAGTTTCCTCCTATGAATTTTGGTCCAACTGGTGAAGCTTAATCTTCTGAACTGAATGACAAGGTCTTTTCTAACTTGATATATTCTGGCTCTATCTCATAGAGTGATTTCTTAATTCTTTCAGATCTTTTTACAAGTTCATAAATGTCTTTTTTCTCTTTAGCAAAGTACTGCTTAAATTCATTTTTGCTAAGGCTGTTTGATTCAACGTCACTTAAGAGATTTCTCATTTGAGTGGTTAATTCTTTTTGCTCTTTAGAGCAAAAATCGTATTCGCCTATTTGTTTGGAATATATTTTTTTCAATACTTTAAATCTACTTAATTGTAGTCCTAAATCTTGATTTATGGTCCCTTTGTAATTAATTCTATAATTTCGAATAGTCTGTTCAATAGCTTCGATTCTGTACTTGAAAAGTGTAATATCTATAGATAGGTTTTCTTGATTTAAAATAAGTGTATCTTGGAGTTCTTGAATAGCTTTAATTTTTTCATTATTGAGTGATCTACAGTTGCTGAGTGTTAATAAACCAAATATAGATAGAATAAGTATTGATTTGGATTTGTATAAATAGCTTTTAAATTTGAACATCATGGCAAATAAAGCTACAAATAGTGTAAAAAAAATAAAAGCATATATCTTTCTAAAAGATGTTTTTTTAGTTGCTATTACAGCTTATGGTGGGCCTGCTATGCACCTAGCATTGTATCAAAAAAAATTAGTTGAAGAAAAAAAATACCTTACAACGGATGAGCTTTTAGAGTTATATTCATTGGCTCAAATGTTACCTGGACCATCTTCTACTCAAACATTAACTAGTATTGGATATAAATTTGGAGGTCCTTCTTTGGCATTTTTAACTTTATTAGTTTGGGTTTTACCCGCATTTTTATTGCTCACTTTATCTGCAATATTTATTGGACTTTTTGAAGAACAAGCATTAGTCTATCTTCGTTTTGTTACTCCTGTTGCTGTGGCATTCATTGCTGTAGCAGGATTTAAGATGATACAAAAATCTATTTCAAGTAGACAAGGCTATATTCTTGCATCTATGGCTTTTATTGTTGCAGCTCTCTTAAGACATCCATTAGATACTGTTGTAAATATGAATACTCCTTGGATATTTCCAATTGTATTACTACTTGGTGGTGTGGTTTCTTATTTTGGTTTTAAAGGTGATTTGCCCCAGAATGACACTATTAAAGTAAAAATTCCCTGGAAGTTTTTATTATCTTTTATGTTAGTTTTTATTACTGCAGGTGTTTTAGGTGAGATTAGTTCTAATCGTTTTATTCTACTCTTTGAGAATTGTTATCGTTTTGGAAGTTTGGTATTTGGTGGTGGGAATGTATTAATTCCAATGATGCTAGAGCAATATGTTAGTCATGCAGCATATATGACTTCTGAGCAATTCATTAATGGGGTAGGGTTGGTTCAAGCTATACCTGGACCAGTTTTTACAATCTCAAGTTATACAGGAGCAGTAGCATTACAAGATTTTGGGGTTCTCTCTCAATGTTTAGGAAGTTTATCAAGTACCATTGGGATTTTTTTACCTGGTGCTTTATTGATTTTCTTTGTTTATCCTATTTGGAAGCAGATAAAGACTCATCCTATCGTTGTAAAGGCTTTACCTGGAGTTATTGCAGCATCCTGTGGGTTAGTATTAGCTGCTGCTTATCTTATGTTCTTGCCCGTTGGATTTAATTGGGTAAAGAAAGGGAGCTTTTATTTTACAAACCTTGATACAAGTAATCTTGTGAATATTGGTCCAATTATTATTATCCTTGTGACATCATTCTTATTGATGAAAACTAATATCAAATCGCCTTGGTACATAGTTGTAGCTATACTAGCAGGCATATTTTTTTAGTAGTCCAAAAAATTTCTATGCTATCCTACCTGTTTATTTAATGGCTAAATATTTTCTTTGAAATGGGAGAGAGGAACGTACTCAATAAAAAGGGACCTTAACAAAGTTAAGATCCCTTTTTAGTTTTAGTTTTTGGTTATTTTTTTTATGAAATCTTATCCTCTAATTATTTATTGGAATAATGATTGATCAGGATATGTTGTTAAATTAGGTGCTAATTGAGTTTCCTCTAATGCAAGAGGTAGCCATAATTGATTATCTGAGAAATTTCCTTCTTTATCACCATCTCCAACAAAAAGACTAGCATTTGCTCTTCCAGATCGTACAAGGTCAAACCAGCGATCACCCTCGCAAGCAAGTTCAGCTCTTCGCTCATACCAAATTAAATCTAAAAGATTCCAACCTTCTTCAGCCATCACTGTTGATGCATCTCTATAGCTTCCAGTGTTATCACCTGGCCCTGCAGCTCTTTCACGAACAATATTAATATGATTCATTGCCTCCGCATCTGAACCTCCACTTCTATGAATAGATTCAGCAAGCATTAATAATACATCTGCATATCTGAATACATGGGAGTTTTGAGCCTTAGTTAAGTGTTCATTTCCGCCGTTTACGTTCCTTCCTGCATGAGCTTTATAATTTGGATATTTCTCTTGCCAATATCCTGTATAATCAACAGGATTACTTTGTGTTTCATCAACAACAGTTTTGCAATCAAGGCTAGAATCAGCTATTTCTTTTGCTAATTCATCATCAGAGGCAATAGCAACATCTCTTCTTATAGTATCATCTGACAGATAGTGATTCCATAGGCTAGGTGTAACCATCATAAAACCCCATCCACCCTCATATCTTGGATGACTTGAGCATAATCCTCTTATTCCACATAATTGTATCATACCATTACCATCTACCCCTTCAAACCAACTCCAATCACTCGACCATAATGGGTTGTGCTGTATTTCAAAAACAGACTCTTTAGTATTTCGAACATTAAATCTGAAAAGCGTACTCATGTCGTCTGCAAGCTCGTAGATACCTAAATCAACTAATTGTTGAAACGCTTCTGCTGCTTTTCCAAATAAAAGAGCGTCATCATTCTTTAAATCAGCCCAATAGAGATAAGCCTTACCCATTAGTGCAAGAGCAGCACCTTTGGTAGCTCTGCCTTCTTCTCCAGCTTTTGCTGATATTGGTAATACAGCTGCTGCTGCAGTACAATCATCAACTACTTGTTGCATTAGTTCAGACATAGTATTCCTAGATAAATCAACATCTTTAGGTGTTAATTCTTCAGTAATCACAGGTACAGGTCCGAAGTGTTTAAATAATTCAAAGTGGTAGTATGCTCTCAAGAAGAGTGCTTCTGCTTTGTAGACATCCACTGCAGGAGATTCAGCTTTACAGTTTTTTAATAATGAATTTACTCTACTGATACCGATATAGTTTCTTCTATACATGGGGTGAATAACAGTATTTGTATTTGTTTGTGTAAAGTCATCAAATTCCTGCCACCCTGGTTGATCATTATTTGTAGCATCACCACCAGCATTAGCATTGTCTGACCGAATTTCGCCATACATTGTTGGAGATATCCATTGTCCAAAAGCCATAGACCACCCAATTGGGTCATATGCACCAATAAGTGCAGAACCAATTTGATTTTCGGTCTGATAGTAATTATTTGATAGAAACTCATTTACAGGATCTACCTCTAGTGTTTCTTTCTTGCACGAAAAGAATAGTAGTGTGCAAGCACTTACTGTTAAAATATATTTTAATGATTTATTCATGTTATAATTTAATTAAAATGTGATGTTAAGTCCTCCTCCAATTGAAATGTTGTTAGGATAGAAGCCCTTGTCGATACCCGTATCAAGTATCCATCCGTTTGTGCCTATATCAGGATCAAAACCTCTGTAATTCGTTAATGTAAGGAGATTAGTACCTGTCATGTAAACCTTAAGATTTTGAATTTTAGCTTTTGCTAACCAATCTTTAGGAACATTCCAACCAATCTGAAGGTTTCTAAGTCTAAGGAAGGTGCCATCTTCAACATAAAAATCAGAAGGACGCTGGTTATTATTCTGATCAGTAGAGCTTAATCTTGGCATATCTTCAGATGGATTTTCTTCAGTCCATCTGTCTAACCAGAATGACTGGTAGTTACCAAATGTGATGTCTGATCGTTCATATGTTCGGTAGATTTGGTGTCCAATCTGTGTGTTGAGTATTGTATTTAAATAGAAACCTTTGTACTCAAGATTTAAACTTAAACCAATGATATGTTTAGGCCATGGGTTTCCAATGTCACCTAGGTCATCAGAGTTAATCTCTCCATCTCCATTTCTATCTACAAATTTGATGTCACCAGGTTTAGCTTTAGGTTGTAATAAATCACCCTCTGAATTGACATGGTTTTCAATTTCTTCTTCAGTTTGGAAGATACCATCTGTTTTGTATCCAATAAAATGCCCAACAGCATATCCCTCGGACATTCTACTAATAGGTGTGTTTCGAACAGGCCAAGACCATCCATTTAAGTAACCAGCATCTCCAGCAACTTTAGTAACTTCATTTTTGAAGTGAGTATAGTTTAAGTTGGTATTGATTTTAATTGCACGGAATCGGGTTTGGTAACCTATTACTGCTTCAATTCCTCGATTTCTAATCTCTCCAAGATTTGATATTGGATTATTCGTTGCACCTATATAACCAGGAATGTTCTGTTCCATTAACAGGTCTTTGGTCGTTTTTTGATACCAATCAAGTTCTAGAGATAACCTGTTATTAAACATGGTCATTTCAACTCCAAAGTCAATTTGCTCACTTTCTTCCCACTTAACATCTGGATTAGGAGGTCCAGCAAGAGCTGTACCTGTATTTAATATTTGGTTAGCACTTCCAAATGAATATGTATAGGTGTTTTGAACTCTTGAAACATAGCTGAGAGGTGAAATTCGATCTGAGCCATTAACTCCCCATGATGCTCTAACTTTCAAGAAATCTATGTGTTCAGAATCAAAAAAGTCTTCCTTATCAATAACCCATCCCAACGATGCAGAAGGGAAAATCCCGAAACGGTTGTTTTCTCCAAAATTTGAAGAACCATCTCTACGGATAGTACCCGTAAATAAGTATTTTTCATCAAAGTTGTATATTAATCTTCCGAAAGTACTAATAAGATAGTAATCAACACTAGCTGCTCCATAAGTTAGGTCTAAGGTGTCTTGACCAGCATCTAAATACTGAAAGTTAGGGTTGCCCTCAACATCATTTGGTATGTTTGAAGTCGATCCACCAACTTGTCTAAATTGATTATTTCTGTAGGTAGTTCCTAACAAAACATCAAAATTGTGTTTCTCATTGTAAGTTTTATTGTAATTAATGGTGTTTTCCCATTGTAACCCCTGAAAATTTCCAGATCCCTGAGCAACATCATTTGTTAAATTTTGTGCAGTTGGGTGTAAATTATAAGCAGGAGTAAATGTTCTGAAATCCCACCAATTTGCATCAATACCAAGATCCGTTTTAATTGTTAATCCTTCAATTGGTTTAACTTGTAGGTATACATTTCCTAAAATTTGATCACTTTTCCCATCTCCGTTTATCAGATACTCACGGCTCATTGGGTTTATGTATTCTTTTTGTACCCATGGAGATTGAGCAAATCCAAATTGACCATCTGGATCTTTAACTGGAGTTATTGGATCGTAAGCAAAAGCATCACTTTGGATACCACCAAAAGCATTGTTTGTCCCAATATTATTATTGTCTGTTCTATTTAAGTAAAGACTATTGCCCACAGTAAGGAAATCATTAATTTCTTTCGTAGAATTTATTCGTAATGCATATCTTTTATAGTTGGATTTATCACCACCAATAACTCCATTCTGATCCCAGTAATCCAATGATATATATGAGTTTTTGAGTGATGCGGTTACTCTGTGATTAATAAGCTTAGCAGGGTTAAATATTTCTTCCATCCAATTGGTGTTGTGGAGAAGAGGATCTCCTACTTCTGGAAACCCTAATCTGTTCAAACCAACAGCTTGGCCTCCGTTTTCATATTTTTCTCTGGTAAGCATTACATAATCTTCTGCTCCTAACATTTCTGGAACTTTCCAAGGTCGTGAATTGAGATAGCTCATGGAATAGGTGAATGTTCCGATATCAGCACCATTTCCACTTTTGGTTGTAATGATAACTACTCCGTTAGAGGCTCTAGCTCCATAAATTGCACTAGATGCAGCATCTTTTAATACATCTATTGATTCTACATCACTTGGATTGATATTATCAATGTTTCCGACCTGAACACCATCTACTATGTACAAAGGAGAATTATCGCCATTTGTACTTACACCTCTAATTAACAGTGTTTTACTTGCACCTGGCTGACCACTAGATTCGTTTACTATGATTCCAGCCATTTGGCCTTCCATTGTAGAAGTAACATCAGGTAGGGCAATTCCTTCTAGTTGTTTGGATTCAATTTTGGCAACCGAACCTGTAGAAACTTTCTTTTTTTGTCTACCATATCCAACGACAACTAGTTCATCAAATTGATTAAAAATTTCATTAAGCGAAATTTTAACAGGGTTGTAGTTAGTTATAGTTAATGTCTTTTTATCATATCCTACATAGGTAATTTCTAAGTTAATAGGTGTTTTTTGATTTGCAATTGAGAACTCCCCATTTTCGTCAGTTATTGCACCAGTATTCGTGCCAACTACTTGAAGGCTTGTTCCCATGAGGGCTTGTCCTGTATTTGCATCTAGTACTTTACCACTGATAGTTCCTGTTTGTGCATTCATGACAAATGGGAAACTCATAAGAAAAAGTAGGATTATGTAACTGGATTTTTTTGTGATTTTTGTTAAATAAGTCATTGATTATTGGTTTAGTTTAAAAAATATATGCCAACGTATGAGGCTAAAACTATTTTATTAATTTCAAAAAAAAGATCTTCATCGAAATGAAAATCTTTTTTTTGAAATCTATTGGTTTAATTAATTACTTATTCAAGTATTAAACGCTTAACAGAAGTTTTGTTATCTGTTAATACTTCAACCATATAAATACCTCTGCTAAATGCAGAAACATTTACAGTTGAGTTTAGGTTAACATCAGATGTTGAGAACATTACTTTACCAGTTACATCATAGATTGTAACTTTACTTAAATTCTCATTAGAACTAACCGTAATCTCGTTTTTAGCAGGATTTGGATAAACTTTGAACAAGTTTCTATCAAGTGTTCTTACATTTGAGTTGTCTTCTTGTTTAGCAAAAACAAAGTGCCACCATCCATCACCACCATAATTCATGTCGATAGTCATTGTTTTCCCATCGGCAGACATTGAAACAGGGTATGTAATTGAAGCGACAGCATCATCAGGGCTAGCAAGTTCACCAGTGTTGTGAACCTTAGATAAACCAAGGTATGCACCTTTTCCTGTAATAGTAACCTCCATAGCGTCAGCATCAAAATCCCAAGTAGCAATTGCAGTACCATCGAAAGGAGATACTGGAGTAGCACAAGCTTCAGGGTCAGTACCTGACCAAGGTTCTCCCCATGTTTGATCGCCAAGAACATTTTCGAACGAACCGTCGGCGTTAAATTTGTACTCATCATCGTACAAGCACGCTCTTGTAGTTACAGTAGCGGTATCGATAGACCACCAGGTAAAGTTACCTTCTCCAGGTCCTACAGCCAATGAATTAGCCTCAGGAGCTAACTTCCATGTTGTTCCTCCAAGTTTTACCTCGACAGGTTCCTCTTGCTTGGCAAGAACAAAATGCCACCATCCATCACCACCATAATTCATGTCGATAGTCATTGTTTTCCCATCGGCAGACATTGAAACAGGGTATGTAATTGAAGCGACAGCATCATCAGGGCTAGCAAGTTCACCAGTGTTGTGAACCTTAGATAAACCAAGGTATGCACCTTTTCCTGTAATAGTAACCTCCATAGCGTCAGCATCAAAATCCCAAGTAGCAATTGCAGTACCATCGAAAGGAGATACTGGAGTAGCACAAGCTTCAGGGTCAGTACCTGACCAAGGTTCTCCCCATGTTTGATCGCCAAGAACATTTTCGAACGAACCGTCGGCGTTAAATTTGTACTCATCATCATACAAGCACGCTCTTGTAGTTACAGTAGCGGCATCGATAGACCACCAGGTAAAGTTACCTTCTCCAGGTCCTACAGCCAATGAATTAGCCTCAGGAGCTAGTTTCCAAACAGATCCTTTAAGATCTACTTGACCAACAGCAGTAGATACTACTGCAGTCATTAATAATAGTAATAAGTAATTTTTTTTCATGTTTGTATATAGTTGATTAAATATTGGTGCTAATATATATATAAATTTACTTAAAGTAAAAATTACTATATCTTATTTTAAAAAATACTATAACTTAAGGTTGATTTAAACATAACATTATATTAATGTAACTCCCAAAATATCAGTATTTTAAGGTATTTCAGGAGCGTAATTATGGATGTTAAAAAAAACTTAAATAAAAATATAGTTTTAAAAAAAAACTTAAGGTAAAAAATACTATAAGTAAAAATTTCGTTTATTTTTGAATTTTAAATTACCTTAAAAAGTTAAACAGATATAGTGAATACACCTAGCCATTTTTTTCTTTCAGAGAACAACATACCTTTCAAAGACTATCTCAAGTTTGGCTTGTCTGTTGATTGTGTTGTGTTTGGCTACAATGAAGGGAAAGTTCAAGTTTTATTGATTGAACGAAATGCTGAACCCTTCAAAGGGAGTTGGGCACTACCTGGTGAATTGGTGCCTATGAATGCTAACTTAGAAGATTCTGCAAATGATGTTTTGCGTAACTTGACGGGATTGAGCAATATTTTTATGGAACAATTTTATACGTTTGGAAGTGTGGATCGACATCCTGCTGGGCGTGTAGCTACAGTGGGTTACTATTCTCTGGTTGGAAGTAATAATTATAGACCTATTGCTTCTTCTTGGGCCAAATCTATTCGATGGTTTGATATAGATGACTTACCAAAATTGGCTTTTGATCATGAACGTATTTTGCAGAAAGGTATTAATACTTTAAAAAGACGAGTTAGGTATCGACCTGTAGGGTTCGAACTTTTATCAGAAAAGTTCACTCTATCCGAATTACAAGACTTATATGAAGCACTCTTAGATTCAAAATTCGATAAACCAAATTTTAGAAAAAAAATATTAAGCATGGATTTGTTAATTCAATTAGATGAATTGCAAGAGAATGTCTCACATCGTCCGGCTAAACTTTTCAAATTTGATGAAAGCCGATACAGAGTTCTTCGTGAGGATGGTTTTGTGTTCGATATATAATTAATAACTAAAAACTAAAGCTAAATAAAATGCAAATAATTTCATTTATTACTTTCACACTTTTTGTTGCCATTGTTTCATATTATAAGAGTAGGAAAAATGATGAAAATACATCTGATGGTTATTTTCTGGGTGGAAGAAGCCTTACAGGTATTGTAATTGCAGGATCTTTGTTACTCACCAATTTATCTACAGAACAAATTGTAGGTTTAAATGGTGCTGCTTTTAAAGAGGGAATCTTGGTTATGGCTTGGGAAACTTTAGCTGCAATTGCAATGGTTATTACAGCGTTTTTTTTATTACCACGATATTTAAAAGGAGGTATAACAACAGTGCCTCAGTTTCTTGAACGTCGTTACGACAAAACAACAAGAACAATTGCCTCAGGACTTTTCCTTACTGGTTATGCAGTGATCCTCTTACCCATTGTATTATACTCAGGAGCCCTAGCTATAAACTCAATGTTTGATGTGCCTTCATTAATAGGAATGTCTAAAAATGGTGCATTATGGTTAACAGTTTGGGCTATTGGAATTATTGGTTCTATTTATGCAATTTTTGGTGGACTAAAAGCTGTAGCCATTTCTGATACTATTAATGCTGTTGGATTGCTTATTGGTGGTTTAATGATTCCAGTATTTGGATTGTTAGCAGTTGGAGATGGAAGTGTTAGTGAAGGGATTTCTATTTTGATAGAAAGTCATCCAGATAAATTTAACTCAATTGGTAACTCAGATTCTTCAATTCCATTCGGTACTATTTTTACTGGGATGATGTTAGTTCAGTTGTTTTATTGGGGAACTAATCAAGCAATTATTCAACGAGCATTGGGTGCTCAAAATCTGAAGGAAGGTCAAAAAGGACTTCTTTATGCTGCTGTATTAAAAATACTAGGACCTCTTATTGTGGTTTTGCCAGGTATAATAGCTTTTCATATGTTTGGTGATTCACTAACTAATCCTGACGAGGCATATCCATTATTAGTAAAAAATGTTCTTCCTGTTGTATTGGTTGGCTTTTTTGCTGCAGTTTTATTTGGTGCTATTTTAAGCTCTTTCAACTCTGCACTAAATAGCTCTGTGACACTTTTTGGCTTAGGCATTTATAAGGAGTACATTAACAAGGACGCTGATGAAAAAACTACGGTAAAGGCTGGTAAGAAATTTGGGACTGTCTTGGCAGTTGTATCGATGTGTATTGCACCTCTTTTGATATATGCATCAGACGGCTTATTTGCTTATCTTCAAGAAGTTAATGGAATTTATAGCATTCCTATTCTTACAATTATTGTCGTTGGTTATATGACTAAAAATGTCCCTGCATTTGCAGCAAAGATTGGTATAATTTCTGGATCAGTTTTATACATCATCAGTCAATTTATTATTAAGCCATATATAGTTGGAGCCGATAATTATCCGCACTTTTTACATGTTATGGCTATTTTATTTGTATTGAATGTAATTATAATGCTTGTTATAGGAAAACTATATCCACGTGAAATAGAGTATAACCAAAAATATACTGAACAAGTTGATATTCAACCATGGAAATATGCAACATTAACCGGGATAGTAATCTGTGTTATTGTAATTGCTACGTTTATTTACTTTTCTTAATTTTAAAATATATATTAATGAAATCATTTTCAAATTATTTATACCTTTTTCTTATTGCTATAGTAGCTTGCAGTCAACCTCAAAACCAAGAGGAGACATCTGCTAAAATTGATGACATAATAAGTAAAATGTCTGTCAAGGAAAAAGTAGGTCAGATGACACAATTGAATTTGGACGTTATTTCTGTGGGCGAGGTATTCAATTTAAAAGAACCACACGAACTAGATTCTGTTAAATTACGTAAAGCAATTGTCGAGTACGGAATTGGGAGTATGTTAAATGTTGGTGGGCACGCATACACCTTAGAGCATTGGAATCAAATTATAAAGACGATTCAGTCGATAGCTACAACAGAAACCAATCATGGTGTTCCAATTATATACGGGATAGATGCAATTCACGGAGCAAATTATTTACTAGGTGGTACTTTGTTCCCTCAACCTTTGGCTCAAGCAGCAACGTTTAATCCTGAAATGGCAAAACAAGCCGCTGCGATGACAGCTTATGAGACAAGAGCATCTGGCATTCCATGGAATTTTTCTCCTGTTTTAGACGTTGCACGACAGCCTCTATGGAGTAGAGTTTTTGAGACCTATGGTGAAGATGTTTACCTATGTAAGAGAATGGGTGTAGCTACTATTGAGGGATATCAGGGCGATGATGCTTCTGACCCATATCGTGTGGCTAGTTGTATGAAACATTTCTTAGGTTATAGTTGGTCATTTACAGGTAAAGATAGAACAACAGCTTACATTCCTGAAACTCAATTGAGGGAGTATTTCTTACCCACTTTTGAGGCAGCAGTTGATGCGGGTTCTTTGAGTGTAATGATTAACTCAGGTGATGTTAATGGAATCCCTGTTCATGCCGATAAACGTATTTTGACTGATTTATTACGGACAGAATTAAAGTTTGATGGTGTTGCTGTAACTGACTGGGAGGATATCATTAAACTTCATCAATTTCATAAGATTGCTCCAACCCTAAAGGATGCGGTCAAAATGGCAATTAATGCAGGAATTGACATGAGTATGGTTCCTAATGATTACGAATTTTCTGATTTATTGTTGGAATTGGTTAATGAAGGTGAAGTTCCTATGTCAAGAATTAATGAATCAGTTCGAAGAATTTTAGTAATGAAGCAACGTTTAGGTTTGTTTGAAGATCCTTTTACTCCAGATAATTATGAATATCCACTGGTGGCCTCTGATAGTTTTATAAACCATAGCTATGAAATTGCAGGAGAAGCGATTACATTATTAAAAAATGCGAATGCAACTTTACCGATTTCACAGGACAAAAAACTCTTTGTAACTGGGCCAATGGCTAATTCTCTTACCATGATCAATGGTTCATGGGGTAGAACATGGCAAGGAACAGATGAGCAGTGGGATGACACTAGTAAACATACTATATTAGATGCAATACAAGCAAATTTCACTGAAGTGTCTTTTGAACAAGGTTGTGATATTAGTCATCTAACTCAGGATAAAAAAGCATACAATAAAGCAAGAAATTCGGATGTTATAATTGCCTGCATGGGTGAGTATCCCTCTACTGAGAAGCCTGGTGATATTCATTCTCTAAATCTTGAGGAGGCTCAGATAGAATATGTTAAAGGATTAGCAAAATTAGGAAAGCCAATCGTATTGGTTTTAGTTGAAAATAGAGCCCGAGTTATTCGTGAAATTGAGCCTTTGTGTGAATCTATAGTTTTAGCTTATCAACCTTCAGAAAATGGTTCGGATGCTTTAGCTGATGTGATATCTGGAGAAATCAATCCGAGTGGTAAATTACCACTTACATATCCAAAATATACGAATTCTTTGATATTATATGACCACAAGTATACCGATCAACTAAACATAGATTTTGGATTAGGAGCTTTTGAACCACAGTTTGAGTTTGGTCATGGTTTAAGTTATACCAATTTTGAGTATTCAGATTTACAAGTGAATAAAACAGATGACAACGATTCAATTCGTATTTCTGTAAATGTTACCAATAAAGGTAATCGTGATGGTAAAGAATCTGTATTGGTGTTTGTGTCAGATCTATATGCTAGCATAACACCGTCCGTAAAGAGACTCAGAGCATTTGACAAACAGATGATAAAAGCAGGTGAGTCAAGAGCTTTTGAATTTATTATCGATACAAATGAGCTTGCTTTTGTTAATAGTGATAATCAGTGGGTTACTGAACCAGGTGATTATTTAATAAGTATAGAAAAATTAACTGAAAATATTACCCTGTAGGGGTTTTATCCCTTAATTTTCTTGGAATACACGGATGTAATCCACATGCATTCTTTGTGGAAATTTGGTGGTTTCATCCGGGTATCCTGGCCAATTACCTCCAACTGCGACATTAAAAATTGCAAAGAATTTTTCCTGAAATGCAGATATGTTTGAAATATCAACGGTAGAAAATAGGATATCATCGCGATACCATCGGATAAGTTTATCATCCCAAATAATTGAGAAAACATGAAATTCTTCTGAAAAATCACCACTAGGAAGCGTATTACCTGTTCCATATTCTGCATGTTTTCCATTATGCTGCCAATGTAAAGTTCCGTGAACAACTCTATCGGAATTTCCTGGTTTTGTTCCACCGACAAGCTCCATGATATCAATTTCGCCACAAGCAGGCCAAGAAACAGATGTAATCTTATCACCTAATAGCCATAAAGCTGGCCATATTCCTTGTCCTTTTGGAAGAGCTGCACGAATATCAATCCTGCCATATTTAAAAGACTGTTTGTTTTGTGTTGTTATACGTGAAGATGTATAATTACTTGTATTATAAATTTGTTGGCGTGCTGTTATTGTTAAAAAACCAGTACTAACACTTAAGTTTTCCTTTAAATAGTATTGAGATTCATTATTACCCCATCCATTATTACCAGTTCCTATTTCAAAATTCCAATCATTTTCATTCAGTTTATTTCCGTCAAACTCGTCACTCCATACTAAATTATAGCCATCATAAGTCTCTGGAGTAGTGTAACCTTTAAGTGGAATTCCGTTTTCATCAGTATTGGACTCCATATCAATATGAACTGTATCTATCTTTTGTATATATTTATCTGGGGTAATATGAGCTCTTATTCGAATGGTATATATGCCAGGATTTCTGTAGGTATGACTTGCTTTACCTTGGACATCTTCAACTTTCTCACTTTCTTCTCCATCTTCAAAATAAATAGTAAAATAATTTTCATCATAAGCTGTAGCCGTCACGTTGACTAATCCTTCTTCCGATTCAGATTGGGTGATTACAGTTTGTAGATTAGTAGGAAGAACTATTGTCTCTATTGGTTTATCATCGCATGAAGTAAGTGCGGAAAAGATTATCAAGTATGCTAGAATTTGTTTTTTCATATGGGCTTGGTTGATAAATGCAGTAACGTAAATTTAGTGATATGTATTATGTTTATTCAGCTGGGACAAACCTTAAGTACCATGCCAGAGGGTTATAAGCATCTACAACACGCAATGAAAGTTCATTTTCAGTTAGCTTCAATATTTTATAGGTGCGTGTGCCACAATAGAAACCAATGAATGATTTTCCAGATACGGTAAGTGTAGTATCTTCTTCGTTTTCTTTTATGGTCCATTGTTCTCCTATTTGATCTTCAAATGATGCTGTAAAGTCACCTTGATTTTCGTAACCTCCGGAGAAATCAGCTTCTGCACCAGGTGAACCATCATCATTAAGATTTACAAAAACATTACCATTAGTGATTTGATCAAATTTGAATCCGCCAAGTTTGAAAATAAATTTGTCGTCATACATTCCTGCACCTTTTTTATTCAATGGCTCAGCAGTGTAGTATTCTGGAACGTCTCCTTGTCCCGAACTAGGATTTGGTCCTACACCAAAATGTCCTGCTTCAGTTGAATCCATAACCCAAGTTTTTGATCCTGGTCCGTCTACACCACCAGTAAGCAATGTAAATAATGGATTGCTTAATAATGATAAGTCATCTTCTGCAATTGTTATTTCTTGTGATGAGCTTGCACTACCTCCAGAATTTAGTACAGTTAGTGTGACTGTATAAGTGCCTTTATTTGGATATGAGGCACTTGTGATAGTTCCTTCGCCTTTGGTCCCATTGCCAAAGTCCCATTTTGCATTGAGATTTGGATTGTTTGCAGTGAAGTTTATAATATTGTCATTACTTGCAGATGGTTCGAATGTAAATGCTGCGTCAGCCTCTCTTGGACCTTCTCCAAGGGTAAATATTTCTTCTTCACAGTTTGATAATCCAAGAACAACAATTAATGATAATATAAATATTGATATTTTCTTCATGTTTAAATGTCTTTTTAGTAGTTGTTATTTTGTGACCAATTTCCTCCTGCTAAATCGATTTCAACTTGCGGAATTGGGAATAATTCGTGTTTGCCAGTTATAAACCCATTGATTTCATCTGCAGCCTTAGCTGTTCTGACAAGATCAAAGAATCGGTGGCCTTCTCCTGAAAGTTCCAGTCTTCTTTCAGCCCAAATAGCCTCAGTTAGAGCATTACCTGATGCAATTATTGGAGGCATGTTTACTCGGTTTCTTACTTGATTTAGATACCCTTGAGCTTTTGAATCGTCTGGAGATGTTGATCTATTATGGGCCTCAGCAGCCATTAAAAGTACATCAGCATATCGGATTACAATATAATTTACAGGGCTAGTCAAATCATTGTCAGGCAAGCCTATTTCACCTTGTCTTTTGATGTATTTGTTGTTGTAATATCCTGTATGACCTCCACCACCAATGGCATAAGTTATTTCAGAGGAGTTTGATTGCCCTGCGATGAACGCATCAATATCTAAGACTGTTGCATCTCTGCGAATGTCAGTTGCATCAAAGGCATCATATAAATCTTGAGTTGGAAGATTATAGCTATTTCCATCTCCATATACTGGGCCATTATATTGACGTATTCCCTGGAAACCAGGAGCAGCATTACCTTCTAAACATATTAGACAACCATAGCCACCACCTTCTGCTCCAGAGTATTGAACATCAAAAACAGCTTCTGAATGTCCTTCATTATTTACTTTAAATAAATCCGTGTAATCACTAATTAATTCATATCTATTCTGGTTGATTACTTCATCAAATGTTGAGGCAGCTTGGTCAAATTTATCTTGATATAAGTAAGCTTTCCCCAAGAGACTCAAGCACGCACCCTTTGTAATTCTTCCTTTAATAGGGTCATTCCAATCCAGAACGGAAGCTGCAAAACTGAGATCTTGTTCAATTTGTGCGAAAACTTCGTTTCTTGATGTTCTATCAAGTTTAGTTACTTCATCAGCACCTAATCTTTTATCGATAACTAAGGGAAGATCCCCAAAGTATTTGACTAATTCAAAATAGTAGTATGCTCTTAAAAATGTTGCTTCTGCAATGATTTTACCCTTTCCTTCAAAATCGATTTTATTCTTATTTTCGAGCAAGTAGTTTGCTCGAGTAATTCCAGCATAATTCCATCTAAAGATACTTCTAAGTTCATTATTCACCGCATCATGACTCATTGCCTCAATCTCATGAAGTCCTTCTGTGTCATTTACACTTTCTCCACCTGCAATGGAATTATCTGAAGCAATTTCACCTATCCAAACAGTCATGAAAGATGATTGTAATAGGTCATAAGCTCCTGTTAAAGCTCTTTGATAATCATTGGGTGTTTCAAAGAAATTTTCAGCGTCTTGCGTGTATAAAGGGTCTATATCGAGAAATTTCTTACAGCTAAACATTGATGGTAAAATGATTAGTGTTAGAATGATTGTTGTTATTTTTTTTGTCATGGATGTCAATATTTAAAATTTAAGTGAAATACCTGCCATTAAAGTTCTAGCTTGGGGGTAAAAACCGTAATCTATGCCTGATGCCAGTGGGCCGCCAGCTGATCCTATGTCAGGGTCATAACCTCTATATCTTGTTAAAGTTAGTAGGTTATTTGCTGCTATGTAAATTCTAGCAGAATTGATTTTTGCACGCTGGGTTAGTTTTGGATTAAGGGTATATCCTAGCTGAAGATTCTTTAATCTCAAGAAAGATCCATCTTCTACAAAATAATCTGAGAAAATTGTATTTCTATTTAAATCGGTAGTTAGTCTTGGATTTACATTGGTTGTATTTTCTCCAGTCCAACGATCTATATTGTAGTTAAGTTGGTTGGCAAAAGGCTGTTGACGTTCATAGTTACGAACAATATCTTGGCCAAGAGCAGCGAAGAAATTTCCAGATAAATCAAATCCTTCATAGCTGATATTTATATTGTATCCAAATGTTACCTTAGGGATAGGAGTTCCAATCATGGTTTTATCAGAATCATCATTGAAACTAATCTTACCATCACCATTCTGATCGATAAATCTCAAGTCTCCTGGAACAGCACCTTCTTGAGTCACAGGTGAGTTATCGATTTCTTCTTGTGTCTGGAATATTCCATCAGTTTCGTATCCAATAAAATATCCAATTGGGAAACCTTTTTCAAATCTTGTAGCAATATTTCCGCCAACTCCAAAGGCAGCACCAGGAAGGAAATCTATCCCTGTAGGAATCTTAACAACTTCATTATTGATTAATGTTGCATTGATATTTGTGCTTAAGTTGAACTTTTTACCTTGTTTCATGGTATATCCCAGCTCAATTTCTAATCCTTTATTAGATACATCTCCAGCATTAATTATAGGAGGGTAGCTACCTGCTCCTGCCGTTCCAAGTACTCCTGATACATCAGGTTGAAACAGTAAGTCTTTTGTGTTTTTAATAAAGTAATTAAGTGTTAAATCAAAAGTGTGAAGAATTTTCAAATCTGTACCAATGTTGAATTGGCGAGTAGTTTCCCATTTCAAGTCAGGGTTAGCAGCTCTACCAATAGCAGCACCTGTTGTGATGATGTCATCAAATACATATACACCCTCACCATTAAGAAGACCTCGATATGCGAAGTTGGCAATTTGGTCATTTCCACTGACTCCATAACTTAATCGGAGTTTGAAGAACTTAATTCTGTCAATGTTATAAAAATCTTCTTCTGAAAGTAACCATGAACCAGAAACAGTAGGAAAGATCCCAAATCGATTGTTAGGCCCAAATTTTGAAGATCCATCTCGTCTAATAATTAATGAACCATTATATTTAGTTCCATACTTGTATTGTGTTCGAACAAATGCTGAAACTAATCGTTCTTGAAATTGGAAAGAACTAGTATTATTTAAAAAACCACCTGGGGCAAGATTCGCCGAAATATCTGCATAATCTAAAGAATTATTAGGAATATTATAAGCAGTTCCTCCAAGTCCTTTTCCGTTTCTACTAAATATAGATACACCAGCTGTTGTTTTCAGTGTATGGATATCATTAAACTTAGTATTGTGATTCACAAAACTCTCAAAGTTTAAATCACTGTATGTTGCTCTTCCCTCATAAACGCTTGCACCACGTTCTATTGTACTCCCAGGTGCAATTTCCACTAATGTTGGATCTAAATCTGCATTAATTGCTGTATTTTGAGCTTTACCAGGACCATACCACACTAAAGGTGAGAATACCTTATTATCTACTGCTGCATAGTTGTAATTGAATCTATTTGTGAAGGTTAAATTATCAGTAATATCAAAAGCAATCTCTTCCTTACCAACCAGTTTATCTACCCAGGAGGTATTGTATGTATTTTGCATTTGAGCAATTGGGTTAATGATATCACTTACTTCCTCAAGATATGTAAATTGTCCGGTTGCATCCCTAATCGGATCTGTTGGAAAGGCATTGATAGTATTGTATAGTACAGAGCCTATTCCATTCTCTGGAAGTGCTTGTCGTTCTTCATTGGTGTAAAGTAATACACTAGAAAGTCTGAGTCTGTCACTCATTTCTGTATTTAAATTTACACGACCATTGAAACGAGTGAAGTTTGACTTATCTAAACCAACAATTCCATCCTGAGAAAAATAACTTCCACCAATAGAGTATGTTGTTTTTTCAGTACCACCGGTGACTGTTACGTTATAGTTTTGGACTTGGGCATCCTGAAAAACAGCATCTTGCCAATCGGTACCTTTACCAAGGTTTGTATTAGCAAAGGGAAGAGGATTATTACCATTTGCAAACATTTCGTTCTTTAAAACGGCATATTCTCTAGCATTTAGAACATTTAATTTTTTCGTGGCTTGTTGAACACCAGTATATGCACTCAGTTCAATTTTAGGTTTGACATTTCTTCTACCCTTTTTGGTTTCGATCAAGATTACACCATTTGCTGCCCTTACACCATAGATTCCTGCGGTTGCATCCTTTAATACATTGACTGATTCAATATCATTAGGATTAAGAGCATTTAATCCTTCGGAGTCATACACTACACCATCCACTAAAATTAGTGGGTCATTATCTCCAAATGTGGAAAGGCCACGAATTCTAATACTTGAGGAACCTCCAGGTGAACCTGAGTTTGTATTAATATTTACACCAGAAACCTGACCCTGTAAAGCTTGATCAATTCTAGGGACGTTTAATTTTTGAAGGTCTTCTCCAATAACATTTGCACTAGCTCCAGTAAATTCCTTTTTTGTTGCAGTACCATATCCTACAACCATCACTTGACCTAGCCCAAGTGATGCATCCGAAAGCATGATATTTACATTTTTTCTTCCTTTTACTCGGATTTCTTTAGTTCTATAACCAGAATAGGAAGCTACTAATATAGCATTGTTGAGATCAACATTGATGATTCTGTATTGTCCATTCTCATCGGTGATACTCCCTGAGTTGGTTCCTTTGACAACGATTGCAGCACCCATGATTTTCTGACCTAAACTGTCAGATACAAATCCTGATACAGCATCTGTTTGACCTAGAGAAACCAAAGACAAACATATTACTATGATAAAATTTAAACTTCTGTTCAACATAAATTTTTGAATTTCAAATACGAATATAAATAAATTACTTATAGTAAAAAAAACTATAAGTAATTTATACGTAAAATTTTTTTAAAAGAAAGAATATTTTGAGATTCAGGAAAGGGTTATTCTAGCTAATTCCAAATCGTTCTACGTCTTTGTTGATTTTGACAAGCATGCCTTGCAAGGCTTTCCCTGGACCTAATTCTGTAAATTTAGTAGCACCGGATATAATCATATTTTCCACAGACTGCGTCCATTTTACTGGGGCAGTCAGTTGAGCTATAAGATTATTTTTAATACGTTTAATATCTGTTTCAGGAGTAGTGCTCACATTTTGATAAATGGGGCAGGAGGGAGTATTGAATTTGGATGCTTCAATGGCTTCAGCTAATTCTTCTCTTGCAGGCTCCATTAATGGTGAGTGAAATGCACCGCCGACAGGTAACTTTAGGGCTCTTCTAGCTCCTTTTTCGGTTAATATTTTGCATGCTTTATCTATGCCAGCATTGGTGCCAGATATCACTAATTGGCCAGGGCAGTTATAATTAGCTGCAACAACAGTTTCGTCAATATTTTGACATACGTCCTCAATAATCTTATCTTCTAGACCAATGATTGCAGCCATGGTACTTGGATTTATTTCACAGGCTTTTTGCATAGCTTGAGCACGGATGGCAACTAACTTAAGTCCGTCTTCAAAGCCTAATGTGTTATTAGCAACTAATGCAGATATTTCCCCCAAACTATGTCCTGCTACCATGTCTGGGATGAAATCAGGGAGTGTTTTGGCAAGAATAACGGAGTGAAGAAATACGGCAGGTTGGGTAATCTTAGTTTGTTTTAGTCCTTCTGCAGTTCCCTCGAACATTTCTTTAGTAATTTCAAACCCTAATACTTCATTTGCTTTATCAAACAGAAGTTTGGCTTCTTTATTTTTGCTATAAAGCTCATGGCCCATTCCAACAAATTGGGCTCCTTGTCCGGGAAATATAAATGCGTTCATACTATTTTTTTATGGTTTGATCTCTACCTGGACCTACAGATATTATGCTAATTGGTGTGTTAATCTGTTGTTCTATTGTTTGAATGTAATCTTTAAAAGTTTTTGGAAGTACGGAGTGTTCTTTTATTTGTGTGATATCTTCTTGCCAACCAGAATGAGATTCGTATTGAGACTTAAAATTATCTGCATTCAAATCAAATGGTACTTCATTGGTTTCCATTAAATCACCCTTATAACTAGTACCAACTAATACTTCGTCGAAACCACTTAAACAGTCAGCTTTCATCATACATAATTCATCTACTCCACTGAGCATAATAGCATATTTGAGTGCTACTAAGTCTAGCCAACCAGTTCGTCTAGGCCTACCGGTAGTAGCACCGTATTCATTGCCGACATCACGAATTCGTTGTCCAATTTCATTATCAAGCTCTGAAGGGAATGGTCCTCCGCCAACTCGGGTACAGTATGCCTTAAAAATGCCAATGACCTTATTAATATGCTTGGGAGCTATTCCGAGTCCGGTAGATACACCACCAACAGTAGTATTGCTTGAGGTAACAAACGGGTATGACCCAAAATCAATATCTAGCATACTTCCTTGAGCACCTTCTGCAAGAATTTTATCATTATTCACAATATGCTCATTAATTAGGTATTCGCTATTTACAAATTTAAATTTACGGAGCCTTTCTACAGCTGAGAAAAATTCTTCCTCCATGCTTTCAAGATCAAAATCTGTAAATCCAAACTGTTCTACTAATTGAAGCGATCTTTTTTTCTTTTCGTGGTAATTCTGTTCAAAGTTTGGAGCAAATATCTCACCGATTCGTAAGCCACCACGACCAATTTTTTCTCGATATGTTGGTCCTATACCACGTAGTGTACTACCTATTTTTTTATCGCCTTTGCTCCACTCACTAGCAGCATCCAAAATCTTGTGTGTTGGCATGATGATGTGTGCTTTGTAGGAAATTCTTAAGTTTTTCATTACGTCAGCACCCGCTGCAACTGTACGATCTATTTCAGCCATAAATAGTACAGGGTCAATAACAACACCATTGCCAATGATATTTACACAATTTTCGTGAAATATCCCCGATGGGATAGTATTTAATACATGCTTAATGCCATTGAATTCTAGGGAGTGACCAGCGTTAGGTCCACCTTGGAATCTTGCAACTACATCATATCTTGGGGTAAGGTAGTCTGCAATTTTACCTTTTCCTTCATCTCCCCATTGGAGTCCTAATAATACGTCTACCATTTATTTTAAATCTATAACTTTTACTTGGTTATCACAATTCATGCATAATCCTTGTTTATCTACTTGAGGATCTCCATAAAGATTTAGGGAATGTCGGGATACCTCGAAATTTAGTAATTCAGCCATTTTAGTTGTGATTTGTTGAATACGAGGATCACAAAATTCCATAACCTTACTGCATGTATTACATATGATGTGGTCGTGTTGTTTATAACCATATGCTTGCTCAAATTGGGCCATATTTTGTCCAAATTGATGCTTAATTACTAACCCACATTCTTGCAAGAGGTCCAGAGTATTATAAACAGTAGCTCTACTTACATGGTAGTTTCTATTTTTCATTTGTATGTAGAGTGTGTCTACATCAAAGTGTTTTTTATTACTGTAAATTTCATCAAGAATAGCGTATCGTTCCGGAGTTCTACGTTGTCCTTTTTTTTCTAAATAGGCAGTAAAGAGCTGTTTAACGTTTTCTTTTATAGATTCTAAATTTTCCATTTTTTTATTTAGAGTCGTGTTCTATTGCGACTCTGCTTACTTTAATATATTGATCTATTCCACTCAATTCATTCATTAATTGTTCTAAATGATACTTATCTGACACATTAACTTTTAATTTTCCTATAAATGTTCCATCTAAAGATTCAAAACTGATGGATTTCATGTTTACTTTCAACTGTTTGGAAATAATGTCAGTAACTTTACTTACGAGACCTAGAGAATCAATACCAGATATTTCAACTGTTGCCTCAAAATATTCAGAAGATATTACTTGATTAGCCCATCTAGCTTTGATGATGCGATATCCGTATTTTGACATCAGGTTTTGAGCATTTTTACAGTTTGTTTGATGGATCTTAACCTCACCGCCAACTGTTATAAAGCCTACAACTTGATCTCCAGGAATAGGATGGCAACAAGCAGCCAGTACATAGTCAAAATCAATGGATGCATCACCAATGATAAGTTCTTTTGATGGATTTGTTTTATCATTTGTAATTGTCCGACGATCTGTGCCAGGTTTGTGTACTGATTTTGTCTCAATTAAAATTTCTTGAAGTTTAATCTTTTCTTTATCCAGTGTTCCATTACCAATTTTAAAAGTTAGTTCTAATTCATCTTCTATATCAAAAAATCTAACGAGTTTATTTAGATTCTGTGTGCTGTAGTTAAAACCAGCATTTCTCATTTTTCGAGCTAAAGACTCTTTGCCAATAGAGGCAACAGCTCTTTTTTCATCTTTTAGACTTTGTTTTATTTTATTTTTTGCTTTCGATGTCTTGACAAAACTTAGCCAATCTTTATTTGGTTTTTGTTTAGCAGAGGTGAGAATTTCAATTTGATCACCATTTTGAATTTCATAACTCAAAGGCACTAATTTACCATTGACTTTTGCACCGAGGCATTTTGCACCAACTTCTGTATGAATATCAAATGCAAAATCAAGTGAAGTAGATCCTTTGGGAAGTTTTTTCAGAAGTCCTTTTGGGGTAAATGCAAAGACTTCTTTAGCATACAAATTCATTTTAAATTCGTCCAAAAAATCTAGTGCATTGCTCTCTGGATTTTCTATAATTTCTCGAACTTGCTCAAGCCATGTGTCTAGACTATTACTAGATTCTTGAGTGTTTTTATGTTGTTTGTATTTCCAGTGTGCTGCATATCCTTTCTCAGCAATTGCATCCATTCGTTTACTTCTAATTTGGACTTCTACCCATTGACCTCTTGGCCCCATTACAGTAGTGTGTAAACTCTCATAACCATTACTTTTAGGTATGCTAATCCAGTCTCTTAATCGTTCTGGGTTAGGTTTAAATATACTGGTTATCACAGAGTAGACATTCCAACAGTCCATTTTTTCATCTTCAGGTTCACTATCCAAGATAACTCGAATTGCAAATAGGTCATAGACATCTTCAAACTCCAATTTTTTTGCAATCATTTTGGAGTAAATACTATATATAGATTTAGGTCTTCCCTTGATTTCATATTTAATGCCTAGTTCTTCTAGTTCTAGTTTAATAGGCTTGATGAATGATCGTATGTATCTATTTCTTTGTTCTTTAGTTGAATTTAATTGATGCTTTAAGTCTTGATAAAGAGCTGGCTGAGTGTATTTTAATGAAAGATCTTCTAATTCTGTTTTGATTGCATATAATCCTAGTCGGTGTGCTAGTGGTGCGTATATGAAGTTAGTTTCAGACGCGATTTTAAGCTGTCCTTTATCGCTCATGTGTTCTAGTGTTCTCATATTATGCAATCTGTCACATAATTTTATGAGAATAACCCTAACATCATTAGCCATGGTCAATAACATTTTTCTGAAATTTTCGGCCTGAGGTGAGTGAGTGTCGTAAACGCCTGATATTTTAGTAAGACCATCAATAATATTAGCCTCTTTATCACCAAATTCATCACGAATTTCTTTTAGTGTTACGTCTGTATCTTCAACAACATCGTGGAGAAGGGCACAGACTATGGATGTAGTTCCTAACCCAATTTCTTCAGCGGCAATTCTAGCAACAGCTATTGGGTGATAGATGTATGGTTCACCTGATTTTCTTCGCATTTGACTATGAGATTCCATAGCTTTCTCAAATGCTTTTCTTATAATAGTAACATCTCCCTTTTCACGTGACCACTTAGATACTCTCAGTAATTGTCGATACTTATTTACGATTTCTCTATTTTCAGATAAATTTTCGCTCTTCACGGTTCAATAATCTATTGCGAAGTTATAATAAGTATTGTTTTTCTTACTTGATGGATTTAATTTTTATCTTACAACGACATGTGACAAAAAAAGGAAGTAACTAATTACTTCCTTTTTTTGTTTTTCACACACCCATTTCATTTACCGAATTAGGGTAATGGTACCGGTGTAGTTATAGACTTCATCATTAAGGGCTGTAACATTGAGTTGGTAAGCATACACATCTTGCTGAGCAGGCTCACCTTTGTACATACCATCCCATTTTTCGTTGACATCATTAGTGATAAACATGATTTCTCCCCAACGATCAAATATGATGAGTTCCATTGCTTTTTCCCCACTAATGGTAGCTTTAAATCCTTCATTTTGATCAGGACCAG